>Ga0136846_1215033_pt1 | contig 225807 bp, 215 predicted proteins | sample HopSoiMetagenom2_FD_96841 | JGI IMG/M metagenome (GOLD analysis project Ga0136846, IMG submission 96841) | Grasslands soil microbial communities from Hopland, California, USA - 2 Assembly 2016 (version 4) | ecosystem: Environmental > Terrestrial > Soil > Grasslands | place: USA: Hopland... | reverse complement strand
TACGCTTTTTTGATGTTTCGGTACGCTTCGGCATTTAGATGGCCTGGATGAAACAATGTGGTGGGATATTTTTGCTTCACCCGCTCCAGTTTACTATGGAAGGCACTGCTGATGTCGATTCCTGTAGCTAAAGCGAACTCGATACAGTAGGTCAAGATGTCGGCCAGCTCGTCGGCGATCCCCTGCTTGTGGTCATCCGATGTCGTATCGGAGTTTTCCCACTGATAATGCTCCATAAGTTCGGCGGCTTCGATGGTAATTGAGATAGCTAGATCGCGTGGATCCAATTTGTCCCAACCGCGTTCGGCCTGATACACAGCAATGGTGTCTTTGATGTTCTGCAGCGTCGTATTCGTATCATTAGGCGGGTTGCTCGTAGCTGGCATATTATACCTCCAACGTAATACTTATCGGGCAGTGATCGGAGCCCATAACCGACGCGTGAATATCGGCAGCCTTCACCTTGCTTCTGAGCGCACCAGAAACGAGAAAGTAGTCGATACGCCAGCCGACGTTACGGGCACGGGAGTTCGCAAAATGACTCCACCAGGTGTAGTGGCCGTTACCCTGTACAAACATACGAAGCGTGTCGACAAAGCCGGCATCCAAAAAGTTCTGGAACCCACGACGTTCTTCGTCGGTAAAGCCTTTTTTGCCACGATTAGGCTTGGGGTTTGCTAGGTCGTCCTCAGTATGGGCAACGTTGAGATCGCCGCAGAAAACGACCGGTTTCTTCTTTTCAAGTTCTTTGCAGTAGGCCAAAAAAGCTGGGTCCCAGTGCTTTTCGCGGAGTGGGATGCGGCTGAGGTCGTCTTTGGCATTGGGCGTATATACAGTAACTACGTAAAATTTTTCAAACTCAGCGGCGATCACCCTACCTTCTTTGTTGGGGTCGCCATACGTATCGCCGGTCACTTTGTATGTATCGATAATCGCCTCAGGAAAGCCGTTGAGCACCGCCAATGGTTTGACTTTCGAAAATATCGCGGTGCCTGAGTATCCTTTTTTGTCGGCCGAATTCCAGTATTCTTCGTATCCTTGCAGATCGACTTCGGCCTGGCCTCGTTCGGCTTTGGTTTCCTGCAGGCAGAGGATGTCAGGCTGCTCCTTATCAATAAACGGTTTAAACAAATCTTTGCGCGCTACGGCACGGATGCCGTTAATGTTCCAGGAGTAAATCTTAACCATGGTTGTATCCTACCATCCCTGACGATGCGTTGGCTATAATCGTTCGTTTTTTACGTGCCTTCTGCTAGAATACCGGCAGTATGTACAAACGCGTGCTCCTGAAGATTTCTGGCGAACAGCTAAGCGGCAAGCACGAGTTTGGAGTCGATCCTGAGGTTGGCCACTATTTAGCAAAAGAATGCAAAAAGGTAATTGAAGCAGGCTGCCAGCTAGCTATTGTGGTGGGCGGTGGCAATATGGTGCGCGGCGCCGAGGTTGCTGGAAATGGCATTAAGCGCGTCACGGCTGACCAGATGGGGATGCTCAGCGGGCTTATTAACTCGATGGCACTTACTGATATTTTCGAAAGCGAGCAGCTTGAGACCCGCTGCTTAAGTAATATCTATGTCGAGCAAGTAGCCGAATCGTATACTTATCGTTTGGCAGATAAGCATTTGGAGCGGGGCCGTGTCGTTGTGGTTGGCGGCGGTATCGCCCGACCTTATTTTACCCACGATACTGCGGCGGTAAGCATTGCGCTGGAACTTGGCTGCGAGGTGGTGCTCAAGGCAACGAAAGTAAGTGGTGTATACAACAAAGACCCGGCGAAATATCCGGATGCTAAAAAGATGGACAAATTAACCTACCAGGAAGCAGTTGCTAATAACGATATCAAGGTGATGGATAAAGCGGCGCTCGGCTTAGCTATGGAGCAAGGCATGCCTGTCATTGTTCTTAACCCCATGCAGTCGGATACAATCTTGCGCGCTGCACAGGGCCAGCCTGTCGGTAGCTATATTTCCTGATTAAAAGAATGCTGTTAGCTAGGCTGCCTGTTCGATTGCCGCTTTCATGATCTCTTTGCGCAGCCATAAACGGTTAGCAGTGGCAAGGTTATCCGTAAATGTCACATGGAGTAGTTGGCTGAGCCAATGTTGCAGTGCTTGATCATTACAAATGAAATGGCTCTTCCCTTCACTGATACTAATGACATTCACGAACCACGGGGAACCGATAGCGGGCATGGTTTTTTCAAGGGTTGTAAGATGGGCATCGAGAATATTTCGTCCATTCCAGACAGCAAGTTGGCCGGCGGTGAATGCTTTTGGCTGGCCGGCAAAGGTGATTTGCTTGGAATCGTCGCGGATAGCTGCCGCGATGTCAGCTACTATAGCCTGCCCACATTGTTCGAAATATTGTGCGGCCCAACCGCCGGGCAGATCAGCGATTGCCAATAGGGCCTGATACGCTTGGCGGTCGCGATCGGTGGTAATCTCGGCGCCAAAATTGAGGGTGTTATCGAGGATACCGCAAATCAGCAGGCGGGCGCTGGTAACACTCATTTTACCGAGCAACCCTGCCTTATTCCAGCGTTCATAAATCATAGTACAGACTGCACCGGCGAATTCGATATCGGCTTTATCGCCAATCCGCTCTTGCCAATATGCTTCCCGTCCAGGGTGATGGTCGATGACTTCGTCTAACATGTCGAGATTCACCATAGTGTCAAAGAATTCGGGCTCTGATACGTCGAGCACCGCAAACGTATCCTCGGGTGCGGGCGCATAGCCCAGGGTGCACGGCGCGTTCCAGCTTTGCACTACAGGTGGCACGCTGGCATTGAGGACGGCATTACTGGCGGCCTTTGCCTTCGTGCCTTGCAGATTAAGCAGCTCGGCATAGGCGACACAGCCTCCGTAGGCATCGATATCGATGTATCTGCTGCCGCTGGTAATAATGCGCATGGTTATTTCCTAAGGGTTGCAATAAGACGTTGGCTGTCGATGAATAAGTCGAGCGCATCGTTAATGGTGGGGATAATGATGTCACAGGCTTGCAACGTCTCGACGTGCACGCCTTCACCTTGCAGCGTGACGATGCCAAGCTTGACGGCTTTCATAAGCTCAAGGTCGATACGGCCATTGCCAATTGAGACGCATGTTTCGGGGTCCATGTCCATGGCCAGATCTCGTTTATCCTCAGCACTCTTTGCTAGTTTCCAGTCAATCTCAAGATCTGCAGCTAAGTCATTGGCGTCATTACGGGTATTGCCAGTAAAGAATACAACCTTAAATCCCCTTTCCTTAAGGCGAGTCAGGCGTCCCCTTACTCCGTCAACTACCTGTCCGCCTACAGACAGCGTGCCATTGAGATCCAGAATGATGGTGTTAATGGTAAGTTGCCCTACCCCAGGTATGTCGTATGTCATAAAGCGTTCCTCTACTAATCAGCCTATAGAATACCGCTTCTACGGCATAAAATATACTGTTCGCGTGATTCATATACAAAAATTAAAATTTGGCCTATGATGACAATTTATGACGCTACGCTCTACCCGTCCCGGAACAAAAATGCCTATAGAAACTGCCCATGGTGTGGTAGATGTATGCTTCGCTGAGCAGCTAGATAAAGATACCGCTATTGGAGGCGTGGTTCTGCTACCCAAGCGCGCCTGGGTTGGCCGTGTCGCCCTATCTAGTGAATGGTCTGGCGATGAGGAGGAAGCTGTCCGCGAGCTGGGTAAAGTACTTTTGAACGAAGTAAAAGAGGAATGCCCGGCGGAATCTTGTGGTGCGTATCGTTACGCAACCTTGACAGAGGAAGATGGGATACGTGCGCTCGGCACGGGTGCTGTGTGCGGGATCGGCCTATCGTGTCCCCTGGGTCTGTCCTCAAGTGCACCCGGGCAATAGTTCGGTCTAGCTGACGGTCTAGGATAACGTCAACCAGATGGGTACGTGTTATTTTATGGCGGAGAGGGAGGGATTTGAACCCTCGATAGAGTTGCCCCTATACCCGCTTTCCAAGCGAGCGCACTAGACCGCTATGCGACCTCTCCTTGTACTATTCATTTTTTGGAACAAAGAGCATTATACCGCAAAAAAGCAAGAAAAACACCTTGCAGGGCTAGTGAATACGAAGGTACACTACTAAGAATGGCTATCCACCCATTTCAACTTCCCCCTCCGTCCCGAATCTCCCCGTTTAGGACCACATCCGCCCATGGTGCGTTGACGTACCCACTGGTACGTCTCTTTACCCTGTACAAATGTTGTCTTAACATTGGACAATTTGGCATCGAAGGGGGGAGTTGAGGTGGGTTCTATTATTGAACTTCAGGATGTAAGCAAACTGTACGGCTTTGGCGATGCCACTACGCTGGCCCTGGACGAAATTACGCTAGATATCGACGAGGGTGAATTTGTGGCAGTCATGGGCCCATCCGGTTGCGGCAAGTCTACGCTTATGAATCTCATTGGATTGCTCGACCGACCGACGCATGGGACATATACATTGAGCGGCAAGTCGGCTGAACATTTACGCCCTGCCCGCCGGGCAAAAATACGGCGTGATACGATTGGCTTTGTCTTTCAATTTTTTAATCTCCTGCCGCGGCTGACGGTGATAGAAAATGTTGCCCTCCCTTTAGCTTATAAAGGTATTGGCCCGCGGAATCGCATGAAGCAGGCATTGAATATGCTGGAGCGCGTGGGGATGAACAGCCGGGAATTTTACCATCCGCAGCACTTGAGCGGTGGCCAGGCGCAATGCGTTGCCATTGCCCGAGCGCTGGTGAATAACCCTAAAATTATTATCGCCGATGAGCCAACGGGTAATTTAGACAGCGCTGCCTCCCGCTTAGTAATGGAACTACTCAGCGAGATTCACAAAACAGGCAGCACCATTTTGTTTGTGACCCACAACCCGGAGTTAACCCGGTACGCTACACGCGTGGTGTACATGCACGACGGCGCTATTGTGCACGACGAGCAGACGGCTATCGGTGAGATTGCTTCCACGGCCCGCGAGGTTATGTATACGCTGCCGGTGAAGACCGAAGAGGATGATCTTGCCGGCGTGTCAACACTCATGAAAGCCGTTCCACACGCCGCGAAACCGCCGCGGGCGACAGCTAAGAAAAAGACGGCAAAAAAGGCTGGTAGCACGAAAACACGCCGCCGTGCAACGAGGAGCAAGGTATGAGCGCCGTGCTTCGTGGCAATCTCCGGATGGCACTTAGTGATGTGCGGGGTGCGAAATGGCGCAGTGTGCTCACCATGCTCGGGGTTACCGTAGGTATTGTTGCGGTAGTGACAGTTGTTGATATTGGCGGCGGGGTGAAGAGGCAGATCGTCGGTACGTTGCAGCATTTTGGCCCGGGATTAATTATCGTCCGACCTGGTCAGGTTTCCGATACCGGTTCGGGACTTGGAAACGGCAAGAACGATGTCCTATTTGGTCTGAGCAGCGCTTCGACGCTCTCGATGCAAGATTTGCAAACAGTGCAACAAACTCCTGGGGTGAGCACGGTAGCACCTTTAGGTGTAGTGCCCGGCGTTGCAACAGTGGATGACCATAAAAGTTCTAAAGTATTTGTGCTCGCAGCTAATAGTAATGCCGCTACTGTACTGAATCAGAAGGTGTCCCAGGGCGATTTTTGGTCAAGTGCTGACGAAAATGCCCAAACAGCGGTTATCGGACGCAATGTTGGGCAGGCATTATTCGGCGAGCCAGTGCCGCTTGGACGTTCGTTTAAGTTCAGAGGGCAGGACTTTATTGTGCGAGGCATTTTTGCTCCGTTCGATAATGTGCCTTTTTCGCCCACCGCTAGCTTCAACGATGCTATTTTTATCCCGTACCAAACGGCCGCTCATCTAACGCAAAATACCGCCAGCTTGTATGTCATTTTGGCTAAGGCGAGCAACCCCAAGCAGACAAACGGCGTCACTACAGCTATTACCACTAAGCTCAGGGCGGCCCACGGCAACGCTCAGGATTTTACAGTGCTCAACGCTAGTCAAAGCGCTGGCATTAATAGTGGCGTGATTCATCTGCTTTCGATGTGGATCTTTGCTATCGGCGCTATCTCGTTGGCAATCGGCGGTGTGGGTATTATGAATATCATGCTGCTGAATGTGACCGAACGAATGCACGAAATCGGCGTGCGTAAAGCAATTGGCGCTAGCTCACGCCAGATTTGGAGCCAGTTTATGATGGAAGCGGCAGTGCTCAGTGTGGTGGGCGGTTGTGTCGGTATTGTGGTAGCACTGGTTGTGGATGGACTACTGTACGCTTACTCCGATCTAAAACCGGTTATTTCTTGGCAAGCTATTGTGGTGGCCACACTCGTCAGCCTAGCCATTGGCATAGTCTTTGGAACGGCTCCAGCTATTAAGGCGGCGCGCAAGGACCCTATTGACGCCTTGCGCCACGAATAGGTGAGCGTTCTTAAAAGAAAGAAATAATTGCCGCTACGGCAGAAATAAGCATGAGGCCGCACACCAGCCAGCCAATGGTGGTCACATATTTTTTATTGACCCACGTACCCATAACTTTTCTGCTGCTGCTGATACGCACAATACAGAATAGCACCATCGGGGCGACAATGGCATTGGCGACCGCTGAGTAGATGAGGGCTTTAATGGGGTCAAGACCAACGAAGTTCATACCAAGACCTACAAGCATGGAGATAATGATGACGCCGTAAAAGGCCTTGGCCTGACCAAGGTCGCGGTATAACCCCTCTTTCCAGCGCAAGCTTTCGGCCAAGGCATATGAACTGGCTCCGGCTAGGACTGGGATAGCTAAGAGGCCGGTACCAATAATGCCGATCGCAAACAAGAAGTAGGTAGCATTGCCGGCAAATGGGCGCAATGCCTCTGCTGCCTGCGCTGCTGTTTGAATATGGGTAATGCCATGCGGGAATAAGATCCCACCTGCTGCTGCAATAATAAAGAACATCACCAGGTTTGACAAAAGCATACCCGACCAGATATCGACGCGCATCGATCGGACCTCGTTCTTTTCGGTATGTCTGCGCTGTGCGAGCGTGGTGCGTCCTTCGCGGACTTGCTCTTCTACTTCCTGACTGGTTTGCCAGAAGAACAGATAGGGTGAAATAGTGGTGCCCAAAATAGCTGCGATTAAAATGAACTGTTCCTTAGTGAATGCCATATGAGGCACTAATGTATGCTGCACTGCAACTCCCCAGTTAATATGAGCCAGTATTGCGGAAACGATGTACGAGAGTAGGATGAGTGCCAACCATTTCAGGTATTTCGCGTAACGCGCATAGGGGGTGAAGATTTGCAGGATCAGACTAAAGAAAGTAAAGCCGACTACTAATACGCCAAAATTGAGGTGCGTATCAAGCAGCTGTGTAGCCTTAGCCATAGCCCCTAAGTCAGCGCCTATATTGAACGAGTTCGCAGCAAAAAGGAGCAAAGTACATACATAGAGCACTCGTTTGCTATAAAAAATACGGATATTACCAGCCAGCCCTCGGCCCGTTACCAGGCCAATCCGGGCACACATTTCCTGAACAGTTGCCATAAGTGGCAATGTCCACGGTGCAAGCCACAGCAAATTAAAGCCGAATTGAGCACCGGCCTGTGAATAGGTGGCAATACCCGAAGGGTCGTCATCCGAGGCGCCAGTAGTGAGGCCGGGCCCGAGCATCAGCCAGTAGTCTTTGGTTTTTTTAACGACGGTATTATTGAGCCCTACGTTGCGAACTACTTGCGTCATGAGCACCGCGCGACCCAATGCCACAGATGGCGCTTCGGCAGTTTTGGTAATAAATTGATGTTTTTTAGTCGGCATAATGCTCGCTTATCGATATTGTAGCAGAAATGCCTATGCTCTTGGATACTTATGAGGCTGCACAGCTCCCGGTACTTGTCGTGCCTGTCTGGTTTGCAGCTTGGTGAAGTTCGTTAATGACCTGGTTGATGGTAAGCGCGTAACCTACGCTACTATAGACCGTTGATTTGGCAAAAATAACGCCCATCACTGATCCGTCTTGCATGATCAGTGGGCCACCAGAATTGCCCTGCTGCACATCTCCTCTGAGTGAGTATATTTGGCGGGTCGTTTGTCTTTTATTGTAGATATCACGCCCCATCGCAGTAAATGAATCGAGTGTTACCGCCGGCCCGGCACTAAATCCACCGCCTCCCGGGTACCCGGCAATAGCCGCGGCAGTCCCATTGTCGATAGCGTTAGCGCTTAGGTGAAGTGGAGCGCCCTTCAGGCCATCTACGCGCAGAATGGCAATGTCAAGTTCAGGGTCAAAGAGGGTGACCCTCCCTTTGTGTTGACCGTTTTGGTCGAGCACATAGGACTGTTTGACGCCAGCCACCACATGAGCGTTGGTGACGACCTCATTGTCTGCGGCGACAAAGCCAGAACCTTCGATCACTCCGCCGCAGCCCTGTCCTTCAATTTTGACAACTGACGCACGGTCTTGCTGTACAGCTGCGGTCAGCGTTCCCATATTTGGCAGTGTTGTGTCATTGGGCAGTCCCGGCTCTAGCCCCGTAAACACCTGGGGGAAGCCATTTGGGTCGATTAAGCCACCAAGATTAGTCAGCAGATTTGGCGCCGAGGGCAGCTGGGTATTGAGTATGGCAACAATGCGCGAACGATGGATTTGCCGCTGCCAAGTGCCATCGGGCACATTGCGGAATATCGCTGCCCCTAGCCAGACGCCAGCCAGCAGTGTTATGCCGGCGAGCAATGAGCCGAGGGCGTTGTCGATCTTCTCGGCAAGCCGTGTCTCGCGTAGCTTAAATTTAATGCGCAAGCCTATGTATTCCCCTACTGCCATACAAACCAGCGCAACGCCGACGACCACAGAGAGTGCCAATAAGGCTTTGCCTTCGGCAGAGTGCACGCTCTTCCCAAGTAGTCTTTCAATGGCGGCTCCTAGGAATAGCCCACCAAAGAAGCCAGTCGTCGAGAAAAATTGGCGTACGAACCCTATTTCAACTCCTCGTATACATGCCGAGATCAGAAAAAGGGCAATAAACAGGTCGAGCCAGTTCATAAAAGTATCATAACAGCGTCTAGCCTTTTTGCGTATGTATGATAGCCGGCACTCTCCCAATGTTCTCCAAAAGAGCGTTACGCGCAGGCCGACTTACGTCGGTCTGGCTGCACTACGCCTGACTCTTTTGGAGAACATTGGGAGAGTGCTGTGTGGCGATTTATGGCTTTTTTAAATGTGTGTCAGTGTTAGTTTGTGTTACCTGGAGTTTCTGTTTGGCATGCATACTGATAACCAAAATGAAGAGCAATCCGAGAAATAGCAAGTACACGCCACGGTCGACAACGTTAGCGGCTACGATAGCGCTGCTGGTGATATGATGCAGCCGCTGGCTGAAGAGCAAGAAACCCTCGCGGATACCGATAGCACCCGGTGTTAGGGCTGCAAAAAGTGCCAAATTGGCGACGCCAGTGTAGGACATTACTTGCCCGAGAGAAGCCTTCACTGCCACGCTGTGTAGCTCGACGCTGTAAATGGCAACCATAAGGGCAACTTGCAACGCAGTAGCCATGCCGATCCAGGCAATGGCTGAGACAGTGGGTCGTATCTGTTGCAGGCCAGCTCGCCGCTTATACCAGCGTATAACTCCTCCACTCAGGACTCCGGTAGTACACATAAGTCCTGCTGTCTGCCACCAGGGACAAGTGCCTGCCAGCATCAGAAAAGTACTGAAGACTGCGAAAAAGCCGTAATACAACAGCGTGGCAAAGACGTACTGTTTCAATCCTAGGTTGTGCCGTTTTCTAAGATATGCTCCCCGGAAGACCGGACCACTCTGCCCTGGGCCGAAGAAATTAACCAGCGATGAATAGGCATTAAAGAGCATATTTTCCTTAGGGGTGATGCGTTTTCCATACAAATCCAAGCTGGCTCGACTTACAACTGACAGTAGCAAGAACACGAGACAGTATAAACCAAATAACAGGGCTAGCGTACTTACGGATAGCCTCTGTAACTGATGGCGGAGAGCAGGATGTGCTGAAATGTAGCGAACAAATGCTGCGATGGTACAAATAACAATGCTCGCTGCAGCAACGCTGCGTAGATATTTTTTCATGATGATACCAGTATATAAAATTTCGTCAGAGGCGACTAATGCCAGAACAAACAGAACTGCTCCCAGTAGAGCGTTAGGCGCAGGCCGACTTACGTCGGTCTGGCTGCACTACGCTTGACTCTACTGAGAGCAGTTCTGTTTGTTCTGGCAGTGCCTATGCGATGAAGATTCCAGCTGATATCCAGAGGGCGATGTATAATGAGCGGTAAGTATTCCATGCAGCGTATTATTGAGAAGATAAATCAAGTATTCAGATCACGTCGATGTACCCATATACTATTGGGATTTTTTGTTTTTGAGGCTGCCTGGGTAGCCTGTTCTGCCGTGTATCCGATGGCATTCGATGAGGATTTTCATTTCGGTATCATCAAAATATACGCACATCATTGGATCCCTTTTTTGTCCGATGCCGGCATCGGTAACGGCAAGTATGGCGCGCTTAATCGTGACCCGTCGTACCTATATCACTGGCTGATGAGCTTTCCTTATCGAATAATCTCGATACTATCCGGCAAGCAGGCGGTACAGATTATCGCCCTAAGATGTATTAATATCGTTCTTTTCACGCTGGGATTGTGGTTATTTGTAAAAGTGATGCGCAAGGCGGGCACTTCGCGAGGCCTTGCGAACGCCCTACTGGCGCTATTTGTACTCATCCCTATTGTGCCGTTGCTAGCCGGACAAATCAACTATGATAATTTACTTATGCCAGTCGTCGCCGGTCTCTGCCTCCTCACCTTTAAGTTATACGACGGTTTTCAAAAACAACAGATCGATCTGAAGGCGTTTACTTATTTTGTATGCCTCTGTCTGCTTGGTAGTCTCGTCAAGTATGCCTTTTTGCCGATGGCGGCAGCGGCCACATGCTTCCTAGTTGTTATCTTTGCGCGCAATTTCTGGCGGCAGGGGCTTTTGCGCTCACGGCTACGGCAAGGTTATGGTGCATTATCTATGCTTACGAAAATCGGGTTGATAGTATTTCTTCTGGTGAGCAGCATACTGTTCGTGCAACGCTATGGTATGAATTTGTCCGCCTACCACACCCCTGTCCCAGCCTGTGATACAGTGCTTACCCCTGGCGACTGTCAGTCGTATGGGCCCTGGGCCCGTAATTACATCTATACCCAAAACAAGGAAAGCGTATCAGCCAATCCGTTAAGCTATAGCTGGCTTTGGCTGCAGGGTATGCACTACCGGCTTTTCTTTATGATCAACGGCCCGGCTAGTGGTTTTCTGAATTACCCTCCTTCTCCGTTGCCCAGTGCCGCAGCCATTTGTTTTGGGGTGTGCGCGTTGATAGCTACTTTGTTGTATGCCCGTAAAGTATTCAACAAGCGCCCTTTGTTGATCTTCCTTACGGGAATGAGCGTGCTGTATATTACCATCGTATGGGCCGATAATTTTTCCCAGTATCTGGAGACAGGACAGCCGGTGGCAGTCAATGGGCGCTACCTATTACCGGTACTATTGCCGCTGGGTGTGGTAGCTGGCCGGGGGCTGAACCTGGCGCTTCGTCTCTGGCCCAACGTTAAGCCAGTGATAGCAGGGTTGGCTGTAGCATGCTTCCTGCAAGGGGGTGGTGTTATCGGTTTTATTACGCGTAGCGATAGCAGTTGGGATTGGCCGAGCCGTCCGATTGTGACACTTAATAACAGCGTTCGTAGCGTGTTGTCGCCCTTGGTGCTCGAGGGTAATAAATATTTCTAGATTATAAGGTCTTCTCTTTAGTATATTTGCGGGCTAGTCGCTATCAAATCGTCGGTGGCGACTATGCTCGAGCGCCTCTTCTACAAGGACTCGATTGATACGGATCAAATCGGCAATGACGCCGAGCGTGAAAGCGATGAAGGAACCGATAAGTAGTACGCTCCCGGCTATGAGGGATTGAATGTGATGCAGACCATGCGAGTGATCAAAGAAGTAGAAGTACAGATAGCGCGTAAAGGGAATCATGCCGAGGAGCAAAAGAAGTAAGCCGAGGCTATTAAAGAGTACATACGGACGGTACATTACAAATGCACGGCTGATGGCCATGCCCGATTTATACATATGCTCCCAAGATGACTTAAACAGGCGCGATTCGCGTGTTTTGGGATTGGTGGTGATGGGTATGCTCACGATGGCTAGCCGTTTTTGTCCAGCCTGAATGAGTGTTTCCATGGCGTAGCTGAACCGGGTGATGACATTCAGCTGCATGGCCGCTTCCCGGCTATAGGCCCGGAAGCCGCTGGGTGCATCGGGTACCTGCAGCCCGGCCGCGGCATTGAGCACGCGAGTGCCCACCCGCTGGAAGATTTTTTTTGCCGGCGAGAAATGTTCGATTTTTTGCGTTTGGCGGTCGGCAATAACCATGTCTGCTTTGCCGTCTAGAATGGGTTGTACTAGATCGGGGATACGATCGCCCGGGTATTGATTGTCGCCATCGGTGTGAACGATGATATCAGCGCCGAGTTCTAACGATTTATTCAGCCCATTTTTAAAGCCGGCGGCCAGTCCTTTCCATTGGCGGTGATATACAAAGTGATGCACGCCTAGTTTTCTAGCAACCTGTACTGTGTTATCGCTGCAGCCGTCATCGATAATTAATATTTCGATCTTGTCGATACCCGGAATCTTTTTAGGAATACCTTTCAGGACTGCTGGCAGCGTGTTCTCTTCATTGAGGCAGGAAATCTGCACTACTAACTTCATCACGTTTCTCTCTAGTTACCTCGTACTATATGTAGCCTAACTGATTGTTCGCTGAATGACTAGTAGTGTCCGAGCAATTTGCCAATCTCCCTTTTATAAGAACAGGCGCCGATATTGAAAGCGCTGCAGTATTTCGTCGATATCATCATACGATTTACCGGCCAAATGACCGCCGGCTACCGCAACTTCTTGTGTCACCTCGGCAAGACAGCAATCCGGCGGCTGGAATGCTGCTTTGTCGACACTATTTAGAAATTCAAAGTCGATAAGTACCAATCCTTCCAGCTTACCGCTAAAAATGTCCACCTCGGCCGGGCGGCCTCCGAGCATTACTTTATAGCGATCCTTTTCGACCAGGCGGTGATGCCCGCTGGCGAGCTCTTCAAATTCAAGTTGGGTCAGCGGGATTGTTTGCTCCCGCATTTCGGATGAGTCGGTGCCGTTTAGGATTGTTTTTTTAGTAATTTCGTAGTTGCCTGCTCGCTTACGGAGGCGCAGGACAGGGTGAATTTCTACATTTTCGGGAAGGTAGATATCTACCATGCGTTCAGGGAGCGTATTGTGTATTTCGTTTGGTACATGTTTGGCTAAAAAAGTAAGCTCATATTCGATACTGGCATTTGGGGTGCTCATGAGCCTATTCTACCCTGGCTTACGACAGATATGCTACCCTTTAGCTATGTATAGGCATAGTCAGCGAGGATTTACGCTATTGGAGCTACTCGTTGTTAGTTTTTTTATCTGTGGATTAGCATTTTTATCCGCATTTTTATTGCATCCTAAGAACTATCAGGTGGAGCGCAATAATGGTAATCGCTGGGCTGACATTGCGGCGATTGCGCAGGCGTTTAATCGGTACGTGGCCGCCAATGGGAGTTTGCCGGCTGGCTTGCCGACGGCCAATGCAGTAATCGGCTCGGTAACGAGTACCAATTTTGATTTGTGTAAAATCTTAATACCAACCTATCTAAAAGAGATGCCCTTAGATCCCGTCGGTGGCGTGGATCTAAGTGCTACTACCTGTGCTGATAGTGGAGGGCTGTACCTCTCTGGGTATGGGTTGCGGGCTTCTGGCCGTACGGTTACCGTCGAAGCCCCGCATGCCGAAGGCCATGTGAAGATTAGCATCACGCGCACTTACTAGTCCGTATTCCTATGCCCAAGTAGAGCGTTCTCACGCAGACCAGCTTGCGCTGGTCTGGTTGCACTACGCCTGACTCTACTTGGGCATAGGAATACGGACTAGTAGTACTTATTGGGCACCCGGTGAAATAGCTTACTGCGCACTCACATCCAAATGATGTACTATTTTTTGTACATCTAAACGGAGGCAGGTCTATGAATCAATACGGACCAAAAGCATCAGCCAAAGTTGAAAAAGCCATGCACGAGATGAAGCACGGTACTCTAAAGAGCGGACGCTCAGGTAAGAAGGTGACCAACCCAAAGCAGGCTGTTGCGATCGGACTCTCAGAAGCCCGGGAGGCTGGAGGCAAAGTACCTAAAAAATAATCTTTGAAAGGAGGTTTATATGGAGCGACAACCGATCGTTACGCCGTCGGGAGAGGCCATATTTCCTCAGCCTCCTGTGTATAACGAACTCGCATTGAGACAATACAACTTAGAGCGCGCACTCGCCGCCGAACGGGCTCGTAAGCGTCGCCGTAAGGAAAGAGTTGATATCCAGGAGACGGCTCGTCATAGCCGAGCGGGCTTGCTTGCTTCTCTGGCTATGGGCGAATGGGCGATTGGCCGAGCGATCCGTTTTGAGCGCAACCCCAAAGTGCGCCGCGAGCGACGAAACATGCTTCTCGGTCGTTGGCGTCAATTCTCTGGGGATCTGCTCCTGATGGCGTATGTGCGCCGCGGCGCCCTCATATAGGATGGTTTTAACCAATTGTTTTCCGTATGAACTCATCGAGGCTCTCGTATAAGCGGGGATCGGTACTGCAGAGTGCAATCTCTTGTGTGCCATACGCTACGCCGCGGTAACTGAAATTGTTTGAGCCAGTTAACACGACGTGCTGGCCGCTTGGTAACTCGAAGAGCATACATTTGGCGTGTATGTATTCGGCGCGCGTATAGCTATTTGTAATTCGGTAACGTTGCTGGTCGAATATCTGACCCCATGATTGGGGGGCGGTCATTTGTTCCGGACGGTTAAAGTAGCACGTTGCATCGGTTTTGCTGAGTAATTGCCCTAACCTGCCGCTCGGCGTCATTTGCGATACAAAGGTGACGTGCTTGGCCTGCAAGGTGAGTTCACAGGCTCGCTCATAGATAATGGAATGATGTGGCTCTCCGCCATCAAACAAAATACTCCCCTGTGCAATCGATGGATCTCGATTAAGTAAGGGCGGGCCCTGGGTGCCAATTTGTTCGACCAGGTCGGTAAGTATATTGGCTGCTGCTGGATATACTTGAGACAGCATGAAATCCGTACTTCTAAAGCCGCCATCCATCATATTTATACCGCCAAAGGAATATACAGTATCGTCGAGAATAGTTATCTTGACGTGGCATCTGCCGCGGTACGGATGCAGACGTGACTTGCTGAAGGGATAAACTGTAGCACCTTTGGCAGCAAGCGTCTCAAGTGTCGCAAAGGTGTCACGCAATACTGTTTTACGAGTTGAGCCTTCATCGATTTGGTAGATAAAATGCGACCGAAGAGCGCCATTATCGAATAATAAAGTAACGGATACGCCGCGTTCGATCGCTTGTTCTAGCAAGGCTAGTATGTGACCCACCCTTTTCTCGGCAAGCAAGAGCATACTAGCAATAGTAATGCGTTTTTGAGCGAGGGGAATAGCATGTATCAATGTTTGATAGTAAGCCTCCCCGTCCATAACTCTCCAGGCGTGTGCAGCGGTTGCGCGTCGATTCATAGTACTCCAATGATAGCAGGAGTAGGGTCACACGCAACGATCACCGCAGCTACAAGGCTTGCGTTCGGTCGGTACCTTTCGCTCTGAGGGGATATTGTTGGGCGCGTAACTGGCGCAGTTCTTCTTGCATATTGAGATGGTCGGTAACGTCTCGGGTAATGCCGGCTAATTGTGCAACTTCACCCACAGTGTTAAGTATAGGAATTAATTTTATGCGGTAAGCACGCCGACCGCGGGGAACCTGAATCCAAGTGGTGTATTCGTGTGGCTGTTTGGTTCGGATTGCCTTTTGATAGTGTTTTAAGAGGCCGGGATAAGTGCCTGGCGCTACAATATCAGTGACTTCGCGCCCAATGATGTCTTCAGAATGACCCGTTGATGCATAAAAAGCATGATTGGCAAGTAGCAAGCGGTATGCTCCTTTGGCCTCCACGCCAATCAAAATAATGGCATCGGCGACGTTATCGAACACGGTCGTCAGGTAGTTAAGAAAGACGAGTGAGGAAATTTTAGGGTTCATGCGTAAATCCAATCATACCGTAGCAAAACATTGTTGTCTAAGCCGTAATATATTTTATTGCAGTAGTTCTGCTCTTCTCATATAGTAAACGTACGAACGATGTACGATCCGGATAAGTATAAAGCCAAGCGCACGGCTCCGTCTCAAGCCCGAGGTAAAGAGCGGGTGCGTGTTATATTGGCCGCGGCGTTAGCCCTATTTAGGGAGCGTGGCCTTGAGGAAGTGACGACGAATGACATTGCGGCGCACGCTAGAGTGCCCATAGGTTCGGTGTATCGGTACTACCCAAACAAAGATGCGATTATCGCTGCGCTCACCGAATTGTATGTTGATGACCTTTCGAAGATTTTTGCTGAGATTGGTCAACATCCCTTTTTGCCACACTTGTCGTGGGATGAGGTGCTGCTCTTGCTGGTAGAATCCTGGGTGAATTATTCGCGTTTGAACGGCCCGTTTGCTTTCCTGTATGCCGAGAAGGCTAATCCCCGGCTGTTAGCTCAAAACAAAGCTAGCTGGGAGCGTTTCGTCGATGCTTTTCGGGCTGTGCTCAAGAAGCGTTGCCCGGAGATCACCCCTACCGAATCGCTGGTGTGCTTTCACTTGGCGCTCGCTTCGGCCGAGCTGGGGCTTGACCCGCGTTATCAGGAGACGCCGGGCAACCCGGTGCATTATGAAGCGACCGGCGCCATTGCTGCCTACATGATGTATTCCTGTAAGCGGCATCAGCACGAACATTTATCAAACTGAGCTTGCCAGAACTCTGCTACACCCCCTACACTACCAATAGGATGAAACAAATCAAACAGCGTACGGGGGCGCAGATATTGGCACCTCTTTGCGTGCTGCTTCTGCTGGGCAATCTTGGCTGGTTTATCAAAGACCGCCCCGCTCCTCCCCAAATCTCCTCCCGGCGGCATTTGCCTTTGCTGGCAGCTAATATTTTAGGCGATCCTCAAAATGATATTTTGATCAATTTTGTTCCTTTACGTAAACAGCTCCAAAGCAAATTTGACGCCCTTACGGTGCAGAAGAGTTTTTATTTTGAGTATCTGCCGGATGGTACGTCTATCCGTATCGGGGCCGACCAGGAACTAGTAGCTGCTTCGCTCATAAAGGTGCCGCTTGTCATGAATCTGTATAAGGCTGCCGAATTGGGCCGGATTCATCTTGATCAAACGGTAAGCGTAACGTCCGATGAGCTGGACGATGCGTATGGCGACCTCTATAAAAAAGGCGCTGGTTTTACATTGACGCTTCGCCAGGCAGCGCAATATGCGCTTGAGCAGTCCGATAACACTGCTACGCATGTTATATTCGATCACACCAAAGACATGTTGACGTATGACGAGCAGTCGCTCGCTCGGTTGGATATTGACCAGAATGAGCAGAATGGCCAGGCGGTGATCAACGCCCGCTCGTACGCTTCGGTGCTCAAAGGGCTCTATTTCTCTTCCTATCTGGAGAAAAGTGATTCACAAGAGCTGCTGAGCTACCTGGCCAAATCGACAGCAACAAATCGCATCCCTCAGAATCTGCCGCCCAAGCTTACCGTTGCGCATAAAATTGGTGTATTTAATGCTGCGTGGTCGGAGAGCGATTGTGGGATTGTGTACATACCCAAGCGCCCGTACTTGTTGTGTGTGATGGTCGGCTTACCGGAAGACCAAGCGAATAGTTTTATCGCTGATGTCTCTAAAGAGGTCTACGATTTCGTCTCGCAACAATAAGTAGCGGTGTGAACGACCATACCCTCTTCGAAAAATAGAGTCAGGCGTAGTGCAACCAGACCGACCTGAGGTCGGCCTGCGTGTAACGCTCTATTTTTCGAAGAGGGTATGGTCGTTCGTATCCATCATGTAGGCCACGATGAGGTATGATTCTTACATCCTAAAGCGCTGTGACAATAAATTGCTGCACAGTTGCAGTATTGCCTGCGGCAGATGTGCCCCATGCTGGGAAAAGATAGATCGTTTGGGCGGTGGTCGTGTTGATGGTCGTGTTGGTGCTGAGATACATACGACTGGTAAGTGTCGTTGTAGCAGCAGTGGCCATGCTAAAAACGCCCTGACCATTTACCGTACCGCTCGTACCAGTTGTAAAACAGGATATATAGAAATCGATGCTCCAGCCCTGGTTGGTAACTAGAGCGCCCGAGCTCAGCGCTCCCGATGCTGCACCGATGAGCGTATCAGATGCCTTAGTGGTGGCGTTGGTGCCGACATAGACGCCCATCGCCAGGGTTGCTGCTGCTGCCGTGCTGTATACGCCGTTAGCAACAATATGAAAGACGCGGCCGGGTACGCAGAAGTTAGCCGGGAAGGCCGAAGTGGTGGTAAAGGCACTGCAGGCTGTAGTGCAGGTATTGACTGCCGACGAAGCTGTAGTGTTGGAAGTCATGGTGCCGCCGATGCAGTTTAGCCAAGTGCCATTTTGGCCGCAACGGAAGCGGTTGTTTGAGGAGTTGTAGTACATACCGCCATCTGCTTCGGTTGGGTCGCCGGTACTATTCTTCGTGTCGAGCACAAGTAGTGTAGCGGTGCCGTCAACCGCACCAATAGTGACATTGCCGCCACTGGTTATCGCCACCCCGCCACTCCCCTGGATGGTTAATGTCCCGGAAGTGGTCGTTGAAAGCGTTAATGGGCCGCTGGTGACGTTGATCGTAAGTCCCCCCGTTCCTGGCCCGGTTATAGTACGTGCAGCGGTACCGCTAAACGTCAGGTTGCCGCCTTCGGTCCAGAGTCCACTCCCAGTAGTAACCGCCCCGTTATTGGTTGTTTGCAAAGAAAGTGTGTTGCTGCCGATATCCCAGGTGGAGGCAGCTGCAGCGCTGATGTTTGCTGCACCGGCTGAGTTGATTGCTAGTGTGCCTGACGTTGTCGTGGAGAGTGTGAGTGGTCCGCTTGCAACGTTCACCGTGAGTCCTCCAGTACTCGGCCCGGTCAGAGTTCGTGCTGTGGTACCCGAAAATGTAACATTGCCACCTTGAGTCAGGAGGCCGGTCCCTGTGGTAATTCCCCCATTGCCTGTGGTTTGTAAGGATAAGAGATTGCTGCCGATATCCCAGGTGGATGGGCTGGCGCCAGTGAGGGAGAGCGCTCCAGCAGAAGTAATGGCTAGTGCGCCAGCAGTCGTAGTCGATAGGCTCAAGGGGCCAGATGCAACGTTCACCGTGAGTCCTCCGGTACTCGGCCCCGTGATCGTTTGGGCGGTGGTCCCGCTGAAGGTAAGACCGGCCCCAAGCGTCGTTAGTCCACCGGCGACAGTAAGCGTTTTAGTGCCGGTAATCGTAGTATTACCGTTAATTGAGGCTGCACCCGTAGGTGTGCTAAGTGTGCCGCCCCCCGCTAGCGATATGTTGGGGTTGCTCGTGCTATTGCCGATAGTGATGGTATTGACACTCGTACCGTTCACACCAATATTAATGGCCGCTGCCCCACCAGTATCGAGATTGAGTGCGTTTGCTCCGCTGCTCTGGATACTGAGTGTGCCGCTGTTGGTAGGCTGAATAGTGCTACCAATGGTGATATTGGCGCCTTGCACGGTCAACGTGCGCGAGGTTGTGCCGCCGGCCAGGGTAAAGCCGTCGGCAGCCTGAGCAAGCGTGAGCCCATTCACAGCTCCAGAGGTAATGCCACCCGAGATGTTAATGGCGCCGGTCTGTTGCGAACCTGGCGATAGTTGCACGAAGTTTGTACTGTCCAGTCCATCCAGCATGTCGGCGTTCAGGGAGTAAGGCGCAGCCGTAAGCTGAATGCGCGGCGTCATTTCGCTGTCCGACCCCACCTTCACCCCTAGATACAATGCGGCACTGTTAAAGTCGACGCTCCCTGGCAGCGGCGTTACACTTCCAAGATTCACCTGGAAGAGACCGCCGCTGACCGTCACACTAGCCTGTGTTTCTTCCCATTTGCAGGTGTTAGCGCTGCACGTGTTGCCGGCGTCGGCGGTTGGATCGGTATAGATCCGAAAACGGATGCTATAGGTGCCGTCGGTTACGTTAGTGCCGTCGCTATTGGTGAGCTTGCCTTGGAAGCTGAGCTGCCGATTTATGGCAGCGCCTGCGTGATGCACCGAAAAGAGCCCGCCCATGAGTGACAGACCCAGTACAAACAATGTTATGTTTGCCTTTTTCATTGTGCCCTCGCCGCTGATATCGATTTCTTCCCACGATGTGCTGCATTAGGCTGAGAGCGAATGTAGAGGAGCGTCCGTATGCCGGCATATAAAAGTATGAAAACCAGGACAGCCCCAGTAATGTGCTGCCAGCCGATGTAAAAGAAATGCGCACGGACCAGCTGGACGCCCAGTCCGCCCCCAAGTCCATACGAGAGGCTTACCTGGTACTTCCCGAGCAGTCTGGAAGGTGCAAGTTGTGTGAGCGGAATCGTGTAGGCTACACTTGCGCCTGGGGCGAGCGCCTGCGAGTTGCTATTAAGCACTCCTTTGCTCACCTCGTTTCCTGCCCCGTCGGTAATAATCGCAGCGCCGTGCGGGGCAGTTACGACATTGCCCGTATTGCGAATGGTAACGCTTAAGGCGCGCGGTAAGCCTGTGCGGATACCGCCAATTGGTAAGGTTGTGGCGGTAAGCCTTGTAAAAGCACCGTCATCTTTGATGATAACGACCGGCAAGCGGATACTCGGGACCGTACTGATGGCCCTGGTACCTGGCGATACTTCAGATACCACTAAATCCACTAGTTGACTCCCTGGAGCAAGTAGCCGACTGTCGCTGAGGGTAACTGTTTGGGTGATCGAGTCGTGTGGTTGGATGGTGATATCAGGAGTAGCGATGGACAGCTGGCCTGCAGGGTCAGCATTACTGTCTGACGATACGTTGTTCGGCGAAGTTTTGAAGGAGAAGTGGAGCGCAATGCTGGATGTATAGCCATTAGTCAACGTAAAACTTGTTTGGTTTTGAATCTGGCCGTGCTTAAGCTCAAGTCTAAAGGTGGCAGGCGTAACTGTGATGCCGGGTGATGTGGCAGCTGCTGCTTGCCGGCTGGATGCGAGTCCAAAAACAGAAACTAGTACTACGATTCCGACGAACGATTGTTTATTTATGCCCACGACGTTGCACTTTCTGCACGCTTTTAAAGGCGAAACGACCCCATGCGTAAAGGCCGGTGCCTAAGACGATGAGCAGCAGCAGCCCGAACCCTATAAGGCGCCATGGAATCACCCAAAATGATGTGCTGGCAATCACGGGCACGTCGCTATGCCCATCGTTGTATATGATGACTGCTTTCGCAACATAACGCCCAAAGCGGAGCTGGCTGAGATGAGACCAGTTCCAATTTAAGTGATTAGTGGCCGATTGGCCCGAAAGCGCCGGGTTGGCAACATACGCTGGAAAACCATTTTGCCAACTTGACGAAAAACTGCGGGTTGTATCGGGTAGAACGTAACCGCCGGTGCTGTTAATGGGCAGCGAGGCAATTGGCGTCGCATCAGAAAATGAGCGCTGTATGAAGATAGTTCCGGTAGGTTGGCTAATCACGTTGCCGGTATTCTTTAAGCTAAGATGAAATGTTGCAGGTAGGAATTCGTAGGATGATTTATCTGAGCTCAGACTAGTGATGGCTACTGCGCTTTTGGCGTCCGGACGATTAATGTTGGCAAGGCAAAACACTGCTACTGCCCCTCTCAGGTTGGTTGCATCGGCCCTCGCGACTGTGTTGGCGCGAGTAAGCGTAATGGCGGCTGCGTAACTAAAGCCGACATCCTTTGGGGTGTCAAAAATGATATCTAGGTTTTTGCCGGTGCCTGGTGCCAGCGTTAGGTCCGACTGTTTAAAGTGTACCCAGTTAGCCATATTGGCCGGCGGAGCGCTCAAGAGGGTAATCTTCTGGCTAACACTATCAATACGAAAACCGCTTAGACTGGGCCGAAGCGTTTCGTCGTGGCTGGAAAAGTTACGCACTACCAGGCTGGTGCTCTGCATTTGACCAGGTGTGAGTGTGATTGTGAGGGGCGAAGGCGCCACCTGTATATTAAAATCACTGCCTGTTGCTTGAGCCGTTGCCGGGTAGAACGAGTAGAGTATGGCTAAAACTCCTAATAGCCATACACCACCCATACGCAACCATTGTGAAACATGGTTGGACATTACACTGCTCTCTTATGATTTGAAGTACTTTAGGGGTTCGCCCTAAAACAATGCCGCGCCGACCATGGTGATGGTATCACTATAATCGGTGGCTGCGGGAGTGGTGGCGCTGACGACAGCGTTATTGGTAAGCGTCAAAACAGCGTTATTGGCAGTGCCGTTTGAGCTGGCGATGGTGCGGAGTGTCGTGTCAAGGCCGCCACCTTTGCCGGTGCCGCCGCCAAGGAATGCAGCGTCGGCAGCCAGCGTGCCGGTGCCGCCGGTTTGTGAAGTGGTTACACCAAGGTTAGCGAATTCGGTCCCTGCAACGAGCGTGCTATTAGTGCCTGGGGTTTTTGAGGCGATGGTGTAGTTGCCAGCGCTTACCGATTTTAAGCCAGTGTTGGCATCCTGCCCCCAAGCCGTCCAGCCATTCTTGGCGTTGGTATTAACCGTTATAGTCGGTGCAGAGCTGCTGCTGACGACGCTCGACGTTGAAAGTGCACCAAGCGTGTCGGTTGTACTGCTAAGGGCAAAAGTGAATGCCTGGGGTACAGAAGCCGAGACGCCAATCTGGTCGCTGGCCAAGCTCACGGTGCTATAGGAGCCAGTATCTATGGGCGCTGGTACGCTGGTTTGGGTTGTAACCGTACCGGCATTACTGCTGGTAGCGCTCGACTTAACGGTTACTGCAGCCGTGTTTGTCCAGTTAAAACAGTAAAGCGTGCTCGTGCTGGCAAGATCGCCGCTGGGGAATGTAACAGTTTGCGAAGTGACGTTATTCGCGGTGCCGATTCCTGTCCAGGCTGTCCCGCCCGTTGGCCAGTTCAAGTTGGTTGTGTTTACTGTGAATGTGCCAGCTGCCCCGAGCGTGTAACCTGTTGGGAAGACAACTTGCACACTTGCTTCGGTTGCAGTTGAGGTAGGCTGCGCACAAACAGTGCCAGTGGTGCCTTGCGAAATCTGCAAGCGGTCGAAACGGACGAGCACTTTATTCAGCGTTACCGCATGTGCCGCTTCAGGCTGAATCACCAAAGCAACAGCCGAGAAGGCAAGCAGTGCAGAAAGGGAGTAAAAGCTCACCTTTTTTATCGTATTTTGTTGTCTAATTGTGCGTAACATCTAATCCCCCTGATGTTGCTTATGTATGCGCGTAGTATGGAGGCTTTTACGAACAAAAGCAAGTGCCATATTAAATAAAACTGAACTAAAAGAGGGGCGACAGAGAGAGCGTTACGGTGTCGGCATAATCGCCCGCTGATGGCACGGAACTATCTGTTTTAGCAATTAATGCCGTCGTAATATTTCCATTGGTAATAGGATTACTAAATGATGCGAGCGTTTGTTGACTGGTGGTGAGCGCACCAACAGTATTGCCTGAGCCATTATAGGGGCTTGCCGAAACTATTGGCCCACCACTGGTTTGCGTAGCCGTGGTCACTTGCGCCCCGTAACCATTTTGCGCCACAGATAAGTTGGCGCTGGCCGAGGCCAATGTGTAATTGGCGGCCGTACTCTTGAGTCCGCCAAATTGATCATATATCGCCAACGCTCCTCCATTTATAGCGTTCGTGGTGATGGCAGCAATAAGTGTGGCATTCCCGTTTATTGGCGTGCCTGGGGCCAAGCTGCTAAAAGTAGTGGTGAATGGTGGTGTACTAGTGAGCGAGGTGGAAAGCGCCAACGTGACGGTTGGCGACACGGTGGCGGCGCTGGCAATTGGTCCAAAGCCACTGCCGGTGTTACTTCCCTGTAGCGCGGCAACTTTGACGCTATAGGTAGTGTTGCTGGCTAAGCCGAGTATAGAAAAACCACTTGCACCGCCCCACGCCGCATACACTTGGTAATTGTTGATATTGACTACGCTGCCAATAGTGTTGTCCGTTTGTACGTACTTAGCTGTGGCAAAGCCATCGCTACTAATGGCTATCAAATATTTCGTATCACTGGGGAGTGAGCTAGTGGCGAGTGTAAGGTGTAAACGGTCGTAGTTGTTGCTCGCGTTTATGAATGTCGGCGCGGCCGGTGCTGATACAGAGGTGGACGCCTTAATGCCAGCCGGCAGCATATATGTCGCGCTACTGAGCGCACCGGACGGTCGTCCAACCGTGCCGTTCATTTTGTAGGTTGTACCACTTGCTGTCCCAGACCCGTTGCCGAAATCATAGGAATGTAATACATAGTTACTGCTGCTGGGCATCACAGCTAAAAGAAAGGCGGCAGTAAGCGTGCGAAGCATGTGCTTAGTGTAGCATGCGGGATCCTTTGGGTGCTTTTTGAAGCATGTGCGCTTGTGCTTCTCTGTTACACTACAAAGAGATGTTTTATCCTGCTTTAGCCGCAGCTTTTCTTTGCGCGCTGTGCAACAGTGTGGCAACGATTTTGCAGAAAATGACCGCCAGCCGTGAAAAACAGGCCCCCTCACTTAGTCTCGGGTTATTAGTGCGCTTGATACAAAATGAGCTCTATTTTTTTAGTATTGTGTTGGATCTCATCGGTGGCGCCAGCGAGTTATTCGCCGTGCGAACGTTGCCACTTTTTCTGGCGCAATCCGTAATCGCGTCGAGTGTGGTGGCGACGGCGCTCATTGACCGGTTTGTGCTTAAACATCGTATGCGTAGTCAAACCTACTGGGCGGTGGGCTTGGTGCTCACTGGCCTAACACTCTTGGGAGCAGCTGCGCAGCCTTCGCCGGGTCCAAGTCTGACGGTCGTCATGACTTGGGTGGTCGTAGGCGGCCCAATCGTCTTAGCGCTTGCCGCGCTCTTTCTAGTGCGCATACGGAGCAGCAAAGCTACGATTGGGCTGGCTTTGCTCAGTGGCTTAGGGTTCGGCGGCACGTCGATTTGTGGCCGGGTACTTAGTATCCCCCGCCCCTATTGGCATGTAGTATACACTCCAACTGCTGTCGCTCTGGCGGTGTATGCGCTGATCGGCATCCTGCTTTTTACGATGGCCTTGCAACGAGGTTCGGCCACGATCATTAACGCAGCGATGGTCGCAGCTCAGACGCTTGTACCTACGATTTTAGGTTTGCTCTTTTTAGATGATCGAACGCGCACTGGTTTTGTGCCTGTTCTGCTAACCGGCTGTGTACTAGTGATGGGCGGTATACTGCGCGTGTTGTTTACCCACAAAGGCGCTGCATAAGTAGGCATGTCATAATCGGCTGTTTGTTTTTATCGGCGTATCCGGAGAAGCGTCCCACCTAAAATAGGTTTTGATGTAGAGGGCCGTTGCATAGCACCCTAGTCCAAGCGCAATAACGAGTACGGCCAGAGAAGCAATCGATAGTCCGCTCCAGTGCGATTGATGTAATGCCGTGGAAGCGGCCAAACCGAATAAGGCAAGCCACTGACCTGCTGCAGACAGCTTGCCTGACCGTCTGGGGTGTATGGCAATACGCCGACGTTTGGCCAGAAGCCCAATACTGCTATTGATGACGTTATATACCCCAATAGCCAACGGGGCTGGCCACCAGGCAAACCCTTTTACGGCGAATACAACCAATACGGTAAAGGCACCGATTTTGTCGCAGGTGGCATCAACCGCTTCGCCAAGGGTGCTTTTGGTGCCAGTGCGATTAGCAACCAGGCCATCTGCTATATCGGCGAGCCGTCCGACGACGACAATGCTTATTCCTCGCCACAGATGCCTGAGCGACATATCGGCGGCGCCAAGGCACACCAGCGCCAGACCGACAACGCTTATGATATTGCCGGGAGTGAGGCTGCCGTTGGTTTTGGCGGCTAGTCGTTGCCAATTGTTACGTCCCTGTGGTTGTATGTCTTCCCAATCAGGAGTTGGGGCAGAATAATGCATGTCCATATAAGTGATACTATACTGTGTTCCTGCAGTTGCCCGCGTAACAATTATTACCTCTTTGTCGTGGGTGTACTTTGAGTGGTTGCAGGCGGATTAGACAATTGATTTACGAATGCTTGGATGTCGCTATAGTTGTCGGCACCGAGCTGGGGGACGAGTGCACTTTGGCCTGAGCCGGTCGTGTAACCTGCGAGCAGGTTTTTGCCGTTGGCATTATTGAGGCCGGCAGAAGCAATCTTCGCGTTGGGGATATCTTTGGTAAGCGAGTAGAAGCGATTCACTTCAGCCAAGGTCATGTCGGTTTTGACATTACTGCCGAACGAATCAAAAAGATTACCGAGCTTAACGGGGTTGGACAGAGTTCCCAATGAGAACACCTTGTCTTTAATAGCCAGCAACACCTGGCGTTGGTATTGGGTGCGCGTAAAGTCGCTTTGGGCGTATCCATATGCGCCGTACGCGTCACCGCGGGCCCGGGCCAGGCCGAGCGCCTGCGTGCCGTTTAAGGTGTGGACGCCATTGGTGAGCTTGACGAGTGGTTGGTAGTTATTGCTGAGGTCGGGGCTGGGGTCGTATACGCCGCGTGGATCGGTGCTTTGAACGTTGATCTGTACGCCGCCCAAGGCGTCAACAGCTTGACGTACGGCACTATAGTCGACTAACCCATAGTAGTTAATGGGAATGCTAAAGTTCTGAGAGACAACTTCTTCGAGGAGTCCCATGCCATCGGCGGCATAGCCAGGCTGGCTAAACTTGGTCCGTTCGCCGTCTTCGTATACTTCATTTATCTTCCCTGATCCAAGGTTTGGTATTGTAACGTATAAGTCGCGTGGGACGCTCAGCATAAAACCGGTTTTGGTAGTAGTATTTAGGCTGATGAGCATAATCGAGTCAGTGAGATCAGCGCCGTTATGGCCCGGATCGTCTGCCGAGTTGCCAGCCAGCAGAATTGTCACATGTCCGGTATCTTCCCCTTTCAGTTTGACCGGCTTGACGATGCTAATTATGCCCTTCCAGCCAAAAATCTTCAGTTCGTTATGGAGCAGTTTCCAGCCAACCCAGCCGCCAACAAGCAATACGCCTATGCCGATAGAAACACCCGACCATTTGGCGAATTTCTTCCACGAAAAACGACGTTTCGGCGGTTCGGCCACACGCTTCATGGCTGGACTAGCGCCGGGATGGTAGGTGTAGTTGGGTAACGAACGATTGAGGTCCAACAGATTTGCCGGTCGTTCGTTGCGCGTCACAGACTTCGCCTTTTTACGGTGCATCATACTGGTCCATTATACGGTTTTTGCTGAAGAAATGGTCAATTATCACCTTTTTGATTACTGCGGTATAATCAGCTTCCCACGTTTAGCTGGGAGCTGGGCAACTACCCCACCCCCCAAGTAGAGTCAAGCGTAGTGCAACCAGACCGACTTTAGTCGGCCTGCGTGTAACGCTCTACTTGGAGGGGGTGGGGTAGTTGCCGTGAAACCGCAGGAAAAACGGTGTATAAGAAACTACGGACAAACTATTGCATCCGATTTTCCGGCAGGTTTATACTAAGCAGTAGCAATGTGTGTGCTGGCCCCTGGGGCCTTCTTACTCACAGGCTTACATACGAGAGTTTGGGAACACATACACACTGAGTCTTATGCTTAAGCGTCACTGTTAATCCCTAAGAATCAAGCAAGTGTTTTAGCTAGAAGCAAACGAGACGAACGGTGTCGTACCTGCCGCTAAAAGCACTCTTTTAAATCCGTTCACTGGCGTGTCCTCACGAACAGACCTCTTAAAATAACTCTAAATCAAAGAATAGGAGCTTGACCTATGGATCAGCGTATCACTGTAAGCAAAGAAGTTTTTATCCCCGAATTGTACTTTACCAATGATGGCCCAAACATAAAGAGCTACCCTCGCCGTATGGAATACGAAGGCCGCGAATACACCTTCATGGACGGTTTGCGCTACTTAGTTCGCAAGGGCCAGCAGCTCATCCAGGTCTTTGATATGACCGATGGCAGTCGCGACTACCGTCTGCAGTTTAATAACAGCGAACGCTCCTGGACACTCGTAGACATGACGCTGTAGCCCGCACGGAGCCGAACTCTACTATCCCCCAGTGCCATAGCTGGGGGATTTTTGTACGAAAATACTCCATATAGGCGCGTGGAGTCTCATAAGATTATGACCACGAAACGTTAGCCGGGTAGTATTGACGATGGTGCACTATCCTGCGCACGGACTTTAGAATCCACCGCTAAAGTTTGGTTAATGATAACTCGATTAAGATCTCTTCTGTCCGGCTATGCGTAAGCGCGTAGTTACTCGTCTTCGATCGTGTTAGATGGTCTGATGCGTAGTACCCTTTGCACGAAAGCACTATCCAGTACACTGGCACTGAATATTACCCGGCGCGCGCCGAAACTCCAAAAGAAGACAATGGCCACGGTAAGGAGTTTGGCTAATAAATACTGGATATGGATCCCGGATACGAAGATCCACATAAACAAGTCGTTCAAAAGCAAGGCGACCGTGCAAATGGCAACGAAGAGCGCCACTTCAACACGTTTTTGACGACCAACGCGTTTCTGAAACACCCACCGGGTAGTAAGGACGTAATTGACGATGATAGATAGAAAGAACGCCAGGGTTGTAGACAGCAGATAAAAAATATGCAGTCCGGAGGTAAAAATGAATAATAGGCCGAAATCGAAGACAAAGGCGACAATCGATACACCGCCATAGCGAAGCAGTTGGATACGGGCATTGTCGGTAGGCTCTCTGAGCAGCTTTTGCAACGACTGTTTACTGATAGCGTTACCTTTGGGCAGCCTCATTACGGTGTTTATAATCCGAGGTCATTATTAGCACTTGATTCAGATGACGGAGTATATCTAAAAAGGCGTCCGATGAAACTGTGCTCTATCCGGTCTTTGCATATCCAGGTAGCGTGAGATAAGCCAGTCTTGAAGTAATTCTGATGCGACTCTCCAAGGCGTTGATGCTGTGCAATGCTGTACTCGCTAAAACGAATAGCCGGGTTAGTACTGGCGTTAATTTTAATCTGTGGGCTGAGGTTCCAGTCGCCCATGGTCAGCTGTAATTGGTCTTTAACGCTGCTTTCGAACACCCACATGCCTGAAAGAATATCCTGAATTTTGACTCTATGCAGCACACGCACCTCAGTATTAAGCATCCATACACCCAATCGCAGCTTGAATGGTATCTTTGTACCCTTTTGTAAAGGATATCGGTTGCAGGAAATAAAATTGAGCTGATGTTCTAGCAGATAGTCGATAACTTGGTCTAAGTCTTCGATAGGATAGGTAGCGTCGCCATCGGCGCCAACGATGATATCGCCAGTTGCCTCGCGAATGCCGGTCATATGGGCGAAGCCATAGCCGATGTTACCAATAGTCCGATTATCTTCAACAGCTTTCACTCCTAACGCACGTGCCACTTCAACGGTATTATCAGTGGATTTATTGCTGATTACGATAACCTCGTCCACAAATGTAGGAATTTTGTCGATAACGTCTTTAAGATGCCCAGATTCGTTCCGACATGGCAAGCAGACAGTGACTCGTTTGTCTTTATACATAGCCCATCTTTTGATTACTCATTCGATCATACCATCCTATCGTCTCGAATAATACCGGGTGTATCGAGGATAGCTGTGAGCGAGGCTGGAGAGACGCCGATGCGTTGCATGTCCCTACGATTGTTTACGGCGCGCAGCTTCTTGAGACCCCATAAATTGTCTTCGTTGACGCTAAGCGGCAGATGGAGCGCGCTAATGATACGCATGCCTGCAAGCAACACCGTAAAGGGCACCGGTATGAATACAATCTTGATATGCAGCCGTCTGGCGATCGTTTGATATAGGGTCCGATAGCTGTACACTTCTGGGCACGCAACCGTAAATACGCCAGATAGTTTTTTGACGATTACGCACTCGACAACCTCGGCAAGATCGAAGATGCTGATCACTTGTAAGGGTTGCTGCCCGCCATCTATGAGGGGGACCACGTGTTTGCTCTTCATAAAGCCGATCATTTTCTTGACAATACCACCGTCCCCCATGATGAGCCCGCAGCGGAGCACGGTATCACTCTTTGTGTTAAAGAGTTTTTCGATAGCTAATTTCTGCTTTCCGTAGATAGACACGGCATCATCATGTGCTGACATGGTCGAGAAGAAAACAGTGTGGGAGACACGAGCAGCCCGTGCAGCGTGCAACAGGCGCTCGGCCCCTGCCAGGTTAATGGCTAGCGCGTCAGGATGGTTACGGTCGTAAGGGGTATACGCGGTATGGATTAGAAAATCCACCCCTTGTAGCATGTCCGGCTTTACTGGTTGGGTGAGGTCATAGGCTACGTAAAGTACATGCTGTTTTTTTGGCTGTGTTTTAGGATGACGTACCAGAGCAATAACTCGCCAGCCCTTACGGACAAAATGGTCAGTGAGAGCCTGGCCGACAAAACCATTGGCACCGGTTATTGCAACGGTAGAATGGGCGGGTTTAGAAGGCATTATGGAGTATTCCCTCCGCAACAGTGTGTGCATTAGCTAAAAGCGAAAAAGTGAGGCCACGTGCTGGTAAGTAGGTAAAACCAGAGCTGTCGGCAACATATACATGCTGCGTGCCGTGGAGTTTCCCGTCATTACGGAGGGTAAAAGCCTCGTCTTTTTTGCTAAAGGGCAGCGTACCGGCGTAATGGATGCTTGATCCATAGCCAGGGTTAATGCGTTTTATCGCATAGAGGCCGGTTTTACGCACCCCGGCAATAATCTTTTTTTCACGGCGGGCGAATTCGCGTTTTTTATCATCTTCTAATACATAATGGATTTTAAGTGCGTCCTGAGTCGGCGATGACAAATCATCGACCAGGGAAATATATTTCTGATCGCTTCTCTCGTCGGGATGGTGCACGCCCATTATGACGATACCAGACAAAACATATTGTAATAAAAGCCGGGCATCACGTAGATTGAATGGTGCTTGTTTGATGATCCTAAAAAGCATCAGTGACTGATAAGTGTAGAGCGAGGAGACTGAGACATCAAAGTTGTTACGCTGCTCATCTAGAAATAGGCTTAACTGCGCAAAACCAAGCTTGTTTGGCTCGGCTGCTTTACCGACCATCGTTGGCTGGAGACATGGGACGTACGTGTAAGGGTTGCATAGCAGAGGCAGTTGTTTGCCGGCCTGCTCTAACGAGCGCAGTGCAATGCGGGCGCTACCAAGCGTGCCTGTTGCGAGTATCAGTGTCTTGCAGCGAAAGCTAGCCGTTTTATTCGTGCCGATTTGTAAGCAGATCACCTCGACATGCTGTTTTTTTTCGATGAAGCGAATCACCAGGTAGCCACCGATATAGGTAAAATTGGACCGCGGCTTTAGTGCATTAATGGTCATCCATGGCCGCCAGGCGCTCTGATCGTTATCGGTATAAAAGTCCATATCGCGGTAAGCGTAGCCCTTTCGGCCATCGGTATCTTTGGTGATAAGGGCCAGAGGTGTGCGACCCAGAAAAAGACCCTTGCTATCAAAGGAGTGTTTACGGGCTGCATATTTTTGATAAATTGCCTGATGATTACGATCCATGGTAGGCGATGGTTGATATGTTTTGAGACTCCCAAGCGTATATTTGGCCGCACTATCTTTGGTGCCACTGATGCCTATGCGTGTGCTGATCGTTTCGTAGGCTTGTTTCATCCGCTGTGGTTCTAAGCCTGCGGCACGCATTTCAGGTATTGAGTACTCCCAGCACTGTAGTCCCCAGCCTATCCCGAGGCCGCCGTAGCCGAGGCTTTCCACTGGCGAGAAAGTGTCCGATTGTACGGACAAGTGTGTGTCGACATACGTAGTCATATGCTTACGCACAGGAGTTATCTGGGCTCCTTTGCCAATGTCGCCCTGCGTCACACCTTCGGCATCTTCTCCTAAAAAATAGCGATATTGTTCTGGATCGGTTTTGCGCAATGTCAGAAAATCTCCCTGAGGTACAGGGGACATGAGCGTGTTTTCGTTGCCGGCGTCCAGCATGGCCACTTCTCTGCCGGCGTCTACCAGCGTTTGGGCGGCCATCGCTCCTGAGCATCCAGAGCCCACAATCAGGTAGTCGAATACCTTCATGATAGGATCTTTACAAACAAGCCGCCCAACACAGCCTTAAAACCACCTCTTATGGTGGCAAATGCGATGATCACGATATAGAACGGCGATCGCTGCCGGGGCAAAAAATAATCTGCATATTCGGGCATTGATTCCAAAATGGCAAACATAGTATGGAGGCGGTGGCGGACCTTGCTATGCGGATTGACTATAGCTAGCCCTGCATCAATCCAGCTAACCGTCCATGGGTGTCTGAGGATAAGCGATAGCAGGCGTCTATCGTTGGCTGCCAGTGTCTCTTCGTGGCCGCGCACAACGCGAACGTAGAGCTCGGTTGCCGTAGCCGAGGGTACTTCGCCGACAATATAGCGTCCAAATACAGACGCCTCCAACGCTAAGCGGTCCCCTACTTTCATGACTTCCCCTCTATATTGATCATTATTATAGCAGGATTTTTAGCAGCCTGGCGATAGTTGATCTGACCGTTTCTTGGTATGCTATCCTGAGGCTAGCAATGAAAACACATATGTGGTTTGCAACAAACTGGATACGTCAAATGGTAGAAGTCATTAGGCGACACGCATTATTTATACTGCTTTGTCTGGTGTTTCTTACCGTAGGTATCATGCTGTCACTCAGTTGGTATCAGTATCAACTCAACCCGGATGCGGCCTCTTATTTCACTATCGCTTACAAATACGCTCATGGGGACGTTAGCCACGCGCTCAATGGCTACTGGGGTCCATTATTATCGTGGCTGCTCGTGCCCGCTGTGTGGCTGCATGCCAACATGATTTCGGCTGCCAAAATTATTGCAGTACTAGGAAGCTTGGGAATATTAGTGACATTGTATGCCTATTTGTCTATACGCAATGTGAGCCGGTTTATCCTGCTTCTTATATCGCTCGCGCTGGGGAGTATGCTACTGCAATGGTCTACGGTTGGCCCGGTTACTCCTGATGTCCTCATAGCGCTTGCTACGCTTCTTTTTGGCCTCACATTGAATACTTTTTTGTCTCGCCCAACGCTTAAGATGGGTCTGATAGTGGGCGCACTCGGCGCCTGTATGTTCTTTGCGAAAGGGTTTGGCTTTTTCTTATTTATAGGCGTTATCGGGTCGATTGGCCTGTGGCAGTGGTGGTATAAGGACGAGCGAAAATGGAAGATAACGCTCAAGAGGTATTTGCCCATGCTCGCAATGTTTACCCTGCTGGTAGCGCCGTTTATCATTGCTATTTCCTGCAAATACCACACGCCAACGATTAATAACGCTGGCGCTTACGATCACGTCACCTACGGTCCCGCCGGTTTAGGCCTCGGTGCAATGACGCATATGGGGCCGCTCGCTCCGCCGAATAGTTCGGCCATGAGCATTTGGGAAGACCCTACCCAACTGACACGTCTTTTCCCTAGGTGGTCGCCTTTGGATTCGGGGAAGGACTTTACGTTTTTCTGGCAGCGCGTCATTGGCCATAATCTAGCCGAGGCAAGTAGTTCATGGATGGCGTTTGGGCCAGTGGGGCTACTTGGTCTATTTGGCCTGTTGTGTGGCGCGCTGGAGCAAAAGAAAGAGCGTAAACAGGAGTATGTGTTATTTGCGTATCTACTCGGCATTATGATTGCGGGTTACTCATTAGTGCTGCTTGAAGGGCGATATCTATGGGGTGGTCTGTTCCTGACAGTCGCGGGCGGCGCCTTGTGGCTGTCGAGGTTGCAGCAACGCAAACTGCTTGGCACGTGGCAAATTTTTGTATGCGGAGCAATCGCCGTCGCTATTACGATGACCGCCGCCATACAAAATATTGTGCGATATCAGTACCTGGACAAGTATCATTACACTACTTCGCTTGCCCTAGAGAGCGTTATTCCCGCTGGCTCGAAAGTAATATCGGACGATTTTAGCGACTCATTTTTTGCTTGTTGGCACATCCATCTCAACTGTTACAGCATCCTTGATCCTCCCGTGGTCGATGATCATCCCTATTATGAGACACTTAAGCGCATGGGAGTTATCTATTACATAGATTTTCATACCCGCGACAGCAATACCGATTTGCAAAAATTTGTCGATACCTACTACACACAAGTTGATGAGCGTATAACCGATAGTGGCCCGGTGACTACTTATTTGCTCAGAACAAATCTATAGATTCTCACGGTTCGATATGTATGCCAAGCTCGGCGGCTAGTTCTGGGGCAATAGCGATCAGCTGAGTCCCATCAATAATGAGGCCGTGGAGGTAACTCCATCCGCGCAGGTCATGTAAAGTGGCGCTGCGGGCATCAACTTTTGTAAGCTTGGCATGAGTGAGCTCGACTCGACTTAGATGAGACAATGCAAAGCTTACTTCATGTAGCTCAGCCTCCTGGAAGTCGGCTTCGTCCAGTACGCAATTACGAAAAGTAACCCGGTTGAGCTTGCTAAAGCGGAAGTTGGCCATGTCGAGTTTGCAAGTATCAAACAATACGTCTTTGAGCGTGCTCCGGCTGAAGTCTATGCCTGTTAAGCGGCAGTCTTTAAAACAAACGCGGATACATGAGGCGTTATTACAATCCACCGCCGAGAGGTTGCAGGTAGTGAGTTCGGCATCGCCTATACTCAGTTTCTCGAGTTTGGCTTGGGTGAGCGTAACTTTTTCAAAGATAGCTTCATCAAAAGCGAGGCTGCGGGCTATCAAGCTGGTGGCCTCGAAATCGGTAAGCCTCACTTGCTCCAGTGTAATGTCGCTTTGTAGCTGAGCGGCCGGGATTGTTTGAAAGCTGCCAGCGTATTTGAGGAGTGGCGGCGATAATTTCATGTGTGAAGTATAGCAGTTAGTACCTAGTTTATCTGGTCCTGACCAAGTAAACGGGCACGCATCTGCTGGAAGCGTGCGTGCTCTTTTTCGGCCAGCTGTTCGGTTACGCCTGCTGCTTTGCTTTTACCTGAAGTTTTGACAGATTTGGTGCTGCCGACAAGATTGACCACTGGAATAACTAGAGGGCTACGCCCTGTGCTGTCAAACAAGAACTGAGTCATATGATCACGAAGTTCGGCTTTAAAGCGATCGAGGTCGATACGCTTGAAGCGCTGTTCGGTTGCCCGGCGCAGTTCCGATCGGAAGTCATTCATAAGCGCTTCGTTGTCGCGCATATTAATGAATCCGCGGCTGATGATATCGGGACTGGTCAGCAGACGGCCTGTCGCTTTGTCGACGGTGAGTACGACGGCTATAATGCCCTCGTTCGCTAATAGTAGTCGATCTTTGACGACGACATTGCTCACCAGGTTGCCGTTGGAGTCAACCAATAAGCTACCATACGACACTGTGGGGCCTATCTTCATAGTATCGGCACTCAGTAGGACGCTCTCACCATTATTGGGAAGAAGTATGCTGGAACGTGACCAGCCTTCCTGTAGGGCGATGTCGGCATGGTAACGACGCCTAAGTGCGCCAGCGTGGACCGGTATAAAGAATCGTGGCTTGGTGAGTTGCAACATCTCGCGCATTTCTTCGCGCCTAGCATGTCCGGAGACGTGCAGCGGCCCACAGCCATCCAGCTCATGCGTCGGATGACGGAATAGGTGCACACCCTTCCTGGCCAGGTTATTGCTCAGTTGATCATAGCGTATTTCGTTGCCTGGAATCGGTGTAGAGCTAATGACCACCGTGTCACCGCTCTTTAGTTTGATGTATTTGTGCTCGCCCTCGCTCATACGTTGCAAGGCTGCGCCTGGCTCCCCTTGTCCGCCAGTCGACATGATAAGCAGTTTATCATCGGCAACCGAAGCTGTCTGCTGCATAGGTAGGACCATGCCTTTGGGAATTTTGAGAATACCCTGCCGAACGGCGATTTCGCTAAACCCCAGCATGCTCCGTCCGTCGAGAGCCACTGTGCGTCCTGCCCTCACCGCAGCGTTGATAACCATCTGGATGCGGTTAATATTACTGGAAAAGACGGTGACGAAGATGCGGCCCGGGCTTTGCTCTATGACATCGTAGAAGCTTTGCTGCAGAGTATGCTCGGGTGGAGTGCGTCCTTCACTGTTCGCGTAGCTGCTTTCGCTGAGCAGAAGCAACACCCCTTGACTTCCCAGTTCAGCCAGGCGGTTTGTATCAGTTGGTAGGTTGTCGAGTGGTTCTGGGTCGAGCCGAAAGTCGCCGGTGGCAATTACTCGGCCGACGGGCGTGTCGATACAAACAGCAGTTGGCTCGGGAATTGAATGGGTGACGCGAATAAGCTCTACGAAAAAACTGCCTATTTTGAGCCGTTCATGATTGTCGATCTGCATTGGTATGAGTTTGGGTGCAAAGTCCTGCCCGGTTTCCGATGCAGCGTCGGCAAAAGATTTCGCTACTACACCAAGCGTGAATGGCGAGCCGTATATCGGTGCAGGCACTTGCGGCACGATATGTCGTAAGCCTCCCATATGGTCGAGATGGCCGTGCGATATAACATACGCACGAACTTTATGTCGGATGCTTTGCAGATAACTGGGATCGCATATTTCGTAGTTAACGCCTGGCAGATCAACGCCTAGATTGTTGCCGCAATCGAGCACGAGAGCGTCGTTTTGCCATTCCAAGATAGCCATATTCTTTTCGCCGACCCCGTCCAGGCCACCTAAGAAAGTAAGCTTTAGTAGGTCATGCGAATAGGGCACGTTAGTGGCCTGCGGCCGTGCTTTGGTGCTGGTATAGTGGCTGACAATGCGTTCGGCATCTTCTTTATTGCGCCGCTGCGCGCGCAGTGCCGCACTACGATTTATAGTGTGTGGTTTCATATGTTTCCTTATATTGTTTTATGAAAGTAAGGTGTCGGCCGTCTATCCTAAAAAGAGGAACTGATGGCAAAGAAGTGTTCGTCGCCATGAGTATTATTTCCAGAGGGAAACCGACTAAATTGCTAAAAGAGAAATCTTATAGTAACTATCATAATAACAAATAAGCATATGCTTGTCAAGTACTTTGTGTACTAACCGCAGTGCACTTAAAGCGTACGTACCCCGCATACTAGCTTGTATCTTAGCCTCAAACGCTAGGCCGGTGGCGTAAGAAGGATCTGACTAGACTCCAAAGCCAAAGGCCTCGGAGGGAAAGTGCCAGCCACCCTCGCGGCCTCAAACGCAGTCGCTCCTGCTAGTGCAGCGAGCTCCTCTAGGGTAGCCTGAGTGTGAGATTCTGGTACTCCTACGTCAACTGTAACGTCAACTTTACAAAGCTTTTCTAAAATGTCGCCAGGACGGATTTGGTTTATTGCAGGTACGCTAAATCGCACCATGTCTTCACTGTCCCTAGTGTAATTAGTAAGATACACCTGGGCGTGTGGGTCCTCGTCCTTTGGCGCGCCTGCTTCGTACACTCTATAAAACCCGCTACGTGGTAGGCGTCTTACAACTACATTGCCGTAAGCAACTCCGGGATTTGGTTCTTGCTCTGAATTATTGTGAGATGACATAAAATTATCATAACCGACGCTACGCATTCTTACAATCGAGGGGGCGCTGCGCGGTCAACAATGCGTCCCGTCGTTTGGACGAAGTATATTTAATACACTAAAGATGAAGCGAGTTACAGAATCACTCGTTAGGCTGAGTATGGCCCTTCGACCTCAATCTTAACCCGCAAAAGGCCCGTTGACGGTCGTAAAGATTGGCACACTGCCTTAGTGTTCTGTCAATAAAGAACCTACATCGAGACTGATTGTTTTCTGGAGCCCGGCCACCTTATTCATGGCTAGTAGCTCATAAAATGTGCTGAAGAGTCGCATATTCAGTGTTTCTGATTTTATATCTTTAATGTATTGATTTGAATTGACTGTTGGGTGGGTGTTATCTGTCATTGATAAAACATCTTCAAGGAGTATGCTCAAGGGCCTTTCGGTATTTTCATAGGCGGCCTCATATACTTTAGAATATATTTGCGGACGACCGTAGTAGGGGTGAACCCTGCCACTTAACCTGATAGTATTACCCTGAAAAACAATGTCGTTTTTTTCTAACTGCCAACTTTGTAAAGATCCTTGCTGGACATCGAGATATATGTGTGACATACGGCCACCGTTTGGGTAATTTGCATGATCGTCTCCCACTTCGATAGTCCTTGTTCTAGAAGTAAAGGTAGTATGACAAAAAACAAAATTGATATGTCCAATAACTGCTTGGTTACTATCTAACATTTCAATTGTAAAACTCGAATCTAGCTCAGCATCTAAAATAGTTTGCGGTATTGGTTCGGGTGATTGAATAAGAGTATCCGGCAGATCTAAAAGCTGCTGTAGCGCACTATATCCACCGGTCTTAATGTAGTCGGCAATCCTTTTGACGCAGGCAAGACTTACGCGTAAATAGCGGACATCCCCGGGCGCGCTTTGGAGTAGCCATGTGACAACATCAATATAATGATAGGCCGAATGGGATAAGGAGCCAACGCCCATAAGATAGCCGTGGGCACCAGGTGTAGAAAAGAATTCGGATGGAAATTTATGAATGCCACCATTGACGATAATGTTAATTTGAGTGATGCCCTGCCTTGTTCGTTGGTAGCAGTCTGCAACTTCCCTAATGATATGTCGGAAAGGCTTCAGTGTTCTTCTGCGAAGGAGTGTTACCGCAAGGTGTGGTTCTTGAACTCGCTGCTGCAATGCCAGGAGTTTGGAGAAATCTTTGTATATCTGTCGAGCGCTAAGCAGGTCGCTCGACGCATTTGCAACTACGTTGATCGGCTTATCTATCAAAACGTTTATACCCTGTGAAATGCAGAAGCTGGCATATTCCAAATGGGCCTCCGGGTTGCAAGCTACTATAACCAGGTCGGGCGTTTGCTCTAGGTGTCCAAAGAGCTCCTTCATATTTGTATACCTACGAGGATCTAACCACTGGGGATGGTCCCTATTGAGCAATTGCTGCAAATTTATATGCTTGGTTACGATTGCCGGATTAACAGGGTCTATAATCGCACCAATTCGCGCCCTATTGCGTGGGCCAACTTCAAGAATGCTCATTATATGATTCTGGTCACTCCAGAAGCCCGAACCGCCAACGAGCACAATATTTCTATACTTCATGATGATTAGGTACCTCCCATAACCTGGACCTTTTCAAGAATTCGTATGCCCGTTGGTATGCGGTACCTAAGGCCGATACGTGTGTCACGATGCTAACTAGATTTTTGAACAGTAGTTGGTAAGGTGTCAGCTGGAACTGAAAGGAGATGTCTCTGGCTAGCATCAAGTGAGCGGCATGCTGTAATTTATCTATGGATGTGTAGCCTTGTGCTTGTAACAATTTAATCAAGGTCGGGTCAATGGCAACACCAGTAGGGGCATCTATACTTATTGATTCACCAGCCAAAAGATTTCCACTAGCTAAATAAGTGAGCTCTTCATGAAGATACCCCGGAGGGATGAATGCAAAATCAAGGTCTCTTGCTTTATAAACATGGGGATGTTGGTTTTTTAACTGTCCAAGTGCCGAACGCAGAATCTTCTTTATCGCCACTCGTTCAGCTTTTGGCGCTCCTTCCCGAAAGGCTATTCCTTCATCATTTGGGAGAACTGGAAAAGCACATGTTGCAATATCTTTTAGAAAACCTAGTCTTTCGCTATGACTGACTGCAATTGCTCGCCTCAAACCCTCAAGATTGGCAAAGTTATAGAATGCTTCCGGATCATCCTTCGGACATGCCAATGGCATAAAGGTCATCATATACTCTAGATCAAGTGCGAGCTGCTCCTCATCGTCGTTTACCTCTTGATGATACCAATCCAGAAATTGAGCAATGGTAATATCGTCCCGTGGCGATGATCCAGAATGAATATCAAAATCAAACCCCAGTGCAGCCCCTTTTACTATCTCTGGCTTATACCCGATGATACGTTCAGACAATCGCGTAGCCGTAGCAATAGTTGGCGAAGAGTCTATATATACTAGTTTTGATTCGGGATTCTCCCTCGCTACCCTGTCAAGAAAACCCATCCTAGCGAGTAGAGCCGTAGTCCCTCCCCTCTTAGCTAGAACGTGGCCATCCATAACTTCGAACCCTGTAGATCGCCAACTATAATCAGAATGAGATAATACGTGCGAATAATCGGTAGTGCTACTTGTGTAGGTGCGCATAGGTATATTAGGGAATGTAGATTGCAGTAGTCGGTGCATTTCTTCGGCTTGAGTGCTCATGGACAGTAGTGGTTCTGCGCGCGGAACATAATACATGCCAACGGGATCTTTATTGCGCCGTCCATACCAGCTTTCTACCTCTTTTAATGCATAGTAGCCTGCCGATATGGCGGCAGCTACAAACTCGACACTTTTTCCTGTCTCGCTTGCTGCTACTTCGAGCATGGCATCTATCTGCGGCCCGGTATCATTAAACTCAACACACATGCTTGCACGATCGCTGCCTCTCAATGCCGACCATGCTTTTACAAACATAAACAGGTGGCCTGCATGTAATCGCTTACCTAAAGTAATCGATAGGTTAGCGACAATATCCTCTGAATCGGCGAGCTCGATAATAGAATGATTTTCTAGGCAGTCTGATTGAATGGCCTCTTTATCTGATTGAGCTTTAGGGTACTTGATCTCCGCACCAACAGGCAAACCACCGTATAGAATAATCCCAATAATGGGAGGCACTGTGCTTTGCTTATGAATGTCTCCGTAGAGACGAACTGGGGCATCAGGGAGGCTCGATTTTAAATCTAGAATAGTATTGGCTGTTGCATATGCAATGTTTAGACCTCTTTTTTGCACGTATTCTACCGCTCGACTATATGCAGCCGCTCCAGGTACCTGTTCTGTTTCTTGTATGCCATTGCATATTGTCCATACAGCTTCATCGACCATACGTTCAACTTGTAAAACTGCCCCTTCCATACTGACCGGCTCGTCATCGTTGATAACTATAGTAATCGCATTTTCTACCAACTCCCTTTTAGCGGCCATCATTTCAGAGGGACGACATTTCGCCCGCGTGAAGATGGGCGAATACCTCTTTGAATCCTCTCCTTGAGTATCCACCATCACAAAGCGATCTTGACCGGGCGCGAGTGCAATGCGTGCTTGGCCCCATTCCTTAGACCAACGATACATAGTCTCTGGATCTGTATTGGCTAGATGGGAAACCATATTATCTGCAAAGTCATCAACGGCAAATTGTGGACTTGCCAAACATACCGCTAAAGAGAATTGGGGTTCTGTGTCAATCGGTGGCCGACCTCGTTTCTGATTCCAAATAGATTGCAAATCCGCATACACTTCGGATTGCCCGGAAAGCATTTGATCGCGAAAAGATTCAGTCATATTACTGCCTTCAATTTTTGCTAAAGACAATACTACTCCAAAATGAAGGATGTTCCTACGCCGAATCGGAACAGAAACATTACACCTTTCAACCCCGGCACAAGCCAGTCCAACTACATCTCTTTCCGGCACTTTATCCACAAGTAACTGCTTGACTAAGCTAAAGCGCTTTGCGATAGTAGCCTGCATGGCTATAGAGGAATACGCAACTTTTTCTGATCTTCATGATTGGGAGCCGATTAGTGTCGACCAGCAACTTGAGAATATTAGAGCTTGGGCTACTGACGGTTTAGTCCCCATGGGTCTTTTAGAGAGGGCTACACATGTTGATGCGGACACCATTCGTGCTCTAGAGGAGAGGCATCATCAAGAGGTGGGTCAAACGCCAGTAACAGTAATTACACCCCACCTCTCGTCGACCGCTAAGACAGCGCAAGCCTTATGGAGTATCGTAGCGAGGAATTTCGAAGGTACGGTCGACCAAGAATCATCGTTTGTACCAGATGGCGATTCTAGAAAGATGCTACTGGCTATCGATGAAAATCTTCCAAAAGGGACTCCGTTCCATGCGAACAGTGAGCGTCATCTGTATGAAGGGCAAAGGATTTTGTCACGTCCAGCCGGGGAGATAACCTCAAGTAGAATAGATATTGATGCTTATGTCGGCGACGGCTCTGCACCCTTTTTAGTGCGAGATCGTGCGACGGCACCTGGTGTTGAATTGCTGGCATTACTCGCGCATAATCCAGATCTCACTAGGCGTATCGGCTGGAACGCACCTGAATTATGGATACCTGGAATGCAAATCCATGACTTAAACGGCAACTTTACACCAAAAACACCAATAGTTACGGGTGACGAAGAAGTTCTAAGATTGCAAGGCCAATGGAATGATAGTGGGCGTCCTATGGCAAGCATACCAATATTTACAGAGGTCCCTCGGCAAATCTAAATAATCCGTATGGTAATACATAACGAAAATATCCACTATATAAATGGGACTTGGGTTCAGGCCGAGGATCTAACGTTATCGGTCTTTGATCTTACCATTTTAAGAGGCTATGGTGTTTTTGATTTTGTTCGCAGCCATAATCGTAATTTTGTTTGGCTCAAGGATCATTTGGATCGTTTTTTTGAATCGGCAAAGGCATTTCAGCTTCCCATGCCGTGCTCCCGTAAAGAATTAGAGGATATTTTCGAAGATGCCCTCAAAAAGAATCCAGATCAGGACATATATGTACGTGTATTGCTTACGGGGGGTATTAGCGAAGATACTTTATCTCCGGGTCGTGATAATTCACTAATATTGATTATTAATTATTGTAAACCTATTGACTCCGACATATATGATCGAGGAGTTGCTTTTGCGACATTCTCAGCACCACGACAATTGCCCAGGATAAAATCAACTAATTACACAACTTCCCTTTATGCGCGGAATAAACTGAAGCACACGGGAATTATGGACGTATTGCTCATAGGCACCGAAAAGGATCCCACAGTCTATGAGGCGGCCGTTAATAATGTCTTCTTCATCAAATCTGGTGTTGTAATGACGGCGCCTACTGATAACGTTCTCGGCGGTATCATGCGTCAAAAAGCGATATTGGCTCTACAAGCCATGCATATTCCAGTAAACGAGACCTTCATTCATCTATCTGATATTAAGGATATGGACGAATGTTTCGCAACGAACTCAAGCTTGCTTGCATACCCTGTCACGCGAATAGATGATATTACTATATCTGATGGTTGCGGACCGATTACGCGAGAAGTGTTAAAGGCAATACGTCGCATGATTGATCAAGAATCGGCATAGCCGCAAGTTACAATTTTAATTAAATCTTCTTTTTAGGGTTTGACAGTGCTCGGTCATATTGAACGATGAAGATGATGTGATATTGTGACCATTTTGTAATTTTTCAAAGGGGCTGCCCTCATTTCTGTCCCTCAAAAAACAATGCTGATGGAAATGGGCGACATGTTGGTCAACCAGTGCACCACCATTATTAGATAGTAAATTATAACCGATTACTCCTTGATTCTTACTCCTAGCTAGTACATGAGCAATTATGGTTTGCATCTGGCGGAGTTCGTCCAAATTGATATCAATGAAAGTGTATCGATGGGCAACGGGGATAACGAGTAAATGCCCGCTCGTGACCGGGTGTGAAGGAACGAGTACATATAGAAGAGCGTCACTATATACAATTCGATCTTCGAGTGTAGCTATAGAGCAAAAGACGCACGGACTTGTACTACTGTTCATAGTAATTATTATAAGTAATAGCTATAAAGTATGCGAAAATTGAATCAAAACAGGAATCGAGTGGCCCCAGACAGCCTGTGGCCGCTCGAACAGTCCTGCCTAGTTATTTTTGGTGCGTAAATTCCGGACGAATTTGGAATAGTACATAGAAAAATATCGCTGATAAGACGATCATGCCGAAGAGCGGCCCAATGCTACCCTCGCTTGAGAAGATCCGCACGACTCCATACAGGATATTGAGAAAAGCGCTGCAATAGAGCAACTCCCAACCCCGGCGCTTCAAACGTGCAAGATCGGACAACGCCAGAAGCTGTAAAAATACTTCGAAACCGGAGACGGTGAACGCCAGATAAAAGAAGAAATTAGGGTCGACGATGGCCGTATGCACCTCATCCCAATATCCCCAGCCAACCCAGGGCTGCACAATAATCACAAACCCGATGATCAGCCACGACCACCGGGCGATGATCTTGCTGAACCATGCCGGTAATTGGGCTGGAAAATCATGCCTGATGAGTTTGTCAAAATACGCCTCCAAGGGTAGTGATGGCTTAGCCATAAAAGTCTCCCGTTTATTTTATTTAGATGCGAATACGGATCGCAACTGTTTGCCGTTGATAAGCACGACTACTCCTAGTAGTAAGATTGCGCAGACGCCCTGTTCCAACTTCATCCACATCGGAAAGTCGCCGGGAATCGCCGAGGTAACAATTATAGCGGCTAGCAAGATTGCCGTCGTGATGCGAAGTCGCAAAAATGAATTTTGGTCGCCGCGGGCGGCCCGCCACATAAATGAGGCCATCAGTAAGGCTGTGCCACTGATGATGAAGCCATGGACCCATGCTTCCTGCGTAGCTAGGTTGTGATGGTTACGCATCAGAAAAAGTGCGACAATTGCCCCCCAGCTGATAGCCACATATCCGCTTACAAGCAATTTTGGGGTTCGGAATGCTTGAGTGATATGCGGGTTTTGTAGAGCTTCATTCGTCGTGTTAGTCATGCTAGGTCCTCCTTGTGGGTTTATATTGTTGTCGAATAAATAGTAGCATTATCGGTTCATGGGTTCCCCCCTACAGGCGCTACTATTTTGTCGAACAGGGCGACAACTTGCTGGATATGCGTGGGAATGTCGAACGATGGATGGGTAACGAAGTAAGATGAGGCGCTATCGATTGTGGAACGAATAACGAGTGCAAGCGTGAGGGGGTCGAATGTGTCAAACTCACCTGCTTGCTGGCCTTCGCATAGCATCTGCTGGAGCCACTGAACCGGGGCGTCGTTTTGCATACGATTTGAGCCGGCTTCGAAAGCGGCGCGGGTACTATTTTTTTCGATTTGATGTAATGCGGCGATACGATCAGCGTGTTCGGCGATATATTGCAGATTAGAGGCAATATATGCCCGCAATTTGTCGCGAAAATTTCCGGCTGCCAGAATCTGGGGTGCCATATACTTGGCGCCATCCTCAAATATTGTTCCCACGAGCGCCGCATAGATAGCGTCTTTGGATTTAAAGTGGTACAACACCGTGCTCTTTGTGGTGTGTGCGTCTTTCGCGATTCTTTCAACCGATGCCGCATGGTAGCCGTCACGGTTAATGACTCTGACGGTTGCCGAGAGAATATCCTGGCGACGGGCAAGCTGGGTGCGGGTGAGAGATGTGTCTCCTGACTGCATAGACCAATATTAGACCGTGTGGTCTAATATTGCAAGCGTTTTGTCGGGAAATGCCAGACACCCTGGTTAGTGGGGTACAATAAGGATACTTTACGGCAGAGGGTTATTGCCTATGCGGGTTTGATAATCGATATGAGTAACGAAGAAGGAGCAACTATGAAACGCACCGTTATCGCTTTCGACTTAGACGACACATTGGCTGTTGCTAAGTCTCCTATAACTGATCGCATCGCCGAGTTATTGGGCCTACTACTTGAAAGATACGAAGTATGCGTCATCTCTGGCGGTAAGTTTGAGCAGTTCCAAAAACAGGTCATTGGGCGGCTGAGCGTTGAGGGCCCACTACTTCATAAGCTACATATTATGCCTACATGTGGCACTCGCTACTTTCGTTATGACGACGTCATACATGAGTGGACAAAAGTATATGCCGAGGATTTATCTGCGGCACAAAAGAAACTGATCGTAGAAACGCTCGCCGAAGGCGCAAAGCATTTGGGCTATTGGGAAGAAAAGCCATATGGTGAGATTATCGAAGACCGCGGTAGTCAGATTACCTTTTCGGCACTGGGGCAAGCTGCGCCGCCGGACGAGAAATATAAGTGGGACCCGGATGGTGTGAAGAAGCATGCCCTGCGCGACTATGTCGCTGAGCGGTTACCGGACCTTGAGGTTCGCGTAGGCGGTACGACATCAGTAGATGTAACGCACATGGGCATGGATAAGGCGTACGGCATGAAAAAATTGATAGAAACCTTGCATATTACCAAAGAAGACATCTTCTTTGTCGGCGATTGTCTAGAAGAAGGGGGTAATGATTATCCGGTGAAAGCCCTGGGAATTGACTCGCTGCAAGTGCATAAGTGGGAAGATACAGCACTGGCAATCGAAGCTATCCTGGCCGTTTCTTAGTTTTTATGCAAAGTGCCTATGGGGCTGATTTAGTTTAGGTTGAAGGTATCAGTTTGGTTGGAAGCGCCGGAGTAGTTGTAGACATAGGGCGTGACAGTCTGGCAATTCTCCCCCTTTTTGTGAACGCTCGAAATATAAAGTGATGAATTGCCACTATCATATGTAGCCTCACTGTTTGTAGAGCGACTGGCTGCATCTTCCAGGAGCCGGAGTGCGTTAGTATCGCCAGCGGCTGCCTTGAAGGTGACGCAAAATTGATAGCTTGTATCGGACAGACGGTGGTAACTGATGGCTGCAGGTATATCACGGGCGCCAACTGCGCTGAGCGAGTCAGGTATTGATTGTTGATTCGAGGTATAGTCATTAAGTTTTTGTGCAATATCGCTAGCGGTTTTTAAGGTGGCGTTATCCTGCTTCACATCACCAGCCTGAAACAGTACGAAGATACACAGAAAAAGTGTAAATGCACCAATGACAGCCAGACCTGCCTGATATTTGAAGAGCTGTGGTCGCATGCTACATTTCCTACCGGCTCGTTTTGTGCTCGTCATTCCAGTAGTAGGCTAATATACCGCCAGCTACTGCCAATACAAAAATAGTGTCGAGGAATGCCTTCCAAATCGAAACATTGTCGCCGCTCATTTTGCCAAAAATAGAGAATACGAACCCAATGATGGCCATGAGACTCACTAGAAAAGCGACAATTTGGGTAAACTGCGTGGAACGGCGCTTGGAGGGATCTAGCTTGAGCTCTGGCCGCCGCATTTCCTGTTTCTTGAGATCCAGGAAGATAAGCGCAAAGACAGGCACCGTTACGGTGAGTGCAGCCGTAGGAAAAGCGAGTGCCGAGAAATGTGCGCCACCGTTTATAAGCAACAGAAGCGCCGTGATGAGGGAAGTGGCGCCCGTGAGTAACGTAATAGTGAGGAAAATATATTCGACCCCGAGTGGGCTGAGTACTTTGACGACGGGTGTGGGGCGTAGCCCGGGCTGCTCGGGTAGCGGAGATTGCACCGCTGGCTCCTGCCATTGAGGTTGAGGTGGTGCCGGCGTGGTTTGTACTGGTTGCTGAAAGTGCGCTTGGGCGGTTATTGGCGTTGGCTGCGGCCCTGTTGCTTCAGGTTGCCACGGATTTTGGGGTGGATTCGGATTGCTTGGCAGATGAGGATATTGTTGTGGGTATTGGGAGTTAAGCTCCATAAGGGCTCCTTTATTTCAATATGCTGCGACGTACGAGATCAGGAATAATTTTATTGCGGATGATTACCGAAACGCGAGGATTGTTGGCGTCGTCCTTGCCGATCCAATGCAAGGCCTTGATCTCGGATGAGGGTTTGGGTTCTCCGATTATTTTTGCCCGGTACAGCTCGATTGACACTTCGTGATCAGTATCTCCGGCAGCGACGTCGGCATATTCGCCTACGTATACTAAGGTTTTGAAATCGACTTCGCAGTCTAGCTCACCCTTAATTTTGTCTTTTAGACATTCCTCGACTGTTTCTTGAGTCATCTGGCCGCCAGGCATGATATAGTCGCTGGTTATGTCGCGAGGATCTTTTTCGCAAACTAAAAATGTCGTATTATCTTCGCTAAGCACTAATAAACCAATTTTGTACCAGTAAGACATACCTTTATTATACCAAAAGTTGTATAACTTGTGACTCTTTGCTTGGCTTTTGTTCGATTACTTGTGCTTATGACCGTCCTTCACTTGCTAGAGCCACGAGTACTAGGCAGTATCTATATGTGGTCAGCTGTTCCCTTTCGGCTCTATAGCGGGCCCATTGTTCAAACAAGAGCGAGCCGAACGGTGGCACGCTGGCGATGAGAGCAACAAGTGCCCTTTTACGCGACCAGTGCAGGCTGGGATAGAGTCCAAGTGCTGCGAGAGCATAGAGAAAAAAGAGCATACCGTGTAGTTGTCCGGCCAGCAGTACGGGGATATTATTGCCGTGCACAAGAAAGCGCGTGCTTAGAATACCGGAAATGAGCAGCGTCCAGCCACAGCCTTCCCCAATAGCAGCGAGCCGGAACAATGTCCACGCTTCGCCTTCGCTGAATACGCGGTTATTCTCAAATTTTTTGATCAGGCTAAACATAGCATTTATACGGTATCACACCTATCATCTTGCGCAACCTGGTCAAGCGACCCCCAGCATGCTCTTGGGTAGAGTCAAGCGTAGTGCAACCAGACCGACCTGAGGTCGGCCTGCGTGTAACGCTCTACCCAAGAGCATGCTGGGGGTCGCTCCGGCGTCGTTATTAATTCCAGAGTTTGACTGTAAAGCTGGCGTTATTGTTAGGTGAATCATAACCGTCGTCGATTATCTCCTGCATGGTAATGAGCGCCACTCGTCCCCCGGTCGTAATAAGGCAGTACTGCTGGCCAGGCACGACGCTGGATGCACTAATATAACTGTTGCCTAGTTGACTTGTATTAATGAGGTTGAGGCAGCTAGTGTATTGGTCTTTGTCGGTGTTGCCTGTGGGATTCTCTGGTGCCTGGTAAGTGTAAAAGTGCTTAATACTCACATACAGCATCGGGTAATTGCTCAGATAGATATCGATTGGGGCTTTGGCGGCGCTTTGCTGCATGCGAATGGTTCCCTTTTCGTCATCTAGTTCCAGGCCTTCCTGTGAGGTGAGTTTGAAGCTTTTTTCGAAGACCGGGGTATGATTCGACGTCTTGCTTACGGGTTTCCCGCTCGAAGGAGTATTTGTGCTGGAGTTGCTCCCGTTGGTACTTATAACGCTGTTATTCCCAGTAGAGTCTTCTGCCCCGTCGTGCCTGTCTTTGAGGGCGAGCGATAGCATAACGCTACCAGCCACAATTATTGCCGTGGCCATCATGGTGTACCAGCCCACCGGTTTGCCCCAGCGCTTTAAGAGTAGATAGAGACCACATAGCACCCCCAGGACGGCAGCAGTAATAATGATGGTGTTGGCATGACTGGTTACTAGACCGGCAATGGCGGTTACATTGGCTAAAAAACCTATGGCTGCAAGCAAACTGCTCGCATAACGTGTATGCGCTTTTTTAGGCACAGGCCTGTGTGAAGTTCCGGTACTTTGTTGGTCCAACATCGGGAGGCCCACCTTCTAAAACAGTATATCCCTATAGTAATATGTGCGGCCCTACCTTCGCAAGGTAAGCGTTCAGCTGGGTTGTTTTTATTCGATCGCGTACCACGTTACAATGTGAATATGGCTAGAACTCATCTCAAAACCTCATTCCGGCTAAAAACCGCAGCCTTGCAGGCTGGGAAAGTCGTACCACTCGTCACCGTAACTATGGTTACGCCTCCTCCCGCTACAACTTTCCCAGCCCACAATCTGCACTTTTTAGCTCGAAAGCAGGTTTTGAGATGAGTTCTAGTAAGCATAGGAATAGAGGACAGGATGCCAGACCAGAAAAGAATTACTTGCGGCCGGAACAGAAGATTCGTCTCGCGTCGCTTGCACTCCGGGTCGGTCTTGCCTTCGTGTTTTTATATGCAGCCACTGAGGCCCTGCTCCACCCTGAGGCTTGGATCGGCTATATCCCGCACTCCATAAGTAATATTGTTGACGCCAAGGTTATGCTCGATAGTATATCGGCAGCACAGTTTATACTTGCCGCTTGGTTGCTCTGGGGTAGGTTTTCCCGGTATGCTGGCTTATTGGCGGTAGTATTGTTGGGTGGAATAACTCTATCCAATTTGGGCGCGCTATTAATAACCTTTCGCGACATTGGACTTATAGGTGCGGCTCTTGCAGTTAGCGTGCTTGATTGCTAGAGCGGTCGTATAGACTTTACGCCTACAGATGAAGAAACACTAAGCTACTTTCGAGCGTATATCTGCTCTGATTCGATCTAGATGATTACCTGCCTCGACGGCAAGCTCTTTCTGGAATCGCCATTCCCGACGGCGGTCACGCCATGCTTTTCCTGCCCGTCCGGCAAGGGGTGCGATTTCTACGAGCCCATCAGCTAGTAGGTCCACACCGGCCCAGACAGCTTTTGTTGCCAACTTGATTGTAGTGCGTACGGGATGCTTTTTGGCGTGAGCGGTAACGGCCGTTTGTGTCTCAATAATCCTTTCCTTCAGGTGTGGGACACGAGGGCTGAGCGGTCCCTGTTTTACTGCATTAGGTTCTCCTGGGTCACGCCGTTTGTCTATACCTCTTTCGATCAGGGTTCGTGCGCTTTTGTCAGGATCCTGCTCCTCGTTAAGATGTGTGCCGCTACGTATCTTTTCGATCATTGGCCTGACAATATCGCGCATGGCCTGGAATACGGGAGCTGCGTCAGTGCCAAGTAGGTCGTCTCGTTTGTCTGGTTGCATATTGGGCTCGCCGACGTAGGTCCCATCTACTTTAACTTTAAGGAGCTGATAAGCGAGATTCCGTTCTTCTAGTCGTTTACGATATTCTGGTGGGAAGGTGTGACCCTCTTGTTCCCAGGTTTTAAGTGTGCGCTTATTATCTGGTAAGGCAACGCCAAACTCAGCATAGTCGCGCTCGGCAACCATTTGATCTAACGCGCTTCCCATGTTACGAATAGTGTATTCATTGAGGTCATAGACGATTACCGTGTATGATTCGTCCTCTTTTTTGTCCGTGAATACGGTATGCACACCCTTAAAACCATCTTCGGGGCGCGACCAGCTTTGAAACAGCCCATTAATAAGTTTGGCATCTTTTTCTGTGGCGACGGTAAAGATTGTTCGTCCGATAACTACTTTATCGCCACTGGCTTCACTTGAATCTACCCTCACGTCGTGACCTTCAACTGTAGAAATACGCAGGAGTGCACTTGCAGCCCTGTAGGCCACTCCTTCCTCTCCTTCTCTATTTGCGTCTTTGTAACCGGGCACATTGGTGAGGGCCAATTCTCCATTCAAGGCTTGCTGACCCAATGCACTATGTATTCTTTGTGCTTTTGAGTATTCTCTATACGTTCCCGGATATTCGGGCATCTCTGTGGTGTGGGTATTGTATTCGGTTGCCAAGAAATGGGTAGCGTAGCCAGGAAGATCGTGGATAAGGCCGCCTGCTTCCCTGACGGCGTCTAGGGCCGCCAGAGTTGCAGCCGCCGTTTCATACTGACCATTTGCTTCCCAACCAGCAGTCATAATATGTATGATAATAACATATGGTTCATCACATGTCAATGGCATGATGTAGCCATGTCTGGTTGTGGATGCGATAGGCTTACTTTGAAAGTCGCCTTAAATCAGCCATAGAAGTAAAGCTCGCAGCAAAGATACTAAGGCGCAAGTATACTGAGTACGCCAATGGCCCGCCAGGGGGGGGCTGCAAGCGGGTTTAGTGCGCTCTACGCTGTGGTCGGCGTTTTGTTTTATTGGCGCTCGTCATGTTGCCACTTCCTCTGATGCGGTCTCCGGTTTGTCTCACCTTTGTATGGACGTTCCAGCCCAGGTTGTAGCCTTGTGGATTGTCAGTATCCAAGAGTGCTTTAAACGTTGGTAATAGCGCATGGAGTTGCATCCATTCTTCCTGGTTGATCTCGAACGGCGTCGCAACGTGCCGTTTTGTAATAGCCATGCCGGCATTATTGATGCTTCCGGGTTCCGCCGAAGCAAAATACCATAGCTCATCCTCATACAGGACTTCGCATACTAGCAGATGATTCTCAAGACAAAATGGACACCCGGCATCTAAATTCATACCACAAAGTATAGCAATGTAGAGAGAAGGCCCCTAGCTCAGGTGGTTGTCTAGGGGTATCTCTCTGTACTAGATTGTGCGCACAGCTAATTATTGGCTAGAGGCGTTACCTGGCTCCAGCCGTCTGGCGCAGAAGCATCTTGCTTAAGCGTAGTCCAGTCTGTCCCTTGTTTTTGCATGATGGTATCTATGATCTGCCAATGGTCGGCGGTATACCTTACGCCGCCCTGCACAGTAGCCCCGATTGGGAAGCCGTCTTTACTCATGCTGGCAAGCTGGTCCGGAGGAATAGTCTCGGTGCTATAAGCCTGGGCAAGCGCAGTGGTATGGACGACTAAGTCGATTGTGTCCCCCGGACGCAGATCTCTGAGCTGCACTTGCTTTCCCTGACTATAAAAAGCAGCGTCTTGGTCAACAGGCAAGTTTACATTTTTGTAGCTTCCATTATCCACAGTAATCGTATCGCTGCTTGCGCTCCGGAAGGTTACAATCGGTGTATAGTATTGATCTTGATAAGGCTTGAATGGAGGTGTTTCCCCTTTTTTGCCGGCGATTTGCGGGAAGAAATTGCTTAACTCATTCGAATCGCAGGAAGCCAGTAGGCCTTGTGTAAGCTGTTCTGGCGTCAGCTTTGAGCCGGCCTTGATCTCGTAGTAGGCTTTAGAACCGGTAGGTGCCATGGCACTTGGGCAATTGGTGTAATCGATCCAGAAACGACGATCGCCATTGGACAAGGTTGTAATACCCTGTGCGCTATCGAGGGCGACATCAGGCTGGGTCCATTTTAATGTAGCGAAGCCGGTTGCGGTGGTAAGCAGGACAATGCCTAAGCCTCCGATAAGTGCGGTTGGTTTGGTTATTTTGTACATAGCTAATCCTTTACGGGCGGAAGCAATGCGTGCTAAGAACGAGTTGCCCTTGGACGCATGCACTTCTGCCATAACCCGGTCGGAAAAGCCATGCGACACATTCCGCCGCGGCTCGGCATTGGAATGAGCTTTTATGAGCGACTCTAGATTCTTCATAGCAAAGCCTCCTTAAGTTGTTGTTTGGCGCGATAGAGCCATCCGCGGACAGATCCAATCGGTACCTCCATAGCGGCAGCGATCTCGGCGTAGCTATAGCCATGCCAGTAGTGCAAGGTAACTACCGTGCGATACTTTGGCTTTAAACGGAGTACCGCATCGTGTACCTCCTGCTCCTTAGCATATTGCTCGGTGCGCAGTGGACTAATTACGATATCGTCATCCATGAGCCGTACTGCCCTATTGCGCCTCAGTTCACTTAAACAGCGCCGGGTGGCGATGGTTAGCAACCAGCTTTTGAGGCTACCTTTCTCGGGATCGTACTTAGACAAGTGACGATAAGCTTGGATGAACGCTTCTTGCGCCATGTCCTCCGCCGTATCCTCATCGCGCATAATGTAAAAGCAATGGCGATATAGTGTTGCTGTGTAATGGTCTACTACTGTGCGATATGCCTCAGTATCGCCATTCACAATGCGAGCGATTAGCTCAGTTTCGTCGTTGCTCATAATACTAATACGCGTGGATGTAGCAAAAAGTTACGAGCTTTATTGATTACTTGTACTTGCTGGGTTTCTCATGTGACGACGTAGAGCGGCTTGCCATTAATCCAGGCCTCGATACAATCGATCATCATGTCGTTGCTGATGCGACGCTCGACGTCTGTGTTATAGGCAATATGCGGCGTGGCGTACATATTAGGGTGCTTAAGTAGCTCGCGGTACGACGGATCGGCGGTGTCTCCGGTTAAAATGCCACCTGCATCGTCAGCGACAGCTGCTAACGGTCCACTGTCGAGCGCGCTGAGCATTGCAGACTTATCTATAATCGAATCGCCGGTCACGGAAATAAAAATGGCGTTTTGTTGGAGCGAACGAAAGAATCTTTCATCTAAGATTTTACGTGTGGTTGGGTTTGAGCCAAGGCAATTTACTACCACATCGGCGTTTTTTACTTTTTGGTGCAAGGCATCGCCGCGGGTAACATAGTCGACCTCCATCTGCAGAGCGCCAGCAATCTCACCAACTCTCGAACCGATATTTCCTTTGCCCAAAATAACAATACGCTTGTAGGCGAGTCCCAGCGTGGGTGTGCGAATAAAATCATCGGATAGGTCTTCGACGTTTATATAACGGTCCAGCTGCCGTGAGATATGCAGCAGCATGCCAATGATCCACTCCGAAACGGCATGCCTATTGCAGCCAGGTGCGTTCGAGACAGTGATGTTCTTTTCCCGGGCGATATCTATATCTACCCAGCTGACCGATACAAATGGTACGGGTATATACACATCGTGCAACTCCTGCCATTTTTCGACCAAACCAAATTTGCCTGTGCAAATAATAGTAGCTCCCTGCACACGCTGCAGCCACTCATCTGGTGTCGCCGCCCTCTCTTCATAAAAAGTAACGTCGCCAAGTTTTGTTAGGCGTTCCCGTTGGTCAGGTGCGATCTCTAGTGGCGCGGCAACGACAATCTGCATGCTTTCCATGATAGCAGACGTGCTCTTTGTGGGTTGAGTTGCGGCAAAGTGTAGTTTGCGGGCAAAGCGAGGCGTAGATTGCCCTATGGTACTATTAAGGGCATGATACGAAGGATATCCGTCCGGGGCATTATTTTGCACGAGGGAAAATTACTGTGTGTGCGTTTAAAAAAGTATGCCGGTAGTTTGCGCACGGCAAGCGGCGCTGAGTATTGGTGTTTGCCGGGTGGCGGGTTGGACGAAGGCGAACCGCTCATTTCGGGCATTGAGCGAGAGATGATAGAGGAGACTGGCGTGCGGCCGGTCGTTGGCAATTTGCTCTATGTTCAGCAATTTGCTCACAAAGATAAAGAATACTTGGAGTTTTTCTTTCACATTACGAATGGCGAAGATTACGTGCATATAGACCTTACCCAGACTACCCATGGTGCTAAAGAGATCGAAGAAGCGGCCTTTATAGACCCCGCTGCTATGCACGTAATGCCGGAGTTCTTAGCGACCGAGAGGCTAGAGGACCAAGCCAAGAATGGCATCCCTAAAATAATCTCCAGACTGTAGCGGACTTCCTGGCCACTCCTTGGAAATGAAGATGTGTTCTAATTTCTTGGCTCGGTTTGCCGGTATTAGCGAAGCAACTAGTGTACATATGATACCGGCCCATTGGATGATACAATGCCATTGATGCTGAGCGGTATTAAAAAGACTATCCGGGCATGCATGCGCCAGTTTGCACGTTTTTTGCACCGCATAAGTAAAGGTAAGATTACCCCTGATTCTGTAACTATTGTGGGTTTTGCGATGCATGTACCCATCGCTTATTTGATCGCTACGCAGCATAATATAACGGCTGCCGTTTTGCTTATAATCTTTGGCTTGTTTGACACGCTTGACGGCGAATTGGCGCGCTTGCAAAACACGACATCAGTACGCGGTATGCTGCTCGATGCATCAACTGACCGCCTAAAAGAAGTATTGCTCTATAGCGGAGCAGCTTACGCCATGGCGCTCAGTAAACATCCGGCAACGGCGGCTTGGGCCGCCGCAGCCTGCGGCGCTTCTTTATCGGTTAGCTATGTGAAAGCGAAGGGCGAAGCCGCCGTGGCTAGCAGCGGCCGGGTTATCTCCCACGATGTTTTAAATCGTTTATTTTCAGGCGGCCTCTTAAGTTTTGAGCTTCGTATGTGTGTGTTGGTTACTGGCCTATTTGTCGACCAGCTTTCATATGCGGTAATTATAATCGCTGTGCTCGCTGGTTTTACTGCGTTGCAACGCCTTGACCAAATTAGCAGGCATTTGGCGTGATCCGGTTGGATTTACACACTCACTCGCAAGCTTCCCCCGATGGTTCGTTAGGACTAAAAGAGTATCGACGGATGTTGGAGTCTGGGCGGCTGGACATCATCGCTATAACTGATCATGATCGTATTGATTTCGCCCAAGCGGTGCACGACACACTGGGAGGGAAGATCATCGTGGGCGAAGAAATTACTACTACCGAAGGCGAGCTCATTGGCTTATACCTGCAGCGGCTTGTTCCCCCAGGCCTGTCTGCGCTAGAGACCGCAAAGCATATACGCGCGCAAGGAGGGCTCGTATACGTGCCGCATCCGTTTGAAACAGTGCGTAAGGGCGTATCGGCTGATACACTTGCTCACATTGCGCCGTTTGTCGACATTGTAGAAAGCTATAATGGACGTAGTATGCAGCGGCAAGGCACGCAGGCACGATCATGGTCCGCTGTTCATGGCGTTGCCCAGGCGGCGAGCAGTGATGCACATGGATGGTACGGCTGGGGCAATACCTATTGCCAAGTACAAGTTCAGGTAGATGTCTCCTCACTGATTTCGCAATTACACCATGCGAGGCTGTATATGCGTTCTACTGGCTTGCGTGGGCGCCTCTATCCTACATTGAATCGATTAAGGGGTAATAATGCTTCGTGATATCTTTTTTGCGCTCTGGTTCTTCTTGCCGGCTGGTATCGCCAATATGGTGCCAATTTTTGCAGCCATTATTCCTGGGTTACGCAAGCTGGATGCTCCCATGGATCTTGGGAAATCGTTCCGAGGCAAGCGGATTTTTGGCGATCATAAGACCTGGCGTGGCTTGATAATGGGCATTTTGTGCGGCACGCTCGTGCTTGCATCGCAACAACTGCTGGTCATACACAGCGGCTGGCTGCAGCATATGACCAGCCAAGTCGATTATCAACATGTACCCACGTTTGCACTTGGTCCGCTGTTTGCGATCGGTGCTTTGGGGGGCGATGCCCTCGAAAGTTTCTTTAAGCGTCAACGTAATATAGCACCGGGCCACGGTTGGTTCCCCTTCGACCAAACCGATTACATTATTGGCGGTGCCATTGCCACGATGCCTTTTGTCAGATTGAGTCTTGCCCAATACTCTCTTCTGCTCATATTATGGTTACTTGCCCATCTGGCCTCTAGTGCTTTAGGTTTTCTCCTAGGTGTTAAGGAACGCCCAATTTAGCACTTAGCCGGTGCCGAAAGGAAGATAGCTAGGGCGGCTGGGACCTGGTAATCTTGGGCAACTCAGTGATATTCATTGTCGCTCAAATCATTGCAGGCGCCAAAGAACAATAGCTATTTTCCCCAGGTTCGTTCCAGCAACTGACTGCTAACTAGTAGTCCTTAGAACCGTTTTGTGATTATATGAGGGTATTAATGGGATTAAATCGCAATGAGCGATCATATCGGCCCTGACATAAGGTTTTCGCCCGCGGCACTGGATCTCACAGAACGGGTACTAGGCGTGCCCTTAGTCCCCCCTGGCGTTGCCCCTGAGATGGGCTCTGACGACATTCGTCAATTTGCTTGCAAAACTGTTAGCGCAGCAGTGCGTAGAATACTACATGATAGAAAGACCCCTGTCGAAGAGCTAGAGGTTAGTGATGAACATGTGGCGTTATTGCGCGCCCAACCACAGCTCTCCGGCTTGCCTGCCCGTGTGCAGGTCGCCAACGACCTATGGTTTAATTATGCGCAACCACCACCGATGCCGGCAGCGGCAGACCAACCTCATACAAGGCGAGCAAAGGTCCAAGCGCGATCAATGCGCGATATCATCACTCGCGCTCAACAGGCCCCGCATGTAGATAAGTCACAAGGACAACACTATAATCCGTTTCTAACTATCGCGCCAATGGGGAGCGGTAAAACGGCGCTACAAGCTCTGACGCTTAAATATTCAGGCATCGGTCTCCCTATTAATGAGACATACCCCGAGCAGCGCCGTGCGGTCGTGGTTGTTCCAAGTCAGATTTTAGTACGGCAAATGATTGATCCATCAGAGACATTTATGCAGTTCCTGGCCGCTGCTGATCGCGATATAACCGTTGGTGCCTACTATGCGAATGCTCATCAGGGGCACGATGAATGTCATGCGCTTGTTACAACTCCCCGATCATATATGAAAGCCTTATCGAGAGGGGCAATCTACCCGGACGCGACTGTGAGCTATGTGGTAGACGAAGCCCACGGCCTGGCCCTCGCTCCTAAGGCACGACTCTTGCTTGGAACCATGGTAGCCCCTTACCTTTTTACCGCTACCGAAAAGTATGACGAGTTACGCGACCTAAAGCAGCGTTATCCGCACTCCCACGCCGGGAAGCCTGTGGATTTTATTAGAGATGGCATTTTGTCTCCCGTGCAATTGTTTACCTATCGCAGCGAAGGGGCTGAAGCCTTTAACCTTGCAGTCAACCTTGCTGCCGATTATGTACGCAATGGACTCAAAACACTCATAGTCTGCGAGCCCGGGGGCGAGTCCTTACAGGCTCAAGCAATCGCAGAAGCACTCAATCAACTATATGCGAGCAGCAAGATCACGCCGCATCCTAGTTTTAAGTTTCGGAGTGAAGAGATAGCGAGCGCTGTGGGTAAATTCGCGAATTCGTCTACGGCAATGGAGATTGATCGTATCCGTCGTGGCGAGCGTTTGATCTTAACCACTGTAGATACGGGTAGAGAGGGCCTGAATATTCGCGATCTTGACGGGCTCATATTACTCGGTAAAAATCCAGAGTGGCGGATTGCACAATGGGTTGGCCGTGTTTTGCGTAAAGATGGAGATAAGTCAGCGGTTGTCTCAGAGGTCTTACCCCGCGAAACCGAAACCGGCCGTCCGATTGCGTCGGTTTTTGGAGCGTTTGGCCTCGAAAAGGCTACCATAACAGCAGGGTATTATATTGGCCAGGACGAGGAAGAAGAATTTGAGGACAGTCAAGAAGATCCTGCGGAAAATATAAGCGATCATGAGGGCGTAGTTAGCGATGTATCACTGGGTAACACTTTGCCAGAAGGCGAGCAAGACATAGTTGGGCTACCTGAGAGTGAACACGCAACAGAGACGAAACATCAGATCGGAGCTGCAGCTCTAAAACGCAGAACACCTCGTCAAAGACCCGATTTGTATATGCCGCCCGTCGAGTTGCAGGATACGCTTGTGACGGGTTTATCGGTGGCTGAAGTAACGATGTCGGCTGCGGATCGGGCCAAGTTACCGCCCGAAGACTATAAACCACTTACTGACAAAGCGCCCGAAGGCGTGCCTGTAGAATGGTTATTCGACATAGTCAAGAAATTGAACGATCCCGCTATGAGGTATGTAGGTGCTTGGGTTGAAGATGAGTCGGGCGAGACGCACTATGTGCGCTTCTATTCACCCGCTACGCACGCATACTTTGACAGTAATCCGGTCGCCAAGCTGGTCAGTACTGCTGAGTTGGGGGACGAAGCGATTGCACGACTGCTTGGCGCATCCCGTAACATGGTTAGACGAATTATTAATCAATTACAAATTGAGCCTTTAGATCGTATCACTAAACATAACCGGTCTCCTCTTGTGTATAGTATGAAAAGCGTTAAAAGAATAGCTAACGAACTAGAAAAGATACCCATTGCCGACGAAACAGATGTGCCCGTAGTGGACCTTGGCGACGAACTCGGTAACGATGTGGTAAGGGATTTTATCGCTAATCCGGCTAATGGTATTACTGCAATATCCAAGCGTCGCAATCCTCTCTACGAAATTATGGGTGTCGCCAATCATGTGACTGCCGAGGATGCAGAAAGAGTTCGACTAGAGTGTGAGAGAGCCCCTATCGCAGACAATTCCTTATACATAAGCTTTAGTGAAATGGCAGCGAGAGCTGAGTTTTCACCGTCGGGCTTTATGTATAAATTTAATGATTTGGACGATCACAAGCGCCCTGAGATCGTTTCGCTTCGGGCTAATGAAAGGTCGCGGCCAAGCGATTTTGTGCTTCGGGAGTGGGGCGAAGCGTATGCAGATAGCATAAAACCTCGCAAATTGCAGCCCTGGGAAGTGACGCAGGCCATCGTAGCTGCATATTTTGGATACAAGCTCCCCACTATGACCAAATTGCTTGATAGCCTCGATATAGCAGAGCCCGAAATTAGGCCTTTGCCTGGCGTTAAGGCGGTGAGAATCTACCCATTTTCTATCCTACTCAGTCTTATCGATCGGGGCCTTAAGCCGGCGTCTGATGCCCCAAATATCGATCGCGATTCGGTCGTCCTTACGGCAGAACAAGCAGCGTCTGATCCGGAAAGCGCTGTACGTAATCAGCTTCTGCAAGCAAAATATATCAATGCCAAACAAATAGCACCCCTCAAGGCAGATAACGAATGGGAAGAAGATGCAGGACCCCAGAAGCAACCCAACGCCGCCGCCTCTGTACACACTGATGAGCGCCCGGAACCTAAAGTGCGAGAGCAAGGAGTTAGGCGCCGGCCCTCTCTTCCCGTCGATGCAGAGGTTAAGTCACTTGCAACTCTCGGCGCGTATACAGAAGACAGTTGGATTTCGCTAGACGAGGCCATGGATGGCATGGAAAGCACACTCATCGCTCTCCAGGTTTTGTCACTGCGGCATGGGGGTACGAGTGCGATAGGTAAGAATAATGACGGAAGTGGCGATATGATTAAAGGCGGTCTGTATAGTACGCTAAGCAGTCGCCAATTTTTCTCGCCCCAGATTGGTTGGGTGAGTCATGATCGCGTTCTTGCGGACGCCCGTGGACTCAAATTACAAGTTTTGCCCGATTTTGGCTTGGAGCAAGGCAGCCACGATGTCTGCCGGTCCGAGGAGACGCGGCAGCTGGACCTCTATTATTCCCCTACATTTTATAAAGGCTTATTACAAAGAATGCGTACGCAGGCGTCTCGCCTTAAGAGCTAGTAAAATCATCCGCAAATTCTAAGCCAGTCTTTGGAAGATGGAAAATGTGGTATAGCTTGTAGGGTGATATGCTGGAGTTCTACGAGACGCTTGAACAAGGTACGCGCCCTGCCTTGCTATTCGTAGCGAAGCGCTTCGACTGGATCGAGTTTGGCTGCCCGCGCTGCGGGGTAAAGTCCAGCCAGCATACCTATGAGTGTGGCTATACCTATTACGGCCAAAATGAGCCATAGCGGCAAGCCAATAATGTTGTGCGCCTTCACGCTTTGGCTGGCGAGCTGCTTGTTTACTAGGATATTAGCAATACGGGTAAGGCCGAAACCAGCGAGCACGCCTATAACCCCTCCCCAGAAACCAAGTAACGAAGCTTCAATGGTAAACAAGCTGCGCACGGTAGAGCGTTTGGCGCCCACAGCCCGCATAACGCCAATTTCACGGGTGCGTTCCAAAATCGCCATTACCATGGTGTTTACAACTCCAACGGCCGCAACCGCCAGGGCGATGCCACCAATGCCACCCAGCACCAGCCCAACTATATTAAAGACGGTGAGTTGTTGTTTGACTGAGGCAGACGCATCGGCTGCGCCGACACCTAATTTTTTGATAGCAGTAGCTGCCGAAGCGGCGTTCTTGCTGTTATCGACTTTAGCTATCATGCTACTGTAGCCATTTTGAGCGAGCATGTCGGTGACTATCAGAGAAAAATGCTGCGTGGGGTTGCAGGGTCCAGGCTGACGTTGACATTTCGTCTGCTCGGCCTCATTGGCCGCTTGGTCCGCCGCAGTCATCTGGTACATTTGATTCTCTTGCATTTGGCGCATCCATTCCAGCGGCACACGAATCGACTTGGACTCGTTGCTGGTGTCAATAATGCCTACTACTTGGGCGGTCAATGTTGTCGGCTGATCGTCGGGATGGTTATTGGGATTGCACGGACCATCACATTGCTGTGGTGGTTGCACAGTAGCGCCGACACCTCTATAGAAGTTTTGGGTTTGGAGCTTTACCGTTTTACCTATGATCCCTTGGTAATTACCTTTAAACCCAAACTTATCAGCATAGTCCGAGGTCATCGTAATCACACCGGTCGCGTCGCTGGCGTTAAGATCTCGGCCGGCGAGCACATTGTTAACGATGATGCCGTTGGCGTCATATGCGTTCGTCTGATTAAGCGTTAAGAGTTGGCCGTTGTAGCCTATGGCTGCCAGCATACCTTGGTTGGCTACGCGGGTTACGCCTACGACATGCGGAACTGCCCTAATCTTACCGGCGATGTCGTCAGTGAGTTTGACGCAGTTAGCACTACAATTACCCCCGCCACTGTGCTGGGCATCGTTAAAATTCGTAATATCCTGCTGGGGAGAGATGGCTACTTGTTGCAGTGTGCCATTAGCTTCTACTTGGCTTAGAAAGAAGCTTTTCGCGCCAGTTACCAGGGCAAGCATAATGGTGACGCTCATAGCGCCGATGACAACCGCAAAAATAGTAAGCGCCGACCGTAATTTGGCTCGCCAGATATTACGCAAAGCGATAAGCACGTAATCTGAAAAACGCATACTACCCCCTCCGCCCCGTAAGTTTACCGTCCCTAATTTCCACAATGCGGTGTGCTTGATTGGCTAGACTTTGGTCGTGCGTGATAATAAGGAGTGTGATGCCCTCCTTGTTTAGCTTGTGCAGGAGTGACATAATTTCCTGTCCGCGCGCACTGTCCAGGTTGCCCGTTGGTTCGTCGGCGACAATGATACTTGGTTTGACAGCTAGTGCCCGGGCAATAGCAACGCGCTGGCGCTGGCCGCCAGACAGTTGATTTGTTTTGTGTTTGAGCCGATCGCCAAGTCCAACGGACTGCAAGCATTCAATTGCCCGCGCATTACGCTCCTTGCGGCTTAACTTCGCAAAAACCAATGGCAACATAACATTTTCCATCGTCGTATTATTGCCCTGCAAATTGAACGATTGAAAAACGAAGCCTATATGGTGGTTACGATACGCAGAAAGCTGACCGTCGTGTAATTTTGATATGTCATTGCCGTCAACAAGCACGGTGCCATTGTCCGGCCGATCGAGACCGCCAATAATATTAGCCAAAGTTGATTTGCCGGACCCCGAAGGGCCGATAATAGCGATGAATTCGCCGGGCTTGACGCTTAGGCTTACGTTGTCCAGCGCGTTAAATGTTTCCCCACCCAGTTTGTACGTTCGGGTGACATTGGTTAACTCTATGACATACTCGGCATCAGCCATTTTAGAATTTGCCCACTTTTAATAAAACTCTACATTAGAGCATAAGCTTTGTTCGGGGCGATAGCAACTATTTTATAACCCGAGTTGTTAAGAACGATGCCCTCGACTTACTATGCCAAGATTACGCGGATGGTCGGCAGAAAGGCGGAAGACTAAACTGGCAGGCTGTAAGTAGCGCTACTTAAGCTATACTAGCCTTCAACTTCTCAGCGATTTTTTCAGGAGTAAAGCCGAATTCTTCATCGAGTTTTTGATATGGCGCGCTAAAGCCGAAGTGGTTGAGGCCATGGATATGGTCGACGTCGCCCACTAACCCAAGCAAGTTGACGCTCAATCCGGCGGTGATGCCGAAGCGCGGGACGTCTTTAGGCAATACAATATCCTGGTAGTCTGTTGGTTGCTCACGGAATAGGCCTTCGCTGGGCACGGACACGAGGCGGATCTTGTGTTCTGGTAGCAGTTGGATCGCGTCGTAAGCGGTACCTACTTCGCTGCCATTGGCTACGACAACAAGTTCCGGAGTCCCATCGCAATCTACGGCCACATAGCCACCCTTGGCGGCGTCTTGTGCCTTCATAAAGTCGGTAACTTCGGTGATGTTTTGACGAGTGAGGACGAGGCCGGTGGGTGTGGTGGTGTTTTCAAGCGCCATTTTCCAGGCCATAGTTGTTTCCGCTGAATCGGCCGGGCGTAACGCCAGTAAGCCGGGTTGACCGTGATGGTTGTGTACTTTCTCGAGCAGGCGCAGCTGTGTCTCTTGCTCGATTGGCTGGTGGGTAGGGCCGTCTTCGCCGACCCGGAAGGCATCATGTGTCCAGATGAACTTCACGGGCAGCTCCATGAGTGCCGCTAAGCGCAAGGCCGGCTTTTGGTAGTCGGAGAATGGGAAGAAGGTGGCGCATACCGGAATAACGCCACCATGCAACGCCATGCCAATAGCCAGATCGGCCATAGAGAATTCACTGACGCCGCAATGCAGGAAGGCACCGCTAAAGTCGCCGGCGTCGAGCGGGTGTGTTTTGGCCAGGAAGGCGTCGGTTTTGTCGCTGTTCGCGAGGTCGGCGCTCATTACGAGCATGTTTCCGACTTCATCGGCAAAATGACTAAGTACGTGGGCGCCGCTGGCGCGGGTGGCAGAGCCGGGTTTTTGCGTAGCTGCGATAGTACTCCAATCAAGTTGAGGTACGTCGCCGTTGATGTAGCTGTCTAGCTCTTTGGACAATTCTGGATTGGCCGTGCGCCATGTGGCTTCTGCTGCTTTGCGCTCGGCAATTGCCCTGCGTTTGCGTTCGGCGGCCTGTTCGTACAGTGCTTTGACGGCTTCGGGAATTACGAAGGGGTTTTCCGGGTCGCCGCCCAGGGCCGCGATGGTCTTCGGGAATGAGGCGCCGGCTGCCGACATGGGCTGGCCGTGCATGCTCACCTTGCCTTCGAATGGCTTTCCATCAGGATCGACAGCGCCCTTGCCCATAATGGTTTTGCCAATAATGAGCGTGGGCCGCTTAGTTTCTGCCTTAGCTTCGTTGAGCGCGCGCCGGATGTCGTCTACATTTTCCCCGTCGATGGTAACGACATGCCAGTTCCATGATTCATACTTCTTGGCAGTGTCTTCGTGGGTGGTGGCGGTGGTTAACGTGGAGAGCTGGACGTTGTTTGAGTCGTAGAACATGGTGAGGTTTCCGAGGCCAAGCCGGCCGGCAATGCGACCAATTCCTTGGCTGACTTCTTCCTGGATACCACCGTCGCTAATGAAGGAGTAGATATCGTGATTCATCCAGTCGCCAAAGCGGGCAGACAGGAATTTAGCGGCGATTGCGGCGCCAGCCCCAAAACCATGGCCCTGGCCAAGCGGACCGCTGGTATTTTCAATACCATGTTCGACGGAACGCTCCGGGTGACCGGGTGTTAGCGAACCCCACTGTCTGAACTGACTCAGCTGTTCAAGCGGCATTCGTCCGGTGAGTGCTAAGACGCTGTAAAGCATAGCACTCATGTGGCCCGGATCTAAGAAAAAACGGTCGCGGAAAAAGTAGTGTGGATCACCCGGATCTTCAACCAGAAATTCGCTATACAGAATGTGGATAAACGCGGCTGCGCCCATTGCACCGCCAGGATGGCCGCTGTTTGCTTTTTCGGGCTGGGCGGCCGATAAAATGCGGATCGTGTTAATAGCTTGTTCGACAACTTGGGGGTCAGGATTCATGCTTTTTCCTTGTCTTATTATTTCTGGCTTGCTTCGTAGTCAGCGAGGAATTTAGTAAGGCCGCTATCGGTGAGCGGGTGCTTGAAAAGTTGCTCAATGACGGCGAATGGGATGGTCGCAACATGGGCGCCAGCTTTGGCGGCTTCTACCATATGCATAGGGTGGCGAACGCTGGCAACCAGAATTTCGGTTTGGAAGTTATAGTTCTTGAAGATGAGCGTTAAGTCGCGAATTAACTGCATCCCGTCGGTAGCGATATCGTCTAAGCGGCCGATGAAGGGGCTGACATAGCTGGCGCCTGCCTTAGCGGCGATGACTGCTTGCATGGGCTGGAAAATGAGGGTGCAGTTAGTGCGAATGCCTTCATCGCTCAGCGCTTTAATGGCCTTAACACCATCGCCGATGAATGGGACCTTCACCACAATTTTTGGATCGATGGCGGCTAGTTCGTGAGCCTCCTTCATCATGCCCTCGAAGTCAGTAGAGATGACCTCGGCGCTGACGTTACCAGGTACAAGTTCGCAAATGTCTTTATAGTGTTTCAGAATAGCCTCACGGCCTTTGATGCCGACTTTAGCCATCAGGCTGGGATTGGTGGTTACGCCGTCGAGTACACCGTAGTCAGCTGCTTTTTTGATCTCGTTAAGCACCGCGGTATCGATAAAGAACTTCATAGAACGCTCCTTCATGAGTTTTAACTGCAATCTTTAGAGTCTAATAGCGGCAGTCTTTTTTGCAAGGAACCGCTCGTTATCAACCATTCCGGTATACGCTTGCGCCGGTTGTACGTCAAGGCGTACACTAAAATTCTCATGAGAATCGCAGTAGCAACCGATCACGCAGGTTTAGCATATGGTGGGCTCTACCAAGAGTTGAAAGATTTTGCCCAAACATTGGGCCACGAGATCGTTGACTTTGGCCCCGAGAATCTCGACATGGACGACGATTATCCCGATTTCGTATTCCCTGCAGCACGCGCCGTGGCACATGGGGATTGCCAGACAGGCATCATTATGGGCGGCAGCGGCCAAGGTGAAGCTATGGCCGCTAATCGGGTAAAAGGCGTGCGCTGTACGCTGTTCTACGGATTAGCCGTCGCCAAAGAGCCGGTCGACGCCGAAGGCCACATGAGCGATGACCCGTACGAGATTTTGCGCCTCAGCCGCCAGCACAATCATGCTAACATGCTGAGCTTATCGGCTCGTTTTTTAGACAAAGATGAGCTGAAGCGCGCCATCGAAGTGTGGCTGGCAACACCCTATAGTGATGCCGAGCGCCACGCTCGCCGGGTTCGTAAATTAGATGAGGAGACCTAGGAATCATGTCCATAATCACGCCAACGATTACCGCTTTTAGTCTGGAGGAGTACCGTGAGCAAATGAATGTAGTGCAGCCGTTTGCCAAACGCATTCATATTGACCTCATGGACGGCGTATTCGCACCGACTACTTCCCCTCCCCTCAGCGCACTGTGGGGCCCGGATAACAAAGATATTATTGTTGATCTGCACGTGATGTATCAGCGCCCGCAAGACCACCTTGAGGAGATGCGCGCATTGCAACCGGACCTGGTTATCTTCCACCTCGAGGCCGATGTTGACCACGCCGCGTTCGCCGAGGCACTGCATGACAGCGGCATCAAGGCGGGTGTCGCTTTGCTACAACAAACAACAATCGGCAGTGTTGAAGATTTGCTGCAGGCATTCGAGCATCTGCTCGTTTTTAGTGGCAATTTAGGCTATCACGGTGGCAGTACTAGCGATCTCACTTTGCTGGAAAAGGCTACACGGGCGCTGGAACTAAAACCGGATATCGAACTCGGTTGGGATGGCGGCATCAACGACCATGTTGCCTGCGGCCTCGTCCGCGGCGGCATCGAAGTACTCAATACCGGCGGCTTTATTCACAAAGCCAAAAATCCCCGCGATGCTTTTGAAAAGCTCCAGGCCCTGATCGACTCTAGCTGTTAATATCCCATCGCCAGCTTTGGATCTCAGGCATGTCAACGCCGTGTTCGGTGATATAGGCTTGGTGGGCCAGCAGCTTCTGCTGCATCTGTTCTTTTAAGGTTATAGCAGCATGGCTGTTCATGCCAAGACGGTTAATAACGTCCATTACGAGATGAAAACGATCCATGTCATTGCGTACTGTCATGTCGAAAGCTGTGGTAATAGTCCCCTCTTCCTTATACCCACGGACGTGCATATTACGATTGGCCCGCCGATACGTGAGTCGATGGATAACCCACGGGTATCCATGGAAGGCGAAGATGATCTCTTTGTTTTTAGTAAATAATGCATCGTACTCTGGGTCGCTCAAACCATGAGGGTGCTCGGTGTCGGGTTCGAGACGCATAAGGTCAATAACATTTACGACGCGGATTTTGAGCTCAGGTAGGTGCGCCCGTAGGATCGAGACGGCAGCCAGGGTCTCAAGGGTAGGGACATCGCCTGCGCAAGCCATCACTACATCGGGGTCGCTCGCATCATTGCTTGCCCACTCCCAGACGCCGATACCTTTCGTGCAGTGCTCAATGGCTTCGTCCATGGTCAGCCACTGCGGACTATCGTGCTTGCCGGTAATCGTCAGGTTAATATAGTTACGGCTCTTGAGGCAGTGATCGATAGTGGAAAGCAGTGTGTTGGCGTCGGGCGGCAAATAAATACGTACCACCGAGGCCTTTTTGTTGAGTAAATGGTCGATAAAACCTGGGTCTTGATGGGTGAACCCGTTGTGATCTTGCCGCCAAACGTGAGAAGTTAACAGATAATTGAGCGAGGCTATTTGGTGTCGCCAAGGTAGCTCGTTCGACATTTTAATCCATTTAGCATGTTGGTTAACCATCGAATCGACGATGCGAATAAACGCTTCGTAACTATGTAGCAACCCATGCCGGCCGGTAAGCAAATAACCCTCTAGCCAGCCTTCTGCCTGGTGTTCGCTCAGCATCGAGTCGAGCACCGCTCCTTCGGTTGCTAAGGATTCATCGGTGGGGCGAATTCGGGCTTCCCATTGGCGTTTGGTTGCTTCGAACACCGCCTCTAATCTATTAGATACCAGCTCGTCTGGACCAAATATCCGGAAATTATGCCTTGCAGTATTTTGCGCAATAACGTCTCTTAGGTAGGGGCCGAGGGCATGCGTATTGCCTTCGTTAGCTACGCTTCTTTGCGGGATTGCCACGGCGTACTTTCGAAAGTCGGGTAAAACGAGCTCCCGCATGAAGCTGCCGCCATTAGCATGCGGATTGGCACCCATTCGTCGTTGGCCGGTAGGAGCTAGTGCCGCAAGTTCTGGCAGCAACCGGCCATGTTCATTAAACAACTCTTCGGGCTTGTAGCTTTTTAGCCATGCTTCAAGAACGGCTACGTTATCTGGGCACGAGGCATCGACCATGAGGGGCACTTGGTGCGATCGGAAGTTGCCTTCTATCTGCTTGCCGTCTATAGTTTGCGGTCCGGTCCAGCCTTTTGGAGAATTGAGCACGATCATCGGCCAGCGTGGTCTGGTAGCGTCGTTATTATTCCGGGCATTGCTTTGAATTCTTTTAATCTCGCCGATTGCTTCGTCCAGTTTAGCGGCCATGAGTTGGTGCATGCGCAGCGGTTCGTCGCCTTCAACAAAGTAGGGTGTCCACCCGTAGCCCCGCAGTAATTGCTCCAGTTCGTCATGCTCGATGCGTGCCAGGATGGTTGGGTTGCTGATTTTATAGCCGTTAAGGTGCAGGATTGGCAGCACTGCGCCATCGGTTTTTGGGTTAATAAATTTATTGGAATGCCAAGCAGTTGCCAGCGGCCCGGTTTCTGCTTCGCCGTCGCCCACTACACAAGCGGTGATGAGGTCTGGATTGTCTAAGATCGCTCCGAAGGCGTGGCTGAGACTGTATCCAAGTTCGCCCCCTTCGTGGATTGATCCCGGCACCTGCGGTGATACATGGCTGGAGAGTCCGCCGGGAAATGAGAACATTTGGAACAATCTCTTAAGACCTGATTCATCTAGTGTTACTTCAGGATAATACTCAGAAAAAGTACCTTCTAAGTACACATTGCCGACAAGTGCCGGACCACCATGGCCCGGCCCGGAAATATACACCATATTGAGGTTGTTGGCTTTAATGACGCGGTTAAGGTGAGCGTAAATGAAGTTCTGACCTGGCGTCGTGCCCCAATGGCCCAAAAGCAATTTTTTGACATGCTCCAATCTGAGCGGTTCTTTGAGCAAAGGGTTATCACAGAGATAAATCTGGCCGACCGAGAGATAATTGGCGGCACGCCAGTAGGCATGTATGTTATGTAGTGTTTTTTCGTCCAGCGGGCCCTCGATTGGTAAGTCCATAGTGCTCCTTTTAGGTTATTGGGAATATGTGCGCCGCGGTTTCTTTGGCGATTGTTATGGCCTCATCGGTATGAATAACATGCACTCCTGTCTGACTGCCATCGGCGGATATGAGGCGTTCTCCTGCTGCGTTGCGTACTTCATCTAGCCTGACGCCCAGAAAATCTAGTCCCTCGCAGACTCGCCGCCTGATTTTAGGCGCATTTTCGCCCATACCCCCGGTGAAGACGATCGTGTTGAGACCGCCCAGCGCCGCTACAAAGCTACCAATAGTCTTCTTTACTTGGTAGCAAAATACAGTAACGGCATCCTTCGCCCGCTGGTCTTTTTCTTCCATTTCGAGCAATCTTTTCATATCGGCGCTGGTCTCTGACATGCCTAACAGTCCTGACTCAAAATGTGCCATATGATTAAAGCGTGCTGCGTCGTAACCTTCGGTAGTTGCCAGATAAAGCGCAAGTCCGGGGTCGAGGTCACCGGCGCGCGTGCTCATGGGGATGCCCGAGGCGGGAGTCATGCTCATAGTGGTGTCAATGGGTTTGCCATTTTGCAGTGCAACTAGGCTCGCGCCGCTACCTAAGTGGGCGATGATCACTTTGCCGCGAGCGGCTGCCTCACCTTCGACTCGTTGCAGTTCGTCCAAGATATAGGCATAGGATAAGCCATGGAAGCCATACCGTCGAATACCCTTCTCGCTTAACTGGCGAGGAATGGGCAGGAGGCGTGCCCGCTGTGGCAGGTCATGGTGAAAAGCAGTGTCGAAACAGGCCACTTGCTTTGCCTTAGGGAGTAATTTCTGAAAAGTACCAACAAGTGCCAGCTCCATAGGCAGGTGCTCTGGGTCGAATGCTGCGAGTTTTTGGAGGTCCTCTAACAGGTCTTGGGTGATGGTTTGCGGCTGTGCGTATGCCGGACCGCCATGTACAATCCGATGGCCCACGGCAATGACGCTCGACTCGTCGCTATATGCCTGCAGCCACTTTACAAGAAGTGTGGCAGCATCCGCATGTGTCGGAATAACAGCATGGATACGGCCTTTTGCTGTCAGGAGGCTGGCAGATGGCTGGCCGATATTTTCTACCGTCGCTTCGGCTACTTTTTGCACCTTTGGCGAGTCGAATACAGCAATCTTAATGCTCGACGAGCCGGCGTTGACAGCAAGGACATGTGAATCAGCTATACCCATATTGCTTATAGTTATTGTACCCGTAACGGACTACACAGCAAAGCATAGTGCAAGGTGTATAAGAAATGTTGTGACTGCCGTCACAGTGCATTCCCGGGATGATCGTATATAGTCGGCTCATGATAAAACAACGAACGATATATGGCTTTATTAGTGCTGGCGGCGCGCTTGGGCTGGTTGCTTCATTTTTAGAAACGATCGAATATCAGGAGATACTCAAGAACGCACACACTCAGTTGGTCTGCAATCTTAATAGTGTGTTTAGCTGTGGGAATGTTTTAAACTCGTGGCAAAGCAAAATATTCGGATTTCCTAATAGTATGCTTTGTATGGTCTTCTTTACTACGATGTTCGCGAGCGGTCTGGTTGGTCTGACTGGTGGATTGTTGGCTGCGAGGTTGCGCCTGTGGCTGCAAGGTATTGCCACGTTTTTCTTGGGTTTTGCATTGTGGTTTATGTGGGAGAGTACCTTTCGGGTAGGCGCATTATGTATTCTGTGCCTGTTTTGTTTTACCGGGTTGCTAACGCTCAATTGGGGCTGGTTACGAATGAATGCTGCTATCTTGCCTATAGGTACCCGTGGGCGCAGTCAGTTGCAAAAGGTAATAGCCCGCGGTGGCGATAGCTTTGCATGGCTGTTACTGGCGATGACGTTGGCGTTCGTCATGCTCCTGAAGTTTTCTAAATAATCTTAAGGATAGTGTAGTCGTGTCGGCCGTCAAGTGTTGTCAGGCATATCTTATCGCCGGTGTGCCGACCAATCAGCGCCTTGCCTATCGGTGAAGTGACCGAGACCTGTCCTTCTTCTAACTCAGTGCCGTCTAATGCAGATAAGATGCATGAGTGGACGGTATTATTGTGGCCTAGATAGATTGTGTCGCCGGTGAGTACTTCCTTTTTGTGTCCCCAGATAGATGGAAGCGTAAGACGTTCTTCTGGTAAGTAATGTGTCTTGGTAGTTCGGCGTTCATCCAGAATGGTTTTGATGCGGGCATCAAGACGCGCGTCGTGTCTGCGCTTATACCAACCTCCTAGGGGCAAGTATCTCCCTAGATCATGTTGTTTTCGGTGATTAGTGGTGTGCATGTTGTCTACCTCCTACTACCAGCATAGAAGGTGTATGGATTTTAGGACTATGACACGCATCACAGTCACATTGTGGCTATAACGCAGTACCGAGCTGGGCTTCCAGAGTTGGGATATGTATGATCGTAATACTGCTGCGGCTCATTTCGATCAGACCAGTTGTCTTTAGGTTCTGCAGTAACCGGCTGACTGTTTCGCGGGCGAGGCCGGAGCGTTTGGCAAGATCAGCCTCAGTTATGTGTACGACGACATTGTCGCCAGGTTCCCGTTCGCCAAACCGGTATGCGGTGTTTAATAATTCAAAGACCAGCCGCGTCTGGGCATCGCCGCCCATGAGATGTGCCATGCGCCTCAACACGCCGTCCGTGCCCCGGTACACTCTGGCCAATAGGTCGAGTAACACCTCTGGATTTTCGCCTAAGAAACGCACCACCTCTGCCTTTGGTGCAACGCAAACTGTGCTTTTGATACTCGACTCAAAGAAGTAATGATTCTCAGTGTCATTCAGTGCCGAAGCCATGGGGAAAAATGCCCCTGGCTTAAAAATATTGACAACTACTTCATTACCGTTTGGAGCGATATCGTATTGACTAACGCGGCCTTCAAGAAGGTAGAAGACTGAAAGGACAGGTTCCTCGGCGAGCAGTAGCAGTTTGCGTTTCTGGTATATTTGCTGCGGGTATGACTCGAAGAAAGCCGCGACCTTTTCTCTGACATCCATACTATGATTATACGGCATGCGCCTTTAGTCTTTTTTGGTGGCGAATGGCTGAGCCAACTTCGCTCCCGGCAGAGACTCGGCGATACGTAGGAGTTCGTTGTATTTGGCGATACGGTCGGAGCGCGAGAACGAGCCGGTTTTGATTTGGCCGGTGTTAAGCCCCACTGCCAGGTGGGCGATGGTAGTGTCCTCGGTTTCGCCTGAACGGTGCGACATGACTGTTCGCCAACCAGCCTTTTGAGCCATGGTGACGGCGTCGATCGTTTCGCTGAGGGTGCCGATCTGATTCGGTTTGATGAGGATGGCATTAGCGGCTTTTAGCTCAATGGCTTTTTCGAGCAATTTGGTGTTGGTAACGAGCAGATCGTCGCCCACTAGTTGCAATTTGCCGCCTAAGCTTTGCGTGAGTGCTTGCCAACCTTCCCAATCATCTTCGCTTAGTCCGTCCTCGATGGATACCAGCGGGTATTTTTGTGCGAGCGATTCGTACATAGCGATGAGTTCGCTGCTGCTGTAGCGTTTACCCTCCCGGGCAAAATTGTAGCCGTGATCATCCGTGAGTTCGCTGGAGGCCACGTCCAGGGCGAGTGAAACCTCCTTACCTAAGTCGTATCCAGCCTCGGTTACGGCTTGGGAGATGAGCGCTAATGCTTCGTCTGAACCGCCTTTGACGTTCGGCGCATACCCGCCTTCATCGCCGACGGTAGTAGCGTAGCCAGCGTTTTTTAGTACTTTGCCGAGCTGGTGGTAGATGGTGCTGGCCATTTTAAGAGCAGTAGTCAGGTCTTGGGCACCCAGCGGCAACACCATGAATTCCTGGATATCAGTCGAGCCATCGGCATGCTTGCCACCATTCAGGATATTGAGCATGGGCATAGGAAGCGTGAAGGTACTGTTATCGGCCAGGCCGCCAACGTAGGCGTACAACGGCTGCCCTGCGGCTCCTGCCGCAGCTTTTGCGGTTGCTAGTGAGACTGCCAGGATGGCATTTGCGCCTAAGCTGCTTTTATTCGGTGTCCCGTCGAGGTCGAGCATGGCTTGGTCGATTGCCCGTTGGTTTGAAGCGTCTTTCCCGGTTAGAGCCGGTGCGATGCGTTCTTCGATGTTCTGCACAGCTTGGTTGACCCCTTTGCCACTATAATCTGCTGCGCCATCACGTAATTCTAGCGCTTCTGCGCTACCAGTGGAGGCGCCAGATGGTACTGCGGCGCGGCCTACGCTGCCGTCAGCTAGTGTCACGTCGCATTCAACAGTGGGGTACCCGCGGGAATCAAAGATTTGGCGCGCTTTAATCGACGCAATGTTCATACTTTTTACTCCTTGTCGTATACTTAATGCCTATGGATACCTCACATAGTGCAACGAAGACCTCGAAAAAGCAATCAAACGTTGAGCCGGGTACGCTTATGCTTATCCGCCATGCTGAGTCCGAGTGGAACCTTTTAGGCAAATGGACTGGCCGGACAGACGTGCATTTAACCGACAAAGGCCGCTCACAGGCCGGGCAGCTGGGCGAGATTATTCAGGATATTGAACTGCATCACGCCTATACTTCTGAGCAAATCCGCACTGTAGAGACACTGCTCGGTATTCTCGAAGCCGCAGGCAAGAGCGAGCTGACGCACACTCCCCATGCCGAACTGAACGAGCGCGATTATGGTGAATATACGGGCCTCAATAAATGGGAAGTATTAGAGCAGCTGGGCGAGGACACCTTTACTAAAATTCGCCGTAGTTGGGCGCATCCCATCCCCGGGGGCGAAACGCTCCAGAAGGTTTACGAGCGTGCCGTGCCATTTTACCAGTCGTATATCCTGCCCCGCCTGCTCGACGGCGAAAATATTTTAGTAGTATCGCATGGCAATACGCTGCGCTCACTCATGAAATATCTGGAAAATGTAAGCGATACAGGCATCGAAGAAGTCGAAACGCAATTTGGCGAAATCTACATTTACCACGTCGACGAGGAAGGCCGCAAACAGCACAAGACAGTGCGCAGCATCGCCGCCAAGTAATGGATGTGTTTAGCGGCTTCGCTTTTGGCTCGTTAGGTAGGCATTAACCAGCCAGGCAATCGTCACGATCAGCGATACGAAGAGCCCGACTTTTAGAAGCCATTTAGCTAGGTCTAAGGCTAGCCCCAGCAGCCAAAAGAGCACGATGGCTATAAAAATATATATACCCAGCTGCCAAATGCTCATCGCTACGTTACTGGATGCTACTTTTTTTGTTTGTTTTTTGGCCATATGTCCCTACCCTTCTTATCTACTTTTTGATGGCTATCTATAAACCGGGATGCAGCAATTGTTGGACTTGCTGTTGGAGCGTTTGTACCTGGCTGCTAAGCGTATTGATCTGATTTTGGGCACTGGTTTGGTTGGTAGTAACGGTGGTGCTCAGGCCATTGACTTGCACTTGCGTTGCAGCTTGGGCATTTGCCGTATTGGTGACCGTTGTACTCAGGTTGTTTAGTTGCGTGTTGAGCTGGTCGACTGAGGCGTTGAGCGTTTGCTGGTAAGCCTGAAATTGGGCGTCGAGCTGGGCTGCTTTTTGGGCGAATTGAGTATTTAGTTGAGCAGTCAGGGTATTAAAATCGGCTTGCGTAACATAGGTGCCAGAGGGAATGGCCCACGGCGCGTTAGCGAGCAGTGTATCGAGCGTGGTTTGTGTGGTATTAGCTGCGGTCTGTACAGTATTGATCGCCTGGCTGAGGCTCGTGGTATTGTTGCTGATATTGGTGAGCTGGGCATCAAGAATGGATTGTTGGGCGGTAAGGGTATCGAGAGCCGATTGGGTTTGGGCAGTGATCGTATCCAGTTCTGACTGCTGATTACTGAGATCAGCTTGGATGGAGGCCTGCACTGTCAGGCTATCTTGCAGCGTGGTTTGTAGTGTATCGAATCCGGTGTGCAGCGCGTTTGTATCTGCTTGGGTGGAAGCCTGAGCTTGTACCAAATCGGCGATGTCCGCCTGGGCCTCGATCTGTACGACATGCAGATCTGCTAATTGATTAGTGAGGCCAGTGAGGTCGGCAGCTTGCTTGGCAGCCAGGCTTTCGAGCGAATGTTTCACACTTTGGCTGCTGATATCAAGGGCATTAATCTGGCCTTGCAGATCTGCTGTTTGCGCGTTGGCCGTAGTTTGGACTTGGTTTACTAGTGCGGTCAGTGTGGTATGGCTTGTTCCTAGGGATGCGAGCTCGGCAGCCTGCGCTACTAGATTGCTCTGAATAGTTTGCAGTGATGTGGTAAGGCTGGTGGTTGTAGCTATACCGGCATTAATTTGGGCCTGTAAGCCAGCAGTCAACGTGGTGTAGTCGGACTGTACAGTCTGAATATCGGCTGTTAGCTCTTGTCGCAACTGACTCTGGCTGCTATCCAGAGCGTCCGTCCGGGCTTGCAGCCCGCTAATCAACGCCTGGCTTGTTTGCGTAATAGACTGTAGGCTGTTTACTGCAGTTTGCGTAGTTTGTTGGTCGAGATGCACGGCTCCAATTTGCACCTGCAGATCTGTTAGCCCGGTCTCGGATGTCGTTTTTATCTGTCCAACTAACTGGCTCAGCACATCGTGCGAAGAACCAAGCTGTGCAACACTTGCCTTCTGCGTTGTTAATTCGTCCCGTACCTGTGTCAAGATCGTTTGTAATTGCGCACTGGTAGCATTGCCCGCATCTAGCTGTGCCTGTGTATCTTCTCGTAGTTGATCGTAGGTGTCTTTGACGGTGTTTATTTCATTGGTCAGTTCGGTGCGTAGCTGGGCCTGACTGCTGCCTAGACTATTGATTTTCGCTTGCAGTTCGTTGGTAAGCGCCTGGCTCGTTTGTGTAATATTCTGCAGATCTGCCGTCGCTGTCTTAATGGCTTGTTGATCGAGTTTGATGTCGTTGATTTGCCCTTGCAGGTCGTGCAAGTCGGACTGGGAATTGTTCTTAACCTGATCGACAAGCTGTGTGAGGGCAGTCGTGCTTGACCCTAAGTTGGTGAGCGCAGTTGTTTGTGTCGCCAGCTCGGTGCGCGTTTGAGTAAGCGTCGTTTGCAAGTCGACAGTGGTTGTTACTCCAGCATTAATTTGATCTTGGACATCGGCCTTAAGCTCCTGGTAATTATTCTTGATGGTAGTAATCTCATCGTTCAGTCGATCACGCAAGGCTACGTGCGTGATTCCAAGATTATCAATATGTGTACTTAAGTTGGTAATGAGTGTTTGGCTGGTTGAGTTGACCTGGTTGAGTGAGGCGGTCAGCTGTGCTTTAGTAGTGTCGCTTATCGTTTGGGCGGTAGTGGCGGCACGTAGCTCAAGCTCGGTCAGATTAGTCACTTGCTGCTGTTGCAGGTTGGTGATGGTGCCGCCAAGGGTCGTGTGTGCATCGGTAATATACGTGATTTGCGCCTGCAAATCGGCAATGGTTGTGGCTTGGCTTTGTGTGAGACTGCTTAACTCTTGCTTGAGCTGTGTTACTTGGTCTGCTGTGCCCTGAAAATTGTTGATCTGTGTTTCCAGCTTAGTTGTATTTGCGTTGTAGGCTGCCTGAAGTTGCTGGAGCTCATTTTGAAGTGATAGTTGAGTGATGGTTATGCTGGCCAGTTCCTGATTTGCGTTTGGCTTGGACTGTGCAAAGCTCGTTTCGGCGATTTCTACACCCATTTGCTTATTGAGCGTTGCCAGCTGATTTACGCCCCATCCCGGAGGCATTACTAGATAAGTTACCTGGGCCTTTTGCGCTGCGGTGAGCTCGGCCTGGGTCTGCGCGAGGTTGCGCAAATGCAGGGCTGGCTGGCTCTGAGCGTCAGTCATAAGTGTTTGGTAGGTGTCGCTGAGATTTGGTGGATCTAGGACGACTTTCCAGGTATCAAACAGTGCTTGGTCGTCGCTATTCATACGCACTGCACTTAAGCTTAGTAAGTTGCCCTGCAATTGACCGGATAGTGCCATGCCGTACACAATTGGTGTTACGTATGGCTGGATGTCGCTTGACGCGGTTTGTTGGCCTGGTTTGTAGCTTGTCAGGAACGCCTGAATTGCCTGTTTTTGTTCGGCTGTTGGTCGGCTGGCGGTCAGCACGGCGCTAATACGTTGCATTTCTTCAAATTGAGCCTCTGTTTGAAAGGCTGCTGCTTTAGTTGGGGCGATGTGCTTCACTACGTCGTAATCCAGATTATAGCTAGCGTCCGCTGGTAGTTGCCCGTCGTTGACCATGCTAACAAGTGCCGCATGTAACTGGCGGCTGTTTTTTACGTTACTCAGACTGGTTACAGCAGCTGGTGAAATTACGCCTATTGAGCTGAGTCGAGCCAATTGCGCGAAATCGCTTGCCGATAGCGGTACTGTTCCCAGGGCGTCATTTAAAGCCGCTAGATACCGCTGCGTATCGTCAACGGCAGTGAGTACCGCAAGTTGGGAAGTTGGAGGTGCCTGCAAGCGCAGCAGCTGGAGCGTTGTGTAAATATTGACGACATCATCTTGATGGTCTTTGATGGCTTCCTGTTCCGGCTTTTTGCCCGCATTGAGCTGCTTATCTAATTCGTCCAGTACTGGTTCGTAGGCGCTCTCGTATGATCCGAGCAGGTTGTTGATTGTTGCTGTAGTTTTTGACGTATCTGTAACGCTATGACGGTTGGCATGATCGGCAACATACGCTGCTTCGTTTACTCGATTATTCGCAAAATCTAACCGCAAATTTTCACGCCAGTTAGGGAGTGGCGCGAGGTTGGCGACCAGCCATTCTTCGCCGCGTTTGATGCTGTACCCCATCTGACCTGGTGCTTTGGCGGCAAAAGCTGGCAGTATCCAGAAAATTATCAGAATAATTACAACAATGCCACCAGCCCATACCCGCCTGCCCTGTAGATATTTTGATGTACTTATTTTTGTAATTCGCCGCTTGGATTGCCCAAAAAAGGTTTTAATTTTGCGTGTATACTTGCCCACTCTAAAGTACCCCCACACCTGGTCTGTTGTAAAAGTTGTATATCGAAATAGTACCACGCGGCCACCCATAAGTGCTAGGGTGCGTTTCCTGCCGTACTATAAGCGCTCCTTTTAGCGGCTGTCTGAATGCGACGAAGTTGCCTTGTCTATGCAGCTACAACTACCGTGTGGTGAACGTCATCAAAGGTAAACAGAGCCGCTAACTCGCTAAAGTTCTCAAAACGTTACCGTACGCCTTGGTCTTCATGCGCATACATGGAGCCGACCTTAGCGGCAAGTGAGCCAGCTTGATAATCGAGGGTTGGTTTTCCTGGTGCTTCTACTTCTGTTGCAAAGAAGGGGTGGCACTTTTGGCAATTTACTTTTATAAGGGTAGGCTACCCGTTCATCACCGCTTAAGACTGAAACGCTCCATTTTGCCCATGTAATTGGGCCTACCTGCCCTGCAATAATCTGCTCTTCTGGAGTTAGCTTTAACTCCTCGCTGATATCTTGCAGAAATTGGGGGTATATTTGATTGAGATGTTCTGGAGAAATCTGAGGAGATGTCATTGGTTAATACTATATCGTTCTGGCGTGGTATACAAAACGCAGCTCAAACGGCTACTGCATATCTCAAGGAGGATTCTAGAATTTATCAATCTCAATCTTTTTCATCTGCATAAGCTTAGAGAACGCATCCGGCTTGGCCATAAGCTCGTCCATATTGGCAGGCACTACTTGCCAGCTTAGGCCGTACTGATCTTTTAGCCAGCCGCATTGCTCGGCTTGTGGAACACGAGAGAGCTTTTCCCAGTAGTAGTCGATTTCTTCCTGATCTTTACATGCGATCATAAAAGACACTGATTCATTGAACTTGAATTCGGGACCAGCGTTGATGGCGGTAAAGCGCTGTCCGTTTAATTCGAAATCAATAGTTAACTCTTTACCGGCCAGCGCTTTTTGAAAATCCAGCAGACCTTCTTTCGGGTAGTACGAAGTGGCCACAATTCGGCTATCAGGGAACGCCGAAAGGTAAAAGGCAACCGCCTCCTTAGCCTTGCCATCGAACCACAAGTTAGGTGTAATTTTTTGTCCCATGTATGTGCTCCTTTTTGTAGACATTCTCTTATACACTATGAGCTGAGGATGTGAAAAAGTCTACTGGCATACCCGCGCGGCTCTTTTCGTGCCAACGATAGGCCGATTTATATGGGAGGTAAAAGCCTATAAAACGCTGATGCAATCAGGGCAATTTCGTATCGCGCCCACGATACTTTTTCTCCGTAACCTGGGAGACCCTCAGTGAAAAGTGCTTCATCCATTCCTTCTCCCCTTGTCACACCTTTTGCGAGTGTCCCGCTATGCTCAAGAGACTCGGTCGGGCTTCGGAAATGGTGGGATGCCCTGTTCCAATCCGGTAAGAAGTCGTCGGGTACCTCCTCTAATTCGGGCGGAGTGCCGATGTATATAGAGGAGTCAAGAGAGTATGCGAATTGTTCTCTCAGCTGATCAGCGGTGTAATCGCTATTGAGTGAGGCTATATCTATTTTGCTGGCACGACGTTTTTGGCTGACGGTTTCGTATATCTGAGCCATTGTATGGCCGCTCTGTATCTGTTCAGTAACCAGGACTGTTCTGGCGTCGGGCATGTTTTCGCCTGGTATAAAATCGCCCGAGGTCAATGCCTGGGCATTCTCTATCCTAGCTAAACTTCGACCACGAACGAAGCGTATAGCTGCGGGACGAAGGCCTTGCTCTGCTCGGCGTTTGTTAACAAGTTCTCTAACATATAAAGCTGGGAGTCTGCCGCTGGGGTCGTCGCCAACGATCAAGTCGTAATCACCGAGATAATGGTTCATCCGTTCGGCGAGACCGAACATGGCCCCAAGTACCGTTTCGTGATTGAATGGTTGGTGTAAGCGCTCGAGCAAGTCTTGGATACATCTGTCCCTGTTGCTGGCGTCTGAAGCACGTTCTCTATATTCGGTCATAACATCTGAGTCCAGGCTAAGTATACCTACGCAAGCAGAACCTGTGAAAACATCCCCGGACCCTAATAATTTATCCATCTGCCGGCAACCATTTGATAAACATTAATTAGATAGTCTTTGGACGGGTAGCGATCGATGTCTTTCATCTTGCATTTGTCCACAGTGTCCTAGAAGACAATTTTCTACCGTTCGTCTATTGACGAAGTGACCCTTGGGCAGGATATAATACGCCAAATGAAAGGTGTCTTGCTGTGTGGGGGTCTTGGCACCCGTCTCTATCCTTTGACCCGTGCTACCAACAAGCATCTGCTGCCTGTGTACGACAAGCCGATGATTTACTACCCTTTGCAGACGATGCTGACAGCTGGTGTCACTGATATTATGTGTGTACTTGGTGGACCGTTTGCCGGCCATTTCTTTAATCTGCTAAAAGATGGCAAAGAGCTGGGTATTCGTAGCTTGCAGTATGCATACCAGGATGGATTTGGAGGTGCTGGCGAAGCCCTACTTTTAGCCGAAGATTTTGCAGGTAACGAACCTTTACTGGTCATGCTAGGCGATCAGGTGACTGATGCTAATCTTAAGCAGGCTGTACAAGATTTTACTGGCGGGGCAACGGTGCTTATTCAGGAGTTCACCGACCCTGATGGTATGGGCGTTCCGGAGTTTGACCCTAACGACCCAAGCCGCATTGTTGGTATTGAAGAAAATCCAGCAAAGCCCAAAACTAAGTATGCGGCGACCGGTATCTACATGTATGACACAAAGTGTTTTTCATTTATTAAAGAGCATCTCGGCCAAGTAGAAGGCGAAATTAAGCCCACCCATATTAATAATAAGTATATCGCCGAAGGTGAGTTGCGGTGGCAGCGCTTAGATGGATTTTGGACCGATGCCGGCAAGTTCGATCGATTGCTTGAGGCAACAAACTATTTTGCTGATAAGGCGCATAAAAAACGTAAGGTAGTAAAGTAAGCCTATGTCGATGATGCGCGTTGGATTGTATGTTATTCCCGAAGAGGGGGTGTTTTATGAGCGTGGATCAGCCGTCGTTGGTTATGACATCCGGCGCCGCCAATCGACCACGCCGCCAGCTTTTATTCAACCGGAGTGGACTGTACTCAGTGGCGAATATGGATTTCACGCCACGATTACCGACGCTATAGATATCGAAGAAGATGAGCTGCAGGCCGTGGTCGCTCGCGTCCACGAGCTTTTGACCTGCCTACGCCCGAGTAATCAGTACGTATTTACCAAAACGCGCGTAGGTTTTTGGCGTCCCGAAAGCAACCAAGCTGCGATTCATCTGCGCCCTAACCGCAACATTGAACTTCTGCATGACATTTTAGTGGCAACAATTCACCCGCTAGGTCACGGCTCTGAATACTCAAATCGACTGCAGGCAGATTCGCTACATTATTTTGAGTCCTCACCATCACAGGTCGCTAAAACCAAACAGTTCCATGCGCCTTATATATTTGAAGAATTCACTCCGCATTTTACATGCATCAACCCTTTTACCGGTACGCTAAAGCAGCGGGTGGGTGTAGAGGCGGGGCTGGCGGATTTGTTTGCTGACGTGCATGAGGTGGCATTCACCAAACTATGCATGGTTGCCAAGTTTCCCGCACAGTCGCACTATCAAATCATTGAAGAATTCGATTTGCAACACGCGCTTTAAGCAATAAACGCTTGAGAAAGATGGAAGAGCCGTTCTTGGGAGGCTGACAGCCTGTACTGCTCGGCATTTGCGTATGCCTTGCGTTGTAGGCGAGCTAGTATGTCGGGATGTTGATATACATAATCCAGGCTGGCGGCTAGGCTTTTAGATGTGCATTCGGCCAGCCGTAGCCCACCGTCGCCTACGGTATTAGTGATGCCGCCCCCTGGATGAAAGATAAGCGGTAGGCCCCTCGCCTGAGCCTCTACGACAGTGAGTGAAAAAGCCTCCAGCCGCCTGGATGGAAACACAATAACATCGTAGTCGTCAAAGCTTTTGAGCAGCTCGTCTCGCGGTAATTGCGGCAAAAATGTGACCCGCTCACCTAAGTTATTGGCTGCTACTGTGTCGAGCAGTTGCTGCCGGAAGCCCTTTTGGTCTTCATTGCCGATGACTGTTAAGTGCATGTCATGCCGCACAAGTGACATGGCTTCGACAGCGATATCGGGGCCTTTCCAGGCGAGCAGCCGGCCTACGTACAGAACACGTAATGTGCCGGTACCTTTAAAACTGAGCTGACGGCGTTGGGCGCTAAAGTACCTATCAGGAATACCTAGGGGGCTAATATAATGCTTCTTTTCTTCGGGAAACGTCGCCTTAAAGTCCTCGTACATTGTGGTGTTGGGAAATACAATGGCGTCCATAGCGCGGCAAATATAGCGCAGATTTTCTAAAAAGAACGGGTTGTGGGTTGCCGATTGCACGTCGGTACCATGGCAGATGCCAATTCGCGGAATGGCGGTGTCAATCTCGGCGAAGGCGCGTGATAGGCCGTAGTTTAGATGTTGACAGTGAATGACGTCTGGCTGGTAGGCGTCGATCTGTTTCTGTACCAATACTTTTAGGCGCCGCACGTACTCATCGAAACCTTCCGGTGTGCGAGCTTTTTCTACATCAAGCATCACCACATCTTCCATGCTCCACCATTTTTCTCCGGTGGGGTTGGGTAATGTCAAAAAACGAGCCTCGACATCTTCCGGCAGGTTACTATACCAATCGTCACAACATAGCAGACTGCCGCCGAATGGTAGAAAGGGTACGTCGATGCCGGTCAGAATTCTCATGACGCTACAAAATCCTTATATACCTGGGATGACATAGGGCCAACGCTCCCTTGGTATTTACCCTGATACAGTTGGATGTCCCCTAACGTCTTCCAGAAAGTCACCTGCCCAATACGCATACCCGGATACACAGTAAGTGGCTGGACCGCATGGAGCATGAGCGTTACCTGACCGATTGAGCCGATGTCTATAAGGTCGGCCGTAATATGTACGAACAGCCCCACCCTGCCCGTAGACGACTTGCCACGAATGATGGGCACATAGGTTTCGCTGCCGATAACTTCCTGCGTATGGCCGAGATACAATGTATCTGGTTGTAGCGTGTACCCCTCGTCGGTTAGTGTGATTATTTTTGTGGGGTTTATCTTTTTGGAATCAAGAATATGATCTTCGTACACCATCAGCGTGTTGCCAAGCCGAAAATCGTACGAATTGGGGTTTATAAGATGGGGGTCAAAGGGCTCGATAACGATCGAACCGCTTTCGACTTGTTGTTGTATGTGGGGTCCTGTAAGTATCATGGTTTTACTCGAAAAATTTTTTAACTTGACTTGGGGCGGACATAGAGTATTTTGCGTAGTTGTCGGGCAGTTTTGTATAGCCTTTCTCAAGCATCTCTATACCGTCCGGCTTCCAAAACGACACTTGCCCGATGCGCATCTTGTGATAGACACGGAGCGGCTGCACTACTTTAAGCTCCAAGGTCCATTTGTGGTAGGTGCCTAGATTGCCTAAATCGGCCGTAATTTGTAAAAAAAGGCCCAACCGGCCTAGCGAGGAACGCCCAATGAGACTTGGCACGTAGAGGTCACTGCCGATACTCTCGTATGTATAGCCGAGATATATGGTGTTGGGCTGCAGTACATACCCTTCTTCTGGTATCCTAATTTCCTGGGTTTTTGGCTGCTGTTTGGCATCTATGAGGCCAGGCATGACCAACAGCTGATCACCTAAGCGATAGTTGTAGCTATTGGGGTTAACTAATTGTTTATCGAAAGGATCAATTTTTATATGGCCCTTCGCCACCTCGGTCTCTATCTTTGAGCCAGTAAGTATCACGGTAGCCTCTTCTTTTTGGGTGACTTTATAATAGGGTTCCTCGTGCCCTGCTATCCTGCTATTTAATTTGTTAGGACCGCATTATACACCCTGATTACCAAATAGTACAACATTACTAGAAATTCCTACAGCTATCTGAAAGATAGGAGTGCTGCTTGACCTCTCCTTCTGTAATTTGAGGCGTTTTCGTTAGTCAAGTTCGAGACGCGGCTGGCGGGTCTTGCACTTTCCCGCTCACTGGCCGATACTTACAATAGAGAAATCAAAATGTCGAAAAAAACAAAAACAAAGTCTACTCGGCACCTTAGAAAATACTTCCTTTGGATTGCTGGTGTTGCGGCGGGCATCATCCTGGTCGTGGCGCTCGCCTTTCGGCTGAGTCCATGGCCAGGTGCTTTACTTATCCGTGCGGTATTTAATCACGGTGGCCGTCAAACGCTTCAGGCCATGCGCAAGAAACTGCCGGACTATCCAGCCAAAGTATTGTCCAACCAGCAATATAGTAAGGGCGATAAAGACGCGTTGATTGATGTGTATATTCCTGAGGCAGCCGCCCACACTCATGCAAGTCTGCCGGTTGTGGTATGGACGCACGGCGGTGCGTGGGTTTCTGGCGACAAAACTAATGTCGCCCCGTACTTCAAACGTTTGGCCGATCAAGGATTTGTGGTCATCTCGCTTAACTATTCCTTAGCTCCTGGGAAGACCTACCCAACGGCCGTGCACCAGCTAAATGATGCATACGCGTACATCCAAGCTAACGCTAATCGCTTCCAGGCAAATACGGATAAGATCATATTAGCCGGCGATTCGGCCGGCGCGCAGCTCTCCAGCCAGATGGCCGCCCTACTGACAAATCCTCAGTATGCGCACGAAGTTGGCATTACGCCTTCGCTTGCCCCATCGCAGCTAGCTGGTGTTGTGCTGTATTGCGGGATTTATAAAATGGAGGGATTAGCCAATCCTAACCCGCTCTTGCCAAAGGTTGTGAGCTGGGGAGATGACGTCACCGTGTGGGCCTATACGGGCACACGGGACAAGTCGAGCCCGCTTATCCGGCAAATGTCTGCCTATTACCATGTGTCTAGCCATTTCCCTGCCACATACATAAGCGGTGGCAATGGCGATCCGCTTACCAATGTACAGTCGATCCCCCTTGCAGCCGAGCTGCGGTCGCTAGGCGTCTCCACGACAACGCTCTTCTATCCTCAGGATCATACTCCGAGTTTGCCGCATGAATATCAGTTCACCTTTAACAAAGATGGCGAGACTGCCTTTGCAGATATGACGCGGTTTTTGAAGGAGCGGACAGAATGAGGTATTTTCTTACTACCTACAAAGTATATGTTGCATCCAGAGTGGATCATTAGTGGCTCTCGGGCTCGAGTTAATCTTTTGAATCCTTTCCTGATGAACTACTGAAATAATGAAATTGTAGGGAGTGGTCTGTATCATTTGAATCGTGTAATATCTTAAGGTCTATTTGACAGTATAAGGAGATGCTATATGGCACTGACTGAGTCCAAACCATTACCCGTCGAACGAGTCGATATGGCGGCAGACGATCAGGCGCTTGCTGGAATGAGTATTGGCGTAGTGGGTGCAGGCCCCGCAGGTTTGGCCGTGGCTGCGGCAGCCCATAATTATGGTGCTAAGGTTACCGTTTTTGAAGAGCTACAGGATCCGAGGAGGGGCGACTTACGCTATACAGGGAAATCGTTTAACCTCACGCTCAATAACATAGGACGGCAGGCTGTAGGCGATCCACGAGTGTGGGATGGTGGTGTCGCAGTACACGGCCGGGCTGTACATGACCTTGAAACAGGAAAAGTGAGATATGCATCGTATGGTGGCGGATCGGAAGACCACCTCACAAGCATCCCCCGTCCCGCACTCCAGCGTAATTTGGCAATCATCGCAAGCGATGCCGGTGCTGCATTGAAATTCGATACGAAAGTTGTAGATATAGATCCTGACAAAGCCACTATAGAATACCAGCAAGGTGGTGCTTGTAACACTTTTTCTGGCGATATGATTGTCGTAGCCGACGGCCTTCATAGCTGTGCTGACAAAATGGTAGCAAAATTCGAAGGCGGTGACCTCAATATACGACGTGACCCCAAAGATTACGTAACAGCTACTATTTCGCCGGACGCGGGCCAGTTCTTATCCCCTCACCACCTTCATTACTGGCATGGCTCGAATAATCATTCATACACGATTGGTGTTCCGAATCTCGATGGGAGTATTTCAGTGCTCTTTATCTCCGATTTTAATGATATTGCCGATGGAGCTCACCCCTTTCCGGATGCAAGTGGCGCGCGCGAACGACTGGCAAGAGACTTTCCACAGCTCCTAGAAGCAGACCCTACAATTGCCGATCAGCTACCTGGCCGTATTAGGGGTCGTTTCCACTATAAAGCAACGACACACTTTGTGCTGGGTAGCGCGGGTGTGAAGGTTGGAGATTCTGGCCGAGCGGCGCCACCTTGGGCGGGTTTTGGCGCTAACACTGCTATCTATAGTGCTTACTCGCTAGTGGACCTGCTGGTCGCAAATAATGGCGACCCTGGTCTGACTCTGCCGATGTACCAAGACCACCATTGTGCTTTATCTGCAGAGCTACTTGAGTTTGTTGACGATCATGGCGACTTTTTAAGTGGACGTGTCGCACTGAACCCTGGTGATCGGGCTAAGCCTGCTCTCCTAGGACTTTTACAGGCTGCAGCAATTAAGAGTAATGTGTACGTACCGACGCTAGATCGGTTACAGTTGTAGTAGCAATGAGTGAGTTCGTATCTATATAGCGAACTCCTGCTGGAGGATTGCTATCAGTTGGGTCGTAGTGCAGCCGACAACGGACATGGGCAACATGCCCTTGGGCGCCGTTATCTCGCAGTGCTTTTATAGCCTCTACCTCTGGCGGTGTGTTGTTCCCAATACGAGGCGTAAGATCTACTACTGTCAAGATAGTATCTCCGTTATCTACACGGCCTGAAAGAATATCTACGCTTACTCTGCCAACGTGGAGCGCTAGTTTTTCGAATCCCAGTAATGCCCCCCTGGCGAGATCTATGCTCTTGGGGTCAATACCGAGTTGGTCTGCTGCAGTCTTTAGCCCCTCGGTCGTCGCGTTGTTAACTACAGCCAGGTCGGCGCCGGCATAGACGTCACTTTCATTTCGTCGGGTTACAAACTCTCGACCGATATATGCATAGGTGCCAAGCGGGCCTAGTCGGATGCGTCCGATCGAGACTCGGTCGGTAACCTCTACTAAGTGTGGCATGACGACCATACCGTTGGTCTCCAGGGAAGGGTGATCCTGCAAGGCTGCCTTCACTTCTTGCAAGGTACTGGCGGTCACTTGACCCCGTCCATCAGATTCGCGAGGATCCTTAAGGCGAACCTGATTGCCCGCTTGGATAATTTGTTGCGCATAGTCTAGTCCGCACTCAGTTTGCCATACAACGGTACCGTTACAATGATCATCGTCCGCTAAGTAAAGGGCTGATTTTTCTCCATCCTCGAGACGATCGACGACACAACCGTAGATGAGCGCTGAAGAGTCGTCAAAGTACCGCTCAGCATCCAGGATAGCCCTGGGGCAGAGTTGGAGGTTGGTTTCCCCTACGAGTTCATTAAGCGTGGCCGCTAGGTTTGCGGCTCGCTCATTTATATAGCTCTGATAGGGCTCGCGCATAGGGGATTCGGGAAAGTGAGCTATCATATATTGAACCTCTTTTCGGTAAATAAAAATACACACAGGGACAACCAAGCTCGTGTGTGTTGATTAAAAAGCGTTTCTAATGTAACACATAGATTTGGCTGCGGTAAGGGGATATTATGTTTTGACTTTCCTCGATTCAAGGTCAAAATAAGACCGTAGAAAGTTTTAAGACTGGGAGGTGACGTATGACGATTGAACAGGCTGGCAATGCTGACCCGACTACCTTTGAGTTGCATGTAGCAGATTTTTTAAATCCTGAGTTAACCCTCTCCTTGGAGGACCAACTGGAAACCATGAGTATATTTTGGCATCAGTTAGGCCACGAGCTACCCGCATTTGATCAGTCTATTATTGATCGTTTGACTCATGTTGCTGAAACGAATCCGGCCCTTCGCATCATGCCCGCGCCCCTACTTGACTTAGAAGGGCGTGCGACAATTATTGAGAACGCCAAAGCTTTTCGACAGAATCAGTTTAGTAAGACTGAGCAAGGACTATGGATTCCTAGCAGTGGCACAGTCTATGGTGAGCTCTTGCCTGACCCTACCAATATGATGATGACCAAGACTCACTCATTCCCGTTGGTCTATAGGGCACCCCAAGGATCAGATCTTATCGTAGGGCGTGAGCCGTGGATACAAGCTATGACTCGTGCAGGCAAGCTAACTCAAGCATACAACGGCACCTCTTGGACGGCCGTAGTAATAGACGCGAACCCTCTAAGCGGACGTGAGCCGCATAAAAGTCCCGGCGATTTATTCTCCGCTATTGAACCGTCCGTAACACCCGAAACGATGTTAGGTCTTCATCTACTTCAGCATGTAAGCGGTACGCTCGAGCCAAATCTTGCCGTTAACTTTGTTAACGAGGCGGTGGGCAAGGTTCGTTATACGACCAGTCGCCTAGAGGCTCTTGTCGAGATAGCTGGTGTACGCTGGTATGGAGGGCATGGACGGGTTCGGCTGGGTCATTGGGTGGCAGATTACTATGGTGATCCTACGTTTGGAACTCCTGTTGCCTACAATGCATTATGATGGCAAAAATGTTACTTTCCCTTAAGGGAAAAACCACCATCGATAAGAAAATCTGAGCCAGTAATATAACTAGCGCCCTCAGAAGCGAGAAACATAACAAGGGGTGCTATTTCTGCCGGTTGCGCAATTCTTCCTAAGATCGTGCTATCGTTAATACGTTGGTAGTCCTCGTCTGTCCAGCCAGCTGTTTGATCAGTATCCACCCACCCAGGCGATACAACATTAAAGCGTACTGCGGGGTAACTCTTTGCAAGTGCTTTACTCATGGAGATAACACCTGCTTTAGTAGGCGCGTAAGTAAGAGAACTCATTGTGGTGAGGTTGGCGTAGCCTTTTATAGAGCTTATCGAGACAACGCTGCCTTCCCCTTTTTTCAACATAGTCGGCAGAACGGCCTGGATGCAATGCAGCATGCCTAAAACGTTGATTTGGTATTCTTCAACAGCATTATCATCATCGATATCAGAGATGTCTTTCAGATCGTTAATGGCTAGTCCGGCATTGTTAACGAGTACATCAATTGGGCCAACTTTAGCAATGAGGTTCGCTATAGCGTCGTGCGTCGCTTTCTTGTCGACTATGTCAAAATGTGTCTTGATAGAACCTTTAAGAGTTTGATGTACCTCCTGTAACGCATCTCCATCTGTCTTACCGTGAATAATGACGGTGTAACCTTGTGCATGCGCAAGTGTGGCAATTGCCTTGCCGATCCCGCGGTTTGAGCCTGTAATGAGAATAGTTTTCATGCGTTCAGTATAATCTGCCGGGGTTGGACGGACAAGTGCGGAGCCTGCTCTTAAGCCGCATGCTATAATTCGAGCTGCAAAAATAAGGAGAGGCCAAAATGTCTTTTGAGTCTGAACGTTCCCGTGGTGGATCAGATACATTTATATGGTATGCAAGTTATGGTACCAATCTAAATCGTGACCGTTTCATGTGTTATGTACAAGGTGGCACACCGCTTGGGGCTGTACGCAGGTTCCCGGGATGCTCTGACACGCGCCCTCCTCTTGGCGATATAGCCCTAGAACTACCCCAGTCATTATATTTTGCTGGAGATGCAACTTTTTGGGGCGGAGGCGGCGGTGCGCATATTACCTTGGACGCAGCAGGAGAGCCTACGAAAGCACGCGCCTATCTTATAAGTTTGCCTCAGTTCGAAGAAGTTGTAATACAGGAAGATGTAAGGACTGGTCTCGAGGTCGCAATCGACCTCAAGAGCGTTAAGGCGATGGGGCATATTGCAGTACTGCCTGAGGGGCCCTACAGCGAGTTGATTTATTGCGGCGAACAAGATGGCTATCCAATATTGAGCTTTACTAAATTGGAACCCCCTGATGTCTTTACGCTTCCGTCAGCGGCGTACCTACGTATGATTAGCGGTGGTCTTCAAGAGTCGCACGGTATGGTGGTTGATGATGTAACCGCCTATTTAATCGATAAGCCAGGGATAGCGGATAATATTACGCTTGAAGATTTACGACAGACGTTGATCTAAGATTTGCCGCCTCCGTACAGATGCTTCTCTCCAATCCATTTCCAGTAGCGACCAAATGAGCAAAAAGCTGAGCTCGTATATCCTGCCCATACGACGCAGAATTTGGTCAGCCCGCCATTGAATGGACTATACATAGAGGCATGCCTCTTACAGATAGGCTGAGGGCTATACTCGCCGGAGTCGCAGAAGAAAAGGCGCTAGGCATGAGCGACTTACCTGTAGATAGAGAAGAAGTACAAAATCTCTTCTCTTTACTTGCGAATATAGAGTGATAAGTCTTATGATATGCCGCCGACAGGCGTAACGTGACTACATACCATAGCCGCAAAATAGTTTGTCAGGCTGCTGCCGCAACTGTGCTTGCAAATCGAGTAATCGTGGCATGCCGTCGAGGATTACACTTTTTGAGGATGAGAAAGGAAGCAAGCAGTTACCGGTGCTATTTTAATGATTAATTAGTACGACGGCGCAGAGGGCGGTCTACGTACTCTACTAATCCGAAGTTAGGCCTAGCCCGTGAATCATTATAGAAGCGTCTTTTGGCCGCTGGTAATATCTGGGCCTGCATAACAAGGGTGGCTTCGTTGACGAAATCTACCATCATAGGGATCAAGCCATCCACGTAAACAGCTGGACATTTCAACCGCCGTGTGTGCAGAATTACCTGCCTCCTTGTGCCGACTTTCACTACCCCAGGTGGCACAAGGTCTCGTGCCCTGATTTTTTGATCTCTTAGGAAAGTTAGTCGGCCTTCCTCATCCACCTTTATATATTTTTCTAAATCTAGCGTGAACTCATCCTGCCGTAATGTTGCAACGCGTAGGGCGATTTGATCCAGTTTGAGCGCAGAAAGTTCCTCGTTGCTTACTACTGCCGCGAGAGCTGGAGAGTTTTGTTGATCGTCGATGGGAAGGCTAGGCTCCGGTAGTATATCTGTCGACAGTATCCCTTGTGCGACCTTACTCTCGTAGATCTTTTTGAGAGATGCGCTTAGCAATCTCGACGCTGCACTGATGGCGTTATTGCCTACATTGTGAGCGGTCGGGCTCTCTTCAAAGAGGGCCTCTACATCTCTAGGCGTATCAATACCAAACTTAAGCTTGAACCTTCTTCTGCTGGCTTCTCTACTCAATACATCTGACACGGCTTGCTCTGCCGGGGTAAGCGCACGATGTGACAGCTTGCTGATTGTGTCAAAACCGGTGCCAAGCCCCCTTATCCCCGCTTCCGCTATTGTTAACCCTTTTGGTGAATAAGTGCCGGTATACCAAGTATCTATTGCCCCGCTCTCTATATTCGCAATTAGAGTGCTGCGGGTTTCGGGATCCTTTAGTGCGCGAGCAAGTCCACACATCACCAGACTGATGCCCTGAAATCGGGCGTCATCAAGCGGCTCGTCCTCTATTCTTTCCGCCACGTCAAAGAGAGCGGAGGTGATAGCGACGTTAGGTTCGCTTATCTTGGCTGTGGCCATTTCGTATTCGGCAATAGCAATAAGTTCGTTCCATTCAGGAGGTGCAGTACGACTATGATCAGGGTTGGTCATTTTATCTCCAGAAGATATTCAAGAAGATCGGCATTGGCGCAGGCATAAGAACGATATTATAACACCATTGGTAATCGATAGCCAAAGCTTGCCAAACTGGGCTTATCTGGATTCTAACTCTCCTAACAGAGGCGAAGCTTATCGGGCTCAATGAAATCCTCTGAGGTATCTTTGCTCTCTCGGAATGTATTTGCAGACGAGCCGTTATTGCCGGGCTACTTACACTTCTTCCCAGCTGCTGCGCCAAATATAATCCGCACATCATGATCCGGATCAGGGATGATCTTTCTGGCGTTTATGGTATGCGCGTGGTCGTGTAATAGTGCCTTATAGTACCGGTGATGGCCATCGCTGATCCAAAGGGCTAACTCCCCGATATGGGGAGCGCGTGTGCAGCGCAACAGGTATACTTCTATAGGATCGTTAGGTGTAAGGCTAGATTTCCCGCCGTAAATCGTTATGGGGGTCAATACGTCTAGAGGCAGTTCTATCTCTCCATCGACTGGTAGCTCAATGAATGCTTGCACTATAGGGTGTTCGGGTGGTAAATATTGTTCAGCCACTACTTGTGTACGTCCAGATTCGTTAATCGTCTCTACTAGAGAGGATAGTGTTAACCTCAATTTTATATCGTCTACGATTTCAAGTATCTCTCTCGAAGTGAACTTGTCGTCAACATTATAGCCGACGATCAGATGGAATCATGTACCTCGCTACTGCCTGTAGTAAACCGTGCTATATGGGATTCTTTATCGGTTGCGACATCGTCCTAAAACAAGGCGACAGGTACGTGCTTATCGACCACTAGCTTTCGTCTATTTCGGCCACACGACCACCGATATCTGCATGACCATCCAGTGCTGCTTTAGCAAAAATAACGGCCCCCTCACCGTGCTTAATCTCAATGCTGCGATTGAGCTTCGCGGCCAGTACCATTGAGCCGGAGCCGTTACCCTGTGCTTCTGGAATATCCCAGTCTGCAGCAAAGGTGCGAGCGCGAATTAAGCCTTTACTCTCGTCAATCCAAGCCCACACCATTGTGTGATCTTCTCCTGTCATGTCTTCCAATTTTATATGCTCGATAGCTTCAGGGCTGCCGAATTGTTTATAGTTCCAAGGCGGCATAACGGTTAGGCTTGCTCGTGCCCAGGTAAGTTCACCTTCGTGCCAAACGACAATCTTGCCATCTCGCGCTTTCATTTCAGTAGTCGGCTCATTGCGCAACTTAGCAAGGAGCCACGCTGCACCAATTACACCCACTCCCGCAAAACCGATCTCACCTTGTGGATGTACGACGCTAATGCTCGCTGTAGCAAGATCGTTTACAAATATAGTTTCGCCTGTGTTGAGCATGCGAGATATCACCTGACGCTCCAAGTCAGGTATGCGCCTGCCCTCGTCAATAATTACGCTTGCGGGGTCGCCGTACTTGCCAGCGGCATCCGTAAAGACATGAAGCAAATGTGGGTTATGCATCCATTCTCACTTCCACCGTCTCAGCTCGACATGAATTGTTTGTCATGCTCTGCCAACGTAGCAGAGTTAACCCCGCCTCGTGTCGTCCTGGTGTGCCAGATTCGCAACACTCCTCAAGCGCATACACTGGATAGCCAGCAGCAAAAGCGTCATAAGCTGTTGCCAGCACACAGTCGTGTGTTTCGGTGCCAACAAGGTGAACTTCTTCGATTCCATGCTCGGCCAAGTACGCCGCCACGTCTTGATCGCCCTTGAAGGTTGAGCGGGTGGTTTTGACAACATGCAACGGGTTGTGTGGTTGTAGTATGGTGGCCACTTCATCAACTGTCCTCATGGTTTCGTCTTGCGGCACGGTAAAGCCTTGCTGGGTGTCCCATAGTGAGCCTTTTTCGGCATGGAAGACGGCCTCGATGTAGGCGTCATACGGAACGCGCTCAATCAATTCGATGATATTCGGCACAATATGCCTGTTGTGGGGTTTAATAAACGTGGGCTGCAAATCAATGACAATAAGGGCGCGCTTACGGCGAGCGTTGGGGAGTTTCATTGTTGCTCTAGCATCTTTTTAATTGGGTCAAAGTAGTAGTCACGCCAGTCAGCTATATCTTTCTGCTCATCGACGATATTGCCGGAATAGACCATATGAACGGTCGTCTGACTGCCGTCGCCTTCAAATGCAAAACTAACCGTATATTTCCAGGTGGGGTTATCATGGCCATACCAATCCTGCTCGATGAGTTTTTCTGGCATAAGTTTAGTGTAGGTGCCATGAATATCGCCATCCCAGTAACTGAATGCGCCACCTTCACGGGCGTCAACCTTTGCCGGTGTAGCGCCCCATTGCTCGGCCATTGATGCGTCAGTGAGTGCCTGCCAAACTTTGGCAACTGGCGCTTTGATAGTGTAGGTTTGTTCAATTTGCTTCATAATTCATTCTCCGCCAGCAGTGGGGTTATCTCAATGATCGGTTCTTCGTATGGATGGGCTTGTTTGAGAGCATCGATAACTTGTTTAGCCCTATCGCGTTCGCAGGTCACTTCAACCTGTTCTTCTTCAACAACTTCAAACTCACCAGGATTGCCGAGGTGCGGGCTAGCATTCTCGCTGGCCTTAAAGCGGCCTTTACCTTGCACTGAGAAGCTGCAAAAGCTGTATTCACCAATCACGCCAGCACCTGCCCTGCCCAGCGCTCCTCGCAGTTCATCGGCGTTCTGTGGCGGAATGGTCGTAGTTATTTTGACGTGAGTAAAGTTCATATATGCTTCATGCCTATTTCTGGGATCAGCACCTCGTCGTCGCAAGACAGCACGAACTCAATAGCCTTTGCTGCTTGCTGGGTAGTAAGTGCATTGCCGTTGAGCGCCAACCCCGCTTTAGCAAACAGATTGGTCCGAATCGTGCCAGGATAAAAGCCAGTCACCCGCACATTGTATTCGGCTGCTTCTTCTTGCAGTGCTTTAGTAAAACCAGTAATTGCCCACTTTGAAGCGTTATAAATTGATCGGGTAGCTTTGGCAGTAATACCAGCAGTAGATACAACGTTGACAATTAAGCCTTGCCTCTGTTCCTTCATGCGAACGAGCGCTGCTTTTGCAGTGTAAATAGTGCCGAGTGTGTTGGTGGTTATGACATTCTCGATAGTTTCATCTGGGATATCTACCAGCTCTGCGTTTACGATAACTCCAGCGTTGTTAATCAGGATATCTATTGCGCCGTGCTCTTCGGAAATTTTATCAAAAGTGGCTGCTACCTGTTTTGCATTGCGCACATCGCACACAAAATAGCTACAACCCGTCTCTAGGGCTATTTTATGCATTTCTGCCTCATTACGGGCAAGGATGATGACCGTATTGTCTGGCGCTAGTCTTTCGGCTAGAGCCTTACCGAGTCCGTCGCTCCCGCCGGTGATAATAACGGTTTTCATACACTCAAGTATACCTTAGTGCAAGGATCTGGCAGATTTGCACAGCTATTCGCGGCAGAAAGTACGAAACTAGAGTGAAAAACGATTACGGTCCCACTTTATTTTAAGTTACTTTTTGGAATAATCTGAATAATAGAATCAACTGTCTCATCCAGTGAGAGGTCGGAGTTGTCGATAATATATCCAAACCTAGGCGAAGCTATCCCTGTGTCGTAATGGTGCTTTATCCTTGAGACTTCCCATTGGGATAGTTCACGTTCGCCCCGTTTGCTCTGTGCTACTTCCAGACGAGGGGCTAGCGTAATAACAATTTGGGGCTGAGTTTTAATCTCCCGCTCAAAGCGGTCGAAATCTCTTCGTCTTACAACGTAGTTGGCTACGACGTCTTTCCCTTGCTCGGTATTACTATTAATCGTTTGAATAGCTAAATCCATAGACTTATCTAAATCAGTCGCTAGATTAAAATTCGGGATGGTGTCGTTGAGGTCATCGACATTCACTAGCACAGCACCTAAACGCTCTGCTAATAACTTTGACGTAGTTGTTTTACCTGAATTAATACTGCCGCTAATGAAGACCAACATAGGAATAATAATATCAAAAATAGTTCCAGAATTGTCCACTCGCCCACCTCGGGAGAAAAGCGGAGGCATGCGTTGCATACTAATTCACCCCGAAACCTCCCTAGTGATAAAAGTAGTTTGTTCTAGTTACAACTTAGGACGTTGGTGGCGAGTAACGAGGCAGCTCTGCTCTGACCTTGAGCTACAAAGCTTAGATCGTCTGGCGTGTAATTGTAACAATTGGTACCGTCCGTCATGGCGATTACGGGTACTATTGTTCGCAATTGGGCCGATGAGTGATTGCCGAGTATAGCAGACGTAAACGCCGCAGAGCCAGTGGTGAGTAGCGTGTTGGCAGAAGAATCCCACAGGCCAATATTTGAGTAGGTGTAGGCTGAACTGAATGTTGCTATTTTGCTCCAGCTATTGTTGTTGTCGCTAAAATCGGTGATGCCTAGGGCGGCTTCGCTTGCATTGACGTTCCGCTCGATGTAGAGGTCGGACGACGACTCACCCAAGGAGGTATCCCCGGCCCTTAATCGGTAGAGTGTCTGTTGATTGTCAGGGATTCCATCGCTGTCCGTATCAGCTGCTGCGGCTGCTGTTCTACAAGTGGCCGTATTCGTAGCTACGACAGTCATCGATTTTGATGATGTAGAGGTGACGGCGGCCAGCGAGCCGGGGGTAATCTGTAGACAGCCGCTGGAACTGCTGCGTATGGAGAGCATGGAAACATACTCGTCGTAAGCGTTGGGCGTTAGACCGGTGTCATTTATCTTTAGATTTGCTACATTCCCCAGTTGGGAGGCATCTGCCACGCCCACCAGGCTCCAGCCGGTGTTACCTGGGTCATAGTCGGTGATTCCCAACATACTTTGGGCAAGAGATACGTTGCGCTCTAGATACACCTTAGCAGAATCTTCCCCACTTGAGGTAACTCCCTGGTGAGCCGCATATAAATTGTTGATGTCAGTTGGAGATCTTCCGATTACGCCCTGGCAAGCGTCGTCAACGCCATTTTGATCGGTGTCTATGGGGCTGTCCGAGACGAGCACGCAATCACTGGGAGAATCGGTGGATCCGGTGAAGCTTCCTTGTGCCTGGCCAATGGCCGTGGTCTGAGTGACGTCTACTGCTTGGCCGGCAACATTTGTACCCATGACATCGATAGTGTGTACGCCGTTACTGACCGAGTTGGGGATAGCCGCACTGACGCTCAAATTGCCGTTCGAGTCGGTGGTAAATGATCCTAAGCTCGTGCTACCTCCATCGATGCTGACCGGGTAAGTAGTGCTGGGTTTGAGTGAGCTTAAGGTTTGAGCCAGCGTAAAGCTTAGGCCGCCGGCCTTATAGGCAGTATCCGGAATAGCATCGGCGAGGACTATCGGGAGATAAATCGGATTATTGTCACCTGCAGTATATGAACCCAGGAGTGCTTGGGCGGTTGTTGAACTTCGGTTTGGAGTCACAGCGCTGCTGGGTGTGCCAGGGGTGTAGGTACTGAAGTTGCTCGTAGAGGCCAATATCTGTTGTTTGAGATAGTACTGCCCAAGCTGATTAGGATGGTAACTCTCCGCCCCGACAATGTGATGCACCTCTTGGCCGAGGGTAAGGCCATTCATCGCTAGATTATTGGTACCCAGGTCGCATAGCTCATGGCCGCTAAAAGCGCCACTGACATCTACATATTGTACGCCTGCTGCAGTTGCCGCTTGTTTGACTACGTAATTGAGGTGGGCCACTAATTGATTTGCGAGGCTTATCTCTTCGGCATTTAAGCGTACGTTGCTTGCACAGCTACCGCCCGAAGGATCGACTACTTGCGGATAGCCCACTGCGTAGATTTTAGCCGTGCTTTTGGATACGCTTTTAATGGTAGAGAAATCGGTCGATAGCTTCGTGTATTCGTTGTCGATACTGTCCACTAATGCTGTCCGCTTGTCGTATGAGTTATAGCAGGTTCCTGACCCAACACAGTTACTAATAATATTTTTGAAACCAATATCGTTACCGCCTATCCCAACCGTAATTACATCGGGGTTGGAAAGTTCTACCTTTTGCAATTGATCGGTGATGCCGGGCATCCAGCTCCCCAAAGAGTTAGGAGTTGGCACGGTGGGGTATTGTACTGTGCCAATGATATTTTTTGACTGGGCGCCCGAGCACGCCACAGAATGAAACGCGGAGTAACTTAGGCTGGAGGCTATGCGGTATGGATAGCTGGAGGTAGAAAGATGGCATTTATTATCACTTGTATCTGTTCCAAGTTCGTAGTCGTAAGCGCCTTCTCCCGAAGAGTAGGAATCGCCGAGGGCAAGGTATTGTTGGGTCGTAATACTATGGCCGTATGAAGTTACGGCATACTTTGTGTAAGTGATGGTGTTTGGAACATGGATATACGCAGTAAGCGTATCGTCGTCCACAAAGTTCATGCCACTCAGTGCGCTGCCGCTAGGCCAGAAGGAATATAAATCTCTGACGCTGCACGATACCGGACCAGTAATGGTACTGGGAACTGATGCGCAGGTGCTCAAGTCGTATACCTGAAACCTGCTTTGTCCAGAAACGGCCACGATATTTCCGTCGTCAGAGATGGCGACCTGCCCTGCAGCATTCACGTTTCCGTTAGAGTAGTTAAACGAAGATCCAAAAGGCGTTACCACTCCGGTGGCTGTATCGACACGCACCAGGGACAGATACGGCGCGTCAATTACCATGTACCGACCATTATTCGAAAACGCCATTATGCTATAGTTCAGCTGTAAATTGTGCCCGGCTGCATCCGATAGAGTGTTCTGGGGAGCGGTATTAATTTGGTACGAGACAGTGCCAGTGCCGTTGGTGGCTGTAAGATGTGCGGGAACGTTGTAGTTGTATCGGTAGTATTGGGCCCATGATCCGTTCGATATACTAAAAACATTAGTTGTGCCTGGTATGGGAATGAGTGCATTGCGCGAATTGCTGTCCTGGATCGGACCGGCTACATCTCCAATTTGTAGATAACTAGAATTCGTGAAATAGCCATACGGGAACGTGCCGACACACTGAGTAGTCCAGGTTTCAGACGGAGACAAGAACGTACTCTTCTTAGTCCGAATCGGCATGTCCTGGCATGGCTGGCCATTTACAGCCTGAGGCTTACTACCTGTACTAATCGTTGTGAGGGTGGGCGTACCCGAAAGCCAGGCGGATGTGGCGCCAGCTTTGAGTGGGATATTGGCAAAGAACAACGATATCCCAAATAGTCCGGCCTCAATTGAGTAGAATGCCCTTTTAGAAAAGATTCGTACCGACTGCTTAAGAAGTTTGCTGGTGCGGATGTAGACGTTCATAGAGTGTGCCCTCCCCTTGTCTTTTAGTTAAGCCAAGCATATGCAATTGCCCGTTGCTTTTCAATGTCCTTGTTTTAGGTTCGCTATGAGTCCTCAAGATTAAACTAGTCGGCAGACGGGTTGGCGATCGTAGTGGATACCACTACGACCTTAATAGATGCCGAAAAATTATCATGATAGTATCTAACATCGTGAATACAATCTCATGCAATTCTTCTGATGCGTAGTAGCAGGAAGGTTTTTAGTTCGCCAAGTGGAATGCCGCTACCCCCTGGTCTATATTTGTAACAGATTCATGTAGGTGTTATAGTATCGGTTAATATGCGAGCAGCGTTTCCCCTGCTCGTCGACATCATACAACTTAACAGTATCACTTTTTAGGATATATGCCTCAGTCGGTACGTCCCCACCTTTTCTAAGCATCGGTGTAGTCGAAGGTCTTAAGTTTTTGGCTCGGCCTGGACTGTTAGCTCACGCCCCTATGCATCTTCATGCGGAGCGATTGTAGGAATAGCGCCTAGAATCTCGTCAAGTTTTGCGAGACACTGGGACCTGCTAATTGGATAGTCTGGCTTGACGTGTTTGCGAGTTGCCTTTTCGTCAACGAAAGTGCCGTCGCCGGTTCCCGGCTCATACACAAAAGCTTTTAGTTTTTCTGTTTGTGCTATAGGGGAGTATCTGAGTTCAGAGATACGCATCTTTTTACCAAAGCTCATTCGAATTTCCTTCTTTTGAGCTATAATTTTTTTAAACCTATAGTCACCAGCGCTCTTGAGGCTTGCCAAAGTAGCTTCGACCAATTCACCCCCATCAAATGCAAGCTCAACCTTTTTTAGGAATCTGTCTTTGCCACCATCAGGGTCTGGCCTTACTTCATCCGTGTTGCTTGTAAAACGTACTAACCTATTACCGTCAGCGAGAGGAAGGTATGTAAGCGCGAAGCTATGTGTCGTTCCGCTGTAGGATTCTTCCCATAGTATAGTCTTGCCCTTTTTATTTATATGCTCATGCCATGCCTCAGGGTTGTTGGCGTATGCTTGAGCGGGCGCAACAGGTCTGTCAGATTTATCTGATATCCTGAACAACATTTCGCCGAACAGTGTGCCATAATATGGCTCAACCATCTTGTGCACGCCCTCTCTTAGCTCCTGTTCATTCTCAATCAGGCGTTGTATAGTTTCCTGATCTACTCTACTGTTTGCCTCGGCAACTGAGAAGAGTGTTACTGCGGGCCGCAATTCCGAAGTACTTACGCCGGCATTTTCGATGCCGGCTTTAAGCTCATCTTCAGCAGTTTGCTGTGCTACTGATGCTTGGTTATCGTTAGTAACAGCCTCGCTCAAGCCGTAAGCCACTACTTCGCCGAGACGCATCCTAAGTTCTGCGGCTCTAGCACTTAACTCGGCAGCTTGTGCCTCTAAAATGGCGGAGCGGCCCAAAAGCTCTTCTAGTAGTGCGCGCGGCACAGTAACCATCTCCTCCTGTGGTGGGAGCTGCTGCATGGAGGGATCAAAATCAGCCATTACTATATCTTAGCATCTTATTGCATATTTGTATATTACGTGTCTAACAAATATATCAGTATAATCGTGATCGCTATGTGCCAAATCGGATAGGATCTATTCAGATTAACTGGGGTCCCCATGTTAAAATCCAAAAGCTCCGGTTTGGCGTGTGCTGGCATATATCCTTGTACGGCAATTCCAGCGTTGCGTTAAACCTAGTTTTAGGCATAAGAAATCGGAATTTTTATCAATTCTGCTTCGTTAATTAAGAATCCTTATAACCCTTGTTAATAATATCTCCTATCCACTTCTTCTCTTCAGGTGTCATTATTGCAACCCAATCTTTAAATGCCTGCTTCTTCTCTTCAGCTTTCTTGGCTTCTATTAATTTTTTGTAGGCGCCACCTCGAGTCCATACATTGTCTGCATGCCTGCCGCATCTCTCTTCTTTCTCATCATCGCTAACCTTATTCCATGCTTCATCGGTACTGACAATTACTGCAAATGGAATAGTGGCTTGAGTAATTGACATTTCAGTCATCCAAAATATAACTGGACCGTGAGTGCCCAGGAGTAGTTGCTTTGGATGTAATGGTGCTTTACCAGTCAATAGCATCGTAGTAGCTGTGAAACGGACACCTCTATCGTCAAGCGCAAGTGTCACTTTCTGTATGGCCCTAGCTAGCTCTGGGTTTAATTTCACGATTTCAGAAATGCTACGTTTATACTGGATATCTTGAGCAGGTAGCTGGACAGTATCAAATTGTTCGATATGCGTAGGATTGTATGAAGCAACGAGCTGTCTTGCATATTCGAAAAGGCCGTAAGTGGTCATGGTTTCTAATTGTTCTACCGATATTTCGGTTGCCCATACCAATGCTTTACGCCCGTCGAAAAGCTTTGCGGGTAGGATGGCTGTTTGGGTGTCTTTGCTCTGTAGTACGCCTGCGTTAAGAAAGGTAGCGGATTGTCGCTCTTGGCCAGCGTAGCTAATAAATGTAGTCTTACGTGGCTTTAGGGCTGGATCCCAGGTCATTTTCTTAGTGTCAATAAACGCTGTAACATGTGGACCACTAGGGTCTATCTTAATTTCTGTCAAATCCTTAAAGAAGTCTGTGGTCTCAATCTTGGCCACGTTTGGCAAGATGATCTCATGGGATGGTAGATAGGGTTCAATAGCTTGAGCGGCAGCATATAGCGTAATAATGTCAATTGCAGCTATGCCGTGGTGTATGGGTAGGGATGGATCATGGATAGTCTGATATCTCATGAAGCGTATTATACGCACATTACTTCTCTGTTCGTAGTAGCTTCTCAAGTGTGCACTGTCAGACCTAGAGTAAGAAATACGGCAGACAGATTTGCATGGTGCCCCAAGGTATAATGTATACGTCAAAGTGAACGTCTACAGACTGGCGGACGCGATACAAGCTGTATTCCTACTCTCTACTCTGGGTATACAAAAAGTCAGAACTGAATGAACGGTTCCTGGCTTCATCTATCCTTGCTTGGCTCGGCGTGCGGGTGTTGAACTTGCAAGTCAGATAGTATACTGCGGCCGGCTACAGCGCCAAGTGCGAACCCCTGTTGGGCGATTTTGTCACACGCTCGATCTATTCCTGCATCATCGTTTGCTTTTTGGGCGGTTTCCAGTTCGGACGTGGCGTCTAGAAGCTTTATTGTATCGGACACCCTGAGATAGCCGGTGATATCTTGTTCGCTCCCTTTGATAAAAGCAGCAGTACGTATCCCGCCTTCATTTGTCTGCACTATCGATCCACTGGAAGTCAAACTTATTTCGTCCGCGCCAGGTTCTATTGTTCCCCGGCCGCATACAGTGCTGGTCGTCCAGTCGGTCCTACTATAGCGACGTTCTCCATGAAAATCCATAGAACCGATCAGGCTATTCCATGTGTCTTTCAGAGGAGGTGGTTCGTCACCTGATCGTACCTGAGTGATAATTTGGCCACGCGAGACCAATACTGGTCCTTCGCAACCCTCAGGTAGCTCCTCTCTTCCTATGAGTCGTGCCAGTAATCTTGAAGTATGTCTACGATCAGGACAGCTGATACATCGTTCCTTCTCGCTCATATATTAGCTCCTAAAACAGTTATTTTAGAGACATCCGCAGTGAGCCCATTACCCCTTCGCTGCTTGTCCCGGCTCCCCTAGTGGATGTTATGAGTTATTTAATCACTACGCTGTTGTGGCTCGTCATTGAACCAGAGGCTTGGTAGATTGGTGTTGCTGAACTGGGGTCTGCGCCGGATGCATAGACCTTCAGGACAAGTGAGTCATTGGTCGATGGTGTTAATAGGCTTCCGTCAATTCCAGTAACTATGAATGGGTTGGATGTTGTCACGCCGTCGACAGTAACGGTAGCCGTACCCTCAAATTCTCCTTGCGAATTATTGGTGCCGTTAACGACAAGCCAAACAAAGTTGGTGGCAATAAGCGCGAAGCTGTGACAGTTAGTAGCTGATGGTTTATTACAGTTAGCGCCAGTGGCGTAGTCAAAGTGGAAAGCGTTTTTCGAGTCTAAATTGCCATTTTTATACTGAACGGTAAAGCCATAGTCGGCTGCATCTGTCTGATTCGCACTAGTAAGACCAGGCATACTGTCGCCATTAGCCAAGCTTGGTATCAGATTTTTTTTGTTTTTGCCGGTCATACCAAGGGTGGAGTTTTGATCGGTAACAACAATCATAGTATTGGTAACCTGGCTCCAGTTACCCGCCATGTCTTTTGTACGAATACCTATGTCGTAAACACCGGCACTGAGGCTTGAACCGAGAGCAGCGGTCAGATTACCGCTACCATATGTCATAGGAATACCATTCCCAACTCCTGGGTCTGTGCCGATATAGTACTCGCCACCGGCGACACCCGAAAGACCATCCGAAGCGGGCACAGTAAGCGTGCTGTTACTACCTACTTGGATCGGATTTGCTGACCAGCTTGGCACGCCGAGTGTTGGCGCAGTTTCGTCCATATTAATAGGAGCGGTAACACTTGCAGTGTTTCCGGTATTGTCTGTGCAGGTACCGGTTACCGTCTGGTTGGCGCCTTCACTGCTAAGCGTAGACGGACTCGTATAACTTGCAACACCCGAGCCGTCACTATCCGTGCAAGCGAATGCTACCGTTACACTGCTGTTATTCCACCCACTGTTAGTAGGCTGTGGTGAAAACGTGTAGGTAATGGTGGGTGGCGTGCGATCAACGAGCACAGTAATTGGTGTGCTCGGGGTGCTTCCGCCATTTGTGTTTACGGCTATAACAGTGTATGTCTCGTTACCCTCTGGTGCGGCATCATCTGTGTACGTGGTGGCGCTGCTGGATCCGGCCAGTATGCCGTTACGGTAGATATTGTAGGACGTCGCTCCTAGGGTCGCATTCCACGAAAGTGTAGGATACTGAGCGGGCGAAGCTGCAGTTAGGCCGACTGGAGCTGTGGGAACTGCTGGAGGTACGGTAAGGCGCATGAGTTGGGTGGGGACCACCCGTTCGAAAAACCATATATTGCCATCCGGCCCGGTTGTAATCCCGGCCATTTGGAATGGGATAGTGCTAGCAACGGGATAGAGTGCGGTGTCGCCTGTGGTGGTAATTCTGCCTATATATTCATTTTGACCGGAGATCCCATCCAGGAACCACAAAGCCTCGTCGGACCCTGTGGTAATGTTTGCGGGATGCCCAGAACCACTTATAGGGTATATGGTAAACGCACCACTTGTGGTTACGCGCCCAACTTCGTTTACCAACGCGTTGGTAAACCACAAAGCCCCATCCGGCCCGTTGGTAATGCCGCCTGCATCGAATACGTCCTCTGCCCCACTATTGGGTACTGGGTAGGCGGTAATGGTACCAGCCGTATCCATGCGACCCACGGCAGCACCGGTAAGCGTGCCTGTTTGGTCGGCTGTGTAAGCCGTAAACCACAAAGCCCCATCGGACCCTGTTGTAATCGCATAGGGGTTAGCGATGCCACTCGGTAATGCATATTCTGTTATAGCACCGCTGGTTGTTATTTTGCCGATCCGATTAGCTATCGTCTCGGTAAACCACAAAGCCCCATCCGGCCCGCCGGTGATACGACTAGTGGGGGCAGTGGTTGGATAGGTGGTAACAGTACCGCTGGTTGTTATCCTGCCAATTTGATTGGTTCCCGTAAACCACAAAGCCCCATCGGACCCGGCCGCAACATCAACGGCGCCACTCGTTATGGGATATAGAGTAATGTCACCAGATGTGGTGGTTCGTACCATGTTACTGCCACAGGGCCACCACAAAGCCCCATCCGGCCCTGTCGTAAGATAGTTGCCATTGCAACGCGATACTCCGGCAACGTAGGTGAGAGTTGGATCTGCTGCCGCTTGCGTTGTCATGATTGGTAAAGCGGTTGTCAGGAGCGAGAGGCTCATAGCTATTGCCGATGTGGCAAAGACCCCTTTTCGGAAGGACGTACCTTTATTTTTACGAGCCTGTGGGTGCATTTGCTCTTGTCTATCTATGCGCTTCAGTAAAGTCTGCAACATATCCGTACTCCCTTATTTATATGTAATCTCAGTGCATGCATAGTAGAAGTTAGCTATGTCATAAGAATCGTAATGTCTGCAATAACTTTATGATGTGTGTTGTGTTGGTAACTGCGCCTGCTTGTAATTCTATAATCACGGTATAGATTTCTTTTTGCGTCTTTACGAGGGCTTTGGGTTTACACAGGGGCACGATTGCGCTTTTCTCGAAGATGGCCATTTTGTTACAAAACTTCTTGTAATAGCCGTACAACAATTTTAGCACAAAGCATAAGCGCTCTGCTTTCGTACAGTGCTTATGCTGAGCGCCCTAACCATTCAAGAAGCAGTCTTTCATTTGACTATAAAGTAGACACTGGTTATCCAAAGAACTTGCGCAAACGCCAGGGTTTAGTGCTATGCCCATGCAACTAATTGCGCGCGCCAAAGAGCGTTCTATATTCTACAAATTGGGCTCGGTTTGGCAGTCTCGAACCTTAGACAATTAATTATTCGGCGGTGGAACAAACGGTTGACGAAGGTCAATTGAGGCTTCCTCGCCCGTAAACATATTGGGAACGGTAAAAGCTATCCCTTCTTCATCCCAGCCAATATATGATTCAGCTGGCTCACACTAGCAGACGTATTGCGAACTGCTAGTGTGGATCTTGATGTGATCGCGAGTAGTAAAGAAATTTTAGTATGCCCAAACTTCAGAAAAAGTTCGATTTTTTAGGTCTGATCTTGCGGTGATACTCTGCAATTTCAAGTCAGCGGCAGACTGCTAGAATTGCCAGTCGCTATGACCGAATGCAAAACCTACTAATAATATGTAAATGATAACGCTAACAAGAACTAAGATTGGTACTAATATGAAAAGATAATCAAGGGCCTTGTACGGTTTTTTAACCGAAGATTTATCTTTATGAAGCAGCACAATAGAGACTAATGCTGCAAACATCCCAGCTTCAATAAACCAAAAAGGTATACGGCCTACTCTTGTTACGGCATAGACTATTCCCGCTAGCACAAAAAGGGCGATTGCTAGCCCGTTTAGAATCTTGCCCAGGACTGCTTTATTCATTATTGAAAGTATAGCAAAACAAAAGCACTCTGCTTCTTGCAAAGTGCTCATGCTTGGCTCACCACGAGATGGGAAGCTATAACCGCGGCAAGACAGAGTGTAACTGACTGCAGCCTTATTTAGTTCGTACTGCCGTCACCGTCCTTTTGGTCAACGCCGCACATATTGCCACACTGGTTATCCCCAGTACAATTATTGCCACAGTTGTGTTGGCCTTCTTGGAGTTTTGAGTAATCAGGTTTTATGTACCCAGACAAACGGAATTCATCTGCCTCACGGTCATAGCCTTTAGGGTAATAAAAAGCCTGGTCGCTTTTATCGTCTTGATTACATGGAATCGGGTGGGCATCGCGGTAAGCTTTGCTAATTATAAAGTCGTCTCTAGTTTTGGCGCCACGCTTTTGATAAGCGGCGAATATACTATCCGGCATTACCTGGAAGTAAGATACGAATTGGTAACGGCCCCCTTCTACCGAAATGTCGGTTGCCGAGTAGCCGCTAATAACGCCGATCTTTTGGCCGGCCTTAACGATTGCGCCTTTTTTGATGCCGTCTACTTTATATACATGGAATAGCCGAATGGTGTATTCTTTGGCGCTCGATGGTTGGATATATATTTGTTCGCCTACTGGGAAGCGCTCACTGGTTATATCGGTGATTTTGCCGTCAACAGGGCTAAAGATGTCTATATCGTGCTTGCCGTCAGGTTCTGGTGGTACGCTGTGGCCCTCGATTACTCTGGTAGGTTTGATGGTTGGATCTTCCTGCGGAGTGAAATAATGTTTCATACTGCGACACGTTTCACCATTACCAGAAAAATCGTGGCCTTCGCCCGAACGAAATTTAGAGATACTATAGATTTTTGATGAATCTATAAAATCGGCTTGAACGAATTTGGTCGGTTTATTGGTATCAATTTTTATGCCTAACCCGGTTTTCTCCTGCAGCAGCTTAAATACACGGTAGCCAACTAGGCCCACCCCTATAAGTATTACAATTAACAAGATCCAGTGTACGAAACCAGCTTGATTGTTCTTATTGTTTTTCATCTTAGTACCCACCTATACCTACTATTAAGTATAGCAAACAAAAACACTCTGGTTTCGCCAAGTGCTTATGATTGGCCCAGCACGATGTATGACGTTATACCCGCAATTAAGCAGGATTTCCCGCTTAGCTATAGCTAACGTTCAAAGGTTAACAGCTGCAACGATACAATTATGGGTCTACCTTGTAATTCTGGTGCAACACGGTCAAAGTAGCCTTCTTCTTGTCTGTGGGAGCCTATCCAAGAAGATGCGGGACCAACTCCTACGCTTGCTGCTCCAAGCCCCCTTGCTGCCCCGCCTTTAATTGCTCCGCCAAATGTTAGGCCGCCTCCACCCTCGTAACCGCCATAAGCCGGAAGAGGAACACGTGGCTGTTCTTTAACGACATGCGGTGCGATATACAGAGCTACTGTGCCTTGCGAACGAGGTGTTAGGCCCAAATCGTCAACTGATACTGGCAATTCTTCGTCAATAGCAGTGCCTCGCTGAACTGTAAGTGGAGCCCTTTTTCCTTCGGAGTCCGCATATACAGGTTGCTGACCTTGCCCATCAAATCTAATGTAATTGGCGCCAACGTTCTCACTACCCTTAACCAATAAGCGAATGTCGTAAGCTCGTTTAACTTGTCCATCAATATCAGACTGAGTTTTTCCAACCTGCGGCAGGAAATCAACGGCGAATTTGTCAGCATCAGGGCCTTGTGTTGGCGGAACCGGTAGAACAGCTACCGCCCGAACAACTAAGGGCTGACCAGTAAATGACGGGTGGTCTCTCTCTGACTCTTGGATAGAGCGCCACGTATCGACAACCTGTTGAGCGTATCCATCTGCACTCTCAGCAGGTATGTTTGCGAATTTTTCTATGCTATAGGTGGTAGGGTCAACTAATACAGGTACGCTAAAGTTATTCGCAAAGCTTGGCCATTCTGTACCGTACTCCACAACGGAGTGTACGCTATTTAGGTTCGACAGATACCCGTCTCTGCCGTTCATGCCCATGCCTTTTAGCCGAAGGAGTATGCCAATGTCAACAGGAGGCACATCGCCCGGTAACGAAGCCTCTGTTTGTAGCTTAAAGGGGGCAAGATATTCTCTAAGCTGTTCTAGCCCGGAACCCCCATTTGCGAGTGAAGCCTCATCGTTAGGTGTAAATTGACCCTGTGTGAGAGCGATGTCATGTGCTGCGGCACGAGCCTGAATAACTGCCGGTACAAAGCTACCAAAGAGCGTATCAAGAGCCATCTCATTGACTTCAAGAAGTTGACGAGTTTCTACTACCGCCTCAGCTGCTCTCGCAGCCATCTTGCCCAGATTTAACGCTGTTGCTGTCTGTGCGGGGAGCTGATTAGCATCTTCTAGACCAAGCGCCTCAGCCGTATGAGCCAGATAACCGGCAGCAGCTTCTTCTACTCTTTGAACTCCGTCAGGACCACGTAGCATAATTCGTAGATTATATACTATAGTCGTAGTGCTAACAATATCTCTTCCGCGTAAGGCGAAGTGTTTAGCGGTTTCTATTCTAGCCTGCCTATACAAAAAAGTCAGAACTGAATTAACAGTTCTGACTTCATCTATTCTGGCTTGGCTCCGGGGACTGGATTCGAACCAGCGACCTAGTGGTTAACAGCCACCCGCTCTACCGCTGAGCTACCCCGGATTATGCGTTCCGCCAACTCATCCATTTGCATGGAATAAAGCCTGCGAATACGCTTTGGTTAGAAGGTGCGTCGCTGCACAGACCCTTTTCGGGCGGGCGAATAGGCTGATTATATCGAAAGTGATATCACCTAGCAAGGTATTTAGGAATTCTGTTGCTTGAGAATAGCCGCGATATGCCGGGATTGGTCGCGCCGCTTGAGTGTCTCGCGTTTGTCGTATAGTTTTTTGCCTTTGCCGACGGCGATGCGTAGTTTGATATAGCGACTGCTCGTGAGCATCTCTAGAGGGACAATAGTACGGCCTTGCTGTTTAGCTTCGATGAGCGCTTCGATCTCACGCCGTTTCGCAAGTAGCTTGCGCGCTCGCGTTTGATCTGGCTCACTGATGGCGATGCCGTTTGTGCCGCTGATAGTAGCATTAATAAGCAAGAGCTCGTTTTCTTTCATGGTGACATATGCACCACGGAGCTGGCCATGGCCCATGCGCAGCGCTTTGGTCTCGGCGCCACTAAGAGCGATGCCTACAACCAAGCTGTCGCCAAGCTCGTAATCGTGACGGGCGCGGCGGTTGACGATCTGCTTAGTGGTGGCCTGCTTTTTCTTCATTGCTCTCTAGTATGACGGAAAGGGGTCATGTTGCCAACAGGGGTTATCTGAACGGATAGCCATTCTTACGCCAGAGCCAGAAGGTCACTTTCACCCGAACTAAGTTACGACGAGCACCTCGGACATGTATCGCTAAGTGTTTTAAGGCGATAGATGGATCGAAGCGTATGCGGACCGGCTGCTGTAATGCGGTCGCTTAGTTCCTGTGCTTCGCTATCGCGCATAGTGGGGTGAAACCCGCCAATTGCTACGAGTGTCTCCATGCGCATAGCCATGTTTCCTTCTAGCACGTAATAGGTGTCTTGAGACATGGGTTTAGCCCCGATATCTGGCCATACCTTATTTGGCTTTGGGGGTCGAAGTGGCTGATGAAGCCCGAATGTCAGCACTCGGGCTAGTATTAATCCTTGCTTGATCACTCCGAATAGGCCCATTAGAGAAACCCGCGGACCGAAATTAAAGCTCGATTGTAGGCCATTCGGACCGTAAACCAAGCCGCCTAGAATGCCGATGGTCGGGTCGGCAAGCAAACGGTCTAGGGTTGTGGGATTATGTGTTGAAACCAGTTCAGTATCGGCGTCAATAAAGTGAATGATCGCAGTAGGCCATTGCTTTTTTACCTCTAAGATGCGGTTGCGATTACCACTGGCACCACGATTTTCTTCGCCGCAAATTACCTGTACGCCATCAAAGCGCCTGGCAACTTCTATCGAATTATCCGTTGAGTGGTCGTCCAAGAGATACACTGCATTATAACCTTGCGCGAGTACCTGTGGCAGAAGCGCTTCGAGCGAGCTCGCCATATTGTAATTAGGGATGGCGGCGATAATAGGACGTTTGGGCATAGTAGCTATTTGTGACTAAAATAATTGTTTTGCCACGTTCATCAGCGAAGGGTCGCCCAGGACAACCTGGCGATAGTACCAATATTCCGCGCCCCACAAATAGACCTCGCGCATGCCGGTGGCTTTGCCGAACTGGACGCGGTTAGTAAAACGTTCTGCGTTAAACGATTTATTTTGTTCCGTCAGGCTGGTTTGAGTGATGTTTTGACCATGGGGCGGCCAGGCTTCGGCCTGGAGTTCGTGCACAATCATATCCTTGCCAGTGACGATTTTCTGAATGCCGGCCAAGGATGCATAGAACCAAGCCGGGAATGGATACTCGAGATAGCGATGCGTAACGCCAGCGTCCCATACTCGTTTATAAATCGAGATGCCGAATTCATCTGGCTGCGGCTGGCCAAGCGGGATACCCAGGGCATTATTGCTGCGGGCAACAATTGCGGGATGTACTGGATCGAGCTTTTTAACCATATTATATTCGTTTATCAGCCGGTTGCGATCAAAATTAGTACACCCACCAAAGCCTTGTAGGAAATACTCATTTTCTACCTGGTAGCTCTCTAAGCTGGGTGAGTTTTTGTAGCGATTAACCACAGCGGACATGAAGGTTTTTAGCTGCGGTTGCCATTCATTGTCGTTCTCGCCCACCGCCCAAGAAGGCATGTGGCATTCTGGCCAGCGTGGTTGGCGCAAACCCAGGCTGAGCGTTATTTTGGCGTGAGCTGCTTCGGCTTTTTGAAATTGCCAATCGAGCAAGCTGAAGTCGTACTGGCCTTTGCTCGGCTCCAGCTGATCCCAATAGCTCACCAAACGGAACTGACGCACCCCTGCACTATTGATAAGCGCGTCCATGGTCTGCTGGGCATTGAGACCTAAGCTTTCGGCGTAGGCAGGAATGAATGATACGCCGAGCTTGAAGGGCTTGCTACTTTCGGTATGGATATACCACTGGGCGATGCCATAGAGGGTCCCAACGGACAGCATAATGAGAAGGATAAAGACCGACACCAGCTTGTGCCACCAGTTTTTACGCCAGTAACGGGCTAAGTGGCTCGGTAGTTTTCTTACGGCCATAGCCAGTTTGGCAGTGTATAATCTGAGGTGTTTCATGAATACAACATCCCGCTTGCGCGTTAGTTTAGTTATACCAGTGTACAACGAAGAAAGCCATTTGGCCTTGTGCCTAGACGCCATTGCCAGGCAGACCGTCCAGCCATTTGAGGTGATAGTGGTAGACAATAATTCTACTGATGGTACAGTGGCTGTAGCCCGGCGATATCCCTTTGTGACTCTCCTGTATGAACCGCGCCAAGGCGTTGTCTATGCCCGTGACTGTGGCTTTAACGCAGCGCGCGGCGATATTATCGGCCGCACCGATGGTGATACAATCTTAGCGTCTAATTGGGTAGCCTCTTTGCAGCAAGCTTTTGCCGATCCCACTATCGATGCAGCCAGTGGTAGCGTCGATTATCGTGATATTGGTCTTAAGCGCGTCTTTGACAGTATCGACACGTGGTACCGCTCTTTTCTGGCCAGACGCATGATTAAGGCAAACGAACTTTTTTTATATGGCGCGACCATGGGCATCAAACGTAGCACATGGCGGTCGGTCCGTAGTAAGCTGTGCCATGAGCGTCGTTTTGCTGAAGATTTAGATCTAGCTGTCCATATGGCCCACCAAAAATACAGGGTGCTGTTTGTGCCGAGCATGCAAGCGACTATCTCCCCTCGCCAAGCTGCCTCGGGCCCACGTGAATTTTATAAGTATGTGCGATCTTGCCCACAAACCTACACCGCACATGGCATGACCACGCAACGTTATATGTATCCTATGGTCGTTTTTTTGGTCATTTGCTACTTGCCTATCAGAATGCTTTATAGGGGCTATGATCCGTCCCGGAAGCGTTTTTCGTTGCTGTATATGTGGCGGTCTAACGCCCGTCCGCGGGTGAGCCCCGTGTCAGACCTCATCTAGATTTATTAGCTGGCATCTTCGGTTTGCCAGCGGCCATTCGTTTCTTGATATGGCTGGCAGTTGCCCCATAAGCCTTTGTGGGCGGCTTTGGCCTGCTGCTGATCGGCGACAAATTCGTCAGACTTGGTAATTGGGAAGGCGGTGTAGGCAAAGCCATAGCCGTTTTTGATGAGTTGCGATTCTACCATCGTGCCATCCGGTAGATAGACATACCGAAGCAGGCGATTGTAGCGATCGCGGTTCGTACTTTTAGAATCGGTAGCTAGCCGGACATGGTTGTTACCGATGATATTTTTAGTGTAACTGGCAGCGGCAGGTCCGTAGCATTGCACCGGCGTATTAGGCTTGTGCGTTTCCGGGGTGTCGACGCCAATCAAGCGAACCGATTCGATTTTATCGCCCATTTTTACCGCAATAGTGTCGCCATCTATAAAGTGGTCGACACTGTAAAGACCTGGTTGTGCTTTTTCAGCGGTTTGCGAGACTGTATGCAGCCATCCCTGCTGCTGAGCAAAAAAGACTCCTAGCGTGAGGAATGCGACAATGGCTGAGGCGGTTTGTGTGTTTCGTTTTCTGCTCATATCTACGGACGTGAGGTGGCATCTGCGAGTGCGTTGGCAACGATCTCGCGCGTAAGGCTCTGACCGTCGAGTATGATCGGCTGTTCGCTCTCCTTGGGTGGTTGGAGATTGCTGCTGATCCGCTCGAAGCGTTCCAGCGGCATATTGCCCCATATGCGTGTTTCCTGATTATCGGAATGCTCGGTTGCACGTTTGCGGGCCAATTCGAGGGGGGCTTGTACCCAAATGACCAGTAATTGCGCCCCTTCCTTGGCGGCGAGCACGCGGAGCTTCTTACGGTCTTTGTAAAAATTAAAATTAGTATCGAAAATAACACTCTTGCCGGCGCGCAATAGATCACGCGTTTCACGATTAAGCGCGCCATACAGATCAATATTCTCTTGGTGATCATGTGTAGGATGCTCGAAGCGCCTACTCCGTTCGTGGTCGGCCCACAAATGAACTGCCCCTGTGAGCTCATGGATAAATTTTGACGTAGTGGTCTTGCCGGAACCGGGATAGCCAACGAGGAGATACAGGATGGGTGTATTCGTCATTACTAGGTAGAGTATAGATACTTCGCTAAAAAGTACATGTGAAAAAAATCAACGACGTGCAGCTCCTACTAGAATTTGAACGCCTGTCTGACAAGTCTCATGTCCACAGAATGAATATCATATTGATCAGGGCGCAAGTCTACCTTATCCGGTCCGGATTTAACCCCGCTAAACGAAATACTAGGCCAGGACATTTCTTTAATATGCCAGCGCGTAATAGGGTTTGCCGCTATAGCTCCCCGGATGGCTGAACGGGTTTTCGGATCGGGATGTGTCGTATGGTAGTCAATAAGTGCATCCCCAATCGGGTCTGGCGCCTCGCCGCGGGCGTAACGCGTATCCCAGAATCTGAGACCCGGTCCGGATGGATAAGCGCGATCCCATAATAGACTGCGCGCGACCGCATCATGGTTCCTGCTGTGCAATCTCTTTATATCGCCAAAATGTTTTAGGAGATATTTGAAGCGAGGCGCGAAGTCTACATGGTAAAGGATAGAATTGACGTCGCCATTCGGCATATCCACCCGATCTAGCCGATCGCATATATCGTCTAGCATGTCCACACCATCAAATTCTTCTTGTGGCAGCTCAACTCTTTCGCGGAGATAGTGACCATACTTGGCAATGAGGCGTTGGGTATCGATGGCCGTCCGGGTTTTGCCTTCTTTCGTAACATAAGCCTGGCTGAGAGTGAGGTCCTGGCTGACGCTATGAAGCACATCTACTGGGTCTACGAACGGGAGCGTCTTAAAAGGGTGGTCTTTTTTATTAAATACACGGCTATGTTCGCTAAAACGGTGCACTAATGAGTTCGTAACTTCATTCATATACGCCGCCCACCGCGAAAAACCTATATCTTGTGTCCTGCGCTCGGATCGGGCCCATGCGCCATGTTCTGTAAAGACGTCTTTGTCGTTAAGGCGTATCCATCCCATGGGTTTACTACCCTCTTGAGTACGGTTTGGAGTCGCATACAGGGTCGGGGTGCCGATACCCCTAGCCTTTTGAGAGAGTTCATAACCACTTAGTCCAACCATGCCGGCCCACGCCCACACGCGAGTCGCTTGATCGGCATCTATTACGCCGGCAAGTCCTTCGGTCGCCGCCAACAGGGGCGTCATTGAGCTGTGTTGATTTCCAAGAGTGCTGATGCGGTCGTCGATCATCGTGCCCGAATGTTGGTAGAGTTCGGCGTTGCCCTGAGCTTCGCACAATCTGCCTACCAAGCGCATACTTCCTAAGTTACCCGCGGCAGCTACCCTTCGCGAGATGGACTCAAACGACGAATATTCGACGATATTAGCGCGGTCCGGATGTAGGCTGCCTCCATTCGAGAGCCAAATAGTACCGCCTTGTTTATAGTAGGTGGATCTTAAGCCTGCTCTGTCTAGTGTGCTGGCGTATAGCAACGATATCTCGTTTAACCAACCATCCGGCGGGGTCTGAATGTCACATTCCGTCTCAGTACCGGTAATCCGCTCAGGCGCACCAAGTATGTAGTCTTCAGGAGTAACGAAGTTCGGCATTCGTTCGTTATAACATCTAGCTTATGTATACGGCAAGCTGGCGAGATTAAAAATCGATGCCTTTGCTCGCGAGGAACTTTTCGTCGAAGTGGTGTTTGACCTTGGTCATATTGGTAACAATGTCTGCTTTTGGAACGAGGCTTTGAGGAAAATCGCGCCCGGTGAGGCAGATGCTGGTGCTGGGTGCACGGCCGCTAATTAGCTTTTCCAGTTGGGCTTTTGTAAGGAGCCCATCATGCACGGCGTTGTTGATCTCATCGCAGATAACTAGATTAAAATCGCCGGATGTAGCACAGCGAAGTGCTTCCCTGTAGGTTTGGAGGGCGGCTGCTTTGTGCTGCTCGGGCGTCACAAATTCGGCACTTAGCTCGCCAGCATTATAGAAACCCTTGCCACCCTTGTAGAAATGAAGTTGGTCGCCATACAGCGGCATAATGTCCCGGATGAACACATGCTCGCCGACGCCCCAGTATTTAATGAATTGAATGAAAGCGACATTCCAGCGATTGCCGAGAGCGCGAACCATTAGGCCGAGCCCGGCGCTGGTTTTACCCTTGCTCTCGCCGGTGTACACTACGACGACCGATTCTTTGGTTTGGTAATCTTCGAAAGCCATAGCCTCAGTTATTATGCTGCTATTTCGTTAGGAGGCGCAAGTGTCCCCTGGATTGCAGCATGGCACAATATACCGAGTGCGTCTGTCACCGGGACTTCGGCAAAATGCCCTTCGCTCCGCAGCTGCTTACGGAGACTTCCCAGAAAAATAATACTTGAGTCGGGTATGCCTGTCTGCGTGGCAGCTTCTATGTACTCCATCGCGGTGTCGTGCGGAAGCCCTCCGTGGTTGTCATACGTAAGGTCGGCACACAAATGTTGGGAATGTACATCTAAGCGATCTAAAATCTCTGGCGCAGGGTGAGCCTGAGGCGGCAGGTCGATATTTGCAAGATGCCCTGTCACGAGTGCTCCCCATACGAGTGGATTGCGGAGCTCTTGTCGCTCAAGTATCGATCCGGTTACATCCACTAAACGTGGTAAGACGAGCCCGGGCCGACGTTTTTGGATTTCTCCAAGCCTAAGCTCCATTACCGCCATAGGCCTCAGGCTGGATGGTCCGCTCATATTCTTTTCTCCCCTTAGACTTTGCTAGTCATAGAAGTATACAGAGTGTTGCTCCAAACGTTATAAAAGTTTTTTGGCTTTGAGGGTAGAGTCGATCTTGGGGCGGTCGAAGCCGACGATAATCTCACCATCCATGTCAATCACGGGGATTCCGGTTTGGCCGGATTTTTCGACGACTGTTTTGGCGTCATCACTATTTAAGTCAACGTTTTTGTAGATGTACGCAACGTTTAGCTTGTCTAGGTAGCGCATGGCTTCGTGGCAGAAGGCACACCAGTCGGCTCCGTAAATAGTAATCTGGGAGTTTGGCGTATTCATATACTTAGTATAGCATCTCTTCTAAAAAGGCGTCCACTGGCCTGCTTTAGTACTACATTTCTTTTGCCATTCCGGACTTAATCCGGAACTCTCGTGGTCATCCATTTTTCCTATCATTCCCCCCTGGAGCCGAAATCTATATCAACAACGACATTGTGCTTAAGGCAATAGAGGATGGATCCGGATCGAGTGCGGAATGACCGTAACGAGGGCCCCTCAAATAATTAGGAATTAGACATACATGACCTCAGAGGCGGGGAACCAGTAACATGACCGGCATGTAAGTCTTCGGAAGGAGTAAAATCATTGCATCCCGCACCCCTGTTTGCTATAGTGTAGAGAAATGAAGCAGGCCGCCGCGAATCCGACGACTAAACCTCACCCAGCTGACCCCGTTTTCGGGTTCGGTAGTATTGCTGTGACTTTTTTGGATACCACTTGGCGGATTGCGACGCCGGTTGTGCTGTTCACGGTACTGGGTTTGATCGGCGATCGCCATTTTGGCTCGAAGCCGTGGCTGACGCTCTTGAGTGTCGTGATCGGTTTTGGCTTGGCAGTAGCCCTCGTTAAACGACAGCTGGCCGCCGTCGAGCGTGCGGAGGGAGATAAATAGTGCTCACAACAATTGCTTCAGCTACCCCTACAGTGAGTGTGGCCCCCGAGACACTGTTCCATATCGGCTCGATGCCGGTAACAAACTCACAGATGCTCGGCACTCTCGGTGTACTTATTTTGCTGACCATTATGTTTGGCGCTGTTCGTGCCGTCCGTAAGGGCTCGCGTAGCCGCCTGATGCACCTTATGTTGTGGGCTTTCGAAAGTTTGTATGACACGACCGTAGAGGTTATTGGCGATAAAGCTGTGGCGCGAAAAGTGATGCCACTGTCCGTGACGCTCCTATTCTTTTTTCTGATCAATAACTGGCTTGGCATATTGCCTTTTGTAGGTGCCGTTAAATATCACGGTACTGAAGTATTCCGCGGTGCCGCCGCCGACATGAACATGACCTTCGCGCTGGCGATCATCTCGATGACCACCGCGCAAGTGTGGGCTATCCGTAAACACGGCTTCCTCGGCAACATCCGTCGTTATCTTATTAGCCCGCTGAAGGACCCCCTGCACAGCTTCGAAGGCGTGCTCGAAATTGTAGCCGAATTTTCACGCACGCTCGCCCTGTCTTTGCGTATTTTTGGGAACGTGTTCGGTGGCGAAGTGCTGCTGGCAGTGATCGCCTACCTAAGCAGCTATGCCGCTTCCCTGTCCCTGCCACTGTTTTACGTGTTGGAGTTATTTGTCGGCGCCGTTCAGGCGTATGTGTTCTTTATGTTGACGGTTGCGTTCATTAGTTTGGGCCTGCCGAATGGCGAGGATGCGCATGCAGATGCTGCCGCAGATAAAGCATAAATTAGGTAATAAAAGGAGTTATTAATGGAATCATTAGCATTTGGTCTCACCTACGCCATCGCCGCAGCAGGTTGTGGTATTGGTTTGGGCCTTGTGGGTTTGGGTGCTGTACAAGCAGCTGGCCGCAACCCTGAAGCCTTGGGCAAGATCCGCACCCTTATGATTTTGGCCATGTCCTTCGTGGATGCCTTGGCGATCATTGGTTTGGTTGTTGCTTTAATTGTCAAATTCTTGAAGTAAGGGTTTAAAAGTAACACACCATGCTTAGTGTACTAGCAACGACAAACGCAGCATCACCTGGACTGCTCCAGGCGCTTGGTATTGATTGGAAATTGCTTGTCGAGCAAGGCGTTGGCTTCCTCATCTTGGTTGCAATCTTGGGCAAATTTGTGTACCCAGCTCTCGTTAAAGCGATTGACGACCGTCGGGCAACTATTGAAGCCGGCCTGGAAGAGGCCAAAGAAAGTCAGGCTGCACTTGAAAAGGCCGAGGCCCGTGTTGCTGAAATGCTTGCTGAGGCCCGCAAGGATGCCGACGATATTTTGGCACGCACCCAGCAAGAATCGGCCAGCATGATTGCTGACGCCGAAAGTAAAGCCAAGGCCCGTGCCGAGCAAATAGTGGCTGACGCTCATGCTACCTTAAGTGTAGAAGTTACCAAGGCCCGTGCCGCGCTCAAGAAAGATACCATCGAGCTCGTAGCCCTCGCTACCGAGCGTATTATTGGCGAAAAACTGGACGCATCAAAGGACGCCGACCTGGTTAAAAAAGCGCTCGCGCGGGAGAAGGTGTAGACATATGAACAGCAAGGTTTCGCGCCGTGTCTTGGCCCGGACTGTAGCCGAGAAGCTGCTGAGCGAGCCGACTCGTGTTAAACACTGGATGTTGGCAACTGCTGCCTATCTTATGGAGCAGCACATGATCGACGATATTGATTTGTTTATCAACGACGTCGCTCATGAGCTGCATCAGCAGAGTGGCCACTTACTCGTAGATGTCACGAGCGCGCGAAAACTGAGCGACGCTGTTCGCGTAGAACTTAAGCACACCTTGCAACAAGCCACTGGCGCCCGCCATGTCGAATTTGCCGAGCACGTCGACCCTGAACTCCTTGGCGGCCTTATCGCCCGCACTCCCGACGGTCAGCTCGACGCCAGCGTACGCACCCAACTCAAGCAATTAGCGAGCCTTTAACACCAGGAGATTAGAGAAGAATATATGAGCGAATTAGCAATCCAAGAATTATCAGCCGAACTGCGCGATGCGATCCAATCGCTACGCACTAGCAAAGGCCTCGAAGAAGCGGGTATCGTTACCCGCGTTGGCGACGGCGTAGCCTGGATTTATGGCTTGCGCAGCGCTGGCTATAACGAAGTGATCGAAATTGAGACGCTCCAGGGCGGCAAGGTGACCGCATTTGCCCTGAACTTGTTGGAGGACGAAATCGGTGCCGTGATTTTGGGCGACGACTCCCAGGTGGTTGCTGGCGCTAAAGTGACCATGACTGGCCACGTCCTTGATGTGCCTATTGGTCCCGAACTTGTTGGCCGTGTGGTAAATCCGCTCGGCGAACCACTTGACGGCAAGGGCCCAATTAAGGCTAAAGAACGTGGTCTGCTGGAGCGCCAGGCTCCCGGCGTCATGGCCCGTAAGAGCGTGCACGAACCACTGATGACCGGACTCATTGCTATCGATGCCCTAACCCCCATCGGCCGCGGTCAGCGTGAACTACTGATCGGCGACCGCCAAACGGGTAAAACGGCTATCGCGCTCGACACTATGATTAACCAGGCCAAGCAAAAAACCGGCGTGGTAAACGTCTACGTTGCTATCGGTCAAAAATTGTCCAAAGTAGCCGCTCTTGTGGAGCGTTTGAAGCGCGAAGGTGTTATGGATCAGACCGTTATTGTAGCTACCAGCCCGGCCGATCCTGCTCCACTGCTCTACTTGGCCCCCTATGCTGGTACCGCCATGGGCGAATACTTCCGCGACAACGGTCAGCACGCTTTGATTGTGCACGACGACCTTACGAAGCACGCCGTTGCCTACCGCCAAATGAGCCTCCTGCTCCGCCGTCCACCAGGCCGCGAGGCCTTCCCTGGTGACGTCTTCTACCTGCACTCCCGCTTGCTGGAGCGCGCCGCAAAACTGAACGACGACCTCGGTGCTGGTTCGCTGACTGCCCTACCAATCATCGAAACTCAAGCTGGCGACATCTCTGCCTATATTCCCACCAATGTCATTTCGATTACCGACGGCCAGATTTTCCTGGAAACCAGTCTGTTCTACCAGGGTGTCCGCCCGGCTATCTCCGTTGGCTTGTCGGTGTCACGTGTGGGTGGCGCTGCCCAGACCAAGGCGGTTAAGAGCGTATCGGGTGGTCTGAAGCTGTCGCTAGCCCAGTTCCGCGAGCTGGCTTCATTTGCCCAGTTTAGTAGCGACCTCGACGAAGAAACCAAACAGCGTATCGAGCGTGGCCAACGCCTGACCGAACTGCTCAAACAAAAGCAGTACCAACCGTTGAGCATAGCCGAGCAAGTTGTCAGCCTGATGGCTGCCACAAAGGGCGCCTTCGACGTCGTACCAACCGAGAAAATTAAGGACGCCCAGGCCGAGTTAATCGCCTACATGGAAGATAAGCACGGTGCTGTAGTGAAGACTTTGAACAAGGGCGACAAGCCCACCGAAGATATCGAAAAGACTATTCTGGAAGCCGCCCAGCAAGTGGCTAAAGGCTACGCCACCGCCAAGAAGAAGGAATCTAAATAAGCCATGGCCACGCCTCACGAATTTGAACAACACGCAGGGTCAGATCCACACCTTGATGCCTGGGCCCAGGGTTTAAACCTTCCTGCACAGATTGCTATCTTGATGGGGTCTATGTCTCCTGAGCATTTTGATGAGGCCGCAGGTGCCAGTCCTGAAAGTGCTACAATTGCCACACTTGTTGAACTAACGAGGGACCAAGCTAAAAACCCAGAGAGAACTGGTCCTTCGGGCGATGTAATTCGTGCTGTTAAGAGAGCTTATTTGGGTCATGCAGCAGCGCAGTTTGGTTTGGGACTGCACCCGTTAGAGCAAACGCCGGAAGCGAGCGAGGGCTAACTATGGCGTCTCGGCAGCAGATTAAACGACGGATCGGTTCTGTCCGCAATACCCGACAGATTACCAAGGCTATGCAGCTAGTGGCAGCAAGCAAGTTGCGCCATGCACAAGAGGCGGTGGTACGCCCACGCGCCTATGCCGAGTTGGCCCGCGAGATTTTGACGCGTCTGCGTCAGATTGCTGCCGATGACAGCGAGTACCGCTTGTTTACTGCTCGTCCAGTGAAGCGCCGTTTACTCATTATCATTACCTCAGATCTCGGTTTGGCAGGAGCCTACGATGCCAACGTCATTCGCGCAATGATCGCGCAGGCCCAAGCTGATCGCGATAAGAATATCAAAACCAGCGTTATAACCATTGGCCGCAAGGCCGCACAGGCTGCCTCGCACATTAATGGCATCGAAGTCGAAGCAGTGTATAACAAAATGCCCGATAAGCCCTCAGCAGACGACTTACGCCCCATTTTGACCTCGGTTGTAGGTTTATTTGCTGACGGTGCGATCGACCAAGTAGATATTATTTATACCAAGTTCATATCCAGCATCAGCCAGCAGGTGCAGGTGCAACGTTTGCTACCTGCCGGATTCGACGAAGTAGAGCTGGACGATGAGTTGGCGCACGCCGATGTCGAGCCCGATGCCGCTTCGCTCATCAAGGCCGCCACGCTGCGCTTGCTCGAATCGCAGATTTATCAGGGTTTTTTGGAAGCCATCGCCTCGGAGCAGTCAATGCGTATGTTGGCCATGAAGAACGCTACCGATAACGCTTCGGATATTATTGACGACCTGACGCTTGAGTATAACAACGCCCGGCAGGCTGCCATCACTCAGGAGTTGGCCGAAATCACTGGCGGCGCGGAGGCACTGAAATGAATGCTCTAAACCACACCTACCCGGCGCAGCATAAACGACAAGAAATGGAGATACGATAATGGCAACAACAAAGGAAAAAAAAGTGACCCAGGACGGTAAAGTCGTCCAGGTCGTGGGCGTCGTAGTAGACGTCGAATTTAGCGAAGGTAACTTACCCCCGATTAATACTGCGCTCAAAACGAAGTTGAACGGCAATGCGTTGTTGCTGGAAGTTGCTCAGCACTTGAGCGAGAGCCTGGTTCGTACTATCTCGCTGGCTAGTACCGATGGCCTGAAGCGCGGCGCTATTGTCGAAGATACGGGCGTGCCAATCTCGGTACCGGTAGGCGATGCCACTTTGGGTCGCATGTTCAATGTCATCGGCGAGCCGATTGATGGGATTACTGAGGGCAATGATTTTAAGACCCTAGCCCCTATTCACCGCTCGGCACCGAAGTTTGATGACCAATCGGGCTCTGTTGAAGTGCTAGAAACGGGCATTAAGGTTATCGACCTCATCTGTCCGGTGCTGAAGGGTGGTAAGGTTGGTTTGTTCGGTGGTGCCGGTGTGGGCAAGACCGTGCTTATTCAGGAATTTATTAACAACATCGCCAAATTCCACAGTGGCTATTCGGTATTCGCCGGGGTTGGCGAGCGTACCCGCGAAGGTAACGACCTCTACCACGAGATGCAGGAGTCTGGTGTTATCAAAAACACCAGCCTAGTCTTTGGTCAGATGAATGAGCCCCCAGGCGCTCGTTTGCGCGTGGGCCTTACTGGCCTCACGATTGCCGAAGGCTTTCGCGATCAAGGAAAAGACGTGCTGCTGTTTATCGACAACATCTTCCGCTTTACCCAGGCCGGTAGCGAGGTTTCTGCCTTGCTTGGCCGCTTGCCTTCAGCAGTAGGCTATCAGCCGAACTTGCAGCAGGAAATGGGTAGCTTGCAGGAGCGTATTACTTCGACCAAGCAAGGCTCCATTACCTCTGTCCAGGCAGTGTTCGTACCGGCCGACGACCTTACTGACCCGGCTCCAGCCACGACGTTCGCCCACCTCGACTCTACTATCGTATTGAACCGCGCACTCACTGATCTTGGTTTGTATCCGGCAGTTGACCCGTTAGACAGTTCCAGCACCATCCTCGACCCGGAGATTGTCGGCCAAGAGCACTACGATGTCGCCCGCGAAGTGCAGCGTATTTTGCAGCGCTACAAAGACTTGCAAGACATCATCGCCATCCTTGGTATGGACGAATTAAGCGACGAAGATAAAAAGACCGTGGCCCGTGCCCGCCGTATCCAGCGTTTCCTAACGCAACCGTTTTTTGTAGCCGAAATCTTTACGGGTAACGCCGGTAAGTACGTCAGCCTCAAAGACACCATTAAGGGCTTCCGCGAGATTCTGGACGGCAAGCATGACGACAAGCCCGAAAGCGCCTTCTACATGAAGGGCGATATCAGCGAGGTGAAGTAGAGATATGCATCTCGAGCTAGTCACGCTGGACGGAGTGAAGTTTAAGGCGGATGCCTATTCGGTTATTTTGCCAACAGCCGACGGCGAGATTACTGTCTTGCCTGGCCATGAGCCATTGCTTAGCGAGCTCGTCCCTGGCGTCATCACTATTCGTCGCACTAAAAGTGATGCTGACTATCATCTCGAACACTACGCAGCTTACGGCGGCGTATTAGAGATTAGTAGCAAAGGCGTACGTATTTTGGTAGACGAAGCTACACATGGTGATGAGATTAACCTCGCCGAGGCGCAAAAAGCCCACGACGAAGCAGTGCGACTTACCAAAGACGCTAAAAACCAGGTTGAGCTTGACCGCGCCCAAACGCTCCTGGAGCGCCGGGGCGTCCGCTTGCAGGTTGCTGAACTCCGACGTCGTCACTCGCGCCAGCGATAGGCGTGTTGCTGTTCCTCGTGTTCTGTTGAGAGCTACTGGCATTATTGACGCTTTGCTTATGCTCGCCTTCCTGCACAAAGAGGGCACTTATCCTTAAGGCTACGTCCGTTACCGATACTGTGTGGGCCTCTGGTATAGCGCTCAGCTTGGATAACCATTGGGCCCAGAAAGGCTTTCCGCACCATTTTGGGCAATATCCAGAATGCCGCTGGGAGTGACATCGGTTGCAACTATATTTCCAAGTTGTTCGCGTCTTTGGTACTGTTGCTCTCGCTGTACTGGTGTCTTAGCACTCTTGGTAAAGCGCGCGGCGCCAATACAGATATTCTCAATAAGTTCGGGCGGCAATGACAACCAGGCCGGGACGGTAAAGATGTCGTATATAGGCACCTCCCCTTTACGAAGATAATCTAATACATCCTCTGTACGATATTCAGCACCCATCGGAATAACGAAACGCACTGCAGGCTTTTTGCCTTTAACGCTTTCGCCGTGCCGGCCGAGAACAAGGCTCCCGCTTTCAATTTGGGAGGTCGCGTGCCTAATAACTGCTTCAGGTGGCGCATAGTATAGGGTGTGCCTTTCCCAATCCCTACTCCGGTCACTTCTGGCAAACATGCCTAAGGATGCGCACATCTTTCCAATATTTGGCGCGTCTGTCATTAGCCGCGCTGTTCGCTTAGCAAGATTGTATTTGGTTTCGGCTGCCTCGAACCCTTCGGCGGAGATTTCATGCGATCCCAGGATGGTCCTTTGGGTAACTGCTAGGAATCCGGCGCGGGGCAAGATAGTACTATCGACTGGCAGCGCGGCTAGCACTTCGTACTGTGTAGTTCCGTCCAACCGTTTATGGGCGTCTCTCTCGCCTGACGGGATGTCGGCGGGTTTGATACCCATGTCGGCAAGTTCACGTTTCCAAGAAGAGAACGCCTCTTTATCGTAGGAGGACTCACTCATAATTATTAAATTACTCTTAAATAATCGGATCGTCAATCATATGTATTAAGATGTTTTTTGGCCGCTCTCAGACATTGCCTGGTAGCCTTACTTTAGCCCCAATAGGCTAACAGCAACACCTTGGCGTAATACCTCAATGCCACTGTCCCCAAAGCGGACAATAGTTGAGGCCGGGCGGCCAGCAAGATTGCCACCATCGACGTAAAAGTCTACTTGGTCGTCAAAATAAGCCTGGGCTTCTTGGATGGTTGGAGGTTCTGGTTCGCCGGGCAGATTAGCACTGCTTGTAAGTAGAGGGCCGGTCATTTCCAGGAGCTCACGCATTTTTGGATCACTTACCACGCGGAATGGTGCCGAGCCCACACCCTGGTGCAGGTATTCGAACTGATGGCCAAGAGTGAAGATGACGCTAATTGCAGCCGGCCATAGCGGCGTTGCTTGAGCAAGATCTGCTGACGGTAAGCCAAGGTTGGCTAGTTGTTGCACCGTCGCCGCAATGGTTGTGCCCGGCTTCCGCTCACGATGCTTTAAGGCGTATAGTCGCTTAACGGCTGCGGGATTCGTCGCGCTTGCCACTAGCCCATACACTGTATCCGTAGGCAAAACACCGACAGCCCCATTCCGGATATGAGCGATTATGGCGGGGTCGTCAATGGAGCGAAAAAAGCTGGCGGGCATACCTATACTCCCATTCAAGAAGCCTTGTAAGCTATCTCATGATAGCTCGTTTTGTGCGGTCCAAAGAATACTTTTACATACAGACGCATAATACTCACACCTGCCATCACATAGGATAAACAAAAGAGCACTATCTGAAGAACATGATTTGCAGGAATTAAGCTCAAAAGTACATCTTGCGCTAAAAAGGAAGGGCTAATGGGGAATGCCATAAAAAGAAGCGCCAGTATGAAAAAAAGTTGCCCTAGTTTGGTAAATGCATAGATAGAGCCACCGTACTCGCGTAAGGTGGGCGGTTCGTCCCTTGCCTCTAAGTACCATAGGCATCCCCGGCCTACCACAAATGCAATCGCTGCCCCCGTCCCATACAGACCAAGGTACTTCCAACTCCAAGCAGAGGCTGATACCAGAAAAAGCATCTCAAATAAGTGCCCAAGCATGATAAGATCCCAGCACGTTTTGGCTGCTTTCTTTGTGGCATATGCGCGTATATAAAAGATACTACCGATGGCGGCTGCGGTAGTGGAAAATAATAACCTCGAGTTAGCAGACAATTTCGCAGATGCAGCAACCCTTATCGAGGTCAAAAAAAGTATCAAAGAAATGAGCCGGAAAGCAGGCTCATCAAGAAAAGCAAATGCTTGCCCGACAGACTTCAGAGGCTTCCATAGGTAGTGGCTAGCTACCGTATTCATGTTCCATTCCTTGACGCTTAGGATGTACCATGTGGCGCGGATTTTACCGAGAAGTGTATTCTTGATCTGCTGGTGAGGAGGTACGAAATAGAAGAACTGATCATGCACAAGATAGCTCACGGCAGATGGAGAAATGAGCAACTGGTATGTTCGCAAGGAGGCATTGCTTATAAAGTGCAGAAGTACGAGCCAGCGAAGCCCAGCAGCAAGTTCTAGGAACATGAGGCCGATCTGGGTGATGGATGCATATGCGATCTGCGTCTTGATGGATGACTGAACCCGGGCAATTGATGTGGCGATACCTGCTGTGATAAGACCGAGGGCTGCAATAACAATCCGCAGCCAGATAGTGCCCTGCCAGAGTGGATACGTCCTCAGTAATAGATACAAACCCATATGGACAGAAAGGGCGCCATAGAAGATCGCGCTGGACGTAGTGGGGCCTTCCATAGCGCGTGGGAGCCAGTATGAAAACGGGAATTGTGCAGATTTAATCAAGGCAGCAATACATAGTAAAAGACCAAGCAGCGCAAGGTGATTCCCCTGTTGTGCGATTATTGCCGGAAATTGGGAAAAGGATATGCTCTTTTCAAAAAGATGGTGCGCATACCATATAGCGGCTAGTAAGAAGGCGTCGGCAATACGATACACCGAGAAAACTTTCAATGCGTTTCTTGCCGGCAGAAATCGATCCCTATAAAAAGCGATAAGCAGGACGGAGCTTATCCCAATTAACTCCCACCCTGCGAACAATATTTCGAAGTTGCCTGCAAGAATTATAAGCGACAATCCGAGGAAGAAGAGAGCAACAGTGCTATAAAATCTTTTAAACCCCTGCTCACGGTGCATGTAGTACTTGCTGAAGATAAAAACGAGGGCGGTCATTACGGTAGCCATCCCCAAAAAGACGGCCGCAAGCCTGTCGAAATAGAAATCTAGGGGTAGATCGTAGGAGTGACTTGTATATAAAAAACCAAGATGAGTGAATACTGGCGAAGCGCCCGCTCGAAGCCATAGGTAGCTTGCAGAGAAAAAGAGTACCAACTCTACAAGTATGGACGCCATTGCCACGGAAAAGATTATACGTTCCCATTTTCTGGGCGAAAGAACACAGCAGGCAAAGCCGAGGATCGGAACGAGGGCTAGCAATGGTATAAGATGTAGTAACATAGGCTATTTCAGTATGTGTATCGGTAAGTTTTCGCGCGTAGCATCCAAAATATGATTGGTCTTCATCTTGGGTGTTGTTTCAAACATATGGGATAGGTCGCGTACGGTGGGAAGCTTTTTGGTAAGTGGCGCGTAGGGGGCAAACTTTCCTTCTCTGAATAGGTAGAGTGCTTTCTTCTCTGGATCAATGGCGACTAAATGGATCCATTCCTTCGCAAACCATTCATACAAATCCGGGTTAGATTGTATGACCTTTTTTACTACTTCAGGGCGATGTTCGACAATCATAAGCAGTCGCACTGGGTCGTGTACCTCGATCATTTGCAAGGGGAGGCCGGAGCGAAGATCACCGTCGCTACTATTGGCGACGCCAATAAGTCCCATAACATTATGGGGTAGTTTTGTGCCTGCCCCCAGTTTGTAGTTGTCCATGCGTGAAAAGAAATATTCGAGGTTGATACCCCCGCAGACAACCCCGAGGGGTGCTAGGACGCTAGGTAATAGTGCGCCTTCGGGATCGCTGGTGTAGTCGTAGGAGTTTAAAAAGGCTCTCCGATCAAGGAATAGGTCCTTCGTAAGACTTCTTCTGCCTACGACACACAGCGCATTGGTGCCATGTCCTAGTTCGGGCCGCGGTTCGTAATACGAGACAGATCGCTTTTTTATGTCGCTTCGTATCTTTTTTATGGGTCGCTTTGTGTTGATCGACATAAATCTGCGGGATCGTTCCTTGGCATTGAGGTCGAGCGCGTTTTCGAATAAGTGCTTATTTTTGATGTGCAGCTGGTTATTATGTTCGGCGAGGATCGCCTCGTCGTAGAATTTGATATCGTCAGACGCTGTGTCGTGCATGCCGCCAACGAATTGTGTGGTATCGGGTATGAGCAGATCGCGTGATTTGAGCAGCTCTCGCACTGGCCCGTAGTTTGCCATATGAGCAAAGACACGGGCATTAACCAGGCCTGGCCTTCCGCTGCATGCACCGCAGTCGTGCGCACCATGATGAGGGTTATTGGCACTGCTCGAGCCGTGCCCCACAATGTATACTAGTGGAGCAAAATTTTTAGTAAGGCCAATACACCGGAGTAGTTTTTCGACCCGATCGGCCATTTCATTTGCGGTAAAGCCTACTTGCAGGCCTTTTTTCCGGTCGTGTTTCCCGGTATGCAGGATGGTTAAATCGGCAGTTGGATCCATATGAGCAAACGCGTCAGCAATCGCTGGGCTCATGGATGGGTTTACTAGGTTGGCAATAAGCTTGCCAATGGCCGGGATTCCCAGCAGATAGGAAAAAAGAAATCCTCTTGCTAGCTTATGAGAATGCTTGCTGTACATGATTTCTTTTCTGTGAGCGTGCGAGTCGCCTTTTGCAATTTCCTCTACAAGATACTTAGGAGTCACAGGTGCGGGGCAAAGCTTATCGTAAAATTTGGCATGCGCAGGGTGAAAATAGAACTCTACTCCAAAGAATCCAGGTGCACCGAATGTCTCACAATCCTTATCCAGCTTCTCTATATAGGTCCGCAAAGAATATTCCCGCTCGTCGATGCAGAAAACAGATTGGAAGCTCTTTGCTGCCACGTTCTTTTTGGTTGATTTCGGGGGTAGCGTTCGCAAAAGTCCAGAAAGCACTGTATCGTAGTAGCTCCATTCAAACGCGTTTTGCCATATTTTGATGACTTCTTGCACTTCAGTAGATGGTTCGCTAGCGAATATATCTACTGGTGGTTGCGTGGTTTTATTCCCCAGTGGTTCCCATTTGTCACCCAGCCGGCTTACAAGGGTGTCGATCTCGAGCAAGAGTTCCAGGATGATCATATCCTTTAAGGAAATCTTTTTTGGGTATAGCAGTGCTTCTGGCTTGTCTTCTAATGTTGATACGATACCCGACCATCCCTGATGCGCGAACTGCTGATCGTACACGTATTGTTCGAAATACGCTTCGTTCCCCTTGCCCACTACTATTTCCAGAAGCTGTGTTAGGGTGCACGTTTTATCCTGAAGAAGGTCCTGGGCTCGTTTCGTTTTGAAGAAGCTAGCTAGGCTACGATTCTCTAAGTCGCGCAGTGCTTGTAAAAGCCCTTTATCCTCAAATGGGAAAGGCGAAATAGCGATACCCTGGTCGATATAGCTACAAATAATACGAAAAAGGAGCGGCTGTACAGCGTTGTCCATATCGAGTGGATATAGGCGCTTCCATTCGCTCCTCAGTTTTCCAATACGTGGCGCAAAAGTTCGGTCGTATTCTTTAGAGAGTACTTTTGAGTGCCACTCCTTATACTTTCTGTCGCCCTTGCTATCCCGTATCGTTTTTTCCAAGATTTCTGGAGTTATTCTTTTGATAGCGTAGAGGTCTCTGTATTCGGTAAGTGAGAACGTGGTCTGGTATCCAAAAATTGCAGACGCCTTAAAGATCGCATCGTAAAACTTCATGTCCTGAAATGCGTGCAGCGTATTGTGGTGTACAAAATCCTTCAGTGGACCTTGAGTGGGCAGATACTGCTTTAGAACATGCAGAAGATGCTGTTCGCTGAAACGATAGTTGTGCTCTTGCGTCATGGCTACTATTTTTGATATCGGCTACTAGGGAATTTTCTGGAGACGATAAAAAAGATGACGCTTGCTGATGCTGATTTCTCAGAATAGCTAAACGCCCCAAGTCAATAGCCCTAAAAGACCGTTATATTGTAGCGAGAAACTGCTAATTTGGCAATCCTTTACATGTCAAGGGTTTTGGGCGGGTCGTATCTTTAGCTGTTTACGTTTTTAAACTCTATATTAGCAGGAGCCCGGATGTCCGGGCTCCTGCTGCGGACTGAGGTTATTTTAGCTACTTAAGGGGAGCACTTCCCACGCCATGGCGTGCCATTCGTTGACGCCGCCAAGGGTGGCATTCATGAGGATGGGTGTGCCAGGTGCGCTAGTGGGTGTGTTTTTTTGCTGAATCCAGTAGCTGTCGACGTCTACCGAGTTGAGCACTTCAGAAATAATGCTTTGGTCGGTACCCGGAACAATTGACGAGCCATCATAATTCCAGTTGTCGAAAATGGCAAACATGCGTGAGTTGAGTGTTGTGGGCGTAATCGTCACATTGGGCGTGTTGCTGCCAGTGCCATCGGTGAGCCAGTTGATTGCCGTTGCTGCTGGAGCCTGGTTAGGCGCAGCGTTGTTAAAGACGAACACTTGGAAGTCGCCGAGGGGTGCGGGGACATCTTTGCTGGGTTGAGAGAAATTGGTGGTTACCGTCATGTTGGACTGAGCACCCACGTTATACGCCCACCACACCTCCACATCTCCGCCGTTGCCGTGATTTTCGCGGCCAAGCAACTGCCAGTTAAGCGGTGTGCCTGTGTTGGTAATCGAGCCAACGACGGTCTTCTCCCCCGGCAGTTGGTCGAGTGACAGTGCTGCGTATATAACAGTGCCCGCAGGCGGAGAGAACGCAGCAGTAGTCATCGATGAAACGTTCCTTGGTACGCCTACAGGTGCTGGTGTAGATGGGTCGAGCACTGGTACAACTGGTGCGGTGTTTGAAACAGTGACTGTTACTCGAGTAGCTGTTGTGGTGTTGCCTGCTGTGTCGCTGGCCATGGCGCTCAGAGCATACTGCCCATTTGGAACGGTGCCGCTGTTCCAGGTGGTTTGATAGGGAGCTGAGGTGAGGGCGCTGCCGATGTTGGTAACTATGTTCGTCTGCATATTGGTAAGTTGGAATTGTACATTCTTAACGGCCACGTTATCGGACGCTGTCGCGCTCAGTGTTACGGTACTGCTCACTGTTGTGCCGTCTGCAGGGTTGGTCATGGCTACAGTCGGAGGTGTTGTGTCTGGAGTGCCAGTATTAGCGATGGCGACGGCCGACTCGGCACTGACGTTGCCACCGCCGTCATAAGCGCGGACGGTATAGTTATATGAAGTGCTGGCGGCGAGGCCTATGTCGGAGTAATTTGTTGCAATAACATTGGTGGCTATTTGCGAGCCATTGCGCAAGACAGTGTATCGTGGCGCCAGGCCGCTGTCGTCTGTGCTGGCCGACCAGTTCAAGTTGATTTGGCTGGAGCTGGTTGCGTTAGCAGTGACATTCTGAGGAACGCTCGGAGGTATCGTATCGACGGTGGCGGGTACAATCTCTAAAGCGGCAAAATTCCAATGATCATTTATAGGAGCGGTATCATTGAGAGTAACAGCTGTGCCGGCGGCAGCAGTTGGCGAAGTCAGGCGCTGTACCCAGTAGGTGTCCCCTACCGATGGCAAATATTCGTCTACTTTGGTTTGATTTGCACCAACCGTCCGGCTCACTGCGCGGTCCCAGTCGTTACCAACTCCCCAAGTCCACGAACCGGCCTTGGTAGTGGTGAGCGAGATACTTGGCGCTCCGGTGGTAGCGTTGCCACCGGCGGTGGCGCCTGCGGTTGCGCTTGTGTCGGCACCGGTAAAGGCAACGACGGTCATCAAGGCAGCGTATGAGCTGTTGAGTGTTGCTTTTACCGTCGTATTAGTCAGGATTGATGGAGCCGCTGCAGTCCAAATTTCGGAGGGACCTGGCTGCGAGTTGGAAAGTTGACGCATCCGCCACGTTAATCCGCCCCCGGACACGGAAGTTACGGTCTGTGCGCTCCTGTTCGGCCCGTCGGTGCTAATAAAGGCTACGATTAGCTCGTTGGCCTGAGTGGTAGTGAAAGCGGACGAAGTGATACTACTGCCCGAACTAGTATGCGCGCTTGCCTGTTTGTCTATGGCTAGACCTGCTGCCAGCGCCTGCCCTGTAAACAATGGCACTATTGCTGATAGCGCGATGAGTACTGAGGAAATAAAGCTCCAAGCAGTACGTTGGATTTTTTTGAGTTGTAACATGTGACCCTCTCATTACGCTTATACTATGGATAATGTCAGATGGTGACAATAAAGTAAAGTTGTCAGTTTATCAACAGAATTTCATCGTATATATTACAAAACGGAAGAGTTCGGACTATCTTCGGCCCTAAAGTGTATTTGTCATTTTTTTTATTTTCCAAGGGCCAGCTCCAGAATCTCTGTTATCTTTACAAACAGGACACGGTAGGCTACGCTGATACTAATAAGTAATTCTTACGGAGGGGACATGTTCGGAAGAAAGAAGATCGGCATGATAATGGCCGAATTTTTAGGTACTGCAACGCTAACGATGGTGGTACTGTCGGTAAGTAGATCGAACGCTGGCATTGCTTATTTTGTAAGCTTAGTAGCCGGCTTGATGATTGCCGGTGGTACCTTGGTCTTTGGTGCTGCTTCAGGCGCTCACTTTAATCCGGCCATCACTATTGGGCTGTGGAGTGCACGCCGCGTGAAGACCTTACCTGCAGTAGTGTATGCGGTCGCACAACTGCTGGGGGGCATTGTTGCCTACCTACTCTACACGTACTTCGTGAATGCTCATTGGAACAACAGCGGGCACTTCGAAAGTCGCGTGCTCGTAGCTGAGGCAGTAGGCGCATTTGTGTTCTCACTTAGCTGGGCCGCTGCAGCCTTTAATAAGCTGGAAAGCGGCAAGGCTGCCTTCACTGTTGGGGCCGGACTTACTATCGGCATCTTAGTGGCGTCGGTCGGTTCTGCCGGATTGTTGAACCCTGCGGTAGCGCTCGGCGTTCGGAGTTGGGTATGGGGCACCTACATACTTGGCCCAGTGCTCGGTTCCGTTATTGGCTTTAATCTGTACGCGCTGCTTTTTGCGCCAGAAGGTAGCCTTATTGAAAAACTACCAGCCGACAAGCCATCTAAGAAAAAGTAATAGTTAGACACACGTACTTCATAAAAGCAGCCCCCTCCCTGGGGCTGCTTTTATGAAGCAACAGATTGATAAGGCTTATAGCGACAATCAAAATGATTAATAGGCTACTATCGGTACCCTTTACCTGTACGTCGGCAATACGATTTGGTTCACGAAAAGAGTATTATTTCCGTACCCTATCAATTCCAGGGTGGTAAATCGGTTCCGCAAGCCATAGCAGGTACAGATGTGAAAGAAAGGTTCTAGGGCCGGCTATTGCCCCAGAGGCTGAGCATTTCGACTCCGAAACGGAAGCGGAAGATTCCCTGCCTGGAAGTATGAAAGATTTGTCAGCGAGTCCCCATTAAGGAGTTTTAAATAGGTTTGGCTATAACTATACTTATTGGTCGAACAGCCAGAAGTCTATCTTTTGCTGGCCTAGGTCGCTTACGAATTCGGTGAACGCAGGAGTAGCGAGCGAGGTGAAGGGGCTATTGTTGCTCCAGTACGACCAATTCGTCTCTTCCGACGCCTTGCTCTTGTCTTGGGCGAACATGTTGACTGATATCTGATACCCACGTTTTTGCAGCACCCGCGCCTGCTCTTCGATAGTATTGAGGATAGCCTTTCGTTGTTCAGGTGACAAATAGGCGATTTGGGCAGGGTCGAGTGCGTATTTTTCGGAGAACGTCCCAGCGTTAAACCAGATGTTTTTGGTCTTAAGATAATCGGCAGTTTCGCTGATGATAGATGGATTCAAAAATTCTGCAGCGTTAAGAATCGGTCCAGTCCCGCCTTGGGGAGGTATCCAGGGGAAGCCTTCCAGGCCGGCATAATCGATCGAGCCAGGGGTGATGCCCTTCACATAAGGCAGTAGGCTCGTGTAGTCCCCGTTCTGCCAGTTAAAGTCGGTTGGCTCGTAGGTTGCGGTGTTGAGCATGATGCTTGTCTTGGCCTGAGGGAAGTTTTTGCGGAGGAGGCCGACATAATCGTTCACTGCCGGAGCAAAATATTGCGAAAGATTGTCTTTCCAGTACGGCAGGTTTGCCTCAGGAAAGGGGTTCCATATACCCATCTGCTGATCGGTGACGCCAAGGCTCTTGAGCTGTGAGAAATAGGTGTCTAGAAGTGCGTCATACGTTCCGTTGGCACAGGAACCGAAGTCGAGATTTTCGCCGGTAGCGTAGTCGGTAGGCTCTGCAATCACCAGCGGGCGAATGCCGTAGTGGCCGAATTCTTTGAGCACTGCGGCGGTTTGAGCGGCGCTGTCATGTGCCGTTTGATCGGAGGTGGGCATGCCGACGAAGATCATCATAGTGCTCGTGACAAAAGAGTGACAGGCCTCTTGGTAGACGGCAAGCTTGTACAGGTATGGGCTTTGTGCCCCGCTTAAGGCAATGGGAGCACGTGCATTGCAGTTGGCGGTAGTTATTTTTACCGTGCTGGTATGTTTGAAGATGTCCAGTGCAGCTAATGGCTTACTACCCGTCATAAATTGATACACCATGCCCGAAGAAAAGAGCATGAGCCCTACAAAGACAAGATTGATAAATGCTAAATGCCGCCGTTTCATGAGACCTCCACTCCTTCCCGCTGCCAGTGTTGCCATTCCAGCGCGTCGCCACGCAGTACCATGTGCACGCTGCGAAGCAATGCATGGAATTCGATCCAAACAACAATATAAAACAGGAGCCATGTGAATGGCCAGAGTGCTATCAGCTGCAAGCGTTCCTTCCAAGACAACGACACGCCAAATAATGCCACCACCAGGTACGATATGCCTACAAACAGCATACTCATGGCTATAGATACGAATTCGCCAGATAGTAAGCTGTAAGTAATGAGCAAGGTGGCCCCGATTGGCTCAAGCAATAACTGTAATTCTGAAAACATCGAATACGGCAGTATGAACCAAGATAATGGCTTATTGTGCCTGCGATCCAGCGAAAAGAACATGCGGCGATATGCCAAAAAGGTATCAAACCGGCCTTTCTTCCACCGCAAACGTTGGTTTATAAGCCCCCAGTAGTTGCTGGCGCCTTCGGTGTAGCAAATGACGTCTTCAGCGTACAATGAGCGCAGTCCATGGAATTTGCTGCGCATCGACATCTCGATGTCTTCGGTTTTGTTCTTTTCGTCGAAGAGCCCAAAGTAGTCGAAAGTGGCGCTGCGCCGGAACGCTGCACAAGCGCCGCCGTAAATGTATTCTGCTCCCATCACGCAGTGGGCGCGCTTAAAGTAAAAGCCAAAGAGGTACTCAAGTTGCTGCATACGTCCAATGAGTCGGCCGTTGGTGTTGCCTACCCGCACTTGCCCGACGACAGCGGCAATACGCTCATCCCGAAAATATTCGATGAGCTTGCTGATAGCGTCCGGGGCTAAGACCGAGTCGGCATCCATGGTAAGGATAATCTCCCCTTTGCTCTTCTTGATACCTTGGTTGAGGGCCCGGCCTTTGCCGCCATTGGGGATGTAGTATTGCCTGAAGTATTGCAGTTCTTTGCCTCTTTTGTGAGTCGTTTTATATTCCTCAATATAGGCATCGACGAGCTCGCGCGAATCATCGGTCGATCCGTCATTCACTACCACCAACTCAATCTTATTGTAATCGTTGGCGATGATTGATTTGATTGTTCGAAGAATACCCACGGCTTCGTTCCAGGCTGGGATAATCACGGTAACCAGTGGCTGATACGGTTCAATGAACCCATTTTTTTTGATCTCCCGGCGCAGGACACGCCTTCGGCGCAGTTGCTCGCGCACTGGGAAATAGGCCGATAACATCAAAAAGACAAAGTATTTCACCAGCATGGTAGTTGCTAGCAAAATGGTCATATCGCGGAAGAAACTGAATAGGGCGGCGTTTGTCATTGCTGGATTCCTTGCACGGAAAGTAAATCCCCTTCTATTATATAGTTAACTTTTTGTCCTGAATCATTGCAGTCGACGATAAGCTTGCCTTGCGTACCGTCATCGCTCGGTACATAAGGCTGGTTCTCGGAGATTTGCTTAGCGCTGGAAACGCGGTACACATACCGCCAGCTTCCTTCGGTATCCATAAAGATGTTCTGTCCGACCGTTGGCATATTACGTGCACTGATGGTGCGGAAACTGCTGCGACAGTACAAAAAGGCCGCGCCGATATTCCCTGCCCGGGGTGGCTTCGGCACGAGCAGTTGGAGGGTGCCGGCCCTGGCCAGCCATGTCGTATTTTGCTTGATGGGCGCAACGATATTGAGGCGAAGTGAAGCCTCGGGTAGCTTGAGGGTGCTAGGTTTGCCAAAATTGCCATAGAGTGAGCTAGTGCTACTAGTGGGCGGTACGCGAAAGGTGTAATCGTGGCTAAAAGCGACAAGGTTCACTTTGTCTATTGTGTGTACCCAAGGGAGGGGTCGATTGGTAATCGACTCATATCCTGACATCAAAAGAAATACGCTCACCACTGCACATCCGCCGAACACAGCCCGGCGGCCTAGCCACAGCAGTCTACGCTTGATTCGTTTGTTCATGACTTTTCCTGAGTGTGCGCTTTCAGCATGTTGCGTACGCGACGCCGCAGCATCCAACCAGCCCCAGCGGATAGTAGATGCGCGAACATAACAACGCCAAAAAACGCTACGAACAGATACCACAGCACTAGAAACGGACTTGCGTCGGACCCAAGAAAATACACCACCTAAACTCCCCATTTGTCGTTGTTATACTACACTGATATATCCAGAAATTCAATATTGTTTCACAAGTAAATCCTGCTAATAAGCAGGTAACGAACTGTAAAACGCAATTATATTTTTAACATTTTTCTGATAATTTTATAGCTAAGAATCCCTCCCTGGACTTTTCGCGCTGGCCCTGACCACAAGTAGCTCTACATTATTTTGGTCGGCGGCCATACATACGACACTGCCGACTCGGTCTTTTTTGTCGCTGACGATCAGGGCAATTCCTATGATGCCGCAGGAACGGCTCAAGCTATCATGAAAGATGACTCGGCTGATGTTAAAGCTGTCGTTGACTCATATCACTACCCTGCTTCCTAAAAGGTCAGCTCCGGCTTCCAGAGCCACCCCTTAGCAGATGACCACAATGGGTAATGATGTTTGTGATTTGAATGCCCTGCTTTTCTTTGCTGGCAGTATCGGGTAGCATAATGGTAGTGCTATGAGGGTGTCTCGGCGACGGATGAGATATGTGCACGGCCGCGGGCCGCGACAGCGCAGCAAAGTTATGCTGGGGCTATATAGTGCGTTGCTTATAGTGATTGTGGTTGCCCCTTGGCAGGCGGTGGTGTTTCGCGAGTACGGGCACTGGCGCGACCACGTTGAGCGGGCCCTTGGCAATAACTCTTCCTTGTCTACCGCAGGTCTCACTGTTCCTGGCACTGGTGTGCCTACACTCCCCTTGTCTCATGTGACCGATCCGCTGCATGCTTACGGCATTGCCGCTGGAGGTACGATGGCAGGCATGAGCGTAAAGGATATAAATAAAGAGCTAGACGATATCGTGAGCATAGGTGCCAGCTGGGTGCGCTTTGATGTAGCGTGGCCCAATATCCAACCTCAAGATGCGGCTCATTACGATTGGTCTGGTTATGATAAAGTCGTAAAAGCTGCGGCAAATCACCATCTCAAGATGCTCGGCATCTTAGCCTATACCCCGGATTGGGCCCGGGCTGCTGGTTGTGGCAGCGCGCAATGCCCGCCGAAAGATCCCACGCAGTTTGCCGCATTCGCAGCGCAGGCTGCAATACGCTACGCGCCGATGGGTCTGCAGACTTGGGAAATTTGGAACGAGCCCAACACGGCAGACTTTTGGCACCCGGCAGCTAGTCCGGCAGCCTATACCAAGCTGTTGCAAATGGCCTATACGGCCATAAAACTAGCGAACCCATTGGCGCTAGTCATGACTGGTGGCCTGTCGCCTCAGGATAGCGCGGGTAACAATATATCAGAGTTGGATTTTTTGCAAGGAATCTACAATGCTGGTGGCAAAGGCTTTTTTGATGCGGTAGCCGACCATCCCTACACCTACCCGTTGTTGCCTTCGAATAGTACTGGCCAGGCGTGGTCACGCATGTCCCAGACTGGTGTGAGCCTACGAGGGATCATGACAGCAAATGGCGATAGCGTAAAGAAGATCTGGATAACAGAGTTCGGTGCGCCCACTGGCGGCCCGGGCCCGGCGGCAACCGAAGATAACTACAGCACGGTACATAATACCTGGCACGTCGACGAGCAATTGCAAGCCGATATGGCTAGTCGCGCTGCCGCACTGTACCGTTCCTATGACTGGGTAGGGCCGATGATGTGGTATAGCTATAAAGACGCCGGGACCGACCACAGTACCAACGAAAACTTTTTTGGATTGTTCCGGGCCGACGGTTCTAAAAAGCCCGCCTATACTGCGCTCAAACAAGCGATTGCTGGTCGCTGATCAGGTCGGCTTCAAAGGCCTGTAGCCCACGCAGATCCTGGCTATAGCCAGAAATATCCGGTAAATGCACGGTGGTTATGGAGTCCCATATCACTTCGGCTAGCTTTTTAATGTTCATAAACTCAGTGTCGTCGAATTGTACATGTAAGCTTTGGATAGTGCCGTCTTCGTCTGGCTCAACAAAATCCAGATAAGCATCAACTACCTTATAGCCGCGGAAGGTATGTGATCCCTCCACAAGTGCCTTGTACAGATACAACTGCTGGCGATATTTGTGCAGCTTTACTTCATTCGTCCAGCGGGTGTGGCTCTTGCCTGTTTTGTAATCAACGATGGTAACTTCTTTTTTAGCGCGGTCGATAATGAGTTTGTCGATTTTGCCTCCCAAGTGCGCTTTGCCGATAAATACGCCTTCGTTCTTAAAACTGTATTCATTTACGGTGTCTATAGTGATCGCCGATGCCCGTTGCGCCATATACACTTCCAATGCGAGTTGGCCACGCTCCAAAAAGAGAACGTTGTCCTGCTCGCTTAGATGTTTGGCATGTAATTTGCGCGCAAAGGTGGTCTGGACTGCTTCGATAGTTGGCACCGTGCCTGTTTTTTGAGCCGTTACGTGTATCCACTCCAATGTTTCGTGCATGGCGTTCCCATAGTGGATTTGTGGTTGCGGTGCCTGTGGAAAGCGTAGAATAGTGCGCATGAAAAAAGCTTGCGGCCCGCAGTTGACTACATCAACAAAATCATTGATATGCGTAGGACTCAACTGAAAATCACGCAGCCGATCAACGAGCATTGCTTTAGCGTCGGCACCGTCGAGTGCTGCTTCGTGACGCTGCTGCCAATAGCCCGCGAGCTCGGTGGTCGGTGAGGGTGCCTGCTCTTCGGCTGGCAGGACTAAGTTGCTATTTTCCGGCAGCAAGGGACTTACCACCATTCCTTCGCTGTTTTCTGACTCATCTAGATATTTGAGTCTGGTGAGCGATTTGCCACCATAGGTATGTGTATAACTGGTCAGGTAAAGTTGTGATTTGGCCCGGGTAATCGCCACATAAAAAAGGCGCAATCGTTCGTCGTTCGTAGCGCCAGCGTAGCGGATAAATTGCAGATTGGGTGGCAGGCTGAGGCGATTCCCCATTCGGCGTGCTTTACTACCCCAGGCTTCATCTTGTACTGCCAGCACGAAAACGGCGCCAAATTCCATGCCTTTTGCCTTAAAAGCGGTCATGAGCTGTACTGCTTCAGCGCCCGAGGCATAAGGACTAGTATTGAGAATCTTTATGTCGGCGGCCCGGTGGGCTGCTACAAAATCCAGCAGGTCAGCTAGGATGAACGCCGTATCGCCATCCTTATGATATTCGCGTAGTCGTGCACGCAGTACAATCAGGTTGCTGAGTAATTCCCAGAATGAGCTGGTAGCTTCCCTCAGTGCTGGCTCCTCTCCAAAGTAATGAGTATAAAAGGGCGAGGTGAACGATGCATGACCAGGCTCGTGCATATCGCAAGGTTTGCTGCCTATTAAGTAGTCGAACAGTGTTTCAAGCGTTTCGGTTTTTGCGAGCAAACTCAAACGGACGAAGAAAAGGGCGATGGGCTGGAGCGTCTCATCGGCAAGTAGCTCTTCGGTCCAGCTCCGTGCCTCGCTGGTGGCCTGCCAGCTCAGACGCCATATTTGGCTGGTGGACAGGTTCCAGAAGTCGAAGCTGAGCACTTCTGCCCAAAGAGCGTTCGCTCGGGCCTGATCGCCAGTGCTTAAAGCCAGGGTCAGTTCGGCCATGTGCAGGAGCTGGATGATGGCAGGGTCGTCGAGTACGTTTTCGCGCTTGTCATAGCGAACAGCGATACCGGCCGTTTGCAGAAACGGCACGAGCGGCATCAAATATTTATGCTGCGGGGCCAGCACGGCGATCTCGTTTGCCGGCACTCCGGATTGGATGAGCGTTTCGATGTGTCTCGCGACCCAGGCGAATTCCATCACATCGCTTCGTGCTTCGCGCCGTTCGACAACAGCGCGTTCTGGCAAATGCTTTGCTCGAGCGAGGAGTGTTTTTTCGATCTTGGGGAAATGATGATGTAAACGCTCTTCAACCTGCTCGGCAATACCGCGTGCTGTTTGCAGAATGTCGGGATGGGAGCGATAATTTTCGGTAAGCGGTACCACCAATACATCTCTGTAGAGGTCGTTAAATTGCAGCATATGTGAGTAATTGGCACCCTGGAAGGCATAAATGGCTTGGTCGTCATCACCTACGGCTAGCACATTCGGGCGTCCTTCGTGCACCGGGTTGTCGGTAAGCAGCTCTACCAGACGCAATTGAGCGCCGTTGGTGTCCTGGAATTCGTCCAGCAAGATATACTGATATTGTTCCTGGAGGGTGTAGCGAAAATCGTTGTTGGCTTCGAGGGCTCGTACTGCGCGCAGGATCATGTCGTCGTAATCGAAGAAACCACGCGTTTTGAGGGCTTGCAGATAGTGCTCGTAAATATCAGCAGCAGCGAGGAGTTTTTGGTTAACTTTTAGACCGTCCACGATAAAATGCCCCGCGTTGTCTTTGGCAAGCCAATCATTTTTCCAAGCAGTTATCGTTGCAGTCTTGCCTGACACTTCAGCCGCATCCACTGCCTCCTGTAGTTGAGATAGGCATAACTCGGCCAATGTCGGTATTTGGTTTGTATTGCTTTCTGCGGGCGGTAAGACTTTGGCTAATTGCGTGAAGAGCGGCAGGTTTTTTTTATCGATGCGGGCAATGACGCCAAGCGTTTCGCTCACGACGGGATTCGCTTTGCCAATCCAGGTCAAGTTAGCCTTGCCGATCTTTCGAAGGTCGTCCGGTGTTAAAAGTGCTCGTTTGGCGTCAGAGACAAGCGTTTTGATATCCTGCAGATACATGTCGGCATGCTTGAGCGGGTTGCTGTATGGTAGATTGGCAATAATGTCGCGGAAGATGCGATCCATGCCGAGGTCGTCGACCGGCTGCAAGTCATCATCTTCTAAAAAGTAATCCGGGAAGCGGCGAATGAGTTCGCTGCCAAAGGCGTGGTAGGTGCTGATGGAAACATCATAGGCGGCCTTGCCTACCATGGCACTCAAACGCTCTCGCATCGTTTGGGCTGCAGAGTCGGTAAAGGTTAAGCACAAAACGTTTTGCGGTAGTGTATCGGTGGTCGCCAGAATATGGGCAATCCGGGTGGTGAGCAGCTGCGTCTTACCAGTGCCCGGCCCGGCAATAACTAAGACTGGTCCCTCGGTGGTGGTCACCGCCAGCTTTTGCGCGTTGTTGAGTGCTGCTAACGCCTCCTCGTACTTGCTCATGTGGCTATTGTACTAGAGGTTGATACCCAAGCGAAAAAATACCAGTAAAGGCATGCTCTGTCGTTTAGGTGCCGCTAGGCGGCTGGAGCGCTCTCTTTTTTATTGCAGGCTGGGCAATCACCGAAATTTTCGTGGCTCATACTCACCAGCAGCTGCTTACTGGCTTTAGGCCAGGGCTCGAGGTCGTGAAAGCCGACGAGATCGGCCGCAAGGCGCAAGAACCAGCCAACGAGACCGCCGAAGTGCAGCTTGCCCCACTGGACGCTGGCCCAGTTTTTGCCGACTGGTATCACGTAGATTGGCTCTTTTGGCAGGTACTTTTCTGGTTCGTCGCCGTACGACCTGCGAATGATGTTTTTGGCGATATAGATACCATCGTGCAGTGCAGTTTGGGCCAGGCCGCTGAATTCGGTAGCGGCGTTGTCGCCGAGTACATAAATATCTGGCTCGGCCTGTAAATACTCATCCACGACAACTTTATTGCGCTCGGTCATAGCGAAGTTATTCGCTTTAAAGAACGGATTGATGCTGACGCCTGCGGTCCAGACGACAGTTTCGGTTTTGATTGGACTGTCACCCACCATCAGTGCATCAGCAGTCTGGCCTTTGACGGCCGTATCGAGCAGCACCTCAACACCTAAACGTTGCAGGCGCTTGGCAACAGCCTCAGCAATATCCTTTGGCGAGCGTGGTAATAACTGAGGTAGTGCTTCGACGATCTTGACTTGTATAGGGCAATCTTTAAGCCCGTGTTTTTTCATGATAGCGCGGAGGTAATTTGGCAGTGCGCCGGCTAGTTCGATACCAGTTGGGCCACCGCCAACGATCACATAGTTGAGGTCCGGGCAGCCTTTTTCGATGAACTGGTCGTGCAGGTGTTTTTTAAAGCGGTCGGCCTCTTCGATCGACTTGATGCCGTAAGCATGTTCAGCCAAACCCTCGATACCAAAATAGTTGGTGACATTACCGAGTGCTAGGATAAGCGAATCATATGCAATCGTTTTACCTTCAGCGGTCTCTATTTGTTTCTTTTTACGATCTAGTTTGGTTGCTGTGGCCTGAACAAATTCGACGCCTTTTCCTTTGAGCAGCTTGTCGAGCGGCATGCTCGAGCCAGCACTTTTGCCGCCGGTGGCAGTGTGGTACAAGCCAGGATAATAGCGGAAGTCGGCATGATCACTCACCAGCGTCACGCTGCAGTTACTTGATTTGGCAAGCTCAAGGGCCGCCTTGGTGCCGGCGAACCCGCCGCCGACGATTACAGCATTGATTTTTTTAGTCATGCTCTAGATTATACAAAGAATTTTCAAGATGACTATCCCTGTAATAGCTTTTGCTCACCTCCTAGGTACTTATGTCGATGGCAAGAGTCTATGCGTTCACAATACGGTTATTGGCCGCCAGCCAGCCTTGCACGGACCCGCAGTCTAAGTATTCGGCAGTCGTACGCGCTACAACGATCTGTGCGCCATCCTCGTGATACCAGTTCAGTGCATCAGTAAAGAGGTGCTCCTGCTGCGTAAGGTCTGCTTGGTACATGCTTCGTTCTACATAGGGGAGGATAGCACTTTGCACCATGAAACACCCGGCGTTGTTGAGATTGCTGGGTGCCATTTCAGGAGTCGGTTTTTCGATAATATGCGAAAAGAATGCAGTCCCTTCTCGTTCTTCAGTCGCAATAATGCCGTATGATTGGACTTTATCTGGTGCGACTTCGACAGCTAGGAGGGCGTCGGCTGCCCCTGTTTTATTCGCTTGCTCTAGTAAATCGGCAACGGCCGACCCACCATCCGGTTTGTATAAAATATTGTCGCCATATAGATATAGAAAAGTTTCGTCCGGGCCCAGATAATCATGAGCGAGCCATACAGGTACGCTCGTGCCGTACGGTTGCTTGTGATCCTGCAATACGAAGTGAAAGCGGGCTTTCACTGCCAGATCGCTAATGCTAGCCAGCGCTTCTGCTTTGTGGCGGGCTACCAGATAATCTTCGAGGTGCTGGTTGTGGCCATAGTAGGTGCGAATTTGTTCTGACTGCTCACTTACCACAAAGATGATGTCAGTGATGCCTGCTTGTATACAGTCGTCCACAACATAATCGACAATTGGTCGGTTTCCGACCGGAATCATACATTTCTCAACAGCCTTGGTGATTGGTAGGCGCCTTGTGCCAAAACCAGCAACAGCAATAATTGCTTTCGTACATCTTATTTGTTGTGTCATCACTGCCATAATAGCATTTTTAAGATGGCCCTCAGACCCCATGGTATATTCCTGGTATTATGGTCGAATGAGTGAAGCGTTGAAGCTATTTCCTCTTGAGTATGGCCCTCCGTCGGATGCTCTAGTAGAACTCTTGAAGCATGCCGATAGGCAACCTGTTCGAGACCCTGAAGACCACGAGCTATGGCTGCGTGTTACTCCAAGGCGAGTTGGTGCGCATATTCACACACTTCCGCTCGGTACGCTCCATTTCGCAAGCTCAGGATCCGTAGAACCAGAACACATTGAACCTGACTTAGTCGTCCATACTGTGCGAGAACACCTTGCAAGGTTGGCCTCATTCGGCGTGCCGAATGCGATAGTTCGTCAGTATTTTGTCGGTAGACACAGTAGTAATGCCAAGCTATATACAGTGAGCCGCAACATTATTAGCATGAAGGGCTCGCAATCCAGACAGCAGCTAGGGGCTTGTCTTATGAAATACGTTGATTGGGTTGAAGAGAGTAAGGCAGAATTAATGTTGAATGACATTGATCATTACGATCAATACAAGTATGGTGCTTTCAAAGGAGAGACGACGCCACGATTTTATTTAATCGACACTGACCCTGTGCTCGCTCCACCGGCTGCCGCCCTTAGCATGTTGCGGGGATTCGCGGAGGATTTTCAATAGATCCTCTTGATATTAGCGGTGAAAACGGACGCCGATGTGTTCTCTTTCGACATATTTCTCGGTTTGGGCGTAGAGGTCGTAGGCTTTATGGTCAGCTTTGGTTGGTAGTTGGCCGCTCAACGAACGCGGATATAAACCAAAATGGCGCACCACATCAATCTGTGCGGCAAACAAAACGATTTGCGCCATCAGATATATCCAGAACAGCAAGCCTAACACTACCGCGAAGGTGCCATACACCGAATCGAGATGATGTAGTTGATGAGTAACAACAATGCCACCAAAACTCAGTAGTAGCTGCAGGAGCGCTGCGGCAATGGCCGCGCCAAGCAACATAAACCGGTAGCGCACCCGGGCACCGGTAGCAATACGGAACGTATAGCCAAGCACTAGTGTTAAAATGATGAATCCAAGGACGTTGGCAATCACCTTGACCCACCAGGCGTGTCCGAGTGCGGCCGTAAAAGCCGAGACTGCAATAGTAGCCGCAAATGCGCCAGCCGCAGCTATTATAATAGCCAGGCTACGCAGGATATTTTTAGGGAATCCTACCCGCTTGTTTTTTGGGATTTGCCACACCGTATCAAGGGCATATCGAAAAGCATCGGCAGCACCTCGCGCACCGTACATAGTAATAAGCACGCCGATAGCGAGACCCGCCCCTGCCCCGCGCAAGCCGTGAATCTGATTTTGCAATTGCGAGCCAAGCAGCGGGAAAAAGTGCCCAATGCTGGTGCTAATTTCGCCCTGTACTGTCGGATCGTTATGGAACCAAATATGCAACAATGTGATCATTACTAAGAGGAGCGGAAAGAGCGATAAAAAGCCGTAATAGGTAAGTAATGCAGCCATGTAGCTGCTGGTATCTTCACTATATTTTTTGATTACAGCATAGATAAAACTAATTAGGCGGTGTGTTTGCTGCCAGTGGTCCAGCTGCTTCAGTAGTCGACTAATATCCATTAGTACGATTGTAGTACGTGAGGTGTTGATTCGGTATTACTTTTTTGACTTTTGCGTACCCGGTTACTGCGACTTCTCTCCAGCTATCTGCCAGAAGTGTTCAAAGATATCGCGCATCATAGCGGCGTGTGCTTTGTTGATAATTTCCAGTCCCACTTTTTGTTCCTCACGCCAGTGATAAATAGCGACGGTGTCATTGTAGATCACCATCTGATTTTGCAATAGCATAACGCCGGGGTCGATGGTCCGTTCCTGGTAAATGTCGCGCATAAATTTTTGGTTGAGCGTGAAGGTGGGCTTCCTGCCCCGAGGGTTGAGAATTTCGCGGACTTTATATGGGGTCTGAGTGGTTAGCTGGCGATGTTTTTCGGCCCAACGGCGATCGTCGACCAGATCTTCGATAGTGCCGCTGCCAAAGATTAGGTTTTCGTCTTTGGTTTTGAGTTCGTGCCAGAGCATCTGTTTAAAGCCTTCGCTTCCCTCGTAGGTGTGAATGATAAAATGGCTCGTTTCGCCCTTTTGTATTGGTGCGAGGACAGGCATGAGCGCGGCAAATGCCTCACGCTGTTGTTTTATTCTCTCTTCTTGAGTGACGAGGCCTACTTCCAGTGTCGACGGGTCGGCGGCAACTAGAAAGGTGCCGCGGTCGTCACTGCGCTTAGTAATGAGACTTCTTTTTTCCAGCTCGTTGGCCAAACGATACACCTTAGTGCGGTTGATGCCTGTGGCGTGTGCCAGCCGTAAATGCGTGGCAGGTTCTTTGAGTAGCTCTAGATATAATGTAGCTTCGTCGCGGCTTAAGCCCAGTGCGCGCAGTTGTTCGACGATTGTGTCCTTTGTGTTCAACATGGTGAACAGTTTATCAGGAGAGATGCTATTATGCAATACTCATATCGTCTCAGCAATCGTACTGAGGAGAGTAGGAAATCTACGTGTCAGAAGTAATACGACAGATCGAATCCCTCTATCGGGGCATATACCTCAGTGAGGATCCGCTAGCGGCATATGAGCAGCTTGTGGAGGCCGTATCCGAACGTCAGCAATCAGGTGCAGACATAGCGGAGTTAGCTGATATTAGCTTGCAAGATGAGAGTGTCTTGGCCCAGATAGCCGCGACGCGTGCGATCGTGCGCTTTGCGCGTGGTGAATCAAAGGGACCTTACTTCAAAGGTAATGGCCTTATTGTTGTCGGTAATCAAGAAGGCATCCTAGGCTTTGATTATTCCTCATCCAGTCCAGACCCTGTTGCCGAGCGATATGGAAAATACCAGTGGGCTGGCGCTCTGAAGCTCGGTCGCGCTGCATTGTTGCAGCGATCAGGACTAGTAGAGGATTGTTTTGTTGAGGCAAACAAATGGCTGGATGCACAGGTGGGTAAAGACTCGGAAGAGCCGCCACACCACCTGGGCTACTCCTGGCGTAAACAGGGAAATTTACAAGTAGCTGTAGGTGCTACTGGTATGCTGGCAAGTGATATGCATGCGAGGGAACGCGAAATGAGTGAGGCTCAAATTCTCCGTATGGATGAAGCCAGGAAATGGGTGACATGGCAGGGAGATCGTTTTGCTGGCTATGATGATATGTTTGCGGCGCGCTCTGTTGCCCAGCAAGTTATTGGTGGTGAGGTCTGGCCTGCTATGCAGACAATTGGTAAGTTACATAGAGCTGGCGTGAATCTCCATTAGGCGGCTTTTATGAAAATGAAAGAGCATGCTATTCAATCTAAATCAGGTCTTGGGGCAAGTTTAGTGGTTGTATCGTCACTTTTCTATGGCTTGTACGGAGTGTGGACGAAGCTGATGGGCAATGCCTTCGGTAGTTATCAGCAGGCATTGTTCCGTTGCATTATTGTAGTCATTTGCCTTGGGGCTATCGCAGTGCGGCGTAAGGAGCTGGTGCGAATGCATTGGCGGCGGGATGCATGGTGGCTTGTTGCCTCAGTGTGTGGTTCGGCGCTGCTCTCCGGGCCGCTCTATTATGCCACGCTGCACATTGGAGTCGGTCTAGCTACGGCGCTGATGTATTCCGGTTTTGTGCTTGGTATGTTCCTCTTTGGCTGGCTTTTAAGCCGCGAACGCTATACAAAGGAAAAGTTTGCCGCAACAGCTTTGGCCTTTATCGGCCTAGCACTTATTTTTTCTCCTGCCGCCAATCGCGTGGAGGTTGCAGGGCTTGCAGCTGCGCTGATGAGTGGATTCGCCACAGCGCTTACTATCGTTTCATGCCAGAAGTTACCGTATGGTCCTTCGCAGTCCACGCTCATTGCCTGGTCAGCTGGCGTACTGGCAAATCTGATCATGGCTCTCGTTTTTGGCCAAATTACCCAGCCTGTAACTTTTGATGTGCATTGGTTCTATTTAGTGCTTTTCGCATTCACTGGGCTGGCCGCCTCCTGGTGTGTCGTTCGCGGTGTAAAGCTTATCGATGCGGGATCGGCGGGTGTTTTAGGGCTCCTGGAAATTGTTTTTGGCATGGTGTATGGTGTGATCTTTTTTGCCGAGCGCCCTACTGGCCAAGTGCTCGGCGGTATATTTGCTATTGTGGTCGCTGCAACTATACCGTATATACATCACTTTAAGATAAAAGATGAGCCGTTTGAGCTATAAAAGGAGGCAATTGTGGATATGTTACCGATGAACGAGTTGGCCGATGCCATCAAAGACGTGTTTGTGCACGCTGATGACTACCAAATGGATAAATATGTCCGGCCGTTTAATCAGAATGGCGATTTCTTAGGTGACTGCTTTAACATTATTGCTGTGGAGCCCCATGGCCAAAAGCCACCCACCTTCTATCACACCTTTAGCCCATATGATGTGATATCGGGCAAAGCTCCCGACCAGGCGCTGGTATTTGAGGATGGTGAGCTGCTCCTCAATCTCCCTTTTGCTGCATATATTAGACAGCGTACCGGAGTGATGGCGCCGTTGATCCTTCGGGAGCTAGGAGTAAAAAGCTTGGTAGATAAGAAAGGATTACTTATCGGTTCTGGTGGCACGGCTCAATCTGCGTGGTGATTGCCCGCGGCGATCTGGCGAGCGTTGGCCAATACGACTATATTATCTGCCACAGCAGCGCAAAACAGCCGATCTTAACAGCTGATATGGTAGATCGGATAAAGCCGGGCGCGGTTATTGCTTCGTTTGCCTCCGAAGATCACCAGGAATTGGCCGACGAGTTTTTTGATGCTGCTCACGCGACCATTATTGTCGACTGGGATCAAACGCTGGAAGAAGCACCGGAACTGGCTACCGCCCTTACACAGGGCCGTGTGAACGCCGGCCAGATTATCCGTTTGAAGGACCTATTCTCCGGCCAGGCAAAGATGCCGAGCGGCATGCGCTACACTATATATCGCAGCCATGGCACGCCTATGCAAAATCTAGCGGCGCTCAAACTGCTCCGTTCTAAGGGGTAGCTGCGAACATACCTACTTGCGCACGACAACACATACGCTTAAGCTTAAAGAATATGGATGAATTCAAACAGAAATTGACAGCTGCGGGCTTCCGCGGCGAGCTAGATGATAGTGATCAGACGCGTGAGTTTTATAGTCACGACGCCTCATTATTCGAGGTTAAGCCGCAACTAGTGGTCATGCCTAAAGATAGCAAAGATGTGCAGACGCTTGTGGGTCTGGTTTCGGCCAATAAAAAAAAGATGCCGGAGCTGTCGCTGACAGCGCGTTCCGCCGGTACCGATATGTCTGGCGGCGCAGTCAATGAGGGCATCATTGTCGACTTTAGTAAGCATTTTACGAAAATAGAAAGCGTTACACCCACGGAGGCGCGCACCCAGCCAGGCGTTTTCTACCGTGATTTCGAGAAGGAGACACTAAAAAAAGGCGCTTTGATGCCCTCCTACCCCGCCAGCCGTGACCTTTGTACGGTAGGTGGTATGGTGGCCAACAATTCCGGCGGCGAAAAGTCCTTGGAATACGGCAAAGTCAAAGATTTTGTGACGGAATTGAAAGTTGTGTTTGCAGATGGCAAAGAGTACGTAGTAAAACCGCTCAATAAGCGGGAGCTCATCAAAAAGATGGGGCAAAAAGATTACGAGGGCCAGCTCTACAAACGCCTGTTTGAGCTGTGCGAAAAGAACTACGATGTTATACATAATGCCGAGCCCAAGGTGAGCAAAAATTCCATGGGCTACAATTTATGGTATGTTTGGAACCGCGAAACAGGTATTTTTGATCTCACCAAGTTAATCGTCGGTAGCCAGGGCACGCTTGGGTTCGTAACGGACATTACCTACCGGCTTGTTCCCAAACGCCAGCATTCCGGTTTGCTCGTCGTTTTTTTGCACGACATCGACCGCCTTGGTGAGATTATCCCTAAAGTGCTCGAGCACAAGCCGGCTACCTTCGAATCCTTTGACGATGCCACGCTTATCCTTTCGATCAAATTTATGCCCAGTTTCTTGAAGATGCTCGGCGTGAAGAAGTTTATCCGTTTGCTGATTAGCTTGATCCCTGATGGCTTTCTGCTACTGAGAGGTATCCCCAAATTGATTCTGATGATTGAATTCAACGGCGATACTGAAGACGAAGTGCGCCAAAAGATTAGAGCGTTGCACAAAGAGCTGAAGACCAATCGCGTTCGCTATGAAATTAACGGCCAGGAAGAAGATCCGACTGAGGCCTCAAGCGAAAAGTTCTGGCTGATGCGCCGCCAAAGTTTCAGCCTGCTGCGTTCGAAGGTAAAAGATAAACACACCGCTCCATTCATTGACGACTTGGTCGTTAACCCAGAGCATCTAACGGAGTTTTTGCCTAAGCTCCGTAAAATCGTCAAAAAATACGACTTATTTGCCACGATTGCCGGGCATATGGGTGACGGCAATTTCCACATCATTCCACTTATGAAGATCGAGGAAGAAAAAGAGCGCGCCAAGCTATTGCCCGCTATGAAAGAAGTTGACGAATTGGTGCTTCACTACAAAGGTTCACTCTCTGGCGAGCACAATGATGGGCTTATCCGCGGGCCGTGGTTGGAACAGCAATTTGGCAAGGCCGTAGTTGACTTATTCCGCCAAACTAAACAGATTTTTGACCCTGGTAACATCTTCAACCCACACAAAAAATCTGACGCCGATTGGGATTATAGCTTCTCACACATCCGCCAGCAATTTTAGGGCTGCGTAGAAGCTATTTGTTGCGGTGTGCATTCGGGTACTTGTGGGTCATAGGGGTGACTACCACCGGGAACGCCAATGGGATCTCCGTTAGCGAAGGTGTTTGCAGACCCGTACACTTCAGATCCTCCATATTGGAATTTATAAAATTCATTTACGCTAGTCATACCAGAGGTATTGGGCGCCCAGCATTCGACATCAACAGGCGTATTAAAAGGTACAACGCCGGGAATACCGTCTGGCAGTGCTCCGCCCGATGGCGAGCTAAAGATCGGCGTGCCATTACGGTTGTCGGTAATCTCCGGGTATGTTTGAGGGGTTGGTGTGAGGATTGAACCACCCCTTGTGTCCGTAGGCTTATCTTCGACAGACTGACGAGTTGGGCTAGGCAGATTGGTATTTGGGAAGGATTGCGCTGCCGAATTCCCGCTCCCTGCTCCAGGATTTTCCGCTGCACTTGAAGACGATTGCGTCCGCTGGGCGGGTTGCGATGATTTAGAATCTGTAGCACAGCCGGCGAGTAAGGCGACTACTGCAAGCGCTCCGGCGGTTGGCTTAAGCCGTTTTGTCCTGCGCTTGGGATCGGTATCTGCTATTTGTGAGGTTGTTGCATGCGAGAATTCTGACATAGAGCACTCCTATTAAAGTGCACTTTACCATATGCAAAGGTTACTCGCGTGTCAGGATTATAACGGTGTTTTTCTGAACACCTATATATCAACCTTGCGTGCCGTACATGCTTGGTCTTATGCTAACAATAAGCAATAATCTACGGAGTATATAAAAACATATGACAGCACTTGCCCGTTTAGAGACCACACTAGCTAAGGTTTTAGATAAAAATGCTCCGGTGAAATTACCCAAGGAAGCGCGCAAATCAGTTGCCTACGCATTGTGGTGGATCGCGCTCGCAGTGGGCGTGCTGCAACTATTGGCGACGTTTGGGCTGTGGCATGCTGGCCATGTCGCCAATAAATTTGTAGATTATGCCAATACTATTTCGGCACAGTATGGCGGGCCGGTATATGCCCCGGCGCATCTCGGCATGTTCTATTATCTGTCGGTGTTCGCTATGGCGGGCGTTGCGGTGCTGCTGCTCGTGGCGGCACCAGGGCTTAAGGCAATGAAAAAGGGGGGCTGGGATTTTCTATTTTATGCATCACTGGTGCAAGTCGGGGCTGCTATCGTGCGTCTGTTTTCGAACATTAACGGAGGAATTGGTTCGTTCGTGGGATCGGCCATCGGCGCGCTAGTCGGTGGTTTTTTCTTATTTCAGGTGCGGGATTACTTTATGGGCAAAAAAGTCCCTTCGTCTAAAACCAACTCGGAGCGCGAAAATACTAAAGAAAATTATTCTGATACAAGTTCAGAGTGACAGGTGGCGCCGGTGCGCCTTGCCACGTAACGCGTCCTAGGTCTACTTCGTGGATTTATCGGTTACGAGCTGGCCGTCGCTCAGTCGGAAGGTAACGTCGGTGCGGCCAGCAATAGATAAGTCGTGGGTAACGGCAACAATAGTGGTGTTTTCAGAGCGGCTAAGACTGTGCAAAAGATCGAAGATCATTTTGCCAGTTTGCTCGTCAAGGTTTCCTGTAGGCTCATCGGCCAAAATGAGCTTGGGCTTGTTGGCAAGCGCCCGGGCAATCGCCACGCGTTGTTGCTCCCCGCCGCTCAATCTGCCGGGTTTACGCTGCTGTTTGGCGCCATCCAAGCCAACCTGATCAAGTAATTGTTTAGAACGCGCGGCGCGCTCGTGTGGTACATGGCCGTTGAACTCCATAGGCAGCATTACATTTTCTAGGGCGGTCAGGTTAGGGATGAGGTTGTAGTTCTGAAAGACGAAGCCAATGGTGCTACATCGGTAGGCTATAAGGGCGTGATCGCGGAGCTGCGCGAGCGACTTGCCGTCGACGATGATGTTGCCACTGGTCGGCTTATCCAGTCCGCCGAGCAGACTTAAAAGAGTTGATTTGCCGCTGCCACTGCGGCCGACGATCGATGCGAATTTGCCTTCAGGTATCTCGAAACTGACGTCCTTTAGGGCAGTTACCAGTCCATCGCCGCTGGCAAATGATCGGGTAAGGTTGGTAACGGTGAGCATAGCTTGTCCTTTCGTCGCTACAGTCATTATTCAGCCCTCATTACTTCTGATGGGCGAACCTTGGCAATCAAGCCGGCAGCGGCAGTGCTGCCGATGGCCGCAATCAGGATAGCGCTACCGAAGCCATAGCCGAGGATACTGGCGTCTACGTTGGCACGTAGATTTTTAATGCCACGAATGGCGCCATTATTGTTAAAGTGTGTCCGGAATCCCCCGCCCATAAGTCGCGGACCCGGTCTCTCGCCTACTGGGGCGGTCTGAGATGCCGTCGTGTCCGACGTGCTATTGTTCGCTAGGAGTTTTGTCACCGGCGTTGCTGCTAAGCTACCGATGATAATCCCGATGGCCGCAGCAAGCACGGTAAGCGTAATCGATTCCACAGTAAATTGCAGCATCACCCGCACATTAGAGGCGCCGATGGCCTTGAGTATGCCGATTTCACGGCGCCGCTCACGGACAATCATCACCATGGTAAGCAAGATGATGACGGCTGCAGTACCCGCGGCCCCAATTAAGCTAAAGAGTGAGACATTCTGAATATTTTGCAGTGAGCCGAGGGTCGCTTTTGCAGTGTCGGCGTCATTGGTGATATCGGCCGTGCTGCCCAGTGCATTTTTGATAGCGTTTGTGGTGCTGCCGAGATTGACGGCACTGTCGATATGGACGATAGCGCTGGTGATGGTGTTAGATTGGCTACTCAAACGCTGGATGGTCGGCAACGGCATAATGATCTGGTTGTTGCTAAAGGTGTTGCCGCCGTCGAAGATACCGCTTACGGTAATGGTAGTGCCGTAGGCGGCGAAGGTTGACCCCGTTTTGAGGCTATTCTTGTCGGCGATACCCTTCCCCATAAGAGCAACGTCGGCGTCTTTGCTACCGTCAAAGACATTACCGCTCACGAGCGTCACGCTGCTGTCGCTACTGCCACTGACGCTGCCTAAAGGATTGGTACTGCCCGTGACAGGAATGGGTAGTGTAAAGTTGGTCAGATCGGGTGCTTGTCGGCTCTCGCCGCCGAACGCAACGTCCCCGCCACCTCCGCCCTCGTTACGAAATTGGCGCCTTCCAAAGCTGCCGGCATCGATGCTGGATTGGATGTTAGTAGTATCGCTACCTAGGCGATCATTGACCGATTGGTCGATACTCGTTATGTGCGTCAGCGATTTCACCTTCTTAATGGCGTCACTCGTGAGTGGCGTGCCGCCGCCATCGAATCCACGAATGCCTGCAGGCGCAATACTAATTGTGTTGCCGATATTTTTCTGTACACTAGTAATCTTTTGGCCGATAGCCTGATGCGCCAGCAGCATGCTCAAACTGAGCCCGATACTGAGGCTAAGCATGCCTACAATGGCAACGGTGCGGATGGTATTGCGAAATGCATTGCGAATACCGCGGCTGAAGGCATTCATGGGATCCTTGCGTCCTTTCGATTATACGTTAGGGTCATTGTTGCCTATGCACCTGTAGGTTACCTTAACGAAATCTGAAAGATATAAAAACACCTCCCTTTAAGAGAGGTGTTTTAAAGTACAAGAGAAGGTCTAGTACTGACGACCACCGCGGTCGTTACCGCCCCCGAAGGAGCGACGTTCGCGGTTTTCTTGTGGGCGAGCTTCGCTCACAGCAACGGTACGACCACCGAGGTCTTTGCCGTCCATGCCCTTGACTGCGGCCTGAGCTTCTTCATCAGAGCTCATCTCTACAAAGCCGAAGCCCTTTGAGCGACCAGTGTCACGGTCGATGATTACCTTGGCCGAGACCACAGTACCGAATTGCGCGAAGGCATCGGAAAGTTGCGCGTCGTCGACGCCGTAGCTCAGTGAGCCAACAAATAGTTTAGTAGCCATTGTCTTAGCTTATCCTCTTTTTTCTTGCCGAGGTAAGCTGGTATTTCGTTTCCAGTTAGCTGCTCCTCAAGCGTTGTTAACATAACTTTCTAGAACTTTTGCTTAGCAGCAGCTTGTTTCTAGTATTTGTAGTATAGCACAAATTGTACCGTATACTGTCAAGCTTTCGTTTTTATCTCTTGTTTGTTTTGTATATAATAAACTGAAAGTACTACGAGACAGCTGTCAGGGGGTGCAATGCTGGGAGACCTATCCGGCACGAGATTACGTATTCGCACGACTCTATTGGGGTGTTTGGCTCTAGGCCTGTGCTTGGTTGTAGCTATACATAAAACGCCTGGGGCGGGTGCGCCGGGAGCTCCGGCTACGCCCCGCAAGCAGCCTGGCCTGACCGCTTCTTTACCACTGCCGCCATTCGTATTTCCCGGCGGCAAGCGGCAATTATCGGGGGTGTATCGTTTTGTGGCGCTCTATGGCTCACCGGATACACCTGCGCTTGGTGCGCTGGGCGATCAGCCGTTGTCAGCTGCTGCTGATCGCATTCAGGCAATTGCCAAAGAGTATCAACCGTATTCGGCAGAGCCGATATATCCGTCTTTCGAAATCATTACCACGGTGGCTTCGGGCAGCCCGACAGATAATGGCGATTACTCGCAAGAAGTCGATCCGGCGGTGATTTTGCCGTGGGTGCAGACGGCCCGCGCACGTGGTATCTATGTAGTGCTCGATTTGCAGTCGGGGCGTACCGACTTTTTGACCCAGGCCAAAGAATATCAGGCCTTGCTCGAACAGCCGAACGTCGGCCTGGCGCTGGACCCCGAATGGCGTTTAATGCCGGATCAGGTCCCTTTGAAGCAAATCGGCTCAGTATCTATAGACGAGGTGAATGGGGTGAGTACGTGGCTGGCAAATCTGATAAGCACACACAAGCTTCCCCAGAAATTATTTGTTTTGCATCAATTCCGTTTGGATATGTTGCCGGGCCGCGAACGGCTCAACACAAATTGGTCCCAGCTGGCGTATATTGTCCAGATGGACGGACAAGGTACGCAAGTCGCCAAGCAAGATACCTGGCATAGCATCACTGCGTCTCCACCGCCACATGTCGTATTCGGGTGGAAGAATTTTTATACGCAGGACAGCCCTATGCTGGATATAGCTAATACCATGCGCCTGCAACCCCGACCCTGGTACATCTCCTATCAATAAGAAAAATAACAGCATGGTCTCGGTAAAAATGTATACTGCGAATGTAAAACGTAAGGAGAGTGCCATGAATCCGGACGATAATAAACTGAACGACGAAGACAAAAGCGAAAAGATCGCTCATGGCCAGGACGGTCAACCCCCTTTTTCCGAGCCAGACGACGTTAAACAAAGTGGCGGGCAAAATGATTTGCACCCCTCGCGCGATACCGACATGGACGGCGACGACGAGTATCACAATGGCGCCGATAGCGCAGCCGGTTGGCAGGAAGATAAGGATCAGGACGAAGACGAGCACGCCATACGTCTTGGCTAGTCGCCTGCCCGTAGTCCTAAGTCCGGCCTAGAATCCCGCATCTAGTAGTCCATCCTGGTAGCTACTCCCCCATCGCTTTGCTGCCTGTTCTATTTTTGTAACCGCTATCCAGTTATTTCGAATCGGGAGTTTAGAGTTCTAAGCCTTGCAAAACTGCCTGAAGGTCATGTACCGTATAAACAGTAGCAGGGTTAAAACAGTGATAAAATCGCCATTCATTGTAGCGCTTGATGCGGCCGAGCCGGTATTCGCAGCTGTACAAGTAGAGCAATTGCATAATGCCACGCCGTGTCAGGACTGGGACCTGCACACACTGCTTAACCACGTCTTAAGTGAACTGGCTTGGATTCCAGAACTGCTCGCAGGTAAAACGACGGCTCAGGTGGGCGACGCATTTAGCGGCGACTTGGTGGCGGGCGACCCTAAGGCTGCTTGGCACAAATATGCAGTAACTGCCCGCAAAAGCGTCGAAACTACTTCTATGCATTTGGTTGTGCATTTGCCCTATGGTAACGTCCCTGCGAACAGCTATCTTGAAGACCTCACCGCTATGATTGTCATACATACCTGGGATGTTGCCCGATCGATCGGCTTCGATTTCCATATCGACGATGATTTTGCCAAAGCACTCTACCTCCTCAACCAAGGCAAGATGGACGCCCAGCGCGCTCACGGACTCATTGGCCCTGAAATTCCAGTGCCTTCAGATGCATCCAGCGAGGTAAAACTACTCGGCCTTTTCGGCCGAAGCGTCCACTAATTATGGGTGTATACCTGCTTGTTGTAGCCTCTGTTCCGTGGTGTGTATGCGCGAAATGATACTGCTAGAGATGTCCGGACTATTTTCGGGTAGCCGATTCCATCCTAATGCGTCTTGGTACTGGATTGCACGATCAGCCCCGTTCCAGGTATTGATTTCAATAATATCTTCCAAGCCAACTACACTAGAGGCAGCCTCGAAGATGCGAGCGAAAGTTACGATCGTTTGGCGATCTCCCTGGCTGCGAGCAACTTGGGCACGCGATTGTAGGACATTGAGTGGTAAGCCAATAAGGCAGTATGCTGCAACTGCATGAGCAATATCATGTCCGCTCATTTTCGGGGCGTTCGCTACGAGTATTCTTCCTTGGCTGATGCTCTCAGTAGACTTCTCGGCACTAAACTCGCCGCCGGGTCCCAAGTGCAACTCGGCGGTGAGTGGCGGACTATCCGGATTACTCTCGGCTGCAACTAATTGGTTGAATCGTTCGCAGAACGGAGCCGATGCTGGATGGGTCAGTGCCGCCACATGCGTACCAGACTCTAATTGATGAACGGTGGCCTCGATGCCAAGAAAACCGAGCGCCGGAGCAAGACCAGTCCTGGCAAGTTTTTCTATGGCAATTGTATCTTGATATCGTGGCCCACAGTTGAATCCCGTCGATAGGTACAGCCCCGGATGGTCGCCGTTAGGGTGCCAAACTTGCAGGAGTGCGTCACTCGGCGCTGCTTCAATTAACATTCCGTTCGAACTTATGTATTCGTCCGGCCATGCATCCGGTACCGGGATCTCCGGAAAATATTCACACAGCTTCATAATTACTTATTATACAATGCAAGCCATGCTTCAACGCCAGCCTTGGGGATTTTTGGAAATATAGTATGGCAAATTGCATCGGCTACCCGCGGGAAAGTGCTAATGGTATAATTCTAAAATTAGTAGACAGTAGGTGGGTTGATATAGGTATGATCAAAAAACAGTCGGATGATCCAGATGTGACAGCGGCAGCCGGCCAGGCGCTCGCTATTGTAGAGCAAGCATTGCACGAATTGCCGAAGGCAGAAGTGTTCGATTACGGCGGCCATGAGCTGCATGTGGGTGAATATGATGTCTGCAGCCGCTGTACGATTCCTATTGCCGAAGCGCAGCAGGCCCATGACGCCCTGCTTAGGAAGGCTGAAGCTTTAGAAGATGGTGTTGTCCGGGAGCATGTAGCACTCGCAGCCGAGTTATTCCGTCTGGAAGCCGCAGCCGCCGAGGTGCGTGCGGAACTACACAATGGCCAAGGGTCTGAAAAGATTTTGAACGCACTGCTGGGATTTTTATACGAGCGCAACGTTCACGATGCCATCGACCATAGCCACAATGGAGGTAACTAAGGTATGCCCGACCAAAACCGAATTAACCACCATTTGGACAACCTCCGCAAATTAATCACTCCTTCTGGTTTATTTTTAGCCTCATCACTGAGCGTGCAAACGGGTTACGACAAGGCCTGGTTGCGCGATAATGTGTACGAGGCGCTTGCGTTCGAATATGCGGGGCAGTGGGACGTGGTACGCAAAACCTATCACACGCTCTTAGACATCTTCGACAAACATATCGATAAGATCAACTGGGCCGTTACAAATAAACCATTTGAGAGCTGGCAGTTCATTCATGCCCGCTACAATCCGGATACGCTGGAAGAATTTTGGGAATCGTGGGGCAACAAGCAGCACGATGCTGTCGGCGCAGTGCTCTTTAAGTTGGCCGATTTTGAGCTGCAGGGCCATAGCATGCTGCGCAGTGACAAAGATCGTAAAACCGTCCAGACGCTCATTTATTACATCTGCAACGTGGAGTATTGGCACGACACCGACTCGGGCATGTGGGAAGAAAATGAGGAGATTCACGCCAGCTCGATAGGCGCCGTGCTGGCCGGCCTTAAAAAATGGCAGCAGGTAGGCACGATGGATGTCGACCAAGACGCAATTGACCGTGGCGAAGCTGCACTGAAAGAGCTGTTGCCCCGCGAGTCGGAGTCGAAGTTTACCGACCTCGCCCTGCTCTCGCTCGTCTACCCCTATAACGTTGTTACCCCAGAGATGGCTCAGGAGATTGTTACAAATCTTGAGTATCACCTCACCAAAGACAAAGGCGTGATGCGCTACAAGTTTGACGCCTACTACAACCGCAATTCCGACGGATACTCAGAAGAAGCCGAATGGTGCTTTGGCCTCAGCTGGCTGGCGATTGCCTACAAGCGGCTTGGCAACCACGACAAAGCCCGCGAATATTTGCGGCGTGCCACCGATACGGTTACCAAAGATGGCAAAATCCCCGAGTTATATTTCTCGCATAGCAACCAGGCGAACGAGAACAACCCCCTAGGGTGGTCTGAGAGCATGTACGTTGTTGCGTTATATGAGGTTGAAGGCTAGTACCAAGGTGTTCTTAGTGTCGTTTTCTATTTTTGTGATATGACGCCATGCCGCCGGAATCGAGAAAAAGGTTGGCTGTTCTAACCCATGTTGCATCAAAAAAACTGAATTCTGTAATTGGGGCTAATGACTCGGGGTCTTGCAACGTACGTGCAGGACAGCCGGACCCTTTAGTCATGAGATTGCCCATGAGCCTCAGCGTCTCATTGGTAAAACGAAGTGCAGGTAGGCCATCTGTCTCTATAGGGTCAAAACTACCGACTTTAGCATAAGGTTGCCCCAGTCTTGCGAGGAAGGGTTTCACTTCCTTATCGGGCAGTGATCCTATTAGGCTCAAACTGCGTCCACTGCGTATGATAATGTCTTTTGCATTGAGCGTATTGTTGCGCCAACAATCCGGCACTTCTCTCTTCTTGGGAAACTGATGAACTGCCCGTACACCACCGCCAATTACGACTGCTGGGTCAACAAAAGGATCTACGACAAGAGGGCCCATCACATCAAAATCTATAAGCATCTCTAGCCGACCAGAATCCATAGCATTCCTTAATTTAGGCTTTTCGTTATACAGAGCTACAAGTGCGCCTTGTTTAGTGAACAGTTCCGCTATGTTTGTAGCAAGATGAGCCGCGATAGTACTTCTGCGCGCAACTTCATGCGGCAGTTTTTCCAGGACGTCTGGTTGCTCAAGCGTCGACAAAGTAAGATCCAGCATAAAAGCTGTCGCTGGCGAAAGGAATTCGCGTGCAGTATTAATAGTCTGTTCATCTGGCCCAGAATACCAGGCGGTCTCTAAGAATTTTGTCTTACATACATTATACGGGTGGCCCAATTCTTGTTCGGCGAACTTAAAACTCATATCGGTTACGATATCAGTCGAACATTAGCAGAACAAGTGAATCGCGAGTTTTTAGATAAAGGATTAGATTCGTTAATCCGCTAACTGTTTTTGAAGAAAATATGGTAATCTGTTGCAGAAGTTATAATTATCGAAAATGAGGGCCACTATGGCAGATACCGACTATGTAATCGAAGCAAAAAATCTGGTGAAATCGTATGGTCAGAACAAAGTCTTGAAAGGCATTAATCTGAAGGTAAAACGCGGCACAATGGTCGCACTTCTAGGGCCAAATGGTGCCGGTAAAACCACGACAGTGCGTATTTTGAGCACGTTGCTCGGTTTTGACAGCGGCACTGTCCATGTTGAAGGGTTTGACCTCATTAAAGAAGCCGATAAGGTGCGAGGGGTCATCGGGCTAACTGGCCAGTCTGCCGCAGTCGACGAATTGCTCACTGGCCGCGAAAATCTCGTCATGATGGGCCGTTTGTATCGTTTGACGCCAGCGAGCGCCAAGGCTCGTGCCCAGGAGTTACTCGAAGATTTTGATTTACTGAAGGCGGCCGAGCGCCCGGCCAAAACTTACTCTGGCGGTATGCGCCGCCGGTTGGACCTGGCAGTCAGTCTCATCGCGGTGCCGCCCGTTATCTTTTTGGATGAACCTACGACCGGATTGGACCCGCGCTCGCGCTTATCGATGTGGAACATCATTAAGAAACTCCTAGCTGATGGGACAACGATTCTGCTCACAACCCAATATCTCGATGAGGCAGACCAGCTTGCTGATAGTATCGTCGTCATTGATGGCGGCAAGGTTATTGCCGAAGGCACGGCGGCTGAACTAAAGAGCAAGGTTGGTAATGATCGGCTGGAGCTAAGTTTCAAGAATGAGCCTGCGTTCAAACAGGCGACGACCCTGCTCGCTAAGAGTGTGGTGGAGACGAATGACAAGGAGTACACAGCGACGGTGGTTATTAAAGACACCGACACTGATATCCGCCAAACGTTGAACGCGCTGGCTGAAGCTAAAGTGCACGTGCAATCGATGGAGATCCACAAGCCAACGCTCGACGACGTGTTCTTGTCGCTTACCGGCAAACAGAAAACCACGAAAAAAGAGGAGACAAAATAATGGCTGCTGAGCTGGTATTCGAGAAAAAACCGAAATGGTGGTTGTCGCTCAACGATTCGTTGCTGATGATCAAGCGTAGTACACTGCATATTATCCGTAACACCGATCAGCTGCTCGGTGCGTTCTTCCAGCCGGTGATGTTTTTGGTGTTATTTTCGACGGTCTTTGGTGGTGCGATTTCTAAAGCGTTGCCGGCTGGAGTCACCTACCTTAATTTTTTGATGGCCGGTATCATCGTACAAACCGTGGCTTTTGGCTCGACGACCACGGCTGTATCGGTTTGCAATGACCTCCAAAAAGGGATCATCGATCGCTTCCGTTCCCTGCCGATGTCTAATCTCGCCGTGCTCAACGGACACGTCACCTCAGACCTATTCCGCAATACTATCTCCACGTCGGTGATGCTACTTACGGGGCTGGCCATCGGTTTCCGTAGCCATGCTAATCCGCTGCACTGGCTGTATATCGCTGGTATTTTGTTTCTGTTCACCTTTGCCTTTTCGTGGTTGGCGGCAATTATCGGGCTGTTTGCCAAAAGTGTTGAGGCCGTACAGTGGCTGACCTTTGTAATGATCTTTCCGCTCACTTTTGCCAGCACTGCTTTCGTGCCGGCTGAAGGTATGAATCACATTCTGCGTGATTTCGCTGTAAACCAACCTATCACGCAGGTGGTTGAGGCTGTTCGTGCGTTGATTTTAGGGTCTCCCATTGGTAATCATGGCTGGCTGGCAGTAGTTTGGTGTGTCGGTATGCTTGTTGTGGCGTTGCCACTGGCCTCTATTCTTTTCCGTCGTAAGACTTCGCAATAGAATTACAGCTTGATTTTCGATTCTGTGAGTGAGAGAACTCTAGCTATATATACAAAACGGGTGAGGCGATCGTGTGGAACGCCTTTATGCCCTTTTCCCTGGATGCAGTAGCGCCCGACAGTAGCATGAATACCGTACTCACAGGTGGTGTCCTGGCAACTGCGGTGTCTTTTTAGGTTTTTAGCTGTTGCCTATCGGCGGCAGTCGGACACGGTAGTAGGGTCTATCGCAGTAGAGCCCCAGGGGCCATTCGTAGAGACAACTGTTACAAATGAAACTTTAAAGAAGTTCCGTACCTGGGGCACGGCGCTAGCCATGGGAGTACCGCCGTAGTTGATTACCTGGCCGAAGCGAAGTTCGGGACACATATGCCTCGTTGCCTAAGCGGCGGGCATGAACCATATAGTACACCACTCAGTGTGGGGTTTGCTGGCATGGCTACCAATATATATTTTGGCGGCGCACAAAAGGCCGGGTATGAAACCCGGCCTTTTGCAGCTTAGGAGAAGCTTGAACCCTTACTCTACAGGTAAGTAATGGTGTACGTGCCTGCCGATGCAGCGGGGAATACTGCATAGGAGACGCCATTGATGATCTGTGTTCCAAAGGCGATCGTCGTTGTACCATTTTTGATGGTCGAAACGGTTTTCGTGCCGTACTTGCTAGGTTGCAACATAAGCAAATTAGCTGCCGGATTACTGACCGTAAAGGTAATCTTGCCTGTTGCGTAGACTGGGTTGGAAATGGCGGTTGCGTTGCGGGCTGCCCAGAATGTTTGGGCCTGTGCGCCGGAGATAACTGGAATATCGTTGTTAGCGGCAACGCTTAGTACAGATGCCTCCGTTTGATTGGAAATGGACTGATTATCGAGGTGACCAAGTACGGTGAAGTATCCATAGTAGCCGTTCGCTCCAGTGGCATTGGTGATGAGGGTGTTGAGCGCTGTTTGATCCACAGTGCTGGGGTTCTCGTCAGTTGCCTGAGTGGCAAATTGGTTGACGCCGGTGAGGGTACCATCGGAGTCGGCCATGTTCTGGGGGAGGCCGGACCCTGTAAACAGACATTGCCCTACGTTAAAGAGCGCGTTCGGCCAGCAAGAGCTGTTCATATCGGCTTTGATACCGTGAACTGCCTCTTCTTTGGCGACGGTAGCGTAATCACGCCAAATGCCGTAGCAGTGCAAGCGTTCCGTTAACGGCGAATGGGCGGCGTTGAGCGTTGGGAACGACGATTGCCAGCCGTTTAAGTCGCTACTGAAGATTGACTCTAGTTGGGATTGCGTAGACCAGTCGGCAGCGCAGTTGCCGCTTTCGGAAATATGTGGGCTTACTTCGAATCCAGCATCGGCATACGATTTGGCACTGGCATCATTGAAAGCTCCGGCGTATGCATAGCTGGTGGAACGAATGCAAGTCCAGGCCGCAACGTTACAGCCTGCGGGGCTGGCAGCAGTTTCGCTGGCAAAACGGGTGAGGGTTTGTGAGCTGGGGGTGGCATGATCATCACCGGTCATGATGAAGGCCGCTTTGAGCAGACCGTTGGGATGGTTGGCATCTACTTTATAGCTGGGGAATGCCCACTTGATGGGGAATGGGTATTTAGTAGTCTCGATTTGGTTGGCAAGGAGTGTAACCTGGAGATCTGCCTGAGGTACGGCTGCCTTAGTAGCGTCCAGATAGCCAAAGGCAAAACGATCGCCCATGCGTGGATATGAATCGCTTGTGGCGGCTTGGCCAGCGAGGCCAGGGTTGCCTTCTCGGGTGTATACGACTGAGCGTGCCAAGTCGTACATCCAAGCCGAGGCGGTACCGCTACCAACGGTCTTGGTAGAAACGGCCGGATAGCTGGTGGCCGTGGAAGCGTCGCTGTACAACAGCGCTATGGCACGTGCGCCTGCGAGGGGGCGCTCATCGGCAACGCTGTGGAATTGTAGGGTTTGAGCGTCGATGCCATTTCCTGGAGATTGAGTGGTATCAATTTTTATATAGGCATCGGGCAGAATATTGTCTCGCGTGCCCAGACCAAGCAAGTTGTTCAGGTTGTCAGCTGGCTTCATAGCGATGAAGTTGCCGCCGGCGTTTACCCAATTAGTTACTAGTGTTACCTGGTTGGCCGTCAGTGGCGCCCCATCGGCTAGAATAACCGTGTGGTAAGGGGTCAAAACTGAGGCTGCGGTAAGGTTTCCAGTATCGGTTGCCGCACAGGCAATGCCCTTTGTCTGCAAGATGGCGTTGCAGTAGTTGTCCGAAAAATGATTCGTTGGGTCGGTTAAAACCAATACTGATCCAGTGCCTGTGACACCGCCTCGTGGCGCCGGCTGCGTGATCGTTGGAGCTATGTAAGTGGATGAAAAATCCACGTCCACTGCATAGTCGCTGCCGGTTGTGGCCTTAATCGGTACTTGAGGTATCGCACCATAGGAATACACGCCGTTGCCTCCAGGGGTACTGTTGCCTGGCAATGCTACCAAGGGTGTATTGACAATGCCGCTGGCCAGGCCGCCGCTCGTGTATGAGTAATGTCCATTCGGGGCAAAGTACGATGCAATGTAGGTGGTATTAGCAGCAACAGGCACCATATCTGCAAAACGTACATCTTGCCAACCCGTCGCTGTCTCATTAGTAAAGGTGGCTTGTGCGAGTAGGGTGTGCTTGCCCGTCCACAGGCTGCCTACGTGCGTGCCTGTGTTGGTGCCGCCTTTATAAAAGCGTATGCCGCTGATGTAGCCAGCTGTTTGAGCCTGGAACTGTACGCCCAACGAGGCTGAGTTGCTGTCAGATGTAGCTGGCTCGGTTGGTACGAAGTTTGAGCTATAGATAGTGGTAGCCGGTGGCGGCGGAGGTGTAGTGCCGCCCGGCGTAAAGAGTACATCTACCCAGTAATTACTTGATTGGTACGAGTTGATGGGGAATCCACCGCTCGGTGAGGATGTGTAATTATACACACCATTCCCGCCCGCTGTTCCGGATGCGAGTGCGGTGATATCACCATTGGTGCTGGCGATAGCGTTCGTTAGGTTGCTGGGATCAGCAGTCGCACTGTCGTAGGAATAGTGCCCTGCTGGCGCCAAGTACGATGCGATGTATGTGGTGTTTGGGGTGAGCGCAACAGGCGCGGCAAAAGTGGCTGTTTGCCAGCCGGAAGCACTTTCACCACTAAACGTTACTTCCGCCATTTTACCGCCGGTACTCGACCATAAATGGCCTACATGCGTACCGGTGTTCGCGGCGGCTTTATAAAAGCTGACCCCTGTGGCAGTACCGCTGACTGCAACCGTGAATTTAACACCCAGCTCCACCGAATTGCCGTCGCCAGAATCAATGTGCGCCGGCGTGGCAGTGCCCGACCATATCGACTCAGACCCCACGGCATGCACGCGCGAAAGCGTCAGGAACGGGGTGATGCCCGAGCAACTCAAAATAAGCATGGCTATGAATGCCATGCTCCTTTGCATTATATTTTTTCTCCCCATTCCTAACTCCTGGTCGTTTATGACAATTATTAAATTTTTATGAACACCCGACCGTATTAAAACATTAGCCGCGCAAAAAGACTACTTTTTTGTGCGGCTAATGTTCGTTGGGATGCTGGGGACTAGTCTTGGTTAATAACGCTGAAAGCCTCAAGTCTAAAGATAGGGCCTTCGGCATCGTCGGGCCTATTCATCGCTTCCCACTGGTCTACCGGGCAAGTCGGCTGCCATGGCTCACCGCTCCTGATGCTTTGGCCATATGCCAGGGCCTCCTCGGCATTCACCCATGCAATTTCCCTTCCTTGGGAGATAACATGATCGGGGAATAGTATCCCATCCAAGTGGTCATTTTCATGTCCTAATATTACGGCTCTAAAGTCAGACACCGCTTCTTCATGCCTTTTCCCCCCGAGGTCGAACCAGGTTGCTCTGACCTGGGAGGGTCTCTCGACTATGCCAGCTAAAGGACCGCAAGAGAAGCATCCTTCTGACCCAAGCCGTGTGTCATCTTCCCAGGGTTCAATTTCCGGATTTATCATGAGTGTTAGCTCTGAGTCTTTAGAGGTCGTCGGATCTGTAGTGAACTGAGCAATGAAAGCGCGCACACCTTCGCCGATCTGCGGTGCAGCTAATCCAACGAGCCTACGACCCGCTTCCAGCTCTCGCTCAGCGGTAGACTGTAGTTTGTATTCAAGGGCTCTCATAACGCCGCTCTGGATAACATCTCGAGGAATCTCTCGAGCCCTTTGACGTAATACAGGATGGTGCGTCGCTACTTCGCCTAAACGTTGGCTCCGTCTGAAATTTTCAATTGTGCCTACACTCGGTGACTGCCAACCTTCCGGCATTCGCTGGGATGGATCTCGGTGCACACGTGGGTCATTACCATGAGACATTACTTACTCCTATTGAAACTCCTCAGTTATAGCATACTTTTATGATATCAGGGGGTATTTTTATCGGTGAAAAGTGGTATTATGATAGATAATCAAACGAACTACGGCTTCATTCACCGTTTGTGTTACGGCCTTTGAAGATACCTCTTTGATTTCTTGTATTTGGGCGTACAATGGGTGACGTAAAAGTGAAGCAGCGCTTCATACATATACAGATATAATCTGGAGGACTAGCATGCATGGCGCAACTATGCGTTTTATAAAAATCGATTCGACGTCTCCTGTTATTGCCGACGTTAAAGACCGTATTGGTACTGCTTTAGCTGCTGGCCAGGGGGTAGTGTGGCTGGTATCGGGCGGTTCGGCTGTGCAGCTCGAAGTTGCTATTATGAACCAGCTGGCTGGGCGCGACCTGGAACGACTGACGATTATGCAGATCGATGAGCGCTATGGCGTTACTGGCCATGCTGACAGCAACTGGCAAAAATTACTCGATGCTGGCTTTGTCCCAGGTAATGCCCGTTGTATGCCGATGCTCACTAGCAAGTCATTTGAAGAAACAATAGAGTCATACGCCACTGCCCTTGCAGTGGCGTTTCAAGCTGCCGATTTGCGTATTGGCTTATTAGGCATGGGGGCCGATGGTCATACGGCCGGTATCCTGCCTGGGAGTTCTGCTGCACAAGAAACGACGGCATCCGTTGCAGGTTATCAGGGGCCTGATTTCTTGCGGATTACCCTTACCGAACCGGCATTGATACAGCTTGACGCTGCTATTGTGTATGCGGTTGGTGCCGAGAAGTTACCGGCCCTGGAGCGCTTGCGCGAAAACGTGCCAATAAGCGAGCAGCCAGCGCAAATTTTGAAACATGTCCGACAAGTATATATTTATAATGACCAAATAGAAGGAGCGCTATGAAAGTTGGTTTTATTGGACTCGGTAAGATGGGTTCACAAATGGTCACTCGCCTTATTGAAGGCGGACACGAAGTGGTGGCAACTGACCGCAACCAGGAAACTATTCAATTGGCGGTCGAACAAGGTGCGGTTGCTGCAGCGGACCGTGACGAGTTAGTCGGTAAACTGGGATCGCCAGCAGTAGTATGGTTGATGATTCCCTCTCAGGCAGTTAGTGACGAGCTTGCTGCTTTGCTCCCTCTGCTCCCTGCGGGCAGTATCGTCATCGATGGTGGGAATTCTGACTTCCGCGAGACACGCACGCACGCCGCGACCTGCCTGGCGGCTGGCGTGCATCTGATGGATGTGGGCACGAGTGGCGGGGTGTTAGGCCTGAAAGATGGTTTTTCAATGATGATCGGCGGTGATCCAGACGTATTCAAAACCATCGAACCGCTCATTAAAGCGCTCGCTCAGCCAAACGGCTACCGCTATTTTGGCAGTCCAGGTGCTGGCCACTACGTCAAAATGATCCACAATGCTATTGAATATGGCATGATGGAATCCTATGCTGAGGGCTATCGTTTACTGAAGGATGGCACCGACTATCCGGAGCTTGATCTTGCTGCTATTGCCGACGTTTGGCAGCACGGTAGTATCATCGCCAGCATGCTCAACGGATTAGTGGCTGATATTTTTGCCGAAAATCCAACACTTGAAGGCATCGATGGTTACGTGGCACAATCCGGCGAGGCCAAGTGGACACTCGAAGCGGCAACTAAGCAGCAGATTGACATGCCCGCCGTACAAGCATCATTGGATGTCCGCAGCGCCAGCGAACAAGGCAACATTACATTTGCCACCAAATTGCTTGCTGCTATGCGCAACGCTTTTGGCGGCCATAAGCTGAATAAATAATATGCCTGCAGACATTCTTGAATCACTAAAGCCAACTATCCTTGTCATTTTCGGCATAAACGGCGATCTATCGCGTCGTAAGCTACTGCCGGCTATTTATCAGCTCGTCAAACAGGATTTGCTGCCGGAGACATTCTGTATTGTGGGCGTTACGCGTAACGAGATGAGTAACAAAGAATTGCTCGAAGGCATGCAGCAGACGATGGCCGAAAGTGGCAAAAAGTGCGACCCTCACATGCTGCAGAAACTGAGCGATATGATCGAGATGGTAGCTATGGATCTGCTGGATCCTGCCCAGTACGCCCAGCTGAGGGAGCGGCTCAACGGGATCGAGAATGATCGGGGCGTATGCATGAATCGACTGTTCTACCTTGCCATTCCAGCCCAAATTTTCGAGCCGGTGGTCGCACAATTGGGTAAAAACGATCTGAGCAAATCCTGTCAGCACGGTACGGGCGCTAGCCGGTTGTTAGTCGAAAAACCGTTCGGCTACGACTTGGCATCGGCACACGAACTACTGAATGTCCTCGGCGAACACTACAGTGAGGAGCAGATCTATCGTATCGATCATTACCTAGCCAAAGAAACGGCTCAAAACATTCTGAACTTCCGTTTCCAGAACCCTATCTTTGCGCGCAACTGGGATAACAAATCGATTAAGCACATTATGATTACGGCCGCGGAGTCGATAGGTATTGAAGGGCGCGTTGCATTTTATGAGCAGACTGGCGCCCTGCGTGACCTTATCCAGAGCCACTTGCTGCAACTTTTGGCACTTGTCACTATGGAAAAGCCCAAAACGCTCACTTCGGCCGACGTGCATCACCAGAAGCTGGAGCTCCTAAAATCAATAACACCGATTGCTCCTAATATGGTCGAAGCTAACGCTGTTCGCGGACAGTACGACACATATAGGGCAGAAGTCGAAAATGCCGACTCGTTGAGTGAAACATATGCAGCTATTCGTTTGGAGATCGACAATCCGAGGTGGGAAGGCGTGCCTATCTTGCTTCGTACCGGAAAAGCGTTGGCTGAAAAAGTGGTCGACATTGCAGTTGTGTTCTCCGATGAGGACGATTTGACTCAAGAAAATGTGCTGACTATCCGCATTCAGCCAAACGAAGGCATCGCGCTTCAGTTACTGGTTAAAAAACCGGGCTTCACTAACGAAGTCGAGCCAGTACAGATGGACTTCTGCTACCGCAACTCGTTCTCTGGCCAGAGCGCCCACCCCGATGCCTACGAGCGCGTCATCATAGACGCCTTCCGTGGCGATAAAACGCTGTTCGCTACCAGTTTCGAAGTTATTGCTAGCTGGGAAATTATCGAGAGCGTCATCCATGAGTGGGCGAAGAACGACACAGGCCTCGAGATATACAAGACAGGTTCCTGGGGACCGAAGGCTGCTGATACATTGGCCGAAAAAGCAGGCATGGCGTGGGTTATGCCAGACATGCAAGTATGCCAGACCCATACGCACGCCACGAAGTAGTTATTAACGATAGCAGGTAAGGAGAATTATGCTGCAACTTCACTACGATGAGCGGTTAGATCAAGACGCCTCATTTCAAGCCAAGCGGGTTCGGGCGGACGAGTACAGCGCACGTTTGCGCACAATTGTTGCGAGCGGCGAGTACCAGGAATATGAAAGCTCAGCTTGTCTGCCGAGCGACGACGCACTTCTGCAGCGCGTGCAAGCTCTAGCGAGCCAGAAGGTTACCGACGCGTTGCGCTATCACATTGTTATTGGTATTGGCGGTTCCAATCTAGGCACAAAAGCCGTCTATGACGCGCTCCATGGCAGTTTTGATGTGCTTAAGCCAACCCGCTTCCCTAAACTGCTGTTTGCCGAAACGACCGATCCAGAGTGGCTTATTAAAGCTGGCGTACTGCTAAAGACTATAGATCGCCCTGAGCAAATCCTCGTTAGTGTTATAAGCAAGTCGGGTGGCACGACCGAAACGCTAGCTAACTTTGAAATCCTCATGGCTACCTTACGACATCAGCTCCCCGATTGTTTGGACCGAGTCGTTGCTATTACTGACGAAGGTTCGGCTCTATGGGACGAGGCCAACAAGCAGCAGATTGCTTGCTTAGGCCTGCCCAAGCCAGTTGGCGGACGTTATTCAGTGCTCTCGGCAGTCGGTCTATTTCCGCTCGCGACCATTGGTATCGATATCGTGGCCTTGCGCGAGGGTGCTTCGGCGATGCGTACTGAAGTACTGAGTGAGGAAGGTGCAAATCTGGCCGCTACTTCAGCAGCGTTGCTCGCTTATTACAATGAGCAAGGCAAAACGATTAACGATAATTTTTTCTTCCATCCCGAGCTTGAGTCGCTGGGTAAATGGTACCGCCAGTTGATGGGTGAGAGCGTCGGTAAGGCGGATTCGCTCGACGGCAATACAGTACACGCTGGCATCACGCCAACCGTGAGCCTAGGCTCAACCGATCTGCACTCTGTGGGTCAGCTGTACTTGGGCGGCCCGCTCGATAAAATCACCACTTTTGTATATACAACCGAGAATGCCGAAATCAGCGTGCCCACCGAGCGCGTCTTCCCTGGCCTCGTCCCAATGATCGACGGCAAAAGCGCCCAGGCGATTATGGAAGCAATCTTAGGTGGCGTGAAGATTGCCTACCAAAAAGCAGAGCTGCCGTTTATGGAAGTGGCGCTTACCAAAATCGACGAGCGCACCATTGGTGCCTTCCTGCAGTTTAAGATGCTAGAGATGATGTACCTCGGCCAGCTCCTGAATGTCAACAGTTTTGACCAGCCAAATGTAGAGTCTTACAAAATCGAGACCAAGAAGTTGCTCGAAGCCTGAAGGTAGGCGCGCGCCCCTAACGCAAGGTACGCCACCCACCTTTACGATTATTGTCAGCAACCGCCCGGATAAGGTTCTTAAAAGCCGATTCGGGCAATTGCTGATTTTCGAAGATCTGTATCGACCGTGCAGTTACATTTCCCTGCCCCTGGTTGATAATCTTGGCTGGGTCGGGCGCGATTGGATCATAAATAAAGACGTTGATATGGTCTTTGGTAGCCTGAAGAGCGCAGACATTGCCTTGCAAGATAAAATAGGGGCGATCCCCCCGCTTGATGGTCTCCTCGATATCGGGTTCAGCTTCGTGGATCAATTTTCGTATCTGTTCACATAGCTCTTTTTGCCAGCCGGGCAATGGTCCCAAGAAGCGATCAACCCGGGGGTCGGTATGTGGTTTGTTCATCAGACCAATTATAACAAGTAAGATGATTTTTATTTCGGGTATTACGCCATGACTCGATGGGGTCTTACGTGCCGTACGAGAATCATATTTTATGATGGACATACTATATGACTATATGCTACTATCCCAAATATGGACCGGCCCAAGCGCAATCTTATCGACGAATTACTGGTAAAAAGTAATGGTTTCTTGCTGGCGATGCTTGGAGTGGAATCGCGCCGTAGATTCACCGAGGGAGTCGAACAGCTCGGCTTGAGCTGGCAAGGTCAGAACGTCATAACTGCGCTTTGTGTGCTGGCGCAGTACGGAGCGGTCTCACAGAAGCAGGTCGCCGATTTCACGGGTATCGATCCGCGAAATCTCGTATCGGTCATTGACTCCCTGGAGCGACTCACCCTTATTCAGCGAATACCAAATCCTGCTGATCGGCGTGGCTATCAGCTGGAACTTACTGCTCACGGTGAGTCGATTGCCAAACGCACGCACAAAATTCGTGCTCAGTTAGAGTCAGATATGTTGGCACCGCTAACGAACCAAGAGAGAGAAGTGCTACACGGCCTATTAAAAAAGTTGTGGGAACATACTGATATGTCATTGGGCTTTCGATCGCTCACTAAGGAAGCGCATGGCGATGATGCTATCCATGCGGGTATAAAATAAGGAAGGAACATGGAGCAAGCAATTACTGTTCTCAAAGATCGTATAAGCGGTAACGTCGTGCTGTCAGGTGATGCCCAATATGAGAAATTGCGGCAAGTGCCGTTTAATCACACTGCCCTGCCCCTCGCTATTGTGCAAGTCATGTCAGCTGAGGACGTTTCGGCGGCCATCGATGTTGCCCGCCGAAACCACCTAACATTATCGGTGCGTAGCGGTGGCCATAGTGGTGCCGGGCTCTCCACTAACGATGACGGGATTGTCATCGATCTTAGCTTGCTCAATCAGGTAGAAGTCATTGATGCAGATAAGCGGCTCGTGCGGATAGGTGCTGGCGCAACATGGGCCGAGGTGGCAACGAACCTTGAGGGACACAAGTGGGCAATTAGTTCTGGCGACACCGGGAATGTTGGTGTTGGTGGTCTGAGTCTGGGTGGCGGCATTGGCTGGATGGTTCGCGAGCATGGCTTGACTATTGATGCGCTTGAGGCGGTAGAGATTGTTACGGCAAAGGGTGAATTAGTACGAGCTACGGCAGGCCAAAACAGCGACCTATTCTGGGCGGTGCGTGGCGGCGGTGGCAACTTTGGTGTAGCGACTGCTTTCGAATTTCGTGCGGTACCTTGCGACGGTGTTATAGGTGGTAAACTAATTTTCGATGCAGCTGATCGGCAGACGGTCCTCTCCAAGTGGGCGGCATATATGCGGTCGGCTCCAGAGAAGCTTACCTCGATTATAATGCTTTTACCGGGTTTTGGGCCCGATGCAAAATCCCAGCTGATTATGGCCGTCTGTTACGCGGCCACAGATGAAGCAGCAGCTCAGAAAGCCTTGCAGCCTTTGCGCGATCTGGCCCCAATTATACGTGACGACGTCCGGCGTATGTCATATGCGGAAATGCTGGAAGAAGCCAAGGACACCGGCGCCTTTAAAGTACGTGTCCGTAACGGTTTCGTCCGTAAGATAACACCTGAGCTTATAGATACGCTTGCAAATAGTTTTGGCAAGCCTGGCGCTCCCATGCTACAAATCCGCAGTCTTGGGGACGCCATGTCGCATATTGCTTCAGATGCGACCGCCTTCGAACATCGCGGCAACGAGGCACTGATCGTTATGAATGCAAAGCTGCCGCAGGATAGAACTGATGAGCAAGCGGACCACCTTGCTGATAGTCTCTGGGCTCCTGTGAGGCCGTTCGTACATGGCGCGTACATAGGCTTGCATACTGATAATTCCGAGCGCAGCACCGACGAAGCATATCAGACCAATCGTAATCGGCTTGAGCACATCAAGGCGACCTACGATCCGGAGAATTTGTTTAATCAAAACACTAATATTAAGCCGGCTTAAACTAGCCGCAAGAAGGAAGTACATATACCAATGAGTACCGCAGAATCATCAATTTCAGCTCAGGAGCATGCCGCCGGGTTTACAAGTAAAAAGCGTGCGATTGCGCTTGTTATCGTGGCATTGGCCTTTGTTATGGACCTGCTCGACAACACCATTGTGAACGTTGCCATACCGGCTATCCGTACTAACCTAACTGCTGGCTACGCCGCCATTCAATGGGTGGTTGCCGGGTATGCGCTGACCTTTGCCACCTTGCTCATAACCGGCGGGCGCATGGGTGATGTGTACGGGTATAAAAAAGTCTTTTTGTGGGGTGTGAGCGGCTTTACGGCCGCTTCCCTGCTCAGCGGTCTGGCGGCCAACCCCGGTATGCTGATTGGTGCCCGCTTGTTGCAGGGTGCCATGGCTGCACTGATGGTGCCGCAAGTGCTATCAATGATGCAGGTGATGTATAAGCCTGAGGAACGCGGGGGCGTAAACGGTCTGTTTGGAGCGCTCGGCGGCCTGGCAGCTTCGCTTGGTCCAGTGCTTGGTGGTTTGCTTATTAAATGGAATATATTTGGCTGGGATTGGCGGCCGATTTTCCTGATCAACGTGCCTATTGGTCTGTTCGCGCTCTTTATGGGCGCGCGTTATTTGCCTAAGGGTAAATCGCCGCATCCGCTCAAGCTCGACATCCCGGGTACGGCACTTATCATTAGCGCCATTTTCTTGCTTACGTATCCGCTTATTCAGGGCCGTGATTACGGCTGGCCGGCCTGGTCGTTCCTTATGATGGCTGGCAGCATCCCGGTATTTATAGTATTTGCCTGGTGGCAGAAGCGCAAAGAGCAGATTGATGAATCGGCTCTAGTACTGCCCTCACTCTTTAAGAATCGTTCGTTTGGTGTAGGCTTAAGCGTAAACTTGATTTTTGAAATGGCTATGATCAGCTTCTTCCTGACCTTTACGTTACTACTACAAATTGGTCTTGGTTTTAGCGCGGTACACTCTGCGTTAACTGGTCTGCCAGTAGCTTTCGGCATTGCGCTTACTATGGCGATCGCTGGGGAGAAGCTTATCCCCAAGATTGGTCGCTATGCACTTACTTTCGGCACCATTGTTATGGCCACTGGCCTGTTGCTTGTACTGGGGGTAATCCACCGTTACGTCTATGGTTTACATTCATGGCAGCTGATTGCTCCGTTGCTGCTGGTGGGCGTCGGAATGGGGATGGTCTTTAGTTCCCTGTTCGCCGCCGTACTCAATGGTGTAGACGCCCGACACGCCGGCTCGGCGAGCGGTCTGCTCAACGCTATGCAGCAGGTTGGTGGCGCCATCGGTGTGGCAGTAGTTGGTGTTATCTTCTTTGGCCAGATTAGTAGCGCCGCCCCCCACAGTTTTGCAACAGTGGAGCCGCAGCTGCAGCACGTGCTTTCAACTGCGCACGTTCCTGCCGCTACTCAGACTGACATCATAAATGGGGTCAAGAATTGCTTCGTTGATCAGTCGCGCGCTAAAGATGCCAGTGTAACCCCTGAGAGCTGTAAACAAATGACAACTGGCAGTGTCGCCGACCAGCAACTGGGCCAGCAACTTAAAACGGTTGCGCTGAAGGCTAACGCGGCAAACTTCGATGTCGCTTTCCGCTGGGCTATCGTCTATGCCGTAGGCCTACTAGCGCTGACCTGCAGTTTGAGTTTTGCCCTGCCAAGCAAGTTCCGTGCCGAAGCCTATGCCGAAATGGCATAGGTCTGATAGCCAGCATAGAAACTGCTAGAGAAACGCGAGTGAGTTTAGTACTTACTCGCGTTCTTAAGTAAACGCCTAGTAGCTCAACTGGAGGTTGGGGGTTCGTCGGGCCGGTATTATTAGACCCCAATGCATGAATCCCTAACCGACGAATAGTTACCTGTTTTCCCTAAGTACTGCAACTACCGAACTGTCAAAAGGGGCGCCTGGTACTTCGATAGACTTGGCGTTTGTAATCTTATTTACAGTATCCAGGCAGCGTGCGACCAATGCGGGAGAAGTTTGATGCTTTTTCGCTGTATACCGTATAGCATATACGTTTTTGTTTGCAATGCATTGATTTGCTTGCGATTTCATCTGCAAAGTGTGTCCGTGTGTCCTGGGGTGCGGCGCTTGCCAAAATAGTGAATGATGTAGCTGTCTGGAAGTTTGGCGCGGTCTTTATGGGGCTCATTGTATCAAAATACAAGACCCTCCGAAGAGGGTCAAAGTGGGTTGTTTAGGGTCCTTGGTTGCCAGCGTAAGATCTTAGCTGTCCGCGGGCTCATTTTAGGGCGCGCTATCCTGACAAGATACTTCGGCGCCACTCTGGAAGTCTATTGTGAGCCTAACTAAGTCACCGTCCTGATTAAGGTATATCAGGGGGTAAGTATAGTCCTTTACAGTTCGATTAACCTCCTCTCTAGGGGTATCGGAACCTTGAGGATAGATATCGTATGTGGCTTTGGTTATCGGATCTTTCGGATTTGGTGTAAGAGGGTGGGCGGAAACCTGTTTATATCCATAAGCGTAGGATGTGTCAAAGGTAAGTGTGCATTGAGGTTCGGTTATCGGCGATAGGGACCCGGGAACCGGGGTCCTATGTATAGTTGTTGCCGGGACGCTTACTACGCCTGCTCGCTCAGAGTGACTTTTGTGGCTTGTGCTTTTAGTGCTACAACTGGCCGCGCCGGCTACCATTGCTATGCCTGCTATGACCTTTAGGGTAGTTCTACGCCTGTTCTTCCTTGCGGCAGGGTCTTGCCCGTGCAGCTGAGCAGCCATCGTATTCGCCCCTACCGAAGATTCCATGGCCCCATTCGTAATAGACTGTAGTTCGCTCATGACTACACCTTTCTCATTTGTACTTTTTATGTTCGCCATTATAGCATAAGCGATTAACTTATCACTTGTGAAAAACGCACAGATTAAACGCGCCTCCTGAATCACAAGCTATAACACGAGATTGGTGTAGCAAAGTTGGTTATTTCTTGTAGTATATATTGCGACACATTGGCAAGATGCGTGTATACGAGCTATGATGGCATAAGATATGGCTGAGACATTTGCGGGCGAACACCATGAGCATCGACATGGACATCCGGATTGCGGACACAACCATGCAATCGCCAGACGATTAGACCGGGCGAAAGAAGATGCTAAGAGCGCGGCGCATCGTAGCCGGGTGCGCCGGGCGCTTGCGATTGGCGTAATCGGTATGGCGCGCTTTGCAGTTTCCTCGTTTTGTCCACTCGATGACATACTGCCCTTGGCGATACAGGTAATAAATCCTACCGCTGTTACTCACAACCAAGATCAGCTCGGCATTATGCCGCGCGGCCAAGATCCAGTCGAAAGCGGGACGGCCAAGCTGAGGCGCCACTTGTACAGCTATCCGCACAATGGTCCCGAGCCTCCGTCACTTTCACCGTTTGCCGAGTTCTCCGCTCCTAGTGTGAGTTGGCCGGAAGATGCTCTGGTCAAGGACGGTAGGCTTACTTTGGTAGCTGGTCGCACTAGTTTGGGCAACCAATATATCTCGCCGACAGAATTTATTCTCTCTTAACTGTGGTTACGAAGTTAACAAATCATCTGCGGGTTACAGCAAGCCCTGGCATATCTAAGTGATTGGCTGCCTCTGGCCAAATTTTTTTTAGCATGGCCAATCCCTCTATGCGATAGCAACCCAGCCGTTCCTGTCTCCGCTACTAGCCGCGGTCCTGTTATGCAGGCATAGCGGGCAATGACCCACTTGGATGCCACTAGAAGAGGGTCTCCAGATCGAATCGGTGATCTAATGAAGATGCCATTAGCCACCAAAGTCACTTGCCGACAGTCCCAATCTTTCTGCAGTTCGACGAATGCATTTTAGGGCGTAAAATTTACTTGATTTGACGGTACCTACTGGCATATTTAGCTCCCGCGCAGCCTCAGAAGTGGTTCTTCCTTGGAAGTACATTAAGTCTAGGATGGCAAGGTGCAGGGGTGATAATTCTGTGGCTGCCAGCAGTTCCTGCAAGACTTGGCTATTGAGGACCCGAGGCTCAAACGAGGGGCTGTGTTCCTCATAGTCTTCCGGCATAGCCTGGGTATGCGCATCAGGTTTCCTCGTTGCGTTGACCACGCAATGGTACGCAGTCGTTCTAAAATACCCATTGGCGGTTTGGATACCTACTCCCCGCCCTCTTGTTTTATATACATTCACAATCGCGTCGCTGGCGATATCTTCTGCACTCGATCCACCCATTGCCGAACCACGCAGCAAGCTACCTACATAATTGCACATATATGAATACTTATCGGCAAATATCTCAGCCATAGTTTCGTTCCATCCATCATCGACTGGTACTTCGTCATTTGTACCGTAAGGCTCCGGGTGAAGAGGCGGCACGTTAGCGCAATTACCTAAACTAACTAGAAGGCCATCATCTGGAGTTGAATTTTCAGGTTGTAAGGACATAAATTAGTATTTCCTAATATAGAACACAATAGGAGTAGTTGGCAATATTTTGTCAAAGGATGGAGAAGCCCTTTGTGGGATTATGACGGTGCGACTTGAGCCAGGACGGGGACTTTCGCCTGCCGATAAGTCTGCCTACCGATCCGTATCTGCATTAGAAGACTACCTTATTGTGAGAGAGCCGGTACACAAACTCATCGCGGAAGGTTACCTAACGGCTTGCTTAAAGCTTTTGAACAAGCCTAAACGCATGCACGCTGGCGAGCCGGCGGCCATAAAAGTGCCACGTTTGATGCGACCTTTAAATCCTTTGCCGGCGAGTCAGATGAGCTTACAATTGATAGTATGGGTGTAATGCAGGGTCCTACTTCAGGTTCGAGCATGTTTGAGTCTAAGATAGAAGTGTTGGTTTACCTAGCGTCTTTGGCGTCGAATACGGCTGCGATTGATCCTATGCTTGACGCTATACGGCTCGTGACAAGTCGGAGTGGGACAACACAACAAGATCTGAAAATTTTGCAGAAAACGCAGCAGCAGCTTGAAGACTATCTTATACACCATGACCCTGTTCGAGTCTTTACCCCGGAGGAACTTGAGCAAAAGATAAGAGAGCACATGCTTACCGGGCATTTTTCCAAGCTACGTAGAGCCTTATATGGCGTGCTTGCTGTAATGGTGGTTATACTCGTGGGTGCGATGGCGATTCCTGGCATTGGCGATATATCGCAGCGCAGCCAGCTAGGTTCATGGCTGGCTCTCTTGACCTTGAGCGCGGGCGCAATCGGATTTTATTGGACGGCTCGTCACAACTTTAAGCCGGAATTGCAGCCGGCCTATACGTTACTCTGCGTGAGTTCGCTTGTGCTGGGTTTGAGCCAGACACAGTTGCCAATCGTTTCTTATTGGAACCTAGAACAGGCCCCGCTATTTCGCTATGGTGGAGTAAGCACACCGACGTTTATTGCGATTGTATGCGTGTTCCTTGCAGTACGTCGCTATGCCAAGATTGTTGGCGTACCTTCCTCGCCTCTTATGTCACTCAAGGTGATCGGGCCGGCTTGGATTGGTATCGCAGCGCTGGCAGTCGTGCTTCCGCATAGTTCACGCCCTGAGAACGAAGCGCTTTTTGATTTCTCGATGGCTGTGATGAGCGCCAATCTTTTTACGCTAGTGTTGAACGCTATGCTAACTCGCAAGGTCGCTGGGGTAAGCACTAAAATTTACGCCCTGCCTATGCATTTGCTTGCCGCTTCGCAAATGACTGCTGCTATAGGATTAACGCTCTTTCTAGTTTTTTTGTTTGCCAAGGGCTCACTTTTCGGAGCGACGTTTGGGATTCTTGCTATTCCTTTTATGGTTTCAAATGTGATCTGGCTTTGGACGAGCTATTCTTTTAAAAGGGCAACAGAATATTAGTCTTGCTGCAGACGTGTCCAAGCTCTAGCTCAAGCCCCGTATCACCTCGAGATACTTTGGATCAATCAGTGCAGTTCATTAATGTTCTTCTAGCTAGTTTTACGCGTGAGTTGTGCAAGAGGGGCCTTAATCTCATATGTGAGCTTCGGTCCACGATTCACTCCTACTTCGTTGTCTTGCCCGCTAGTTGATACACCCCGAAATAGGCAAAGAGTACAACTACGATGACACGCAGTACAACATTACCCCAGATTAATGCGTCCAGACCCTGCGCATATGCGTATATTTCGATGAGAGCCGTTGATCCATGCAAGATGATGAATGACCAAGCTACTGTGCGCAGTGCGAGACCATCTGCGAACCTACAGGCCCCGAATGATATCGCAGCAATGCACAACTCAGCGGTTCCCAGAAGATACGGCACAAGATAGGCAGAGGACGGCAAGCGTATACCCACAACACCAGGTATGAGATTAGGGTCGATGACCAGTACAATGCCGGCCGCTAAGGTTATTGCGCCATGTAAGAAGAAAAGAGTCTGTAGGTTTATATATCGTGAGAGTTTTTTGTTCATTTTTATTAGTCTTCTCTATGGGTATTATAGCCACGCCACGAGATAATTCAATGGTTGTTCAATTGATAGCGAGCATCGGCAGCCGCTCGCCAGTCCTAAAAATAAATCGCAGGATATTTTCTGTGGATTATTCCGAATCATTGGGTAGATTTAGCTTGACCGGGGTAGTAAGTTAGTGAATTATTAATAATCATATCCTGATACCGTGCATAAAGTGAAAGGACTACCTATGTCTGACAAACGATTTGGTTTAGGAGGCCCAGTAATGGGACCTGGACCTGCGGCAGAGCTGATGTCTAGCTGGGAGGGGCGAGCTACAGTAGATCTTCAGGTGGGATATGAGGTACCTCCGACATTTGACGCGTACTTTGCGGCACATTATCCACGCTCGGCTCAAAAGGTTGAGGCGCAAGATCAAGATGAGCTACCGGGATGGGCCCGACGCCGGCTTGCGCGAGCTCAGGATGAGTATCTTGGAGTGGTTGCGCGAATCAACCAGAGCAACGAGGGCGGCTACGATAAATGGCGGGATGTCGTTGCGGAGATTTGTATCGAGGCTGGCAGTCTTGCACTTATGGCTGGTAATGAGGACCTTGCCAATCAATTGCTTTCCGGCGAGAAAGTGCCCGAAGGACAAGCTGGTCGATCAGATGAGCTTGGTATGGGGATGTTGGCAAGTGGTCGACCTGACGAGGCCAAACATATTCTGCTGCGGAGTAGTGAGTCGTTCCCTTTTATGCACGCCCAAAATCTACTCGATGCGTACCGTGCGAGCGATGATCCTGATTATCGAAGTACTTTAATGCATTCGTTTGGTGTAGAGCCGTATCTCCTCGCTAGACTGGCTCGGCATGACCTTAGTAAGGGGCGGCCTGCAGAAGATCTTTTTGGTGCTGCAGAGGGAAGGCAGGCAGTCTGTATTGCCGTGGCCGCAGTGCTTGCCAAAAGCACTGACGAGTCGACTGCGCTTCGTTATGGCAAATATTTGGATGCACAGGCTGAAAAGCTAAAACCGCCAGGAAAACAATGGAAAACGCGTACCGAAATAGCCAAAGAGGCTGCGGCGGATCGATTCCATCAGGATGGCATTTGGGCGCCAGTAACTTGGGCGTTTGATCTATTCGAAGCAGGCCTCGACGCCTTAGAGGGTGGAGGATTACCCAAGAAGTCACCGGAACCCACTCCCGAGTACGGCCGCTGGTGGGATGAAACCATACCTCTCCTCGCAGATACCTGGCCACACCTTATAGGGCGACAGGGTTTTGACGAATATCTTAAGGGTTTTACATCGGCAGTCGCCGAGGAAACGGACACATTCAACGTCCAACTAAATCGCGCTGAATGGGGTGACTCACAAGCTGCCATCAACGCCCTTGCCTTCGACAGCGGGAAACAGCAGCATAGGATGGTTGCCTATCGGCACTTGCTTCGAGATATAGGGCCTGTCGCTGCCATACCGTATATTAACCGGGTGCCGAATGCGTACCGACGTAATGCAATCTACTACACGCTGGTTTCGTTCGCCTTACAAGGCGGTGTAGTCCTGAGCGCCCCGGAGCTTCCTGATATGACCGACACCCATGGACCAATACTCGAATTACATCGACGCATTAGGGCTGAGGCTAGTGGTTCATCTGAGTATACAGACGAGGCCGTAGTCAAACTTGCCGGCACCGAGGCACAGGTGAATGCTACGGATTTGCAGACGGTAAGTCAGGTGGAACTTGCAGATTTGCTTGCTAAAGTTGAGGCGATTCAGGATCCTGCAGACCGCGAGCGTCAACTTAAGAAACTGCTTGGCGAAGAAGCTTGACCTTCATCTCCTTGTGACTGAAAGTCCGACTTTAGAGATAGGTTTTAGATTTTGAAATAAGCTGAAAGGTCTTCGGTGTCGTCAATGGGAGTATAAGAGCCGTTTGCTCTATCTACCGCATATCCACCGTATTTGCCCTCGGAGATGGCCGCCAAAGCCTTGATAAGCACGTTAATCTCCTCGCGTGTGTTATAGAGGCCGAAACTAATCCGCACCATGCCAGGCATAAGATCGCGCCGCCTATGCAGCAGATTGTAACGAATGCGATACTGCGTTTGACGGTCGATCCCGAGCAGGCTCATCACATAGGGTTGTGCGCAGAAGCAGCCGCTACGCACACCGATACCCCACTCGAAACCAAGTATTGCCGCCACTAAATGCGGCGGCACATTTCCGACAGTAAAAGGAATGACACCCGAGCGGCCGGTGGCATAGCTTGGCTCTATTTCGCCGTATACCGTTACATTAGGCACTTCTTTTAGCTTCGTGAGGGCATAGCGTGTCAGGGCAGCTTCGTGTTCGGCAATGGTATTTAGACCAATCTGTTCAAGCGTCTTAATGGCGCGGGCTAACGCAACGGCTCCAATCACATTTGGTGAACCGGCTTCATCAATATCTGGTGATGCAGCCCAGTCAACGATAGTGGGAGTTACCAGGTTGACCGTGCCGCCGCCCCGGTACTCCGGCTCGCTGCGCATGAAGGTATCCCGCCGCCCGATAAGCGCCCCTGTGCCGAACGGCGCGTACATTTTATGGCCGGAAATCGCTATGTAGTCCAGATGCTCCGGATCTTCCAGGCTGCCTATGCGGATGGGCCGGTGGGCTGCTAGCTGGGCGCAGTCCACGAGGATTTGTGCACCGGCTTCATGAGCTTTGCGGGCAAACCAGTGAATATCCGGAATGTGCCCCGTCACATTGGACGCGCCGGAAATCGCCACCAGCTTAATGCGTCCGCCATATTTATCCAGTAGGGCCACGAAATCTGCCCGGTCAATGCCGCCTTCAGGCGTTAAACCGATCCTTTTTACTGTAGCCCGTGCCCGCCAGGGCAGATCGTTGCTGTGGTGCTCGAGATGCGAGATAAGCACGATGTCGGTTTTCTTTAGGGGTAGACGATACGAGAGTTTATTGATCGCTTCAGTTGTATTTTTACCGAAGATCACCACACGCTCGTCTGAATTCGCGCTGACAAATGCGGCCACAATCTGACGGGCTTCCTCGTAGGCCTCGGTGCTCAGGCGGCTTTTGAGGCCGTTACCACGATGTACGGAAGAGTACCACGGCGAGAAGTGATCCACTGCTTCTAAAACGCTCCTGAACGGAGGTGTGCTGGCTGCGTTATCCAGGTTGATATATGGCCGCATGCCGCCACGTACTGGCACTGACGCATCAAGTCCAACGATATATTTGCGGAGATTGGTTGCCATGATCGAAGTATAGTCGAGACGATAACCGCACGACTGTGACGACGATCACTACGCGAGCAGTATCGTGAAGGAGCTGCCCTGCCGGCTCTAAACTTTTTGCCACTGGGAGCCGCTTGCGATCAAGCTACAGAGTTTTTTGTTTGACGGGAGGGCTGATTAGGTTCTATGCTTATAGCATAAGCAGTATTAATTTAGGGGGAACGTGGTGGGCGATCTTTACCGGAGTTGCAAATGAAAAAACAATTTGCAGCCTATCTTATTATTAGTTTGGTGCTTAGCATCGCATGTTTGATATGGCGAGCGCCAAAGGACACCCCTACCTGGGCACTTGCGATAACCGATGCTTCCATGTTCAGTATTTTTGTCGTTCATAGTGGCGCTCTGTGGTATTTCTTAACAGCACTAAAGAACTTTCAGCGTGGGCTCAAAGTGGCGTATGGTTTTCTGTCGGTAGGCCTGGTGCTATTTGGGTTATCGCAGCTGCAACTACCGGTGACGTATGCTTTGTTGCACGTCTTCCCCGCCATTAATCCTATCCTGGCACAATTCTTATTGATCGCGCCCTGGACTGTTGGTAGTGTCATGCTGTATTTCGCGGTGCGGAAGTTTGCCGGGTTGCTTAAGGTAGATGGTGGATGGCGGAATCTATGGCTGGCCTTGGGCCTCGCGATCGTTATGGGCACGGCGGCTTATGTAGGCGGTTATATGGCGCCGACAACCGCAAGCGTGGGGAGTGATCGGGCTTTGATTAGCCTATTGTTCGGCATGCTCGGATGGAGCGGTGGATTCACTCTGGCTGGGGTTTTGGTAGCGGCTAATATCCGTAAGGTGATTGGTGCGTCATATCAGCCGGCAACGACATGGTTAGTCTTTGCTCTCGGGGTTGCATCTTTTGCTTTCGTGAGTCTGGTTGTGGTACAGACCGTAGGCCCGAATATACCAATTCTGATCTGGTACAATACGCACGCCTTGGTCTTGACGCCCTTTTTTGTTACAAGTATTTGCTTCTTGCGCTCGGGTCAGCTGTACAAAACTGTCGGCAGTCAATACGGTACTGTGCCAGAGGACGCCCGGCCCTTGGACATTGTGCTGTACGCGGCGGCACTCGTCTCTACGCCAAAGGAAATTGACCCTCTCTTGGACCCAGTTCGCATGATTACCGTTCGTAAAGGGCCTGATTCGTCATTCTCAGAAACTGAGGTCAGTAAGCTGACCGAAACGTATCTTAAACTGGAAACCTATTTAGTGAAAAAGGAACCTCTGCGGAAGTTTGCCCGTGAAGAGCTGCGAGCTCGATTGCCCCGTCAATTTGTCCAGAAGCTGGGAAGTGCTTAGCTGGAGCTGGCGACTGCAAGCTGATGATTACAGTGAGACGGTGGCGGGTTTGCGTAGCAATTGTGTACGATGTGTGTAGCATCTCCCTGGATAGGCAGCAGGTTTGGGCTGTGGATTTGGTTGAGAGATTGGCGTCACCTCGCCTTTTTGCCCGGACGACTGAAGGCTATAGAATACATAGAATAACCGGCAAGAAGTAGCAATAGCGAAAATGGCTTCCCTCTGATTGTTGCTGCAATGATGTCTAATCAAAACAAGATGGCTTTAGCGACCCGTTCGTTAAGTTGTATTCTGAGATTAGCTACCCCAAGCTAAAGGTCCGAAATGGTTAGAACTTACAAACAGCCGCTCCTGACTGTTTATAATGCGTGGCTAGGGACAGTGAACATCCCCAAACCTTTAAGCATCTCGATAAAGCAAATGACAAGAAGCATATATTTGAGACAACAGTTGCCATGCACGAAATACAATTTGAAAATCGACGTCCTAATGAGTTGGCTATTCCCGAACTCCATTTGAACATGCATGAGCGTGTGCGCACTCTCAATGGTAACGTGCTCACGGTGCAGACAACCGGTAGGGGCGTTAGTATAGCTGACTACACACTATTGGCGCCGGACACCATTGGCGTGGGGCACCCGCTACCGATGTATATGTTCAGCGCATATATAGAACGACCTGGTTTGCTACGGGCAATAATACGCTCACGCGCACCAGGGGATTGGCCGTCGCGTAAACATCCGGACATCCGACCAGCCGAGCAGATGAGGCAAACGATCGATTACTTGGATGAAGTTGGCAATCCGGTAGAAGTCTTCCGGTCTAATTGGACGGTCGATGACCCATCCTATCCTACGAATGCAATGTTATTTCGCCAGCATATGAATGATCCAGCTCTCCGTACGCTGAGTGGCACAGAGCGACAAAGGATTGCTGCATTGCGCACCCCAACCGGCAAAATGATGACACTACTGGGTTTTGATTTGGATGTTGACAGCGTCATTGACCATGGTCACGTCATCGAAGCCAACTTTTTAAAAGTACGCGATAAGTAATTGCATAACGATAAAACGGAAAAGATCATCGGAGCGTAGTTCGCAGCCTTACTAAGGCTGGGCTCGATTCCTTGCCCCCCTTATCCCTTAAGTGCGCATGATTTCTATATTGGCCAGTTCCCCTGGATCTATCTCACATACTGTGCGGTAGTCCTTAGTCCCATACTTGGAGCACTTATCACTAGAGATCGAATGAGTAGAACGACTCTGTAGAGAGATACCCCCGCAGCATCTCGTTTGCATTACAGTTCGCAGTCCACCGGTGTCACAAAGGCCCGCACTTAGGGGGTGTCCCTAGCGGCCGAGGCGCTACGTAATGCAACTACCAACCGTCGTTCATACTGTCTTGATTTCGTCGCTGGAGGCTCTTTTTAGATCGTTGGTTGCTGCGTTGGCTGCGTACGATTTGCTTGGCCTTGAGGCTGGCTAGTTCTTGTCTCATTTTGAGGTAGCTGGTGTACTGGCTACGATTGAGCGTTCCATCCAGTAAGGCCGCCTGTATGGCGCAGCCCTCTTCGTGCAAGTGTTTGCAGTTGCTGTATTTGCATTGGCTAGCTAGTTCGGCAACATCATCAAAGTTTTCGACTAAGTCTTCTTCGGTACCCCAGAGCTGTAGTTCGCGTACTCCCGGGGCGTCTATGAGCAGACCGCCGCCAGGTAGTACAAACAGTTCACGATGTACGGTAGTGTGCACGCCAGTAGAGTCGGATTCACGCACTGCTTGGGTGGCTTGCTCGTCAACACCCAGCAGCTGGTTAGTGAGAGTCGATTTGCCCACTCCCGATGATCCTAGCAAAATCGCAGTCTTACCAGCCGGAATGTGAGCGTGTATCTGGGCAATACCTGTACCTTCGATGGCAGTTGTCACAATAACCGGTAGTTTAAAGTTGCGCAGGCTATCGATGTACCCGCCAACGTCATTTGTTTTATCGGCTTTGTTAAGCACTATGACCGGGCTAATAGCATCAATAGACAATTGGTACAGAAATCGTTTGAGTCGTTCAATATTGAAGTCATTGTCGAGCGCCAATAGCACGAAGGCAATGTCGACATTGGCGGCGATGATTTGTTTTATGGCTCGCTTCCCAGCAACTTTGCGAGCAATTTCGGTGCGGCGAGGAATGACCGCTTCTATGATAGCGGGGCCAGTATCGGAGGGCATCACCGCAACCCAGTCGCCAACCTTGGGGACATCTTGGCGGTCGGCATAGTGAGCAAGCTTGCCGGATAACTCGGCAGCCATAACTTCGGGCGCTGCAATTTTGAGCGACGTGCCAAAGTCCGCAACTACCCGAGCGGGCTGAGCGCCTACCAATTGTAGTGCTTCCCATTTTTGACGAAATTCTTCCGTCCAGCCAAACGATGCCAGGTCCATACCCTTAGTATGACAGCAATGGGCCACATTTCATCCTAATACTGGCTTTGTTCAAGCGATCACTACTGAATCTTCGTGGATAGACTTGCTAGGTCATGGACCAAAAGAAAAGAGGCACGAATCGTGCCTCTTTATACTCAGGAAGACTTGCACCCACAGATGTGACCTACTAACTAACAAACTGTCGAACTTACTAACTTGACTGGCCACATATGAAGTACAAAATGCTGTTTCACATATGTCTTCCACAGACAAATTACCAAACCCGTACTAGCTCGTCAAGGCTTTTTAGAGTTAAAAAATAATCCAGACACCCAAGTAAGTGGGACCAAAAGCAACGAGTATAAGGTTTGGCTGGGAAAGAGTACGACGCCCATCTATTGCCCATTATTCAGCGTTCGCCAAAAGAAGTGGTCGAACGGTATAATGCTGTTGTATTAATATTGCTTGCCGGTAGGCATTGAAGATGTTGTATGTTCAGAGAATGGCGATAGCAATGGTGCCGTAGAGTTTGATGAACATTCTGTATCAAAAAAGTCAGTAGTCATTCCTGAATGCAGGCTTACAGTGTTAAAAAAACGGGCAATCCTGGGGTCACGTTCATATAATCTAGCGAAAAGATAGGCGTACTTTTTTTCCAAAAGCGGTGTGTTGTTGTCAAAAACATCAGCGTTATCCATATTATCAGGAAAATAAGATGCGAGTTGAGCCTTATCTTCCATGGGGTTTGTGCCGGCATATGCATCAGTAAAAACTACATTGTTGAGTCCCTTATGCCTTATTTCTTCTAGTGCAACGCACAGGCCATCCTTTTTAGTAGTATGAGCATCCAACACATCAGATGCCTCTTGCACAAATTCATAGTGCGTCGAGTCTGGTATCGGATGTGAACTAGAGTTATATTTCTGCCTTCCATTCAGCGCCGTAAAGCCATGGTCATTTTTCATGCCTTGTGGTCCATGACAGGTAATCGCATCGAATAAATGCCCTTCTTCGTGCCACAATACTCGTGGTTCATTATCCATACTAATATTTAAGACAATCGTGTCATGGGGTCCGCCCACTTTTGCATAAGCTGCCGCATATGACTTCGCGTTTGCCTCTAGTACAATATTTTTCAAGCCAATCATCTGTATGTATTCAAGCGGCACCGCTCCAAGCGATTGGATAAGGTTAACCATATCTTTCTTTGCTATGGGATCTTCAAGGTCTTCATTTTTAGGAACTTGTCCCTTGTAATCAAGATTATCGCTTGATTTACTAATACGTACATCAATGCCAAACTTTGCGCTAAAACTTTTAGCCGCACTGAAATAGTCCCTAAAAGGTAGAGAGGACTTTGTCCTATTTCCAGAATTCAGGTCATTCAAGAGACTTTGGTCATACAAGTTAGGATTATAAGCCGTAAGACCATTCGATTGAGCTGCGTGTTCCCTAATTGTTACCAAACCCTTATTGTTGATTTCGTCTCCAGGAGAACTATCTAGAAGCTGCTGCGCAGCCAATAATGAATCCTGGCTAACCGGTGAACATCCATGTTCATTGGCAGAGTCGTGCCATTTCTCAATGATCTCCCCAGTTCCAACGACTCCTCCGGCTAAGACTGCAGCAGCCATGATGCGACCTACCATAGCATACTTTGGCAGTGACCGATTATTGGGCGTTTCTCCGGTAGACTCGCTCATAAAGGACTATTATGCCATAAATAGAGCAACTAAAACGAACCATGCCACATAAAAAAGCATACTGAGACTTGGTAGAAATGCCGACTACATAGAAAAAGCTCTAGATCTTCTGATTTGGAGCTCTTTCTATGGCTAGGCATCGAGTGCCTAGTTAAAACTTTTAACAGGGGCGAGGGTGAAAAAATAATGCGAATGAAATTAATAAGCTACTTACAGAAGTCGATGACGAGGTGTCTACTTTGGGCGACGAATAATAAGGTCTAACTCAGGCTGCGCCGCTGCAAAGTTGTCCATGACCTTTTCGATAGCATAATCCACGCTCATGTACTGGTCGAAGTCTGCTGGATAAAGCTCCTTGTAAATCTCCGTCTGCATACCGCCCGGATGAACCCCGTAAACCTGAATATCTATACCTCTCAGTTCTTCGCGAAGGCTCTGTGTAAGGCCTTTGATGGCGAACTTTGAAGATACATAAGCCGAGAGCTCCGGTTTGCCATCCAACCCAGCTGTAGAGTTTATGTTTACGACTACGCCTTTGCGTTGCTTGCGCATAATAGGTAACGCGGCCCTACATCCATAAAAGTAACCAAAGAAATTGATATCAAACAGCCTATGGAGTTTTTGTAGATCGACGTCTTCAACTCCGCTCGGAGCAATCTGGATGCCTGCATTATTGATCCAGATATCAATACGGTCGAACTTTTCTATGACATGATCAGCAAGCGCTTTAACTTCATCAAACGAGGTAACGTCTGAAGGAAAAGAATCAATGTGCAATTCACGAGCCGTTTCCAAAAGGACATCTGTATCGTCGCTTGAGATAACTACTTTTGCACCTTTGCTTGCGAAGGCTCTTGCTAAACCTTTACCGAATCCTTTGCTGCCGCCAGTAATGACAATAACCTTATCTCTAAATTCCATGCATCAAGTATATCAAGTCAAACAGGCAGTTTTGGCGTTCTATATGCCTACCCCAAATTCAACCAAAAACCACCCCGTTTTACAGGGGTAGTTTTGAAAATCTTGTCTTGGCTGGGGGTGAGGGATTCGAACCCCCGAATGCCAGGACCAAAACCTGGTGCCTTACCACTTGGCCAACCCCCAATAGGTTGTCTTTTGGCTATCTTTATTAGCGACAGCTTTCGGAATTCAACGGGGAAAGTATACCAAAAAAGCGGCCATCTGGCTAGGGCCACAACTTCCCGGCCCCCTATATGATTTCGGTCGTAATCCAAGACGTCTGCTGGTGCGTGTCCTTAGTTTTGTATATCGGATAAAATGCGGTGCGTCCAGAGACCAGCCATACGGTAAGTTATATTAGCCCAATCGCTGAGTTCCTACTGTAAGCATTGAAAATGGTAGAATGCTGCGCAACCCCACTCAATAGCAAACTGAGCGGTATGAGGATGGCATTACGGAGAAAATTGAGCATTGAAAGCATCGTAGCCCGGATCTCGTTCAGATGTGACATCCTGCACTGCTGCCTCTGCCTGGTTAGTAATGGCTGGGAATAAGAAGCTCGCCAGATAAAAGAATACCACTCCCTCCTACCCAACTAGAGCGGTGCAACCAGGCCAGCTTACGCTCGCCTGGTTGCACTACGCCTGACTCTCCTCGGGAAGTAGGGAGTTACTCTGCTACTCGTTGTTATTTGTATGTTATTCTTGCCTAGATACAAAACCTTGTCGTACAGTGGTACCTAGCATGGTAAAACAAACAAAAGATCCGGATCCCGCTCCTTACATCGAGCCGCTCAATATGAACGGCTTGCGCGGCCGCATGCTGCGCTTGCCGGCAGCAAAAGTCGGCGACAAGCGTGAAGTGCTGATTGTATATGGCCATCACGCCAAGCTGGAGCGTTGGTGGGGGCTTATCCAGAATTTTAACGCCTTCGGCACGGTGACAATGCCGGACTTGCCCGGTTTTGGCGGTATGGACAGTTTTTATAAGATTGGTAAAAAGCCGACGATTGATAATTTGGCCGATTATCTGGCGGCGTTTATCAAGTTGCGCTACAAGCGGCGCCGTATCCGCATTGCCGGCATTTCTTTCGGTTTTGTGATTGTGACGCGCATGCTGCAGCGATATCCGGAGCTTACTAAGAAGGTCGATGTGGTAGTGAGTTGTATTGGCTTTGCCCATAGCGATGATTTCACCTTTACGAAGCGCCGCATGTTGTTCTACCGTACGGCGGTCAGTATGGCGCTCATCCCTGGCATAACCGGGCTCTTTAAGCTGGTGGGCCTCAATTCTTTCACGCTGCGCTATGCTTACACACATACGCACAATGCCCGTCATAAGTTCGAGGCCGCCGCCGCCGACGGGCTTGATATGTTCAACGCTGTTATGGAAACCGAGCTGGAGCTGTGGCAAATTAACGACCTTAGAACGCACCTGTTTACCACTAAAGAGTTCCTGCATTTGGATAACTGTAAAAAGCAAGTCAAGATACCGGTGTGGCATATTGCGACCAAAGGCGATTATTACTTCAACAGCTACCGAGTGGAGCAGCACTTGCGGGTTATTTACTCCGATTTCCGGGGTGCAGAATTAGACCTACAGACACACGCCCCCAGCGTGGTAGCGACCAAAAAGGAGTCGGCTGCTTTTATCCCGCCGAAGGTCCGGCGCTGGTTTAATCAACAAGATAATTAGCGTGATACAATAGGGGCAATTATGAAAATTGGCTTAGTCTGTCCGTATGGGGTCAATAAAAATGGTGGCGTGCTAGAAGTAATAAAAGCACAGCAAGCGGAATTGCGTCGGCGAGGGCACGATGTGTATATTATTACTCCTCGTCCACAATCGCATGGCGATGAGCCAGAAGACCACGTTATTTTTGTGGGCAGCAGCACCGATTTTAAGTCGCCTACGCATACCACGATTCAGATTTCTGCGAGTGTCAGTGAGAGCATCGAGCGGATGCTAGCGACGCACGAGTTCGATATATTACACTTTCACGAACCATGGATACCTATGCTGAGCGCACAGATCCTGAGCCGTTCCAAAGGGATTAATATTGCTACGTTTCACGCCAAGCTTCCTGAAACGGTTATGAGCCGTACGATGGCGAAGGTGATTACCCCGTACACGAAGCCGATATTAAAATATATCGACGCCTTCACGGCTGTATCGGACGCCGCCGCCGAATATGTCAGTAGCCTGACTGATGCGCCAGTAGCGATAATTCCTAACGCAGTGGACGATCGTTTTCGACCACCGGCCCACTTTAATGATAACCGGCCGGAAAAGACGATTTTGTACGTGGGTCGTATTGAGGGACGCAAAGGCGTAAAATACCTACTCCATGCCTTTCGCGTGCTGCAAAAGACAAGGCCAGATGTCTCTCTGATATTAGCCGGACATGGCGTGGATCGGGAAAAAATGGAAGCCTTGGCGGAAGACCTCGACCTCAAGAACGTTAGTTTCTTGGGTTATGTTAGTGACGAAGAAAAGATTAAGTTACTGCGCTCGTCCGACCTGTTTTGCGCTCCATCACTTTTTGGCGAAAGTTTCGGTATTGTTTTGCTGGAGGCGATGGCCTCCGGTTTGGTGACGGTGGCTGGTGATAATCCAGGATACGAGAGTGTTATGAAGGGTTTGGGTGCGCTATCGCTCGTCGACCCCAAGCAGATTGACGATTTTGCCCGCAGACTCGATTTGTTGCTGTATCAACCCAAGCTACGGGTCTTGTGGCGCGCATGGGCCGCTAAAGAGATGACATTGTATAGCTGGGAACATGTCGTTACCCAGTACGAAGAAGTGTACGCAAAAGCCTTGAGGGCCGGTAAACGGTTGCATGGCTAAGCTCACCACCGGCTTTGTTTTTGACGATTCTTTAGATAAGCCGGATGGCGTGCAACAATATGTACTGACCTTGAGCCGCTGGCTCATTACGCAAGGTCACGAGGTACATTACTTGGTCGGTGAAACCAAGCGTACGGATATCGCTAATCTTCATTCATTAAGCAATAACATGAGCGTGAGGTTTAACCAGAATCGGATGGCGATCCCCTTGCCTGCCCGGCGCGGGCCGATTCGAGAGCTGTTGTCTGGCGTTCATTTCGACGTGTTGCATGTGCAAGCACCGTATAGTCCTTTTTTGGCCGGTCGGATTATCCGACTTGCTGCATCCGACACTGCAGTCGTTGGAACATTCCATGTCGCTGGTGAATCGTTTTTGGTGCGTACCGCCAATCGCTTACTAGGCTTGTGGGTGTCGAAGAGCTTGCGGCGTTTTGATGCTATGGTAGCCGCGCCGGCAGCGGCGGATTTTGCCCGGGAAACGTTTGGATTGCACTGCACCGTCATGCCCTTGCCTGTCGACCTAGGGCATATGTATGGTGCGGAGCCGTTTGAGCGGTTTAATCATGGGCAAACGGTGGTATATTTGGGTCGTTTTGTAGAGCGCAAAGGCTGCCGCTATTTGCTGCAGGCTGTAGCGTACGCCGTAAAAAATGGTAGCTGGCCTGTTGGTGCACGTGTCGTGCTCTGCGGCGGCGGGCCGCTGGAGGCCGATCTTAAGCAGTATGCGGCCGCCAGTAAGCTCGAAGATATTGTGTCATTCGAGGGGTTTATCAGTGAAGCGGATAAACCGAGGTATCTAGCTTCAGCGGACGTCGTCGTCTATCCCAGTACCGGGGGTGAAAGCTTTGGTGTGGTGCTACTTGAGGCGATGGCTGCGTCAACCGGCATCGTGCTTGCTGGCAATAATCCTGGCTATGCCAGTGTCATGGGCACGCATGTCGATCAGTTATTTGACCCGCGTGATACGACCGCCTTCGCCAATCGGGTCGTTGAGGCGTTGCACGACGACAACGCACGGAAAGTTGCCCGCACCTGGCAGCAGGCCTACGCAAGGGAATGTGATGTACAAACTATAGGCGAGCGTACGGTGCAGGTTTACGAAGAAGCAATCGCGAAACGCTCGAAGAAGGTATGAGTCGCCTTGCATAAGCATCGGGGCTGGGCCATAATATCATTAAGTTATGGCCGAATCTCATTCTACCGAAAAAGTCCCCAGTGTCGCTATAACCGTCTCTAATAGAACAGTCGTGCGCGTCATGGGAGTAGTGATTCTCTCGATTATTATGGTGGCGGCGCTCAAGCAGGCTCGCCATGCTGTTATCCTTCTCTTTACCGGTTTCTTTTTGTCCTTGGCCCTCAATGCCCCGGTGCATTGGATTGCACAGCGTTTGCCGGGTAAGCGCCGCGGGAGTCGTGCGCTGGCTACGGCTATCTCGTTTTTCATCGTTATTATTGTCCTGTTTAGTTTTCTAGCGAGCATCGTGCCGCCACTGGTCCGCCAAACCAGTAATTTTATTAGCGCTGCTCCAGGTCTTGTCGAGCAAGTGCGAGATCAAGACGGGTCGCTGGGGCACTTCGTTGCCCGTTATCATCTGGAGACCCAGGTCGACAAGCTCTCTCATCAACTTTCAGAGCGCTCGGGTAATATTGGTGGTACTGCCGTAAATAGCGTGGTTAAGATTGGTAGTAGTATCTTCTCGGTACTTACTATCTTGGTACTGACATTTATGATGTTGATTGAGGGGCCGCTGTGGGTAACTTTTGCGCGTGATCTTATTCCCGATAATCATCATGCCAGAGCTGATCGTTTGGCGAGGGATATGTACCGGGTGGTAAAGGGCTATGTGAATGGCCAGGTAACGCTCGCCTTCATTGCTTCGTGTATGCTATTGCCGGCATTGCTTATTTTGGGCATCAATTACCCGGCAGCACTGATTGTAATCGTCTTTGTGTGCGGCCTGATACCGCTCATTGGACACACTATTGGCGCAGTGATTGTTACGACAGTGGCGTTGTTCCATTCCCCATGGACGGCCGCGAGCATTTTAGCTTACTACATTCTGTACCAGCAGATCGAGAACTATATCATTCAGCCGCGTATTCAGGCTAACTCCACCAATATGTCTCCATTGCTTGTCTTTAGCTCGGTGATTATTGGTGTCAATTTTGGAGGCCTGTTTGGTGGTTTGGTGGCTATTCCATTAATGGGCTGCTTGCGTATTGCGCTGCTTGATTACTTGCGCACGAAGCGCATCATCGAAGAATCGACCTATGAGGCTATTACCAGACACGATAAGCCAGGCAATGCTGGCGCTCATGCTGGTACGTAGAGAGCGCTTCCGGGTGATGACATGAGTAGCGGAGCGTTTCAGGCGGTTTCTTTTGGGTTGGTGGCCTCCATATCTTGGGGGTTGTCCGATTTTTTGGGAGCGCGGGCTGCAAAAAAGTTTGGCGGTGTAAGTACGGCCTTCTTCGTAAATGCTGTATCTGCTGTGTTATACGGCCTGCTCTATGTGATATGTATGCGTGGGCATACGCAGGTCGTAGCCAGTGCAGTTATATATGCGTTGGCAGCTGGTATTGCTTACGCCTGTGCCATGGCTTCGTTTTTTAAAGGGCTAGAGCTTGGTCCGGTGAGTATTGTAAGCCCGCTTGGCAGCATGTACCCGCTTATTACTGTCCTGCTGCTCATACTCGCGTTTGGTAATACGCTGCGTCTTATACAAGGAGTGGGTATTCTCCTGGTAATAGGCGGCGCGGCGCTGGCATCGGGTATGGTTGGTCGTCGGAGAACAAAAGATATGCTGGGGATAGGGCCTTTCTTTGGCGTGGGCGCAGCATTGTGTTGGGGCGTGACCTTCGCGCTACTGGCGCAAGCAATCAGCAAGATCGGTTGGCAATTTGCAATGCTGTTACAAGTAATGAGTAGCGCGGTTACTTTCTTATTATTATTGCCACTCATTGCTCGTCGAGAAAGCGTGTGGCGGCCCAGCTTGCCGCAGCTTACGGATATATCTTTGCTTGGTGCCAGTCTGCTACAGCTTGTTGGATTTTTGGCAGTGAGCGTCGGCATCGGCCAGACGGCTAGTCTGGCGGCCGTAGTAGTTGCCGTATCAGCCTGCTATCCGCTTATCACCGTATTTTTGGCGATTAAGCAGCTGCATGAAGTAATCCGCCCAATTCCTCTCGCAGGTGCTGTAGTAGGTATTGCGGGCATCGTAGTTCTAGCCCTTGGCTAGTTTTTTACGGAGCGTAATCTGGATTTATCTTTTTAATCGAGTCGTGCGCTTTGCTGTTATTTCTGGCGGTTTTTTCCTGGGCATGGATCATGACCATCATTCCGGCTGCGATAACGACACATAGCGCGAGTACGATCGCCAGAAGGCCGACGTCAGCTAGCCCACGTTGCTTGATCGTACTGCTCATATATATGCTTTATGATAGCAGAATGCGCGGTCCTTGACAGTTTATTGTCGGAACCAGACTGGCCCCCTCGGGCTGTCACGCACACCAATACCTTGCGCTGCCAATTGCCCGCGCATTTCGTCAGACGTACTCCAATCTTTGGCGTCTCGGGCTTGCTGACGCTTGGCAATGTATTGCTTCTGCTCGCCAGATATATCGGGTTGCTGTAGTAAATCGAGGCCAAATGAGTCATCAAGGAAGGTGATGAAGTCTTCGATACGCGAAGGGTCGTTGGACGGAGTTTGCTCGATCTGGTCGATATAGCTTTCGATGAGGGCGAGTGCGCGCGGTGTGTCGAGATCATTTTGCAGGGCAGCCAAAATTTTTTCTTTCGGGATCTCTACGTGGCTGGATTCCTTAGACATTACGGACGTCTGGAACCGCTGAACAGCGAGATTGCGGAATCTCTGCAAGCGATTCTGGGCCGCTTCCAAACTTTCCCAGGTAAAATTTACCTGATTGCGGTAGTGGGCCTGTAATATCATAAGCCTAAAAGCGAGTGGATCGTATCCCCGTTCTTGTACATCTGTCAGCGTATAGAAATTCTGGGCCGACTTAGCCATTTTTTTACCGTCTACCAGAATATGCTCATTGTGGGCAAAAAAAGCCGACATTACTGGATTGGCTTCGCCTGCTGTGCTCTGGGCTATTTCGTTTTCGTGATGGGGAAAAATTAAATCGACACCGCCGGTATGGACATCGAACGGCTGCCCAAGCGCTTTGCGGCTCATGACTGAGCATTCAATGTGCCAGCCTGGTCTTCCAGGTAGATCGTGCCCGTCCAGGGAAAAATCCCAGGATGGCTCGCCCTGTTTGCGCTTCTTCCAGAGTGCAAAGTCGTGGACTGACTCTTTGTCGTATTCGTCGTTTTGGATGCGAGCTTCGCTGGTGTTGCTTTCTTGCAGCTCGAGCAGCTGCCCGTATGTCTTGCCACTGTCTTTGTAAGCGGCAATCGAAAAGTACACGCCGTCGTCTGCAATATAGGCAAAGCCATCCTGGTGTAGCGTGGTGACGAGGGCTTGCATACCCTCTATTTCGTCGGTCGCGCGCAAAAAAGTAAGACGGTGTATGTCGTTTCCAATTCGACTCATGTCATGTAAGAAAATAGCAATGTACTCGTCGGTGAGTTTGCGGAGAGCGACGTTAGGGTCTTCATCCGGATAGCGTTCGCGGCTTCGGCGAATTGTTTTATCGTCGACATCGGTGTAGTTCATGGCATGCGTGATGCGATATCCAGAAGCCGCGAGCGTTCGACGCAGCGTATCGGCAAAAATGTATGCGCTCAGATTACCGATGTGGGCGTGATCGTAGACAGTGGGGCCGCAAGAGTACATACGTACGTGGCCCGTTTCGATTGGCGTAAACGGTTCGAGACTATGCGTCAGCGTGTTGTAGAGTTGCATGCTCATGGATTTTATCCTGTTCAAGTTGATCGAGGAGGCTGGCGGCAACGTTGATACACTCTGATTTTATTTCGTTAAATGGGCGCGATTGGGTAATCTTAAACCCACTGGCATAGGGATGTCCGCCGCCGCCGAAGTGCTTTGCTAGCTCGCCAGCTACCGGGTACCCAAAGTTGGCGCGGATTTTAGCGGTTACATGCCCATCGTTATAGAGCTTGAACGAAATGGCGAGCTGAACACCTACGGTGCTACGCATGTCGTCGATCACCAGCATAGACGGATTGTATTCGGGGCTGTAGCGCTCAATTTCGCTCCAGGGAATAGTGATGGCGGCAATGCGGTTGTCTGCACAGTATTCGATACGTTGCAACAGCTCCCCCTTGTATGAAACGAGCTGTGGGCTTTTGCGCATGAGGTCGCGCCGAGCATTTTCCAATGTGGGTAGACTCACGCCGCCCTCTACTAGCTCGGCGATGATGTGAATGCTACGGGCAGTAGTGGCGTCGGTCATGAGTCCGAGACTGTCCGATAATATAGCGGTGGCGATCATATCTTTAGCGGTGTTATTGAGCGGCCAACCAAGCTGCTGAGCAAGCTCGTAGATTATTTCTCCCGTGGCGACAGCCGGCTTGTTGCAGACAATATTGGCGTAAGTAATGGTGTTGTCTACCGGGTGGTGGTCGATGACAATGAGGCGCTTGGCGGCTATCCAGCCTTTTTGTCCGCTCTTGGCTAAATTTTCGAATAGGCTATCGGCACTGGTATCGACAATGATACTGGCGTCGAAATTGTGCGGTATGTCTTTGCTTACCCTGTCCCAGCCGGGTAAATACGACAGGTAGGACGGGATATCGGCCCCGCAGTACAGAATGGGGTCTTTGCCCATTTCGTGCAAAATCTGCTCTAAGGCGAGGGCGCTCCCTAGTGAGTCGCCGTCCGGATTGTCTGCTTGCAGAATAACGATGCGATGGGCATCGCTTACTATCTCGGCAATGGCGGAAGCTTCAGGGTACATTATTTTCTATCAGTATCTTGACAGGTTGTTACTATGTTTAAGTATAGCAAAGATAGTGTAAATACCGTACTTGCTCCAGGTAGGGCCGAGTTAGATGAAGATCAGTTGCCTGGTTTTTGCCTTGCATATGCCACATGTACTATCGACTGCGCGGATAAATATACATCGATAGCGGTAGGCGGGGAGTTGCTCTTGGCGTTCTTCCTCAGCACACGTAAAATCTCACGATTGGGGGTCTCTGAAGTGACAAAGGTAAATAGGTCGGATGTATTCATATGCAACTTCTCTGCCGCCTCGGCTAGAGTATAGTCATCGCTCGTTGCCTCCTGTAAGCGTGCAGTATGATTTATTAGGCGTCGCATAAATTCATTATGCATTATTAGTTCATTGGTTGCGGGATCCCGGGCGAGAGCTTGACGGGGAATTCTTGCCACACGCATGAGCGTTAGTAGTGATTCAATCGACCAGCCTAGTTGTCTAAGCGCGCCCTCGATACGTACGAGTTTAGCATCGGCAGGTATTGGTACTTGCTTAACCGTCTCTGATGCTACTCGTTGTAAGCTCGCGCCAAGGGAGCGCCCTTTGCCTTTTATATATCTCATAGTAGCTTCGTTTAATTCGGGAAGGATGGCTGGCTTCAAGAGCCTTACACTACCCACTACAAGGATATGCTCATTGCCCCCTTGACAGGTGTTAAGTATAGCCATTACCTGTTGTGGTTCAAGATCGTAGTGTTCGGCATATGTATCTAAATCAATCACCCCGGAAAAGCGTGGATCTATCAGACCGATGATACTCGGAACCATTTCTGCTTCAATAAAACGATTGTTGCCGCCACCTTTGTGCACATATACACCCAGGTGTTGGTCTTTAAGTCGGTAGTCAACCGTATGCCTCGTTAAGCCAGTAGCCTCTACGAGGTCTTGGATAAAAGCCGCTCGGGGTGGTACTTCTCTACCGTAGAAGTAGTCCCGGAATGCCGCGCGCTGTTGGGCCGAATACGTTGCTGTTCTTATACCCTTAGAACCTTTTTTAGGTTCGCCAGTATGCCCACGGCTTTTAAAGAAGGCATTGACTCCTTCTTGGTTCGTGCCGCATTCATCTGCTATGCTCTTGGCAGTGTGATCTCCCGGAGCAAGATCTTCGAGTGGCTTGGCGCGCGTATAGATGCGTTCTTGATCCTCAGGCGGATAAAACGCAATACCTTCATTGTCTCGACTACCCTTTGAACTAAACGGTTTACTTTGTAGTGTCGGACCAAGATCCTCTATTGCCTTACGGACCTTTCTATCTGACAGGCCATACTTCTTTGCGATTGTAGCGGCATTTTTCCACCCCTCAGGAGGCTTATCTAATATAGGTGATTCTTTTAGGATTTCTATGACTTCCTTAGTATTTGGGGCACAAAAGACAGGGTGATGTGTGCCCATATAGAGCGTGCTATCGATATCAAGCTTGCGTTTAATGGTTTTGCGTGCAAATTCAGGAGTCATTTCTCCGTAACGCCCCGCCGCTTTAATGAGATCGCCAATTGGCGCCAACCCTTCAGGCGGTGGGCCGAGTTCGGTTGTTGATGTCCGAACAAAAAATGCTGCATGGAGTAATTCGGGGTCGAATTGTTGCATGGAGCGTACGACTTGAGCAGGAAGCTTTACTCCTTTAACAATTTGACCTTCATTTCCGCCCTGAGACCGGGGTGTTCTTTTCCCCGTTGCTTCGTAAATAACACCATTTTCGAATGCCGTATCCTGGAAGATATCCCAACTTGTAAAATAGCGGGCAGGGAGTCGTTTAACAAATTCAGACTCGTTTACGATGTAGGTCAGCTTGTCAAATATTTCTGCAACTACTGTGTAAGGAACGGCCGGTTGGGCTTCGTCCTTATGTAGTCCACGACCAAAGCGTTGCACATGCCGCAATGAGGAGGTGGTCGGTGATGTCAGAACCATTGCAAGGAGTCCTTTCAAGTGGCTTCCTTCTCCTAGTAATCCGACGTCAAGCAATACGTCTAGCTCGCCAGCTTCAAATGCAGCTTTGTGCTTTTTTACCTCAGCACGGGGGAGGTATGAATTGACGATTTCGGCCCGCAGTAGACGTGTCTCACCTGTGACGGCGTCGACAATCTGCCGTTGGTCCAATATTCCTTTTAGTAATTGGCTGTGGCGGCATTTTCTGCCCGGTATACAAGAAATATAAGCCGGTCTGCCTCCCTCTACGAAGGCTTGTGCGATATCGGCAATCTGAGTATTGCGATCGTGGCTATCGACAAGTGCATATAGATCGCTAGTTCTAAAATCTCCTAGAGCAAGGTCATCGTCATTGAGATCTTTCGTGTCGATTGTAAATTCATGGCCGGATGAGATGGCCAGTAGCTGTACGCCGCGTATTGCACCATTCTGGATGCAGGTAGGTATATCGTATTCTGATGTCAGATGGGGAAAGAGGTCTCTTACAGTTCGGCCATCGGCATAGCTGGGCGTGGCTGTATATGCTAATACTAAGGTGTCCTTTTTTACATCCTCAATCTTTTCTTGGAATAAGGGGCCTAGGCTGTTGTGGACTTCATCAAGGCAAACAATGCCCCCTCTGTAATTATTAAGAAAGTCTGCATCTCGTTCGAGCCGTTCTATAAGAGCCGGATAGGTAGTAGCTGCTATGCCGTCGGGTGCATGCGAATTTACCCAATATAATTTGCTGACGGGAATGTCAGGAGTATGCTTCGCGGCGTCCTCTTTGAGCTGCCGGATGAGGTGCCTTCGGGACGTCACATATAGCATCCGGGGTTTCACCGGCACAGAACCTCCAATAATTTGGCCGACACCCGCAGCCTGTGCTGTTTTTAACGCAAGGATGGTTTTGCCAAAGCCCGTCGCTAGTTCAAAGCGGGTAGAAACGCCAAAATTACTATTTGGATCACGCGAATCTTTGGGTAGCTCTTTGAGTGTTTTCCATGTATCATTCATCGCCACTTGTTGCAGGGGCCAGAGGCCTGCGGCGCTGCCATACTTAGTTCTGTCCATCCAAGCATCAAAGTTATTGAGAATAGCAATTCGTGCAATGGCGGGCGATAGCTGGGTGCGCAGCGCCTCTAAGTCGCCATCAGAAGGCTGCCAGGTCGTGGGGTCGAAGTCACCATTTCTCGCAAGCCGGTCTGCGTGGCGCAAGCTCGCTAAACCCCGTAACACTGCAGTGTGTATTAGATGCCGTGCATTATACGTATCTTCGTGGAATTGAGAGGGGTCAGCATGAAGAGCTGTTTCTAATAGTGGGTCACTAAAATATGGTTGACCCAGAACTGTTTCTGCAAGTTGAATCGTATCGGCCCTTAATGCCTTTGGGCGATCCATAAAGTCAGTATATCACCGGACTGTCTTTGGCCGGGGTTCCCGCGGGTTCGGTACGACTAGAGCGTTTGGCGTCCTTCGAGTGCCCGGGTGAGCGTGATTTGGTCAGCGTATTCCAGGTCGACGCCTATCGGTAGCCCACGCGCTAGGCGAGTGACTTGCACTGGCCGGTCGCCAATTTGTTTTTGGATATAGAGCGCAGTTGATTCGCCTTCTACACTGGCGTTGGTAGCGAGGATAATCTCCTGCACCCCGTCGTCGTCGATTCGTTGGATGAGCTCGGCAATGCGTAAGCTTTCCGGCCCCACACCATCAATGGGGGAAACCAGGCCGCCCAGCACATGGTAGGTGCCATTAAAGCTAGCCGTTTTTTCAAGCGCGACGATATCGAATGGTTCTGCCACCACTGCCACTAGCGTTTTGTCGCGTCTGGGGTCGGTGTATAGATCAGACAACTCCTGTCCTGCCGGCACGAGTGCGTAGGTCTTTTTGCAGTACCCTACACCTGCGTGCATATCCTGGAGCGCGCTTGCTAACTTTTGAGCTTTGGTTGAGTCGTTGCGCACCAAATAATACGCATAACGTTCGGCAGTGCGCGGCCCAACACCGGGCAGCGTGCCGAGCGCCTCAATAACATCAGTGAGCGCGGGCGGAAGAATGGACATGCTGTTTACTCTCGAGTTTTACATGCCGAGATCGCCGAGGATGCCCATCATGGGTTGCATCTTTTCGGCGGCCAGTTTTTGACTGGCGCTAATTGCTTCTTTGATAGCATCTTCCAGCCAGCGCTCGAGCTGTCCGATATCCTTCAGATCGACAAACGATGGGTCGATGGAGATCTTTTTAATTTTCTGATCGCCGGTGATTTCAACCTTGACCGCACCATCACCTTTTACAATGGTGATGATTTGTCTTTGTAACTCTTTTTGTAACTTCTTGACCTTTAATAGCATCTTAGCTTGATCGAAACGACTCATTCCTAAACTCCTGTTACTTCTTTATTGTATCAGATGAGACGACGAAAATTGCCTTGGTGGTGGGGGTATTGGGCCAGACCACAAAATACGCCGTTAGCGAATACCAACAGCTGACCAATACGGCAAGACCTACAAGCCCCAAGCCAATTCCCTGCGCGATCACGTTGCGCGGAAACACTACCCACCATCTATCGAGCATGAAGCCAATGCCCGTGGCCACTAGCAGATATAAGAATGGTACCAAGAGGGTGAGCGATACTGCTCCGCCGAGTCCAGACAGTATTGTGCCTATCGCTAGAATTGTCAGAGTCGCCTTGGCTCTGGCTAATTTGAAGTGGCGCGCATATAGATAGGCACCGATACAGCACATTGCCACGCTAAACGCATCAAGCAGCGGCACCCGACCGACCCAGTGTTCTGGAGCGAATGGTCCACGCAAAAAGATATATACTGGCACCTCTACTATCGAGCGGATCGTAGGTAAGACTTGTGGCCAACCATTGAGCGGGAGGCCCACCAATTCTTTAGCTATGTGCGGCGTTTTATAGATTGCCCAGCCAAGCGGGGCGAGTGTGACCAACAGGAGCAATGCTCCAAGGCTCACCATCCACAGCTGCTTGTTAAATATTTTATCTATGGTTTTCCATCGCCACACGACCCCAGCGGCAATGAACCATATCATACCAGGTACGTATGCCAGACCCGCTGCCAGGATAAAACAAGCAAATAGTGGTACCGCCCTAGGTCTTTGTTTTAGCCAGGTGCCACAGGCTACTAATGCCAAAAGTAGCAGGAGTAGCACGTCGGGAGTGCCGAGCCGTGCCCCGTGGACAAACCATGCTGATGTACCGAAAACTAGTGTCCCTAAAAAAGCGCTCCGCTCGTCATGCCAATGTCGTACCAGCCAAAAAAAGATACTGATAGTCGTAAGACCAAATATCACGGATGTCAGGCGAAGCATCAAGAGATGGTTGTCTAGAAGCAGAAGGGCATGCGCCAGTAAAGTGAAAGGCGCATTGATAGGATGATGAAAAATGTATGTAAGGCTGGAGCTAGCCCGCATGGTTTGCAGCTCGTTTGCACTATATCCATTGGTGAGCGGCTGTAATTGCCAGTACAGCATCCAGCCAAAACCGACGAGCATTACCCCAAACATAGTCAGCGTGCGCCAGTTTGCCCGAAGCCATGCCTGGACGTTTAATTTTAGCTTCATCTTGTAGGCCATTATAGCATTTAGGAGCTGGTTTGCCTGCGCTGCTATCTCGATATGTCCTGCCCAGCGAGGGTAAAGTTTGCAGTGGGATCATCCCAGTCGATGATGCTGTATCCAACGGAGGGGGTCGCCCGGGCTGAGCTAGCGATCGCAAGCTTATGCGGGTCGGGCAGATCATATGTGCCGCCGATAAAAGCTTGGCGGTTAGGGCCCCGTATGATCAAACCGGGTATAGAATCAGGGTGAGCGCCAACAAAGTTCGCGTCACCTGCAATTTGTATGAATTCCTCTGCTATTTCATTGTGATATGCATCTGGTGGCGATGCCTCGGATCGAGGCCATGCTATGCACCGTAGTTCGCCTTCCCCGTTGTCATAGCCAAAACTCAACATCGCTCTCACGGCTGTCAGTTGTTTGTGATTTGCAGCACCCGTCAGTCGGTGGAGCGTCAAAGACCCAAGTTTAGATGTCAGTTCTCTAAGTTGATGGTAAGCTTCCAGCTCCAAGGCAGGCCGAATGGCAAAGTAATCTGGATCGACGATCTCTAATCTATTGGCAGATATGTCGAGCATGGTATCAAAGGTTGCTAAACGTCCAGAAAGGTCTGACATGGGTATACGTTAGCATACTATGTACGGTTTTTAAGGAGGAAAAGATTGCCCCACGTACAAACTGACCGCAATATTTTAGGATGGGCGGTGATTATCTACAGTGGTTTTGGCTCGTAGCTTTTTGGCGCCTTATGCAACCACTCCAGCAGTTCTTTTTCTTTAAGTAGTCCTGCTTGTGCACCTACCTTTTGCACAACACTCATCGAGTTAATTGGTGCCCAGCGTAGTGCGTCATGTAACGAGAGCCCCTTAGCTGCCGCAGCTACAAAAGTCGAGGCGAAAGCGTCACCTGCGCCAGTGCGGTCGACAGGTGGAGCTGGGTCGGGATACAGCGGCATCTTGAGTCGTTGCTGGCCGTCGCTGGCGTAGGCTCCTTTAGGACCATCGGTAATAACAACCACTTTCGGCCCGAGTTTGTGCAGGTGATCGAATAGATCATGTATGTCTTCGTGCTTACCGCCACCAACCGTTACCGCTTCTTCGCGGTTTAGAATCAGCACAGAGCACCGTTTATAGAGTCGGGCTAAGCGGTGAGTTCCGGCTTCCATTTGAAAGGTGCCAGGCTGGAGGGCGAGATGGACCGATGGGTTGGCCTCCAGCCAGTCGGCCACTTGGTCGTGATAGGGCAACGCGTGCTTGCTAATAGAGCTAAAATATACCCAGCGCGGTATTTCATCGGGCCGCATGTGTGGCCAGTGGTAATCGTATTCTTCGTGCCGGATAAGGATGGTGCGCTCTTCTTTATACCACAGCACATAGTGATAATTGCTTTTCTTTTGCGGGTTAATGCGTACAAAACGGGTGTCCACTTTGTTTTTCCCGAGCGCCATAATCATATCCCGACCCTCTTGGTCACCACCGACATTAGTCACGAATCCGGTTTTGAGGCCAAGACGGGCGAAAGCAACGGCACCATTGGCGGCATTACCTACCCCTTCGACAATTTCGGCATGGTCATATGGAAGCTTGGTGCCAAATTGCATGGCCAGCCATTTGTTGCCTTGATCGTCGTCAACAACACGTGCATCTTCGCCGATTAGTTTGATAAACGCGTCGGTTACGATATCGCCAATACTGATGACGTCGAAGTCGTGCATGCCCCCTCTTTCTCTAAAATACTTATGTTTACTCTATTGTGTCACGCCTACCGCTAAAATTCAAACTTGCTGTCCTCGGCCTGTTATGAGATAGTTCGTTTATATGAGCCATGGCGAGAATAGTCGGGTGCAACGAGGAGAAATGCCCTGGTTTATGACCCCGGCGTCGTTTGCTGCGGCGAAGGAGCAACGAGTCGCTGGTTTAACGTTGAATGGTACTAATCTAGAGACAATACGATCCTATTTACAAGAACGCAGCGGGCGTGACATTCCGGTGCCGGGATTGGTCATTGCGCGTCAATCTAATTGGCATCAAACGATGCGGCACGCTCCCTGGGATTGGTTTGCGCCTGATAGAGTCAACGGCGCGTCCCCCTACCTCTTTAATGCCAGCGAGGTGGCAAGCGAAGAGCCATCGCAGATACCATATGAAGAGCTTGTTCATGTTATTGGCAGTTCGACCCTCGAGCCTACGATAGTAGACTTGGAAGGATCTTTTTGCGGTTTACGCCAAAGGGGGTTGCAGAGAGCTCTCTTTGCAACCGCCCTGCTGAAGCCGTTCCGCTCGGAAGCCAGAGACGGTATGTCGCTGACGGAGATGAAAATGTTAACTACAGACGCAGCATGCGAGAATTGCCTGCCTCTCCCTTTAGATATAAGTTTAACAGATCCAACGGGTGACACGCCAAGTAGTCTTCCTTACTAACGATGAGTAAGACCGGCTTCCTAAGTCTTTTAAAGATCTTGGGCGTGGGAGACGAAGCCGTCGCTATCTAGTGAAGATTCATCGAGCTCGCCTTTGCTGGCGCTGGCGGCTAATTCTAGTTGGCGATAGAAGATGTCTTGTGTTTGGTGTACTGCGTTGCGGTTGGCGGCCCAAGCTTTGAGCACCGGGTCTTGTAATGCGCGGGAGTAGGAAAAGGTGATGTTCCAGGGGTGCGGTCCACTCTCATTGATGCGCTGAATAATTTGGTTGAGGTCGGCAAAGGCATCGCTGCTGGTTTGGCCGCCGCTTAAGAAGACAATGCCGCCTAGCTCTTCAGGTACATGCTCGCGGAAGACGCGAATGGTGCGCTCAGCAACATCGTCGTGGTCAATCGGGGTGCCGCTATCCTTGCCCGGCAGTACCATACTCGTCTTAAGAATTGCTCCAGGCAGATGCACGCGGAAAGCGCGCATGGTTTGGAAAAGAGTATCGAGCACGTGGCCGAGTACTTGCTCGCACTGTTCAATAGTATGGTTGCCATCGAATAGTACCTCTGGCTCGACCATCGGCACGATACCAGCGTCTTGGCACAGACGTGCGTAACGTGCCAGCGAGAGAGTATTGGCGCCGATGCATTCGTCTGTCGGGATGCCATCGCCGATCGCGATTGCAGCCCGCCATTTGGCGAAACGGGCGCCTGCCGCGCGGTAAGTGGCTAGTCGTTCGGGCAAGCCATCCAGCCCCTGAGTTACTTTCTCGCCTGGAAAGCCCGGCAAGTCAACCAGTCCGGCATCTACCTTAATACCTGGCAAAACATCATGATTTTTGAGGTACTCACGGAAGACCTGGCCAGTGTTAGTTGCCTGCCAGAAGGTTTCATCATAAAAGATGACGCCGCTTAAGAATTTTTCTGCTCCGGGGGTAGTGACAAGAAGCCCGCGATATTCGCGCCGGGTTTTTTCAGTGCAGGGCACATGCACAGCATCGAATCGTTTCTGGCAGCTGGCGTTGCTTTCGTCGGCAGCTAATAGTCCTTTGCCGGGCGTTACCATTTTTTTGGCAATCTTCTCAAGTTCTACTGTATCCATACACACTAGTATAGAGCTTATGGTTGGCGGTGCCTAACGCTTTTTCTCGAGCAGTTGGTGCGCTACAAGTGCGATGTGGGTGGCAGTGAGGCCGAAATGTTCAAATAGCTCACTCGGATCACCGGATTCGCCGAAATGATCTTTCATACCAATGCGGCGCATGAGTATCGGATATTTCTCTGCCGTCAATTCGGCAATGGCACCGCCAAGCCCACCGGCAATCTGGCCTTCCTCGGCCGTCAGCACAAGGCCGGTCTTCTTGATGCTGGCAAGAATGGTCTTTTCATCCAACGGTTTGATAGTGGCTACGTGAATGACTTCGGCATGAATATTGTCCTTTTTGAGCATATCGGCAGCTATAAGTGCGTGGTAGGTCATGGTGCCAGTGGCGATTATTGTGAGGTCCGACCCTTCATGGAAGATTTGGGCTTTGCCGATTTCGAATGGTGTTTTTCCGGTGGTAATGATTGGCGTGGCTTCCCGGGCCAAGCGCATATAGTTTGGCTGCGGATCGGTAGCCATGGCCAAGGTGATCTTTTCGGCCTCTACCGAATCGCAGGGAGCAAAGACCTTCATGTTGGGCATGACGCGCATAAGGGCGATGTCTTCGAGTACTTGGTGAGTTGCGCCGTCTGGCCCCACGCTGAGACCGGCGTGAGAACCGACGAATTTGACAGGGCGGTCGTTAAGGCAGGCGGTAGTACGGATCTGTTCCCAGTTACGCCCCGGGCTAAAAGCGGCATAGCTGGTAACGAATGGTACTTTGCCCAAGGCGGCTAAGCCGGCGCCCACAGTTGCGATATTCTGCTCGGCAATGCCGGCCTCGATAAAGCGCTCAGGGAAGGCCTTGGCAAAATCACCCATCTTGGTGCTGTCAGTAAGGTCGGCGCAGATACCGACAACGTCTTCAGAACGGCGGGCAGCTTCGACTAAACCACGCCCAAAGCCAGCGCGAATGGGCTCTGACCTGATATCTTTTGCACGGATGCCCTGAATCAAGTGCATGTCGCTCATCTATTCTCCTTCGCTTCTGATTTTGCCTTGCAGCGTATGGATTTCTTTGAGAGCGATCTTTGCCTGCTCATGATTTGGCGCAACACCATGCCAGTGGAAGTCGTACTCCATAAAGTCGACGCCCTTGCCTGGAATGGTGTGGGCAATAATGACCACAGGTTTCTCGACAATAGCCTTAGCCATGCCAGCAGCGTCAATTACCGCCTCAATGTCGTTGCCGTCGATTTCTAGCACATGCCAGCCAAAGGCTTCCCACTTGGCGCGCAGATCTTCGAGCGGCATCACTACCTCAGTGGGGCCGTCAATCTGAATATTGTTGCGGTCGACAATGGCAATGAGGTTGGTAAGCTTGTATTTGCCGATAAGCATCACCGCTTCCCAAATGTTGCCTTCGTTCAATTCGCCGTCGCCGGTAGTAACGTACACCCAGCGGTGCTGCTGATTGTTCATACGCAGCGCCAGTGCCATCCCGGCAGCTTGGCTCAGGCCACTGCCTAAAGGCCCGCTGGTAGTTTCGAGCCCAGGCAAGCGAGTGCGTTCCGGATGGCCTTGTAGCCGCGAACCGAATTGCCGCAACGTAAGCAACTCGCTGCGGGGAAAATAACCAGCGTGCGCCATGGCGGCGTAACGTACGGGACACGTATGACCGTTGCTTTGCACTAAGATATCCCGTTCGTCCCAGTCGGGATTTTGTGGATCATGCTTGAGAATGTTGAAATAGAGTGCCGTAAAAATGTCAGCCTGGCCAAGCGAGCCGCCCGGGTGCCCACTGCCCGCCTGTTCGAGCATTTTAATGATGTCACGCCGTATGTCGTTAGCTTTCAGCTCTAGGGCTTCGATCGAAAATAACTGCCTCATGTCGCTCCCTCCATACCGCTACGGTTATGTTCTCTAGATGATAGCATACCTGCGGGTTCGTAGAATGTGATACTTATAGCTGCTTTCTGGGGAGCTGATTGCTACGATCGAGTGGTTTTTCGAAGTGAGCCTTCACCTGTTTTTGCAGGGCGTGATAGGCGCCTTCCGGATCGAGCGCATGGTGAATAAAACCACCGACATTGAGCACATCAACACCCCCGGCCGCCAGAAGCGCAGCATTTTGGTTGTTAATACCACCGTCCCAGCCAATCTCGAGCCCTGGCTTGAGCTGTTTGAGGTGTAACGCTTTACCTAAAAGATGTGTATTGGCTTGGCCTCCAAAGCGCCCAAGATCACCCGAAAATATCAGGACGTAATCGATCCAATCCAGGGCTGGCCGGATGAGCTCTGGCGTGCTTTCAGGCTTCAGTGCTACGCCTACCTCAACGCCCGCTTTATGAGCCTCTTCAGCGAAGGCGATGAAATCACCTTCGGCCTCGGCGTGCACAATAATGAGCTGTGGCCGCAAGTTGAGCAGTAACTTAGCGTGCTTAAAAGGCTGCTTGTACATGACATGAATATCGGCACGGACGCCGCCGGGCCACCAAATGGTATCGAGCGGGATTAGCTTGACGGGCGTAAAAATACCGTCGGCCACATCAATATGCACGCGAGTAGCAAAGGGAGCGACGCGTTCCATCTGCTGGTTGTATTCGGCGGTATTTTGGGCAGTGATTGTTGGACAAATCGTTGTTGTCATCTTGTATACTTTAAAGGTAAGTTACTACTTAGCTTATACCGCTTATGCAAAACGAACAAGATCTTAGACCACTACTCACCCTCCAACAAAATCTGCTCACCGAGGTGACTGCCGATGGTGATGCCCTTGATAACAAGGCAATGGCTATGGCGGCTATCAACATCACGCTGCTTATTTTTGTAGCGCAGGCTGACCTTCACTTACATCACTGGTGGCAGTCGGCGCTACTGTGGCTGCCGTATGGCTTGTCGATTGTCTTTAATATTATGACTATTTTGCCCAAGCCCTACATCGGCGCCTCGGTAGACCTTGCGTCTCATCCGGAATATCTTGAGCTCGATAAAGAAGATTTGGTATTGCAATTACTGTCGGATACACAGCTTGCGATAGATGTTAACCAGCAGATAAATAAGACGTATTGGCGGTACTGGCTGACGTCGCTGGCCGCTACTATTTTAGGAACCGTCGTATTATTTGCTATACTAATAGTATGAATAAGCGTCTTCCCCAAGCAGTTAAAACCAAATCGGCTGCCAATGCGCCAAAAATAAAATTGCCTAAGCCCAACAAGGGCCAAATCGTCTGGAAGGGTTTACACCTCTAAAAACCGCCAAGCTCGTCAAGCTCTTTGATACGGCGCTTAAAGCGGGCGGCACCAGCGAACGGCGTTTTGAGCCAGGTTTCCGTCAGGGCGATTGCGTCTTGCACACTGATATATTGTGCCGGCAGACAGAGTACATTGGCATCGTCGTCGTTGCGTGAGGCGCGAGCTTCGGCAGGACTCCACACCAGGCTGGCCCGAATGCCTCTGTAGCGATTGGCTGCCATGCACATGCCTTGACCCGATCCGCAGACAAGTATGGCCCGGGCATCGGAGCTGCCATCGGCTCTTAAGGCGGCAATAGTGCGAGCGGCGAATTGCGGGAAGTCGTCTTCGGGCTTGAAAGTGCCGTCGCCTTCATCGACCACTTCGTAGCCGATGCGCGCCAGCTCTTCTACTAAACTCCGTTTAAGCTCGAAGCCATTGTGGTCGGCGCCAATGAAGATCTTCATATAATCTACTATAACGCCAGACGTAGAGTGTGGGCAAACCGCAAATGCCTATTAATCTTTTATTCAGACTGGTGTCGCCGGAATAAGCGCCATTCCGATAGAGCTGGCCGTACGTCTGGCAGCGTGGTTACGAAGGCCATTAGAACTTCGTTTTGTTTAATGCGTTTTTCCAGCCAGGCGTCGAAAGTGCGGAGATGAGGTTCTGCGCGGTGCCAGGTAGCGCGCGAAAACTGGATGCCGAGGGTCAACCCGCGTTTAGTCAGTTCGCCAGCCCATAGTAGCGCCGCGACACCTACGCGCTCTAAAGTATGAAGTATTTGTACGGCCTGAATTTTTATGGCTTGGGTAGCTCGGGCGGTCTGGAGGCCAAGCGCTGCGCCTACCTGTATGGCGAATGGCGGCGCATGCTTCTTGAGTAGTCGATATCCATGCGCAAGTGGTCCAGGCCTCCCCGGAATGGTAATGATGACAACTGGCTTTGGTTTGCGCGCCGTACCTAACAGAGGAGTAGCAGAAGCGAGCGACTCAGACATGGATGCTCCAATAAACTCCATACCTTGGTCGTAGGGTGGCATTGAATTAGACCGCCGCTGTATGCCGTGCCTAATATTGCTGGCAAAGACGAAGAGCGTGGTGGCAATAAAGACGCTGCCGGTCCACCAAAATGTGGCTTGTGGGGACAGAACGATATGCGTTCCTGGAACGACGCCAAGCGTAAAAAATAATAATAGTGCGTTAGAAACACCAGGCATTTTTGCCCATGAATATACACCGACGAGTGCCAGTAGCCAAAGCCCAAATTTTATTGCAGCACTGAACAAAGCTAACAGCTCCTTTCGCTGCATGATATCATCTTTTTGACAATATCGCTACAAAAGATAAGCGATTTCCTTCTTGTGATACGCATAAAGAGGCTTATCTAGAGACGTATTCTTACACGTTCTGCACCATCAATATTAAATACCGCCTATTTGTTAGGCGGTATTTGTATAGAGGCAAATAAAAGATTACTGCTTTTTGAGTAAGCGGCCGACGTCTGCGACGACTTCGACCAGCCGGTTACTGTAGCCCCATTCGTTGTCGTACCATACCATTACCTTTACCAAGTTGCCGTCGACTACTTTGGTAAGGAGAAGATCGACGGTGCCCGAGTGGCTGTTGCCAATGTAGTCCGAGCTGACTAGCGGTTCGTCGGAGACGGCTAAGATGCCTTGATAGTAGGGCTCTTTTGTGGCGTCTTTAAAGACTTGATTCAGCTCTTCGACCGTTGTGTTGCGTTTGAGCAGCGCGGTAACGTCACTGAGTGACACGACTGGCGTGGGAACGCGGACGCTCAGGCCGTCGAATTTGTCTTTGAGTTGCGGCATTGTGAGTGTTACTGCAATTGCTGCGCCAGTAGTAGTAGGCGTAATGTTTTCGGCGGCATTGCGCCCCTCGCGTAAATCTTTCTTGGGCGCGTCCTGGAGAGCCTGACTGGCTGTGTAACTGTGTACGGTGGTGAGCAGCGATTTTTCCACGCCAAAAGTATCGTCTAAGATTGCCATGACTGCGCCAAGACTGTTGGTCGTGCAACTGGCATTGCTAATCACCTCGGTCGCGCCTTCCAGTTTGTCATCGTTTGCCCCGAGCACAATGGTGTCAACGCCATCACTCTTGGTTGGCCCGGATATCACTACCCGCTTTGCACCGGCAGTAATGTGCTTGCTTGCCCCCTCTTTATCAGTGAAGAAGCCGGTGCTCTCGATAACAACGTCGACTGCCAAATCTTTCCAGGGCAACGTGGCTGGATCTTTTTCGGCCAGTACTCTTACTTTCTTGCCGTCGACGATGATATTTTCATCATCATGCGTGACTTCGTGGTCGTACGTGCCGTAGTTGCTGTCGTGTTTGAGCAAATACGCCAGTGTTTTGGTATCGGTAAGATCGTTGATTGCTACTATATCAATATCTTTGCGATCGAATGCAATTTTAAAGGCATTACGTCCAATGCGGCCAAAGCCGTTAATCGCCACTTTCGTTTCCATGTAAAAACCCTCCATTTATTTAGGCATTATCGGTTCATCCTATTGTACGGTGAGAAAGACGCAAAAGGCAATAAGATGGCACGTCACACTATATCCCGAGCCGCAACTGATTAGAGGCAAATTACTCACCTCACCAAATAGAGCGTTACACGCAGGCCAGCTAAGGCTGGTCTGGTTGCACTACGCTTGACTCTATATGGTGAGGTGAGTAATTTGCCGATGGGACTATACTACCTGAAGTAACAAGGAGCGATACTATGAGTGAGAGCATATCTTTCCCGGCGGCGGTTGAGATTTGCGAGTCGGATGATGGCCTCGTCCAGCTTGTACGTGACAAAATCACGGCTGCGCTTGGCATGGGTATCGAGGCATGCGATAAAATGGTGGCTACTGATGCGTTGTATCGCACTCTTTTCTATCCGAGCTCGTTTGACGATCAGCCGCAACACTTAGGAGTGGGAGACGAACGCTACCCGGACAGGCTGACAGCTTTACGGACGCCCCTTCCTACTGTCATCGCACCGCCGGATCACCATGCCTTTACATCTGATATGCTCTATGCCGTAACGCTAGGGAGTCATCTTAATGAAGCAAGTTTCCCGGGCGCCATTGACGTGTTGCATGCACTTGGAAGTAAGGGGTGTGTGGCTATATGGATGCAGGGCGATCCTTTTGAGCAATATCATAAGATGGAATCTCAGGGGGTGAATGAACTGCGACGCCAAATGCGGCCAGATCGAGGCCCTACCCTAGCTGGGCTCAGATATCCTATAGCCACTCAAGATAAGTTCGCTGAGCATATATTGAATGAGCTCGCTGAGATATCTCAAGGCTATCAAGTATTTGTTTTAGAAGATCGTGCGGTCAACATCGCAAGACTAGCCAAGGAGATGGAAGTGCGGGATGTGGCAATCGAGCCTATTTGGGTACAACAAGGCTATCATGGCCACACAGTACCCGAAGGTCAGACAGAGGAGTCACTCCAACAGACCTACCACGCGGTCGCTTCAATCGGGGATGCGCCGGAGATGATTGAGAAATTGCGAGAGCCCCACCCCAGAAGGCCTTTGTTAGTAATCAGCGACTATGATGGAGTAATATCTGATGCGCAGTTGGTCGGACAGTTACAGGTGAATGCTGTCGTACAGGCACTTCGGGGTTGGGGGTTGCCCGTTTCGCTTACGCCGCATAGACACTATAGCCACATTGTTACTGCTCATCGGGATCGGGTGGCTACAAGTTGAGCAAGCCCATGGCCGAGATATAGCGGTGCATATTGAGCAGTACCTCGTAGTCGGTATAAGTTGGCAGGTCCTTAAAATCGATCCACTGCGAAGCATCATGCTCATCGCCGAGTTCCACAGCACCGGCATCTATATGGTCGACGAAAAAGATCCAGGTGCCACTGCCTTCTGGGCGCGGCGCGGAAATGGCGAATACTAATCGCGGGCTGGTGAGCGTAACGCCCACTTCTTCACGGGTTTCACGGATCGCGGCCGCCCGTACATCTTCTCCGTCCTTTACACGCCCGCCGGGTATATCCCACGCGCCGGCATGAAATGGATCGCTCGGGCTACGCCGTACGAGTAAAATCTTGCCGTCTGCGTTTAGAAGCAGCGCGCGGGCAGTGACGAAGGTCTGCATAGGAGCGTTATTTTTTATTGTTCCAACGGGCAATGGACTCTTCGATAATCTTTTTGGCCTCATCGATATCGCCCCAGCCGAGCACTTGAGTAGTGCCGGGCTTTTTGAGGTCTTTGTAGTGATTAAAGTGATGCTCGACCTGCTGTTTCCAGCGCTCGCCAAGATCCTCGAGGCTGGTAATACTGTCGCCGCTGTCGCGGTCGTCTGCCGGGACTACCACAATCTTGTGATCTCCGTCGCCGTCGTCGTTAAAGTTTAAGACACCGATAACGCGCGCTTCCATCCAAACACCCGTGGGCACGGGGCCGCATACTATCAGAGTGTCGAGTTCGTCGCCATCTTCGTCGAGTGTTTGTGGGATAAAACCGTAGTTGCAGGGCTTGGCAAAGATTTTGGGCTCTACACGGTCGAGCATAAAGCAGGCGCGCCCCCGGTCCCACTCGATCTTCATGTTCGATCCCTTTGTAATCTCTACGACGGTGTTGACGACGGCATTCTGCCAGTCGCCTGGGGTTAACACTAGATTAAAATCGGCCATGACACTCCTTCTTCTTGGCTATTAGTCAATTCGTAAATATTGTACACTAGAGTAAATAACAGTTTAACATACCACCTTTATTGGAAAAGAATGGGGGCGTACTGCGAGAGCTGCCTTCTTGGGCTCTCCAGCTCACTACTTATGGCAAAACTTATTGGTCATCGGGGCGCTGCCGGACTGGCGCTCGAAAATAGTACTGCCAGTATGGCTGCGGCACTTGATACGGACGTTGACATCATTGAGTTCGACGTACACCGCACTAAAGATAATAAACTGGTGATGATGCACGATAGGCACACCGGTCGCGTGGCGCGAGAGAAAGTATACGTTAACGAGGTTACGCTGGCGACATTACGTAAAATTCCCCTTAAAAACGGCCAGCGCATACCAACACTGGATGAGGGACTGACCATCTTAGGCTCCAAGCCGCTGATAATCGATGTAAAAGACGAAGGCAGTGCCGACGAACTGCTCAGCGTGCTCAGTAGACATCCAGACGCTGACGTCAGTTTCGCCTCTTTCAAACACGCCGAACTGCAACGATTGCATGATGTTCGTCCAGACATACCGGTATACGTACTGGAGCACTTTAGCCCGTTCGATATTATTCAGAGCGCGCGGAACATGAGCGCTGACGGCATTGGTCTTAATAAGTGGCTGATGAATCCACTTACTTACCAGTTGGCCCGTCGTTCCGGTCTCAGGTTGTACGTATACACGCTCAATGCCCGTTGGTTGGCACCTCTGTTTCGCAGATTTTACCCGGATGTCGATATTTGCACCGACCATCCTGAACGATTTAGCGAATTCCGCAGGACAAACCGCAGAGGGCAATAATGGACGTTGTGTTTGACCATAAGGAGGAGGTCGTCCCTCAGATCCAGACCTTTTGGTTTCGGCCCCTCAAATCACCAATGTTTATTGCTGGACAATTTACCGAGTTGTACCTGCCGCACGACAATTCTGACAATTATGGCCAACGGCGTTGGTTTACACTCAGCAGCTCGCCGCTGGACGATATGCTGTCGATAACTACCAGATTTACATCTGGCCACGATAGCACTTTCAAACAAACACTCAAAAAACTGCAGCCCGGCACCCCGCTGAAGCTGGCAGAGCCAATGGGCGATTTTGTGCTGCCGAAAGATCCGCGCATCCCTCTGGTTTTTGTGGCTGGCGGCATTGGCATCACGCCTGTGCATAGCATGATCAAATTTTTGCACGATACGCAGGAGCAGCGTGATATCCGGCTTATCTACGCCGTCGGCACCCTCGAGGAATTGGCCTTCGTGCAGCTTTTTAAGGAGTATGGCTCGCCATATACGCCGGTGGTAAAAAGACCTCCTGATGCATACATCGGAGAGGTTGGTTCACTGGATGCGAGCCGAGTTCTGGCACTTGCGCCTGATAGCGGCAAAGAGTATTACTATATGTCTGGTCCAGAAGTTATGGTCGAGACCCTCACGAAAGATCTTGCCAAGATGGGCGTCCCTGCCCAGCGTCTCATTAGCGACTATTTTCCTGGTTACCAGCAGTTCTAATCACCTTTTCCGTTTTCCTGCCCCTTTTCATCCTATTTTTGACCCCTTTCCGTCGCCCCTGCCCCCGACCCACAATCCGCACAGGACGTACTGAATAGCTCTCGTTGATTGCTTCGCTCAGAAGCGATTAAAAGTGGCGCTTTGAACCATAAGAAGTGAGGTGACTACAGTGCGTTCACGGCATCGTTAAACTGGTCGCCGCGGTCTTTATAGTCTTTGAACATATCAAAGCTACTACACCCAGGAGCTAGCAAAACAACATCACCGGGCTGAGCGGCATCGTGCGCAGCGGCAACGGCCGCGGCCATCGTCTCGCCGCCGTGTACCAGTGACGTAAAGCCGGCATTTTTTAGCGCGGCTTCAATGGTAGGGGCCATATCGCCAATCAATACCACAGTGCGGACATTGGCATTGGGGACTACTGTTGCCCGGGCTAGTTCGTTAAATTGCGCGCCCTTGCTGGCGCCACCGACAATTAGAACTTTGGGTTGGTCGAATGCTTCAATAGCACCAATAGTCGTTTCTGGTGTTGTCCCCAGCGAATCGTTATAATATTTTACTCCATTAAGCTCGCGGATCAGTTCAAGCCGGTAAGGCAGCCCTGCAAATGTGGTGAGTACGGTGCGTAACGCCGCAATATCATGCGTTGCTTGCCAAACCACCGTCACGGCAGCGCAGACATTCTGCCAGTTATGTTTGCCGAGCAGCTTGAGTTCGCTGGTTTTACAGATCGCTTGTTCGTCGATAACTATTTCACCGGCACGGACAAATGCGCCAGGAGCGGCAAAATAGGGTACATGCCGGCCGGGGCTCAGCATGCCATTTTTATTTGAAGCCTCATTTTCAGGATAATATACCGCAATATCATCAGCTGTTTGATGGGTGAAGATGTGTGATTTTGCTGCCACGTAATCGTCGAAATCGTCGTGCCAATTCAGATGTTCCGGCACGATCATGAGGCTCAGCGCAATGTGTGGCGAATGGTGAATGTCGGAAAGTTGGAAGCTTGAGAATTCTAAAACGACCCAATCTTCCGGCGTAAGTTCTGCTAGAAAGTCTAGTGGGGAGTTGCCGATGTTGCCGGCCAAATATACTGTTTTGCCAGCGGCTTCAAGCATCTGGGTGATCAAGGTACTGGTAGTGCCCTTGCCTTTGGTACCAGTAACACCAATGGTGTTTTTGGTTGGACAGACCCGCAAAAATTCATCAACTACGGTCGTCATTTTGTTTTCAATGCCAGGGGTGTGGCGTAATAGTTCCTTTGGTGGAATGCCGGCCGAGCGAACGACGATGTCGAAGCGGTCTAGGTTGAGCGCATACTCATCCCCTAGCTGCGTCGACGCACCTTCGGGTGCTACTGTTGCTGTATTACGGTCACAGATGGTAATATCCGCACCGAGCTTATGCCAGTAATCATAGGCCGATTTACCCTCAACGCCGTAGCCAACTATTGCAACATTCATCGGTACTCCTCACGTTAGCTTGTAGTAATGGTACACTTAGACCCATAATGCTGACAAGTCTTGTCCTACAAGTAGGTGCTCAGGTGGTTAGCTCTAAAGTTACCTCGTGTTTTATCATTTTTAGTCACCCTGAGCTGCTGTTGTGCGTTGGCGACAAGCGCACCCACTGAGCTCGTCGGATATTTCACGGCGAAATGACAAGTAGAAGGAAATCAACTTTTCTATTCTGGGAATGGATCATGGTGCTTGCTGTCAAGGCTTCTGAATCGCTGTTTTTCGTTCTCGAAGTAGAGGTCGACATTGCCAGTTGGGCCATTGCGGTGCTTTTTGATAAGAATCGTCGTAATGTGCTTGTTCTCGGTTTCGGGATTGTAATATTCTTCGCGGTAAATAAAGGCCACAACGTCGGCGTCTTGCTCGATAGATCCGGATTCGCGGAGATCGGCCAGCTGCGGAATCTGTGGGTTACGATTTTCGACCGAGCGACTCAGTTGGCTGAGTGCAATAATTGGTACATTCAGCTCACGGGCGATCACCTTTAGGCCACGGGAAATTTCGGAAATTTCTTGTACGCGATTATCGCTACTGCCAAACCGACTGCCGCCACTCATGAGCTGCAAGTAATCGACGATAATCAAACCAAGGCCGTGCTGGTGTGCTTCTCTACGCGCTTTGGTGCGGAGGTCGCTGATGGTAATGCCGGGCGTATCATCGATGAAGATCTTCGCCTCGCTGAGCGTGCCCATGGCCTGGCCAATCTTCTCGAAGTCTTGATCGGTCAGATTGCCCGTGCGCAGCGCCCAGGCGTCAACGCCCGACTCCATACTGAGCAAGCGGTCTACTAACTGCTCCTTGCTCATCTCAAGCGAGACGAATAGGACCGGTTCTTTGGCTTGAAGCGCGACGTTATGGGCAAAATTGAGTACCAGCGCAGTTTTACCCATAGCCGGACGCGCAGCGAGGATGATGAGGTCGGAACGCTGGAAGCCAGCCAGCACGTCGTCTAAATCTTTAAAACCACTGGTGACACCCCGGATCCTGCCCTTATCTTTGTGGAGGCTGTCGAGGCGGTCGAAACTCTCTTCCAAAATGGTTTCCAGTGAGACGACGGTTTGCTTAACATTATTCTCGCTGACCAAAAATAATCGCTGCTCGGCCTCTTCGATGAGTTCTTTTAGTTGCTTTGATTCGTCGTACCCTAACTCGGCCATCTCTTTGCTAGCCTTAATGAGGCGGCGCCGCAAGGCTTTCTGAGCGACGATATCGGCGTACTGTTCGACGTGTGAGGCGGTGGGAACGAAGTTGGTGAGTTCGGTTAGGTAGGCTGGGCCGCCAATCATGTCTAAGAAGCCAGTGCCTTTGAGTTGATCGGCTAGTGTAAGGACGTCTACTGGACTGCGGCGTTCGTACAATGTGATAATCGCTTCGTAAATACGGCTATGGCGCTGATCGTAAAAATCGTCGGCGTGTACTTTATCGGCAATCTTGATCAGGGCATCGGTATCAATAAGCAAAGCCCCAAGCAGACTCGCTTCGGCCTCTAGGTTGTGCGGTTGTGGATTAGCGCTCCCGGGTTCCATCTCTGTGTTTTACGATTCTAACACTTCGGCGCCGCCAAAAATATTGCTTATGGCAGTAATAGCCTCGTTTTGGGCGGCCGGCGGCGGTGTCGCTGCGGGCGTACGAGTAACACTATGTGATACTTCTTGATCGGCGGGCGGCAAGGGTGGCGGGCCGGTGGGCTCGGGCAGCGGCCCAACTTCGCCCACCACGCAAGTAATTTGGAGATTCTCGCCAGTTGTTTGTTGGATAAGCTCACCGAGCATTTGTTTATTGCGTTTTTCATTCAGGCGTTTTTGATGGAAGGCGAAGCCGCAGGTAAGCGTCAGATTGCCTGGCGTAAATGCAGGACTGGTTGCGCGGACAATACTGTATAGCGTGTTGTGCTTAGCTTTGACGGCTGCGAGGATGGTGGGCCAGACGCTGGCGTCGAGCGTTATAGCAGAATCGCTGGGAATAGAAGCCGGACTGTCTACTGACTCTAGGAGGGGGGCTGCAGTTCCTTTTTTAGCTGGCGTATCTGTTGGCGACTTTGGGATGTGATGCTCAGTTTTACGGAAGGTGCTGGGATGTGGTTCGACCTGTACGGCGGGCTTGGCTTGCACGGCCTCGTGCATTACTTTTGTGGGCGTAATTTTGGCTCCAGCGTCGCTGAGTGCGGCGTCGAGCAATGCTACCTCCAGATAGCTCTTCGGGTCTGCCGAACCGGGCACTTCGATAAGCCGGGGTAGCAGCTGCATAAGGATATCGTGCCCGAGTGCAGATTTGCCTGCCAGCAGGCTTTCGCGGAGCGCTGTGCCCAGCTGCTTGGCCGCCTGCGAAGCTTCGTGACCACCATCACTGAGTGCCGTCAAACCTTTAGATAGCGCAACAGGGTCATGGCTACTGAGCGCTTGGATTATTTGTGCGATGAGTTCTTTGGGGGCGATGCCCAGCACTGTTTGTACGTCCGCGAGCGTAATCTTTTCGCCAGTATTGCGCACCTGGTCGAGCAAACTGATACTATCTCTAAAGCTGCCTTCACCATGCTCAGCAATAAGTTCGAGCGCCTCATCGGTAATGGTGATCTTTTCCTGCTCGGCAATAAATTTTAAGTGAGCGGTTACCGTGGAAAGGTCGTAGGGCTTGAAGGCAAAACGCTGCGTCCGGCTGATAATCGTTTCGGGCAGCTTGTGCACCTCGGTAGTGGCTAAGATGAAGACCACATGAGCTGGCGGCTCCTCGAGTGTCTTGAGCAGCGCATTAAAAGCTTCACGGGTCAGCATATGCACTTCGTCGATGATATACACTTTATATTTGGCGCTGGTTGGGGCGATATGCACCTTATCGCGCAAGTCGCGGATTTCATCGATCCGGCGGTTAGAGGCGGCGTCGATTTCAATAATGTCTAGATGAGTCGATTCATCTTCGTAAGGCAGACCATTTATCTCATGCGCAAAGATACGCGCAATAGAGGTCTTGCCCGTGCCCCGTATGCCAGTAAACAAATACGCATGACTAATAGTGCCGTTTTGCAATGAACGACTTAAGGCGGTCGTAATGGGCTCTTGCCCGGAAACTTCGGACAACGATTTCGGCCGGTAGGCGCGATATAACGCTTGCCCCATTACGCAGCCACCTTGAAACCAAGTGCTTCCCTCTCACTCATGCTTTTATTCTAGCAGAGCGGGCCTTGAAAAGTTGTTGTTGTTTCTGCCTGTCAACCATGTAGCGACCAAAAAAGCGGCCGTGCGGCCGCTTTTACGCCTAGACAGCGCCTATCCACATTAGAGCGCTGCTTCAAGCGCGGCCCACTCGGTGGTAGTATCGTCCTCGGGGAGATTGACGCTTACTTGGTCACCAGGTTTGGCCTTAAAGTAGGTTACGCTGGCGAGTAGGACGCGGAAGTCGCGGCCGTTTACGTCTACAAAGTAGTGGCCATTTTCGAGCTTGAGCATACCCACTACTTGTTTGCGCGGGATGGGGCCGATTTGCTTGTATAAGAAGGTGCCATCGTCCGCAATGGTCAGCTTGAGGATATCGCCTTGAACCAGCTTGGATTTGCTGGCGTAGTTGGCAGGAATCGGGTAGGTCTTGCCGTCGCTGCCGACCATATTTTGGCCGTCAAAAACCCCCTCGATGATTTTGCCAAGATTATCTTCTTGTACGACAGGTGCCACCCTCTCGTCGTCCCCTACAAGGCTAATAAGCAGCTCGTTGGCGGCTGCTAAGTTTGTTTCTGCTTCCTGAATCAAGGCTCTCAGGCGTTTGATCTGTTTGTCTGCTACGTCTGCCATGTTGTCTCGTTAGTCTCTCAACAAGTGTTTGTTTGTTACACTTACACCTAAGACTATCATGAGTCTTAAGTCAAGTCAAAAAGCCTGTTGGTAGTTGTGGATAAATAAAACCGCCCCCGTAAATACGCGGGCGGTTTTTGATGGTCGAAAAGTCTTAAGCTAGTTCGACAACGGCGCCAGCTTCTTCCAAAGCTTTCTTGGCAGCCTCAGCGTCTTCTTTCTTGGCCTTCTCGAGGATAGTCTTAGGAGCACCATCAACCAACGCCTTGGCTTCGCCAAGACCGAGGGAAGTGATTTCCTTAACAGCCTTAATAACGGCTACCTTCTGAGCGCCAGCGTCCTTCAGGACAACGTCCCATTCAGCCTTTTCGTCAGCAGCAGGACCAGCTTCAGCAGCAGGACCAGCAGCAACGGCAACAGCTGCAGCAGCTGGCTCGATGCCGTATTCATCCTTGAGGATGGTCTTGAGTTCGTTTACTTCGAGAACAGTCAAACCAACGAGCTGTTCTGCAAATTTCTTTAAATCAGCCATGTCGCTAGATTCCTTTCAAAATTAACTTGCTTTGGCCTCGATGCCGTCCAGTAACGCGTGCAAATTGCCCGAAAGGCCATTGGTAACATCGTGTACTGGTGAGAGCAGCGTTGCCACCACTTCCGCAATGAGCTGTTCCTTGCTCGGCAAGACAGCTAATGCTTTTACTTCTTCGGCACTGATGAAAGTGCCTTGTGCGGTAATACCGCCTACAAATTCGATGCTTGGGTTGAGTTTGGCGAACGTATTAAGTGCCTGTGCGGGAGCTACCTCATCTTCGCTGTTAAAAGCGTAGAGTAGTTGACCGTTGAGTGCACTAGCGTCGACGCCTTTGAGGGCGTCAACTTCGCTTAAAGCCTTTACTACCAAGCGGTTTTTGACGACCCGTAATTTGGTGCCGCCAGCGCGAGCGTCGCGGCGCAGTTGCTGCAGTGCTTTTACCGTCGTGCCCTGGTATCTTGCAACCACGGTTATTTTTGACGATGCAAGCGCTTCGGCTACTTCGCGAACGACTTCATGCTTTTTATCTTTGCTTAAAGCCATATTGTTCCTTGTTATTAATCTTCGACCTAGGATTGTTAAGGATTCCCCCAAAAGAAAAAACCTTTGGGGACAAAACCAAAGGTTTTTCGTGCTCAAAAACAACTTTACAGACTGTTTCATCGCCTCGGTAGCATACTTAGGTTTGCTGGGCAAACAGCTACGGTCTTCGGTAATGTTCCTGACTATTTTATATGACCATGACACGTGCGTCAATAGCGTTGCCTGGTAACTGGTGTCGAATGTTGAGAACGAGCTTGCATCTATTTAGTTTGAGTCCCGGGGTTTGTCTGCTTGTTAGCCTCGACAAACAAGCGTAAGATGTCATGCTTTTTATAGTTACCAGAAATACCTGGAGTAGCTAACATATAATCAATAGCCGTTTGCTGGTCGATATCCTTGTTTTCGGATAGGCCCTTGCATAAGAGTCTAGTGTAGACCGGCGTGGGTGCGGTATAGGGTAGCTCGGGGCGGACGGCAGTGAGGGTAAAAACTGGGATGTCGTCTTTGGTGCCGCAGAACAAGAGCTCGTCATAGTGCCCACTGCCATCGCCTACGGTGACGTGGCCCCGCTGCATGGCATTTCGTAGTGGCAGCGGTTGCGTCACTAGGCGATCGTTTTGCTGGGCAGCAATCTCCTCAAATTGTTCTACGGTGATGAGGTAAGCGCGTGCGATGGTGTGTGCAGTGTTGGAGGGCTCGGGCAGGACATTGATATGCCCCCCGCCCCACTCCGTACATGTACCGGCAAAATACAAGGGATATGGTAGAGAAATGAAGGTTTCTTTTTTTGGTGGTGCCTGGTCGCTGCAGCCGGCGAATGCCCGAGTTGATCCCTCCGGCTGACCGCCACGAATTTGGTGCATGAAGTTTTCTTTAGATAGACCCGAACCGTAGGCGGCGTACCAAACGTAGGCAGATTTGTTGGATTTATTTAGTTGCTTCGCCAGGCGGGCAATATCGTATGCCCTGTTATTGCTGTTTTTAGCAATCCGCTGTACATATGTCTCCAGAACGGTGCAGAATTGTGCAAAACCAGCCTGCGACAGCCATTCTTCGTCGCTGTGGATATTGCCACATTCCGGATTGATAACAATAGTGGGAATGCCGGCAGCGCTGAAAAAGCGTCCGTCATTTACTGCGTAGTCAAAGGTGGTGCCATGCGCTGTGCCGGTAATCTGCTCCACAATTTCGACCATGGCCTGTACGTGCGGCTCGGTAAGGTCGGTCTCGCATGGTGGGTCGTTCACTAAAATGGTGGTAGCAACGCCGTATTTTTGGCAGATCTCTTCGATGCGGCCGGGCAGTGCGTTGTGGTCTTCTGCAGTGCCAGTGCGGATGTCCAGCATCGCGGTTGCGGCTGCCGGGATTTGATTAGCGGTAGTGCCGCCGGTGATTGTACCTATCGACAGAATTGTATCCTGTGGTTTCGGATCGGCTGATACCAGTGTCCGAATTTCCTGCAAGGCCGGTAGCAATCGCTGGATAGCACTGTCACCTTCCCAGGGGCGCGACGCATGGGCGGCTTTGCCGCTAGCCTGCAATTCAATCCATTGCACGCCTTTGGCGAACGTCTCGATATCCCAGTTATTGCCACCATCGGGGACAATAACTACCTTGGGCCAATATCCAAGCTCAACAAGCGCTTTTGCACCATTGGCGCCGCCAATTTCTTCATCGCTGTTAATCATGATGCCAAAGTCGTAATCATCGAGATTGTCCTTGAGATTGTCGACCAGCGTGAGATAGGCGGCAACAGCATGCTTCATATCCATAACACCACGGCCGATAAAGCGCCCTTCTTCCAGTCTGAGGTGAAACGACTCTTCAGCACCGGGCACGACGTCTATATGAGCATTTAGAAGGACTGCTGGCTGTTTATTGCCAGGTTTGGTGGTAGCGATAATCGAGCCGATACCGTTTTTTTGGAATCGTTCGACATACATACCTCGTTGGCTCAGAAAGTCTTCCACGAAGTTAAGGGCGTGGTCGTTGGCGTTCCGGTCACTACTTATAGTGTGCATACTGACCAGCTTGCGGAGTAGCCGCTCGTGGAGTGGTTTCTGCTCATTGTCGCCTTGTCGTAAACGTTCAGGGATGGGCTGCTTTAAAAAGGCGCGTAGGACGGATTGGTATTCATCAAACGAAGCCAGTTCTACATACTCATGGTCGCTGTGTGAACCCCCGCCGTACAATCCATATTCGATGATGTCGCAGTTGACCATGGCAAAGTGGCGGCCATCGCTTCCCGCCGGGCGGCCCAGGAAATGTGGCTCTTCATTGGTGATTTTGCGCATGGCGTTGCTCAATCCCTGGACATACGGATTCAGCTCCTCTACGTTAACGGCTGGCTCGAATGTGGCGACATTCACAAGTTTGGCGTCAGG
>Ga0136846_1208268_pt1 | contig 226612 bp, 193 predicted proteins | sample HopSoiMetagenom2_FD_96841 | JGI IMG/M metagenome (GOLD analysis project Ga0136846, IMG submission 96841) | Grasslands soil microbial communities from Hopland, California, USA - 2 Assembly 2016 (version 4) | ecosystem: Environmental > Terrestrial > Soil > Grasslands | place: USA: Hopland... | reverse complement strand
TTAAAAACTCTTCCAATACGTTCAATGTATCAATATCCAGGTCGTTGGTGGGCTCATCCAGGATCAGGAAGTTGGGGTTGCGAAATAAAATAGAAAGCAGGTGTAAACGACGTTTTTCACCCCCGCTCAGCTTGCTGATGTAAGTATATTGTTTATCGGGATTGAAAAGAAACAGCTCCAGGAATTGTGCGGCACTCAAGGTTCCGCCTTTGGCCAATGGAAAATGTTCGGCAATGTCTTTTACAAATTCAATTACCCGCATATCGTTTTTTACCTGCAGACCCTGTTGCGAGTAGTTGCCGAATATTACAGTGTCGCCAATATTTATTTTCCCGCTGTCGGGCTCTTGCAAGCCTTGTAATATATTCAGGAAGGTAGATTTACCGGCGCCGTTTTTACCAATAATACCAACCCGCTCGCCTTTGCTGAAGGTGTAGTCGAAGCCGTTTAATATTTTTTTGTCGCCGTAAGCTTTGTACACTTTTTTCATTTCCACTACTTTGCCGCCCAGCCGGTTCATCTTCATTTGCAGTTGTACCTGCTCATTGGTTACCTGCTGTTTGGCTTTTTTTTCTACTTCGTAGAAGCTGTCTTCGCGGCTTTTTGATTTGGTGGTGCGGGCCTTTGGTTGCTTGCGCATCCACTCCAGCTCCCTCCTGTAGAGGTTCTTAGCTTTGTCAATACTGGCCAGTTCGTTTTCAATGCGGGCAGCTTTTTTCTCCAGGTAATTTTCGTAATCACCTTTATGAACGTAAAGATTGCTGCCTTCCATTTCCCAGATCTCTTCGCAAACGGCATCTAAAAAATACCGGTCGTGGGTTACCAGCAGCAAGGTTACATTTTCTTTATTTAGAAAATGTTCGAGCCATTCTACCATTTCCACATCGAGGTGGTTGGTAGGCTCATCCATGATCAGTAATACATGTTTGTGCTCAAAGCCAATATCGATAAGGGTTTTGGCTAAAGCCACCCGTTTTTTCTGTCCGCCGCTCAGGTTCTTTATCACGGCATCCAGGTGGTGTATTTTCAATTTGCCGAAGATCTGTTTCACCTTGGCGTCAAAATCCCAGGCATTCAGTTCATCCATGCGGGCCAGGGCGTCGGCTATTTTATCTACATCTTCTGCTTCGCTGGCCGATTCATAGTCTTTAATAGCAGTGATCACCGGGTTATTGTGAAAAAAAACATTGTCGGCAATCGTTCTTTCGGGGTCAAGATCGGGTTCCTGCTCAAAAAGCACCACATCCACATCTTTGCTTATCCAGAGTTTACCTTTATCGGGCGTTTCCTTTCCGGCGAGAATTTTTAACAAGGTAGATTTACCGGTACCATTGCGCGCTACCAGTGCAATTTTATCACCTTCTTCTATATGAAAAGAAATATCGGAGAACAGCGGCTGAATGCCATAACTTTTTTCTAAACCTTCCGCAGAAACATAATGCATGGCGCAAAAGTAAGCAAGATGGGGCTATAGTGTGCTGATTCGTTCGCGCAGGAACCTATACGGTTGCCCCATTTCAGATAGATGGGCTGGTTTTACCCTGAGTAACGGGGATGCGCCGGCTATTTTACGGATACAGATGTAACCAGGAGCCGGAAGCTGAAATATACATCAGATAGACTTTAACAGTCCGCCATCCACCGGTATGCTGGTGCCTGTTACATAAGCGGCCTGCTCAGAAGCCAGGAAAGTTACCACATTAGCCAGTTCTGCGGCAGTGCCCAGCCGTTGAAGTGGAATATCGGCGATGGCTTTTTCTTTTATTGCTGCTGTAGTGGCGTTTTGAGCTTTGGCCTGTGCTTCAAAAAGCTCGGTTAGCCGCTCCGTATCAAAATTACCGGTAAGTATATTATTAACTGTTATATTATACTTTCCAAGTTCGCGCGATAAGGTTTTGCCCCAGGCAACTACCGCTGCTCTTATAGTATTGGATAAGGCAAGGCTGTCTACCGGCTCCCTGATGGTACGGGACGTGAGATTAATGATCCGTCCGAAACGCTGCTCTTTCATATGCTTTACCGCCAGTGCTGTGGTGTGCTGCACGGTTTGAAATAACAGGTCGAACGCCAACTGGTAGTCGGCACCGGTTTTTTCAAGCACCGAGCCTGCTTTAGGGCCATTGGTATTGTTGACGAGGATATCAACAGTATGAGTACTAAAGTAAGTTTCTGTAACCTGTTTGTAGCCGGTAAGGTTAGCAAAGTCTACCACCAGGTATTCATGCTGCTGGCCGCCGGTTGCGGGCAGCTCCGATACGATAGCGCGCAGCTTTTCTTCGTTGCGTGCCATAACCGTAACAGTGGCTCCACTTGCTGCCAGCTGATAGGCTACGGCATAACCAAGGCCCTGGCTGGCACCGCCAACCAAGGCTTTTTTATTTGTTAATGAGATGATCATCGCCGAAATTTAAAATGGTAAATATTGAATTCAGAATTTTAAATCGGGTGTTTAATATTTTTCATTTTTTATAAGCTTCCTTTCTTTTTCAGCTCTGCAAAGAAATCGTCCAGGTTTATTCCCAGCGATTTTTCAAAAGAAGCTTTCATGTCTTCCGGTTGGGGATGTTTGTTTTTCCATGTTTTAAAATACTCCTGAAAAGCCGCATCAATTTTATCGCGCCCAAACATCTGTTCCAGTTCGTATAGCCATATAGATGCTTTTATATACGATATCAGCCCATATTGTTCTGATGATTTAAAATCGGCGGCAGGTTGGTCAATTTCTTCTTCCATCGGGATGGAGGACAGCGCCCTGTAGGCGGTTTTCTGAAACTCATCCAGCGGCAATTTTTTCATTTGCGGGGGCATCTGGTCGCGGAATATAGAATTGTACCTGTATTTTTCTGCTTCGTACCGGAACTGGTAGTAAGTGTTCAAGCCTTCATCCTGCCAGGTATGCAGGCGTTCGTTGCTGCCCAGCATGCTCATAAACCAGTTGTGACCAATTTCATGTGCAATTACACCATCCAGGTATTCTTTACTGGCATCAGGTACAGTAATCAGGGTAATCATGGGGTATTCCATGCCGCCGCTCGAGTTGTTTTTAGGCCCTTCAAAAACCTGCACCGTTGGGTATTCATATTCCCCGATCTTCTGGCTATAATATCTTGTGCCGTCTTTAGCGTAGTCGATACTGTTATTCCATATTGTATTCGGCTTGTTTTTATAATAAGTAAAAGCATCCACCACTTTGCCCGAAGGCAATTTCAAAGTATCGTATTGTATAACTACTCCTTTTTCAGCAAACCAGGCAAAATCGGGTACATTTTCTGCATGGTAAGTCAATGTTTTATTGCCCGTTTTTCCCTGGTATAATTCGGGTGTACCGGTGCGGTTGGCGGTGTTTTTGGCCCCGATGGATTTATATTGGCTTAACTCGTCTTTATTTTGTAAAACACCCGTTGCGCCTACAACATACCCGGCAGGCAGGGTAATGTTAACTTTGAAGTTGCCGTACTCGCTGTAATATTCACCCATACTCAGGTATGGAAACTCATGCCAGCCTTTTTTATCAAACACCGCAGGTTTAGGATACCACTGTGTAGCCATATACTGGCCGTCTGCGAAACCCGAGCGGGAGAAATAAGAAGGGAGTTTCACCAGGAAATCGGTAGATATGGTGGCAGATTCTCCCGGCTTCAGGCTTTTAGGTAATACTACTTTTATAATGTCAATATAATTAGGATTGCTGTGCGGTTCTGTTTTAGCTATCTTACCGTCAACCTTGAAATTCAGGCCGTCAATTTCCCCACGGGTAATCTTGGTCAGATCCTCTTCCGAAGTGGGATCATTTCTAAGCTGCTGAAATAGTGCCGTACTATCATTTTTATAGGCATTGGGCCATATATGAAACCAGATAAAGTTGAGAGTTTCGGGTGAATTGTTTTTATAAACGATATTGACGTTACCTTTTAATGAGTTGTTTTTATCATCGAGCGCCACATCAATTTTATAATCGAGATGTTGTTGCCAATAGCCATCCTGGGCGAAAGTTGTAGTAGTAAAAGTTAGCAAAAGGAACAGGGATAATAATCTCACCATACATGTAATTTTTTTGAAAGATAAGGAGAATTTTAACGCCGCTTGCTAGGCACGCTTAATGCAAACAGCTATATGTTGTTAAGGGTTTTATAAAAGGCCTTAAAAAAATGAAAAATATGCCAGGTGCCCGATAGGGGTGGCAGGCTGTTGAATTGTATTCTTTTTATACGGCGATCATTATTCAATTGTAAAACAAAAAATAAGCGTATGAAAAGAATACTCCTGCATTGTACCTTCCTGGTGCTTGTACTGCCCTTAGTGCAGCTTTGCCGGGCCGGCGACTTTGAGCTGGTAAAGGCTGAACGAAATGTTGCTCTTTATGAAAGATGGATCAAACATAACGGGAACACCGTAAGGGAGCTGAAAGCCAGTTTCACGGCAAAGGCCGCGTCGGCAGAAGCGGTAGTAGCATTGTTAAAAAATCCTGCAAAGGGGCCGAAATGGAATACCAATGCGAAGAACTATAAGATTGCCTATACCAGTAATGATGCCGTTTGGCTGACTTATGTACGTTACAAGATACCCTGGCCGCTCGACGATCAGGATTGCAGCCTGAAGTACTCATTTAATAAGGCTGACCTTAATAACCCGGTGTGTAATATTTATTTCGAGGGGATTACTACCGATAAATTTCCGGTTGTTAAAAATGTAACACGTATAACAGGTACCAAAGGCAAGTGGATGGTAGAAAAAGTGAAGGAAGGAAACCTGAAAATTACTTACCAGATCGTTACCGATAAAAGTGCCAGTGTACCCCGTTGGGTTTCAGATCCCATTATACATGATAATCTTTTTAAAACGATCACTGAGTTCAGGAAACTGCTGGAGCAGGGCTGATAACCGGAAAAATTTGGTGGAGCCATCAACCGGCGGGAGATAGGGGCTTTATCTCCTTGCCGGTTGTTTATCAATGAAAAAGCTAACAAGGATTAAACCTGCCGCAAAGCCGCCCACGTGTGCCGCGTAAGCAATGCCGCTTCCTTCCCGACCCATAGCGCCCCATCCTTCAATCAGCTGAAGGGCAATCCATAATCCTAATGCAATAAAAGCATTTACTCTTATAATAAAAGGAATCAAAAAAATACGGATCTTATTTTTCGGGAACAAAAGTATATAGCCGCCCAGTACCCCCGCAATGGCCCCGGATGCCCCCACGCAGGGCGTATACAGGCCTGTTTGGGTATAAGAAGAAATCCATACATGGGAGAGCGTGGCCAATATGCCGCATAAAAGATAAAAAAGCAGGTACTTTTTATGACCCATCACATTTTCCAGGTTGTCGCCGAATATCAGTAGATACATCATATTGCCGATGATGTGCCCGAAGCCTCCATGCATGAACATCGAGGTGATAATCGTTCCGTAAATAGGAATAGGAGTGATTTTAAGGCCGCCGCCTACTATATCACGGTTTGATAAAATTTCTTCCGGCACAACTGCATAACTGCCCATAAAAGCTTCGTTGGTGCCCATGCCCTGGGCGAAAACAAATACCAATATATTAATGGCAATTAAAAGATAGTTGATATAGGGAGTACGGGTACGTCCTGAATTGTCATCTCCAATTGGGATCATAAGAATTGTGTTTTACAAATTGTTAATCTACAATATCAAAAAACCTGCCGCCTAATGTCTTAAAGAGGTGCCCCAGATTAAAATACATAGCATTACCACCAACAAAATAATGAATGCGGGTTTCCAGGTTTCCCAAAAAACTTTTCCGGCCAGTTCTTCCTCCCTTCGCCTGATTATTTCAACATAGTTACTTTGAATAGTTTGCAATTTTTTAAGATAGTTACTTTGGCTGCTGGTGGGTATCGCAGGCATTACCTGAAGCAGTTCTCTGGTTATTGCATCATTAATGCCTGTTTCATTAAAATCGTTCAGCAGGCTGATCCGCTCTTCTGTGAGCAAGAGGTCGAGTTCTTCCTTTATCCCTTCCTTGTTCATACGGTAAATATCCATGCGCTGTATTTTATCGCTGGCAGATAATACCAGTTTTAGCAAATCCTCAGGCGTTTTTACCGGTTGTTCAAACAACTGCCCGTTGGCTTTACTGAGCCATCTGTCCTGCAGGTATTGCTCTTTTTTACCAGGGGTAGACAAAGTTTCGTACGCCTCTTTAATCAGTTCAAAATAAGCCAGTGCTGATTTATTATCAGGGTTTTTATCGGGGTGGTATTGATGGGCGAGCCGGCGGTAGGCAGATTTTATCTCCGCGAGATCTGCCGACGGTGAAATCTGCAATATTTGATAGTAATCAATAGCCATTGTCAGGCAAATATGTACATTATTTTATTAGCTCCCCGCTTTTCTTTGCTTTTGTTTGAAATACAATATATTCCATTTCCGGCTCTTATTAAATATTGTAAAATAAATCATAAAACCGCTGACCGTGCTCAATTTTGGCAGGGATGATACAACTTAATTAACTATTACACGTCATAAATACAGAAGGTTTTACTTCAATCTTTATTTAAAAGTAAATGACAAATAAAATGAAACGATTTTTTAACGCTTTGGGTACCGGACTGATGCTTGCTTTTGCAATGCTGTTGACCAGGCCTGTTGATGCACAGCCCAGGGTAGGGGTAAGTATCAATTTCCAAACATTCTACGATGAGTTAAGCCCTTACGGAGAATGGATCGACTACCCCGAGTACGGGTATACCTGGCGACCAAGGGTTGGTTCAGATTTCCGCCCTTATGCTACTAACGGTTCCTGGGCGTATACTGCTGATAATGACTGGATGTGGAATTCGGGATATGACTGGGGCTGGGCGCCATTTCACTATGGACGGTGGTTTTATGACCCGTATTATGGATGGCTTTGGGTTCCGGGTTACGAATGGTCTCCGGCATGGGTAAGCTGGAGAGGTGGCGGCGACTATTATGGTTGGGCTCCTATCCGCCCGGGTATCAGCATTAATATAGGCTTTGGAGGCTATAACCCTCCTTATGATTACTGGACTTTTGCTCCATGCCGCTATATGACTTCGGTACATATTGGCCGCTATTTTTACCCTTACCGCAATAATGTAACCATTATCAACCGCACTACCATTATTAACAACTATAATTATGGTTCGCGTGGTGGCAATTACAGGGGAGGCAGAGGAGGTTATTATACTAACGGGCCGCGCAGGGGTGACGTAGAAAGATATACAGGTCGAATCAATGCTGTTACGGTTCGCAATGCGGACAGACCTGGCAGAGCTACTGTTTCGAGAAATTCAGTTTCTGTCTATCGCCCTGCAGTAAGCAGAAGTGATAACCGCTCCAGCTATGCCCCGCGCGATGTACAGCGTTATGACAGGAATAGTGTAGCCAGCAGAGGTACGGACAGAAGCGGGAGAAATGCCGATGTACGCGACAATCCGAGAGTTAATGATACAAGAGATTACCGGGTTAATTCATCACCCCGCCGGGAAGATGCAATAAGAGGGGATAGGGATAATGGTAACGGCGGAGATAGAAACAGGGTAGCGTCATCGCGCAGGTTTGGAAGCGATGCGGACAGGAACACCCAGCGCAACGACCCTATGATGCAGCGTAATAATGAAATGAGGGATCGCCAGCAACAGATGCAACGTTCGCAGGACAACAGGCCGTCTATTGACCGGTCGGAAGCAATGAGGCAGCGTAACGAAGCTGCACAGGAACAACGTTCCGCAGAAATGAGGCAGAGGAATGAATTGATGCAGCAGCAGCGTTCCAACGAAATGAGGCAGAGAAACGAGGCGATGCAACAGCAACGTTCTGCGGAAATGAGGCAGCAGCGTGAGGCGAGAGTGCAGCAGGAAAACCGTGCAAGAATGGAGTCTCAGCAAAGATCAGTTGAGCAACCACAGCGGCAGTATGAGAACCGGAGCAGGGAAATGCAGGTTCAACGGCAACAGTCGGCCCCGAGAATGGAGAGCCGGGCTCCCAGCAGGAGTTTTGAAAGCCGCAGTTCAGCGCCTCAACGTTCTATGGGCGGAGGAGGAGAGAGAGTTGGCCGTGGCGGTGGAGATAGAGGAGGAAGAGGCAGATAAAAATGGGTGAGGTTTAGTTTTTTATATATTTAAAGTTTGCAAAGCGGTTCCGGTTTTCCCGGAGCCGTTTTTGTTTTATAGCCATTTGCCTGTGGCAATGAACTAATTCATGCTGCGCCTATTGTAGTAGCAGGCACAGTATAACAACCTGCAAGGCAAAAGAACCTTTGTTAATGTGCCGATTGTATGATAATCTTTCATAAATGCTGCGCTTTTACTTTATTTTAGCGAATTATGAGCTATACAATGATACAAACCATGCGATGGTATGGTGATAACGATGCTGTTTCGCTAAGCGATATACGCCAGGCAGGCGCCACAGGAATAGTAACTGCCTTACATCATATACCGGTAGGAGAAATCTGGACCGCCGAAGAGATCATTAAAAGAAAAGAAATTATAGAAGCCGCAGGATTAAGCTGGGAAGTAGTAGAAAGCCTGCCTGTGCATGAAGATATAAAAAAGCGCAGTGGAAATTTTGAAACCTGGATAGAGAATTACAAGGTAAGTATGAGAAATCTTGCAGCCCATGGCATTAAAGTAGTTACTTATAATTTTATGCCTGTGCTGGATTGGGTACGCACCAACCTCGATTATCCCACTGAAACCGGCGCCTTGTGTTTAAGGTTTGGGTGGAAAGAATTTATAGCCTTTGATGTTTTTATACTTAAGCGCCCGGGAGCTGAAGACGATTATAACGAAAATGATTTAAGAAAAGCTAAGGAGTTTTTTGATAATTTAAGTATAAGCGAAATAGATAATCTTAAAACCTCCTGCTTAATGGGCCTTCCCGGTTCCGACGGGTTATTTACCACAGAGCAGGTATTGGACCTGCTGAACGAATATGGAACCATAACGGCCGAACAGCTGCAGCAAAATCTTTTTTCATTTTTAAATGAGATTACAGCAACTGCCGAGGAAGCAGGAATACAGTTGGCCATACATCCCGACGATCCTCCTTACCCGATACTAGGGCTTCCGCGCGTTATGAGCACGGCTGCACATATTGAAGCCCTGATTAATAATGTGCCTTCTAAAAATGCAGGGCTTTGCTTTTGTACCGGCTCCTATAGCGCCCGTAAGGATAATGACCTGCTGGACATGGTCAAAAGGTTTGGCGACAGGATTTATTTCCTGCATTTACGCAGCACCGAGAGGGACGAGGAAGGTAACTTTTTTGAAGCTAATCACCTTGAAGGTAATGGCAATATAGTTTCTGTTGTTCAGTATATAAGCCAGTTACAAAAAGATCAGCAGCGTCGTATTCCTATGCGACCCGACCATGGGCACCAGATGCTTGATGATTTACAGAAAAAAACTTATCCCGGTTATTCTGCAATCGGGAGGTTAAAGGGACTTGCCGAAATAAGGGGTGTTGAAGCAGCTATTCAACAATTACAATTCAGCTAATGATCAATAAAAATGCCGGCGAAGCGCCGGCATTTTTATTTGTAGTATTTGCCTTTTAGTAACCGTCGCCGTCGAGCAAATTGCCGATGCCGCCTAAAATGCTGCCTTCTTCTTTCCTGTTGGTAGTGGCAAAGGAGAGAATGCGGGAAGCCAGGCGGCTTACCGGTAAAGTTTGTATCCATACGCGACCGGGCCCTGTGAGCGTTGCATAAAAGAAGCCCTCACCCCCGAATAGCTTGTTCCGTACTCCCCGTATCATTTCAATATCGTAACGTATGCTCTGGGTAAACCCAACCAGGCAACCGGTATCTATTTTCAGGCGCTCTCCCGGCTGGAGATCTTTATGAAACACATGTCCCCCGGCATGAACAAAAGACATTCCGTCACCTTCCAGCTTCTGCATAATAAAACCCTCTCCTCCAAACAGACCTGTTCCCAGCTTTCGTTGAAATTCTATACCAACAGCAACTCCTTTTGCAGCGCACAGGAAGGCATCTTTCTGGCATATAACTTTCCCGTTCAACTCTGAAAGGTCAAGCGGTATAATTTTGCCGGGATAAGGCGATGCAAACGATACTTTCTTTTTGCCATGACTAACATTGGTATATGCCGTCATGAATAAACTTTCGCCTGTAAGTATTCGTTTGCCGGCACTCATCAGCTTGCCTAATATACCGCCGCCCTGGCTTGCCTGGCTGCCGTCTCCAAAAATAGTAGCCATATTAATGCCTTCGTCCATCATCATAAAACTGCCGGCTTCGGCAATAGCGGTCTCATCGGGGTCCAATTCAATACTTACGTACTGCATTTCTTCTCCGAAAATCTCATAATCTATTTCGTGGCTTGATTTCATTGTTTTATATTTTGATGTTAGATATTAGATGCAAATGCTCATATCGGGATGTCTGGTAATGAAAGGGGACATGCATGACAGTATACTCGTCAATAATACGATAGTATTTTTAAGTTTATGGCTTTACGTTTAAAACGGCATTCAATTGTTCTTTATCCAGCTGATCTTCCCAACGGGCGATCACCACAGTTGCCACTGCGTTACCTACCATGTTGGTCAGTGCCCTGCATTCGCTCATAAAGCGATCTATGCCGAGTATGAGCGTCATTCCTGCGATGGGTACTTCCGGAACTACTGCCAGCGTTGCCGCTAAAGTAATGAACCCTGCTCCGCTAACGCCGGCAGCGCCCTTGGAGCTTAGCATGGCCACCAATAATAGCACGATCTGGCTTTCTAACGGCAGATGGATATTACAGGCTTGCGCTATAAACAAAGCGGCCAGTGTCATGTAAATATTGGTGCCATCCAGGTTAAAAGAGTAGCCTGTGGGTACCACCAGGCCTACTATTGGTTTGGCGCAGCCTGCTTTTTCCATTTTTTGCATCAGGCTGGGCAGGGCGGCTTCGGAAGAGCTGGTGCCGAGTACCAGCAGCAATTCGTCTTTTATATACTTTAAAAACCTGAAGATAGAAAAGCCGTTATACCTCGCTACCGCCCCTAATATCACTATTACAAATAATAAAGACGTAGCATAGAAAGTAATGACCAAAGCCAATAAGTTACCGATAGAAGAAATACCATATTTACCAATAGTAAATGCAATGGCGCCAAAAGCGCCGATAGGCGCCAGCTTCATTAAAATGGCCACTACTTTGAAAACAGGATAGGCCAGCGCTTCCATGAAATCGAGCACCAGCTTGCTTTTGGGCATGGTGAGCGATATACCTATGCCAAACAGGATAGCAATCAGCAGTACCTGCAGAATATTATCGCCGGTAAGAGGACTTACCAGCGTTTTGGGAATAATGTCAAATATGAAATTTATTAAAGAATTGTCGTGGGCTTTATTTACGTATTGGGCTATGGATGATGTCTGTAGTGTAGCGGGATTAATGTTAAGCCCCTTGCCGGGCTGTACAATATTGCTTACAACCAGCCCAATAATAAGGGCGAGCGTGGAAAAAGTAATAAAGTAAAGAAACGCTTTGCCTGCTACACGGCCTACTTTTTTCATATCATTCATGGAGGCAATACCTACGGTAATGGTCACAAAAATGACGGGAGCTATGATCATCTTGATCAATGCTATAAAGCCATCTCCGAGAGGTTTCATTTGCTCGGCCAGCGAGGGCTTAAAATAGCCTAATAGCGCTCCTATGGTGATGGCTATCAGCACCTGAATGTATAGCACCTGGTAAAATTTTTTTTTGGAGGCAGGTGTGTCGTTGGGATGCGCTTCAACAATCATTCGTTATTTCTTTACGGAAATATCGGAAAAATTATTCAAGCAGTTCTTTCGGGAGGATCTTTTTTAAGAAAGGTATCTTGTCGTCTTCCATAACAATAAATTTCCATTGCTTTAAATCTGCCGATTTCCCGATCACATCTTTCACCGAAAGGATATGGTAATAACCTGTAGTTTTATTATAAGTAACGTTGGGTTCGCCAAATTTGGACTGAAGCGTTAATGTAAGTAATTCATTCTCTGCGATGGTCGAGTCTGCCTGGAGTGAGTCCGTTCCAAACCGCATCCGGAGGATATTGGAGTACTTAAGTTTTACAAAATGAGCGCTGTCTATCAACTGTGCATTATCTACCCGTAATATTTTGGCGGAGTCTACCTGGTAATCGAATTCCGGCATATTAAAAATGGTTTCCATAGCTGTTATCACTTGTTCCTTGGGAACAAGTGTATAAAGGTCATCAATGATAAAGTCGGCAGCCGCCCTGAAATCTTTTTTAATAACAAGGTTGGTATAGTGCATAAACTGTTGCTGCACGATTTTTTTATAGTCCTGGGCAACGGCACCGCTACATAGTAGGCTGCCAATAAGGAGAAGGGATAAGATCCGGCTTTTCATGGGGAAAGATGGAGTATATAGGGTGGTCAAAATTTTAAATTCCTGAAATAGTACTGCCTGTCATTATCGGTAATATCCCGTATTACTTTACAGGGATTGCCTACCGCGATTACATTTGCAGGGATGTTTTTGGTAACAACGCTTCCGGAACCGATAACGCTGTTGTCGCCAATGGAGATTCCGGGGTTGATAACCGTGTTGCCGCCAATCCATACATTATTACCGATGGTTACCGGGAAGGCGTATTCATAGGCTTCATTCCGGGGTTCGTAGTGTATAGGGTGCCCTGCAGTGTAAATAGAAACATTGGGAGCCAGCAGCACATTGTTTCCAAAAGTTACAGGCGCACAGTCGAGAATAGTACAGTTATAATTTGAGTAAAAGTTTTCACCAATAGCAATATTATATCCGTAGTCGCAATAGAACGGCGGTTCTATATGAAACTGGCTACCGGTACGCCCCAGTAACTTCCGTAAAAGCTGGTTGCGTTCTTCCAGCTTAAAGGGGTGCAGCTGATTGATCTGGTAATTAAGATCTTTAGCCAGCTGGCGTTCTTCGAACAGCTCCGGTTCAAAAGATTTATACGGTTGTCCGGCGAGCATTTTTTCTTTCTCTGTCATATATACGCGTTGTTTAAGTGGTATAGCCAGGGTTTGTTTATCGCTCCGAAGTATACTCGGGGTGTTGTGGCGGGAGTTCCTTTACGTGTTGCTCCTCCGTTACTACTTCTACGTGAACCGCATATTTTGATGGCCTGATACTATCGCTGTACTTTTCAGCATATACCTGTGTAAACTCTGCACCAAAATACAGGATAAAAGAAGTATAATATACCCAAAGGAGTATGATAATGATCGTTCCTGCGGCTCCGAAAACCACGCCCGGACTCGATTTGGTGATGTACAGGTCTATCAGGAATTTACCTATTCCAAACAGCACAGTGGTAAATGCGGCTCCTACAAATGCAGGTTTCCATTTTATGATCACATCGGGAAGTACCTTGAAGATGACGGCAAAAAGAAAGGTGATTACGGCAAAAGTCAGCACATTATTAAGTATAAAAAATAGCCAACCAGAGTCAACCGGTATCAGGTTTTGAAAGCGGGTTTGCACGCTGCCCAGTATGCTGTTGAGGACCAGGGAAACCAGCAATAAGAATCCCAGGGAAACGATCAGGCCGAACGATTTAACACGGTTGGTTAACAGTCCCCATATTCCTTTACGTGGCTTTGCTCTTACTTTCCATATGGTATTTAGGCTGTCCTGTATTTCCAGGAATACAGCTGTGGCGCCCACTATGAGCGAGATAATGCCGATAACCAGGGCAATAGTTGTTTTGCCACTCAGGCTGGCCTGGGTAACAATATTCTGTACCTGTGTGGCTACATTGCTGTCGGTAAATTGAATGACTTCCTCATAGATCTTTTGCTCAATAATTTCTTTTTTGTAAATGAGGCTGGCGGAAGCAATGACAATAGTAAGCAGGGGCGCCATGGAAAACACGGTACAATAAGCCAGTGAAGAGCTGAGCTTGGGCACTTTGTCTGCCGAAAAGCCTTTAGCCGAGGCGATCAGGAGGTCTCCCGCGTTTTTAAAAAATGTTTTCGACTTGCTGACTACTTGTTTCATGGAACGTAACTTATTTGAATATAGTTATGTAACTATATTCAAGAATAAAGCCATAAAACTTCTTTCTACTAAAAAGATATTGCTTACTGCACCCATTAATAGGGAGGAGTGTTTAAAACGGATACCCTATGCCGATATTCAGGATAAGATTTTGTTTGCGCCAGGTGGGGTCTCCAAAGTTAATCTGGTTAAATACCCAGCGCTCACCTGGCGGTAACCAGGGTTTTCTAAAAGGGGTGGCCAGGTCGAACCGGATAACGAAAATGCTGGCATCTACTCTCAGGCCAACGCCGCCACCTACCGCAAACTCGTTGAAAGCGTTGCCCAACCTGAATCTGCTGCCCATACGGGATGTATCTGTTTTAGCGGTCCATACATTACCGGCATCTACAAAAACGGCTCCGTGTATCACGCTAAACAATTTGGCACGCAATTCCCCGTTGAGCATCATTTTTATATCACCGCCCTGGTCGGGGAAGATCCTGCTTGAGTCGGGGTTGATCTCGTAGTAATAAGAGCCCGGTCCCAGCGATCTCGCCCTGAAGGCCCTGATATCATTGCTACCCCCGGCAAAAAATTGTCGTATATAGGGGAGCACGGTGCTATTGCCATAGGGAATACCATAACCAATATTGGCACGTCCGGCCAAAATCAGCTGTGGCTTGATCTTGTAGTAATCGCGGAAGTCGGCTTCCAGTTTGATGAACTGGTTAACCGCGGTACTAAATAATGTTTTTTGCCCCTGGTCATTCTTTTTGAGAAATGCATTCACCAGGTTGCCAGCAGTTTCCGCGGTGCCCTGGAAATAAATATTATTTCGTTTGGCATCCTGAAACTGGTCGCTATAGGTAAAGCGATAATTAGTGCTGAAGATAAACTGGTTCTCGTAATTACCTCTTAAGCTGGGTACTCTTATCAAAAGTTTTTCAAGACTATCCGTGGTTTTCAGCGTGCGTACGTAGGTTACAGAGAAAGGATTGAATGTATGGTCTACAAACTGGCTTCCCTTCCAATTATAACCAAACTCTGCATTGCCGGATAGCATGGTGAAATATAGGGCCCTGTTCAGCAGCTGTCCTCCCACTGTAACATGTGTTTTAGGCACATAGTTGCTCGCACTTTTAAAATTGATCGGCGCTATAATACGTGGAAAAATAAGCCTTGCATTAGCGCTTACCGAATACGAATTGGTTTTAGCGCCACTCACCTGCGTTTCAAATCCACCTGCTATGCTGGTAACCAATTGTTCAGCACCTCTAAACAGGTTACGATTGGTATTGGACAATTTAATTTCAGATCCCACGAAGTTGTTTGATTTACTGGTGCCTGTTACCTGTAAGGACATCGAGCGCTTTTTTTGAGGAGTAAGGTAAAAGTTAGCATCCAGTAAGTCGCTTTCCAGGGTATCTATGGGTCTGAACTCAGCTTTTACAAAACGGAAAGTACCCAGGTTTACAAGGCGGTTAAGACTGAGGCTGTGATCGGCACGGTTATATAACTCATCTTTCTGGAAGAAAATCAACCTGTCGAAAATCCGGGGTTTATAAGTGCTTTGAGGATCGTAAATTTTAAAGTCGTTATGTATTACAGGCTTTGATAATCTTAATGCCGAATCGCGCCTGATATTGTAATTAGGATAGATCCTGATCTCGTTAATACGGTATGGTTTTAAACCCTCTATAGGTGTAAGGTCTTTTACTTTTACATATACGTTTGCTTTGTTGCCGCCAATGGTGCTATCAACCTGCAGTAATAAAAAGTCAGGATTAAAAAAGAAGTATCCTTTTTCTTTCAGGTCATTATCGATACGTTCCCTTTCTGCCGTAAATACATCTATATCGTAAAAAATACCAGGTTTTAATAAAGATTTATCGGACCCACGCCTGATAATATTGTTTAGCGCTGTAGGTTCGGCAGGGAATTTAATTTCGTTGAGTGTGTATCTTTCATTAGTTATAGCCCGGTATTCGGCACGTCCTGTACGCCCTTTTACGATAGCTTCGCCGGTAACTGCGGCCTGCAGGTAGCCTTTGCTGATGAGGTGGCTTTGTAGTATATTGATGTTGTTTTGCAAACGCAGATCGCTCATTAATACAGGTGGTTCGCCCAGCTTGGTCCGGATCCAGTTCCGCAATCCTTTAGGTTTTTTAGGTTCACCGGCAAGTGCATAAAAAGCGAGCTTATACCGCATGCCCAGGATCTTTTTGTTAGGTTCGGGGCGTGTCATTGCTTCCAGTGTATTTTTTAATGCTTTTTCGCCGGGAACTTTTTTAGCGCTATCGGGGTTTATTTTTACTGTTGCACCCGTGTATAAAACCTGGCCTTCCTTCAGGGCCTTTAAACCGGTACAGGAAGCTGCTGTAAGGATGATAGCTGCTAATATTACTATGTTGTAAAATGTCCGCATTCTTATATTGTTATCGTCGTATACGCATCAGATCAATTAAGGTTGTTGCTGTTGTTCTCTCTGCTGTCTTCTGGCTTCACGTTCCTTTCTTAATTTTTCTTCGCTTTTAAAACTTCTGAATATCTCATTGAAACGGTTATAATCTACTACCATCACAAAGCCTAAACCTGTTTCAATGATTTGACCCTCTACCACCAGGGTAGATTGATTGCGCCGGTAAGCCCTGAGCCTGTAGCGGCCATCACGCGACAGCGCATATTCGATATTTACATTGCCGGCTATATTAGCCCCATTGTTATTTTGCGTGCGTGCTCCTTCCAGGGCAAAATCGCTGCCAACGGTTATAGTTAGCCTGTCGTTCAAAAGCCGTTTGGAAAGGGCCACATTCAGGTCGGTACGCGTTTGCTGTGTTCCCGTACTGAAGTCATCCTGCGAAGTAAGGTCAAATGCTACATCCACTCCTTTAATGAGATCTGAAGCAAGATTATTGAGCTGCTGAGTTAGTAATCTGCTCACACTCTGGCGGGCCAGCATTTCAGGAGAAGCTCCGCCGGCGAGGCTTTCAAAAGGATTTTCCGATATAAACCTGTTTAAAGCCAATACCGCAAAAACCTGTTTGTTGAGCTCGCTAGGATTGGAGTTTACCTGCATTAGCCGGGCGTTTACAATACCGTCTATTGCGTTTCTTTCATTTTCAGGCAGCGCAATTTCAAAATCGATTTTTGGCTTTAATAACTGTTCCGTCATTTTCAGATAAACCATAAATGGTAATTTCTGCCTGGCCCTGGTTTGTGTAGATTGGTCCAATGCCGCAAGCTGGTCCGAAATCAAATCAATAGGAGCTGTATTTACATTGTATACAGCTGTAAGATCCACGTTGGCTTCGGTGGGTGCGCCGGTCCACTGTATATAACTGCCCTGTTGCAACTCAAACTTTCTTTTAGCTAATCCTCCTATAGAAAGGTTGTAGTTGCCTCCCGAAACCAGGTAGCGTCCTGTCATGGCTATCTTCCCGCTAGGGTCCATTGTTAAATTCAGCTCTGCTTCTCCTTTCACCAATAAAGCATCACCGTTTGCCGGGTCTACCACTACTGTTATTTCAGCCTCTTTCTCTGTTATCAGGTCCATGGATACATTCAGTCCTTTTAATTTAGACCTGGTTAAGCTGTCTACGTTCAGCGCTTCCCTGCCATTATTAGGAGGTGCATCCATATCAACAAACTCAACCACTCCTTCCTGGCTCACAATGTCCGGATCGCTGTCAGGTATAGCAAAGAAGAAGCGTGTGTCTTTATTAATTCTCAAAGAGCCGGTTACCTCAGGTTTATTTAAATCGCCACCAACGTTGGCATTCAGCGTTAAAAATACCTTACCATAGAAAAGCTCATTATCCTGCGAAGTGGAATTGAGCGCCATAAAATTGTTGGCCCTTAACTTCAGGTCGAAGCCGAAATCCTGGTAGTTGGTGGTTTTAATTAGCCCATTAATGGTAAATGCCTGGTTGGCAGAATCCCTTACCGTAAAATTGTTAAACCTGATCCCATTGGATACAAATGAAATGTTTTCATCATTCAACCTGAAGTAAGAATTGAGCTGCGCTACATTTAAACCTGCATTTTTAAATCCTAAATTGCCCAACACTTTTGGCGAGGTTAAAGGTCCTTTGGCAGTGAGCTGGCCGGTAAGCATACCAGAGCCATTCTTTATCTGGCCGCTGCTAAGGCTTTCAATAAACTTCAGATCAAAGCGATTGATGTTTACAGTCATATCCAGCGAACCATTGTTGGTAGTATAATAATAGCCTGCTACTTTTACATCGTGTATACCGGTTAAGGCTACATCTACTTTGAATGCATCTTTGGTATAATTATCGGCCAGTATTTTTACATCGCCCAGCTGATCTTTTTGATAGCGTAATTTGTTGATGACAAGGTTAGCTTCAAATGCGGGAGACTCCTGGATGTTTTTTACATCAACAGTTCCGTTAAGTGTACCTCCTATCAACGCAGTATCCTGTTCGGCATAGCGGGTCAATGTCTCCAGCATGAAATTTTGGAAGTTCACCCTTACAGGAGAATTAGCTGCCGTGGAAGTGCTGTTAACAGATAATGATTGCCCGTTGTTGCTAATGTTGAAATTTCTGACGTATACCCCCGCTTCTCCATATTGAATTAAATTATCCTGTGCTACCTGCCATTTATCGTAGTTGAGCAGCAGCTTTTGCGGGTCTAATGAAAACCGGTAGGTTTTATTATCTGCCTTAAAGTTTCCGCCAATCATGTACTTATCCTGGTTTTTACTGTCGCGTAAAAACACGTTAACCCCAAGTATATTGTTGGCCGCGGCCCCGTTTATAGATGAATTGTATAGTTTAACTGCAGGGCTCTCCACGCTTTTTATATCAAGGGTATATGCCAGTTTCAAACTGTCGTTAAGATTGCTGATGTTAAGCGTAGTGCCTTTTATATCAAAGCTGTCATATACTATATGAGGGAAATTAGCTGCAATAACGAGACTGTCGGCTTCGGTATTGATCACTCCCGAAAGTGTAGCGCCTGAAAAAGTATATAATGATGGTACGAACTCTTTCAGCAATTTAGAGTCGTGCACGGTTACATTAAAATTTGCTCGTTGCGGGGCAATAGTTTTGGCCGGCGCAAAGGCATAGTATTTATTTATTTCATTGGTAAATGCCTGGCCTATCTGAGTAAGCTGATACTTGCCTTTCAGGTCGGCATTAATAATATCAGATCTTAATGCCAGGTTGTTTCCTGTTGCTGTAGATAATGCGTTCAGGTAAATAGTATCCAGGTTTATAATACGGCCATCCATTGCTAACTGTAAGCTCGAGATATTAGCAGTGCCATTCAGATAATCCGGGTCAACCGTTGGAAAGTCAAGCGTAGCAAGTCCCGCAACTTTAAATTCTGAACTGGCAAAATTTAGTTTTTGAAGGTCAATGTTCTTCAGGTCAACGGTACCCTTTAATGATGGATATTTACCGGCTATATTGACATGGGCAGCAATATCAAAATGAGCGTTAGAGTCAGGGCTGCTGGCCGCCAGTTGCAACGCCTGTTTAGCGTATTTGCCATCCAGTTTAATATTGCGATAATTATACTTGTTGTAGTAGGCGCTGTAAATGGTTCCTTTAACCGCAGCATTAGCAGTTTTCGCAGAAGTACCGGTTCCTGCTACATCCAGGAATAGGCTTACTGTTCCTACATCTGTTCTCTTCAGCAGGCGGCCTACATTAAATTGTTTAAGGTCTACTTTTGCTTTATACGAAGGATTTTTTGATGAACCGCCCATTGCAGCATTCACTTTTGCGGCGCCCATATCGGTTCGTACATCCAGGTTGGTAGCGAACCTGCTGATACTGCCGGCGAATCTCCCTTTAGCGGCTATCTGGTTAGGTAGCTCGATGCTGGTGGGTAACGTGCCTTTAGGCAGCAATGCATTCAGATCTGACCTGGAAGTGGTAAACCTGGCGATATGGATGTTGAAAAGAGTATTGTCTATTTTGGGCAGGCCTTTGATCGTTCCTTTAATGTCTACATTGGTGTTCCTTAATCCGCTTAGCTGCAGCTGATCGATATCCATATCATTCAACCTGCCTTTAATAAGCGCCGCCAGGTTTAATTGCTGGTTGCGATAAGTAGCCGGAACGGAGGATACAAAATAGGCCGCATCCGCCAGACCCAGAACCGACTTGCGAAACTGGATATTCATGTCCACCCGTTCGGGATGTTTGCTCAGGTCATCCTGCGAGGTATAAGTAATCAGGGAATTATTGTCAATATAGGTATGAGGTGTTTTAACCAATAGGTCGTCAACGCTGATCTGTTTGTCGTCGTAAATTACTTTACCCCGTAATTCATTTAATACAAAACCGCTGGTGTCTGCCAGTTTGCCGCCATTAACTGTAGTTTTGATGCCTGCGCTGTCAATGGCAATATCCTGGCCGCTTAATCCAAGACCTTTTACATTCAGGTGGTTGAAGTCCATGACCCCTTTTTCGCGGGGAGCAGAAAGATTGTCGTACCTGATATTATTGTTAGAGAGTACGATTTTATTGAGATACAGGCTAAAAGAAGATTCCTTGGTACTATCTGCTGCTTTTTTAATAGCGGCCTCGTTAGACGGGGTCGGCCTGTAGGCAAAGTCGATAACAGAGTTGCTTAGTTCTCCGTTACTGGTTTGATATTTTCCATGCGTAAGGTCAATCAGCAGGTCGTTAAAGTTGAAAGTTTTTAAAAAGGCAAAAGCCCTGGTGTCAGAGAGCCGGTCATCGTATTTAAGATCAATGTCGCTGAAAGCAAAATTTTTAACTTCTATCAGGGGCAGGCGACCTCCTGATTTTGCTTCCGTACTATCAATGGCTGCATCGGCTTTCTGCTGCAGCACTGTCAGTGGCTTGTTCTGGAAATAATGAAGCCTGGTATTAGCAAGCTCCAGCTTATCCAATACGTAGTGCATCTGCTCCAGGTCGAACTTGTCTATACGCGCGCTCAATTTACCCAATGATACACCGGCATCATTTCCGACAACATCATCTTTAAATTTTATCCGGATATCATTAAAAGTAATCTTGTCTAATTTCAGTTGAAGAGGCGCTGTAGAGTCTTTGGGTGTTTCGGGTTCCTTTTCTGCCGATACGAACGCGTTTACCAGGAACTGGTAGTTGAAACTGGTATCGGGGTTTAGCCGGTACATGTTAGCATTTACATGATCCAGTTCAATATTGCTAACAGCAATTCGATTCCTGATCAGGCCAATCATATCCAGTTGAACAGCGAGGCGGCCCGCATACAACAAAGTATCTTTTTTCAGATCCTGTACATAAAATTTATCCAGTTGTAACCCGGTAGGGAAATTAATGCGTATACGTTCCAGGCTGATCTCAGTTCCTGTTTTTGTTTTGAGGTAAGAAACCACCTTGTCTTTTACAAAATTCTGCACAGCGGGTATCGTTAGCGAAATAGCCACCAGTGCAACAAGCATGATGATGCTTGCAATAATCCAAAGTACAATTTTTAAAACCTTACGTGCTACGCTGCTCAAAAATTATTGTTTTTCTATATGATAAATTAAGCATATATCTTATTGTCGCTTTTTTAGGAGCATTATAAGATACTGGCTCCGGCAAAAATATAGTTTATGCAAATTGCGTGCTATTTTTCCTGTATGGTTAAATTCCGGCACTGTTTATTGTTTTTTGAAAAACGGAAGTAAGGATCAGCCAGTTGGCTTGGTTTTGGTATTGGTTACAGCAATTGAAATTACCAATATTAAAATCACCGCAATGCCTTATCTGAACAAACAGCAGGATACTAAGGAAATAAAGCTATTTTATGAGGACCATGGAGCCGGAAAACCGGTAGTGCTGATTCATGGCTGGCCATTGAGTCACCGGTCGTGGGACGCGCAGGTAACGCCATTAGTTGAAGCCGGATACCGCGTTATTGCTTATGACAGGCGGGGTTTTGGCCAGTCGGGAACCGAATGGAACAAATATGACTACGATACACTGGCTTCTGATCTGAATGCACTGATCACAGAGCTCAACTTAAATGACGTGTCTCTTATAGGATTTTCGATGGGCGGAGGGGAAGTGGTTCGCTACCTCACCAATTATGGCACCGGCCGAATTTCGAAGGCCGCGTTAATTGCTTCCATTATTCCCCTGGTTCCTCAAAAACAGGACAACCCCGACGGTGTGCCACAGGAAGAATTGGACAAAATTGCAGAAGCGCTGAAAACAGACCGCCTTGCATTTTTGAAAGATTTTCATAAAAACTTTTATAACTATAGTTTACTAAAGAAAGGTGTGAGCGCAGCGCAACTGGATGCCGATTTTATAATTGCCGCCGGTGCATCTGAAAATGCTACTCAAAAAGCTGCTGAAGCATGGGCCACAACCGACTTCCGGCCGGAGCTTAAAAATGTAACCGTGCCCACGTTAATTGTACATGGCGATTCAGACAATATCGTGCCGATAAAAACATCTGCCGAGCAGGCAGCCAGGGGAATTCCTAATAATGAATATCATATTATTGAGGGAGCTCCACACGGCTTAAATGTGACACATTCTTTTGAGCTTAACAGTTTGTTGTTGAGTTTTCTGAATAAATAATTTTCTGATTTAAATCAATGATCATGGAAGACAATAATGGAAGAGAATTTACAATAGAAGCCAGAGTAGGCGGTAAGATGCAACAGGTACACGTGGTTGCGTCGGAAACTACTGACGGAGCAGCTTTTTACAACTGCAGGGTAGAAGACGATGAAATTACCCAGGTAAGAAAAGACGAACAGGTGTGGAAACAAATATGGGGCGACCTGGATGAAGCCGATGTTAAGTCAATAGGGGAAGCTATAGAAGGCGCCGTATTGGAAGAGTAATTAAAACAATCATGGAAACAGCAAACAGTAATAAGCAGGTAGAAATACTCAATGATTTGATCCAGATCAATAATGACAGGATCGCAGGTTATGAAAAAGCCATCGAAGGATTGGAAGATGAAGGTAATGAAGACCTGAAACGTTTATTTCGCCATCTAATCAATAATAGTCTCGATTACAATGAAACACTTGAAAGGCAAATTGGTTTGCTGGAGGGTGAACCTGCGATCGGTACCTCCGGCGCGGGCAAATTATACAGAGCGTGGATGGATCTAAAAGCATTGGTAACCGGGGGCGACCGGGCAGCTGTTCTTGGCAGTTGCATAACCGGCGAAGAAACCGCGATCCGCGCTTACCAGGAAGCTTTGGCCGATGAGCAGCTGGTCACGGAATTACAACAATTGCTAAGTGTGCAGCTTGCCGAGCTTCAGCAGTCTTATCAGGAAATTAAAGCCTTGAAAGAGGCGATCGAATAACAATAACCCCTAAACCTTTTTTCTATGAAAAAATTATCATTATTCTCAACGGCCATAGCGGCTTCTTTTATGTTACAAAGCTGCGAACTGGTGGAAGGTATTTTTAAAGCCGGCATGTGGTGGGCCTTTTTTCTGGTAGCCTTGGTAGTCATTGGCTTGTTTTGGTTATTACGCAGAAAGTAACCGTCCCGAAAAATATGGCAAGCATTTTGCATTCATTTGCATAGAGAATAACGTTCACAGATAGTGCTAAATCTGAAGTGTTATAATAAGCTGGCTACATAATTCGATACCTGTTGTAAACATTTTTAAATTTTAAATATATATGAGAGACGCTTTCACCAACAACTCAAGAAACTTCGGCAGTAGCGACGCTGCAAGTGCCTTTCCTATCCGATTTACAGGAGATGCCATTCAATACTTATCCGCATCAATGCCTATTAATCTAAACGACTGGAAATGGCATGAAGAAGAGATCAACGGTCAGAAGCATTGTGTCATTACCGACCGTTTGTTATCAGAAATGTGATAGTGTTTTTTGCCGATCAGCGCATGCTGATGGAATGGCGGCTGCAACACGGTTGTAGCCGTTTTTTTTGCGGTTAAGCTATCTTTTAAACCTGTAATAGTAAGAAAGTTCATTAGGTTTGTCTACCAGCATATCTGTTATAATTTGCCGGCCCTGGATAGAAAAGGTAATGCCGTTTCCGCCAAAGCCCAATACGAAAAAAGCGTTTTCAAAATCGGGATGCGGTCCTATGTAGGGTAATCCGTCTTTGGTAGAGCCAAAAAGCCCTGCCCACATAATATCTTCTATGAAATTGATCCCCGGCATTAACTCCTGCAACTGCTTCATAAGTTCCTTTGATTTCTTCTCCTTATTTTGTTGCATAAAAGTGGCAGACGTAAACCTGCTGTCGCCTCCGCCCACCAACAAACGCCCGTCGTCAGTAGTGCGCATGTATAAGTAGGGTTTGCGCGTATTCCAGAGCAGTATATTATTTACTTCTTTATTGATCTTTATCTTCTCCTCGCTAACGCAGGCATAGGTGCTGTGGAGATCCGCTATGCGTTCTTCAAACATATTTACCGTTTCGTATCCGGTGCAGTAAACTATTTTCTTTGCTTTAACCTGGCACCCATTTTCAAGGGAAATTACAATGCCCTTGCTTTTATGATCGATCTTTTTAATGTTTACCTGGTCATATACCTGGAGGCCACGCCGGGTGTTGATTTGTATGAGTTCATGAGCCAGTTTATAGGCATCTACACTTGCTGCAACTGAAGAAAGAATGCCGCCGAACGACCGTAAACCGTATTTCTTTTTTATAGCCGATGCGCTGAGCCATTTCACTCCTAATTTATTATGGTTTCTGGCTTCAAACTCTTTGTACAGGTGCGGACTGGCCGCTTGGGTATGAGCAATGTACAAGGATTGTTTTTTCTGGAAACCACAATCGATTTTTTCTTTATTGATTAAATCATCGAGCTCCCTTATAGCTGCTACTCCGGCCTTATAACATTTTACTGCCGCATCGGAGCCGATCTTTTCTTCCAGCTGATACAGGGGTACATCTATTTCGTATTGTAGCATAGAAGTGGTTGCGGAAGTGCTTCCCAGGGCAATGTCGCTTTTATCCAGCAACAGGGTTTTATAACCTTCTTTTACCAATGCATCCGATAGGAGCGCTCCGGTGATGCCTGCGCCCAGCACAATAATATCGGTAGTTAGGTTTTGCTGAACGGAAGGATAAGTATAGATAAGCCCGTTCTTCAGGAGCCAGAAAGACTCATAAGTTCGTAATCGCATACATGATTTTAATTAAGAAGCTGCCCGGGAATTTACAACAAAACACATGGATACATAAGTTTTTATTGAACGAAGGAAACATACAAGCGCCTACATTCCTGTAAGATGCGTAATGCCTTTATCGCAGCAAAAGATATGTGTCTTTAAATTGTAAAAAGTTTAAACAACTTCTGTTGTATTATATAAACAATTATCAATCCAAATTTTATACAACTGTTGGTGGCTTTCGGGAACGATATTTGGAAAGGATAAACAAATTGATGATTTGAGTCTGTTGCAATTTACAAATAAAGGAATTTATTGCCCGCAGGGAAACTTCTATATAGACCCGTGGCAGCCGGTAGACTATGCCGTAATTACCCATGCGCATGGCGACCATGCCCGGTGGGGTAGCAAGCATTATCTGGCTCACGATATATCCAGGCCCATCATGCAGGCGAGACTGGGTGCCGACATCAGCATTGAAACCTTGCCTTATGGTGAAAGTAAAATGATCAATGGCGTTACGTTAAGTTTGCATCCTGCGGGGCATATTTTAGGTTCTGCTCAAGTACGATTGGAATATAATGGTTTTGTTAGCGTGGCTTCCGGCGATTATAAAGTGGAGGACGACCAGCTTTCGTCGCCTTTGGAAATTGTGAAATGTCATGAGTTTGTAACTGAAAGTACGTTTGGCTTACCTATTTATAATTGGCTAAGCCAGCAGCAGATATTGGATAATATGAAGAACTGGATCGGGGGCAACCAGCGCAACCAGCGAACCAGCATTTTCATTGCCTATAGTTTAGGTAAAGCGCAGCGGTTGATGAAAGGCCTTGAGGGTGTTGCGCCCCTGTTAGTGCATAGCTCTATCGACCGGCTGAACAAGGCCATTGAAAGTACGGGACTGCAGCTGCCCGAAACAGGTTTGTGGTATGCAGATATGCCTAAAGCAGAGGTGCAGGGGAATATTGTGATTTTGCCTCCCTCGCTATTAGGAACCAATGTTATCAAAAAAATCCCGAATGGCGCTATTGCTATCTGTTCGGGATGGATGCAGGTGCGGGGCAGCCGTCGCTGGCAAAGCGCGGACGCGGGTTTTGCAGTAAGCGATCATGCCGATTGGCAGGGGTTACTGTCGACCATTAAAGCTACGGGAGCCGAGCAGGTATTTGTTACACATGGCTATACCGCAACTTTTTCAAAGTATCTGAATGAAATTGGTATCAGCGCCAGGGAAGTAGTTACTCAATATGGTAACGACGAAGAAGCTGAAAATACAGATAGTGAAGCAAAAGAGGAGGGCACCGTATGAAACATTTTGCAGCGCTCATACAATCCCTTGAAATCAGCAATAAAACCAATGATAAGATTGATGCGATTGTTGAATACCTGAAAATTGCTCCCGACGATGATAAACTGTGGCTGATTGCCTTATTTACCGGGAGGCGACCCAAACGGCCCGTGAAATCCACCTTGATCCGCGAATGGGCGTTGGAGTTGTCGGGCTTGCCTGAATGGCTGTTCCTGGAGTGTTACAGTAATGTAGGCGACCTTGGAGAAACGATCAGCCTGGTACTGCCCCCACCAAAGCACCACACAGAGAAAACCATTTCACAATGGATGCGTGAGCTCCTGGAGCTGGGCACCAAAACCGATGAAGAAAAGAAGACGTATGTTTTGGAAGCCTGGAACGGACTGGATTATAGCCAGCGCTTTATTTTTAATAAACTGATCGGAGGTGGTTTCAGGATCGGTGTATCTTACAAATTACTGGTAAACGCTCTTTCTAAATTCAGCGGTATTGATGAAAGCAAAATGATGCATAGCATTATGGGTAAATGGGATCCGCTGGAAACGGAGTTTGCCGAGCTGATCGGCGGCTCGCACGTAAATGCAGATAACTCAAAGCCTTACCCATTTTGCCTGGCATATCCTATTGATAAACCGGTGGAAGAATTGGGCAACCCTGAAGACTGGCAGGCTGAATGGAAATGGGACGGTATCCGTGGACAGATCATAAAACGGAATGATGAATTTTTTGTATGGAGCAGGGGAGAGGAACTGGTTACCGAACAGTTCCCGGAGTTAGAGCTGCTGGCACCTCATTTACCTGACGGAACGGTAATAGATGGTGAGATACTGGCGGTAAAAGACGGACAGGTGCTGAATTTTAACCAGCTGCAAAAAAGATTGAACCGTAAAACAATTTCCAAGAAATTACTGGAGGAAACGCCTGCGGGATTTTATGCTTATGATCTTTTAGAGCATGAAGGCAGCGATATAAGAGAAAAAATATTTGCCGAACGAAGACAGTTGCTGGAAAAAATTATTGAAAAAATACCATTTGGCTATGTGCTGTTATCTCCGGTAGTGAGTTTTGACCGGTGGGAGCAACTGGCTGTTATACGCGGGGAAGCAAGGGATGTGAATAGCGAAGGTATTATGTTGAAGGCCAGAAATTCGCTGTATCATTCTGGTCGTAAAAAAGGTGATTGGTGGAAATGGAAAATTAATCCGCTATCCATTGATGCGGTATTGATATACGGCCAGAAGGGTAGTGGTCGCCGCAGTGCTTTTTATACAGATTATACCTTTGCTATAAAGTCGGGCGATCAGCTGGTTACCATCGCCAAAGCCTATTCTGGCCTTACGGATAAAGAAATCAGGGAGGTAGATAAATTTATTAAAGCCAACTCGCTGGAAAAGTTTGGTCCTGTTCGTACCGTAAAGCCTGAGTTGGTTTTTGAAATAGGGTTTGAAGGAATTGCCGAAAGTAACCGGCATAAGTCGGGTGTTGCCCTGCGTTTTCCCAGGATCTTGCGCTGGCGAAAAGATAAAAAGGCTGATGAGATCAATACTATTGACGATCTGAAAGAAATGTTGGCTAAATATGGGTAACTATGAACGCAGGTTGTAAATTCGGTAGTTTAAACGTTGTCAATCCCAGATGTTGTGAAGCGTATTCAATCCACACCCGGTTATCAGATTGTTGAAGACTGGTTTACCTCATTAGGTAACCGGCCATTTACTTTCCAGCAGGAGAGCTGGCAGCGCTTCCATGAAGGAAAGTCTGGACTTGTGATCGCTCCAACCGGTTTTGGTAAAACCTTTTCTGTTTTCTTTTCGGTAGTAATTCATTATCTCAATCATCCCAAAGAATACGGGGATGGACTGAAGCTGATATGGGTGACTCCTTTGCGTTCGCTGGCCAAAGATCTGGGCAGGGCGATGTCGGAAGCATTAGCCGAAGTGGGACTGGATTGGGAAGTGGGTGTAAGGAACGGCGATACCTCCGTAGCTGAGAGACAGAAGCAGGTAAAGCGGATGCCGGATGTATTGATCATTACGCCAGAGAGTCTCCATTTATTATTTGCTCAAAAAGAAAACACCCGCTATTTCAAATACCTGAAATGTATTGCAGTGGACGAATGGCATGAGCTGTTGGGTAGCAAGCGTGGTGTTTTAACGGAGCTGGCTATATCGAGGTTAAGGTATATTGTTCCCGGGCTTCGCATATGGGGAATCAGTGCTACTATCGGTAATACAGATGAAGCCCTGGAAGTGCTGATCCCTTACAAGGATGTAGCTAAAACCATTGTAAGGTCTCAGGAAAAAAAGAAGACGGAAATTATATCGATCATTCCTGAAGAGATTGAAGTGTTACCCTGGGCGGGGCACCTGGGTACCAAGATGGCCGCTCAACTTATACCAATTATCAATGAAAGCCGTACTACACTGATCTTTACCAATACCCGCGGCCAAAGCGAGCTATGGTACCAGGTCATGCTTTCTGTAGCTCCCGACCTGGCCGGGCAGCTGGCTATTCACCATGGATCTATCGATATGGAATTGCGTAACTGGATTGAAGACATGTTGCATACAGCGCAATTAAAAGCGGTGATCTGTACTTCTTCGCTAGACCTGGGCGTTGATTTTAAGCCGGTGGATACGGTGATACAGATTGGTTCTCCCAAGGGTGTTGCCCGTTTTTTACAGCGTGCAGGCCGTAGTGGTCATTCGCCTTTTGAAACCTCGAAGATCTATTTTCTACCTACCCATTCACTCGAGCTGGTGGAAGCGGCTGCATTGAAAGAGGCTGCATTAAAAGGTGTTATTGAAAGCAGGCAACCGTTGGTGCAAACTTTTGATGTATTGGTTCAATACCTGGTAACACTGGCTGTTGGAGAGGGTTTCCTGGAAGAATATGTATATCAGCAGGTGAAGCAAACCTTTGCCTTTAGCTATTTGGAGAGAGAGGAGTGGTTATGGATACTGCGTTTCATTACCCAGGGCGGAGATGTATTAACCGCCTATGAAGATTTCCAGAAAGTTGTTGTTGAAGACGGCATTTATAAGGTAAAGAATCGACGTATCGCTATGATGCACCGGATGAACCTGGGCGTTATTGTAAGTGACCCTATGTTGAAAGTGAAGTTCCTGAGCGGGGGGTACATCGGGATGGTAGAGGAATATTTTGTTTCAAAGCTCAATCCCGGTGATAAGTTTGGTTTGGCTGGTAAGATACTCGAATTTGTGATGATCAAAGATATGACGGTACTGGTGAAAAAGAGTACGGCCAAACGGGCGATTACGCCCAGTTGGCTGGGAGGCCGGTTGCCGCTAAGTTCCAACCTGAGTGCTTTTTTACGTCATAAATTCAGCGAGGCGTTACATCCGGGGGCAAAAGAGCTGGAACTTCAAAAACTGCACCCTCTTTTTATGCAGCAGCAGGCTTACTCTCATATCCCGAAAGAAGGTGAATTTTTGATAGAGTTGATACAAACCCGCGACGGGCACCACCTGTTTATGTACCCTTTTGAAGGCAGGTTGGTGCATGAAGTTATGAGCGCTTTGGTGGCCTACCGGATCAGCCGTGTACAACCCATCAGTTTTTCGATGGCAATGAATGATTACGGGTTTGAGTTGTTAAGCGATCAGCCCATCCCGATGGACAAGATCGATATGAACCGGATTCTTTCTGCCGAGAACCTTACCGAAGATATTGCCCGCAGCATTAATGCAGCTGAAATGGCGGGCCGGAAATTCAGGGATATTTCTGTTATAGCAGGCCTGGTAATGAAAAACTATGCAGGTAAATTTAAAACCGATAAAAATCTTCAATCCTCTTCCGGTCTTATTTTCAGGATCTTCGAACAATATGATCCCCGGAACCTGTTGATGCGGCAGGCTTATGAAGAAGTATTTTACCAGCAGTTGGAAGAACCGCGCCTGGCAGCGGCTTTGCACCGCATTCAACAAAGCCGGATCATTATTGTTAATGCTAAAGCTTTTACACCCTTAAGCTTCCCGATAAAAGTGGATAGCTTGCGGCAGGATTTAAGCAGTGAAGAGTTAGATGCCAAAGTAAGGAAGATGCAGGAGGAGGTATTGAGAAAGGTGAATGGGAAGTAGGAATGGATTGGTGGTGAATGGGTAATAGGTAATAGGGAATAGGGAATAGGAAGTGTGGGCGGGTACATATTTAAAAGAAGTTATAAATAGCGCAGGTTAGTTGATTAGAGATGGAAATTATTGTTCAAGATGAAGTGTTGATATTGTCGGCTTTACGTGCCATTTACTGGCCGCGTAAAAGAGCCTTGCTCCTGGCAGACATGCATTTAGGCAAAACAGGTTATTTCAGATCGAAGGGGATACCCATTCCCTCTACCATAATGGGTGATGATCTGCAGAGACTGTCTTTGCTGATCAGCACCTATCAACCCCAAAAGGTGATTGTAGCAGGCGATATGTTTCATCATGATTACAATGCCGATATTGATTATTTTGCAGCATGGCGGCAACAGTACAGCGCTGTAGAATTTATACTGGTTCCAGGCAATCATGATAAATTGTTGAACATAGATTATGAAGCGCTGAATATACAGCTTACGACAAAAGAACATTGGCTGGAGCCGTTCACTATTATACATAAGCCGGGGGGAAATGCAGGTGCTTTCATAATCAGCGGTCATATTCATCCAGGGTACACAATGGCAGGCCGGGCCCGGCAAAGCTTAAGGCTTCCCTGTTTTATCGTAGAACAGCAGCAAATAATCTTACCTGCTTTTAGCCTTTTCACCGGTTTGTATACAGGTTACCAGCCTTCGGATTCCGGTAGCTATTATCTTATTGGGAATGGTACTATTTTTAAAGTATAGCTTCCTTTTCGGCATGGTTTTTTGCACAATTCAGTAAAACAACAAATATGTCGAAGGCAACAAAAAAATCAACCGATCCTATCGATTCTCCAAAAGAAGTGAAGGAAAGTAAAGATCCAAAGATCGACCAGGATGTTCCGGGGTTTCCCGATCATCCTTCCAGTAAGGAAGATTTAAAAAAGAAAGATCCTACCGGTAAAGCGCATAAAAAATAATATAAAATGTAATTGGGATTGAACTACCTGAATCTTTAATTTCGTGGCCAATAATTAAATCTTCAATCCTAAAAGCATTTTTACTTATGAAAAGAATGGCGCTTTCTCTAATGGCGATTTCTATGTTGGCAGCTATAGCTAACGCCCAGTTAAAAGTTAATACCAAAGCAATTGGTGCGGTTGGAAAAGGGGTAAAGGCTGCAGCCTATAGTGATGCAGACGCTGCCCGTGATGCTGCTGCAGCTGTAAAATGGATGGACGAGCATAACCCGGTAGCTGAAGCTAACGACCCTTATACGGTTCGCCTGAATAAAATTTTTGGAAAGCATAGATTAGAGGACGGGCTAAACCTAAATTACAAAGTTTATAAAGTTGTTGATATTAATGCCTTTGCCTGCGCAGATGGTAGTGTGCGTGTTTTCTCTTCGTTAATGGATATTATGAGCGACGACGAATTACTGGCGGTGATCGGCCATGAAATCGGGCACGTAAGAAACCACGACTCCAAAGATGCCATGAAAGCAGCGCTGACAAGGTCTGCTGTGGCCGACGCGGCTGGTTCACAGTCGGGGGTGGCAGCGGCGCTCACCGAAAGCCAGCTGGGTGCATTAGCCGAGGCAATGATGGACAGCAAGCACAGTCGTAAGCAGGAAACCGACGCCGATACCTATAGCTACGACTTTATGAAAAAACACGGGTATAATGTAATGGGTGCTTACAACGCATTTATGACACTGGCCAGCTTAAGCGATGGTAGCGGAGCGCAGGCTTCTAAATTTCAAAAAATGCTGAGCTCTCATCCCGACAGCAAGCAGCGTGCAGAAGAAGTGAAGAAAAGAGCGCAGAAGGACGGTCTTTGGAAAGAGGCGGACATTAAGAAAATAAAATAATAACAACTATGGCTTAGCCGGATGTTACAGTATGTAGCATCCGGCTTTTTTGTTCTTCAAACTATCAGGAAAACAACTCCTGGTGCTCCCTTTCGTCGGTGGGAATTCTTTTTATAAAGTCGTCGAATTCCGGTCCTTCATGATCGCTATAGGCGCCATACGCGTCTAATATATAACTTATTTTTCCCTGTGTATCTTCTACGATATAGAGTACCGAATTATCGGCAGGATCCGAATCGCCCTCAAAACGGAAGGTTTTAATTATGAGCAGGTCTTCCGGTTCGTAAGTTTTACCCAATTGCTCAGAGGCCATTTGCTTTTCCCCGTTTAATTTTATTTCGCTTTCTATGCCCTTTTGTCTTAATTTTTCAAGTACCTGGCTCAAAGTGGTCATTTCAATCGGCTGTTGCATGTGAACTAAGTTTTAAAGAGTTATAAAAGTATATACCTACACGGGGTGCATAAATTAAGCCAAACTGGCGCCGACTGTTTTCAAGCTGAAAATCATTAGGTAGTTCTTATTTCTGCTTACTTTTGCGCTTCTTTTCGAAGAGGCCTTCGGAACTTTTAAATTGTATAAACTGACTATAGCATTCTTTATGAAGCAAAAGAATTATTATATTATAGATTTTGACAGCACCTTTACACAGGTAGAGGCGTTGGATGAATTGGTGAGAATTTCCTTAAAAGATAACCCGGATAAAGAAAAGATCTTTAAAAAGATAGAAGAATATACCAACCTGGCGATGGAAGGGAAGCTTTCTTTCTCTGAAAGCCTCGCAGAACGGGTGAAATTACTGGGCGCCAATAAAGATCATCTAAAAAAACTGGTAACGCATTTGAAAAAGAAAGTGTCTAAATCATTTTCAAGAAATGCATCATTCTTTAAAAAGCATGCTGATGATGTATTGATCGTATCCGGCGGTTTTAAAGAATTTATTACACCGGTAGTTAAGAAGTTCCATATAAAGAAAGAAAATATATACGCCAATACTTTTTTATTCGACAAAGAGGGTACCATTATTGGTTATGATACTACCAACCCATTAAGCCAGGAAGGAGGGAAAGTAAAGTTGATGAAGGAGCTGAAGCTGGAGGGGAATTTGTATGGTATTGGCGATGGTTATTCGGATTTTCAACTCAAAGAAAGCGGCCACATCAAAAAATTCTTTGCTTACACTGAAAACATTTCAAGGAATAGTGTTACTTCTAGGGCAGATCATATTACTCCCAGCTTTGACGAGTTTTTATACCTCAATAAGCTGCCGGGCTCCATCTCTTATCCTAAAAACAGGATCATAGCCCTGGTATCAGGCGATGTGCCTGTTGAAAGTATTGATTTATTAAAGCAGGAGGGGTTCACGGTTGTACCCGAGCAGGAAGCTGATGATAAAACGATTCAGAAAGCTGGTATTTTGCTGGCAGCCGGTGATGCGGCTGTTGACGCAAAAAGGATTAAGAAAGCTACACGCTTAAAAGTCATCGGCTATTGGGGTGCTGCTCAAAATGTACTGCCGGTTGATCTTTGTACCGAAAGGGGCATCGTTATTTTCGACGCATCTAAAACGTCGGCCAAAGGTTCTGTTGTTATCTCGCAAAGGATTATTGATTTTATCAACAGGGGAGCTGTTCAGCACAGTATCAATTTCCCTTCTCTTCAGTTAGCTGCAGTTACAAAAACACACCGTATTATTCATATCCATAAAAATGTGCCTGGTGTGATGGCGCACATCAACACGGTATTAGCCGAGCATGCTATTAATATAGACGGCCAGTATTTAAGAACCAACCCTGTAATAGGTTATGTAATTATCGATATCAATAAAGAATACGATAAACAGTTGCTTAAAGAACTGAAAGCAATTGAGCATACCATCCAGTTCAGGGTTTTGTATTAGTAATAAACTATCTTTTGTTATAAGGCGATTAAATAACAATAATATTATCTGAGAATTTCTGGCTGACAGACTTTATTGCCCCGTTGATTTCAATAGTCATCAGGCCATCAAATTCTTCCCTCGAAATTACTTTTATTTTGTTGTTAATGCCCAGGCCCAGGCTCACCACGTATTGCAGGAACGACGTGGAATTGTCTTTTACTGCCACTATTTTACAGGAGGTGCCTGGCTCCGCTTTAGATAAGGTTTTTTTAGATAGTTTTTGAAAAACACCCTTCTCATCAGGGATAGGGTCGCCATGAGGATCGTATTGAGGATACTTCAGAAACTGATCAAGCTTATTGATCAGTTTTTTGGAGCGGATATGTTCCAGCTCTTCCGCTACTTCATGTACTTCGTCCCAACTAAATTCCAGTATCTCGTATAAAAATGTTTCCCACAACCGGTGTTTCCTGATCACCTCAACGGCCAGTTCCCGGCCCGGCCGGGTTAGTTTGATCTTCCCGTACTTTTCATAATTTACGAGTTTCTTCGCCTTCAGCTTTTTCAGCATCTCGTTCACCGATGCCGGTTTTACCCACAGGCTTACTGCCAGCTCATTGGTTCCGGCTTCCTCGCTGCCGTTGTCCAGGCCAATTTTAAATATGGTTTTCAGGTAATTTTCTTCTGTGTAGGAAAGATCCATCGGCACTATATTTTTGGGGTTCTTAAACAAATATAAACAAATACCTTAAATATATTTGTTAGGATACCCTAACTATTATAGTTTTGTGTGGTACAATGTTAAAAAAACAACAATGAAAAATAGGTTCTTAGGTGGTTTTATAGCGTTATGTTGTTGCTTCCACCTGCAGGTTGACGCCCAGACAGCCTCTGTTAAAGGTAAAATTGTTAACCAGGGCCTGGGTGAGAAATGGGTGAATGTTCTACTTCAAAATACAGAATGGGCTACTGCCACCGACAGTACAGGCCAGTTTCAAATCACCAATATTACACCGGGAACGTATCAGCTTATTACCAGCCATCTCAATTACGAGCCCTATATCAAAGAGATTACATTACGTGCCGGCGAAGCCCTTACCGTAAACATTGATCTTAGTTCGCTTTCTAAACCAGGCACTTTGAAAGATGTGGTCATATCCGGAACGATGAAAGCTGTCAGCCGTTTGGAAAGCCCCGTTCCGGTAGAAGTTTACACACCGGCGTATTTTAAAAAAAATCCAACTCCCAGTATTTTTGATGCCTTACAAAATATAAACGGCGTAAGACCGCAGCTGAATTGTAATATTTGTAATACAGGCGACATACATATCAATGGTTTGGAAGGGCCTTATACCATGGTATTGATCGACGGGATGCCTATTGTAAGTTCTTTGGGAACAGTGTACGGCCTGTCGGGTATTCCTAATTCTCTGGTAGAAAGAATTGAGATCGTTAAAGGACCCGCATCGTCTTTATATGGTAGCGAGGCCGTAGGCGGGTTAATTAATATCATCACACAGAAGCCGCAAAATGCACCGCGTACTAGTGCCGATATAATGTCTACCAGCTGGGGTGAGTACAATGCAGATCTGGGGTTTACATTGAAAGCGGGCAGTAAGGCCAGCGTGCTTACCGGGATCAATTATTTCAATTTTCAAAACCGCATCGATCGAAACCACGATCATTTTACCGATGTTACTTTGCAGCACCGGATTTCTGTTTTTCAAAAATGGAATTTTGAAAGAAAAGACCAACGCATATTTAGTATTGCAGGACGGTATATGTATGAAGATCGCTGGGGCGGCGATATGCGGTGGACCAAGCGGTACCGGGGAGGGGATGAAGTTTATGGAGAAAGCATTTTTACCAATCGCGCGGAGTTGTTGGGGAACTATCAGCTGCCCGTCAAAGAAAAATTATTTTTGTCTTTTTCGCTTATTAATCATGGCCAGGATAGTCGCTACGGGACTACCTCCTATATCGCCAATCAAAAGATTGCTTTCGGTCAGGTGGTGTGGGATAAACAAGCGGGTATACACGACTGGCTGGCTGGTACTGCGCTCAGGTATACTTACTATGATGACAATACAACAGGCACTGCCAGGGCAAACGGTATTAACCAGCCGGAAAAAACCTGGTTGCCCGGTGTTTTTTTACAGGACGAAATGACACTTGCTCCAAGGCATAAGCTGCTCCTGGGGTTTCGCTACGATCACAATAATATTCACGGGAATATTTACACGCCCCGGATAGCTTATAAATGGTCTGTTAATGATAATAATATAATAAGACTGAATGCAGGCACCGGCTTTAGGGTGGTGAATTTATTTACTGAAGATCATGCAGCGCTTACCGGAGCAAGAGACGTTATTGTGGAAGATGATCTGAAGCCTGAAAAATCCTATAACGCCAATCTTAATTTCGTAAGGAAGATGCATTTCAACTCGGGTACTTTTATTGGTTTGGATGCAACGGCCTTTTATACCTGGTTTACCAATCGTATTGTGCCGGATTATGAGTCTAATGTTGAGCAAATTATTTATAGCAACCTGAATGGTCACGCAATCAGCAAGGGAATCAGCCTTAATACTGATATCAATTTTGTCAATGGCCTAAAAATAATTGCAGGAGGTACTTTGATGGAAAATACATTAACCTCGAATGGCAAAACTGAGCAGCAAATGTTAACAGAGAAGTTTACAGGAACCTGGGCGGTTTCCTATAAGGTACAACCGCTGCACCTGTCAATCGATTATACCGGCAATGTTTACAGCCCCATGCGGTTGCCTTTGCTGGGCGATCTGGATCCCAGAAGTCCCAGCTCACCATGGTGGAGCATTCAGAATATTCAATTTACCTACAACGGGTTTAAGAAAATGGAATTATATGCGGGCATAAAAAACCTGCTCAACTGGACGCCCGCTAAAAGTACTCCCTTCCTGATAGCCCGGTCAGATGACCCGTTCGACCAACAGGTAGTGTTTGATGAAAACGGGCAAGCCGTAGCTGCACCTGGTAATCCTTATGCCTTAACTTTTGACCCGTCTTATGTATATGCGCCTAATCAGGGAATCAGGGGCTTTTTAGGACTTAGGTTTAAATTGAATTGATATGATATTACTGAAGCGTATACACGTGATTGTTGCCCTGGCCCTGCTGGGTTCGGTTATCTGCGCTGCCCAGTTAAAGATACATTCTTTTGAGAAGGCAGAGGTGCTTCAGAAAAGCGAAAACAGGCCGGTCGTGGTTTTTATTTATACCGATTGGTGTGCATATTGCCAGGCAATGAAAAACACTGCTTTTATAGACAGGCAGATTGCAAAAAAGCTGAATGATCAGTTTTACTTTGTTGCATTGAACGGGGAGGAAAAACGGAGCATCCGGTTCAATAATCATTGGTTCAGGTATAAACCCAACGGAGCTAATACAGGAACTCATGAATTGGCAGAGGCACTGGGAGCCATTAATAAGAAACTGGCTTATCCGGCATTGGTAATATTAAACAGCAGGTATGAAATTATTTTCCAGCATAGCGGGGTGCTTACCGGGAAGGCATTACAGGTAGTGCTTAATGAGGCCTTGCGGTCACCTGCTCGGTAATCATTGCTTATCGCACTTCAATGGTTGTTCTCAGTCTTATATCTTTTGAGGAAGCCCCGATCATGATCCTGAACGTACCAGGTTCTATAACGCGCTGAAGTTTTTTATCCAGCATGGAAAGCTGCTCCGGTCCGATAACAAAAGATACCTGCCTTGCCTGGCCGGCTTTTACATGTACCCGCTGAAAACCTTTTAGTTCCATTACCGGCCGGGCCACGGAGGCCAGGTCATCATGCAAATAAAGCTGCACCACTTCATCGCCATCGTGCGCACCGGTATTTTTAACAGTGAGTTGAATACGTATACTATCTGATGGCTTCATCTGTTTTTTATCCAACACCAGGTTGCTGTATTCAAATTGGGTATAGCTTAGTCCAAATCCAAATGGAAACAGCGGTTGCCCGGAGAGGTTATTGTAATCATCGCCCCGGCCCGTTGGCTTGTGGTTGTATACCAGCGGTAGCTGTGCCTCATGTACGGGGAAAGTGATGGGGAGCCTGCCAGCCGGATTATAGTCGCCAAAAAGTACATCTGCCACTGCTCTTCCTCCTTCTTCCCCTGCGTACCAGGTATGCCCTATTGATTTAACATTACCGGCCCACTGTTGCATGGTAATAGCGCTGCCACCCACTAATAATACAATAACAGGCTTGCCGGTTGCTGCTACCTGCTGTATCAATGCCTCTTGATGGCCGGGGAGGCTTAGCATCGCCCTGTCCAGAAATTCTCCTTCCGTTATGCCAGCTACTACAACCGCCACATCAGCCTTGCGGGCAGCGGCAACCGCATCTTTTATTTTTTGCGGGGTGTTGTCAGGCTTTCCTTCGTCCCATACCAGCCTTATAGTACCATTACCGTTGGTTTCATAAAATTCCACTTTAATGTGGTACTTTTTGCCTGCCTCAAAATTGTAATTTTTTAAGGTGGTGTGATAAGACAGTTTTTGCCATTGATCTACAACTAATTGATCGTTAATATAGAGCCTGTAACCGTCGTTACCTGTTAGTCCTATTTTATAATTGCCCGTCCTGGGAGCCGTTAAAGTCCCGGTCCACCGGGCTGCATAGAAGTCCCGGTTTAACCTGGCATCGGGCGCGTAAAGGGTCCATAAAAAATCAATGAGCGCATCCGTTCTCACCAAATCAGGTTTTCCCGACATATCTCTTCCTGAAAAATATTCAGCCTTCAGGCCTGGCTTTCCATTGTCGGATAAAAAAATTGGTGGAATCACTTTATAGCTGCTGTCATATCTGCCTACGCCTTCCGAGTAATATACCTGCGTCTTATTGCCCAGTTTTGCCTTAATGGCCTCCAGCATATTGATTTTTTGGTAGCCTTCGCCGGCATAACCGCCTAGCCTGGCTTCTACTGCATCCGGACCTATAACGGCTAACGATTTTAATGCTTTAGATAATGGTAACGTATGCGCCTCGTTCTTTAATAATACAAAAGATTTTTGGGCGGCTGCCAGTGCCGTTGCCTTACCTTGTTGGAGCAGCTGAGCAGTATTGGAGGTTTCCGGTATATACGGATTTTCGAACAGTCCAAGCTCGAACTTGGCGCGTAATACCCGCGATACGGCATCGTCGATCCGGGCGGGGTTGATCTTGCCATTTAAAAAAGCGGGCATGAATAATTTATGATGTTCATAGTCTGTTTGAAAAATTACATCTAAGCCGCCGTTAATGGCATGAGCGCCACTTTCTTCATAATCTTTCGCAGTATAATGTAATACGGCTTCACCGCCTACCGCATTAGCGTCTGAAATAACAAATCCGTTGAAGCCCCATTCTTTCTTGAGCTTATCAATCAGCAACCAGTAATTAGCAGATGCAGCGGTTCCGTCTATAGAATTGTAGGCAGTCATTATCGACCGGGCTCCTGCCTTTTTTATGGCATCAATAAAGGGTGGAAAATGAATCTCGCTCAGCAGGCGCTCATTAAAATGAATCGGGTAGCTGTCGCGGCCTCCATCGCCTACGTTTGCCACAAAATGTTTGGGAGTGGTAATAATGCCTCTTTGCTCAAAAGCGCTCATGAATGCTACTCCCATGGCGCTGGTGAGATAGGGGTCTTCGCCATAGGTTTCTTCTGTGCGTCCCCAGCGTACATCGGAGGCGATATTTACAACGGGCGATAATATTTGTCGGATACCCCGTTCTTTCACCTGGTTGGCAATATCGGATGCCACACGATGCACTATTGCTGTGTCCCATGTAGCTGCGAGGCCTATAGCCTGCGGGAACGCGGTTGACTGGCTCCTCACCAGGCCATGCAAAGCCTCATCAAATGCAATGATGGGTATACCCAGCCGGCTTTGTTCAACGAAATATTTTTGAATGCTGTTGATCTTTCTAATAACAAGTAAGGCGTCTTCCTGTGTATTGTAGCTCAGCAATTGTCCCGCTGCATCGCCTTTGGCTTTGGCACTAACCTGGAAACCAAACAGCCCGTTTTTATACTGGCCGGGCCGGGCGTCATCCAGGTCGCCGGGTATCATAAATAGTTGCCAGAATTTTTCTTCGGGCGTCATGCGTGCCAAAAGGTCGGCAACCCTTTTCTCAACCGGCTGGGTAGCATCTTTATATAATGGTGGCTGCGCTGGTGCAACCATATGTAATATAACCGCCGGTAGTAAAAGAAAATATTTAAACGAAGACATATTGCAATGTATAAACTATCTTTTAAACCAGAGATTTTGCCGTCATCATTTAATAAGTTTATAAAAAAGCCGTCCCCTGTGGACGGCTTTGGCAATATGTTTTTTTTGTTAGAATTTATAGGCGGCAGTAACGACGAAATTTCGGGGAGGGATGGGGTTAATACTGTAATTTTCGTGAATATAATAGTTGAAAGTATTGGTGATATTAGCCAGCTTGGCGATCAGCGATATTTTCCTGAAAGTATAGCCCGCAGAAACATCAACTGTGGCAAAACCTTTTACTTTGAACAGGCGATCATTCAGGTACAGCTCTTTGGTTTGGCTGTTTAATGCGTATTGGGTATTCCATCCTGCGTTGCGCTCGCCTACGTAATATAAGCCGGCACCCAGTTTCAGGCCTTTGATATTGCCGTTTTGGAAGGTGTAGAAAGTAGTAGCATTGGCGGTGTGCGCCGGGTTATTTACCAGGCGTTCGCCTTCCAGAAAGCTACCGGCATTACCTGCTGTTTTGGTATAGCGCATATAGTTGTAGCTATATCCCGCCAGTATATCCCAGCCTTTTAGTGGATGACTTTTGAAATCAAGTTCAATGCCATCGCTGGTGGTTTGGCCCGTCAGCTCCCTGTAATTAGTATTGCTGTTCACATTGCCGTTCCTGTCAATCAGTGCCATTTGCGAGAGATTGTTATTAATGATACGGTATATGGTAAGGTTGGCACTTAGCAAACCCTCAAAAAAATCGTTTTTAACACCCAGCTCATATTGGTCGATAACCGACGGCTTTAAAGGGTTTTCATAGATATCACGTCCCGAGTTGGGTGAGAAGGAGTTAGAGTAGCTGGCAAATACTGTAGTACGGCTGGTGGGCTGGTATACCAGGCCAACCCTTGGAGAAAATGCTTTGTCAATTTGAATACTTCCGTATCCCAATGAGTCATTTTTTTGAAGGTAGGTGGTTTGTACCCTATCTGCCTGCTGAAAAGACCAGCGCACACCGGCCAGCAATTTAATCTGGTCTGTAATGCTGATCAGATCCTGTATGTAGGAGCCAAAGCGGGTAACGGGGCTTTTTGCCGACGTGTTCCATACCCAATTGGTAGGAATATCTATACGGCCGGTATAAGCTGAGGGATCAATCAGGTTGATCGTATCGTAAGTGATGTTGGGAGAAAAGCCGGCAGCCAGGTTAACTGTTTTGTCATTTTCGTAATCTGCACCCACCAATAATTTGTGGCTGATGAAACCGGTATTGAAGGAGCCATTCAGGAATAACTGGCCTGTGAAATAATCCTGTTTGTTATTGGTTTTTCCTAATGGTCTTGCAAATTTGCCATTGATATTGGCCTGTATACGCTCGGTAGAAAAATAATCTCTCTCGTAATTTTGGTAGCCTCCCAGTGCATTGATCTGCCAGTCATCATTAAGCCGGTGGTTCAATTCAAAGGAAGCCGTAGCTTGTTTTGTTTTGGCGTATTGCCAGGGTGTACCGAAAAAAGTATTACGTGACACGGGAGTGACTCTCTTGCCGCCTACAACTTTTGTATCGGGGTTATCGCTCATGGTTCCTATGCCGAAATCGGGTGTGAACTCATGTTGCAGGTAATCGCCCTGCACCGTCAATTTCGTTTTTTCACTTAATTTGAAAAGCATTGAAGGATTAACGTAAAAGCGCTCCGAATGCACAAAGTCTCTAAAACTGTTAGCTTTTTCGTAGGTGCCGTTTACCCGGTAAGCTACTGTTTTGCTTATAGGGCCATAAACGTCAATAGCGGGTTTGTAAAGGTCAAAACTACCTATACGCATGTTTACCTCGCCGCCAAAAACAAATTTTGGTTTTTTTGTAACCATATTAATGATTCCTCCGGGTGTAACATTGCCATACAGTAAGGCGGCGCTACCTTTCAATACTTCCACACTTTCAATAGCGCTCATTTCAGGCATAGCGCCGCTATTTACCCTGAAGCCATTTTTAAAGGTATTGGTATTGCCGAGATTGTAGCCGCGGGCATAAAAGGTTTCCTGTGTGCTGGCGCGCGCGCCTCCAAGATATACGCCGTTTACATTTTTAACTACATCGCTTAAACGCTGAGCCTGCTGGTTTTCGATAGTGGACTGGCCAATAATGGTAACTGCTTGGGGGAGGTCCATTACGGGGATGCCCGACCTGCTTATAGCAGCAGTTCCCTGGTTAATGCTGCCGCCGATACGAACAATGACCTCCTTTAGCTCCCTGCCGTTAAGCGCCAGGTTATAGCTGGTTGCATCGTTTTTCTCCGGCGGGACAGTTACCGGTATTTCCTGGCTCACTTCGTTTTCAAATGAGTAAACCAATATGTACGTGCCAAAGGGAATATCTGTGAACGCAAATTTCCCTTTTTCGTCAGTTGTTACATGTTTTTTGAGGCTTTTTATACTAACGTTTACGTTAGCTACGGCTTTCCCGTCGGGCGTTGTAATAAAGCCTTCAATTGTTCCCGTACCTGTTGATTGCGACATTACAGTCAGCGCTGTAAAAAGCGCTGCTAATATCGTTACTATCCGTTTCATGCTTATCCTGTTTATAATTGGGCGCGAAGGAACAGATAACTATGAAAGTATATTTACGAAATGCGGAAAAATTATATCGAGAACGGGAATTTTTTTCTTGGCGAAAACAGGAAAAATATAAAAGCCGGGCTGTTAAAGCCCGGCTTTGCCGTAAATGGATTTGTGACTTATTTGGTAAGCGCAATAGCCAGCACTTCTTCCATTTTATCTACATAATGAAATTTTAATCCTTTGATAAAAGATGCTTCCACCTCAGCCACATCTTTTTCGTTTTGGGCGCATAGTACAATTTCTTTTAACCCTGCACGTTTAGCAGCCAGGATTTTTTCTTTGATGCCTCCAACGGGTAATACCTGCCCGCGTAAAGTAATTTCACCTGTCATTGCCAGGAATGGTTTTACTTTTTTGCCTGTTAATACCGATGCAATGGCCGTCATCATAGTAATACCGGCGCTGGGACCGTCTTTAGGGGTTGCACCCTCCGGTACATGTATATGGATACTTTTTTTACTAAAAACGGTAGGGTCGATATTGTACTTGCCTGCATTGGATTTAAGATAGCTTAAAGCTGTGGTAGCACTTTCCTTCATTACGTTGCCCAGGTTGCCCGTTAAGCTCAATTCGCCCTTACCGTCGCTAAGGCTGGCTTCTATAAAGAGGATATCTCCTCCTACATAGGTCCAGGCTAATCCTACAGCTACACCCGGAACATTTACGGCTTTGTACAGGTCGCTGCTGTATTTAGGCTTGCCCAGTATCTGCTGCAGCTCTTCTACAGAAAGAGAGGTATTAAGCGTTTCTTCCATTGCTATTTTCTTTGCCCTGTTGCGCATAATGCTGGCAATCATTCTATCCAGCTCACGCACGCCGCTTTCACGGGTATAGTCCGCAATCAGGCGTTCCAGTACCTTGTCGCCTATTTTAAAGCTGCTTTTGGGTATACCATGCATTTCTTTTTGCTTGGGCACCAGGTGACGTTTGGCAATCTCTATTTTTTCTTCAATAGCATAACCGCTTAGGTTAATAATCTCCAGCCTGTCTCTTAAAGCCGGCTGTATATTTTGCAGGTTATTCGCTGTTGCAATAAACAATACCTTACTCAGGTCGTATTCCAGTTCCAGGTAGTTGTCGTAGAATGTATTGTTCTGCTCGGGATCCAGCACTTCCAGCAATGCACTGCTGGGGTCGCCGCGAAAATCATTGCCCACCTTATCGATCTCATCCAGCACAATTACGGGGTTGCTGCTTTTGGCTTTACGCAACGACTGCAGGATACGGCCCGGCATAGCGCCTATATACGTTTTACGGTGCCCGCGTATTTCACTCTCATCATGCAAACCACCCAAACTAAGGCGAATATATTTACGCCCCAACGCGCTGGCGATACTTTTACCCAGCGATGTTTTCCCGATACCGGGAGGTCCGAAAAAGCATAGTATCGGGCTTTTCATATCTCCCTTCAATTTCAATACAGCCAGGTACTCCAGTATCCGTTCTTTGATCTTAGCCATGCCATAATGATCATTGTCGAGTGTTTTTTGAGCATTTTTAAGGTCGTAATGATCTTCGGTATATTCGTTCCAGGGCAGGTCCAGCATAAGGTCCACATGGTTGTATACCACTGAATAATCGGGTGTGCTGGGATGCATTCTTTCGAGCTTTTCCACTCCTTTCTGAAAAGCTTCTTTTGCAGCTACCGGCCAGTTTTTAGCTTCTGCCTTTTTCTGCATCTCCTTTATTTCCTGTGAGTTGGAATCTCCGCCCAGTTCTTCCCGGATACTTTTTAATTGTTGCTGAAGAAAATATTCCCGTTGCTGCTTATCAAGCTCTGTACGCGTTTTGTTGGTTACCTTGTTTTTAAGCTCCACAAACTGCAATTCTTTCTGCAGCAATTCCATCAGGTTTACTGCCCGCTGCTTGATGTCCGTCAGTTCCAGCAATTTTTGTTTTTCCTGTATCGAAGTATTAAGATTGCTGCTTACGAAGTGAATCAGAAAAACAGGGCTCTCGATATTTTTGAGGATCAGTGTAGCCTCAGAAGGCAGGTTGGGCGATTGCTGAATGATATTGGTTGCAATATCTTTAATATTGGAAATATACGCTTCAAAATCACCGTCTTTGGGCACCTCATTTTCCAGAATTCTCGTGGTCCTGGCTTTGAAATAGGGATCTTCGGTAGTGATTTCATCTATACGAAATTTGCTCCGTCCCTGTATAATAACCGTAGTGCCGCCATCCGGCATCTTAATCAGTTTAATGATTTTGGCGATAGCACCGATCTTTTCCAGGTCGTCAATGCCCGGTTCTTCTACATTCGAATCTTTTTGGGCTACCACGCCTACCAGCTTGTCGCCTTTATAGGCGTCGTTCACTGCCTGAATGCTTTTGTCACGCCCTACAGTAATAGGTAACACCACACCCGGGAATAAAACGGTATTCCGCAGAGGAAGGATGGCTATTTCTTCAGGAATAATATCCTGGCTATCGTCGGTTTCATTCTCGTTGAGCGGAAGTATCGGCATAAAATCCATATCATCTTCAGGCTTCAAAAACACTTTGCTAAAATCCATATTTTTTATTTTTGAGACAAACTGTCATATAATTGCTTTATAACCATATTGGTTAGGCCAATATATGAAAGGGTATATTAGCGGCAATATTAGTGCCATGCCGCTGATTCCCGAAAACTTGTCGCAGAAAAATATGGAGCGGGGGCAAGAAGGCGGTTCGCCCCGATACAACGTTCTTAACGAATGTTAGAAAGCCAGTCCAACACTTAGTTGCAAGGCCTGGTTTTTCCATTTATCCTGGTCCACTACCTGGCTCACATTATTCAGTCCTATAACATAGCGGGCTGCAACTCTGAAAGCGCTGAAATGTAGCGCGGCTCCGCCCACCATCGAAAAATCGCCTCTTTTAAATGCGTCTTCACCGTTTTCCAACAGCTTCTTGTCCTTATTCATAAGAATGCCAAATTGAGGTCCTGCTTCAATATGGAGGGGGCCAAAAAGGCGCATGTTAACAAGGATTGGAATAGATAAATAATTAAGCTTGGCTTTTAGCTGGTCGTTCTTAAAGCCAGGCAATGTATTTGTGAAAGAAGTATCGGTGGTAGCGGTTGTTTGAGAGAAAAGGACTTCCGGGTTAATGCTAAATTTATCTCCCAGGCCAATTTCTGCAAAACCACCCACGAGGTAGCTGTAATTAAATTCTTCTTTAAAGCTTTTTCCCTGAATTTTTCCGGCATTAACACCTGCTTTTATCCCAATATGGAATTGTGCATTAACCGAAAATGTGGCAAACAACACTACTACAGCGGTGATGAGAAGGCGATTGATCATTGTTTTTTGTTTAGGGGATGAGGTTTTAAAAAACAAATGTAAGTTTTTTCACTCTATGTTTACGCCAGCTCTATCACAGTAATTTCGGGTAAAATACCTACACGGCCGGGGTACCCGATAAAGCCGAATCCCCGGTTTACGTATAACTTTTGATTTTGCTGTTCGTACAGTCCTGCCCAATGTTTATAAACATATTGTACAGGGCTCCACCTGAACCCGGGGATCTCTACACCAAACTGCATACCATGGGTGTGGCCGCTTAAGGTAAGATCAACATCGGTATATTTTGCACTTACCTCGGTGTCCCAATGAGAGGGATCGTGGCTCATCAATATTTTAAAAGGGTAGTTTGTGGCGCCCTGCATGGCCTTGCTCATGCTGCCGTAGCTGTGAAAACTGCCACGGCCGCTGATGTTTTGAACGCCAACCAGGCCAATGGTTTCGTTATCCTTTTGCAATGGCAGGTGTTCATCAAGTAAAAGACGCCAGCCCATATCTGCATGTATTTTTTTTAGCGCTTCCAGGTTTTGGGCTTTTTCAACCGGGGATTTCCACTGAACATAATCTCCATAATCATGATTGCCCAAAACCGAATAAACACCCATCGGGGCTTTAAGGCGGCTGAATATCTTTTGGTATTCGCCCACTTCATTGCTTTTGTTGTTTACCAGGTCTCCTGTAAAAAGAATGAGATCCGCGTTTTGGCTTAAAATGAGATCTATACCCTTGTTAACTGCCTTATAATTGGTAAAGCTACCGGTATGAATATCGGAGATATGCACAATCTTCAAACCCTTAAAAGCAGCCGGCAGGTTTGCAAAAGGTATTTTTATGCTCTTAACCTGGTAATTATACTTGTTACTGAGGCCATAAATAAAAGATGAAAACATGGCGCCCCCCGAAATAATACCCAGCCAGGTTAAAAAGGAAGACCGGGATATGCGGTCTCCTGAAGTGCCTGCGATTTCGCTGATTTCATTGTTAGGTGAAAATATTTTACCGGCAATCCATTGCACGGCACGGCGCAGATCGTCCACAAAAAAGAAGACAGCGGCAATTAATTTGCCGAGGAACAGCGCAAATACAAGCACAAAAAGTATACTTCTCAACGCCTTATGCTGCTCACTTGCCTGGAAATAAGGCAACACAAATATTAGTAAAACCAATGCCATTACAGAAAAGAACCAGTAGGCAAGCGTGAAAATGGTCCTGCTTTTGGCACCCGGAACAAAAAGCGACCGGACGGAGAAAAATACATAAAGGTCGATCAAAAGCATTGCTGCAATAAGAATCCACCAGAAAGGCCCATTGCGCATATTACATTATTTTATGATCAAAACTAAGGAATTGCATATTGGTTGACGTGTTAAGAGGAAAATCCCCTTAAAATATTAATTAAGAAGTGGCCGGCTATGCATATAATCTAATAAACAGTTGCCTCAAAAACTTTACATTTGCGTTTCGCCACGATTTATGACTTTTTTTATCTTATTAATCTTTATTCGTGGGTAAAAAATTATGGCAAAAATAATTGGAGTTGCAAACCAGAAAGGTGGTGTAGGTAAAACCACAACTGCTATAAACCTGGCTGCAAGTTTTGCAGTGCTTGAGTATAGGACGTTGCTGGTAGATGCTGATCCACAGGCAAATAGCACCACGGGCGTGGGTTTTGACCTGCAAAATATAACGCAGAGCCTGTACGATTGTATGGCTAATCAAACCCCGGCGCAAAATGTTATTCTGAAAAGCGATATTCCGAATCTGGATCTGATCCCCTCGCATATAGATCTGGTGGGGGCTGAAATAGAAATGATCAATTATCCTAACCGGGAAACCGTGCTGAAAGAAATACTGGCGGCCGTACAGGATAATTATGATTTTATCGTGATTGATTGCTCTCCGTCCCTGGGGTTAATAACCGTAAATGCATTAACTGCCGCCCAGTCGGTAGTAGTTCCGGTGCAGTGCGAGTTTTTTGCGTTGGAAGGGTTAGGAAAGCTGTTGAATACTATTAAGATTGTACAAAGCCGCCTCAATATGGATCTGAAAATTGAAGGGATCCTCATGACCATGTATGATGCCCGTCTTCGCTTGTGTAACCAGGTGGTGAACGAAGTACGCAGGCATTTTGATGAGTTGGTGTTTAGCACCATAATCCACCGTAACTCAAAACTGAGCGAGGCGCCCAGCTTTGGTAAGCCGGTAATATTGTACGATGGTAATAGTAAGGGTTCTGTTAATTACCTCAACCTGGCCAAAGAAATATTACAAAAGAATAACCTCACAAAAATTCCAAACGAGGAAAAGATATTGGAATAAGTTAACAAGTTAGAAGGTTGATAAGTTGGAAAGGATGAACCCTGTCAACTTTTAAACCTGTCAACATATCAACTAAAAATGGCTACACAAAAATCAAATAAAGACGCACTGGGTAAAGGTATTCGCTCTCTTTTGGGGAGCATTGATGCGGAGTTGAAGAGCGGCACCGGAGATTTAAAGAAAACGGTAGTGGAAGCGGCAACCAATATTTCCAAGATCCCGGTAGCAGATATTGAAACCAACCCTAAGCAGCCGCGAACCGACTTTGATGAGCAGGCGTTACAGGAGCTGGCGCAATCGATCAAAATACATGATATCATTCAACCGCTTACCGTTTCCAAAATGGCGAACGGCAAATACCGGTTGATTGCAGGGGAGCGTCGTTTACGCGCTTCTAAAATAGCAGGATTAAAAGAAGTGCCGGCTTATATCAGGCAGGCAAATGATGCAGAGCTGCTTGAGCTGGCCCTGCTGGAGAATTTACAGCGGGAAGATCTGAACGCAGTGGAAGTAGCATTAAGCTACAAGCGCATGATGGACGAGCTGGAGTATACGCAGGACCAGGTAGCCGAACGAATGGGGAAGGACAGGAGTACTGTAGCTAACTTTATCAGGTTATTGAAATTACCGCCAGACATCCAGCTGGCCGTAAGAAACGGTGTGATCTCCATGGGGCATGCGCGGGCATTGATTAACGTGGATACGGTAGACAGGCAATTGTTTATTTTTAAAGAGATCAAAGAAAAAGGGTTGTCGGTAAGGCAAACAGAGGAGCTGGTAAGAAACCTGTATAAAGAAAGCGGTACTGCTAAAAAGACTCCTAAAAACAGCCTTTCTTCGCCATTTCAGCGTATTGAAGATAAGCTGGCCAGCCAGTTTGATACACGCGTAAAGCTGAAGCACAGCTCCAAAGGGCATGGGCAAATTACTTTCGATTATTATTCGGTGGAGGAACTCAATAAGCTGTTGCAAAACTTTAACGTGTCCGTCGACTAACTTTAACTTGGCAATAGATTAATCTGTATTTTATTTGCACCATGCATATAGTTACGAAACTTTTTCTCTCTGCTTTACTATTCACCTTATTGCATGTAGGGGCCGCTGATGCGCAAACAGTTGATACAGCTGTTGCACGCCAGCTTTTGGCAGCAAAAGATACAGTTGCAAAACCAACTATAAAAAACCCGGCTTTTAAAGAGACGGACAGCTCCAAGCTGGCAGATCCCAGGGCACGTATTCCCCGGAAAGCTGCTTTACGATCTGCTATATTACCAGGCTGGGGGCAGGTTTATAACAGGAAGATATGGAAGGTGCCCATAGTTTATGCAGCGCTGGGCGCCACCGGCGGTATTTTTATTAACAATCTTAACTGGTATAACCGTACTAAATATGCCTATCGCATAGCCATCGATATTCAGAACGGGAAGGATTCTATTGGAAGCGCCTCTTATAATAAGATATACGAGAGCTTAAAACAGCCCTTTTTTACAGGTTCCCAGGGTGTTCAGGCAGAGTACCTGCGTACCAACAGGGACTATTTTAGAAAAAATGTAGATTATTCGGCTATCTATTTTCTTATTGCCTGGGCTTTAAATGTGGTAGACGCTACCGTAGATGCCCACCTGAGCAGCTTTGACGTGTCTCCTGACCTGGCGTTTAAAATACAACCAGGGTATAGCGACATGGCACGAACGGCCGGACTGAGCCTGGTACTGAAAGTGAAATAACAGACTAAAATATTAATTGAGAAATGATGAAGATTGCAATAATTGGCTATGGAAAAATGGGAAAAGCCATAGAGGCTATCGCTTTAGAAAGAGGACACGAAGTGGTTTTGAAAATAGATGAAACCAATATCGTAGATTTTAACCAGGAAAATATAGCACAGGCAGATGTAGCGATTGAATTTACAGGGCCGCATACAGCATACGATAATATCCTGAAGCTAATCGGGTTTGGAATACCCGTTGTTAGCGGGTCTACAGGATGGCTCGATAAGATGAAGGAAGTACAGCAATTATGCGCCGATAAAAATGGCGCCTTTATTTACGCCAGCAATTTTAGCGTGGGGGTGAATTTATTTTTTGAACTCAATAAGAAACTGGCGGCTTTAATGCATCCTCATAATGAATATAAAGTATCGCTGGAAGAAATTCATCATACCCAAAAACGGGATGCCCCGAGCGGAACAGCCATAACATTGGCCGAAGGTGTGATGGAAACCTACCGGGCATTGACCAAATGGGTGAATGATGTAGAGCCCGCTGAGGATGAGCTGCTGATCGTGAGCAAACGCATTGATCCCGATCCGGGTACGCATACGATCCGCTATACTTCGGAGATCGATGATATCGTGATTACGCATTCGGCGCATAGCCGTAAAGGCTTTGCCCTGGGAGCGGTAGTAGCAGCTGAGTTTTTAAAAAATAAGAAGGGGATTTTTACAATGAAAGAGGTATTAGGACTTTAAAGTAAAAATAGGATAGTATTTAAAACGCCCTGCTAGAGCAGGGCGTTCTTTGTTTTGTTATAAAAAGTCAAGGAGATGTAAATGCAGTGAAGAAAAGAAAAAGGATACCTGCTCTATTGATTGCACAAATGACAGAGCCCCGGTTTTTAACTACCAGATAAAACCCGGCTGGCCCAATATTGCAATCGGTCAGCTACTTTTTGCAAAAGCAGGATTGAAAAATCTGTTGAAAGCAAGGGCGGGTTAAACGCGGCTGCTGTTTCAGGCGCGACTTTCCACTTCTCTGGCCAGCTCCCTGAATGCCTTTTTACTTACTTCGTCATCGCTCACCATTACGGGAACGCCAATGTCTCCGCCTTCTCGAATGCTTTGCACCAAAGGTATTTCACCAAGAAAAGGCAGCTCATATTGCTCTGCCAGCTTTTGCGCGCCCTGCTTGCCAAAAATGTAATATTTATTACCCGGTAATTCGGCTGGCGTAAAGTAGCTCATGTTTTCCACCAATCCTAATATTCTTGCATTAAGCTGGGCCTGCCCAAACATCGCAATTCCTTTTTTGGCATCTGCCAGTGCCACATCCTGGGGGGTACTTACAATCACCACACCAGAAACCTTGATCATCTGCAGCAATGTAAGGTGAATATCACCGGTGCCCGGAGGCATATCTACTATCAGGTAATCCAGGTCGCCCCAGTCTACATCAGTAACAAATTGACGAATGGCGCTGCTGGCCATAGGGCCGCGCCAAACCACGGCTTTGCTTTCATCTACCAAAAGTCCGATGCTCAAAAGCCTGATGCCGAACCGTTCCAGCGGAACGATAACGCCCTTGCCGTTTACGTCTTTCATTAGCGGGCGCTCGCCCCTTACGCCAAACATTATAGGAACACTTGGCCCGTAAATATCGGCATCCATCAGCCCCACTTTGGCGCCTGATTCTGCCAATGCCAAAGCCAGGTTGGCAGCTACAGTGCTTTTGCCAACGCCACCTTTGCCGCTTATTACAGCTATAACTTTTTTAACGCCTGAAAGGGGAGTGTTAGGTTCCTGCTCGTATGCCGTTTCAGCTACAGGTTTATTTTGAAAGGCTACTTTGATAATAGCATCTTTATTTACCTGCTCTTTAATTGCTTTAATAGCCTCGCTTTTGAGTTTGAGCCTTACATCCGCATCGGTAGTATCCACGATAAGGCTGAATGAAATATAATATTTTTCAATATTCAGATCCTGCACAATGCCTGCGCTAACAATATCCGTTTCATTGCCAGCGTAATAAACCGTTTTTAACGCATCCAATACTTTTTCCTTCGTCATTATTAAAGCTTATGTTAAATTCAAATATAAATGCCAAAGTTAAACACCTATACCGCCAAATTGTTGTCTTTATTAAAAATCATGTACTTAATTTTGGCGCAGTGAAGAAGATATTGTTTTTAGTTAGTTTTTTAATTGGCGTAACTGCGGTAAACGCGCAGTTTGAAAAAGCACGGGACTCCGTGGTGCAGCTTTTCGGAGTAATAATGACTGCTGATAGCCTGGAAGCTATTCCGGCCGTGAGTGTTACAGTAAAGGGAACCAAACGGGGTACCATTACTAACAACGACGGTGTGTTTTCAATCGCCGTTTTAAAAGGAGATGTGATCGAATTTTCGCATGTGAGCTTTTTGCCCGGCAGCGTAAATGTTCCGGATACGCTTAAAGGCACTCAATATAGTATTGTAAAAACATTGGTTAGAGATACTGCTTTTTTACCGGTAGCCATCATAAGGCCACGGCCTACGCCCGAGCAGTTTGCGCGGGATTTTGTGAATGTGCCGGTTGCAGAAGATGAACTGGAAATTTTACGAAAAGCCAATACCCCTGAAGCCAGGCGGGCCTATTTGGCAAAACTGCCGCATGATGGCCGTGAAATGACCAGCAGGCAGTTAAATAATGTATTTCAACGGGCCCGTTACCAGGGACAAATACCCCCTATGAATATATTTAGTCCGGCTGCCTGGGCCGAATTTATCAATGCCTGGAAACGTGGCGATTTTAAAAGGAAGTAAAGCGGATAGTGAATAAAGGGTAGTGAATAAAGGGTAGTGAATAGTAAGTAATGAATGATGTAGAGAGTAACAAATGTCCCTGTATCTACTATTCAGTATCCGGCACCTGGTATCCATTATCTGGCCTCTGAATCCGGTGTCTATTTTCCAATATCGCGCTACAACCCCTTCAATACTTTTTTGATCAGGTCTTCCAGCTGAAGCTCAGGCTCAGCCTGAAGAAACTTGGATAGGTTTTGCTCTGCTTGCTGCCTGTTGATCCCCAATGCCAGTAAGGCTTCCAGCGCATCCTGTTTAACCGAAGAGGTGTAGGTTTTGCCAGGGGTAACTATTGTATCTGTACTTTGCTTACCTATTTTATCCTTTAATTCTAATACAGCACGTTCAGCAGTTTTCTTCCCGATGCCTTTAATACTTTCCAGGGCTTTGCTGTCTTCATGCATGATGGCCGAGCTAACTTCCTCCGGTTTCATATAAGAAAGAATCAGCCGCGCTGTGTTTGCTCCTATCCCCGATACACTTATTAGTAATAAAAATATGTTTTTTTCCTGCATATCGCTAAAGCCATAAAGCAGGTGAGCATCTTCCTTTATAATTACATGGGTAAACAATAAGCCCTTGTCCGCGTTTTGAATTTTAGAATACGTATTGAGGCTGATATTAACTTCATAGCCTATTCCGCCTATATCCACAATTACTGCAGAGGGAGTGATGCTTGCAAATGTTCCTTTTAAGTAACTTATCATTTACCAAATATCCGTTCTAAATCACAAATTCTAAATCAACAGGGTAAAAGAAATTTTATCCGGTATTATTTTATGATACAGGCGGCGCTGTACCGCATCACTCAATATGAACATTTGGGGGATACATGCGTTAGTAATCCATAAATCCTAAACTTGCACGCGCTAAGCAGGTTACAAAATCATAAATTCTGTTACCTTTGGCATCCCCGGAGGGGTTCTTCGGCAAAAAATATTTTTAAGAAAGCAATGGCGAACAAAATTACAGCGGCAATTACAGCAGTGAATGGCTATGTTCCTGAAGATAAACTAACCAATTTCGATCTTGAAAAAATAGTGGAGACCAACGATGAATGGATACGTACCCGCACCGGTATAGAGGAGCGAAGAATTTTAAAAGGTGAAGGAAAGGGCGTGAGTGAAATGATTGTACCTGCGGTGAGGGGGCTTTTAGAAAAACGCGGCATTGATGCCACCGAGGTGGATTGCATCATTGTAGCTACGGTTACGCCTGATATGGTATTTCCGGCTACCGCTAATATTGTAGCACATAAAGTTGGGGCCGTTAATGCTTTCGGCTACGATGTTTCTGCCGCATGTTCGGGTTTCTTGTATGCGCTTACCCAGGGCGCGGCATTTATAGAAAGCGGCCGTTACAGGAAAGTAATTGTGGTTGGAGCGGATAAAATGAGCGCTATTGTTGATTATACCGATAGAACTACCTGCATCATTTTTGGAGATGGCGCCGGCGCCGTCCTGCTGGAGCCTAACGAAGATGGATTGGGGATCAAAGACAGCCTTTTAAAAAGTGATGGAAGCGGGGCCCAGTACCTGCGAATGAAAGCCGGCGGCAGCGCATACCCCGCTACTGCCGAAACTGTGGCCAACCGCGAGCATTATGCGTACCAGGAAGGACAAACCGTGTTTAAATTTGCTGTAAAAGGAATGGCTGATGTGAGTGCAGAGCTTTTGGAAAAAAATAATTTAACGGGCGACGATATTGCCTGGCTGGTTCCACACCAGGCCAATTTGCGCATTATTGATGCTACTGCTAACCGTATTGGTCTGCCCCGGGAAAAGGTGATGATCAACATACAAAAGTTTGGGAACACAACAGCTGCAACAATACCCCTTTGCCTCTGGGAATGGGAAAGCAGGCTCAAAAAAGGCGATAAGCTTGTGCTGGCTGCTTTTGGGGGCGGATTTACCTGGGGCGCGACGCTGGTAGAGTGGGCTTATTAGTATTTTCAAACTTTAAAGTTAATTACTGGCTTCGGTTAATTAATATTCATTACCCTTAATTTGACATCCGATATACAAATACGCCGTGCCGAGGCAGCTGATTGCCCGCGAATTCTGGAGCTGGTGCAGGAACTGGCTGATTACGAAAAAGCATCTTCAGAAGTAACGGTAAGCCAGGAGCATTTTTCAGAGAGTGGGTTTGGTGCTCACCCCGTGTGGTGGGGATTTGTAGCCGAAGCACAGGGCCGCATAGTGGCTTTTGCTTTATATTATATAAGATTTTCTACCTGGAAAGGGCAGGCTATGTACCTGGAAGACATATTGGTTACTGAAGAAATGCGTGGAAAAGGAATTGGAAAGCAGTTGTTTAACGCGTTAATAGCCGAAGCCCGGCAAAAAGGTTTAAAAAGAATATGCTGGCAGGTGCTCGACTGGAATGAGCCAGCCATCAGTTTTTATAAAAAATACAATGCGTCGTTTGATGGCGAATGGATCAATTGCGCTATCGATGCCTAAAAAAAGTAAACCTCCCGCAAACGGGAGGTTTTTTTCTATAAGCAGTGTAAAACAAAGTGCTAGAAAGAATATACCGCAGCCACCAGGAATGTGCTGGCGCTTTTGGTAGAGCTGCCGTCATTTTTTGTGAAAATCGGGTCTTTGGCGCTGTCGATCCTGAACTCAGGAATAATAGCCAAACCGCTAACCGGCTTGATATTAAAAGACAGGGTGCTCTGAACGATAGAAGTTCCAAAAATCAGGGCGTCTTTTTTATCGTCAAAATACTCACCTCTTAATGTAATGCCAAACTTATCAGAAGGGTCTACATTTACATATAGCGCCGATCCCCACCATTTGCCGGAAGTGCCGGTTGCCGGATCAACCATTTTTACCGTTCCGTCATAACCAAGCGAAAAAACATCATTTACTTTAGCGGTAGCGGTAAGGCCAATTTGGTTGATATTATTACCTGCCGTGTCTTTGCCTCCTACATAGTTCAGAAATGCATTTACATGGTCGGATGTTTTGCTGAATTGTGCAATCACGTTCTTTTTAGCAAAAGAGGCCGACAGGAAGTCGGTTGGATTAGCCACACCCGCCATTAAACCAAAGCCGCTTCCAAGAGTAAAGTCGGCTTTCAAGCCCGTATGGGAGAACGGTCCGTAAGAAAACATATAGCTCATGCTATAGTTACGGTTGAGCTGGGGGTCGAGCACCTCATATCCCAGATGGGTGCCCCATTTACCGGCTGAAATTCTTATATTATCAGTTGGGTTATACGTTACATAAGCTTGTTTAATGGCTTGTAGCACACCCGATTCTACATACGAAAATTCGGTAGCCCTTGTTCCGAAGCCCAGGTCTACCACTACGCCTGCTTTCCCTTTGGTGTAGCTGGCTTTTAATGAAGCCATGCCCAGTTCAATAGAATTCTGAGAGTTCGTAAAGCTGGTTTTATTATTAAATGTACCTGTTGATTTAGCATTAGCGAAATTGTAACGGTAGTAGGCATCTACCGACCCGTTGATTTGAAGTTCGCCTTTAGGTTCGTCAGTTTCCGGTTCTGTTTGTGCAAAAATTGCAGTTGAGATGAAAAGAGCTTTGGTTGCTAAAAGAAGTTTTCCTTTCATTTACTTTAGTTTAAAGTTTAAAAAAAATGTTTAAAACGAAATTCATATAGTAATTGCACTTAATTTGATATTATGAAATATGGTATACTTTATTTTTCTTCTATTTCCTATAAAATATTCATATTAAATAAATACTAATTAATTGTAAACATAACAATAATTTCATTAAAATTGAAAAAACTATAGAAATTATATAGATATAATTATAATTAATATGATGTCCAAAGCTGTTTTTAATCGGGAGCGTAACATAAGAAACCGGATTATTAGCACGCGGCTATTGAAAAATGCTATATTTGCGCCCTAAAAAAAATTACAATGGCAAATACTGCAGATATCAGCCGCGGCATGATTCTCAAACTGGATGGCAGCCTTTACTCGGTAGTTGAGTTTGGTGAAAACAAAACAGCTCGTGCAGCAGCAAAGGTTTGGGCAAAACTTAAGGGCGTAGACAACAGCAGAACAATTGAGAAAACATGGAACTCGGGAGATACCATTTTTCCGGTAAGGGTTGAAAAAAGAGAGTACCAGTATCTTTACCAGGATGAAACCGGCTATAATTTTATGGACAACAGCACATTCGAGCAAATGAGTGTAGCCGAAAACCTGATTGATGCGCCGCAGTTCTTGAAAGAAGGGCAGGAAGTAGCCATTGCCATTAATACAGAAACTGAACAGCCCGTTAGTGTTGAGTTGCCGGATAAAATTGTAATGCTGGTAACTTATACGGAACCTGGGTTAAAGGGAGATACCGCCACCCGTACCTTAAAACCAGCTACGGTTGAAACCGGTGCCACTGTTAGCGTGCCTTTATTTGTAAACGAAGGCGAGCTGATTAGGGTAAATACCAAAACCGGTGAATACGTAGAACGCGTAAAAGAATAATTATAAGCATATATTAAAATGGCTCTGATCGATACAGATTGCGGGCCATTTTTAATTATGGCCTTACTGTGCCAAAAATTAGCAGAAATCTGCTGTTTAATCTTGTTGATTTACTTACCTTAGATGTTCGTTTCGAACGCTGTTACACAATAATTGTATTAACCCCAAAGCTGTCAAACTTGAAAAATATGGACTTCAGGCAAATTCAGGAATTGATCAAAATGGTCAATAAATCTAATATCGGAGAACTAAATATAGAACAGAAAGATTTCAAATTAACCATTAAGCAAAAGGAAGAAGCTATTACACAAGTGGTTTCAGCCCCTCCTTTCCCGGTTCAGGGTTTACCGGTTCCGGTAGCGCCCGCGCAAATAACAGCGCCGCAAACCCCGGCAGCAGCGGCTTCAGCTGAAAAGCCAAAAGCCGAATCTTCAAGCAACAATACTATTATCAAAAGCCCTATGATAGGTACTTTCTATCGCAGGCCATCGCCCGATAAAGCCAATTTTGTAGAAGAGGGCGATATTATTACTCCGGGAAAAGTGCTTTGTGTAATCGAGGCAATGAAGCTGTTTAATGAAATCGAAAGCGAAATAAGCGGACGGATCGTAAAAATACTGGTAGACGACGCCTCTCCGGTTGAGTTCGATCAGCCTCTGTTTGAAGTGGAAACAGCATAATAATGCGATAATGAGCTGATTTGCTAATGTGCTAATCATAAAAATTGGTTTATGCAAAAAGACCTTATAGAGAAAAATCCGATCTTAAAGTTGAGTTTCGATTTTTCTTTGTTAATTATTGATTACTGTAGCAGGTTGGACGAGAGCAAAAAGTTTGCAATAAGTAGGCAACTATTCAGGTCGGGCACTTCTATTAGAGCCAATGCATTTGAGGCTCAAAATTGTGAGAGTAAAGCCGACTTTATACATAAAATAAAGATATCGGCCAAAGAAGCCGATGAAACGCAGTACTGGCTCACATTATGTGAATATTCCCGGGAGTATCCTTCAACATCTGACTTACTTATTAAATTAGAAGAGATCAGCAAAATTCTAAATAAAATTTTGTCGACTTCAAGAAGGAAAAATCCGTTTAGTTATATTCTTAGTTTTTTTATATAAACAGGTGTGCGATGTCATTATCGTATTAGCACATTACCATATTAGCACATTAAAAAATTATGTTTAAAAAGATATTAATAGCCAACAGGGGTGAAATTGCCTTGCGTATTATAAGAACCTGTCGCGAGATGGGAATAAAGACGGTTGCCGTTTACTCCACCGCGGATAGCGAGAGTTTGCATGTAAAATTTGCAGACGAAGCGGTATGCATCGGCCGGCCTGCCAGCTCCGAGTCTTATTTGAATATTCCTAATATAATGGCCGCCATCGAAATTACCAATGCCGATGCGGTACACCCCGGATATGGCTTCCTGGCCGAAAATGCCAAGTTTGCTGATATCTGTAACAAAAGCAACATTAAGTTTATTGGTCCTACCGCAGATATGATCAATAAAATGGGAGATAAGATCACGGCAAAAGAAACCATGATCAAGGCCGGGGTACCGGTTGTACCCGGGGGAGAAGGCTTATTGGAGAGTGTGGAGCATGCAAGGGGATTGGCAAAAGAAATCGGCTACCCCGTTATTTTAAAAGCAACAGCCGGCGGTGGCGGAAAAGGCATGCGCATAGTTTGGGAAGAACCCGAACTGGAAAAAGCCTATGATACTGCTAAAATGGAAGCCGCTGCCTCATTTAAAAATGACGGGATCTACATGGAGAAATTTGTAGAAGAGCCCCGCCATATTGAAATACAGGTTGCCGGCGACCAGTTTGGTAATGTATGTCATATGAGCGAGCGCGATTGCTCTATTCAAAGACGTCATCAGAAGCTGGTAGAGGAGTCTCCTTCTCCTTTTATGACAGATGAGTTACGCGCGGCAATGGGAGAGGCTGCAAAGAAAGCCGCTGCTGCTATTGGTTATGAAAGCGTGGGCACTATCGAGTTTCTTGTAGATAAACATCGCAATTTCTACTTTATGGAGATGAATACCCGTATACAGGTAGAACATTGCGTAACGGAAGAAGTGATCAACTTTGATTTAATAAAAGAACAGATCAAAATTGCCATGGGTGAAAAGATATCCGGCAATGACTATTTCCCTAACATGCATAGTATCGAATGCCGTATCAATGCAGAGGATCCGTTTAACGATTTCCGCCCTTCACCAGGAAAAATAACTAACCTGCATGTGCCTGGTGGTCATGGTGTAAGGGTGGATAGCCACGTTTATGCCGGTTATACTATATCCCCTTATTATGATTCAATGATCGGCAAGCTTATCACCGTAGCGCGTACCAGGAGAGAAGCCATAGATACCATGTACAGAGCATTAAGCGAATATGTTATTGAGGGTGTTAAAACTACCATTCCTTTCCACCTGCAATTAATGAAAAATGAAGATTTCATTAACGGGAACTTCAATACTAAGTTTTTAGAAACTTTTCAGTTAAAGAAATAAATAGTTGTTTCGGGTGCGGCATCCCGGCAACAAAAATGGGCTTCGGTAAACTGAAGCCCATTTTTTATGAAATGTAGTGAGTAGTAACTATGGTTTTTTTACCGTGGTCATAGTTATATCCGAGGTAACAGCCATAGGTATTTTTTGCCCCCCGGCTTCTATGTTGCCTTTCATCTTCTGTTGTATGAAGGATTTTAGCGGCATCCCCGTGTCTATATCAACCTCTGTGCTCCCCGAAAATGCGCCTTCGATGGCAAAGCCTACTTCTATGCCATTAGTGACCATCGACGAGCTGCTGTCTGTAGCCATTTTACCGGTAAAATCTATAAACGCTTTATTGCCTTCTACTTTTACCAACGTATAGGTGGCCGAGCCTGCAATTGTATAAGGCTGCTTTAAGCTCATTTCCGTAGTCCAGGATTCACCGGTTTTGACGGGCGATTTGGGGTAAAAGCCGAAAGACTGCTCAATCATATTCTTTAAAGCATCTTCGCCTACCACACCTTTCATGGCCTCCTTTTGTTGCGCAGCTCCTTCTATTTTCTCCAGCATTTCCCGGGCGCCTTCAATCTTCAGTACCTTGCCGTATTCATCAATCAGGAGAGACAGGCTTTGTCCTTTCAGTGCTTTGAAAGCAGCACTTAGTTCATTAGAGGTATCGGTATCATCGCTGCTCATTTTTACCTGTTGCCCCATCACCTGCATGTTCATATCCAATTTGTCGTAAACAAGGGTCAGCTTTTTGTTATTGCCTTCTGTAGAGATGCGATACGTATTGTGGAGGTTATAGTCCATATTCATTTCCATATTTTGATCCATTACGTTTTGGATCATTTTGGTTTGACTGGCCAATGCCACTCCATACCGGCTTCCCTCAGGCGGATTAAACTTTAAGGTGTATGCTTTCTGCGCCTGCACAATAGCAGAGAGCACAAAGCATGTCAACAGGCACAACAAAAGATGCTTTTTCATGGACATCTATTTTAATGAATTGATCAGTTTGTTATTTAAAGTTACATAATCCTGGTTTTGGGCTGCAGTGGCCAGTTCTTTCGACTTTAGTGCCGCTTCTTTTGCCTGTGCTGTTTTGCCCAGCTTAGCTAACGTGCGGGCCTGTTGATACCTGATCCAGAAAGCATTAGGCTGTGCCTCCACCGCCTTTGCGAACCACTCTTCTGCCTGCTTCAGGTCTTTCCCGCTTTCGAGATAATAAAAGGCCGATTGGAAATAGGCAGGTTTATCCGATTTCATCGATTCTGCTATAGACGCCATGATCCTGCCATCTACATTGGTTTTAATGGGAAGACTCACCATCGACTTGTCCCAGCTGATGATCAGGTCGCAGCTTTCCGGCTGAACGTTGTCAAACTGAATGCTGAAATTCTCTACACTGGTAGCTAAAGGCTTTACTTTCGCGGTTACTCTCACCACATCCTCTTCCTGTTTGTAAGCGGCAGGACTGGTTACATCGGTTTGTTTGGTAATGATGAGTGTCCAGCTGGTTGCCCCCGGTATGCTGAGAAGTCCATATTTGCCGGCAGGAATTTCTTTGCCGCCGATAATAACATTGTCGCCGAATGTAAGGGTTGTAGCTCCGTTTGCACCGGTTCTCCAAACAGCATTATAAGGCACCAGGTCTCCAAATATCTTCCTGCCTTTTTTTACCGGGCGGCTATACGAAAGCTCTACATTAGACAAGCCGAATTCCTGTTTGATAGTTTGGGCAGGGCTGGGCGCCGGCATTTTTATCTGGGCGTTTGCGTAGGATAATGCGCATAATAATGCGGCAGATAATACAATCTTTTTCATGTGTGGTTGTTTGTTTTTTATTTTGACCCGATAAAAGTAGCGAATATCAGTGAGCTACATGCTACACTACAACATGCAAGGCGGGTAAAGGTTAAAGGTTTGGAAAAAAATAAGTTAGCGAAAAGAAGGATGGAACTGCTCCAGCGTTTGGCGTAAAAATTCTTTATCCAGGTGTGTGTAGATCTCGGTAGTAGTGATGCTTTCGTGTCCCAGCATTTCCTGTACAGCACGCAGGTTGGCTCCACCTTCTATTAAATGCGTTGCAAACGAATGACGGAATGTATGCGGGGATACCGTTTTGCTGATCCCTGCTTTTTGAGCAAGGTCTTTAATGATCAGGAAGATCATAACGCGGGTGAGTTTTTGCCCCCGTTTGTTCAGGAACAGAATATCTTCATTGCCGGTTTTTACTGCAATATGATTGCGGATATTTTGCCGGTAAATATTGATATACTTAATAGCCGAGTCGCCAATAGGAACCAGCCGCTCCTTGTCGCCTTTGCCGGTTACACGAATATAGCCTACGTCCAGGTATAGCTGTGAGATGCGTAGGTTAACCACTTCACTAACGCGCAAGCCACAGCTGTAAAGGGTTTCGAGTATGGCTTTATTGCGTCCACCCTCCGGTTTGCTCAAATCAACCTGTGCAATAATGTTGTCTATTTCGGAGAAACTGAGTACATCCGGCAAGGTTCGCTTCGTTTTGGGCGCTTCCAGCAAAAGGGTAGGGTCTTCTGCTACGATATCTTCTAAAATACAATATTTATAAAAGGCCCGGATGCCGGAAATAATGCGGGCCTGTGAAGTGGCAGTCATTTCCAAACCGCCGATCCACTGTATAAAAAACTGTAAGTCCTGCAGCGTGATGGCTGCAGGACTTTTTTGTATATTTTCTATTTCGAGAAATTGCGTAAGCTTATCCAGGTCGCGCAAATACGCTTCCGTAGAATTATCAGAGAGCGATTTTTCTAATTGCAGATAAACTTTAAATCCTCGTTTATAAGACTCCCACATTATTATTTAAAAGAAAGCGGGTTATTGTGTACCACTTCTTTTTTGTCAACGTTGAGTTTAGCGTAAATATTGCTTTTGGTAATATTTACCGAGTCAATCAGGCGATGCACATTGTCATAGTCGATATCTGTAACCCCCTGGTCTGTCAGTAATTGTTTTGCTATCTGGCCGGTAGCCATATCTTCAACATAAATAAAGGTGTTGTCGTAGTATGCCGCGAGCCCTTCTTCTACTTTAAATTTAGGGTCGAAATTGTTAATGGCGCTGGTGAATTTGGCAGTAGCGCCGGTTTTTTCAAATGGAAGTTTTAACAGATAACCACGGCCGGTTGCGCAATCGTTAAACTTAACCCAGGCAAATTTACCGTCAACGATGTTGCAGGTCAGGAATTGCTTCGAAGGCTTAACAGCGTTGGGTATGAATTCGCTGAAAATAATGTCCTTGATCACGCCCATGCCTCCTTTTTCCCAATGAATGGAGTCTATCTGGCAATCTTTGAAGCTAATACGAACAAAAGGTTTGCCAGGCGCTTCCGATTCAAATTTCATAGGCTCGGTAAGGCAGGTAGTGTCGGTACAAAAAGGTTGCGAAGAAGCTTCTTTTCCACCATCTTTACAGCTGATCAGGGCCATGGTGGCGGCAATGCAGGCAATGCTTAAAAATTTCATGTTTTTGCGTTTATTATTGAGTGGGTTTCAAAGGAAACAAACCTACATAAAATTTCATTCAAACACAACACAATAGGGTGTTTTCTCGGCACCCGGCCGGGGTTTAAAGAAACACATCTTCCAGCAGGAAATACTCGGGCGGGCCATTCTTTTGAAAAGTAATCGATAATATGTCATACTGGATCCATCGGTGGCCGGGATTTAAATAGAGGTATTCATCTGCAGCATTTTTCAGAAACCCGAATTTCTTTTTGGTTACGCTTTCTTCGGGATGACCGTAAAGTGCAGAGCTGCGGGTTTTTACTTCAATAAAATGCAGCTTTTTCCCTTTACTGGCAATGATATCAATTTCATAATAGGAGTGGCGCCAGTTTTTGCAAACAATAGTGTAACCTTTGCCTTCAAGAAAAGCAGCAGCGAGGGATTCTCCATTTTTGCCGATGTCGTTATGAATAGCCATGCTTATCTTTACCTGAATTTACTACAATATTTCTATGCAACAATTAGCGTCTTTAACCGGAAGTATTAAACATTATGATTGGGGTGGAACTTCTTATATTCCATCATTATTGCAGATTGAAAATCCTAACCTGGAGCCATTTGCCGAATATTGGCTGGGTGTGCATCCACAGGCAGATTGTAAATTAACCCTTACCGATGAAACGCAGGTATTATTGAGAGATTATATTGAAAAAGATCCTTCAGGGGCTTTAGGAGCGGCAGTACTAAAAAGGTTTGGAAATCTCCCTTACCTTTTAAAAGTGCTGGATGTAAAAGATATGCTGTCTATACAGGTACATCCGTCAAAAAAGGAGGCTGCTATCGATTTTGAAAAAGAAAACCAGGCCGGGGTGCCGCTGTCGGCGCCCGACAGGAATTACAAAGATGCGAATCATAAGCCGGAGCTAATGGTAGCCATGAGCGAGTTTTACCTTTTGCACGGATTTAAGCCTGAAGAAGCGCTTTTGGCAATACTGGATCAAGTAAAGGAGCTTAAAAAGTTTAAAGCGATTTTTAAGAAAAAAGGTTATGCCGGCTTGTATAAATCGGCGATGGAAATGCCGCAGGAAGAAGTAAATACTTTATTACAGCCGCTGCTGGCGCGCATTATACCTTTGTACCAGAATAACCAGCTTGAAAAATCCGATGAGAATTTCTGGGCTGCCAGGGCTGCCTTAACATTTGGCAGGCCGGGAGTTATTGACCGGGGTATTTTTTCGGTGTATTTTTTCAATCTGGTTCATTTAACAACGGGGGAAGCCATATTCCAGGATGCCGGTGTGCCGCATGCTTACCTTGAAGGGCAGAACGTGGAAATTATGGCCAGCAGCGATAATGTGCTGCGCGGCGGGCTTACAACAAAGCATATCGATACTGTGGAGTTGTTAAAGCACACCCGTTGTGAAGCAACACATCCTAAAATACTGAAACCGGCAAAAGGAAAATTGGTTCAATCGTACAAAGCGCCTGTTAAAGATTTTACCCTGAACTCTTACCAGCTGAAGAAAGGCGAATCTATTACAATAGATATTGCTACCGCTGAAATATTTTTATTGATGCAGGGAAAAGTTACCCTGCAGTCGAAGAAAATTAAAGTGGCATTAGTCCAACCCGATATAACGGCGGCAGCTTTCGCCGGAGCAACGGTAACCGTAAAAGCACAGGAAGACTCCTGGCTGTTTAAGGCTGCGGCTCGTTAGCGTGATCTCTTTGAGCAGGTAAGGGAGGGGGAGATGTCAACGAAATAAGCTTGTCGTCCTTGAATTCGAGGTAATGCACTTCGTAAGGGTTCCCTAAAATGAATTTTATATACTGGAAGCGTTCAATAACCTCATTGTAGTTATTGGTAAAGAACTCGGTTTGGTAAGGCTTCCCTAAATGTTCTATTACTTCTTTTTTGCTCATACCTGCTTTCACTTTAGTTGTGTCAAATGCTTTTTTTGATATTGAACATGATATAAGCGAAAAAACAGTAAGTGTTAGTAATACGGCAACTATCAACTTTTTCATAGCGTGAGAATATTTGCTATGATGATGTTGCAAGATGGTATTAAGTTGCACTAAATACTATCTTTATTATTCCTAATAAAGTATTAATGGATGACAAAAAAAGAACGATACGAGTTTGTAGTGGATTATTTTTCGGTTCATATGCCCGAGCCTGAAACGGAATTAGTGTACGACAATCCTTACCAGTTGCTGGTGGCCGTTATTTTATCCGCGCAATGCACTGATAAAAGGGTTAACCTGACCACGCCGTTTATTTTCGAAAAGTATCCTGATGTCAAAAGTTTGAGTAAGGCTACAGCCGAGGAAGTATTTCCCCTTATAAAGAGTATTTCCTACCCCAATAATAAGAGTAAACACCTGGTAGGGATGGCGCAAAAAGTGGAAAGTGATTTTAATGGTGAAATACCCATGACGGTTAACGAGCTCGTAACCCTACCGGGGGTAGGGCGTAAAACGGCTAATGTAATCACTTCGGTGGTAGAAAAGCAGCCCAATATGGCGGTTGATACGCACGTATTCCGTGTAAGCAAGAGAATAGGCCTGGTATCGCAAAAAGCCTCCACACCCCTGGCTGTAGAAAAAGAGCTGGTCAAGAATATTGATCCTTCATTGATTCATAAAGCCCACCATTGGCTGATCCTGCACGGGCGGTACACCTGTATCGCCAGAAATCCTAAATGCCGGGAATGCGGTTTACAACAAGCCTGCCAGTGGTTTCAGAAAAACCAGTTTGCATTATATTGAAAGTTGTAACGCAAACCGCTGGGGTCTCAAACCACGAGAGATTTTACCGGTTTTCTCCTTCCGGGGTGAGCTGGCTGCTTTATAAAGAACATCATAAAACTGACCTTAATATTCCTGATGATATTGCGATAGCTGGTTGATGAGGTAGAGAACAGACTATACTTTGACCCCAATACTGTTTGACGGTGCAGGAAGTAAGTAATATCAGAGGTGAACACTGGTCCGTAAGCAATATCTTTAAATTGTTATTTGGCAGGCTTCTTCCCGATCCGGTAAGCATAACCTGGCACGGCACCCTTAAAACGGAAACTATAATCTTCCCCGGTATTTGCCTCTGCTATGGAGAGGGCTTTAACTAACCGCGGATAGCAATAATACAGCTCTGGCATGTTTGCATCTTGAAGTGGATATCAACTGTTAATATACCGGTTCTTTTTAACAATCTGTAAGCAGGCGCCGGGTCATACGTAATAGTGATTGATAGAGTGTTTTATTATGGCTTACTTTTTGTCTTTAAGTAAGTTATGAACGATTTTACTATTGTAAACAGGGGTACTCCTATACTGGCTTTTGCCTTGCACGATGGCCATTGGATAGATGAGTCCCTGCGGGAATATCTTTTGTTAGATGAACAGGGCAGGGCAAGGGAAGAAGATCCTTACACAGGGTACATGATAGCCGGTCTTCCTGTAACTACTGTTACGGTTCATACTTCGCGTTTCCAGCTCGACCTGAACCGGGTAAAAGATAAGTCGGTTTATGCGAAGCCGGAAGATGCCTGGGGCCTGAATGTCTGGAATGAACTGCCACATGCGGCAATTAAAGCATTGCATACACGTTATGACGCATTCTATACCAATGTCCGGCTTTTAATTGAAGAGGCCATAAAGGAGCACGGCCGCTTTTGTATACTCGATGTACATTCCTATAATCATCGCCGGGAAAGTCCTTTTAAAGAGGCTGATAAAGAAACACACCCGGAAATTAACCTGGGAACCTTTTATAATAATGAGAAATGGTTCGGCCTGTGCGATAGCTACAATAGTTTCCTTTCTGGATCTGTGATATCAGGTCGGCAAACGGACGCCCGCCAGAATATTATTTTTAAAGGAGGTGCTTTTGCACAATGGGCGGCAGAGCAGTTTGGAGACTATGGAGCTATACTTTCAATAGAATTTAAGAAAACATTCATGAACGAGTGGACGGGCATCGCTGATATTGCCCATGTCAATCAATTAAAAGAATTGCTCATGCTATCGGTAAGCTTTTTGCAAAAAGAAATACAGAACAACCCCGTATAGCTAATGACGGAAACTAATCAGAAAATATTAAACCGCCTGCAGGATAAGCTTAAAAAATCGGAGCCTATTCATATTACGCTGCCGGGAAACGGCCTCCTTAAAATTGAAAAGCCGGTTCCGTTTCTGCTGGTATACCGGTTAGGAGAAGGCAAGGATTATTTTCCTAATCGTTTAGGCCGTACAGAATCGGCCTACCTGATCGCAGAAAATGATGCCGATGGACTTATGCAGAAAATTATTCAAACTGTGAGTAATTTATTCGCCGAAAGGTTTAACGGCTTTTTAATTGTAGAAACATGGCTCTCTCCGAAAGTATACCAATCGCCCTTTACCATCTACATCAGCCAGAAAAGGGCAATTGATACAGCGCGAAAGCTGGATGCAGAGCTAAATAAAATACCCATACCGTCATGGGGTAAAACCTCAATAATAAAGAAGCAACAGCAGCCCGCTGCCCCGGCCGGTATGCAGCCTTTGCTTAAAAAGGAATACGTCGAAAAGCAGGGGATCACCTTTATAGGATTGGAGATAGCGCCGGTATATGTAAACGAAGTTACCGGTAAGCCTTACCCCTTGTTTTTAAGAGAGCTGAGAGCCAGCTACAGTAAAGCGTTGCGTAAAAGCTTTTTTGAGTTTATACGGTTGCAAACATCTTTTATAGCCTCGCATTTCCAGATGCTGGGCACTACTATTATAGATGACAAAGCGAGAGAGATAGACCGGGAGCTGGCAGCTTATACCAAGCTATTCGATTTTCTGATGCTGGTAACACCTGTTAATGCTGATGCAGCCTGGGAAGATTTTAAGAAAGCCAATTACGCTAAAAACCCAACGTTTCATTACCGGCCGATGCCGGTAGATCCTGAGTTGATCAAAAGAAAAATATATAACCTGCCAATTGAAGACATAACGGATCCTACCATTGCCTTTTTGTTCAGGGATAAAAGAAAGGAGATTGACCGCATGCTGAATATGATGCAGGAACGAGAGAAGCATGATTTCCTGTTGAGTAGTTTGCAGTTGTTCGGGCCGGTTAGCGAACAACTGCTGGATGTTGCAAAAGCATTGCTGGTAGCGGTAGATGCCGGAAATGAAGCTGCCGGCGAAGCGAAAAGATTAACCGCAGCAGAGTTTGCCTTGCTCGCCCAAAAAGAACTGAAATGGTTGCGGGCGCAGGATAGCAGCATCTCATCTAATGTTCGTATTGCAGAAGATGTAGAAGGGATACTGGTTTCAAAAGGGGTATTAAATATTAACTCTGGATTTGGCATTTCAAAAAAAAGAGCGCAGGCCCTTCTACAACACGAAATTGGCACACATGTAGTTACTTATTACAATGGAAAAGCCCAGCCGCTTGAATTATTTTCGATAGGTGTGCCGGGTTATGAAGAGCTACAGGAGGGACTTGCTGTTTTGGCGGAGTATATGACCGGCGGCCTTACCGCCAGCCGCATGCGTACCTTAGCGGCCCGTGTAGTAGCTGTACAGGAAATGATCAGCGGTAAATCGTTTGTAGATACTTTTAACCTGCTCTCTGATAAGTATGGATTCGCTCCCCATTCTGCCTTTAATATTTGTATGCGGGTGTATAGAGGCGGCGGGCTTACCAAGGATGCCGTGTATTTAAAAGGCTTCCTGAACATTATCGATTATATTAAGAAGGGGAAAGACCTGAAGCATTTGTTAATTGGCAAGATCAGGGAAGATTATCTGCCTGTAGTGCAGGAGCTGATACATCGTAATATTCTTTTAGAAGCGCCTGTAACGCCCCGCTTTCTACAGGGAGATTTTCTTGCAAAACTTGAAGAGATCAAGAAGGAAGGCAACATTTTTAAAATGATTCAACAATAAAAAACTATATATGCGCATAGGTTTTGTTATTAACGACTACGATCGTGAAGAACCCTATTTCACCACTACCAGGCTGGCCCTGCAGGCCCTGCAGATGGGACACGACGTGTATTACATCGCAGTACAGGACTTTAGCTATACCGCTTCGGAGCAAATGGGAGCCCATGCAAAAAAGGCACCCGCAAAAAAGTTCAGGAGTCCTAAAATATTTATGGAAACCGTGTTTAAAGAGGAGAAGAAACTTATAGAGTCGAAGGATCTCGACGTGTTGATGTTGCGGAACGATCCGTCTGCTGACCTGGACGACCGGCCCTGGGCACAATACGCAGGAATCGTATTTGGCCAGTTAGCCAAGAAAAACGGTGTATTGGTGTTAAACAATCCGGATACGTTGGCAAAAGCAACCAACAAAATGTATTTTCAATATTTCCCCCAGGTTATCAGGCCCGAAACGATAATTACCAGGAGTATCGGAGAAATTAAAAACTTTTATGCCGCTCATAAAAAGAATATTGTTTTAAAGCCACTCCAGGGCTCCGGAGGTAAGAACGTGTTCCTGGTAAACGAGCAAAATAAGAATCTGAACCAGATCGTTGATGCTATTGGCAGGGACGGTTATATTGTTGCGCAGGAGTATTTACCCAAAGCCAGCAAGGGTGATATAAGGCTGTTCCTGTTGAACGGAAAACCCATAGAAATTGATGGGAAAGTGGCTGCCATACACCGTACGCAGGCTGGTGGAGATATCCGCAGCAATATTCACCAGGGAGGCTCTGTGTCACAGGCAAAAATAACCAGGAAGATATTTGATATTGTTGATGCTGTAAGCCACAAGCTCGTAAAGGACGGAATGTTTCTGGTGGGGCTGGATATAGTTGGCGATAAGGTAATGGAAGTAAATGTATTCAGCCCGGGGGGTATGGGCCATGCCTGTCGCCTGAATGATGTTAATTATTTTGAAGAAGTGATCAGGGCTATCGAGCTGGAATTGGATTAGAAACTGCCGACACGGCTTCAAGCCTGGCTAATTTAAATTTGGAAATATTTTCCTGCCTTTTTGCTTTGCAGGTTAACAGGTGGGGATAGTCAATCTTTACTCTTTCCAGATCCATAATATAATGACCATTGTTGCTGGTAGTTACATCTACCTCGTAATGATCTCCCTCGTGTTTTAATAAATGGGTATGGATTTCAAAGTCTATATCATAATTCTGCAGGTACTCACGCAAATGACACTCTATGGCCTGCTCGTAAAAAGACCGCCGCGATACTCCCCTGAACTTATTCTTGTAAATTTTACGCAAAAGGGTTCTTACCATAATATGGCCCACATCTTCCACGGCTACATGCCCATAATAAATACCAAAAGGCATAGCAATTACGTTGGCTGCAAAGCGATCGCCACCCACATGGGTACATTCCCACACATTTACATCGGCGTTGAAAGATTCAAAAAATTTAAATACCGGGAAGCCGAACTTTGCACAGCACTTATCTTTTTTTCCGTTAGTGCAGATTACGAAAAAAGGATCGGTTTGCCATTGGGTAGCAGCCGAACTGATGTAATCGGATAGCCTGATAGAACTGACTTGATCAACGGTGGTTTGAATAGTAAAATACCGGCCGGCTTTGCTGTCTACAAAGGATATTTTACAATCTTTAAAATTAGTTTTTTTATTACGGATGAGTAATACCTTGCCGCGCAAACTTTTGGCTAGTTGCTGAATCTCTCTTAACCAATCTTTATTGAAATGTGCTTCGATTATTTTTTCGGGAAAGGGGTTAGCATGTTCAATTAAGATAAATGCACCGGCATTGGCTGCAGTGCCGGCTAACTGTTCTTTAAAATACCTCGACGCGGCACTGCAGAAAAATACCTCTTTTTTAATATCGTTGTCCAAATAATAATACTTTACGGTTCATCAATATAAACAACACCTTCCCTGATTAGTTGAGTGATCAGTTCTTTCACAGCTTCCGTATCCCCTGGCAAAAGTTTCAAAGTAAATTTTTTCTGGCTGAAAATATGATCAACTGCCGGCTTCAGTACTTCAGGAAACTGGATAGCCTTACCCAGCAAATGTAGCTCATAGCCCGATTCTTTTTTCACAAACTGGAAAATCACTCCTTCGTTTAAAGCCAGGGCAGTATCGGCCGACACCCTGCTAATGTTCCTGATACTTTCAAAATAATTATGAACAGGCTGAGGTTGCGCGGCATAATAGCTTTTGTTAAGCCGCTCAATGCCTTTGCTGAAATTCAGTTCTGACAGTTTTTGACGCAGGCTTTCTGTTTTTTCCTGTATTAAACCCGATAGATCGCCTTTCCAGAAAGGAACAGCTTCCCTGAACTCTTTAAATTCTTCCAGCTGCGGAAATATTTCGTTGAAATACCGCGCCCAGGTAAAAGATAGTATACCAATGGTAATGTGAGAAGAAATGCCATCGTCGGCCATTGCATCATGTACATAACCCCTCGGTACATATAGAAAATCTCCCGGGCTTAATTGTATGGTCTGTATAGGCTCTTTTTTATAATCCTTGCTTACGAAAGACTGGTTTTTGGTAGGAAGCTCTTTTTCAAATCCATACAAATGCCAGGTTTTAGTGCCCGATATCTGCAAAACAAAAACATCATGGGTGTCCCAATGTGGGTTAAAGCCTTGCGACTTATTAGGGGTAATGTATAAATTAGCCTGTACCGGTGAATTGAATTTCTGGGAAAGTTCAAGGCTGCAGTGCGACAGGTTATTAAAGTAACGTTGCCCTGCCTGTATCACAAACGTGGCGCCGTTGTTAAAAAGCGAAAAGGCTTTATCTGTATTGATAATGCCATCTTTACGATGGTGTCCGATTGGCGTGCTCTTTAACGTGTATTCACCGTTGGGAATTTCTTTTCCGTTTTTTACTATACGTACAGATGGATAGAATATATCCTGCCGTTCCAGGTAATCCGAAATTTCCCGGGGCGTTAGAATATCCTGGTAATACTGTTCGTCATTTCTTTTGATATGCAGGATGTCTTTTTCATGATAGGTGTTGAAAAAATCATCTACGCTATAAGGGGCTACAATTTTGTCGAAAAAATGATTCATATATTTAATTAGAGATATACCCGCCGGAATGATACAGCCGGGCCTGCAAAGTGCAAAAAAAGCCGCAGAAAATATACATTCACTGCGGCTTAAAAATGTTCGCGTTAAAAAGCTGGAAAATTAGGCTCCAGTTGTTCCGTCAGCACCGCCATCCCCGTCAGCACCACCATCGCCATCTGCACCTCCGTCTCCATCAGCGCCACCATCCCCGTCAGCGCCGCCATCGCCATCTGCACCATCACCTCCATCGGCCCCGCCATCTCCATCGCCGTCTCCATCTCCATCATAAGCACCTTGAGTGCCTGTATTTTCATCTAATCTGGTTACTGATAATTCATCCTGATTTAGTTCAATATTTGTTGTTTCCATAAAACGATTTTGAGGTTTGATAAAAATAATGTTTGCTAAACTAAAATAGCGAATCTTTTTGACTTTCTGAACAATCGTATGCGCAATTTTTTCTTTATAAAATGATTAACAGATTTCGCTAAACATTTACCTTTCTGTCAAAATTAAGAAGATGCGTTATTTGTTTCTGATCCTTTCATTTATCGGCAATGCCGCTATTGCCCAAAACCTGAAGTATACAGATGGCAACGATAGCTGGAATGCTGATACTTTAGGTAATCATCGTTTCATTGTTAATGTAGCACAAGGCCAGTTTGTGAAAAACCGGCTGGTAGCGCATGTTAATATTCCCTGGCGAAGGCATGATGACGATGTGGCGCAGAAGCGCATTATTATAGCAGCTGAAAATGCTACCCAGCCTGTTAATAATGTAAAAGTGGTTGCTGCAGATAATGAACGTGCCGATATCTTATTTGAACCGGCAGCAGGCGCCGGCAACTACTATGTGTATTATATGCCTTACAAAAATGAGGGACGTTCCAATTATCCGAAAGGTGTGTATTTAAAACACGCTGAGACGGCAACTGCCGACTGGCTCAGGCAAACCCTGTTAAAAAAAGCATTTGCAGAAGCGGTAGCCACAACTTATCAATCTATCAATGCTTTCAATAGCTTTTACCCTATGGGTATGATCGCCACCAATAAGGAAACAGAGCAATTAATCAGCGCATCTGCCAACAAAAAATTTATTGTTTTTCCGGAGGATAGGGCACACCCTGTTCGAATGAGAAACTATCTGCCTTATCGCTGGGCCCAGAGAGGGCTTCGTTCTTACTTCAAAGATACAGCGGCAAGGGGTGAGTACTTCACGCTTCAATTAGGGCTTTACGCATTGAGCGATTTGGAGAATGTGCATATTGAATTCTCCGACCTGAAGTCAAAAAACAAACAGGTTATTCCTGCGCGCTATATTTCTTGCATTAATACCAATGGCATCGATTATAAAGGTGGTGTATTGGTGAAGCAGGTTAACGTGCCTCAAGGCTCAATACAATCCATGTGGTGCGCCATTGACGTGCCATTGCAGGCTACACCGGGTGTTTATACCGGAACGGCAACGGTACGAACCAATCAGAGCGGGAGCCAGGCTATTGAATTAACCCTCGTGGTTAGTAACAAAACGGTAAAAGATGCAGCTGCTGATCCTGAAAAGCAAACCCGGCTTAAATGGTTAAATTCAACCCTGGCCCAGGAGAATACGGTAATAGCGCCGTATACACCGCTTCAGGTGATTGATACCGTTATATCTTTTTTAGGAAGAAAAGTTCAGGTGAATAGAGATGGATTCCCGGCACAGATACAAACTTTTTTTAAGCCGGAAATGACTTCTATCGGAACAACGCCCAATAATATTCTTGCCGAACCGATACATTTTCATCATATAGAAAGCAAAAGCGGTAAAGCGGTGCAATGGAAAAATGATGGTATACGGTTTTTACAGAAAGATGCGGGAACTGTCAGGTGGGAAGCCGTAAACACTTCACAAAAGCTACGCATGCAGGTAAACGGTTCGCTCGAATTTGATGGGTTTCTGGCCTATACGGTACAGTTGGTGGCATTGGAAGATATATCATTTAACGATATTACTTTTCACATCCCTGTTAACCCAGCTATGGCCGATTATTTTATGGGGCTGGGCATGAAAGGAGGGCATCGGCCTGATTCGGTTTTGTGGAAATGGGATGTAGCCCACAAGAATCAGGACGGTGGCTGGATTGGAAATGTAAATGCAGGCCTGCAGTTTTCATTGAGGGACGAGCATTATGTACGTCCTTTAAATACCAACTTCTATTTACAAAAGCCGCTTTTATTACCCCAATCATGGGGCAACGGCGCCAATGGAGGAATTGATATTTTTAGAAAGGGCAGTTCGGTGTTGGTAAATGCCTATAACGGTGCCCGTACTATGAAGGCCGGCGATACGCTTTACTATAATTTTAATTTGCTGATCACTCCTTTTCATACCATCAATACCGATTTTCAATGGAAAACGCGTTTCTATCACAAATATGAGGATCTGCAAAGCATCAAGAGCAAAGGTGCATCTGTAGTGAATATTCATCATGCCAATGCTATCAATCCTTATATCAATTATCCTTTTATAGAATGGAAAAAAATGAAGGCTTATATTGACAGCGCTCATGCTCTTGGGCTAAAAGTGAAAATTTATAATACGGTGCGGGAGCTGTCTAATAAAGCGTATGAAACCTTTGCGTTGCGCAGCCTGGGGCATGAAATTTATTCTCCGGGTCCCGGTGGCGGGTTTAGCTGGCTGCAGGAGCAGGTGGGCAAGGACTACATAGCGGCCTGGTTTGTACCCGAAATAAAGGATGCCGCTATTGTTAATAGTGGTATGAGCCGCTGGCATAATTATTACGTGGAAGGAATGAATTGGCTGGTAAAAAATGTTGGGATAGATGGCATTTACCTGGATGACGTGGCGTTCGATCGTATTACTATGAAGCGTATCAAAAGAATCTTAACGCAGCAGGGAGCACCGGGTATTATTGATCTGCATTCAGCCAATCAGTTTAATAAGAGTGACGGGTTTAATAATAGCGCCAATTTGTATATGGAGCATTTCCCCTATCTCAACAGGCTTTGGTTTGGAGAATATTTTGATTACGAAAAAAACGATCCGGGCTTTTTCCTCACCGAGGTGAGTGGAATTCCTTTTGGGTTAATGGGAGAGATGTTGCAGGATGGCGGTAATGCCTGGAGAGGCATGGTTTATGGTATGACAAACCGTATACCCTGGAGCGACAATGCCGATCCGCGACCTATTTGGAAAGTATGGGACAGCTTCGGGATGGAAGGAACTGAAATGATCGGCTATTGGGTGGCCACCTGCCCGGTAAAAAGCAATCATCAGCAGGTATTGGCCACTGTGTATAAAAAAAATAATACGGCACTGGTATCTCTGGCAAGCTGGGCCGAAAACGATGAGAAGATTAAGCTGGTAATAGACTGGGAAAAGCTGGGAATCGATCCGGCAAAAGCCACCATTACAGCGCCTGCAATCAGCAATTTTCAGGAAGCTAAAACTTTCAGGCCGGATGATTTAATACCGGTTGAAAAGAATAAGGGGTGGATACTTATTATCAAATAAACCAATTAATAGTTTATCTTTCGGGATCTCTGTATGCTTTGCGTGGGCTAAAATAAATAAGGGAAGGAAGGCTCAGGGTATGTTCATTCTAAAAACCGCATATATTTTTTTTAAGTATAAAATATCCATATGAATAGAAAAGTTTTTCTCAGAAATGCTTCGGCAGTAATTGCAGGTTGCGCTGTAATGCCTGCATGGGGTAGGGAGCTCATCTCCGCAAAAAAGTCTTTTTTCGAAATATCCCTCGCTCAATGGTCCTTACACAAAAAGCTCTTTGCGAAGGAAATAGACAATCTTGATTTTCCCGCTATCACCAAAAAAGAATTTGGAATAAGTGTGGTTGAATACGTAAATGTCTTTTTTAAAGACAAGGCAGAAAATACAGAGTACCTGAATGAATTGCTGAAGCGGTGTAAAGATAACGGTGTGAAAAATCACCTGATTATGTGCGACGGTGAGGGAGATTTGGGAAATACTGATGCCAATGCAAGGGCAAAAGCGGTAGAAAATCATTATAAATGGGTGAATGCTGCAAAATACTTAGGCTGTGCTACAATAAGGGTTAACGCCGCCGGCAGGGGTACGGCTTCAGAAGTGTCGGATGCTGCCGCAGAAGGATTAGCTAAGCTGGGCGACTACGCTGCTAAAGAGAAAATCAATGTAATCGTGGAAAATCATGGCGGATATTCTTCTGATGGAAGCTGGTTAAGTGGGGTTATGAAAAAAGTAAATAAGTCTAATGTGGGTACGTTGCCCGATTTCGGTAATTTTTGCATAAAGCGGGATGGAAATAAATGCGCCGAAGAATATGACAGGTATAAGGGCACGAAAGAGCTACTGCCTTTCGCCAAAGGCGTTAGCGCCAAGAGTTATAACTTTGATGATAAAGGCAATTGTATAGAAACCGACTACGATAAGATGCTTAAAATCGTAAAAGACTCGGGCTTTAAAGGTTATGTAGGGATAGAGTATGAAGGAAGTGCTTTATCGGAGAGCGAAGGCATCCTTAAAACAAAGGCCTTATTGGAACGCATACAAAAAGCGATATAAATCAGAATGCGAATACTAAAAGGGATTGCTATAGTATTCGCATTTTTATATTTTTTTTAAGCAACAGTTACCAGTTATTACCCTGGTCTTCATTAATCCTTTCAGAAACATCCATGGGGCCACGCGTTCGCCAATTGGGATCATACTTCACAAACCAGGAAAGCCAGAGGCTCCGTGAAAAACGCATTAGCCAGGGTTGCAGAACAACCAGGAGGAGTGCATTAAATATGATCCAGTAAACAAAACGGTTATCCTGTAATGAAAAGCCTATGATCACCCACCAGGCAACAGCGCTGGCCACACTAAGCGCTACGGCCAGCATATAGCTAACATAGCTGGTTCCATAAAAAAAGCCTACTTCAATTTCGGTAGGTTGTGCGCAAACCGGGCAGCTTTTATTCATTTTCATAAAACCGCTTAATTTTAATGTCAGCGGCTTTTCAAATAGTTTTCCCTCGCGGCAGCGGGGGCAGTAGCAGCCCAGTACGGCACCTAAATAGCTTCTCCTTACTTTTTCGTTACTTTCCATAGCAAACTTATTGGGTAATGGCGGTAAATATTTTTTCCATCTGGGAGCTCCTGCTTCCTTTTATAAGAATGTAGGCATTTTCGAAATTTTGCTGTTGGGCCCATTCTGCAGCCTGGTCTGAATTGTCGAAATAAATATAGTCTTCTTTATAAGGAAGGAATGGTTTGCCAACCAGCACTACCTGCTGCCAGCTGTTTTTTCTGATCTGGTTGATCAGCGTTTCGTGCTCAGTTGCGGTTTCGGCGCCCATTTCGGCCATAGCGCCAATCATTAATATCTTTTTATCGGCTTGAATATGGACCAGGTTTTCTACAGCCAGTTTCATACTGCTGGGATTGGCATTATAGGCGTCCAGTATAATTTTGTTACTTCCGGCTTCAACCAGCTGCGACCGGCTGTTAGACGGTTTGTAGTTTTCTATTGCAGCTTTTATTTCATTGGCTGAAATGCCAAACTCATAGCCTAGGGCAACCGCTGCCAGCACGTTGGGTAAATTATAATCGCCTACAAGCTGTGTTGCTATCGAAATTTCCGTTCTATCCATTACCGTATTAACCGTCAGTAATTCGCCCTTTGTTTCAGCCTCGCCGGTGATTTGCGCATCGCGGGTGCCATAAGTAATAACCCTGGCAATGCCCCTGCTCATATCCCGGAGGTAGTCGTAATCTTTCATTATAAAGGCTGTAGCGTCCTCCCGTGTGCGGAGATAATCAAACAGCTCGCCCTTACCTTTTCTAACACCTTCGAGGCTGCCAAACCCCTCCAGGTGCGCTTTCCCGCAATTGGTGATCAGGCCGTGGGTGGGTTCTGCCACCCGGCAGTAGCCTTCAATTTCGTGTAAATGATTGGCGCCCATTTCCACCACAGCCATTTCCGCGTCGTTCTTTATTTTAAGCAGGGTAAGCGGAATGCCTATGTGGTTGTTCAGGTTGCCCTCAGTTGTATACACTTTGTATCTTGCGCTGAGCACTACATGTATCAGCTCTTTGGTTGTAGTCTTGCCATTACTGCCGGTAATTGCAATAAAGGGAACTTTGAATTGCCGGCGGTGATGATTGGCCAATTGCTGAAGTGCTGTTAACACATCATCCACCAGGATGGTCTTACCCGGAATTTCAAAGGCTTGCTCATCTATTACTGCATAAGCGGCGCCGGCATCGAGTGCCTGTTGGGCAAATTGGTTGCCATTAAAATTAGGCCCTTTTAACGCAAAAAAAATATCACCCGTCTTTAGTTTCCTGGTATCTGTTTGTATGCTGGGGTATTGTAGGTAAACCTCGTAAAGTGCCGCTGTATTCATAGTCGCAAAAATAAACAAATGAAGGGAGTTAGCTATATTCGCGGAGAATAAACAGGGAAGAACATGGTGAAATAGGTGGAACCGGGACCTGGAACATTCAAGTGGTTCCCGGATCGGCTGGTTGATCAACACATAAGTATATAAAACAGTAGTATGAGTTTTAGAATAGGTAGTGGCATCGATTTCCATCAAATGGTGGAAGGACGTGATTTATGGATTGGTGGTATTTTAATTCCCCACACCAAGGGCGCTTTAGGACATAGTGATGCCGATGTTTTGCTGCATGCTATTTGCGACGCTTTGCTGGGGGCGTTGAGTTTGGGTGATATAGGTGTACATTTTCCTAACAATGACGAACGGTATCGTGATATTGACAGTAAGATATTGCTGAAACATTGTATGAAACTGATCGGTGATAAGGGATACAAAGTAGTAAATATAGATTCAACACTAACGTTACAGGAACCCAAAATAAAACCATTTGTACCGCAGATGCAGGAAACTATTGCAGGTATCTGTGAAGTACTGACTGAAGATGTATCTGTAAAAGCCACAACTACCGAGCATATGGGCTTTGTAGGCAGGGAAGAAGGGCTGGTGGCTTACGCAACTGTTTTGCTGCAAAAGATATAAATGAATGTATTATTCCATACAATTTCTGCTGTTGGTGTTGTGGCAATGGTAACAGATACTGATATTGTAAAACAAGGTAATTCATCCGGAGTCAAAATGACCTCGCTAATAGCCTTCCTTTCCGCAGTGTTTTTTTCATGGCGTTTTAGATTACATGCCGCATTGTTACCCGGTACCTTCAAACTGGGATGTAATCATGGGTCTTTGCATTATGGTTGCCACCACCTTAATCGTTCGTAAGTACTATCGGGTAATTGTACTGGCAGCATTTGCCGGTTGTGTTTTTCCCGATGTAGTAGATTTACTCCCGTCTATTTTAAATAAACAACTTGGCTGGCAGATTTCTGTAACGCCTAAGCTGTTTCCCTGGCATTGGAAAGAAAACTCAGGTTCAATTTACAATGGCAATTGCGAAACTTCCTTCATCAACCATTGGGTAACGGTGCTTTTTGTAGTTTTAATGGTATTTATCAGGTATCGGCAACTGAAACAGTTGTTGAAATAGCTGTATCCTGCAACATTTTGTTAAATATCGCATACCGATAAAACCGCTTTCAGCTTTAGTGGCAACGGGCTATCTTTGTCGCTATGACACAGTTACAAGTTAAAATCGTCAACAAATCTCAGCACGCGTTACCCGCATATGCCACTTCCGGTGCATCCGGCATGGACTTAAAAGCGTCAATAGAGGAAGATATAGTATTACAACCCCTGGAAAGAACTTTGGTATCAACCGGTTTATTTATAGAATTGCCCGAAGGGTTTGAGGCGCAAATCAGGCCTCGTAGCGGCCTGGCCATTAAGCAGGGATTAACCTGCCTTAACACGCCTGGCACAATTGATGCAGATTACCGGGGAGAGATAAAAGTAATTTTAATTAACCTGTCAAACGAAGCGCAAACCATCCATAATGGCGACCGCATTGCCCAGATGGTAATTCAGAAAGTAGAAATTATTAACTGGGTGCCGGTTGAAGAGCTGGGAGAAACAGTACGGGCAGCCGGGGGATTTGGGCATACAGGAAAACAGTAAATGGATAGACGTATGATATCCATCTAATAAAAAACAAAAACATGAAACAAATATTGTTGATCATATCTGTAGCAACGCTCGCCTCCTGTGGCGCAAGCAGAAAGGCGGCGAAAACGCCTGTTGTAGATACTACTGCACCGCCCCCGGTAGCTGCAGTGGAAAACGAGGGGCCTTCGGTTGTAATTTCCAAGTTAAATACAATTGATTTTAAAACTTTTTCTGGTAAGGTAGATGTAGACTTCGACGATGGAAAAGGTAATGGCAAAAGTGTAACCGCTAAATTGGTTATTAAAAAAGACGAGGCTATCTGGATGTCGGCAGGTTTGCTGGGATTTGAGGGCGTACGGGCTTTAATTACGAAAGACTCTGTAAAAATTCTTAATAAATTACAGAAGGAGTATGTGGCCACCAGCCTTTCTTACATACAGGATAAAATAGGTTTACCGGTTAACTTTGCCACCTTGCAGGATCTCCTGATCGGCAATGCGGTTTTTGTAAACCAGGATAATGCGTCTCTTACAAAAGAAGGAAACGGGTATTTGATTACCACACAGGATGCTAATTTTAAAAACCTGCTTACCATATTATTGCCGGGTTACCTGCCGTCTTTCAGCAAATTGAGCGATGTAGATACTTCGAAGAACAGGAGCGCAGAATTGGCCTACAATAATTACAAGCAGGTAGCCGGCAGGAATTTTTCAACATCAAGGGATATTCGTGTTAAATACAAAAGCAATATCACCATAAAACTTAATTTTCAGTCTTACGATTTTGATGGAGAGGTGGCCGTACCGTTCGCTGTACCATCAGGTTATAAAACAAAGCAATAATCCGGTAAATATTTATGCTTCAGGCCCCAATACTACTGTACTCATTACAACAACCTGTTCTGTTCTTAAACAAGCTGGCAAAGGGATGTATAAAGCTGTTGTACCTGCTAATTATTGTTAGCAGTACTTTCCTCTCCAACCAGGCTGCAGCGCAAAAAACAAGCGACAAAACAGCAATGGAGGATGAACGCAGGAAGTTACAGCAGGAGCTGAAGCAGATTCAGCAGGCTTATGATGCCGTTAAGGGCGAAAGCAAGAATACCCTGCACCAGCTGGCCGCGCTGAATAAAAAAATAGAAGTTCAGGAGCAGTATATAAACAATATCGGCAAAGAGATACGTTTGATTGATGATGATATTTATTACAGCGCTATTGAAATTAAGCGACTGAAAAAGCAGATGGATACGCTCAAAGCCCACTATGCAAGAACGGTAGTATATGCCTATAAAAACAGGAGCAACTATGATTATCTCAATTTTATTTTTTCTGCCAATAGTTTTAACGATGCTATAAAACGCGTAGCATACCTGAAAAGTTATCGTAACTACCGGGAGAAACAAATGGAAGATATTGTTAAAACCAGCACGCTCATCGATAAACGTTATGCACACCAGGTAGCCAGTAAAAAGCAAAAAGAAGGAGCTTTGGTGACGCGTACCAATGAATATTCAGTACTTGGAAACCAGAGAGCCGAAAAGGATTCAGTAGCAAAAGTATTGCAGTCGCAGGCAGGATCTTTACAAAAGCAAATTGCAAAAAAACAACAGGAAGACAAACAGCTGAAGTCGGATATTGCTGCCGTAGTGAGAAAGGAAATAGCCGAAGCAAAGAAGATTGCGCAGGAAGAAGCCCGGCAAAGAGCCGCTGCGGAAGCCAAAGAGCGGCAGGAAGCATGGGCGCGCGAGCGCTTACTGGAAACTGAGAAAGCATTAGCCGGTGCCAGGCCTGCAACGGTGGCGCCAACCGTTACACCTGCTGCGCCCCAATCTCCGCCTACAACCGGCCAGGAAGTAGCGCCTGTTCCATCGCGGGAGCTGAAATTTGATCCGGTAGGCGCCGGCAAAACCACTACGGTGAGAGCGGTTCCTAAATCAGACAATTCAATAGTAGCTAATGCAAATCCTATAATTGCCAGGAAAAACACTCCTCCGCCTGCACCCGTGGTGGAAAACAAAGCGCCGGCCGGGGGATATTTAAATTATAAAGCCGATGATATTGCGCTAAACAGCGATTTTTCGCAAAACCGTGGCAAACTGCCATCCCCTGTTGATGGGGTGATAACTTTGGGTTTTGGCCGTTATAAGATTGAAGGGGTTGGTCCTGATATTGTAGGCGATAACCCGGGTGTTACATACACCGCCCAGGTGGGTGCTCCGGTGAGAGCGGTATTCGGAGGAGAGGTGGTGAGTATCTCGAAAGTGGGGGGCACCTCTTTTGTTGTACTGCGTCACGGAAAATATTTTACAGCATATAGTAACCTGGCCTCTGTAAGTGTAAGTAAAGGAGCATCAGTTACGCGCGGCCAATCTATAGGCACAGTAGGTGCAGATGAAGAAACAGGCGGCGGCAAGCTCGATTTTATCCTGATGATAGAAGAGAAAAACGTAGATCCTCGCGCCTGGCTAAGATAAACCGGCCACAGGCTTTTAAAGAGATCTGAATGGGGCATTCCGCGAATATGATTAATTTTAATCGATATGGATAGCGGAATTATTAAAAGGTTGGAAATAGTTGCAGTGCAAGCCACTACCCCCGATTCGAGGACACTGGTATTGAAGCCGCTGGGATGGGAGCCCCATTATAAGGCGGGTCAGTTCCTAACCCTGGTGTTTTACAGCCGGTCAGGAGAACAGCGCCGTTCCTATTCCATATCCTCATCGCCCGACGCAGGCGAGCCTTTATCCATCACTATAAAAAAAATCGACAACGGAGAGTTTTCCAGGAAGCTGGTTTATAAATCAAGGCCGGGGGATATATTGCTGACATCGGGTATCGGAGGCTTTTTTGTACTGCCGGAAAAAACAGGACATACGGCATTTTGTTTCCTGGCCGCGGGCAGCGGTATCACCCCCTGCTTTTCGCTGATCAAAACTTTACTCCTGACTACTCCGCTGCAGGTATTTCTGTTTTATAGCAATCGCAATGAACAGCAGGCTATATTTTATGAAGAGCTAAAATCCTTACAGCAGCAATATAAAGATCGCTTCTATGTTCATTTTATGTTTAGCAATCGCCTCGATGTTTATTATAGCCGGTTAAGTCATTGGTTGCTGACCAGGTTGCTGGATGAGCACTTTGTAACGATCAATAAAAAGCATATTCTTTTTTATGTGTGCGGGCCTTTCGACTATATGCTGATGACTTCCATCTCGCTCCGGAATAACGGGATTGCAAATACGCAGATCCTTAAAGAAGACTTTAATCCGTTACCGCCGGTTAAGCTACCTCAGCCACCCGACAAAGAACGGCATCAGGTTACAGTGCACCTGGGACAAAAGACCTATATGCTTCAGGTTCAATATCCGCAAACTATTGTAGCCGCTGCAAAGCAGGCAGGGGTTGCCGTGCCCTATAGTTGTGAGGCCGGACGTTGCGGAAGTTGTGTAGCCACCTGCACATCCGGTAAAATATGGATGGCTTACAACGAAGTTTTGATGGACGATGAAATAGCAAAGGGACGGGTACTAACCTGCCAGGGATACCCGGTTGAAGGAGACGCCACCATTGTATATTGAGTAAAAGACGCTTATGACGGATGATTTTAACGGAAAGCAGTAGGCTGTATACAGCAGGCTTCGGAGTGCTCAACTGTTTATAAAAAATATTTTTTTCTTTTTTTACCCCGCCTACATTTGCATCCCCGATAACCGGGGGAAACAAAAACTATTATGGATTTAAAGTATATACAACAAATAGCGATAGAGCTGTCGCTGCCTGTAAAAAATATTACCAATGTGCAGCAAATGCATGTTGAGGGTGCCACTATTCCTTTTATCAGCCGGTACCGTAAAGAGGCAACCGGCAATATGGATGAAGTGCAGGTAGGAAACGTAATTGATAAGATCAAATATTACGACGAGCTGGAAAAACGCAAAGAGACAGTTTTGAAAACGATAGAGGCTGCCGGCAAATTAACACCGGAGCTGAAGCTGCGTATCGAGAACTGTTTAAATGCAACAGAACTTGAGGATATTTATCTGCCTTATAAGCCCAAACGCAAAACCAAGGCAACAGTGGCCATCGAAAAAGGATTGGAGCCTTTGGCGCAATTATTATTTGACCAAAGCCAGCCGGTTTCAGATGAGCAGATTGCAGCTTATATCAACGAGCAGGTAAAGGATAATGCGGACGCTTTGCAGGGCGCCCGGGATATTATTGCGGAATGGATATCAGAAAGCGAACAGGCCAGAACAACAGTACGTTCTATGTTTCAGGAAACAGCTGCTATTTCTGCCAGGGTGCTTACAACGAAAAAAGATGCTGAAGAGGCGCAGAAGTACAGGGATTACTTTGATTTTAAGGAGCCGCTGGCTGACTGTCCTTCACATCGTTTGCTGGCCATCCGCCGTGGAGAGAAGGAGGGTTTTCTTATTATGGATATTGGGATCGAGAAGGAATCGGCAGTAGGCGAGTTAAAAAATATATTCGTAAAATCCTCGAATAGTGCAGGCGGGCAGGTTGCGTTGGCTACGGAAGATGCTTATAGCCGGTTATTAAAACCCGCTATTGAAACAGAGTTTCGTATGAGCAGCAAAACAGCCGCTGATGAGGAAGCCATCCGGGTATTTGCAGAAAACCTCCGGCAGCTATTATTGGCTTCTCCCCTGGGAAGCAAGCGCGTGCTGGCGATAGACCCTGGCTTTAGAACGGGCTGTAAAGTAGTATGCCTCGATGAGAGTGGAACCTTCCTGAAGTATACAACCATCTTCCCGCATGCACCCCAGAACGAATGGAGCGGCGCTGCTGCTGCTTTAAAAGATTTAGTGAGCAGGTATGATATTGAAGCCATAGGTTATGGTAATGGTACTGCCAGTAAAGAAACAGAAAAGCTGGTACGTAGCATAGATTTTGGTAAACCCGTTTCTATCTTCATGGTAAATGAAAGCGGGGCCTCTATTTACTCTGCCAGTGAAGTGGCGCGTGAAGAATTTCCTGACGAAGATGTAACGGTTCGTGGCGCTATCAGCATTGGCCGTCGCTTGTTGGACCCCCTGAGCGAGTTGGTAAAGATCGATGCCAAGAGTATTGGAGTAGGACAGTACCAGCACGATGTGAATCAAAACCGTTTAAAAGATAGCCTGGATAATGTAGTGCAAAGCTGCGTAAACTATGTAGGTGTAGATGTGAATACCGCCAGTAAGCACCTGCTTACCTATGTTTCGGGTCTTACAGCCACAACTGCCAAAAATATAGTGGAGTATCGTAGCAAAAACGGGGCTTTTAAGTCGAGAAACGAGCTTCTTAAAGTGTCTATGTTAGGGCCAAAAGCTTACGAGCAATGCGCGGGCTTTTTAAGAATATCCGGTGCGGAAAATCCTTTAGATAATTCGGCAGTGCATCCTGAAAGTTACAGCATAGTAGAAGAAATGGCCCGGAAAATGAATTGTTCGGTAAACGATATTATTGCTAAGCCGGATATAAGAAAGCAGATCAATGCCAGGGATTTTATCAGCGAAACAGCTGGGTCTTACACTATTGAAGATATTTTGAAGGAATTGGAAAAGCCGGGTCGTGATCCCAGGGATGTGATCGAGGAATTCAGGTTTGCCGAGGGAATTGCTACCATGGATGATTTGAAGCCTGGTATGAAGTTGCCGGGTATTGTTACCAATATTACCAATTTTGGCGCTTTTGTAGATGTGGGCGTAAAGCAGGACGGGTTGGTACATGTTTCTCACCTGGCCAATAAATATGTAAGCGATCCCAATGAAGTAGTAAAGCTCAATCAGAAAGTAATGGTAACGGTTGTTGAGGTTGATGCCTCCCGTAAGCGTATCGCCTTGAGTATGAAAGATGAAAATAAAGCAGCAGACCAGCGTCCGCGTACCAATATGCCCAAGGGAACCCCTGTAAGCAACAAGCCGAAAAATAATTTCCAGTCAAGCCTGGATGCTTTGAGAAAAAAGTTTAACTGATGTTGCCGGGTGAAATGGTCTGACCGTCCCGGTCTGACCATTTTATCTGAAATCCAACTCATTAAACTCAAAGACTTGTGTTGCAAGTACCCGGTTGCATGAACTTCCGTTCCGTGCTTTTTCATAATCAGGATAAGATGAATACCCCCATTGGGCCGGGTGAGTTACCAGGCCGGCTTTCAAAGGGTTGGGGATACAAAATTTAACCCCGGGTTAGACCGGGTCGGTCAGACCAGGTATGCATTACGCAGGTATGCATTACGGTTATGTTCTGATTCTCCCGATCTGGCCATACCACTCACGCACCGCCCTGAGTTGAATCGAATAATGGCATTCTGTTAATCAGCTTTTGTTTAATTTTGTAATATGGAAACAATTATAGCATCCAGCCCGGTAACTTTAACCGCCGGCGCTGTGAAGGAAATAAAAAGACTGATCAGTGAGCCCGGATTTGATACCACCCAGTTTTTGCGTATCGGGGTGAAAGGTGGCGGTTGCAGCGGAATGAGTTATGTATTGGGTTTTGATCAGAAAACGGAAGCAGATAAAGAATTTGAAATAGAGGGTATTTCATGCATTATCAATAAATCTCACGAGCTTTACCTGGCAGGTATGGAAATAGACTGGAGCGATGGCCTTGATAACCGGGGCTTTACATTCTCTAATCCTAATGCAAGCAGCACTTGTGGCTGTGGAACCAGTTTCGCGGTATAATCCTCAATCAAATGCCTGATATACATTATTCTTTTTGCCCGGTTTGCCAATCGGATAACCTGCAGCATGTTTTCGATGTTAAGGACTATACCGTTAGCGGAAAAGAGTTTGAGGTAGTTCATTGTAATGCCTGCACTTTAAGATTTACACAGGATGTGCCGGGGCAGGATGATATTGGCCGCTACTATAAATCTGAAGATTATATCTCTCACACCAACACCAGCAAGGGACTGATCAATCAGCTCTATCAGCGGGTGCGGGTGCGCACTATGAAGCAAAAAGCAGCCATAGTGAAAAGGCATACTGGGTTACAGAAAGGCCGGTTGCTTGATATTGGTTGTGGCACTGGTACTTTTTTGCACACGATGCAGGAACAGGGCTGGGAAGTTGCGGGGTTAGAGCCTGACGCCGATGCCAGGGCTATAGGTAAAGAACAATACGGGATCAATGCCCGCCCGTCTCACGAACTTTTTTCATTGCAATCACAGAGCTTTAACGCCATTACTTTATGGCATGTGTTAGAGCATGTGCACACCCTACACGAGTACGTTGCCCGGATGAAAAGCCTTTTGGCGCCTGGAGGTGTTTTATTTATTGCGGTACCTAATTACACCAGTAAAGATGCAAAGGTATATGGGGCTTACTGGGCAGGTTATGATGTACCGCGACACCTATATCATTTTTCACCCCAGGCGATGCATACACTGGTGCAACAGCACGGGTTGAAGATTAATGAAATGCTACCGATGTGGTTCGATAGCTTTTATGTGGATATGCTGAGCAGCAAGTATAAGAGCGGTAAGGTCAACTATCTGAGCGCCGGTTTGCACGGATTGGCTTCCAATATCAATGCTATGGGCAATACCAGAGAGTGTTGCTCTGTTATTTATGTTATAAAGGCAACGGCTTAAATTGTTGTCTTACTAATGTTACCGGCCCAGCTGTACCTCATACAATTCGGGCCACTTCTTTCCGGTGATATACACTTTCTTGGTTTCTGCATCGTAAGCAATACCATTAGGTACTTCGTCAGGGTTCCTGTTGTTAATACGTTGCCAGATATCCGAAACGTCGATCTTTCCTACAATCAGCCCGTTGTTAGGATCGATCTTTAAGATGAAAGGCTGCTGCCATACATTTGCATATACAAAGCCGTCGATATATTCCAGCTCGTTCAGATTGTAAGCCAGTTCTCCGTTATGGGTAACAGATTGTGTGTGCAATAGCTGGAAGGTTGTCGGATTATAAAAATACAGGTTACCACTGCCGTCTGTTACAATAAGCTCCTTTCCATTATTGGTAATTCCCCATCCATCGGTGTTAAAGCTGAATTCTTTCACTTTTTTAAGATCAGGAAGCGTGTATACCAAAACCTTTCTTTCCGTCCAGGTGAGTTGGTACACTGTGTCATTCAATATGGTAATGCCTTCACCGAAATAGTGATCGTCAAGCGCTATCGATTTTTCAGCTTTACCTGTTTGAAGGTTCACTTTTAAAAGATGGGAATTTTTACTGCTTACAGGGTTATCTGCATCTCCACCGGTTCCCTCATATAACTGTCCTTTGTAAATAACCAATCCCTGTGTGAAGGAAGACGTATCGTGGGGGTATGTATTCACTACCGATAAGCTGATAGTAGGTATTTCGGGTGCAGTAGAACCAGATTCTGTTGGTGTTGTGTCAGAAGTATTGTCGCCACAACTTAAAATTAAAGCTGGTAATGACAGTACTATAAAAAAAGAGAAAAATTTGTTCATTGTTTTAAAATAATTGGGTACAAAAGTAGGGTAAGTAGGTTTCAAAAAAATCATAAAGCAGGCTGCAATAGCGATAGCAGATTTAAAGAATAATATTCGTTTTTTATCGTGTAATAAGAATATTATTCTGCTATGTATTATTTTTTGAGAATAATATTTAAATTTGGACTATGATGCAAAATGAACTGGTTTTAAATGATGTGGATAAGGCCATTTTGAGATTAATGCAGGATGATGCCCGCATTACGAATGTGGCGATATCTAAAAAGCTAAAAATGGCTCCATCGGCAGTGCTCGAGCGCGTGCGGAAACTTGAGGAGCGGGGCGTTATAAAGGGATATACGGCTAATATCAATCCATCGGCGCTAAATAAAGAGTTGCTGGCATTTATTTTTATTAAATCGGCCGACGGGTTTGGCTGCGATACATCTGCCAGGGCATTTGCTGCTATCCCGGAAGTACAGGAAGTACACAATATAGCCGGCGATGATTGTTACCTGGTTAAAGTACGTGTGGCCAATACGCAGGCATTGATGGAGCTGCGACGCAAGAAGTTCAGCAAAATTGCCAATATCCTTTCTATGCGTACTACCATCGTAATGGAAACTGTAAAAGAAACGCAAACTATTTCAATTACCTGATTATGACACTTAAAAAACAGCCCTCTGTAGCCCTGGTGATTCTGGCATTTGCTGCGGTTTACCTCATTTGGGGATCTACTTATTTTTTTATTGAAATGGCAGTAAAGCATATTCCGCCCATGGTTTTAGGAGCAGTACGTTTTATTATTGCCGGTATTATAATGATGACCTGGGTGGCGTTCAAAGGAGAACGCATCTGGCAGCGCTCTGCCATTGCTCCTGCAGCCATTAGCGGCTTGCTCATGCTTTTCCTGGGCAACGGGGCGGTGATCTGGGCCGAACAATTCTTACCCAGCTCCTTTGTAGCTATATTCCTGGCTTCGGCGCCGCTTTGGTTTTTGTTGCTTGATAAAATAAACTGGAGGCAAAACTTCAACAATAAGTATACGATCATAGGGGTGGCTATAGGGTTACTCGGCGTGGTAGCGTTATTTTATGAAAAGATAGCAGCCACCGGTTATGGCAATAGCCTGTTACCATTGATTGTTTTATGCGTGGCTAATATCAGCTGGGCACTGGGATCATTGTTTTCAAAGTACAAGGTAAAAGGTACATCTGCATCTGTTAATTCTGCATGGCAAATGCTGTCAGCCGGCGTTGCTTTTAGTATTGTAGGCGCTTTCAATAAAGAATTTGTATCGGTAAACTGGGCCTTGATACCAGCAAAAGCCTGGGCCTCGTTGGCTTACCTGGTTGTGTTTGGTTCCATAATAGGATATAGTGCTTACGTTTTTTTGTTAAGTGTGAGAACTGCTACACAGGTAAGCACCTATGCTTATGTCAATCCGCTGGTGGCGGTTTTATTGGGAGTGCTGATTAATCATGATAAACTGACGCCTATGCAATTGGGCGGACTGGCGATCATATTATGCAGCGTGTTTTTTATTAACCTGGCCAAAAAGAACCAGTTAAAAGTGAAGGCCCGCCTCGAAGCACAAGCCTGATTGCCGCAACTATTTTTCGCTTCAGGTGTTTAATAAATACATAAGCGATAAAAATGAGTGATAGCGTTTTCAACAGGTTGAAATATTCTGTGCTGGACCTGGCCACTGTATGCGAGGGCGATTCCTTACAGGATACCTTTGCCAGAAGCCTGCAAACTGCCCGTTTTGTAGAAAAAGAAGGGTATAACCGTTATTGGTTTTCAGAGCATCATAATATGGAAAGTGTTGCCAGCGCCGCCACTTCGGTATTGATAGGTTATGTAGCCGGGGGCACCGATACTATCCGTGTAGGTTCGGGGGGGATTATGCTACCTAATCACTCCCCGCTGATCATAGCAGAGCAGTTCGGTACATTAGGGTCTTTGTATCCCAACAGGATTGATTTGGGTTTGGGCCGTGCACCTGGAACAGATGGCCTGACGGCGATGACCATAAGAAACAGTCCTCTTAATATCCCTTACGACTTTCAAAAAAATATTGAGCAGCTGCAGCTGTATTTCAGCAAGGAAAATGCGCATGCCAAAGTAAGGGCATTGCCCGGCGAAGGTGTAGATGTGCCTATATGGGTGCTGGGGTCCAGTACCGACAGCGCTTACCTGGCGGCACAGATGGGACTGCCTTATGCCTTTGCAGCGCATTTTGCGCCTACTCATATGATGCAGGCCTTTTCTATTTATAAACAATATTTCACACCTTCCCGGGTGCTGGACAAGCCCTATGCTATGGCCTGTGTTAACGTGATTGCTGCGGATACCAATGAAGAAGCAGCTTTTCTTTCCACCTCTATGTATAAAATGTTCCTGGGAATATTTACCAACTCCAGGTCTCCATTAATGCCGCCTTTTGATCCGGCCCGGCTATCAGATTTGTGGACGCCTGAACAGGAGTATGGCGTAAAGCAGATGTTGTCGTATGCGTTTATTGGCGACAAACCCTCTATTGCAAAAGGCTTGAAAGCGTTTATTGAAGCAACCGGCATACAGGAAATTATGACCATTTCACAGATTTTTGATCAGCAGAAAAAAGAACATTCTTTTCAACTGTTTAAAGAGATCATAGCGGAAAAATAACCGGATGTTTTTCTTTCAGATAAGTTCATTTTAAAGCGCTGCGGACCATCTAACAAAAGTTGGGGTGTCTATGCTGTTGGTACTTCTAAATTAGTATCTTCAGGCCCTAAATAAACTTTTATGGATAATGCAATTCAACAAAAAGTAGATCAATGGTTGCAGGGCAATTATGATGAAGAAACAAAAAAGGAGATTCAGAGATTGCAGTCTGAAAACAGCAATGAGCTTGCAGATTCGTTCTATCAAAATCTGGAATTCGGAACCGGCGGCCTTCGTGGCATTATGGGAGTAGGAACCAATCGTATGAACAAGTATACGGTAGGTATGGCTACGCAGGGCTACGCTAATTATTTAAAGCAGTCTTTTCCCGGCGAGGTAAAAGTGGCTATTGCCCACGACAGTCGTAATAACAGCCGTTTTTTTGCTGAAACAACTGCAAATGTTTTCGCAGCTAATGATATCAAGGTCTTTTTGTTTGAAAGCCTTCGTCCAACGCCTGAGTTGTCGTTTGCTATAAGAACGCTCGGATGCCAGGGCGGTGTAGTATGTACAGCTTCACATAATCCTAAAGAATACAATGGCTATAAAGCTTACTGGAATGATGGCGGGCAACTGGTGCCGCCGCACGACAAAAATGTAATAAAAGAGGTGGAGAAGATCCAGTCTGTGGACGATGTGAAATGGAGCGGAGGCGAGGCTAATATCACTCTTATTGGGAAAGACCTGGATGAGCAATATATACAGATGGTTAAAGGGTTGAGCGTTTATCCGGAAGTGATTGAAAAGCAGAAGGACCTGAAAATTGTATACACGCCCATCCATGGCACGGGTATTATGCTGGTTCCCCAGGTACTCGAAAAGTTTGGATTTAAAAATGTACATATTGTTGAAGAGCAAAAAACGCCGGATGGCAATTTCCCTACGGTAGCATATCCCAACCCCGAAGAAAAAGAAACCATGAGCATCGGCCTACAAAAGGCCAAAGAGCTGGACGCAGACATTTTATTAGGTACCGATCCTGATGCAGACCGTGTAGGTATTGGCATCAAAAATAATAAGGGCGAATGGGTACTGATGAATGGTAACCAAACAGCGGTATTAGCCTTTAACTACCTGCTGGAGGCACGAAAGGAAAAAGGCATTGCCCAGAACAATGATATGATCATTACCACTATAGTAACAACAGGTATGGTTGATGAGCTGGCGAGAGGCAACGGTGTTACCTGTTACAGGGTATTGACCGGTTTTAAATGGATTGCCGAAATGATCAGGCTGAAAGAAGGCAAAGAGAATTATGTAGTGGGAGGGGAGGAAAGCTTCGGGCTGATGATCGGCGATAAAATCAGGGATAAAGATGCGGTAAGCGCGGTGGCATTATTATGTGAAATGGCGGCTTATGAAAAAGAAAAAGGAAAAACGCTGTTTGATAAACTGATAGAGCTTTATATTAAATATGGTTTTTATAAAGAAGACCTGATTTCCATTACTAAGAAAGGAATGGATGGCCAACAGCAAATTGCGGCGATGATGCAGGAGTATCGCGATAATCCTCCCCAAACAATCAACGGATCAAAGGTGATTACTGTGCTGGATTATGATAATGGTATTGCAACAAATGTACAAACGCATGACGTTACCCCGATTGATTTACCCAGGTCAAATGTATTGCAGTTTGTTACAGAAGATGGCTCTTTGATCTCTGCCCGTCCCAGCGGAACAGAGCCTAAGATCAAGTTTTATTTCAGTGTAAAAGAAGACCTGGCAAGTGCAGATCAGTTTGATGAAGTGAACGCCAAGCTGGATGATAAAATTAAAGCTATCATTAAAGACATGAAGTTGAATTAGATAGATTCGTTTTACACAACAAAGCCGCTCTGAGCTGATCGCTCGGGGGCGGCTTTGTACTTTGTGGCTGCTGATTATTTTCTTACAGCCTGTATAATTTTGCTATACTCAAACGTTCCGTCTTTGTTGATTTGTTTAAGCCTTATAAATACTTTTTCTTCTTTTCCTTCTATCCCTGCATCCTGTTTCGTACAGGATATAACCGAAACAACCACCACGACACCCGTCATCAGCAACATACCTGCAGCTTTACTTCTTCTTAAGAATAATAAAGAACAGGCAAAAGCCAGGCCGCCCCACATAAAAGCCAGGTTATTAGTGTCAAGGCTCAGAAGGAACTCATAATGCAGGCTTTCGTCAGAATTTCCATTTATTGCTTTTGAGTTCACGGTACCTATTTTAGTAAACCGGTTGCCATCCAGTGAAGCTTCAATGTCAAAAGCTACATTGTTTTTTTCTGTTAGCGTGGTCCATTTCACCAAGAGTTGCTCTCCCGATATATCGGCGTTAAGCCCTCCCAGTGTAATAGGCAACGAAGCATTCCTGATGCCAAAATCAATGCCCGATACATCGGCAATATCATCATAAATGGGCTGGTAAATTGGGCCCAGGTTAATGATCCCGCTTTTGTTTGAGGTATTAGCTACGCCGTTAATATTTACCCCGGTAAAGGAGTAGCCGTTTAACGGGTTGTCAGCTGCAGAAAGAAGAGCCCCTTCATACTTTTCGCTGTTGGTAAGTATTACTTTGTAATCTCCAGTAACTACATTGTTGCTGGCTACATAAACAGTGTACGTTCCATCCGCATTTACTTTTAATGAGCTTACAACCGCTCCGGATGGGTTTACCAGATTGGCCCAAAGATCGTTGGCAATACCATTTTCTCCTGATCCGCGAACAGCATTGTTATTGGCATCGTTCCAAACTGTACCTTTTATCAGCACCGCTCTTGTGAAAAAGCCTCCGCCGGCCATAAAATCTATGCCGTATGGATTAGGCGTTTCTGATGTATTGGTTGGGTAATTGGCGATATTAAGAAGCTGCGCATTGGTAAGCGCTACATCTCCTCCAAAAAAACTTAATCCATATAAGGTTCCCGATGTAATGCCTAATTGCGCCAATGTTACAAACACTCCTGATATATTTTGTAAGCCGATATTTTGACTAGGCTTCAAATCGGTGTCTGTAACAGTTCCCGTCACCCGACGCTGCATTACCACCGATTCGAAATTATAGCCCGTAGAGCCCCAGTTACTGGCTAAAATAGTAACAGGTGTATTTAAAGCTGTTACGGTAGTGCCGCTTAGCCCGGTTATTGCGGATACTTTGAAAATATCATTGCCGTTTCTTTCCATTAAGAGAAAGCCGGAAGTATTAGGATTATACCTGCTTACATCAACCGGGCTGGCGAGTGTAAGATCGAAGCGTTCAATATTGTTGGTCGTATTGCCTCCTGTATTGATAAAAACGTTATCGGTGCCCCTGTTGATAACATAGCTGTTAATAAGCTCCTCCATTGAGCCCGTATAATCCGGTGCAAGGTAAGCGGTGCTTCCGGATCTGCTGCCCGTTTCAAACAATGCGGTGGTTTTTATATCAGATGAACTTCGTCTTACAAATACAGAAGCAAAAGGCTTAGTGCCGGCTACTGCCTTAGTAAAAGTATAAGATTCACCCTCTACGGTAAAAAGTTTTACAACCCTGTTCAAACCGGTTGTTGCAGCATCTAATTTGCCGTAGTTCAAGCTAAAAATAGTGCCGGTAGGATAATCGTTACCAAATCCTGCAATATTATAACTGGTACCCGGTGTAGTAGCGGGGTAGGAGCCTAATATAAAAGTATTGGGTTTTTTCTGATTATACGCTATTAACGGTACGAGGAAAAAGCATAGGTAGAGCGCTCCCCTGAAAATTGTAGATATCATAGATTTCTTTAGAATTTGTTTTTTACTGGAAGGCAACAAATGTATAGTAAAAAAAACAAATATCTAATAAATCTAACGGGTAAATTACTGTATTTAAGTTAGAATACTAGCTTTTTATTAGTAACTGGTTGGTTCGTAGCTTTTTAGGATAAATGATACATTGCATAATAATCAAAAAATTCATTTCTTAAAACCACTCTTTTTTTTCTGAACAGGAGCTTTTTTACAATATGGATGCAGGTGGCAAATATTGATCTGAACATGGTTGCTAATTTGGCTTTCATCGCGTGATTTATAGGTTTAAAAGTTTACTAAAAATGTTTACAAGGCGAATATATCTCACGAAAGAGGAACTAAATTAGGGTATTTTTCCCGTGTCGACAGACAGTGGTGCGAAATGTGGAAAACATTCAGAAACCGGTGATCAAAATTAAGTGATTCTTATTTATGCTTTGGGAATCAATCAGTTATTTTTGAAATTGTATGCGAACAATAGGCTTTAAAAAATGCATAGGCTGGATAGTAGTGGTTTTACCTGCTATTGTCATTAAAATTATCTCTTCAAATCCTTTGTGGGTAGAACATTATTATTCTTATGGCCTGTATCCTGTAATCTCAACAACATTAAGATTTACACTGGGGTGGATACCGTTCAGTATGGGCGACATATTTTATATAACGGCAATTGTATGGGTAAGTTATAAAATCGTCAGACTTGTTAAACGGATAAGGCGAAAGCAATTTTCAAAACTATATCTCTACCGTACTCTCCGGAAAATGATTTTTGTATTGCTTACAACATATGTAGCTTTTTATGGTTTATGGGGGCTCAATTACTCCAGGCAGGGTATAGCCAGCCAGTTGCAGCTGAAAGAACAGGAATACACCACACCTGATTTAGATACGCTGGTAGGGTTGCTCAGCAGCAAGCTTAATGAACATGCCCGGTTGTTGAAGCCCGCGATGCGCGACTCTTTCAAAAGCAAAAGCAATCTTTTTTTGAATGCTTCTTTACTCTATAAAATAGCAGCTACGAAATACCCGTTTCTTGCGCATAAGGGTTATTCCGTTAAACCTTCCTTATTCAGCTATCTCGGAAATTATATGGGCTTCCAGGGGTACTATAATCCCTTTACAGGTGAGGCACAGGTAAATACTACCATACCGCTTTCGGTAGAACCGTTTGTGGCGTCGCATGAAATCGCGCATCAACTGGGGTATTCTAAAGAGAGTGAGGCAAATTTTGTCGGATTTTTGGCATGTCGCTTACATCCTTCGGTTAATTTTAAATATTCAGTTTACTTCGATATGTATCACTACGCTATTCGGGAGCTGGCTTTTGCCGATTCGGTAAGCGCCAAAAGCTACGACAGCGCTTTACATAGCCAGGTGAAAAAAGATATTGCAGATTATATCGCCTTCTATAAAAAATATCGAAACCCGGTGGAGCCCTATATAGATAAAATGTACAGTTATTTTTTAAAGGCCAATAACCAGCCTAAAGGCAGGCGTTCTTATAATGAAGTGGTTACCTGGTTGATCGCTTATTATAAAAAGTATGGTAAGGAAGCCATCTAGTTTTAGCAAACAGTCTATCGAGTGTTTTTATATGCTATATACATTTATCTTTTTTTCTGAATTACCGGAATATGCAAATGCATCCAAGCAATTGTAGATAAGAAGAACTGTAGTTTTTGATCAAGAAAAAATGATATATAGTGTTTTTCGCCGTCGTAGGTTTCAAGGGTAATGGTAGTTCCGTAATTTCTTCCGCTTCTGAATTTTTTATAGCTGATCTCCATTATGACCGAATAGGGAACACATTTTATCGAAAACAATTTCGGAATAAGGACGCCTTTTTCAGAAAAGAGGTAGGGAGGAATGCTGGCAAACAAACGGGGTACAGCCTCTGTATATTGCTGGTATAAGAGCAGGTGTTCTTTATCAATTTCATGTAATAGCCTAATGAACCGGCTAACCCGGTAGTTTATAAATAAAATGACAGGCAAAAATACCAGCAAAAGGAGCACCGAGATGCCTGATAGAGGCAAACCAAATTCGAAAAAGCTTTTGTCATGAATACCACGTTCTATATAATTCATATACACCAAATAAGTAAAATATCCAAGCAATCCCACGGGAACGGCGATAAACAAACCTGTAACCCAATTTCTAAGACGTTTTAAACCTTTTATTTCTCTTTGTTGGAATGTATTGAGGGCGGTATTCTCCATTATTATTGTTTGGAAAGATCGGGGCAATTTAAAGCGAAATCTGGTCAAAATGTGCGGGGCCTAACGCCAGGAGCGTCATTAAACAACGATTTTTTGCTTTTTGATCCGGATATTTTATTTAAAATCAGGCTCTTATACAAGGTTCAAATCCCGGCTTCTAAAACTGGATTCTCGGGAAAAATAGCGTAACTTTGCAGTCCGAATTTTAAACCCTTCGGATTTTTTATGAATTTTTATTTTAAACAATTAAACGCTGATGCACAGGAGAACGCTGGCGCTGCCGAACCGGTAGAAGAAGCTTCTGCAGCGACAACAAACGCACCTGTTGAGGCACCTGCTAAAGCTCCTGTAGCTGAAGCGGTGGAAACTGCGCACGACGATTTCGATTGGAGCGTAGACAAACGTAATGTTTCTTCTTACTCTAAAGAAGAAAAAGAAAAGTATGACAAAGTTTATGACAACACTTTCGTTCAGTTAACTGACGGAGAGTTAGTAAACGGTACTGTTGTAGGTCTTACTAAAACTGACGTTGTTTTAAACATCGGTTTTAAAAGTGATGGCCTTATTTCTTTGAACGAGTTTCGCGATATCCCGGGCCTGAAAATCGGCGACGAGGTGGAAGTGATGATCGTTGAAAAAGAAGACAGGGACGGACACCTGAACCTGAGCCGCAAACAAGCCCGCACCACCCGTGCATGGGAGAAAATTGTTGAGGTTAATAAAACAGGTGAAGTGGTTACCGGTTTGGTTACTTCTAAAACCAAAGGCGGTCTTATCGTGGATGTATTTGGTATGGAAACCTTCCTGCCAGGTTCCCAGATTGATGTTAAGCCTGTTACAGATTACGACCAGTTTGTTGGCAAAACAATGGAGTTCAAAGTGGTTAAGATCAACGAAACCATTAAGAATGCGGTTGTTTCTCATAAAGCGCTTATCGAAAGCGATATGGAAGCTCAACGTGCTGAGATCATCGGTAAACTGGAAAAAGGTCAGGTATTGGAAGGTACCGTTAAAAACATCACTGACTTTGGTGCATTTATGGACCTGGGCGGCTTAGACGGCTTACTGTATATCACAGATATTTCATGGGGACGTATTTCTCACCCGAACGAGGTGTTGAAAATGGATCAGAAACTGAACGTGGTGGTATTGGATTTCGACGACGAGAAAAAACGTATCAGCCTTGGTTTAAAACAATTGACTCCTCATCCTTGGGATGTATTACCGGCAGATATTGCTGAAGGTAACACTGTAAAAGGTAAAGTAGTTAACATCGAAGATTACGGTGCATTCTTAGAAATCTATCCTGGTGTTGAAGGTTTGGTACACGTAAGTGAAATTACATGGGCTAACACACCTATCAATGCTAAAGACTTCTTCAAATTAGGCGATGAGCATGAAGCGAAGATTGTTACTTTAGATAAAGATACCCGCAAAATGAGCCTTTCTATCAAGCAATTGACAGAAGACCCATGGAACGATATCGAAAGCAGGTTTGCTGAAGGTACCAAGCACGAAGGCGAAGTGAAAAACATCACGAACTATGGTGTATTCGTTGAGCTGGCGCAGGGTATTGGTGGTATGATCCACATTAGCGACTTAAGCTGGTTAAAACGTTTCAACCACCCTGGTGAGTACACTAAAGTGGGCGAAAAAATCGACGTGATCATCTTAGGTATCGATAAAGAAAACCGCAAATTGCAGTTAGGACACAAACAACTGGAAGAAGATCCCTGGAATACCCTTCAGGATACATTTGCTATCGGCACTGTACATGAAGGAACCATCACCCGTAAAGATGACAAAGGCGCTACCATTCAATTGCCTTACGGCTTAGAAGGTTTTGCTCCTAACCGTCACCTTACTACAAAAGATGGCAAATCTTTAGGTCTGGATGAGACTGCAGAGTTTACTGTAATCGAGTTCGATCGCAATGAAAAACGTATTGTGGTATCTCACGCCCGCGTGTGGGAGCAGGAGCAATATGCAGAGCGTGAAGGCGTGAAGAAAGCAGAACGTGCAGAAGCCGAAAAAACCAAGAAAGCAGTAAAAACGATCCAAAGCAAAGTTGAAAAAGCTACTTTGGGTGATTTAGGTGTATTGGCTGATCTGAAAAAGAAAATGGATCAGGAAGCTAATGCAAAACCTGCTTCTGACAGCGAAGAAAAAGCATAATCATTTTTCTTTTGATAGTAATGCCCCGTCTTAGGACGGGGCATTTTTTTTGCAGGTAAAGTGCTATAAAAGCAATGGTATCATGAATAAACTATATTTATCGTTTTTAATATTGCTCCTAAGTGTTCAGTTGAAAAGCCAGGCTCAACAACAACTTAAAGTACTTGATGTAAATCTTGGAAATTATAAGTATCCCTTCGCTGTATCCTATATCAATCTCTCCAGCCAGCAACAATCATTGAAAATGGCTTATATGGATGTTAAGCCCGGCAAGCCGAATGGTAAAACCGTGGTGTTGCTCCATGGCAAAAACTTTAACGGGGCTTACTGGGGAGAAACTGCTAAAACTCTTTCCGATAAGGGTTTCAGGGTGGTGATTCCCGACCAGGTTGGATTTGGAAAGTCGTCGAAGCCACAATATTTCCAATATACCTTTCAGCAACTGGCACAGCATACCAAAGCCATATTAGATAGGCTGGGCATCGCAAAAGCGGCTATACTGGGGCATTCCATGGGTGGTATGCTGGCTACCCGTTTTGCATTGATGTACCCGGAAACAACGGAAAAGCTGATATTAGAGAACCCGATAGGGTTGGAAGACTGGAAATTAAAAGTACCTTATCAGTCGGTAAACGCTTGGTACAAGCGGGAGCTGGATCAAACCTACGAGAAAATCAAAAATTACCAGTTGAAGAGTTACTACGATAACCAATGGAAACCGGCTTACGATGAATGGGTGAACCTGCTGGCCGGCCAAACCTTAAGTAAAGACTACCCGCTGGTAGCCTGGAACGCTGCTTTGACCTACGATATGATTTTTACACAGCCTGTGGTATATGAATTTGAAAAAATAAAAGTACCCACTTTGCTAATTATTGGTACCCGCGACAGAACGGCATTGGGTAAAGAACTGGCATCAGCAGCTGATCAAAAAACAATGGGCTTGTACAATGAGCTGGGCAGGCAAACTGCAGCAAAGATTAAAGGCGCGGTATTAAAAGAGTTGGATAACGTGGGGCACCTGCCTCATATTGAAAGTTTCGATAGGTTTATCTACCCGCTTTTGGATTTTCTTTCAGCTTCTGAATAAACGCTCATCAACACGTAATTGCCGGGTGTAAATAACATTGATCTTTTTAAATAGTGGATGTACCGGGTTCAATAATATATTAAATTCTTCAGGCATTACCGCTGAAGGTATCTTTAGAGCCAGGTAGTTGCCAGCCTGAATAAATGGGTCGCCTATATATTTGAACTGATCAACAAGATTAAAAGCAGTAGGTAGAATGTTTTTCATAAAATATTTTTATAAGATGTGAAAGGCAGGCCCAATGCAACTTGTACATAAAAAAACCGGCCTTAGGCCGGTTTTTTTATGTACGAAACTAACTAAGTTTAATTGAAATTATATCTTAAACCAAACTGCATATAATATGTAGAGGTAGTAGTCTGATTTGTTCTGAACGTTTCGCGAATAATATCGCCATTTGCTGTACCTAACCTGAAAGTTGGAATTGTCGTTCCGGTTGGGTTAAGCGAGCTGGTATTAGTTGGAGTTAATATACCATTATTGGCGATTTTATAAACACCCCACTTAGAATTAAACAAGTTGCCGATGTTAAATACGTCCCAGAATACTTCTAGCGACTGTTTAATACCTCCAATTCCGTTAAATAATTGCTGCGAAAAATGGAAGTCAAATTGATGTCTCCATGGCATTAATGCGCCATTTCTTTCAGCTAACTGACCCTTGCGCGATTTCAAGTAAGGATCATTTTCGATTAGGTTGAAGAAAATATCTGACTGTTCTTGTGCAGTATAAGCTTTTGTATAACCCGTAGTTCCAGCAGCGATAGGTGCAAAGGTAATTTCACTTGCATCTTTTGGAATGTAAATCAAATCATTTGTTTGATTATCCCTGTTAAAGTCAGACGTATAATAATAAGAATATCTGCCTTGATTTGCTCCTGAATAGAACAAGGTCATGGATGTCTTTAAATTTCCAATCCAGTTATTTGTGTAGCTTACGGAACCCATTAATCTGCTTGGTAACACGTTGTCAGTAAAAGATAAAGAAGGATTATTAGAGTTACCTCCATTTTGGTAAGGTATAGACCAGAGGTTCAGAATCTGATCGCCCGAGCCATCACCAAAGTTCTTGGCACCGCTTCTTGTATAAGCGATCATACCAGAGAAACCTTTTTCGAATGTTTTGGTTAATTGAAAATTCAAAGACCAATAATTGCCGCCTTTAGCATTATCCATTATAATTGCATCTAAACCTGTGGTGCCTGTATTGGAAGGTACATAGCCAGAAGGCGTAACTGCTAATCTCTGAACATATCTTGTTGCTACGGTGCCTGGGTATATATAACGGTGATCTGCATAACCAGGTATATTCATTTGTGTTGGATCAACAATACCTACGTTACGTGCAACTACAGCGTTGATATCTTTATTATATATACCTTCAACAGTTCCTATAATATTGAATGGTAATTTAACATCAACACCTAGGCTGGATTTCCATGTAGAAGGAAATTTTAAGTTTGGCGACATAGCAGAAACGCTCGTACCTAAGGTTTTGCCTGCCTCTGGCAGCGGATTGGGGATATAGGCTGTTATGTCTGGATTGAATACGCCTGGTGTATTAGCCTGGCCAGCCCAGTATTGCGTAATCTGCAACATAGCCGCGTCGCCAGATTGTGCTACTATCCACACAAAAGGTATTCTTCCTGTAAATACGCCACTTCCACCACGTAATACCACAGAGCGATCTCCTAAGATATCATAGTTGAAGCCAAATCTTGGCGAGAACATTGGAGTTGTTTTAGGCAACGCACCGGTATTGATACGAGCCCCGTTTGCAAATTGCATAGTATCTACTAAAGGATGTGTTTTGATCTCTGCTACATTGGGATAACTTGGCAATTCAACTCTTAAGCCTGCAGTCAGCCGTAATCTTGGATTCACCGTATATTCATCTTGTATATATAATGATAATTGGTTGAATTTAAAGCTAGGGAAGGCCTGCGAACCATCTGGGTTCAATGAATAGGTAATAGCATAGTTCGAAGGTTTTGCGTTATTCACAAAATCAGCCCATGAGTTGAATACATAATATCCTGTTCCAAATCTTTGAAACCCGTTTTGAGTTTTACTTGTTTCAAACTGAAGCCCCCCTGTAAAATTGTTATTACCAACAATCATATTTGCGTCATAATTAAAAGTATAGGTTTTTACACTTCGAAGATTTCCCAATGTGAAAGGTTCATATCCGAACGTGGTATAAACCGACGCCCCATTTAAAATGTCAACGAGCGGGAATATGGCGCCGGGAGATCTTCTAGGAGAATGTTGATTGATATACGACGCTCTAAAAGATTGATTTAATCGGCCAATTTTACCATTGTACTCAAATGTTCCGGTATACAGGTTGTCTTGCTGGAAATAGTTGGAATTCGCAAATGTTAATGCATTGCTTGATGCTCTATTATTTGCAGATGAGAATGAAAGTCCCGATCCTGTCGTTGATGTACTGATAGTAGAGGGCGTTTCACTTTCGACCTGAGAGTATCTTAGGTTGATTTTATGGTTTGCTGAAATATTCCAGTCAATTCTACCAAACATTTTTTTATTGTAGCTTTCATTTGAATATCCTTGGAACGGTCCTGTTTCATATCCATATTTATCTCTCAAATAGTTACTTATAAGCGTCATTGAATCAAATGTAGGCCTTGCAACATAAGTGGGGGTACCACTTGCTCCAAATGGTTGCGCAGAAGAAGATGCCACTTTAGAAGGTCCGGGATCTGTTTGTTTTAATTGCTCATAGTTTAAGAAAAAGAACAACTTGTTTTTGATAATCGGACCACCTACACTTGCACCGAACTGCTGAACTTTTAGCGAGGCATAAGGAGCAAATGTGTTATCTACTCTAAAACCCTGTTGTTTGTCCGAACGGCCGGTATAGAATGCAGTACCAAAAAACTCATTGCGGCCGGAACGGGTTACGGCATTAACAGCTGCACCGGTAAAACCACTCTGACGTACATCATATGGAGTCAAGTTTATTGAAACCTGCTCGATGGCATCCAAAGAGATTGGAGCACCACCGCCAGGTACATTTTGACCGATACCAAACTGGTTATTAAAGTTTGCTCCGTCAATTGTAAAGTTGTTAGAACGATAGTTGCCACCTCCAATAGATGATCCGTTTGCCTGAGGCGTTAGGCGGGTAACATCCCCCAGACCTCTTGTGATAGAAGGGAGATTTTCAATTTGAGCTCTTGTAACTGTAGTTGCAGTTCCAACTCTATTTCTTTTTAAGAGTGCATCCGTTCTTCCTACTACAACTACCTCTTCCATGGCTTGTCCTCCGGCTGAGAGTTTCGATTGCAGTAGGTAAGGCTGCCCTAATTCGAGGTAAACATCCTGTTGAACATCAGGTGTGTAGCCTACATAGGTTATTTCAATTTTGTAAGGCCCGCCTACCCGAACGTTACCCAGGTTAATATTACCACTTTCGTTGGTGGTTCCTTTATATACTGTACCCGTGGGAGTGTGGGTAGCAGTAACGGTTGCGCCAGATAACGGTGCCCCCGTATTGTCGGTAATTTTCCCAGTAATACTACTGGTGGTTACCTGTGCCTGTACTATTGCGGCCGATAAAAATACCAGCGCAATAAAAAGGAAAATTTTCTTTAGCATAGAAAAAATAGTTTTAAGCAGCAAAGAAAAGCAATAAATTTTAACATTTTAGAGGTATATGTTAACAAATTGTAACCAGGCTTTAACATATTATTAATATTGATTGCCGTCAAGATTAGACAGTTTTAAGAGGGCACTCCTGATGCGGTTAGCAATTATTTAATACAGCAGAACTCCGTTTATATGAAAACGAAAAAACCTGCCAAATATTTGACAGGTTGAATTTTTTGCCAGCAGGAATTTTTTATAAATAACTCAGGTTGGTTTTAGGCGTCAGCTGCAAAAGGGTTTCGTACATCAGTTTGATCGTATTTTCAATATCATCTTTATGGATCATTTCCACAGTAGTATGCATATACCGCAAAGGCATAGAAATTAATACAGACGGACAGCCATCATTGGCATAAGCAAAAGAATCTGTATCGGTGCCCGTGCTCCGGCTCAATGCCCGCCATTGTACCGGTATTTTATGGTCTTCCGCTACCTTTTCCACAAAAGCAAGCAATTTATTATGTATAGCCGGACCATAAGCCAGAGATGGCCCTTTGCTGCAGGCTACATCACCCTCAATACGCTTGTTGATCATAAAGTGGCCCGTATCGTGGGTTACATCCGTAACAATAGCGATATCGGGCTTTATCCGGCGGGCAATCATTTCTGCGCCCCGCAAGCCAATTTCTTCCTGTACGGCATTTACCACATATAAGCTGTACGGCAGCTTTTTCTTATTCTCTTTTAATAAACGTGCTACTTCAGCAATCATAAAGCCGCCTATGCGGTTATCAAACGCACGGCCTACGTAAAAGTCATTGGCCAGTTCGTCAAAACCATCCTGGTAGGTAACAACCGCCCCCACATGAATGCCCAGGTCTTCTACTTCTTTTTTACTTCTGACGCCACAATCAATACATACATTTTCCACTTTAGGCTGGGTTTCGCTTTCCTTCCCGATGCGCGTATGTATGGCAGGCCAGCCGAACACCCCTTTTACCACTCCTTTTTTCCCGTGCACGTTTACTCTCAAACCAGGGGCAATAATATGATCAACACCGCCATTGCGTTTCAGGAAAATCAGTCCGTTATCAGTAATATAATTCACAAACCAGCTGATCTCATCGGCATGGGCCTCGATCACCACTTTAAAAGGTTGCCCCGGGTTAATGATACCCACTGCTGTACCGTAAGGATCTACAAATTGCTCGTCGATGTAAGGCGCCAGGTACTGCAGCCATAACTTTTGCCCCCAGGTTTCGAAACCTACAGGAGATGCATTATTAATATAGTCTTTTAAAAAGGCCATCGACCCGCTGGTGATCACCGGGCTGCCTTTCTCTGCTTTTTTCTTTGTATTCTTTGCTTTAGCCATAATAAAGTATTAGCTTCAAACTTACACGAAATTTTTTATTCATAAACTCTCCCGGAGGCGGAGCGTTGCAGATAAAGCGTGTAAAGAGTTTTCAGGATCAACAACTTCCGGATGGCTGTGCCTGTACACAGCAGAATGTTTTACCAGGCTTCGGTTCTTTAACAAAAAATAAACCGGAGCAGGCAGCTTTTTTACGAAAACAATCGTCCAATAAGAAAAGACAATAAGATGAAGCGATTTTTGTTGCCGGTTATTTTAGCAGCTGCTTTATTTTTAGCAGATACGGCCGCTCATGCTCAGCGTGGACGAATTTACCGGGGGTATCCTGTATATCGCAGCAGGCCTATGATTTCGGTGGGTATTGGTGGGGTGTTTGGTGGATATTACGGGCCGCGTGTATGGCGGGGATATGGCTGGGGGCCCGGAGTAGGTGTAAATGTGGGAGTTATGATACCGCCGCCGGGTTCTTCGGTAAGGGGATTACCCCCCGGAGCTGTAAAAAGGGAAATCAATGGTATCACTTATTATTACAGAAATGATATGTACTTCCGTGAGCTGCAGGATGGCGGTTTTGAAGTAGTTGAAGCTCCAATTGGCGCTACCCTGTACAGAATTCCCGCAGGTGCTGCACTGAGAAAAATTGAAGGCAGATATTACTATGAAAAGAACGGAGTGCTTTATGCAAGGGAAACAGATAGAAATGGCCGTGTAATGTATAGGATAGCCGGCAAAAATGGAGAGCTGCGTAATGATGTTGAATATGAGGATGACTACAATGGCCCTGTTGATCGCGATAAGGCTTATAACGATGACCGGCTGGAAGAACCGGTAGTAAAGAACGGAAATCAAAGTAACGAGTTGCCGGATGGCCGTTACTCTGTGCGCCCGCAGGCGGGTGACCGGTTTGAGCAATTACCACGTGAAAGCCGGGAGGTGATCAAAGACGGCAGGAAATTATTTGTTTCTCCTAATGGTGTTTATTATAAAGAAATAAAAGAGGAAGGTACTACACTATATGAGGTAGTAGATATAAAATAGTAAATATCCGTTGATTGTTTTTTATTGTTAATTGCAACCGCCTGATAAAGGCGGTTCTTTTTTGGGGCTCATTTGAGATAAGCTTATCGTAAATTCATCCGTACGCTCATCAGCAGCTGCGAAGGCCGCAGCGTAAAACGGGTAATATTAGTTTGGATCGTATTGATCAGCACCTGCTCATATTCTTTCGTGTTGAATATATTCACCCATTTTAGCTCCAGGTCAATATTGCGTTTACCTACCGTATGCCTGTAAGAGGCATCTGCAAATTGGTTATTGAATTGCTGCTGTGCGATGGTGTAGCGGTTCCAGTCTCCCGAAACGTTGAAAGCACTTTTTTCAGAAGTATAAAAGCTTAGCTTGGCTCCCTGGGAAAGGGTATGGGTTAAGTTATTGGTACCTCTGTCAATTCTTTCCGAATATCCGTAAGCTATAGTATAACCGGCAATCAGCCAGCTTAGAGAACTATTTTCCAGCTTCAGGCTGGCATTTTGATTATGGTTGATAGCGGTAAACAGGTTGTTATTTAGCAAGTTCATAGTGGTTGAACGTGTATAGCTATATCCCGTAACAAGGTTGGTGGCAGCTTTTTTCATGTATTTGCTAAAGTTAAGGAAGAGCGTATGCGCGGCACCCGAATTGTTTTGCAGGATAGCTGTTGATACCTGCTGGCCATTGTCTGCAATTTGCCGCGACAGCATAATGTTGGAATGAGTATGGGTATAACTGTATCCCCAATTGGCGTCTATATTATGTAATAAATTTTTATAGGCAACGCGGCTGCCGGCTCTTGTAAATGCAGCTTCTTCAATGGGCGACTGATAGGCGTTAATGTTCAGCGCGCTGAACACATAACCCGGATAAATGGAGGTTAAACTGCTAAACCGGTTTACTCTGGCAGCGGTAGCAGAGAAAGTGAATTTTTTAACGGATAGCTCCGCAAAAAGAGAGGGCTGAAAAAGCCACTTGTTCAGGTCTCTTTTAAAAAAGTTCTCCTCGTCTTTTACATGGATGATATTATTAGACAATGGAAGGTTGAGAGAAAGCCTGATATTTTCCTTTTTTATATTGATCCCAACGGATACCTGTGTATTAAAATTATCGAGCCTCAGCCTGTTGAGCCAGGGCACTTCCATCAATTGTATCTTACCGGTAGTTTGTGTAAGCTCCAGGTCGGTATTTAATAATTCATCAGCATATAAAAACCTTATGGCAGGAACGATGGTAAGAGCCTTTCCGCTAAAAGCCATACTAACGGTATTGGTAGTATTGAAGCTACCGGAACGCTTGAGCTGTTTGAGCGAGAGGGCCGATTGCATGTCTGCATCAGCGAACCGCAAAGCCTTTAATGAATCTACACGGTACCATTCCGGATCGTGCGCATAATTGATATAGGATTGAAGATTGATCAGATACCCGGACTGTTTGCCCAGGGGAAACAGGGTACTGAGCGAATTCTGGATTGAGAAACCATTGGCATGTGTACGTTGATAGACAGGAATGCTATCCAGCTCGAGGATAGAACGGCTATTACTTCTGTCAATAGAAAAAATCAGGTCATTTTTAAAGAAGTTGGCTTTTGCATTTTTATTGAGAGATAAAGTGGCTTTTGCTTTCTGAGCTATATCGTTCAAATCGCTGTTCCTGGTATAATTAAGCGTGTTCAAAACCGTACCGTCTGTGTTTAGGTTGGCAATGGAGGTGTTGGATGCTCCTTTCAGATCCAATTCATGATAGGTATATAAAAGATTGGCTTTAATCTCCCAGTCATGTTTTAAACCTTCCAGGAAATTCGCGCCGATGGCATGCGACCGGTTAAACCAATACCTGCTTTGAGGAATGGATGCCGGAGGACTTACAGACGACGGCCGTAAGAAGTCGCCGGTGCTGTTGTCCTGCGACTGGCCCATAAAACCCGACAAGCTGATAAAGTTGCCATTTTCGGAAATAATGTCTTCGCCTGTATTATTCGACTTTAGGTTAAATAATGCCTGCCGTTTTTTGGCGAATAGCATCGGCGTTAGCTTCAGGTTCCATAGAAATGGAGAAAGTCCTAGTGCTGCAGCGCCAGACCCGGTCCACGTCACATTTTTTTTGAGTTTAATATTGATACCTGCATTCTCCGAGGGTACTTTGTCCTTCAGTATTTTTATGGGCTGGTTATTTTCTATTACTTCCAGCTTTCCTACATCCTTGTGGGGAATAGCGTTGGGAATGATGCCGTAGCGTCCCTGCATCAGGTCTTTGCCTTCAACAGTAAATTGGTTCACATCTTTTCCCTGGTATTTAATTTTACCGCTTTCATCTATTTCCAGTCCGGGCATTCTTTTAATAACATCGGCAAGCGTACGATCGTTTTTATTAGCGAATTGTTCTACGTCGTGTACAATGGTGTCGCCTTTTCGAAACATCATCGGGTCTTTAACAAAAACCTCCTCCAAAACAGTAGCCTTTTCTTTTGCAATGAAATGTATTTCCTGTGTTTGATTAACGATGGTTTTTATCTCTGTTTCATGATTGAGCAAATTGAGCTTAACCTGTACCGAGTCGAGACCTGACTGCAGCGGGATGGTAAAAGCTCCCTTACCGTCGGTCATTTTAAAGGCAATTACTTTATTGCTGCCAACAGGTGAGATGATAATACTGGCATTGACCAATGGCGCTCCTGACTGATTTTTTACCGTGCCGTGAATAGTAACCTGTGCACATAGCATCATACTCATGCTCATGCAGAAGAGCAAGGTGATCCATTTAATCATAAATGTTTTAGCATTTAGTTAAGTTCCAGGCGATTGTTATTTTTCTTTTCAGCTTCGGCTCTTCTGCGCTGAGCTTGTTCGGGAGTTATTTCATTCCCGTTTTGATCTTTAAATACCCGAATGGTAGCCGTACTTCCGCTTGTAGGTGTCATGTTAGATGCTATGTTCTTTATCTGCAGCTTGGTGTTTTCCTCAACTTTTTGGAATTCCTTTTTTCCTACTATCTGGGCGGCAGGTATGCTGCTATTGCCGTCTTGGATATTTTTTATTTCGGCCAGCTCAAATACACAATGGTTTTTATCATCCCACATTTTTACGATCAAGCCCGGAAGTCCTGAGAATTTGTACGGGCCGTTGTTCACCGGAACGTCGGTTGTAAACAATGCATTCCAGTTTCTTCCGCCATAGTTTACTTTTGCCAATTGGCAATTATATTGGCCATATTTTTCTGTGTTTTCTGTTACGGTCCAGTTGAGTTTTGTCATATCCTCTTCGTAGCCATAAATTTCTCTAAGGAATTTCTGTTGAAATCTGATCTTACCATCATCGAATTTGTAGATCTCGTAAATACCGCCGGTTCCCATATTCGATTTAGTGATATTAATGCTCCTGATGTTTTGAAGCCCTCCCTGTGCTTCTATGGCTTTGGTCATACTGTCAAGATACATGTCCTGTTTCAACTTGGTAAAGCTTACAAACTTGCTATGGTCTTTAAAAATGTCGAGGGCGTATTGGTCTTTACTTTTAGAAGCCACATCATTGGTGTCTCTCTGGAAGCTAAAGTCGTAGATTATTCTTTGTGCCGGTTCATTTTGGGCAAAGCTTATTACAGCTGAGGGGAATAGGAATGTGATAACAAGCAGGCAGGTTTTAATTAAGGTCTTCATAAACGAAAATTTACGTACGAAAATATCGTAAATCTATTGAATAGTCAAAAATATTTTCATGAATAATAGTAACGTATCAGCAAAAAAAATGGCGCAGTTGCCTGCACCATTCTAAAACTCAAATATGAACATTCTTCTATTGAAAAGACATAAGGATAGAGCTTTCTTTGCTTTCCAGCATAGAGGAGCCCATTAAGTATTCGTCTACTTTCCTGGCACATTCGCGGCCCTCGCTGATCGCCCAAACCACCAGGCTTTGGCCACGGCGCATATCACCTGCAGCAAATACTTTAGCCACGTTAGTAGCATATTTTCCTTCTTCAGCTTTTACGTTACCGCGGTTGTCGAATTCCACGCCCAGCTCTTCCAGCAAACCCGCCTGTTGCGGGTGCACAAATCCCATAGCCAACAAAGCCAGTTCGCAAGGGATCTCTCTTTCGCTGCCTGCCACTTCGGTAAATTTGGCGGGCTGGCCCGGTGCCGGAGTAGTCCATTCAAGGTCTACAACTTTTAACGCTTTCAGATTACCCTGGTCATCGCCAATAAACTGTTTGGTGGCGATGCTCCAATGTCTTTGAGCGCCTTCTTCATGGCTGGTAGTTGTTTTTAACAGCATAGGATAGGTAGGCCATGGCATAATATCGGTTCTGTCTTTGGGTGGCATGGGCAATAGCTCAAACTGGGTTACAGATGTTGCTTTGTGCCTGTTGCTGGTTCCTACGCAGTCGCTACCCGTATCGCCGCCACCAATAACCACTACATTTTTACCGGTTGCTAAAAGCTCTTCGGATAATATATTGCTTTCGATATCAGCATTGGCTAAAAAGTCTTTGCCTGCTACGCGCTTGTTGTTTTGTTTTAGGAAATCCATTGCAAAGTGAACGCCCTTCAGTTCACGCCCCGGAACCGGAAGATCGCGCGGCACCGTGCTTCCACCGCTTAAAACAATGGCATCAAACTGTCGCATCAGGTCGCTTATTTTTACGTTCTTTCCCACATTCGAATGGCATTTAAAAGTAATGCCCTCTTCCTGTAGCAAAGCGATACGCCTGTCGATTACCCATTTTTCAAGTTTGAAATCGGGTATACCATAACGTAATAATCCTCCAGGCTGCTCGTCGCGTTCGAACACGGTAACCAGGTGGCCTGCGTAATTAAGCTGGGCGGCTGCAGCCAGACCGGCAGGTCCGCTGCCAATAACCGCTACTTTTTTGCCGGTTCTTACGTTAGGCGCCTTTTTGGTAACAAATCCTTTTTCAAAAGCTATTTCAATAATATGCTTTTCTATTTCTTCAATGGCTACGGGAGGTTGATTGATGCCTAACACGCAGCTCATTTCACAGGGCGCGGGGCAAATACGGCCGGTAAATTCTGGAAAATTATTGGTGGAGGCCAGTATCTCATAAGCCTCCCGGTATTCTTTCCTGTAAACGGCGTCGTTAAATTCGGGGATAACATTGCCCAGGGGACATCCGCTGTGGCAAAAAGGAATGCCACAATCCATACAGCGCGCCGCCTGGTTATTTAATTTTTCTTCGGGAAAAAGCTGTACGAATTCGCGATAGTGCTGAAGTCTTTCTTCCACCGGTTTTTTGGAAGGCAGCTCTCTTGTAAATTCTAAAAATCCTGTTGGTTTACCCATTTTTTATTGAAGATTTCTTGATTGATATTTAAGTTGACAGTTGATGGTTAATAGTTCATAGCAGACGACCATGAACTATTAACTATGAACCATGATCTGCATTTACGCAATTTGTTTTTGTTCAATTTTTGCCTGCATGATCTTTTTATACTCGCTAGGGTAAACCTTTACGAAATTTTTAAGTTGGTTGTCAAAATCATCCAGTACAAATTTGGCTACAGTACTATTAGTGTATTGGTAATGCTTTTCTATTTCCTGTTGTAAGAATGCTGCATCTGCCGCGTCTACCGGGTCAAGCTCCACCATTTCCATATTACAGTTGCCCGCAAACTTTTGTGCCGCATCGTAAATGTATGCAATACCACCGCTCATGCCGGCAGCAAAGTTGCGTCCTGTTTCTCCTAAAATAATAGCGCGTCCGCCGGTCATATATTCGCAACCATGGTCACCTACACCTTCTACCACCATGCTGGCGCCCGAATTACGCACCGCAAATCTTTCGCCTGCTTTACCACGTATATAAGAGCTGCCACTGGTAGCCCCATAGAACGCCACGTTGCCGATCAGGCTGTTTTCTTCAGGAACGAAGCCGGCTTTTTTATCAGGATAAATAATCAATTTGGCTCCGCTCAGTCCTTTACCAAAATAGTCGTTGGCATCACCTTCCAATTCAAGCGTAATTCCTTTGTTGCAGAAAGCGCCAAAGCTTTGTCCTGCTGTACCTTTTAATTGTAAATGAATGGTGTCTTCCGGCAGTCCCGCATCACGATATTTTTTAGTTAATTCGTGCGAAAGCACAGTGCCCGCCGCACGATCAGTATTTACGATATCAAAAGATGCTTTAACCGGAGTGCCGTTTTCAAGGGCTGGTTTGGCAGCTTCTATAAATTTCCAGTCAATAATCGAATCCAGTCCGTGATCCTGCTCTTCATAATTATAGATGCCTACATTTTCATCAGCCGGTTCTTTGTAAAGAATGGGAGAAAGGTCTAAGCCTTTATACTTCCAGTGGTCAATACCTTCTCTTATTTTCAGTTCATCCACCTGGCCTACCATTTCATTAACGGTTCTGAAGCCCAGTTCAGCCATTAATTCACGCATTTCCTGAACGATGAATTTGAAGAAGTTTACTACAGCATCTGCGGTACCGGAGAAACGCTTTCTCAGGTCAGGATCCTGCGTAGCTACTCCTACAGGGCAGGTATTCAGATGGCATTTACGCATCATGATACAACCTTCCACCACCAGGGCGGCCGTTGCAATACCCCATTCTTCAGCGCCTAATAAAGTGGCAATAACGATATCACGGCCCGAACGCATCTGGCCATCGGTTTGTAGCACTACCCGGCTACGCAGCTTGTTTTTTACCAGGGTTTGCTGTGCTTCAGCCAAACCTAATTCCCATGGTAACCCTGCATGGCGGATCGAGCTTAACGGAGAAGCCCCGGTGCCACCGTCGTGACCGGCAATCAGCACCACGTCAGCTTTTGCTTTGGTTACACCCGCCGCAATGGTGCCTACCCCTGCTTTACTCACCAGCTTTACGTTGATGCGTGCGTGGCGATTGGCATGTTTCAGGTCAAATATTAATTGCGCTAAATCTTCAATAGAATAAATATCGTGGTGAGGGGGAGGAGAGATCAAACCAACACCTGGCGTAGAGTGCCTGGTACGACCGATCCAGTCATCCACTTTGTCACCGGGCAGCTGTCCGCCTTCCCCTGGTTTTGCTCCCTGCGCCATTTTGATCTGTAACTCGTCTGCTTCGGTAAGATACAGGCTGGTTACACCAAAACGCCCGCTCGCAACCTGCTTGATAGCGCTACGCATGCTGTCGCCATTCTCCATTGGTTTATAGCGTGCTTCATCTTCACCGCCCTCACCGGTATTACTTTTACCGCCTAAGCGGTTCATGGCTACCGCCAGCGTGGTGTGCGCTTCCCAGCTGATTGAGCCAAAGCTCATGGCGCCGGTAGCAAATCTTTTATAGATATTTTCTGCCGGTTCTACCTCATCAATAGAAATGGAAGGACGGGAGCGTTTAAAATCGAAGAGACTGCGGATAGTGATTGCTTTTTTACCTTGCTCGTCGATAACTTTCGTGTATTTTTTAAACGTGTTGTAATCGCCCATTCTTGTTGAATATTGCAACAGGTGAATGGTTTGCGGGTTAAACATATGCGCTTCCCCTTTACGCTTCCACTGGTAGAAACCACCGGTAGGTAACTGGTCAACCGGTAATTTTTTACGGGTAAAGCCAAACTGGTGTTTTGCCAGTGCCTCACGGGCAATTTCATCCAGACCCATACCCTCAATACGCGAAGTAGCATTGGTAAAGTAATTGTTCACCACTTCTTTATTTAAACCAATGATTTCGAAGATCTGCGCACCCTGGTAAGACTGCAGGGTGGAGATGCCCATTTTAGAGAACACTTTTAACAGACCATCGCTTACCGCTTTGATATAATTTTTATTAAGTTCTTCTATTGATTTATCAGTATTGATTTTTCCTGTTTCCTGCAGCAGCTTGATAGTAGAGAATGCCAGGTAAGGGTTTATGGCTGTAGCGCCAAAGCCCAGCAAACAAGCAAAGTGATGCACTTCCCAAACATCCCCTGCTTCAACCACAATACCCACTTTGCCACGCAATCCCTTTTTGATCAGGTGGTGATGTACGGCTGAAACCGCCAGTAAAGAAGGAATGGCCGCATGATCGCCATCTATCGCTCTGTCCTGTAACACCAATACTTCAAAACCATCATTTACCGCATCTTCTGCATAACGGCATAATCTTTCCAGCGCCCGGCGCATAGAGCCAGCCTTGCCATCTGCTACAAAGTAGCATTGAATGGTTTTTGCCTGGAAGCTACCGGTATCAATGCTCCTTAATTTCTCTAACTCATAGTTTGTAAGCACCGGCTGTTTTAGTGCTACCACATGGCAGTCCATTTCATCTTCAATCAGCAGGCTGCCGTTGTTTCCAACAAATGTAGCCAAAGACATTACCATTCTTTCCCGGATAGGATCGATGGGTGGATTGGTAACCTGTGCAAACAATTGTTTGAAATAATAGCTCAAATGCTGGGGCTGGTCGCTTAAAATAGCTAACGGCGTATCAACCCCCATGGAACCGATCGGCTCTTTGCCGCTGGTAGCCATCGGTAAAATGATATTTTCAACATCTTCTGATGTATATCCAAAAGCTTTTTGATATTTAAATATCTGCTCTGCTCCCAAATCACTGAACATGACGCGGGGTTCGGGCAATTCCGTCAGCTTGATTTTATACTGATTCAACCAATCGGCATATGGTCTTTGATTGCAGATAGTGGTTTTCAGTTCATCGTCGCTGATGATACGGCCTTGCTCCATATCCACGAGGAACATTTTACCAGGCTGCAGGCGGCCTTTTTCAATAATAGTGCTTTGGTCAACCGGAAGTGCACCTGTTTCAGATCCCATTATAACACGGCCGTCTGTAGTAACACAATAACGGGACGGGCGTAATCCATTCCTGTCCAATGTAGCGCCGATCATTTTACCATCAGTAAATGAAATAGAGGCCGGTCCGTCCCATGGCTCCATCAGGCAGGCATGAAATTCATAGAATGCTTTTTTAGCAGGATCCATTTCTTCGTTGCCATCCCAGGCTTCAGGAATCAGCATCATCATTACATGTGGCAGCGGTCGGCCGGTTAACGCCAACAGCTCGATCATATTATCCAGGCAGGCGGAGTCACTTTGGTCGTTACTTACGATCGGTACCAGCATATCCATTTCCTCGTCGGTGAATAAAGGCGATTCAAAGCTCGACTCAGCTGAGCGCAACCAGTTCAGGTTACCCTGTAATGTATTGATCTCCCCGTTATGCGCGATAAAGCGGAACGGCTGGGCCAACCTCCATGAAGGGAAGGTATTGGTGGCAAACCTGGAGTGCACCAGGCCAAAGGCGCTAACGGCGCGTTTATCAGAAAGGTCGTCATAATACTCACGTACCTGGTGGCTGGTAAGCTGACCCTTGTATATCAATGTGCGGCAGGATAACGAGGTGATGTAAAACCCTATCGGGTCTTTTTTTACCGCATTCCCCGTTATATGTGTAGCATATTTTCGTAAAACAAACAGTTTTCTTTCGAATTCGATGGCTGTTTTTACGTTGGCGGGACGCTCAACAAATACCTGCTCAATAGCAGGCTCCACATCTAATGCGCTGGGACCGATCCCCGAATTATTAACCGGTACGGAGCGCCAGTGAATAACACGCATGCCCATTTTTTCAGCTGCCCGGTTGAAAATATCGCGGCATTCTTCGCGCACTCTTAATTCTTTGGGGAAGAAAACCATACCCACAGCATACTCTTCAATCGCAGGAAGGGTAATGCCCAGGTGCAATAATTCATCATAAAAAAATTCATGAGGAATCTGGATCATAATACCTGCGCCGTCACCTGTATTGGTTTCGCACCCGCATGCACCCCTATGCTCCATATTTTCGAGAATGGTCAGCGCATCGGAAATGGTTTGGTGATTCTTGTTGCCTTTAATATTGGCAACGAAACCAATTCCGCATGCATCGCGCTCAAAAGATGGGTCGTAAAGACCTTTGTTTTCTGTCATAGTTCCTTATAAAAGTTTTACAAAAAATTTTGGCTTTTCAATACGGGGAAGGCAATCGAGAGCCGTGTAAATTAATTAAAAAAGTTGATAATTTGACAAAGCGACTGCTTAATAGCTGTAAAATTATTGTTTGTTCAAAAAATAAAATAAAATGTTTGATATTTTCTAACAACTAGGCTATTTGTTAATAGCTGTCTATTGGTCGGATAGTTTAATGGAGGTACGGTTTTCTAGCTGCAATTTAATAATAAATAGTAGCACTGACAATTATTGTTTTGATAAGATGTATGGGCTCGATTAAGCGGTTTTTTATGAGTATTTTATGTATAGGCTCATATTTTAATTTTTTCGCAGGCAGGTATGGTAACGGGCCTGACGGCGGGTGTTGGTACGCGATATTAGAACATGCTTTTAACCACTCTGAACCCCTGGTTGCTGAAGGAAGCATGTGGGTTTACCGAACCGATATCTTTTGTGTTAAAGAAGCTACAGGCATTGGCACTACACCACCAGGAGCCGCCGCGGGCATGCGCTACTTTCCGGCCATTGTCACGAGGCAAAGAGCCCGAGCAAAATTCAAAAACATTGCCCAGCACATCATAAAGCCCCAACGAGTTGGGTTTAAAACTGGCTACCGGGGCGGTGTAAAGAAAGCCGTCACTATGATCGGGCTTAAGATGGCTGTTTCCATTCCAGATATTGGCGTAGCGCCCTATATTTCTTTTGGTTACTTTCCGGAAATACTTGGAACGGGTACCGGCTGTTGCCGCAATTTCCCATTCTTCCAATGAGGGTAACCTAACACCTGCCCATTTACAATAGGCCAAGGCATCATTAAAGCTGATACCCGTTACCGGGTGGTTCATTTTGTTTTTGATGCTACCTCTTGTAATTCCGTTAGGGTAACGCCAGTAAGCAGTGGTGTCGGTTATCCATCTGAATTCTTCCAGACCGGGTTCAAATACAAGCGCGTCTTTATATCGCTCGGCTTCGGTAATGTAGCCGGTAGATTGTACAAATTTTTCGAACTCGCCATTAGTAAGCTCATGGGTCGCAATGTAAAAAGAGTTTACGCTTACTTTTCTTAATGGATTTTGTATACTACTTTTTTCACCCACTTCGTAGATGCCGGCGGGGATGTGGGCCCACAGGCCATCCTGGCTCAACAGTATTTGCGGGTAGGCAACGACACAAAGCAGAACCGGCAGGAAGTACCATTTAATTTTTCTGTGCATCCCGCTTTTTTGAATCGTAATAAGCCTGTGCCCGCTGTAATGTTAATACTTCATTAGCTTTGTTGAAGGTCATGGACGATTCGTAATTGTCTGCCACGCCATAAAGATTTTTGTACGATTTTGATGTAATAAAATCAGGGTACCTGCCTTTTTTCATTAACAACATTAAAGTAGTTAAAATATCCTTGTCTTTTTTATTGTCTTTATAGTACGAGATCAAAAAGGGGATCATTTCCCATCCGTTGATTTCCACAACAGCATCTTTGTAATTCACTCCCATTCGCTTGCTTCGGGTAACGGATTCTTTAATAATAGCCATAACAGAGTCGCGGTTCTGTGCCAGGAATAGCAATTGCCGGTTGCTCCAGGTTTCTTCATTCATCCATGAAATAAGGTAGCCGAATATTTTCTGGCTTTCGTCTGATTGAGGTACGAAAACAGCACAGTTCTGGGCATACATCTCGGGGTGTATCATAGTATACGTAAACTTCTCCCGCAGAGACAGCGCATCATAGTCTTTTTCTGAGAGCGGGCTGATGCCCATATCAGAATTGTCTTCGTCTGATTGAGGTTTGATTTTGGTAATAAGGGCTTTTATTTTTGATAGGCCATAAGGTGGTACTGATATTTGAGCACGGAATGCACGATAAGCATCCATTTGTGAATAGGACGACGTGCTTACCACACAAAAAATAAGCATAGACAACAAAGCAGGTTTCATGGGTAACTATTTATAATAAACCGGCAATTTACTAATAAACGGTATTGTGTTCGGGTTTAACCTTTTTGTTGACGCAAACGGTGTTGATCAAGGTAGATGTTGGCTAGAACTCAAATCCTATTTTGAAAGAAATCCTGCGTAAGTGATAAAGTTTTGTTTCAAGCAAAACATTTTCTTCCGGCTCCATATTGGGCGCATACCTGATCCCGTAATTCTGTTCTTTGTAACCTTTATAGGAATAGCCTGCGGTGAGATTAATAGCGGTGGTTTTAAGGTGTATACTGTACCCTGCCCCAAGCTCATAATAGTTTCCGGGCCTACGTTTCATTGAAGTGCCTCGGCTAAAGGTTTGTCCTTCCGTCTCGGCTACAAAATTGACGCCGGCATCGGCGTATACAAATGGTGTAGATCCTGTATGCAGAATTTTTTTACGGATATCAAGAAACAGGGGCAGGGATTGCTGGAAATATGCATCGAGTCCGCCGCCAATACCGGCAAACCAGGTGTCGAGCCTGGCACCATGAATTGTTTGAATAAGAACATTTGTTTTATTGTCTCCCAATGGCACCCCTGCGTTAATGTGACCTTTATATTGGAGCGGACGGTTTTGGGCAAGTATAACGAAGCTAAATGAAAAAGCTGTTAGTATCAGCAAGCAGTTTTTGAAATTTACTCTCATTATTCCGTAAAGGTTTTAATTCTTACTTACGTTAATGGTGCTCAAAGGCCTGATATTGTTGGGGTCTTTGTAATCATATTGATATATGCCGGATTCGCAGCTTACAATGGCAACACCATTCAGAGGTATTACATCAAAAGTATTGATCCCTTTGATATGCTTTACGAGTTTCAGATCATTTACATCGGTAATGTCATATACTTTAAGTCCATCTGTGCCATCACATATAAACAACAAGTTACCGGATAACCCCAGGCCATGCGGGCTGGTCATTGGGTATTTTTTGAGCAATACTGGGTTGGTTAATGATGCAGTGGAATAGACTTGCAACTCGTTCACCCCATCCCAGCAGCGCGTGCCGTTTCTCAGGGTAACAAAGGCATGCGTTTCGTTGGCTACTACCGGGTCGCAACTTCTTACATGCGTTACTGAAGACAGCTGTGTTGGGTCATCCGGATTAACCAGGTCGTAAATATACATGCCGTTTAATGAGCCGATGTAGAGGTTTTCTTTAAAGGGATAGATAGTTTCAATCAGCCAGCCTATTTGTTTTCTTTTTACAAATTCGGGTTTCATGTCTGCGGCGATATTAAATACGGATAATCCTGATCCATCCACGGTGAATAAGCGTTCTTTAAGGGCGGCGAACCTTGCCATCGAACCTCCTGTTCCATAAACTGCTCCCGCAGGTCCGGCCGGACCCATCGCAGCATTGCTAAACACAGGATTGCCCGTTGCATCAAAAAACATGAACTGAGCCTCCTCTTTGACAATATCCCCGCTTGTTTCAATAAGCGTATCTTTTACGGTATAGTCAACAACAATTTTTACATCAAGTGGTGAGGGTTGAGCGCCGGGATACCAGGGGAATACATTTTCAATGATATTTTTTACAGAAGGATTGGTTGGGTCGGTAATATCAATCGTCCACAATTCCCGGTTCATGTCGGCATACAAGGCATTGTTTTTTGTGGCCATATCTACATTTCCGGGCACTTTTATAAAACCCACGTTTTTCGGACTTGATGGGTTGGTATTATCTATAACGTGTATCCCTTTCCAGGTTTCTGAAATGAGAAGGTAGTTGCCCTTTACATATATTTTGCTTGGGTTTTTTAACGGAATGGGTAAGCTCAGTTTTGCTTCTGAGCGCACTTCGGCAAGCGTTTTAGTGACTGGTGTATAAAGCGTAATGTAGCGGGTTGACTTAAAACTATCTTTTACGCAACTTTGCACCGTTAATAATAACATCAATGCCAGCAACTGCAGCCGTATTGGGTTTTTGCGGGTTGGTGTAGCCTCGTTTTGTTTTCTCATGATTGCATTTTTAAACTAAAACGTAATAGGAGGTCAAAGTGCAACACATGTAAAATGTCTTTGGGCGCAGAAAAGCGACTTTTCATCCCGATTCGCTATTATTCAATACGAGCAGTTATTGTGTCGCTTCTAAACCAGGTAAGCAAATAACGCATCGTCTTTATTGAGTTCTTTATATTGTACGTTATATTGGTTCATTCTTTCCATGAGGCTGTAGTAATCAATTTTTGCTTTCAGCTCAATACCTACCAATGCGGGCCCGCTTTCTTTATTGGTTTTTTGCATGTATTCGAAACGGGTGATGTCATCGTCGGGGCCTAATACATTGCTTACGAAATTTTTTAAAGCGCCGGGACGTTGCGCAAAATCTACCAGGAAATAGTGCTTCAGGCCCTCGTATTGCAGGCTGCGTTCTTTTATCTCCTGCATGCGGTCAATATCGTTGTTACTGCCGCTTACCAGGCAAACAATATTTTTGCCTTTAATGCTGTCTTTCATCAGGCCCAGTGCGGCAATGGATAAAGCGCCCGCGGGCTCTACTACAATGGCATCTTTGTTATACAGTTCAAGTATGGTAGTACAGATTTTACCTTCCGGAACCAGTACCACATTGTTCAAAATTTCTTTACACAGGTTAAAGGTTAAATCGCCTACTTTTTTAACGGCGGCTCCATCTACAAACCTGTCGATGCTGCCCAGCTCTACCGGATGTCCCTCTTTTAAAGCTTCTGTCATTGAGGGCGCACCCTGGGGTTCTGCGCCTATTATTTGTGTTGCCGGACTAACAAGGTGCATATAAGTTCCCACACCGGCACACAAGCCACCGCCGCCGATCGGAAGAACAACGTAGTCGATATTTTCAAGCTGTTCGCTGATCTCCAATGCTACCGTCGCCTGTCCTTCAATAACCTTGATATCATCAAACGGATGCACGAAAGTCATATTGTTTTGTGCGGTAAATCTTTTAGCTGCATTCGCGCAATCATCATAAGTATCGCCGGTTAGAATAATTTCAATATTGTCTTCGCCGAACATTTTTGTTTGGGTTATCTTTTGTTTGGGCGTAATGGAAGGCATAAAAATAGTTCCCTTAATATCCAATGCCTTGCAGCTGTACGCAAAACCCTGCGCATGGTTGCCGGCGCTCGCACATACAACGCCTCCTTCCAGTTGTTCTTTGGAAAGGCTGCTCATCATATTATAGGCGCCCCGGAGTTTATAAGAACGTACTACCTGTAGGTCTTCCCGTTTGAGATAAATGTTAGCGCCAAATTGCTTGCTTAGGGTGGCATTTAATTGCAGGGGAGTTTGGGATACCACCTGTTTTAGCCGATGGGCTGCTTCCCGCACCGATGAAATGGAAAGAGTATTATAAGATGACATATTGAATGATTCAGAACCTTCAAAATTACAGGGATTTTACGGGCAATTTTCAATAAAGCCACGATCTCTTTTTGATGGGTTGCATTTCTTTATTAAGTTAGCACAAAGACATACAATTTTTATCTCCATGAGCTTACGTATCAGGCATACTGCTTCACCCGTTAACATCTTTACCGTTATGACCAACCTGGCACGCCAGGAAAAGGCTCATAACCTGTCGCAGGGATTACCCGATTATGATATTGCACCTGAGCTGAACGAATTATTACGGGAGGCAGTTATCAATGGTTTTAACCAGTATGCACCTATGCAGGGGCTGCTTGAGTTGAGGGAACATATCTCCGATGCTCTAAACAGCCGGTATAATACCCGTTTTTGTTCGCCCGATACGGTTACTGTAACGCCCGGCGCTACCTACGGTATTTATACTGCGCTTGCCGCTATTATTGAAAAGGGCGATGAAGTTATTTATCTCGAACCCGCTTTTGATTGCTACCTGCCCGCAATCGAAATTAATGGTGGCATACCGGTAAGCGTGACGCTGGAGCGTTTTAATAATTTCGACATCAACTGGGAAAAAATACAAAATGCGGTTAGCACAAAAACGAAAGCGATTCTCATCAATACACCTCATAATCCTACGGGTTATGTATGGACGCAGCATGACTGGGATCAGCTGGCGGCCATTATCGACGGAAAGGAAATTTATGTAATATCGGATGAAGTGTACGATAGTATCGTGTTTGACGGGCGGCAGCATATCCCCGGTTTTTTACAAGAGCCGTTCAATAATAAAGTCATTTCTATCTATTCTTTTGGCAAGGCCTTTCATATTACCGGCTGGAAAATAGGGTATTGTGTTGCATCGAAAGCAATATCCGAGGCTTTCCGTTCTATTCACCAGTATCTTACCTTCAGCGTTAATACGCCTGCACAGTATGCGTTGGCAAAATACCTGCAGATATATGATCCTGAAGAAGCTGCCCGTATGTTGCAGGCTAAAAGAGACCTCCTGATTAACGGATTACACTCGTCCGGGCTGCGTCAGCTTACGACCAGCGCAGGAACTTATTTTCAGCTATATGATTATTCTGAAATAAGTAATTTAAACGACGTGGAATTTGCCCAATGGCTGACCGTTACGCATAAAGTAGCGACGATACCTTTGAGCGCTTTCTATAAAACACCGCAAAAAGACCGGATCGTTAGATTTTGCTTTGCCAAAAAGGATGAAGTCATTGAAAAAGCGGCGGAAATCCTCCGGCATATTAGTTAAAGCTTAGCAGGGAGAGTGGAGATCTTTTATTGAATTATTGTTACATTTGAGCAACTAATTACTTCAATATGAGAAATACGATGCTACTTTGCCTGCTTTGTATCAGCTTACTTTGCTGCTCCAAGAAAGAAGAAATAAACGACGGCAATATACCTCAGGACATTCCGGCTTGGTTACAGGTCAAGATTGCTGGCATACAGAAAGAGGAACACGGTCAATTATATGTTGTAAGTGAGTACCGGATTGGCGGAGTGACATTTTATAACATTACAAAACCTATTAACTCATGCACGCTTTGTGAGTTATATGATGTAAAAGGAATACGCGCCCATGTTTCGCCGGACGCACAAACAGAAGTAAAACAGGTAAGGGTGATCTGGCCTCTTACTCCGTGAGCACAACACGACTCCTTTTAATTTTCGGAAACTTTTTTCCCGTTTTTTAAAATCAGTTTATGGGTAATAGAAGAGGGTAGTTGTGTTTCAAAGTGACCTACGTAAATTATTGTAACCCCATTTTTACTTATTTCATCTACAAGATTATTAAAGTACTGTGTTTGCTGCTGATCGAGCCCCTGGCAGGGTTCATCTAAAACTAACAACTGAGGGTTTTTGATAATAGTGCGCCCCAGTAGCGCCAGTCTTTGTTTGCCTAACGGCTGGGTAATTAATAGCTCGTTTTTAACGTCCTGTAATTCGAGGAACTGCAATAACTCTTCCAGTTGCTGCTTTTGCGCATAGCGTAGTTGCCTGTAAAGGCCATTACTGTCAAAAAAGCCTGAAGCCAGGCTTTCCAGCACTGTCGCGTTGGCGTCAAAATACCAATGTAATTCGGGAGAGATCAATCCAATCCGCCTTTTAATATCCCAGATACTTTCCCCGCCGCCGCGTTGCACGCCAAATAATTTAATATCATTGGCATAGGCCTGGGGATGGTCTCCCGTTACCAGGCTAAGCAGCGTGGATTTTCCCGATCCGTTATGCCCCTGTAACAGCCAGCGTTCGCCGGCGTTTACCTGCCAGTCAATCCCTGATAATACTTCTTTATCATCGTACCTCACACGGATGTTTTTCATAGAAATAATGTTGTGCGAAGTGTATTGAGGACGCTGCAGCAGGAAGGAGGGAAGGGGCTTCAGCGCCTTTTCATGAAAGTTCAGCGGCGTGTTGCTATTTACAAGTGTTCCATCCTTCATAAAGATGGTGCGGTTAATGCAGTCCGGCAGTTCTGTATCATTGCTGATAAGAATCAATGCACCTCCTTTTTCAACGAAACTATTGAGTACCTGGTTCAGGTTGGCGCGCGCTTTAACATCAAGCCCGGTATAGGGCTGATCGATGATTAACAGCCGGGGGCTTAGCCATAAAGCTTTGATCAGCTGCAGCTTCTTATGCTCGCCGCTGGAAATTTCAAAGAGCTGCTCATCTAATACTTTTGCGTAATTAAATGTAGTTAGCAAACCGTTTAAGGCGGCGGAGTCTAATCCATGTTCCTTACCATATAATTCCAGTTCGCGGGCAATGGTAACCGTATCTCTTTTTTGCTGGTGATTGTAACGTTGCTGGTAATAAAAATTCCGGTCGCCTTCCAAATTGGTAAAACGGTACCAGCTTTCTACGAATTGTACTAATGGTTTGAGCGAAGAGGTTGAACTGAGATGAATATTCAGTTCTCCCGAATATTTTACCGATCCCGCGAGAACCTTGCCCAGTGTGGTTTTGCCGCTTCCGCTTTCTCCCCTTATCACACAGTTCTCTCCTTCCCGAACGGAGAGGGAAATATTATGTAAAACATTTTTTGCATCGTACCGGGCAGAAAGATTTTTAATATCTATAATCATACGGGTAAGGATAGAACGATCTGATAAGAAAAGACCCGGCAGGTGCTTTTATTCTGCCAGGTCTGTTAAAGATTACAATAATATAAATTTAAATAACAGGATTAAGCGGTTTTAATTGCTTTCATCGCCGTCATTGCCTTACGCAATACTGCACCCACCTGTTCTACCTGGTGCGAACGGATGGCTTCATTTACTTCAACCAGCTCATGGTTGTCAACAGAACCATCTTTGCCTTCGTTGAAATTTTTACCTACCAAATCAGTATCTACTGTTTTCATGAAATCGGCCAGCAGTGGCTTACAAGCCTGATCGAATAAATAACAACCGTATTCTGCAGTGTCAGAAATCACACGGTTCATTTCAAACAGTTTTTTACGGGCGATCGTGTTTGCGATCAACGGCGTTTCGTGTAATGACTCATAGTAGGCAGATTCTGGCTTGATACCCGCTTCTACCATTGTTTCGAAAGCTAATTCTACCCCGGCCTTAATAAAAGCTACCATTAGTGTGTAGTTATCGAAATATTCCTGTTCGCCGATTTTTACATCACCGGCCGGAGTTTTTTCGAATGCTGTTTCGCCGGTTTCTGCTCTCCATTTTAGCAGGTTGGCATCGCCATTAGCCCAGTCTTCCATCATAATACGGCTAAACTCTCCACTCATGATATCGTCCTGGTGTTTCTGGAACAGAGGGCGCATAATTGTTTTCAGCTCTTCAGCTACTTTAAAGGCTTTGATCTTAGCTGGGTTGCTTAAGCGATCCATCATGCCGGTAACGCCGCCATGTTTTAAAGCTTCGGTAATTACTTCAACACCGTACTGAACCAGTTTAGAAGCATAGCCTGCATCGATTCCTTTTTCAACCATTTTGTCGAAAGACAGGATAGAGCCGGTTTGCAGTAAGCCACAAAGAATAGTTTGCTCGCCCATTAGGTCTGATTTTACTTCAGCAACAAAAGAAGACCTTAAAACACCTGCACGATGTCCGCCTGTACCTACGCAATAAGCTTTCGCCCAATCTAAACCTTTCCCTTCAGGATCGTTCTCCGGGTGTACTGCAATGAGGGTAGGAACACCAAAGCCACGGAGGTATTCTGCTCTTACCTCGCTGCCAGGGCTTTTAGGAGCCACCATAATTACAGTAAGGTCTTTACGGATCTGCATGCCTTCTTCAACAATATTAAAACCGTGTGAGTAAGATAAAGTAGCGCCTTGTTTCATTAATGGCATCACTGCATTTATAACACTTGTGTGTTGCTTATCGGGAGTTAAGTTAATCACCAGGTCAGCAGTTGGAATCAATTCTTCGTAAGTACCTACGTTGAAGTTATTGTCGGTTGCATTTTTCCAGCTGGCTCTTTTTTCTTCGATTGCTTCTTTACGTAATGCGTACGAAACATCCAAGCCGCTATCTCTCAGGTTTAAACCCTGGTTGAGGCCTTGAGCGCCACAACCTACAATTACCACTTTTTTGCCTTTCAATGCATCAACGCCATCTAAAAATTCGTCGTTGCTCATAAATTCGCATACACCCAGTTGGTTTAATTGTTCTCTGAGAGGTAGTGTGTTAAAGTAATTTGCCATTGTTTATTGTTGTTTTTATTTTTTACTTGTTTGGTAAGATTTGTTTTTTATTTTTAGACGATCCTGCTTAAAGATTTGGCAATGCCATAATGCATGCTATCGTGCATTGCAATAGTGGCGATAATCTCGTCCAGATCCGTCATAGGGATGCCGTAGGTTGCCGTGGTATAGGGAGTTACTGTTGCGTTAACAAACTCATTGCTGGTAATGCTTTCTTTGATCATGCTGATGGCGGTTACAGCATAATCTTTTAATGCCTGCAATTCTTCCGCATCAATATCTGATTCAGGGCGGGTGCCTTTTCCATATTTTTTAAAATAGGGAATTTCTATAGCCGGTTTCACGCCGGATGTTTTAAATGCCAATGCCAGTGCTGCTACTGAAATATGACCAAAGTTCCAGGCAATGTTATTACTGAATCCCGGCGGTATTTTGTTGACTTGCTCAAGAGTTAGTCCCTCTGTGAGTTCTACAAATCCCCTTCTGGCAGTCTCTATACAATTGATTATATATTGCTGTGTCTTTGTCATGACCCTTCGTTACATGGTGAATATTTTCTCACCCTTTTCCAGGAATTCGTTTTCAATTACTTCTTCTCCTGGTTCCTGGTACTCAAATTCTTTCAACCTTTTATGGAAGCCTTCACTTTCTTTCATAATAGCTACCCTTGCACCACGAACAAACTCAACCAGGTTGTATTCACTTAATTTTTTCACGAGTTCCTCGGTATCTTCTGTATGGCCGGTTGATTCAAATACGGTAAAGTCAGGGCGTACACATACTACGCGGGCACCATATTTTCTCAGGATCCTTTCTACCACCATTTTTTCAGCCACTTCTTTGGTAGGTACTTTATAAAGCGCCAGCTCCTGCCAAACGATCTCGTCGTTGGTATTGTAAAAGGCTCTTAATACTTCAACCTGTTTTTCAATTTGTTTTACCAGTTTTTTTACAACTTCTTCTGTTTCGTCGATCAGTATATTAAAACGATGGATGCCATCTACTTCAGAGGAAGAAGTATTGAGGCTGTCTATATTTATTTTTCTCCTGGAGAATATGATGCAAATGCGCGAAAGCAGGCCTATATGGTCTTCTGCGTAAACAGTGATAGTATATTGCTGTTTCATTGTGTTTGTTTAAAGTCTTTCTGTTTTAACTACAATTATAAGTCCGGTTGACCAATTCAGTTTTGTTAGTATGAGGTCGTTTCTTTGATCTAACATTTCAATAAAGCTTTCGACTCGATCCGCATGTCCTGCCGGCCAGTTGGGCTGGGGAAGCATATCGTCTATAAAATAAACTCCCCCGTTTTTCAGCAAGGAAAAAGCTTCTTCAAAGAGATCATATTTTCCGGGCATGGCGTCTGCAAATATAAAATCGAATGGTTCGCCTTTATATGCTTTCAGCCATTGGTACCCATCTGTCAGTACAAAATTTATCCGCCGGTCAGACAGGTTTTGCCTAGCTACTTCGTGTAACAGCGCGTTGTTGTCAATAGTGGTGAGATGTGACCGCTCATCCATGCCCTGTAATATCCATGATGTTGACAAGCCGCTGCCTGTTCCCAATTCCAGGATTGTTGCGCCTGGCTTAGCCGCAACCAGTGTTCTTAATAATGCACCTGTTTGCAGGTCGGAAGCCATGTCAAAGGATAGCTTCCTGGTTGCAACTAAAATATCTTCGTATTGTGCTGGAATATTATTAAAAACCTGGTCTTGCATCACTATTGCTGTTTTATGCGCTGTATATTACTTAAGTCTTATTTCGCTCACACTGCATCCTTGCGGTACCATCGGGAATACGTTGTTCTCCTTGCCTACCATTACTTCCAGCAAATAGCTTCCGTCGTGATCCAGCATCGTTTTTAATGCGGTTTTCAGGTTTTCACGTTTATCTATTTTTTGCCCTGCTATGCCATACGATTGAGCCAGCATAATGTAGTTGGGGCTGGTAATATTTACAAACGAATAGCGTTTGTCGTGGAATAATTGTTGCCATTGGCGTACCATTCCCAGGAACTCATTATTTAGTATCAGAATTTTTACCGCGGCGCCAAACTGCATAATAGTGCCTAGCTCCTGTAATGTCATCTGAAAGCCGCCATCTCCGATGATCGCAACCACCGTTCTGTCGGGCGCGCCATATTTGGCGCCGATTGCCGCCGGAAGGCCAAAGCCCATGGTGCCCAATCCTCCGCTGGTAACATTGCTCCTGGTTTGATTGAATTTGGCATAACGGCAGGCCACCATCTGGTGCTGGCCTACATCCGTAACAATTACCGCATCACCATTGGTTAATTCGTTCAGCGCGCTTAATACTTCCGCCATGCTCATCACATCTCCTTCCGGGTTCATTTCCGGCTCAATGCATTGTTCTGTTTCTTCCTTCGCGTACTGTTTAAACTTATTGATCCAGGCAGTATTGTCTTTTTCTTTTAATAAAGATGTAAGCAACGGAAGTGTTTCCTTACAGTCGCCCCAAACCGCCACGGTTGTTTTTACGTTTTTATCTATTTCAGCAGGATCAATATCCAGGTGAATTACTTTTGCCTGTTTGGCATATTTGTCTAATCGTCCCGTAACCCGGTCATCGAAACGCATACCTACTGCAATTAAAACATCACATTCATTGGTTAGTACATTGGGTCCGTAGTTGCCGTGCATACCCAGCATTCCTACCCCTAAAGGATGATCGGTAGGAATGGCGCTTTCGCCCATAATGGTCCAGGCGGCAGGTAAATTACCTTTCTCAATGAAGTTGGCAAACTCTTTTTCTGCTTCACCCAGGATAACTCCCTGTCCGAATATCACAAAAGGTTTTTCTGCATTATTGATGAGTGCTGCCGCTTCTTCAATATACTCCTTACGCACGATAGGTTTCGGGCGATAGCTGCGTACATGTGTACACTTTTCATAACCTGGGAATTCAAATTGTTGTACCTGGGCATTTTTGGTAATATCGATCAATACGGGGCCGGGGCGTCCGCTGCGTGCTATGTAAAATGCTTTGGCCAGTACGCTTGGAATTTCATTGGCATCTGTAACCTGGTAGTTCCATTTAGTTACAGGCGTGGTGATATTAATAACATCTGTTTCCTGGAAGGCATCTGTGCCTAAAAGGTGTGCGAATACCTGGCCGGTAATACAAACCAATGGTGTAGAGTCAATTTGTGCATCCGCAAGCCCTGTAACCAGGTTGGTTGCTCCCGGACCGCTGGTAGCGAATACCACACCGGTTTTACCGCTGGTGCGTGCATAGCCCTGGCCGGCGTGAATACCTCCCTGTTCGTGGCGAACAAGTATGTGCTCCACTTTATCTTTATAGTCGTATAGGGCATCATAAATGGGCATGATGGCGCCACCGGGGTAACCGAATATTACTTCCGTATCTTCAGCCAGCAGGCACTCAATTACTGCCTTGCTGCCCGACATGGTTTGGGTTTTTGTTGGTGTAGAAGTAGCTTCTTTTTGTATTTCAAGAGTATTCATAACTCAATGTTTATTTCTTTAATGACTGTGTAATTATTGTTCTGTTTTCTTAAAGGAATCAGCAATTACTGATCAGCGGTTCCTGTAATAGATCATCAGGTCTGTGGCCTGCAGATCGGTAAAGCCAACCTGACGAAGCATGGTAACCAGTTGTCCCCGGTGATAGGAAGCATGGTTAACAGCATGCGCAAAAAGCTGGTACCAGGGCATTGAATAGGCCTCGCCGTTTAATCTCTTAAATGCCAGCGGCTCATTCAATTTTGCCTCATCAAATGCATCAATAAATTCTTTGAATGCTGCTGATGTTTTTTTCCAAAGAGCTACATGTTCGTCTTTTGTTCCTTTAAAACTGGCCTGTAACCATTCTACTTTTTCCTTTTGATGAAACCGTTGCAGCCAGGCGTTTTCTGCACTTATCATATGTAAAACGGTTTCCCGGATACTGTTAAAGCTACTGACGACATGCTGCCTCCAATGCTCATCATCTAACTGCTCCAGCCATCCGCAGGTGATGTTGTTAGCCCACTGGTTATAATCTGCCAGTTCTTTAAAGTATTCCTTTGTCATTTCTTTGTTTTAAAACCGATTCTTTCTCTGTTCTCCCATTTTTTTTCAGCTGCTTTCTCGTCCAGTAAATTTTCGAGAGCGTCGTAAATTTGATTCAGCTGCACATCATGTCCGCTAACACGATCTTTTAATTCCTTCAGCTGTTCCTTGATATCGTTTTGCAGCAGCAGTATTTTTCTCACTTCAACAAAAGCACGCATTATGGCAATATTCATTTGAATAGCCCGGTCACTGTTTAAAATGCCACTTAGCATGGCTACACCTTGTTCTGTAAAGGCGTAGGGTATAGCTTTAGAAGGCCTTGTGGTTCGCAATGTCGTCACAATTTGTGATGACATGTCTGTATTTGATTGATTTTTAGGTTCTTGTAAATCAAATATTATAGATTTAGATTTTAGATCTGCCCATTCCTGGCGCGTAAGCTGAAACATAAAGTCTTTTGGAAATCGTTTAATGTTCCTCTTGACAGCCTGATTAAATATTCTGGTTTCAGTTTCATATAAGGCTGCCAGGTCAAAGTCGAGCATCACCCGCTCGCCTCTGATCTCGTAAATCCTGTTTTGTATGGACTGAATTACCTGCATGGTTTAATCCTCATCTGTTACACAACCCTGTGAAGCATCTTTTACCAGTTTGGCATATTTATATAATACCCCATTGGTTACTTTCAATGCCGGTTGTTTCCAGTTGGCTTTTCTTTTAGCGATTTCTTCTTCAGATACTTTTAATGTAAGCGTATTGTTCACTGCATCTATCTCAATAATATCATCATCCTGAACAAAGCCGATCAGGCCCCCTTCAAAAGCTTCCGGCGTAACGTGGCCCACCACAAAACCGTGTGTGCCGCCACTAAATCTGCCATCGGTAATTAAGGCTACTGATTTGCCCAGGCCGGCACCGATAATAGCGCCTGTTGGCTTCAGCATTTCAGGCATACCTGGTGCACCTTTAGGCCCTTCATTTTTGATTACTACTACATCCCCGGCTTTTACTCTTCCTTCAGCCAATCCGGCTATTAGTTTTTTCTCTCCATCGAATACACGGGCTGTACCCTCAAAACGCTCGCCTTCTTTACCACTAATCTTCGCCACACTTCCTTTTTCGGCCAGGTTCCCGTATAAAATCTGTAAGTGTCCGGTCTTTTTTAAAGGATTTTCCAGAGGATAAATGATGTCCTGCGTAGTGAAATCCAGGTCAGGAACTGTTTCCAGGTTTTCGGCAATGGTTTTACCGGTTACGGTTAACTGGCTACCATCGATCAATCCATTTTTTAATAAATATTTCATTACAGCAGGCACACCGCCTTTTTCATGCAGGTCTTGCATCAGGTATTTACCGCTTGGTTTAAAATCTGCCAGTACAGGAACTCTATCGCTGATAGATTGGATATCATCCTGAGTTAAAGAAACACCCACACTCTTTGCCATGGCCAGCAAGTGTAACACTGCGTTAGTGCTTCCGCCCAGTACAATAATAACTGTAATAGCATTTTCAAAGGCCTTACGCGTCATAATATCGCGGGGCTTAATATCTTTTTCCATCAATACCCGAATGTATTTTCCGGCATCTTCACATTCTTTCCTTTTTTCTTCACTTAATGCAGGATTACTGCTGGAGTAGGGCAGGCTCATACCCATTGCTTCAATAGCAGAAGCCATGGTATTAGCAGTATACATACCACCACAGGCACCAGCTCCCGGGCAACTGTTTTTTACAATGCCCTGAAAGTCGGTCTCGTCAAGGTTGCCAGCAATTTTTTGTCCTAGTGCTTCAAATGCTGAGACAATATTCAGGTCCTGTCCTTTGTAATGACCAGGCGCAATAGTGCCTCCGTAAACCATTATCGAAGGGCGGTTCAATCTGCCCATTGCCATTAATGAACCAGGCATGTTTTTGTCGCAACCCGGCACGGTGATCAATGCATCATAATACTGGGCGCCGCAAACTGTTTCAATGGAGTCGGCGATAACATCACGGCTTACCAGAGAATAACGCATGCCATCCGTACCGTTACTCATACCATCGCTTACACCAATTGTATTAAAGATCAAACCTACCAGGTCGTTACTCCACACGCTTTTCTTTACATCTGCAGCCAGCCCGTTCAGGTGCATGTTACAAGGATTGCCATCATAGCCCATGCTTACAATACCTACCTGTGCCTTCTTCAAATCTTCTTCAGTTAATCCTAAAGCATATAGCTGTGCCTGGGCAGCAGGTTGCGTAGGATCTTGCGTAATAGTTTTCGAGTATTTATTTAATTCGCTCATAAAATATAGTTATTCGAGTATTTTTTTATCAATAAAAAAGCCGCCCCGGAAGGAGGCGGCTTTTTGTATTATTAAAGTCATTTATTTACAAATGGTAACCACCTCTTATAGCAGGAATAACGACAATAATGACAACAATAATAATGTTGGCAATCCTTGTAATATTTAAATTCCTGTTTAACATGTAGAGATGATTGTTACGGCGAACTTACATCTTTACCTGTTAATCGTCAAAAATTTCTAAAAGAACTTGTACCTTAAACTATCGCCGGTTGTGAAAGAAATATCTTACACGTTACGGTATGTGTAATACTATGCTAAGGATTTTGCTTTTTCTACCATCTCTTTCAGGTCACTATCCTGTACTTCTTTTTTCGCATCCGCTACATTTAAGAACTGCTGATAAAGTTCATCTACCTGATTGCGGTCAAATTCGTATCCCAGGTTCTTGAAGCGATAGGCTAATGCACTGCGGCCGCTACGGGCAGTCAGCACAATTTTGGAAGTGTCTGCACCTACTTCCTCGGGTGCAATAATTTCGTAGGTAGTAGCTTCTTTTAAGAAACCATCCTGGTGTATTCCCGAAGAGTGAGAGAAGGCATTATCGCCGACGACGGCTTTGTTAGGCTGCACCACCATGCGCATAGTGTCTGAAACCAGGCGGCTCATAGGCAACAGCCTGGAAGTGTCAATATTCGTGTAAAGACCCAGTTCAGGATGTTTTTTAATAATCATTGCTACCTCTTCCAACGAAGTATTACCAGCCCTTTCGCCAATGCCGTTAATCGTACATTCAATCTGGCGTGCACCGCCGATTGCGCCAGCTATAGAATTGGCTGTTGCTAAACCCAGGTCATTATGACAATGGCAGGAAAGGATTGCTTTGTCGATATTAGGCACATTATTGATCAGGTACTGCATTTTTTCCTGGTACTGGTGCGGGAGGCAAAAACCGGTGGTGTCGGGAACATTTACTACAGTAGCTCCCGCATTAATTACTGCTTCTGTAAGCTGCGCTAAAAACTGCAGATCTGCACGACCTGCATCTTCGGCATAAAATTCCACATCGGGTACCAGGTTGCGCGCCAGTTTAACGGCAGCAATAGCGCGCTCAATAATATTTTCCCTTGTGGTATTGAACTTATATTTAATGTGATTGTCTGAAGAGCCAATACCGGTATGAATTCGTGGGCGAACGGCAGGCTTTAATGCTTCAGCCGCCACTTCAATATCTTTCTGAACCGCACGCGTAAGACCGGTAACAGTGGCATTCTTTATTACTTTGGAGATCTCGTTTACAGAAGCAAAGTCGCCAGGGCTGGATACCGGAAAACCAGCTTCAATAATATCCACTCCCAGTGTTTCCAGTTCAAGAGCCAGTTTTATTTTCTCTTCTGTGTTAAGTTTGCAGCCCGGAACCTGTTCGCCATCTCTTAAGGTCGTGTCAAAAATAAAAACTTTGTCTTGTGCCATAATTTTATTTAAATCGTTATGATGAATAATTTTACGGATATTGAACCATGAAACGGTCAGGCAAATCCGTCAATAAAAATAAACATTCCTATATTGTGAATGAAACTTTATTAAGCGGTGAATTACACCATATAAATTTTAATATTTTTTCTTATTTTATTGAAAATCAATATTTAGTATTCATTTAAATTACAATGCCCAGTAGAAGTACCGATGCGCTTTTTCAATTGATCAAATCCCTCGAGAAGTCGGAAAAGAGGAATCTGAAGCTTTTTGTGAACAGAAATTCCGGATCGGAAAGCCTGAAGAGCATCCTGCTGTTTGATGCATTAGATAAAATGACTGAGTACGATGAGGCTTTATTGCTTAAAAAAGTACCCAGTGTAAGTAAGCAGCAGTTGTCGAATACCAAGGCTTTATTATACCGGCAGATATTGAGCAGCCTGCGGGTGTTAAAGGATGACCGCAATGTAGACATGCAGTTGCATGAAATGATGGATAATGCCCGGCTGCTGTATAACAAGGGATTATATCATCAAACGCTGAAGGTGTTGGAGCGCCTGAAAGAACTGGCCCGAACCCATCATCAGTATACCTACCTGCAACAGGGATTGTTTTTTGAGAAAAAGATAGAGGCGCTGTATATCACGCGGGGGCTGACCAGCCGGGCAGACGAGCTAACAGCAGAGGCGAATGAAGTAGGCAAAACCATTAACAATATCAACAACCTGTCTAATCTTAACCTGAAATTATACAGCTGGTATATCCGGAACGGGCACGCACGTAATCAAAATGATATGAAAACGGTGCAGGCGTTGATGGATCATGACCTGGTTAAAAATACCGGAGATAGTTTTTATGAAAAAGTGTACCTGTACCAATGTTATGTGTGGTATGCTTACATTAAGCTCGATTTCTTAATGTATTACCGGTATTGCCAGAAATGGGTGGATGTTTTTGAGCAGTGTCCCAAAATGATCGAAACAGAAACTGCAATGTATGTAAAGGGCATGCATAACCTGATGTCGGCACACTTTAACCTGCTGAATCATGAAAAGCTGGCGTCCTGTATCAAAAAATTCAAGCATTTTGCACAAACAGAATTGGTGCAAGACAATGATAATAACCGTATCGTTACTTATGTGTATCTCTATACCGCTGTAATTAACCTTCATTTTTTGGAAGGTACTTTCCACAAGGGCATCAAAATGGTTCCTTTTTTGGAAGAGATGCTGGTGAAGTACGGACGTTACCTCGACCGGCACAGGGTAATGGTATTTTATTATAAAATAGCCTGCCTTTATTTTGGCAGCGGCGATAACAGCAATGCCATTGACTATCTGAACCGCATCATTAATCAGAAAGATGACCTGCGAACTGACTTGCAATGCTACTCCCGTTTGCTGCACCTGATAGCACATTACGAGCTGGGCAATTACAATTTGCTGGAATACCTTATCAAATCTGTTTACCGGTATATGGCCAAGATGGAGAATCTCAGCAAGGTAGAGGAGGAGATGTTTAGTTTTTTACGCAGGGCATTTAAGTTTAATGAGAAAACCATCAAGCCTGAGTTTGAAAAGCTATTAAATAAGCTGAAAAAGTACCAGCATAATCGTTTGGAAGCAAGAGCATTTGCTTACCTGGATGTGATAAGCTGGCTGGAAAGTAAGATATCTGGTATACATGTGGAAGACGTGATCCGCAAAAAATATTTACGGGAACGAATGCAAAAAGTATAAATTGGATTATATTTGTTGCTCATGAAATGTTCTGTTTCAAATATTTCTTTTCGATGGTGGCGTTAGTGCTGCTTATCTTCTGTGCCCTTACAGGCGCTTTGTTTTCTTATCTTTACATCCCTTATTAAATAAATTAAATTAATGCAGGCAACTTATAAAGAGCCCGATGAGTTGGGTTATTATGGCGAATTCGGCGGTGCTTATATACCCGAAATGCTATACCGAAACGTGGAGGAATTGCGTTCTAACTATCTTGATATTATTAATAGCGAGTCGTTTCAGAAAGAATACCGGTTTTTATTAACAGATTATGCAGGGCGTGAAACACCGCTGTATTATGCCTCCCGCTTATCAGGTAAATACAATACCAATATATACCTGAAGCGTGAAGACCTTTGCCACACCGGCGCCCACAAGGTTAACAATACAATTGGCCAGATACTGGTGGCAGAACGGCTCGGTAAAAAAAGAATTATTGCTGAAACCGGTGCCGGCCAGCACGGTGTAGCCACTGCTACGGTTTGTGCATTAAAAGGGTTACAGTGTATTGTGTACATGGGAGAGAAGGATATCGAGCGTCAGGCGCCCAATGTGGCGCGTATGAAAATGCTGGGCGCCACGGTAGTACCGGCAACCAGCGGTAGCAAGACGCTGAAGGACGCCACAAATGAAGCCATTCGTGACTGGATCAACCACCCGCAGGATACTTTTTATATTATTGGCAGCGTGGTGGGGCCACATCCTTACCCTGATATGGTTACGCGTTTTCAAAGCGTGATCAGTAAAGAAATCCGCTCGCAGTTAAAAGAAAAAGTGGGTACTGAGCTGCCCAGGGCTGTAATAGCCTGTGTGGGCGGAGGGAGCAATGCTGCGGGTACTTTTTATCATTTTCTTGACGAGCCTTCAGTAGATATTATTGCCGTAGAAGCGGCAGGCTGCGGCGTTCAGTCGGGTATGAGTGCCGCCACTACTCAATTAGGTAAGCCCGGTATTTTACACGGCAGTAAAAGCTATGTAATGCAAACCGCCGATGGCCAGGTTGTTGAACCTCATAGTATTTCTGCAGGCCTTGATTATCCCGGCATTGGCCCTATTCACGCGAATTTGTTTGTTACCGGACGGGGCAGATTTTTATCGGCAACAGATAAGGAAGCATTGGAAGCTTCTTTTGAACTGGCTAAACTGGAGGGAATTATACCGGCGCTGGAAAGCGCACATGCGCTGGCAGCTTTAAAGCAATTAAAGTTTGAGAAGGATGAAAATATAGTGATCTGTTTGAGCGGAAGAGGGGATAAAGACATGGAAACATACATGAAAGAGTTAAATAAAAAATAAGCTCGATACAATAAAACCAAGTAGTAAACAATGAGCAGACTTAGTGAAGCATTTAAATCGGGGAAGAAGATCCTAAACATATATTGTACAGCTGGCTATCCCAAATTAGATAGTACTTTGCCGGTAATGAAAGCCCTTCAGGACAGCGGTGCAGACATTATTGAGCTGGGAATGCCTTACAGCGATCCTCTTGCAGATGGCGAAACCATTCAAAAAAGCAGTGCTATCGCACTGGCCAACGGAATGACGATGCATGTATTGTTTGAGCAATTAACCGATATGCGCCAGCAGATCAGCATTCCGGTTGTATTAATGGGCTATATGAATCCTGTGTTACAGTATGGGTTTGAACAGTTTTGCGCCGACGCCGCCAAAGCAGGTATTGATGGTTTGATACTACCTGATTTACCTCAGCATGAATTTGAAAAAACGTACAAAGCTATCATTGAAAAATATAATCTCAACTTTGTATTCCTGGTTACACCCGAAACTTCTGAAGAACGTGTTAAAAAACTGGATGACTTAAGCAGTGGCTTTCTTTATGCTGTTTCGTCTTCTTCTACCACCGGCGGAGAGAAAGACTTTAATGAAGTGGAGCTTTATCTCCGGAGGCTTCAAGGCTACGGATTGAAAAATCCTGTATTGGTGGGTTTTGGTATCAAGGATCATAAAACCTTTAATGAGGCTTGTAAATATGCGCAGGGTGCCATTATTGGTTCAGCCTATATTAAAATTATACAACACGCGCAGTCGCCGGAAGCTATTACCCGCAGTTTTGTACAAAGTATTCTTAATTAACAAATAGGTTATACAGGCATCAGATATTTTTGCAACCTGCAACAAATGATGATCATCTGTGTTAAGTTGTGTGGATCGGCACTTTTACACAAGAGGCTCATTTTAATCCGTAAATTTCTTACATGAAGCTATTTATATCAATTTCAATGTTCTTGTTGCCGGTTTTGGCCATGGCCCAGCAACTGACGCTTAGTGGCTCTATCGCCGGTTTGGCTGATAACAGTACCGTGCTGCTTACTGATCTGGAAAACCCGGGCACCCCCCTGGCAGAAACAAAATCGAAGGCTGGCCGATTTACACTTTCCACTAAGCTGGAAGCGCCCTCCCTACTGGGCCTTGGCGTTGGAGATAGTATTAAAACGGCCGTTTTTCTCGGCAATGAAACAGTAAGCGTAACGGGTGCTGTTGCTCAAAAAGTAGATGACTGGACATTTACGGGCTCATCCATACAAAATAGTTTCACCGAATTTCAAAATAGCTTTGTTCCCAAGTTCAGCAAGTTAAGCGGATTGATTCAGCAGTTACAGTCTGGGGACGGCAGCGATGCCGTGAGAACCGGCCTGGATAGCATTACTAACGATATCCAAACATCCATCGATCAGTTTATCACAAAGCATCCAGCGTCGCCGGTAAGCACCCTTGCTATTTTATCAACAATTAATCTAACGGAGGATGTAGCGGTATTGGAAAAGAGATTAAACAGTTTAAAACCTGCTGCTTTAAGTAATGTTTTCGGAGGACAGTTAAAGCAGGCTGTTGTTAATGCTAAATTCAATTCGGTTGGAAGCATCGCTTTAGATTTTTCGCAGGCAGACACAACAGGTAAGCAGGTAACCCTTTCGCAGTTCAAAGGCAAATATGTACTGGTAGATTTTTGGGCCAGCTGGTGCGGGCCCTGCCGGAAAGAGAATCATTTCCTGGTGAAGACATTCAATAAATATAAAGACAAGAACTTTACAGTTTTAGGTGTTTCTTTAGACGAAGAAAAAGACGAATGGTTAAAAGCAATTGCCAAAGACGAGTTGAAATGGACACAGGTAAGCGATTTGAAAGGTTGGGAGAATGAGGTAGCTCAAAAGTATAAGATCACTTCAATTCCGCGTAATTTACTGGTAGGGCCTGATGGAAAGATCATCGCAAAGGATTTACGTGGAGATGACTTGGATGCGAAACTGGAAGAGATTTTAGCTAAATAATAGTCAGTCAACGATAAATCAAAAAGACAGCCCGCAATTTTAAACTGCGGGCTGTCTTTTTATATAGGCTAATCAATCGGTAATCATTAATGCCTCTGGCAAATTACCGATGATGATTAAGCTCTGTCTCTTTTACCATACCACTTTTTCTTATGTTTATTTTCGGTGGGTGCGTGGGATGGTTTTTGAGGCTTCCCGTGATGATTATTGTTCAATCCTTTAAAGCCGTTGTTACCTTCTATAACGCGTTTTTGTCTCGGCGGGCGCTCTGCTTTCTTAGGGATTTCAAATACCTCCATGGGGTAGGGATGATCGGTGATAACCGGAATTTGTTGCCTGGTTAATTTTTCAATATCTTTTAAAAATGCTTTTTCTTCAAAATCGCTGAACGATATGGCCTGTCCGTCTTTCCCCGCTCTTCCCGTGCGGCCGATGCGGTGTACATAGGTCTCCGATACATTAGGCAGATCATAGTTAATGACCAGCTCCATTCCTTCTACGTCAATACCGCGGGCTGCAATATCAGTAGCTACTAAAACCCGGATCTCCCTATTCTTAAAATTGCCTAAAGCACGCTGGCGGTTATTCTGGCTTTTATTGCCATGAATAGCATCTGATTTAATGCCATGCTTACTAACATGGCGCACTATCCGGTCGCAGCCATGTTTGGTGCGGCTGAATACCAGTACTGTTTCGGCAGTTGAATTATTGAGTACATCTACCAACAGCGCATTTTTATTGCCTCTGTCAACGAAATATACCGACTGGGCTATTTTTTCCACAGTAGACGATACCGGTGTTACTTCTACCTTCGCCGGGTTTCTTAAAATAGCGTTAGCCAGTTTTAATATTTCGGGCGCCATTGTAGCTGAGAAAAACAAATTCTGCCGGTTCGGAGGTAACAGTTTCAGTATTTTGTTTACATCGTGAACAAACCCCATATCAAGCATGCGGTCTGCTTCGTCCAAAACGAAAAAATCTATATGATCCAGCTTTATAAATCCCTGGCTGATCAAGTCAAGCAAACGACCGGGTGTAGCAACCAGTATATCCACGCCTGCTGCAAGCGTAGTGGTTTGTTTATTTTGGTTTACACCTCCAAAAATAACAGCGTTTTTTAAATGCAGGTGGCGCCCATATGCATCCAGGCTATCACCTATCTGGATGGCCAGTTCGCGGGTGGGTGTAAGAATCAGCGACTTGATGTACCGTTTGCCTCTATCCTGTTGTCTTTTGGAAAGTATTTGTAGAATGGGAACAGAAAATGCTGCGGTTTTACCCGTGCCGGTTTGGGCACAGCCTAGTACATCTCTACCTTCGAGTAAGAGGGGGATGGCCTGTGTTTGAATGGGAGTTGCATTTGTATAGCCTTCTTCTTCTATTGCTTTTAATATAGGGGCAATAATACCTAGTTCGTTAAAATTCATCGTATTTAGTTACCTGATCAGGTGTAAGTTGTTCGGGTTGGATGCGGGTGATATAATTTAGATATGGATATAAAATCGTGCAAAGATACGATCTTCCGCGCTTATAAGTGTAAAGAGCCTGCAATGAGATGTAACACAACGTATTTCGGGGAGATGGCAGATTAATCCACGCCCGGTTCAACCATGGCCTGGAAAAATCTAACCGGTAATGTTTTTTACAATTTCCCGTATTCAAACACAATATTGCAGAATATTTTTACACCGTTTTGCAGCAGGGCATCCGAAACAATAAAATCTGGTGTGTGATGAGGTGGTGCTTTGGCCGGATCGTTCCCTTTGGGCATGCCTCCATAATACAAAAAGACTGCCGGAGCTTTTGTTCCGTAGTAAGCGAAGTCTTCTGCACCTGTTACCCATTTGGTTTCCTGTACATTTTCTTTTCCCACCGCTTTTTCCAGAACGGGTACAATCTTACGGGTTAGATCAATATCGTTGTAGGTGACCGGTGTATTTTTGTTGATACTTACTTCTACGGTAGCATTATTAGCAGCGGCCACATTTTCAGCAATATGCTTTAAACGCCTGTGAATATCTTCCTGCATGGCTGTATCAAATGTCCGTATCGTACCGGCCATTTCCAGTTCTTCCGGGATAATATTATTGCGCACTCCTGAATTGATCTTACCCACGGTTAGCACTACCGGGGCTTTGGTAAGATCCTGCTGCCGGCTTACGATTTGTTGAAGACTGTTAATGACCTGTGCCCCCGTGGCTATCGGGTCTACGCTTAACCAGGGTTGTGCTCCATGGCTTTGCTTGCCTTTTACTTTTATCGTAAACCAATCGCTGGCTGCCATAAAAGGACCGGGTTTATAGAACACTTTTCCTTCTTCTATCCAGCTTTCAATATGAAGGCCAAACACCGCATCTACTTTCGGATTGTCCATCACTCCTTCTTTCACCATTAGCTCAGCGCCGCCTTCCTCACCGGGGGGAGCCCCTTCTTCTGCAGGCTGAAAAATAAACTTAACAGTTCCGGGTATATCTTTCTGCATAGCGGCCAAAACTTCAGCGGTACCCATTAATATTGCTACATGAGCATCGTGCCCGCAGGCATGCATTACCGGCACTTCTTTTCCCAGGTACTCACCTTTCGCGGTTGATTTATAAGCAAGCTCATTTCTTTCCAGAACGGGCAGGGCGTCCATATCGGCTCTTAATGCAATGACGGGGCCGGGTTTGCCACCTTTTAAAATGCCTACTACTCCTGTTTTCGCAAGCGTATCCGCCTGTATGCCAAGTTTTTTCAGATGTTGTAACACATATTGCTGTGTTTTAAACTCCCGGTTGCTCAGCTCAGGGTTTTGATGAATATGCCTCCGCCATTCTACCAGCCTGGGCTGTACCGCCTGCGCTTTACCAGCGATAATTTGTGTATGATGCTGTGCTATTGCTGCCGTCACAAAAAACAATAGGGCAACGGAAAATATGATTTTTCTCATTGCCCTAAGTTAATTTAAAATTGTTGCTTTATTGCACTGTTTCCAGCCCCCAGCTATTTCCTTTGTCTATAGCCGGTACACCTTCTATCAGCCATTTGGCAGGTTTGGCGCCTTTCAGCAGCCAATCAAAAAACTGTTGTTCCCGTATCTGGATATCTTTCCGGTTTTTTCTTTGTATCAGGTTGTGCTCTTCTCCGTTGTAGTTCAGCATCCATACCTGCTTTCCTAAACGCCGCATGCCGGTAAATAATTCAATACCCTGGTACCAGGGCACTGCACCGTCGTTGTCGTTGGCCATGATCACCAGGGGCGTATTCACTTTAGGCAGGTGAAACAGCGGAGAGTTTTCAATGTACAATTCGGGCTTTTCCCAAAGCGTAGCGCCGATACGGCTTTGTGTTTTTTCATATTGAAATTGCCTGTTTAAACCGGTTTGCCACCGTATACCACCATAAGCGCTGGTCATATTGGCTACGGGTGCGCCAGACCAGGCTGCTGCAAACATATCCGTCATGGTTACTAACTGGGCCACCTGTATACCGCCCCAGCTCTGGCCCTGTATACCCATATGCCTGCTATCTACCCAGCTGTTCTTCGCTAAAGCCTGCGCACCGCTCACAATATAATCATAGGCGCTTTTAGCCGGATAGCCAATTGTGTAAGAAATATCAGGCGTCATTACTATATATCCACGGCTTACAAAGAAAGATATGTTTAAGCGACTGGGGGTTGGAGCAGGCGGTACATACTTGTACAGATTGTCGGATAGCTTTTCATAAAAGTATAATATGACCGGATATTTTTTTGTGCTGTCGAAGTCTTCTGGTTTATAAATAATGCCTGTAGCTGGTTTGCCGGAGAAGGTGCTCCACTGATATAATGCTGCAGTACCCCAGTTATAATTACTTTGCTGCTGGTTAATGGCTGATAACCTGGTTTCATTACCGGCCTGCACGAAGTATAAGTCGGGCGACAGTGTATAGCTTTCTTTGGTATAAGTATAAACAGGGGCCTTCCTGGCCTTATTTACCTGGCTTATATACAGGGGCTGTACAGGTTGTAAGGCTGCCGTCAGCTTGTTATTTTCAAGAAATGCCAGACCGCTTTGCTTGCTGGTATTATCAAAAACGCTCAATACACTTTTATCAGCTGCTTTTATAAAATCTTCTTCTTCATCAGTTTGAATATACCGGTAGGTGATTTTATTTTTCCTGCCATTAACCGTCAGGTTTACAGGGGAGGTTCTGCCGGTGGGATCTACGGCCCATATATCGTAGCGATCGTAAATGAGTACCCTGGCGTCTCCATCCTGCCAGCCCATCACACCATAAGGCGAAGGTGCATCCGGCACGTCATTTTCTTCATCGTATAAAGGAACTTTTATACCAGCAGTGATATTGGTTGTTGTATTACCGTCGAACGTGTGAAAGTGACGTGTTGCATTATCATACCAGAGAACGTATTTGCCGGACGGAGATATCCATGAAGGCCTGATATCGCCGTCAAGATTGAGAATGGCTGGTATGTATTTGTTGTTGGCTACATCCACTTTGTATACATCTTTCTTTGTGTTGCCTGCCCACTGTGAGGCAATACGTCTGCCAGTATCAGTAATGGCTACATAATATCTTGCATCGGCAAGCGTACCTTCATATACTGCCGGAAGATGGTTGCTGCCCACCGGCATCATTCGCCCTTGCTTAAAGTCGTATACCGCAGTATAACTTCTTTCACGTTCTTTTTTCTGATTCTGCAACTGGTAGGGCTGCAGGTAGTCGTCCTTATAATTCCAGATGTCGACATTTACTTTATCAATATCTACCAGGCTGGTATCCTTCGGAGGGCGCGCCGGGCCAGTCGCGAACTCAAGCCTTTCACCTGACCGGCTAAAACTAATTTTACCATACTCACTGATACGTTCACCGCTGCGGAAATTCGGCGTCAGCGTATCTACCAGGATGCGCGCGCTATCCATGCCCTGTTTAAAATGCCACAACGTATAGTATTTAGTAAGTTCTTTGGCTTTTGCACCTCTTTGCGCTACAAATGCAGCCTGGCTGCCGTCGTCTGAGAGTGCAAGGCTTTTAAAATCATTACCACCCCTTAATAGCGTGTCTGTTTTTTTTGTTAACAAGTGATAGAGAATGATGCGCGATGTTTTAGCCGTATCTTTCAGGTTAAGGGTTTGTTCCAGCAATAATTCCGTTCCTTTTTTGTTGAAGACATACTCACTTACATTTTTAAATGCTAAAGAGGTTCCGGTAACGGTGTTGAAAAGGAGCAGCTTATTGTTCCTGCCATGATCTGTTATGCTATCTCTTCCTTCGCCTTTTGCAGGTGTGATCGTGCCGATTATATATTGCAGCGAATCAATTACCTGTTTGAGGCTGTCCTTTGTTTTATCTGATTGATATTTTGGCCTGCTAACAGGTTCGTTTTTAAAAAGAGCTGCTACCCAGATATTGGGATCTTTTGGGGTTTTAAGAGATATCAGATCCGGGTATTTTTCAATTTTGCCTGTAGCTAATGCCATTAACGCAAAGGTGTCGCGTGGCATTTCATCAGCTTTTTTTTTCTTAATCTTTGCCTGGCGGGTATCTTTAAAAAGGGGTTTTATTTTAAACACCAGTGTTGCGTTATCGCCGGTGAATACTGGTTCGTATCCTCTTGGGATGACTGTTTTATTGTTTTTGCTGGCAGTTGACTGAACCACCAGTTCGTCATCACCCTCCTGAGCAGTAATGTTGTAGGCGATCCACTGACCATTGTCACTTATTACTGTTTTGCCAATCGACTGCCAGCTGTCGTAAACAGAATGGTCAAGCGGTTTCTTTTGCGCAATACCTGTAGCAGCTCCCGCCAGCGTAAAGAGCAGGAAGATCCATTTCTTCATTAGCTTTATTTTGAACTAAAGTATCATTATTTTTTGAAGTAGTAAAGTCGCCGGTGTTTAAAAAGGAGTGTCTGTAAAGTTTTACTATTTAAAAGAGTAAACCAGATAGCCGTAATAAAAAAAGAAGGCTTTTAAAAAACCTTCTTTTCATTTAAGTGCTGTTCTCTAACCATGTACATAATTTTATTTCCACCCGCCTCCTAATGAACGGTAGAGGTCTACCGCGGCGCTGAGCTGCAAGCGATGAATATTAGCCAGGTTTAGCTCTGCCTGTAATACATTGGCCTGTGCCGATAAAACCTCCAGGTAGTTGGCCATGCCGCTTTTGAACAGCAGGCGTGCATTTTTAATAGCATGCTTCAGCGTATCAGATTGGGCAACTGCAATGTTTTTCTGCGCTTTTAGTTTTTCTGTTGTAATAAGTGCGTCAGATACTTCGCCCATCGCTCCTAAAACTGCCTGCCTGAATTCGAGAACAGATTGCTCTCTTTGAATCTTAGCTATTTCAAGTTGGGTTTTTAACTGGCGTTGCTGGAATACGGGCTGTGTAACGCTGCCAAGAACGGTACCGAACAGGGATGCCGGTATATTAAACCAGTTATTGGACAAATAAGAGCTTAAGCCGCCCTGTGCGGTAATGGATAGGGTAGGGTACATGTTAGCCTGTGCTATACCTGCTTTGGCATTAGCGGCTATGAGCTCCATTTCCCTTGCGCGTACATCGGGCCGCCGGCTCAGGATGGCTGAAGGAATACCGGGAGCCAGCCATTGGGGTATGTTGCATTGAAAAAGCCCTTTGCTTCGGTCGATAGGAGCTGGCAGGCTTCCTGTTAAAATGCTTAACGCATTCTCCTGTATGGCTATGTTCTGCTCCAGTTGTGGAATAAGCAGCTCAGTGAGTTGCTTCTGTGCTTCTACCTGCTGCACTGCCAATGTTGTCACATCCCCTGCATTACGTTGCAGCCTCGTAAAATAAAGCGTACTATCGGTCAGTAGCAGGTTTCTTTTTGCTATGTCCAATTGTTCATCCAGCATCAGGAGGTTGTAGTATCCCTGTGCAATATTAGCAACCACCTGGGTTTGTACCGCTTTTGAGGCTTCGTAAGTTTGCAGGTAATTGGCCATAGTAGTTTCCTGTTGGCGACGGATCTTGCCCCATATGTCGGCTTCCCAGGAAAGATTAAAAGCTGCATTAAAATCCTCCACATGCTGCTGGCCGATAAAACTACCAATACTCAGGCCGTTCAAACTGTTGTTGGACGGGTTGGTAGTTTGAGCTGTAACACCGAAGCCCACCTGAGGTAACTGAAGTAACTTAGCCTGCTTTAAAGTTTGAACAGATGCTGCAACGCGTTTTAGAGCGATCTGTAAATCATAGTTATAGCTGATACCTTTACTAATAAGCGATTGCAGCGTTGGATCTGTAAAAAACTCTTTCCATTCTACATCAGCAATGCTGCTGGTGTCGGCTGTAGCCACCGCGCGGAATTCCTGCGGAAGCGTGAGGTTGGGACGCTTATAATTTTGTCCCACCTTACAGGACGATGCCATGGCGAGAAGCATTAACAGCGGCAACAAATAATATAGCGTGCTTTTGTTTTTCATTTCTAAAAAATTCATTTATTATCCATTTAATAGTTTGCAGTAATGTCTTTTCCCGTTTTTTGTATAAGATGAGCCATTGCTGCGGATCAATACGGTAGTTTGCCTTTAGAGTGAGGGCTCGGTATCTCCGGGTAAGTTTTCCTGTAAGAGCCGTATAAACCGGAAGAACTATTCCAGTTCCCAGTTTTCTTCTTCGGCTTTTTTTGATACGATTTTTTCCTGGAGGTACTGGAAAATAATATACAATACAGGAATGATGAATACACCCAGTAACACTCCGGTGAGCATACCGCCTACTGTGCTATAACCAATAGAGTGATTGCCAATGGCTGAAGCACCTTTTGCAAACATCAGCGGTAACATACCCACAATAAACGCAAAGGAAGTCATCAGTATGGGCCGTAGCCGCAACCTCGATGCTTCCAGCGCAGAGGCTACGAGGCTCATCCCCCTCTTCCGCCGTTGTACCGCATACTCTACAATAAGAATCGCATTTTTAGCTAATAACCCAATCAGCATTATAAGTCCTATCTGCACATAAATGTTGTTTTCAAGCCCTGCAAACCCAATGAACATAAACACGCCCAGTATACCCGTAGGAACGGTAAGAATCACTGCCAGGGGTAATACATAACTTTCGTATTGTGCAGCCAATAAGAAGTAAACGAAGATGATACTGAGCAGGAATATATATATTTGTTGGCTACCAGCGCTTCTTTCCTCGCGGGTAATACCTGTCCACTCATACGAGTAGCCTCTTGGCAAGGCTGTCTTTGCGGTCTCTTCAATGGCGCGGATGGCATCACCCGTACTAAAGCCGGGCTTGGGCACTCCGTTAATAGTAACGGCATTAAACAGGTTGTTACGGGTTACTGTTTCCGGGCCAAATACCCGTTTGAGCGTAACGAGGGTTTTAACGGGTACCATTTCACCCAGGTTGTTTTTTACAAAGATGCCATCAAGTGACGCCACGTCTTTCCGGTAGGGGATATCGGCCTGCGCCATTACCCGGTAATATTTACCAAAGCGGTTAAAGTCTGATACAAAGCTGCTACCGAAGTATATCTGCATGGTTTGCATGAGTTCGCTTACCGACACGCCCAATTGTTTTGCCTTTATAAAATCGGTCTCAATAGTGTATTGCGGGTTGCCCGCCGCGAAAGTGGTGAAAGCATATGCTATTTCTTTACGTTGCATTAAGGCGCCGATAAACGCACCAGCCGTATTGCCTAACTTATCCAGCGGTCCGTTAGTGCGGTCCTGCAGCATAAATTCAAAACCACTTACATTACCAAAACCCTGCACTGTTGGGAAATTAAAGAAGAAGGTATTGGCATCTTTTACTGAAGTTACCTTGCCTGTTAATGCTGCTGCAATCTCATCAGGGTTTTTTAACTCTCCACGCTCGTTCACATCTTTTAGCCGTATAAAACCAGCTGCGTAAGGAGAGGCGCTGGCATTGCTGATGAAGTTCAGGCCATCTGCAACCCAAAGATTGTTAACAGAGGGTTCTTTTTTGATGATCTGATCAATGGCTTCTGTGGCTTTATGCGTACGGTGCAAAGAACTTCCCGGAGGTGTATTTACTGCATATAGTACAAAGCCCTGGTCTTCGGTTGGTATAAACCCGGTGGGCGTTGTTTTGATGAGCCAGTAGCTGGTGCCCGAAATAAGTACAAGCGCTCCGATTGCCACCCATTTTTGGCGGATCAGGAACTTCAGGCTGGTGATATAACGGTTGGTTAAAGAACGAAAACCGGCATTAAACGCCATGAAAAACCGCGCCAGGAAACCTTTCTTTTCATGTGGGTGACCTTTTTCGCCCGGGTGGTGCGGGTTTTTGAGAAACAATGCACAAAGTGCAGGGCTTAATGTTAATGCGTTTACCGCGGAGATAAGAATGGCAATGGCCAGGGTGAAGGCAAATTGCCTGTAAAAGACACCAGCGGGACCCTGCATAAACCCAACGGGAACGAACACAGCTGCCATTACTAACGTGATCGAAATAATAGCGCCCGAAATCTCGCTCATAGATTGTATGGTAGCTTTACGCACGGGCATATCTTTATGCTCCATTTTTGCATGCACTGCTTCCACTACCACAATTGCATCGTCTACCACGATACCAATAGCCAGTACCAGCGCAAACAATGTAAGCAGGTTGATGGTAAATCCAAATAGCTGCAGGAAAAAGAAAGTACCAATAATGGCTACCGGCACTGCAATGGCCGGGATCAGCGTGGAGCGGAAGTCTTGCAGGAAAATAAATACTACAATAAAAACCAATATGAACGCAATAACAAGCGTTTCGCGCACCTGGAATATCGACGCATCTAAAAACTCTTTGGAGTTGTACATGGTAACAGGTTTGATACCTTTGGGCATTGTTGTATACAATTCCTCTAATTGCTTTTCTACCTCCGTAAGTATTTCGTTGGCATTGGAACCTGCTGTTTGTAAGATGGCAAATCCTGCAACAGGTTTCCCGTTTAAACGATTATTGGCGTTATAGGTAAATGCGCCAAACTCCACGCGGGCGAGGTCTTTCAGTTTTAGCACAGAACCATTGGCGTTGGCCTTTATCACAATGTTTTCATAATCCTCGTGCCGGTTTAACTTGCCTTTGTACTTTAATACATATTCAAATATTTCCTGGCTGTTCTGACCCAATCGTCCAGGGGCTGCTTCAAGACTTTGATCCCGGATGGCGCTCAATACATCCTGTGGCGAAAGATTATTGGCAGCAAGACGGTCGGGTTTCAGCCAGATCCGCATGGAGTAATCTTTGGCGCCAAATACCTGTGCCTGCGCTACCCCGGGAATCCGTTGTATCTGGGGAATTACATTGATCTTGAGAAAGTTTTCCAGGAACAGTTCATCATACTGGGCGCTGTCCTCACTATAGAGACCGGTAAACATGATAAAGCTGTTTTGTACTTTCTGGGTCGAAATACCAGACTGCACTACTTCCTGCGGGATCTGGTTCACCGCTTTGGATACACGGTTTTGTACATTCACTGACGCGATATCCGGATCTGTTCCCTGTTTGAAAAAAACGGTAAGGGTCATAGTGCCATCGTTGCTGGAGTTGGAGGTCATGTAGGTCATATTTTCCACACCATTGATGGCCTCCTCCAGGGGCGTTGCTACGGAGCGGGCTACCACTTCTCCATTAGCACCGGGATAAGTTGCTGTTACCTGTACGCTTGGCGGTGCAATATCCGGGAATAGCGTAACGGGAAGCGCGAACAGGGATAGTATACCCAGCAAAAGCAGGATAATAGAGATTACCGTTGATAATACGGGGCGTTGTATAAATTTTTTTAGCATGATATTTAGTTATAAGAATGCTTGCGTAAGTGATGGGATATAGATTCCCTGAAGCGGCAGAAACTGCTGCTTTCCTACTGCTTTTTACGGCGGTATGGGTTACAAAAAGATGTACCCGGTTATATCGGATTCACCTTCATAAGACTGTCTGCTGAAACGAACTGCGGCTGTATCTGGATGCCATCCTTCAGATTGCCGGTACCCGAAAGCACGATCTTCTCACCGGGCGAAAGCCCTTTGTTTACAAAATAATAGTAAGAGGTTTTGCCCGAAAGTGTAATAGGCTTACTGGCTACCTTGCCGTCGTTACCCACAGTAAATACAAAAACTTTATCCTGTATCTCAAATGTAGCTTCCTGCGGCACCACCAATACCTGGTTAAAGAGTTGCGGCAGGCGGATTTTACCTGTATTCCCGCTTCTTAATATTTTTTGGGGGTTGGGAAAAGCCGCGCGGAAATTGATAGCGCCAATAGTTTTATCAAATTGGCCCTGTACCAGCTCTATCTTTCCCTGTTGCGGATAAACAGTGTTATCAGCCAGCAATAGCTCAACAGAGGGTACATTTTTAAGCTTTTGCTCAATGGTTTCGCCGGGATATTTATTTTTAAAAGCAATAAAGTCAGGTTCGCTCATAGAGAAGTAGGCATACATCGTATTTACTTCGCTGAGCACCGTAAGTGGCTGTGCTTCACCGCGTCCTACCAGGCTCCCGGTTTTGAAGGGAATGCTGCCGATATAACCGCTAACAGGCGCTTTAATTAATGTATAGCCTACATTGATCTGTGCATTGCCCACCATAGCCCGGGCTTGTGCCAGCGCGGCGGTAGCCGCATTGTAGTTGGCTTTGGCAGTTTTGAGCTGTACATCGGAAATAACAGCATTGTCTACCAATGGCTGAAGACGGTCCAGGTCTACCTGTGCTTTTTGTACATTGGCTTGTGCTGCCAGTACATTAGCTCTTGCATTGTTTAGCGTTTCATTGTATAGCTGGGCATTAATTTTAAATAACGGCTGCCCGGCAGTTACGTAAGCGCCTTCATCTACATATATCTTTTCGAGATATCCATCTACCTGGGGCCGTACTTCCACGTTTACTTTGCCCTCCAGGGAAGCAGAAAATTCCTGGTAAACAGTTACGGGAGATACAGGAACACCCATTACGGGTAGTGCAGGCGGCTGGTTTTGAGGACCAGGGCTGGCCGATCCGCTAACGCAGCTTTGAAGTGATATTGAAAGCGCAATAAATGCTGGTAGCAGCATATGCATGTAGGAGGTATGGTTTCTTGTTTTCATTTGTAGATTTGATTTTTTGAGTCAAAGAAGTATAAGTCCGGCCGGTAATATACCAGCGGAGCAACGCCCGGTCTGCTGCAGGTTACGGCGATCCCGTTAAGGCAATCCGATGCCTTTGTACAGTTTAATAAACTGCAACCCCGCCATCATTTCGTGCGGAAATGTGATTAAGAAATTGTTATTGTTTTTTTCGGAACTTAAAGGTTTTCTATTATGTTTACCACCATCTGATCAAGTACCGATACGTTCATTGTTTGAGGAACGTCGGCGCTTCTTGCAATCATGATAGATGTAAAACCATGTATTGCTGACCAGAAGGCGTGTGTTTTATAACATGCTGATTCGATATTGGTTTTCTTTTCAACAATTATTTTTTTAATGATCTCGTAAATAATTTCCTGCAGGGCTCCAAATTCTGTTTTCATTTTGCCTTCTCCGCAACAGGGCATGCCTACACCAAACATCAGTTTAAAATAGCTTCCGTTTTTAAGTGCAAATTTCCAATAACAGTCCACTAATGCCTTCAACTCCTCTTGCGGCGATTTTTGTTTGGAAACCGCCCTGTGAATGTTTGCCAGCAGCAGTTTAAAGCCATCCTGTGAAATTTCAAAAAGAATAGCTTCTTTGTTCGCAAAATGATCGTAGATCACAGGAGCGCTGTATTCAATAGCGTCCGCAATCTTGCGGATGGACAAGGACTCCCAACCTTCATTCTTTACTAAATGAAGTGCGGCGTCGATGATCTTTTTGCGGATCATTTCCCTGTCTCTCAGTTTGCGTTCAGATACACTCATAAAAGAAATGTTTTCCTAACAGTGTTAGCAAAGTTAACGGTGTTATTTGTTATGTTCCAACTTTTTTTTCCGGCGGGAGGGAAAAAAAGTGAATAGAAAGGAAGAAACCGAAAAATAATGATCACAAATAGAAGAAATTAGAGCTGTGCAGCACCCGATCGCAGCATAAAAAAACAACACTTAATAATGGGTGTATTAAGTGTTGTTTTATGATTGTAATAGTATAAAAGTAAAATATCCGCTTTAGCTAACGCCGGCAACTTCCACTGTTTTATCAATTTTCTGTACCAGTCCTTGCAATACTTTACCCGGTCCTGCTTCTGTAAATTTTGAAGCACCGTTGGCAATCATTTCCTGAACGGTTTGTGTCCATCTCACTGCTCCGGTTAGTTGTGCGATCAGATTTTCTTTGATCTCATCTTTATCTCTTACCGGTTTAGCCACTACATTTTGATAAACCGGGCAAACAGGATTGTGAAACGTAATTTTTTCGATAGCGTCCTGCAGTTCTTTCCTGGCGGGCTCCATAAGAGGCGAATGGAAGGCGCCTCCAACCGGTAATATTAAGGCTCTCTTAGCGCCTGCTGCTTTCATTTTTTCGCAGGCTGCTTCCACCCCTTTAAGACTGCCGCTGATAACCAGCTGCCCCGGGCAGTTATAATTTGCAGGTACTACAATCTCTCTGGTTTCGGCCTGTGTTTCCGCGCAAATCTGTTCTACTTTTTCATCAGGCAGATTGATAATGGCCGCCATAGTAGATGGTTGGAGTTCGCAGGCTTTCTGCATAGCGCCGGCGCGGATGGCCACAAGTTGTAAAGCATCCTCAAAGCTTAAGGTGCCGTTGGCCACTAATGAAGAGAACTCGCCCAGCGAGTGCCCGGCCACCATATCAGGTTTGGCTTCTTCTATGGTTCTGTATGCAATGATCGAATGCAGGAAAACAGCGGGCTGCGTTACACGCGTTTGCTTCAGGTCCTCGTCTGTTCCTCCAAACATAATATCTGAAATGCGAAAGCCTAATACTTCGTTAGCCTGCTCAAATAATTTCTTTGCAAATATGCTTAGTTCGTAATGGTTTTTTCCCATGCCCACAAATTGAGAACCCTGGCCCGGGAATATAATAGCATGTTTCATCTTTAAATTGTTTCTTTATTTTCGAGTGCACTAAAATACGACAAGCCTGCTATTTTAGTTAGTTTGTTAATGCAGATCGGCAGTGATGAGTTTTAAAAATTCGCTTCGCGTAGGGTTTTTTTGAAACTCTCCGTCAAAAGCTGATGTGGTAGTTACTGAATTTTGTTTTTGAACGCCCCGCATCATCATACATAAATGTTTGGCTTCAATGACCACGGCCACTCCCAGCGGGTTAAGGGTTTCCTTAATCGCGTTCATTATTTGAACCGTCAGCCGTTCCTGCACCTGCAGTCGGCGACTGAATACGTCTACCACGCGGGCAATTTTGCTGAGTCCCGTGATCCAGCCATTGGGAATATACGCTACATGCGCCTTTCCAAAGAACGGGAGCACGTGGTGTTCACACATGCTGTATAGTTCAATATCTTTTACCACAATCATCTCACTTATGTCTTCGTGGAATTTTGCTGAATTAATAATGGCATGAGCATCCAGCTGATATCCCTGGGTGAGATATTGCATTGCTTTAGCCTGGCGCTCCGGTGTTTTCAATAACCCTTCCCGTTCATGATCTTCGCCCAGAAGCTGTAAAACTTCTTTATAATTTTTGATAAGGCCCTCCGTAGTAGCTTCATCGTATGTCTCAATCTTTTTGTAGGACATTTGTATTAGTTAAGTAGGTCAATATATATTAAAATTATCCATTTGCAGGATAATCTACAAAATTTCTGGGCGTTTCATACAGGCGAACCTGCAAATCTAAAGAACTTCCGATATGCGGCCTTAAAAGATTATAAATAACAATGGCAATGTTCTCAGCAGTAGGGTTGAGGTCTTTAAACTCTGCCGTATCAAGATTCAGGTTTTTGTGATCGAACTTTAATAAAACTTCTTTTTTAATAATGTCACTCAGCTCTTTCATATCCATTACAAACCCGGTTTTAGGGTCGGGATTTCCCGTTACCTTAACCACCAGGTCATAATTGTGGCCATGGTAATTGGGGTAGGCGCATTTGCCAAAGACTGCAGCATTTGTTGATTCGTCCCAATCAGCATTGTAGAGCCTGTGGGCTGCATTGAAATGTTCCTGCCTGTATACGGATACTTTCATGGTAATGAGTGATGAATAGTGGGTGATGAGTAATAATTCTTACCGGAGATCTTTGGCGTAACTATTCTCCAAAATACTCCACATAAATACGCGGAGTTTCGTACAATTTAATGCAATGCAAATGTATATTGTCAGGAATATGGGGTTCCAGCTGCTTCCAGATTTCAATAGCCAGGTTTTCTGTGCTGCACATTTTACCTCTCATAAAGTCCACGTCCTCATTCAGGTTTTTATGGTCCAGTTTTTCTGTTACATGTTCCCTGATGATCGTACTCAATTTTTTTACGTCGAAAACAAATCCCGTGTCATAATTGGGCTTCGCTTTAACGGTAACCAAAAGATCGTAATTATGTCCGTGCCAATTGGGGTTCGCACATTTGCCAAACACCTCTTCATTTTTTGCTTCGTCCCAGGCCGGGTTGTAAAGGCGGTGGGCCGCGTTAAAATGCTCCTGTCTCGTAAGATATACCATCCGGCAAAGGTAATATTTAGATAGAATAACGACATTTGTCCTAATATTTTTTTATGAAGCTTTTGGTTTTATCAGCTACTAAGCTGGAAATAAGTCCGTCTTTGCCCATTCTAAAGAAATGGCGCATACCGGTTGTAATTACCGGTGTTGGCGCCCCCCAGTCGGTTTATTCAATTACCAGGGCCTTTCAGCAATACCAGCCGCAAGTGGCAATACAAGCCGGCATAGGAGGATGTTTCGATAAAAATATAAGCCTGGGCAAGGTTGTAACTGTTTCGCAGGAACTGTTTGGAGATATAGGTGTGCTTGAGCAGGGTAAATGGCGATCGGTATTTGATATGGGCTTTGCAAAGCCCGATCAAAAGCCTTTTAAGAATGGCGTTTTAAAAAACCCGTATAAAAAAATGCTCACCAGGGCGGGATTGGATAGCGTGGCGGGTGTAACCATCAACGAAATATCTACGAACAAAGCAAGAATTAGTTTGTTAAAAGCCCGGGGAGCTGTTGTTGAATCGATGGAGGGCGCTGCATTGCATTATGTAGCATTGATGGAAAAAATACCTTTCCTGCAAATCAGAGGTATATCTAATTACGTGGGAGAGCGGGATAAAAGAAAATGGAATATTAAAGATGCCATTGATAATTTAAACAACGAGCTGGTTCGAATAGTGGAGCAAATGGCAGGCGATTTTGGCGGGTAATACGATGGTGCCACATTTTAAATTTATATTTTAATTCGATATGGTTTTGACAATTGGTTTTTCTCCATGCCCCAACGATACATTTATTTTTGATGCCCTTGTAAACGGGGGCATTGACACGGGCGATATACAATTTGAACCGGTGCTGGAAGACGTGGAAACCCTTAACCGCTGGGCACTGGAAGGTAAGCTGGATATTACTAAGCTTAGCTTTCCTGCTTACTTTAAGACTTCAGACACTTACCGCTTATTAAACGCCGGAAGCGCCCTGGGAAAAGGGGTAGGGCCTTTACTGGTTGCTCATGCCGATCAAAGCTTTTCGAACGATGAGATCAGTAATGCTTCAATCGTTCTGCCGGGCGTTAACACCACTGCCAACCTGCTTTTTAGCTTTGCTTTTCCCGGCGCCGCCCATAAAGAGTTCAGGGTTTTCCATGAAATTGAAGATGCGGTAGTAAATAAGGAGGCCGATTTGGGTGTGATCATCCATGAAAACAGGTTTACTTATCAGCAGAAAGGATTGCACAAAGTAGTAGACCTGGGACAGCATTGGGAGGAAAAGATGGGCGTACCTATTCCTTTAGGAGGAATTGTTATAAGAAAGACGCTGGGCAATGAGGTATATGAAAGGGTAAACGCTTTAATCAATCAAAGCCTTCAACAGTCATTTAAAAGTTACCCGGTAGTTTCCGGCTATGTGAAAGAACATGCACAGGCTATGAGCGAGGATGTAATGCGCCAGCATATAGAGCTCTATGTAAATAATTACAGCCTCGATCTGGGTGCAGATGGGAAAAAGGCTATTGAAGTGCTACAAACCGTATTTGAAAAAAACAACAAGCAGTAAACTGCCGTTTACTTTTTTAAAGCCTTTGAATATGCTTCCAGGCAGCGTTTCCGTGCAAAATCGTGTTCCACGATCGGGGCAGGATAACGGGTCTCTTCAAACTCAGGCACCCACTTCCTGATATATTTAAAATCGGCGTCAAACTTTTTTGTTTGAATGTACGGGTTAAATACCCTGAAATAGGGTGCCGCATCGCAACCGCTGCCCGCTGCCCATTGCCAGCCACCGTTGTTGGAGGCCAGGTCATAATCGAGTAGTTTTTTTGCGAAGTATGCCTCGCCCCAACGCCAGTCAATTAGCAGGTGCTTGGTTAAAAAAGAAGCCGTAATCATACGTACGCGGTTATGCATAAAGCCTGTTTCATTCAGTTCGCGCATACCCGCATCAACAATGGGGTATCCTGTTTGTCCGTTACACCAGGCTTCAAATTCCTTTTCATTATTTCTCCACTCTATGTTGTCGTACTCTTTCTTAAAAGAGGTATCGACTATATCCGGGAAATGGAACAGGATCATTTGGTAAAACTCGCGCCAGATGAGCTCCTTCAGGTAAGTATGATTGAGTTTACCGGCCCTGGTTGCCAGCTTGCGAATGCTGATGGTGCCAAACCTTAAATGTACGCTGATTCTCGAAGTGCCTTTAATGCCAGGAATATCACGGGTTTTATCATAGTCTTTTATAAGACCTGTTTCCGGATCCGGTGGCGGAAAAGATGTATGGGTATTTTTAAACCCCATTTTTTGCAGTGTTGGGAATGTTATTTTTCGCTGCCTGTGGAAGTTAGCAGAGTATTTTTCAGTAGGGTAGGATTTAAGGAAAAACGGTGTTACAAGAGATAGCCACTTATTGGAATAAGGTGTGTAAACTGTATAAGGCTTACCATCGTTTTTCAGCACTTCATTTTTTTCAAATATTACCTGGTCTTTAAAACCTTTTACGGCAATCTTTTTTTGTTTAAAATAACTGTAAATGGCGTTGTCGCGTTGCCTGGCATAAGGCTCATAATCATGGTTGAGGAAAATACTCTGAATATCGTAATCTTTTTCCAGGTCTTTAAAAACGGTTTCCGGCCTGCCGTAACGTACATCGAGCGTTGCGTCCAGCTTTACAAGCTGCTCCTGTATCCGCTCCAGCGCTTCGTAAATGAAGGTAATACGCTGATCTGTTTTGTCGTCCAGTTCACCCAGGATGTCAGTATCAAAAATAAAGACCGGCTGTACTGGATGCCCTTTTTTTAAAGCATGATACAGGCCGGCATTATCTTCAAGGCGAAGATCCCGCCTGAACCAAAATATACTTACTGCTTCTTTTTTCAACGTAATTGATTTGATGGAGCGTATAACAAAAAGCGGACCTCTTTTAAAAAAGGGGCTGTATACATTGCCGATGCAGTTTCCCGGACAAAGAGTGATGGTAGCTTGTATTTTCAATGCTTTGCACCCACCGTATCCCGCGGATAGCATTTGTTAAAAATACTTCATCTGCCTGTAAGAGGTCTTCAGGACGACAAGGGGTTTCTGTAACAGTGCCAATATGGTCAATTAAATAAGATCGCATCACACCATCAACACAGCCTTCGGTTAAAGCGGGAGTAAATACGCGATTATCTTTTATCCAGAAGAGGTTAGCTATAGTACTTTCACAAATATTGTCCCGCTGGTTCAGGATGATGCAGTCATTCCATTTTTGCAGCCGGCTGTATTGGGCGGCAACCGAGTATAGCAGCGCAGACGCCGACTTGATAGTGGCGTAAGTATCGCAGCTTTTCTTGATACCCCGAAAAAAGCCGGTTACAAGGCCGTTTTCGTTAAAGGCATTGTTTGCCGGCTCCAGGGGCCAGGCCTCTATAGTGTACTGCAATTTATTATCGCCGTCAAAAAGACCCCCATTGCCATTGGAAAAAGAAAGACGTACGCGAGCGGCATGACTACACGCGTTTTTATCACAGAGCCTTAAAACCTGCATGAATATGTCTGCAATATTAAAATGCTCGGGCCTTGCGTATTGCAGCAGCGCCAGGGTTTTTTCAATTCTTTTCTGGTGATAGCCGTGTAAAAGAACCGCACCTTTCCATACTTTCATGGTTTCGAAGAACCCGTCGCCATACCGGTAACTTTTGTTGCTTACCTGTATAACAGGATCTGTTTCGTCATGATAAATTCCGTTATAGCAGATTTTTCGTGCTGTCAAAGCGTATGAATTAGAGATTCTCATTAAAGCGCTGCAGCGCCGTCTTTGGTTACCGTGGGCGATGATAAAGAGCTGGTATCTCTACCTAATGCTTTCTTCTGCCTGCTTACAATTGAATCAACCACCGCTTTCAGCTCATCAGGTCTTTTTTCATAGTAATCAAGTGTCTGGTTGAATTGTTCCCTGGTGATGTTATGAATTTTAAAAACCTTTTGAAGCATAGCCTCATTGAGCGCTGCCCTGTTTTGCTCGGGATACTTATAGTAAACATACCCGTTTAAAAATTCACTGCTTTGAGCTACATCCCACATCACTTTTTCCATTTTTTCTTTGGGCAGCACCTTATCAGAGCTACTACACGACACAAGGGCAAACACGAAAGCTAAAAGGTATAAATATCTGCGCATACTAAATGCTTAAGGTTTTTGTATAATCAATTATGGTATTTACTATATCGGTAGCTACTTCTGTTTTGCTTTTCGACTCAAACTGTATCTCTCTACCGGCTTTTGTAAAAATGGTGATTTTATTGGTATCGCTGCCAAATGCAGCCCCGTCATTTAAAGAGTTGAGTACAATAAAGTCTGCATTCTTGCTGTTGAGTTTCTCAAGAGCATTGGCCTTTTCATTATTGGTTTCGAGGGCGAAGCCTAATAGTACCTGTCCCTCCTTTTTTATGGCTCCCAGGCTCTTTAATATATCTTTTGTTTTAACCAGTTTTAGCTCGGGTGTGGCATCACCTGCTTTTTTAATTTTCTGGTCGCTAACTGTTGCAGGCTTGTAATCGGCTACTGCCGCCGCCATCAACGCAATGTCAACATTTTTAAAATGGTCGTGGCAGGCATTATACATTTCATCAGAAGAAGTGACTTTAATAACCGTAATACCCTCATATTCTTTAGGAAGCGCGACGGGGCCTAATATCAGTATTACCTCAGCGCCTCTGTTTTTGCATTCCTTTGCCAGGGCTATACCCATTTTGCCCGATGAGTGGTTGCCGATAAACCGAACCGGGTCGATGGCTTCGTGAGTTGGGCCTGCCGTTACCAATACCTTTTTACCGGCCAGGGCGCCTCTACTTTTGTTGAAGTAATTATCGAGGATAGATATGATATTCTCGGGTTCTTCCATACGCCCATCCCCGAACAAACCGCTGGCCAGTTCCCCATGCCCCGGCTGTATGATCATAACGCCATCTTTTTGAAGAAGATTAAGATTGCGGTGCGTGGATGGATGGTGCCACATGTCCTCATCCATGGCAGGAGCCGCCATAACAGGGCAGGTGGCAGACAAGTAAACCGACAGCAGGAGATTGTCGCAATGCCCGTTAGCCATTTTAGCTAAGGTATTGCAGCTGAGGGGAGCTAACAGCATTACATCAGCCCACCTTCCTAATTGTACATGATTGGCCCAGGTGTTTTCTGCAAACATATCTGCCAGTACATCATTTTTCGATAGCGTAGACAGTACCAGGGGAGATACGAAATCTTTGGCCGCAGGTGTCATAACCACTTTCACTTCAGCCCCCAGTTTTACCAGCAGGCGCACTAAATGTATCGTTTTATACGCTGCAATGCTGCCTGAAATGCCGATGAGTATTTTCTTTCCTTGGAACATTCTATTTGATGGTTAATGGTTCATAGTTCATGGTTTGTGTAATCGTAAAATGAAGATCTTTGAAAATAATTTGCGATCAACTATGAACCATTAACAATGAACTATGAACATTTTTTTCCAAAAATATTTAAAACAGAAAAACCACAGCCATTTAAAATGTTACTGTGGTTCTAATTTTTTATGCTGAATGTTACTAGCTGAAAAGCTCGTCTTCTGCCTTTCTGAAATATACTTTATCTTCTAAAAACTCATGAGTAGCTAATAAGGCAGGGTTTGGCATTCTTTCGTATGCCCTTGAAATTTCGATCTGCTCTTTATTTTCGTGAATTTCTTCCAAAGAATCGGTGTGGCTGGCAAATTCATCCAACTTATTGTGCAACTCTTCTTTAATGGAAATGTTCACCTGATTCGCTCTTTTAGCGATGATGGCAATAGATTCATAAAGATTACCGGTTTTGCTTTTGATGCTTCCCAGGTCTTTAGTTTCCACATTGCTGGGAATGCCGGCGCTAAGTTGTCGTCTTAACTTGCTCATTATTGGTAAATTTTTGTATTTCTGTATTTGATGATGAGATGTAGTTTTCTACATCTTTACGGTATTTGCTTTCAGGAAAACGCTCAATGAATTCATTGCCCTCGGTGATCACTTCCCTGTAACGTTCTACTTTTTTGGTAGCGGTAGTTAAACCTGCTGTGCGGTAAAAAGATTTAACCGCCATGTATTTATATTCGTCAGCTACCAGCGACTCGGGGTAATTATCCAACAAGGTCGAGAACGTAACACCCGCAGCCCTGAATTCGCCAATGTTATAGTATAGCATTGCCGACTTATAATCCTTTACTTCCAGTTTTTTTCTCAGCTCATCTATATAGCGATTGGCCTCTGTGATACGTACTGATTGAGGGTGCGTATTTACGAAGGTCTGTAAATTGCTGATTGCTTTATATGTATTGGTCTGGTCTAATTCTGCCTTAGGAGACTGAAGGTAAAAAATATACGCACGCATATACTCCATTTCTTCGGCCCGCGGGCTGTTGGGGAAACTTTCGAGGAAAGTTTTGAAAAGGTTTTCAGCGTTTGCGTAATCTTTTTGATTAAAAGTAGTATAGGCGTATTTATAGTAAATATCCTGAAACTGCGGTGTGGTTTTGTAATAAGGAATTACATCTTCGTAGATGGTGTAGGCCTTCATCCATTTTTTCTTAGCATAGAACTGGTCTGCCATTTTTAACTTAAATGCAGGATCCTTGCTCTTTAATATCTTGTTCATGCCGGGACCGCAGGATAATAAAGAGGCTACTAAAAAAAAAGCGACTACAAATCTCATAAAGTTTGCAAAGTTAACCATAATAGGGCAAATTTTGCTAAAAAAAACGACCTGCCTAACTAAGTGATAGTTAAGGTTTTGGTAAAGAATGGGGTATAGACTTGCTCATAATCAGCAGGATAAAGAATCCTTCTGATTATCAATTACTTTTTATTAGCGTCGGCCAAAAAATGATCTAATGCGGTGATCATGCTGGGCGTTTTAGGCTTCGGTGCAATAATTTCAGGATTCAGCCCCAGCTTAACCGCTTCAGCCCTGGTATTATCGCCAAATGTGCCTACTACCATGCCATTTTGTTTAAATTTCGGGAAATTATCAAACCAGCTTTTAACACCGGAAGGAGTGAAGAAGCAAACAACGTCAAAAGTTTTATCTCCGATGGCTTTTTTTATGTCATTGCTTTGTGAGCGGTACATAAAAGCAAGTTCAAAATCGCAATTGTTGTTTTTCAGCCAGTTCACAATATCGCTATCCTGCTGGTTTTCGGAGCAAACATAGAGAAAACTAAGATTTTCTTTATGCTTGTTCATTACATCAAACAAGCTTTTATTGGTGCCGTCGGCGCCATAAAAAACTTTTCTTTTTCTGTATAAAATGAACTTTTGGAGGTATAGGGCAACCGCTTCTGTAATACAGAAGTATTTGGTGTCCTGCGAAACAGTGACTTTGTTTTCTTCGCAGGTGCGGAAGAAATGATCAATAGCATTGCGGCTTGTAAATATGACGCCGGTAAAGCGAACAATATTTATTTTTTGCTGCCTGAAGTCTTTACCGGAAATAGGTACTATGCTTATCAGCGGTTCAAAATCAAGCTTCACGCCATATTTTTTCTCAAGATCGAAAAACGGAGACTTTTCGCTCGAAGGTTTTGGCTGTGTTATGAGTATGCGCTCAATCTTGTCTGTTGAAGACTTGATACCGGATTTTTTCACTTCATTTACCATTAGCGATTCCTAAAATTGGATGCAAAAGTACACTATTATTTTAAAAACGATAACATTCCTTTGTACAGGATTATGGTCGGTAGAATTTCGAAGGCTCCAACGTATAAAATAAAATGAAAAAAGCTAATGCTGCTGTCTTTTCTTACCAGCCCGATAGCTGATATATAGCGGTATAACACAAAGCCGGCAATAAGCAGCCAGCTTAACGTCCAGGCTATAGTGCTAACTGGTTTTGCCGACAAGGCAATTACAATTATCAGGGGTAAAATAAGTATGGTCAGCACTTTGTTAACCAGGAAGATCAGGAATATATAATTATCCGTCAGTTTGCTGATTTTGAATACCCAGCCGATAAACTTCAGTATAAAGTATTTGGTGAGATAAATAACTCCCAGGGCTGCGGTTGAGTAAATAAACAGCTGCCAAAGAGGGAGTTCTGTCATTGCTATGTTCTTTTGTATAGCCATGGCGCCGTAGAAGCCGGCAGTAATAACAAAAAGTATATTAAATAACAAAGACGGCAGCGAGTTCTGAACAACCTGCTGCTTCAGTTGCCGTTGTTTAAGACTGCGGCGGAAAAACAGGTTAATGAGATCGGTAAAATACTTGTCGAAACTGGCTTTAAAAATAGCGAACAATAAAAATAGCCCGGTTACAATGTAGAAGTACATCTCTTTTCCCGGAGAAGCAATTTTAACAGCATAAGGCGGATAGCCGGCCTTTTCTGTAAAGTTAAAATACGGGTGCCGGCTGAGTATTTGGTGAGACAGCTCCCTGTTTTTACGAAGGAGTACTTCTTTACCGGTTGCGATGCTATCCGCATGGCTATTGGCAAGGGTATCACTTACCTGGGCTGCCATGTGATGCATACATGTAATGCAAAAAAACAGTACTAAAAAAATCCTGGTCAAAAAAGAGTTTTGCTGCAAAAATATACCTGCAGGGCTAAAAGTAACTAACGAATCCAAAATGAATTTTCGATTGCCTGAGATTGAACTGGGTGTCATTTCTTTTTCCAACTGCCCAGGCCAGGTTAAACAAGCCTACTTTTGTTTCGAACGTCATTCCCAAACCGGCTGATATGTACGTATAATTGATATTGTTTCCCCGGCCTGCATTTTTCCCCCAGCCACCGTCTGCAAAAGCATTAAAGTAGGAATTTTCTCCTGCCAGGTAACGGTATTCCAGCGTTCCAATGCCATACTGCGACAGAAACTGACTTTGCTCATCAAAACCCCTGAGCAGCCGGTAGCCTCCGATTTGGAACAGCTCGTTACGAAAGATATTGCTTCCTGAGAGATATCCACCGTTAATGGCTGTTTTTATGGTACTCCTGGAAGCCTTGCCAATGGGAAAGTATTTTGCTACTGCCAGTACAGACCGAACCTGGTATGATTTGGTTTTTACCGTATCGTATAAACTTGAAAAATCAAAACCTGGATCATCCGGGTCTTTCAGGTCGAGTATCTGGTTGTTGGGCTTTATATTTTTGTTGCCAACCGAAGTATTAAATACAAGTTCGAGGCCACTTACCGGATTAAAAATATAGTTGGTATTATTTAATACATATTCAACCCCCACATTCGTAATTCTCAGATCTCCTTCTTCCGGCAGTTTTTTGGTAGCGATAATAGTGGCCTCATTGATGAAGTTTAGGATGCTGCTAAACCTTTGTACATATAACTTAATACTTTGTTGCCGGTTGAGCGCCAGCTGGGTCCCTATTCGTATGTCTAAGTTTAAAAATGCCGAATCTCTCTTTAGCATGTTGAAGCCCAGATCAATCCCTAACGGCGAATGAAACAGGTAAGGCTGGTTATAGTTGATGCTAAGTCTTTGGGAAGACGCCTGCAGGCGCTGCCAGGTAAGGCCTATCGTTTCTCCTGCTCCAAAGGCATTTTTCAGATTAAGCAACCCTTCCCCGGTAATCAGCATTTTGCGGTTAGCCGATGCATCACTATTGGGCAGAAAACCAATAATAATGTTTACCTGGCTGCTTTTTTTCTGCCGGAGGAAAACCTCTATTGTGCCGCCTGTGCTTCCCCATATTAATTGAGGGGGAAACGCTTCTTCCACATAATTCAGTTTTTTAATCTCTGCACTGATATGCAGTAATTTCTCTTTACTATAGATGGACCCATTTTTGATACCGAGAAACTGCTGCAGGTATTCATTATTTATTTTGGCATCGCCTGTAATTTTAATACTGTCAATATGATAAAGCGGCCCAGGTTGTACATTAATCCTTCCAAAAACATCCCGGCCATTTATCTGGATGCTATCCATAAAAATGCGGGCAAAAGGGTAGCCGTTGTTTTCCATATATTCCAGCATACGTTGCTGAAGCTCAGCCATTTTCCCCGGATCATACTGCTGCCGGGTAAATGTTTCCGGTGTCCATCCTACCTGGCGCAACCATTGCTGCGATGTTTCATTGGCATGAACAGCTGCCCATTTATAAACTTCTCCAAAAAAAATATAAATCGAAGTATGAAGTGAATCGGTATATACAGAGTCTGCCGATGCAGTAATATAGCCTTTGGCCTGTAGCGAGGGAATCAGCTGATCCACATACAGGCTGCATTCGTCGCGATTGATGAATTCTTTTTTAGGCTGTACGACTGCTTCAACAAACAGGCTGTCTTTATCAATAGGTATAACAGACAAAGTATATTTATTTTGTCCTTGTGCGAGCAAAATATGTAAAAGCAGGATTGCTGTAAACAGGTATCGTATCTTTGGAGGTTTCAACGGGAGTAAAAATAGTTGAAAAGTTGATAGGTAAACAAGGGAGCTGGCTGAAAGCCGGCTTTACCCGGACAGAAGAAAATTGAACCGGTTCGCAAGGTATCTTTTGTGAACCAATCGTATACCTACTTGTTAAGTCAAAAATGAGCGGCATTTATATCCACATACCTTTTTGCAGGCAGGCCTGTAATTATTGCAATTTTCACTTTGCCACCTCTTTATTAAAGAAAGATGCGATGCTTGCCGCCATTAATAAAGAAATAGCGCTAGCAGCTGGCGACAATAGCTGGTTGGTAAATACCATATATTTTGGCGGGGGTACCCCCAGTCTTTTAGACACAGGGGAAATAACAGCCATTTTAAATACAGTTCGCTCGGTTTACAAAGCAGACAGTGAGGCCGAGATAACACTGGAAGCCAACCCTGATGATTTAACCGAAGAAAAGTTACGGGGGTGGAAAGCTGCCGGCATTAACCGATTGAGTATTGGGGTTCAGTCTTTTTTTGACGAAGACCTGCAATGGATGAACAGGGCGCATAATGCGGTGCAGGCACAAAAGGGATTGGAGCTGGCATTAAAGTACTTCAGCAACATAACGATAGACCTGATTTACGGAACGCCTGGCCTGAGCAATGAAAAGTGGCAGCAGAATGTAGAGAAGGCGCTTGCACTAAAAATTCCTCATTTATCCTGCTACGCGTTGACCATAGAACCCCAGACGCCGTTGGATAAACTTATCAGGCAACATAAAAAAGATGATGTGGATCCCGAGGTGCAGTCTGAGCAATTTGTATTGCTGATGACATGGTTGAGGGCGGCAGGCTATGAGCATTATGAAATATCCAATTTTGCTCAACCCGGTTTCCGAAGCCGGCATAACTCGTCTTATTGGCAGGGAAAGCCCTATGCAGGTATTGGCCCTTCTGCTCATTCATTTAACGGAACGGAGCGGCAATGGAATATTGCCAATAACCAACAATATATCAGTGCAATAGAAAAAGGAATTCGCCCGGTGGAAAAAGAAGTACTTACCCCGGTACAGCAGGTCAATGAGTCAATCATGATTGCGCTCCGCACGATGGAGGGGATTGACCTGGAGCGATTTTCTGAAAAGACAGCGCAGCAACTGGTTCAATCTGCCCAGAAATATATCCGGCAATCGTTCGTTATACATGAGCAAAACCGCCTGCTTTTAACGGATGCAGGAAAGCTCTACGCAGATGGTATTGCTGCCGATTTATTTTTTGACCACTTTATTTAGGGCATTGCTCCATAGCAGGATAGAGTGCCATAGAGTCTATTATATTAAAGCATGTTTCGTCTACTACCAGGTTTGCAGCCATGCCTTTAACGGGAAATTTAGAATGAGGTGTAATACTTTTGCCTACATCGCCTGTAAGAACTTTTACAATAAATTTTTTTTCTACCTGCTTTTTAGACTGAACGTCATATTCGTAATAGGAAACCTGGTAGCCGCCGCAACAGGCGCACTTAGTCGCATCATAGTTGGTAATAATAGCGTTATATTCAAAACGACACTTACAGCTGATAAAGAAAATTACCGGCAGCAGCAAAAAATAGAATTTTGTATTTCTCATGTGGTCATTTTGCTTCAAAGACGCTGCTGTTCTGCAAAGTGCAACAATATTATATCAGTACCTTTTCAATGGCTTCAAAACCTTTAACCGGGGTTAGCTTTTCCCATAATATTTTATAAATATTATGAGCTATAGGCATTTCGGCTTTTATTTTTTTATTGATATTGTAAATACATTTTGCCGCATTGTAGCCTTCAGCCACCATATTTAATTCCAGCTGTGCGGCTTTTACAGAATACCCTTTCCCGATCATATTGCCAAACGTGCGGTTACGGCTATACAAGGAGTAACAGGTAACCAGCAGGTCGCCCAAATACACGGATGCCGCATAATTGGCCGATCTGCCACCCGTTTGAAGGTTAGCCTCATGCTCACCTACTACGATATGTGCCGCACCAAAAGTTCGCAAGAACGCCGCCATTTCGTCTGCACAATTAGCTATATAAACACTTTGAAAGTTATCGCCGTAATCCAGGCCATGGGCAATGCCTGCACCCAATGCATATATGTTTTTTAGAACAGCAGCATATTGCACGCCCAGGATATCATCGTTTACCACTGTATTAATAGCCGGAGAAGTGAAGTAAGCTGCTATTTTTTTTGTTATTGTAATATCTGTACCTGAAAAGGTAAGGTAGGAAAGCTTTTCGGCTGCCACCTCTTCTGCGTGGCATGGCCCTAATACCGCGAAGTAGTTTTGCAACGGTATGTTAAATTGCCTGTTCAGGTACTCGTTCAGCAATACATTTTCTTTGGGAAGTATACCTTTTACAGCAGATAGTATTTTTTTGTTCTTCAGGTCACCGGGTTCCAGTTCCGACAACACTTCCGTGGTGTATGCAGAAGGAACGGCGATGATGAGGACATTAGCCGCCTCCACCACTTTCTTCAGGTCGGTCTCAATTTTTAAAAGCTTTGTTTTTAAAACCGCTGATGTAAGGTAATGCGGGTTGTGCGCTCTTTTTTTTATATATGAAGCAGACGCATCATTTCTCACCCACCAGTTTACCTTGTTACCGTTATCGGTAATAATTTTTACCAATGCGGTAGCCCAGCTACCACTTCCTATGACGCCAAATTTCATTGCCATATCTGATGTAAGGCAGGGGCGGGAAAGCTTAAGGATATTCCCATACCCCTGGTGTTATAGCCTGTTTTACTTTTTGAATGAATAAAAACTATTAGCCTGCTGGGTACAGGTTACTACCAGGTCGTTAATGCATACATGTGCAGGCAAACCCGCGCAATAAAAGATAATATCAGCCACGTCCTGTGCTACCAGTGGTTCAATACCTTCGTATACTTTAGCCGCTTTATCGGCGTCTCCTTTAAAACGAACATTAGAAAATTCTGTTTCGGCAGCGCCCGGGTGAATGGCGGTTACTTTGATATTAAACTTTAGCAGCTCTATGCGCATGGATTGACTTAAGGCATTCACCGCATGTTTAGTGGCACAATACATATTGCCTTGCGCGTACACTTCCTTTCCTGAAATAGAACCCAGGTTAAAGATATGGCCACTTCCTGCATCGATCATGAAGGGTAAAACAGCCTTGGTCATATAAGCCAGACCTTTTAAGTTAGTGTCTACCATTACATCCCAGTCGTCAATGCTGGCTGCTTCAAAATTATCCCTGCCTGCAGCTAGCCCCGCATTGTTGATAAGGATGTCGATCTTTTTCCATTCGTGGGGTAAACTGTTAACGGCACTTTGTACATCGGACTTGTTTCTGATATCAAAGGATAAAGGAAAGGCTTTAACAGGATATTGCTGTTGTATTTTCTCAGAAAGTGCATCCAGTCTTTCCTTACGTCGCCCGGTAATGATTACATGGAAATTATTGGAAGCAAATTTCAAGGCGCATGCTTCACCAAACCCGGATGTAGCGCCCGTAATTAAAACTATTTTATTCATTTGTGTCACTCATTATTGAGGCGTTAAATATCGGATAAAAATTCTTCAATTGCTTTATTCGCCTCCTCCGGCTCTTCAATCATTCCTAAATGCCCGGAGTTTTTTAAAATATTGACCGATGAGATAGATGGAATCGAGGCCTGCTCAATTGTTTTATCAAGAGGTATTATTTCATCCTGCTTTCCGTAGATAAACAGAACAGGCACTTTTATTTTTTTAAGTATTTCCACCCGGTCGGGTCTTTGCATCATCGCTTCATAGTAATTAATGACTGCTTCCTTACTCATGTCAGGCAGATGGTTCATAAATCGCTCGTACAAGCGGCTATTATTTGTTTTGGTAACGGTTGCAAACATCTTAGGGGCCGTAGTTTCCAGAAATGGCGCCGCACCATGTTTCTCGGTAAATTCAATACCTTTTTGTCTGCTGGCCTTTTTTTCGTCGTTGTCTGCACTGGCCGTAGAATGGAACAGTCCCAATCCCGATAGCAGGTCAGGATATTTTTCTGCAAATGCCAATGCTATATACCCGCCCAGGCTATGGCCTATTACCGTTGCCTGCTCAATCTCTTCTGCTTCCAGTATTTCTTTTACAACTGTAGCTACTCCTTCCATGCTCACATCGCTGATTAGCTCTGAAGTGCCGATGCCTGGTAAATCCGGTGCAATAACCCGGTAGTTTTTTTGCAAATAGCCGATCTGCTCCAACCATGCAGCGCTGTCTACCCCAAAGCCGTGTAACAATACAACTGCATTTCCTTTTCCTGCTGCCATGTAACTGATCAGCTTACCCTCGATCGTTATAGATTTTCTATGCATATCTTAGTTTTTGTAGTGCCGATCATGTCGGGCATCGTATTATAAAAGGCAAAATATTTATGCCGTAGGATTTTTTTTGCTTTTTATTTTTTTAATTATCGTGAGCAACAATAATGCCGCAGCCAGTACACTTATCATCTTCGACGAAATATCTCCGTGTCGGGTATAAAAAGTATCTGTAATGTATGCAGGTATCGTTTGCTTTAAAGCCCCGTCCACATCCCAGGGAAGTTGTTGTATGACGTTTCCAAAGGGGTCAATAAAGCAGCTGATACCTGTATTGGCGCTCCGTGCAACCCACTTGCGGCTTTCAATAGCACGTAGCCGTGCATAATTCATATGTTGTTTATAGCCCTGCGTATCGCCCCACCAGCCATCATTGGTGATGATGCAAACGAGGCTGGCTCCTTTTCGGTTGAAGGCAGCGAGATAGTCGCCATAAATGCTTTCGTAGCAAATGGCTGGCGTAACGCTATAACTGTTGTTGCTGGTGGTAAATACATGTGTATTGGTGTCTTTGGCGTAACCACCGCCGGTACCTCCGAATTTTTCAAAAGCCGGCGCCATAAAGGCCAGAAAGCCCGGTAAAACTTCCACGCCGGGTACCAGTCGTGATTTATGATAGATCTGGGCGCTACTGCTATCCAGCATCAATGCAGTGTTGTACATTTCGTAGTAGCCACCTCCGTCTCTGAACGATTTGGCAAACCGGCTTACTTTGCTGTCAAATTGCTGAAATCCTTCAAGTCCCGTGAGAAGGTTAATGCGAGGGTTGTCCTTTAAAAACTTCCATAAAGGTTCAAGTGCAAAGTTTTCTTTTAGCTTATTTTCATCGGTTTGAAAAGGGATTGCTGTTTCAGGCCACACCACCAGTGCTGTATGGGGATCTATTTGTTTTTGCGATAACGAAATCAGTTTTTGTAACTGCGCTTCCTGACTGCCTGCTTCAAACTTTTCTCCCCATGGATCGATGTTCGGTTGCACTACTACCACATTATATTTATTGTGCAGCAATGTGAGGTTGTTTTTTATCAGAAAAGAGAAAAGGACAGGGATAAAAAGTAAAACCAGCCAGGCTGCTACATTCCTGAAATAACGCATCGTTCGTCCTTCCTGGTTATATAATTTTAATACACGAAATATCAGAACGTTGCTTAGCAGTATCCACAGGCTACCCCCCGCGGTGCCGGTGTATTCGTACCATTGAATCCATCCCGGGTGTGTTGCAAAAGCATTTCCCAAAGTAAGCCAGGGCCAGCTCAGGTCCCAGTTATGGTGCAGGTATTCAAAGGCCAGCCAATACGCTACTATGGACAAGCTGCCTGTAAAGCCCTTCACATATTTTGTGGTAAAATAATAGAGCAGCCAGGGCAGGCACATAATGAGACTATTAGCGAAAAAAGCGCTTACTCCCCCAACCAAACTGGCTTTGGCTACCCACCAGGTGGTCAGCACGTTCCAGAGCACCATGTGTATGTAAGTGTATCCGAAATAATGCCTCCAGCTCAAGTTACGCTCCGATAAAAAAAGCATCGGAAGCCAGGCAACAAAAATCAGCAGGGTAAGTGGGGAGGTGGGCCATGCCGCCCAAAGCAGTAAGGCTCCCAGGATAGAAGTCAGTAAGTTTTTTGCCGGTAATTGCATGGCGTAAAGCTAAGGCAATTACGTCTGAAATTAATTTTAATAAAGGGTTAATGTTGTTTAAGCTACCGGCGCTTTTTGTGTTCTTCTTTCACCAATCTGCTGCCTCCACATGGCATAATATAATCCTTTTCTTTTGATCAGTTCTTCGTGGCTCCCGGTTTCGGCTACTTCGCCACGTTCCAGCACATAAATACGGTCGGCGTGCATAATAGTACTAAGCCTGTGGGCTATCAATACGGTGATCTGGCTGCCTTTAGAAGATACTTCCCTTATGGTTTCGGTTATCTGCTCTTCGGTAATAGAGTCTAATGCTGATGTGGCTTCGTCAAAAATAAGCAGGTGAGGATTTCTTAAAAGAGCACGGGCAATAGCTATCCGTTGCTTTTCTCCTCCGCTGAGCTTGAGCCCGCTTTCTCCAATAATGGTATCAATGCCGTTACCGGCCCGTTCGAGTAAGGCTGTACAGCTGGCTTTTTGCAGGGCCGTTTGCAATTGCTCTTCACTGGCTTCAGGGTTTACAAAAAGCAAATTTTCACGTATGGTTCCGGCAAAAAGCTGTGTATCCTGTGTCACAAACCCTATTTGCCTTCTGAGCTCATCAAAGTCAATGTCGTCTCCGTTGATACCATCGTAATAAATCGTACCTTCTTTCGGGCGGTATAAACCAACCAGCAGTTTTACTAAGGTGCTTTTACCTGATCCGCTCGGGCCAACAAATGCAATGGTTTCGCCTTTCCTGACATCAAAGGAAATATTTTCAAGCGCTTTAAACTGGGCCGTCTGGTGCTGGAATGAAACGCTTTTGAATTCTAATTCTTCCAGTATTCCCAATGGTTTCGGATGGAGCGGTTTGGGCTCACTCTTTTTCAGCATTAGGTTATGGAAATTCTGTAAAGAAGCTTCAGCCTCGCGGTAAGAAAGTATGACGTTGCCAATTTCCTGCATGGGGCCAAACAGGAAAAACCCGTAAAACATTAAAGAAAGGTATTCTCCCGGTGTAATAGAGCCTTTATATATGAGCCAAAGCAATGTAAACGCAATTACCTGTTGCAGGAAGTTTACCAGCGTTCCCTGTATAAAGCTTAAAGAGCGAATACTTTTTACTTTCTTTAGTTCGAGTTTAAGGATCTTAAAGGTATTATTATTCAACCTTGTAACTTCCTGTCCGGTAAGCCCGAGGCTTTTTACAATTTCTATATTACGCAGGCTCTCGGTGGTGGTTCCGGCGAGGGCAGTGGTTTCCTTTACTATATTTTTTTGAATAAATTTTATTTTTTTACTGAGCAGGCTGGTTACAAGGGCGATAAAAAAAATGCCCAGGGCATACACCGGCATAATAGTCCAGTGGAGCCGGAATGCATAGATCGAAACGAATACGATACTTACGATGATTACAAAAAAAACATTCACAAAGCTGCTGATGAATTTTTCGGTATCGGTGCGAACCTTTGTCAGTATCGATAAGGTTTCTCCGCTTCGCTGGTCTTCAAAATCCTGGTAAGGCAGGCGCATAGAATGTTTCAGACCATCCGTGAATATGGTGGCGCCAAATTTCTGTATCACAACATTTACAAAATAATCCTGGAAGGCTTTGGCAATACGGCTTACCATGGCTGTTCCTATCAATAAAAATAAATAAAAGAACACCCCGTGATAACCGCTGCCGCCCCATAGGTAATTGCTTTCGGTGCGTGGCAATGTTCGTGCCTTATCATAATGATGCGGATGATTGGCAAACATGTCCAGCAGGTTCCCGCTGATCATGGGAGCAAACAACGAAAAGATCTGGTTTACGGCTGCTAAAAATAACGCAAAAGCAACCAGCCATTTATAAGGTTTTAGATAGTGGAGTAATATACGCATAATAAAATCAGTTCCGTTTGGTCAACGGCCATGGTGTAAGGAACAAATATTTTTTGACTTTGTTTAACAAATATGCCGTATCAGGGGATGCCTTTCAAAAATATTTATAAAAGATGTTATTGGCCGCAAAAATCCGTTCAGCTGCGAGTAACTATTAAAATGTCAGCAGTCAATAGCGCCCAACTGGTTTTGCGTGCATGAATTCGTGACAACTTTTTTCTGCGAAAATTATTAATTAAATGATTGGTATCCAGCATGTTTTAATCAATGCCCAGCTCCTTCAGCATGTTCGCAGTATTATTCAGGAAGGCTTTGTGAATAATAAATGGTTCAGTGTCTGTGAATTTCGTGATTTTGTAACCCGAATCAGACAATTCAATGATTTTTGAATGAGGATAAGATAAAATGATCGGAGAATGGGTGGCAATTATAAATTGGCTGTTCCTGTTTACCAGTTCGTGAAGACGTACCAAAAAAGCTAATTGGCGCTGTGCAGAAAGCGCTGCCTCGGGCTCGTCCAGTATGTAAACACCATGGCCGCCAAAACGGTTGGTAAAAAGTGCGAAGAATGACTCGCCATGGGACTGCTCGTGTAGCGATTTGTCTCCATAGGCTTTTAATGCTTTTTTTTGGGGATCTTCTTTTTGCAAAACATCAAGGTAGGAGGCGGCGTTGTAAAAAGATTCTGCTCTTAAAAAGAAACCATCCTTTGGCGCTATAATGCCCTTGCCTATTCTGATACATTCTGAAAGCGGTGAGTCGGTCCTTTGTGTATAAAAAGAGAAATGCTTCGAGCCTCCTTCGGCGTTGAAGCCGTATTGTACGGCAATAGCCTCAAGCAGGGTAGACTTTCCCGTTCCGTTTTCCCCTATAATAAAAGTTACGTTAGGATGTAGCTCTACTCTGGAGATACTTTGTAAAGCCGGTATATTAAACGGGTAACTGTTCTTATCCGCAATATTATCTCTGAGGATCTCAAAATAATTGATATATTGTTTTTCGATCATTATATATCGGAATAACCGGAAGTGAAATAACGGTTGGGTTTCAGGTAAACAAATTGCCTTTGGGCATCGATAATAATGTGGAATCTTTTTAAAAGATCGCCTCCCATGATACTTATTTTCTGACGACCGATCATTCCTGTGAAAAAGCCAACACTGGCGTTACGTAGTTCAAGTTTCCCTAACTTTAAAATCGGTAGCAGCCCCTTCTGCGTGGTTAATACATTGCCGTAAGCATCTTTTAATTTTTTTTCGCTGGTGATCTTTATTTTTTGATCTATCTGGTTGTTTTGAACGAAAGCGTCATCGAGCAAAATATCGCCCCCATAACCCGAATGTAGCAGCAGCTCAGCTCCTAAAGTTTCATCCCTTATTTGTAAATCGCCTTTTACAAATAGGCCGGAGCCTTTTGATACCAGCTTCAACTTTTCATATTTATTAAGCTTTCGAGGAAGGGATGGCCTGATGGTTAATTGCTGCTTTTCAAAGTCAAAATCAAGCACCTGCTTATTGAAAAAGTTCAGCCCTATTTTGCCATCCGATTCCTGCCCCGAATTTTGATCCTCCCATATATCTACGTTACTCCAGTGTAAGCCCGGCATATTTAAATTATTGCCTTTGCTGTATCTTGAATTGTTGTTGCCGCCGCCCCAGCTTTTTACATCATCCACCGCCCCGGTAAATTGTATTGTGTGCATTTTTTTAACAGCCTCCCGGGTAAGGGTTATATCGCCTGACGCCGTATGCAGCATCAGATCCACCGTGTCCCTTTCATTGACTATGGCTTTAATAATAATATTGTTATAGGCGGTAATTCGAAATGGGATAATATAGTGTGTGTTACCGCCCGATTGTTTGAGTATAGGTTGTGCTTTTATACAAAAAGTAAAAGAGAGAAAGCTTACGATGAAAACGATAGAACAACGCATAGTGAGGTATAATTAATATTGTATTAAACAGGTTATCCGGCCCATCCTTCGCGGTCGAGGCTGCGATATTGTATAGCTTCGGCCAGGTATTCTGGCCTGATCTTTTCGGAACCTTCCAAATCTGCAATGGTGCGCGATACTTTTAAAATACGATCGTAGGCGCGGGCCGAAAGGTTTAGCTTTTCCATGGCTGCTTTTAACAGCATCTGTCCTACATTATCGATGGTGCAAATTTCTGTCAGCATTTTACTGTTCATTTGAGCATTAGCATAGATGCCCGGGTAATTTTTATAACGTTCGGCCTGTACTTCCCTGGCTTTAATTACTTTATCCCGTATGCTCTCAGAATTGTGCTCCTTTCTGAAATTGGATAATTCGCTAAAAGGCACAGGTGTCACTTCTACGTGCAGATCAATACGGTCGAGTAGTGGACCCGAAATTTTGTTCAGGTATTTTTGTACAGCGCCAGGCGGGCAGGTGCAGGCTCTTTCGGGGTGGTTATAAAAACCACAGGGACATGGATTCATTGAGGCAATCAGCATAAAACTGGCGGGAAAGTCTAACGCAATTTTAGCACGTGAAATAGTTACCCTGCGCTCTTCCATGGGCTGCCGCATTACTTCGAGCACCGTTCTTTTGAATTCGGGCAATTCGTCTAAAAACAAAACGCCATTATGTGCCAGCGATATTTCACCCGGTTGGGGATTACCTCCTCCGCCCACCAGCGCTACATCCGAAATAGTATGATGTGGCGAGCGGAAAGGCCGTTTAGATATGAGCGTCGCATTTTCGGGTAGTTTGCCTGCTACCGAATGTATTTTGGTTGTTTCCAAAGCTTCCTGCAAAGTAAGTGGCGGAAGAATAGTGGGCAGCCGTTTGGCTAACATGGTTTTTCCCGCACCGGGCGGCCCGATCAGTATCGCGTTATGCCCTCCTGCGGCTGCAATTTCCAATGCCCGTTTAATGTTTTCCTGTCCCTTTACGTCGGCAAAGTCGATGTCAAAATCATATTGCGAATGAAAAAATTCTTCCCGGGTATTCACTGCCAAAGCTTCCAGGCCGGTTTCTCCGTTGTCAAAAAAATCGATGACCTCTTTTATATGGGTTACGCCATATACTTTCAGGCTATTTACCATAGCTGCTTCGCGGGCATTGGCTTTAGGTACTATCAAACCTTTAAACTCCTGTTTGCGGGCTTGTATGGCAATCGGCAATGCGCCTTTAATGGGCCTGATCTCGCCATCAAGGCTCAACTCACCCATAAGTACATATTGGGATAAGGCTTCAACATTTTCTATTTGCTCCGAAGCAGATAAGATGCCTATGGCTATCGGAAGGTCGAAAGCGGTGCCGCTTTTTTTAATATCGGCAGGAGCTAGATTTACCACCAGCTTGGTACGGGGCATTTCGTACCCGTTTGTCTTAATGGTACTTTCAACTCTTTGCAGGCTTTCTTTTACTGCACTGTCGGGCAGTCCCACAATGGAAGGATCTTTTCCACTGGTCATCCAGTTAACTTCGATGGTGATAGGTATAGCTTCAACGCCGTATACAGCGCTGCCGTTGATCTTCACTAACATATATTGAAGATACTGATTAAATATGATAATAATTCCGGGCGGAAGGGAAGCCGGCGTGAATAAAACGCCTACATTCTTTTATCTTCTACGTATTTCTCAGCGAACGTACTGTAATGTTCAGAGATTAACCGCGGAGGACGAAAGAAGCGGATATAACGCAGAGTAGTCTGGGTTATACCCGCTTAGTTTAACTTCGCCGGAGCTGGGCTATACCTCCGCGTATTCTTTGCATTCTCACTTCTCCGCGGTTAGAGATGAGCCGTGGCGAATCTGAGCATAGCGATAATGCAGCGTAGCAACATGTTTTAATCTATTTCTTTCCTACAACATCCAGGCTTACTTTCACATTGTCGCCCATGGTCATGCTATTACCTCCAACGCCATACTCTTTACGATCTACGCTAAATTCTGCTTTAAAATTGTAACCGTTTTGTATTGGCTTTGCAATAAAGTCGAACTGGATGTCTTTTGATACTCCGTGCATGGTCAGCACAGCTTTGGCAAAATATATATTGTTGCCTTTAGCTTGTATACCGGTAGTTTTTATATGAATGGTAGGATATTTTTCTGCATCAAAAAAATCATCCTTTTTTAAATGATCATCCCTGCGTTTATTATCTGTATTGATGGTGCTTACATCTACAGTTACATCAAACAGGCTGGAAGATAATTTTTTGGGGTCAAACACCATTTTGCCTTTAAGACCAGACAAGGAACCGTCTACATTCACACCCATATTTTTTATTGCAAAAGAAATTTTACTGTCGGCATCAGAAGGTGTAAGATTTTGTGCAAAGGCGCTTACCGACAGGGCTGTTGCCAGCAGGATCAAAATGGTCTTTTTATACATAAAAATTTAATTTAAGCAAAAATGAATATTTTGAGTAAAATTATACAAATTCGAACAATGGTTAAACATTGGTTCTAAAATTGCTCCAGCGATCCACTATACAACATTTGCGGTTTGGTTTTTCCCTGTTTCTGATGCCGGTGTATTGGTTTGCTTTAAGCCAGGCTCCGGTCGTACATTGGAAGGAGGCTGTCCTGATCTTTACCATCCTGCATTTACTGGTATACCCATCCAGTAACGGGTATAACTCGTATATGGATAAGGATACGGGTAGTATCGGTGGTGTTGAAAATCCGTTGCCTGTTAAAAAAGAATTATTTTATGTAAGTGTTGGCATGGATATTATAGCATTAATATTGTCTTATTGGCTGGGATGGATGGTATTGACAGGAATTGGTGCATATATTCTTGCGTCGAGATTATATAGCTACCGGGGAGTGCGTTTAAAGCGATATCCGGTTACAGGTTATCTCACGGTGATCATTTGCCAGGGTGCCTTGGTATATTTTATCGTAAGCAATAGCGTAAGCACAGGGATTTCGTGGAAAGAAGCATGGTTGCCTGCTATGATCACCTCCCTGTTGATCGGAGGTACGTATCCTTTAACGCAGGTATACCAGCACCAGCAGGATAGGGCAGATGGGGTAACCACACTTAGCTATAAACTTGGTGTACGGGGAACATTTGTTTTTTGTGGTACAGTGCTTTTTGTAGCATTATTATTGCTAACTCTGTATTTTATAAAGGAAGATCAGCTGGAGGCTCTTATGGCGTATATGATCGCTATGTTGCCGGTTGGTTTTTATTTTACCCGTTGGTTTTTACAGGTACAAAAGAATTCCGGCAATGCGAATTTCAGGAACCTGATGAAAATGAATTATGTGGCGTCTGTTTGTAGCAGTATAGCCTTTATCAGTATCTTAATTATTAACAGGGCAGGATAATTATAGGGTGTTAGAGGTTGTATGGGGTAATCTGTGCCTCATTACCTATCACTTATTATTTCTTAATTAAAGTATGAGTAAAATAACGTCTATTGCAACGGCGGTGCCGGAATACGGGCAAAACCAGATGCAGATATATGATGTGGTGCGGGCGATGCATGCGGATACCCCGGAGGAAGAGAGGGTGTTGCGGTTTATGTATAAATCGAGCGGGATAGAGAAACGTTATGCGGCTGTGCCTGATTTTAATATTGAGAACGAACGACGGGAAATATTATCAGATAATGGAAGTGGTTTTACCACAAGCGGGCTCGAAGAACGATTGAAAATATATGACAGGGTTGCACTACAACTTTCTGTTGAAGTTATTAAAAAGTGCCTGCCATTAAACATGGTTGCTGCTGATATCACGCATTTGATCACCGTTAGCTGTACCGGTATGCAGGCTCCCGGCCTCGACCTTGCAATTGTGAAGGAACTCAAACTTAAAAGTAATATCTACAGAACTTCGGTCAATTTTATGGGGTGTTACGCAGCCATTCATGGTTTAAAACATGCCCATTATATCGCGGCCAAAGAGCCCGGCGCCAAAGTGCTCGTTGTTTGTGTGGAGTTGTGTACCCTGCATTTTCAAAAAGACAAATCAATTGATAATATCACCAGCACCGTCATATTCGGCGATGGTGCGGCTGCAGTGCTGGTAGAGCACTCTGATAGTTTAAGAACAGGTTGGGAATTGCAAAACTTTTATAGCGAAATCAACTTTGAGGGTATCGATGATATGGCATGGAAGATTTCGACAGATGGATTTTTAATGACGCTGACAAGCAAAGTGCCGGAGATACTGGAAAAGAAATGCAGCGGTATTATGGATAATGCCCTTCAATACTACGGCATAGCAGCCGAAGCTGTAGATGGCTGGTGTGTACACCCGGGTGGTAAAAAGATACTGGAAGCGATAGAAAGAGGATCGCCGGTGACCCGTGCACAGCTGGAGGAGAGCTACGCTGTACTAAGGGAATACGGAAATATGAGCAGTCCCACTGTACTGTTTGTGCTGGAAAAGATATTGAAGAAGGCGGAAGAGGATGCCTCTGTTAAGAACATCGTGGGAATGGCTTTTGGGCCGGGTTTAACTTTAGAAACCTTTTATTTGTCGCATGCCTGATTTATCTAAAAGAAGTAATGAAAAGGAGTTGCTGGATGACCCCTCCGTTCCTTTTAAAGATATCAGGCAAAATATGCAGGAACTTAATACGATCAATACCTTATTGGGCGGACACGCTATCACTAAAAAGGGCTTTGAGAAAATAATCGGCAACAGAAAGGAAATAAGCGTTTGTGAAATAGGCTGCGGTGGCGGAGATAATTTGCTGGTGATTCAACAGTGGTGTAAAAAAAATGGCGTTAAAGCCAGGCTTGTGGGGATTGATATTAACGCACATTGCATTGAATTTGCCAAAGAACAGTATGGAAATCTGGGGATTGAATTTATTTGCAGCGATTACCAAAACACTACGGTGCTTCCTGATATATTGTTCAGCTCCCTGTTTTGCCATCATTTTACCAATGAAGAGCTTGTTGCAATGCTGCAATGGATGCGGCAACATTGTAAAGCAGGCTTCTTTATTAATGACCTCCACCGGCATACCCTGGCCTGGTGGAGTATTAAAATACTGACGGCTATTTTTTCGCGTTCGTACCTGGTTAAAAATGATGCGCCGGTATCTGTTTTGAGAGGCTTTAGAAAGAGAGAGTGGCAGCAATTATTTAAAAAGGCAGGTATTGAAGCTACTGTGAGCTGGCAATGGGCATTCAGGTATTTAATCCTGTATAAAAAATGAGCGGTTATGACTATGATATAGGAATTGCAGGAGGCGGCCTGGCAGGACTTACAGCTGCCATCCAGCTAAGGAAGAAAGGGTATGCTGTTGCACTATGGGAGAAAAATAAATATCCTTTTCACCGGGTTTGCGGAGAATATATCAGTAAAGAAAGCTGGAACTATCTGCAAAGCTGTGGGATCGATTTGCCGGCTTTAGAACTGCCCGAAATTAATAAACTGGAAGTAAGTGCTCCCAACGGCGCCTTATTAAAAAGCAGGCTGGACCTGGGAGGCTTTGGCATTAGCAGGTATCGGTTGGATTATCTCTTATATGAAGAAGCAAAAATGGTGGGCGTAAAGGTTTTTGACGGTTGCAAGGTTGATCTGTTGTGCCGCAGGGAAGATGGTTTTGAAGTAACAGCAGGCAATAACTCTGTAAAACTAAAGCTGGCCCTGGGCAGCTTCGGAAAACGCAGCAATATTGATGTAAAATGGCAGCGAAAATTTGTTGTTCAGAAGCCTAATGCACTGAATAATTATATTGGTGTAAAGTATCATATCAAAACAGATCTTCGGGCGGATACTATAGCGCTTCATAATTTTAAAGAGGGATATTGCGGGGTATCGAAAATAGAAGCAGATCAATATTGTCTTTGTTACCTTACTACGGCTTCCCATTTACAGGCTGCGGGAGGAATCAGGGAACTGGAGCAAACTGCTTTGTATAAAAATCCTCATCTCCGGAAAATATTTGAACAGAGCGAATTTCTTTTTGAAAACCCGGTTACTATTTCCCAAATATCATTTAATGTTAAGGAGGCGGTTTATGCCGGCGTGCCCTTGGCAGGAGATGCCTGTGGTATGATTACACCACTATGCGGAAACGGAATGAGCATGGCTATGCATGCGGGAAAAATTTTTACGGGACTGGCAAACGATTACCTGCAGCAAAGGATTTCACTCGATAATATGTTAAACAGGTATGCCGTAGCATGGCGTCAGCAATTTGCAAAACGGCTGCGTGTAGGACGGGTAATCCAGGCTAATTTTGGTAAAGAGTGGCAAACGGTTGTGTTCATTAATACACTTAAGCGGCTGCCCTGGCTTGCCAACAGCATCATTAAAGCCACACACGGGAAGCCCTTTTAATTGCTATGAGCGCGGGATCCTATTTTGAATAGTTTCTTAACTATGCTCTTAAGGGTGTAAAACTTATATATTGAAGCATGCCCGGTAGCAGGCTTTACTTTACAACTTATTACTCACCCCTCATCATCAGTATTGGCCGGTACTTAACAGTACCAATGTGCAGGCTTCCATGGTTTGTATGCCCTGCTCAGCGGCTTTACCGGCCAGCTCTTCGTTTTCGGCGCCGGGGTTAAAAATAATCCGCCTGGGTTTCAGGGAAAGAATATAATCCTCGTATTCTTTCTGGTTTTGCTCGTTCATATACATCGTAACCGTATCCACACCTTCTTCTTCGGGTTTAGCTTTATGAATCACTACGTCACCCACTTGTCCTTCGCGGCGACCAATAGCAACCACATCATGCCCATTGGCTCTTAATCTCTTTAATGCCATATTGCCATACCTCGAAGGATTTTCTGAAGCTCCTAAAACCAGCGTTTTTTTATTTGTCATATCTTAAATATTATTAGTGGTAGCTATTCTGATAGTGTTGTTACAATATTAATGCCATTGAACCTATACTGCCAGCAACAAAAAAGCCACAATGTAATAACACTGTGGCTTATATAAAAGTTTCAATTCCCGTTAAACCAGCATACGCAAAGGCTCTTCCAGGAAGCTTTTTAATGTTTGGAGGAAAGCAGCTCCTACCGCTCCGTCCGCTACGCGGTGATCACAGGTAAGGGTTACTTTCATAATATTGCCAACGGTAATCTGTCCGTTTCTAACTACGGGCACCTGGTTAATAGCGCCTACAGCAAGAATACAAGACGCCGGAGGATTGATGATCGCAGTGAACTCTTCTATACCAAACATACCCAGGTTAGAGATAGTGAAAGTATTACCTTCCCACTCTGCCGGAGCCAGTTTTTTCGCCTTGGCACGCCCTGCAAGGTCTTTCACCTCACCGGCGATCTGCGATAGAGATTTAGTGTCGGCAAATCGAACCACCGGAACCAGCAAGCCCTGGTCTACCGCCACTGCCACGCCAATGTCAACATGATGGTTAACACGGATGGTTTCGCCCTGCCAGCTGCTGTTAATAGCCGGATGTTGTTTTAAAGCCAGCGCTGCAGCTTTAATTACCAGGTCGTTAAAGGATATTTTATTAGGAGATACTTCGTTGATCTGCGCGCGGCTGGCAACTGCCTTGTCCATGTTGATCTCCATGGTCAGGTAAATTTCGGGAGCCGAGAACTTCACTTCAGAAAGACGCCTGGCAATTGTTTTTCTCATTTGGGAAACGGGCACATCTTCAAAAGAAACCTGTCCTGTAACTGCAGAACCGGTTGCTGCCGGAGCAGCTGCTGTTTCCTGGCTACCTGTAGCTGGTTTAGGCGCAGATGGCTTATAATTATCAATATCTGACTTAGTAATTCTTCCACCGTCTCCCGATCCTTGTACAGTGCCCAGGTCGATACCTTTTTCAGCCGCCAGCTTTTTAGCTAAAGGAGAAGCCTTAATACGGCCATTTTCTGTGCTTGGTTTGCCCGATGTAGTATTAGGCGCTTCATCCTTTACAGCAGGCGCGCCTTCGGCATCCTGAACTGCTGCATTGGCGCCGGCTTCTACATCATCGCCTTTGCTGCTGATAGAACCACCGCCTTTAACCGCTGCAACAATTTCATCAACATTCACCTTTCCTTCTTCGCCTATAATGCAAAGCAGGTCATTGACCTGTATTTTATCTCCGGCCTTTGCTCCCTGGTACAGCAGCTTGCCATTTTTATAGCTTTCCAGCTCCATGGTGGCCTTATCTGTTTCAATTTCAGCCAGCAAATCGCCTTTTTTTACATCATCGCCAATGTTTTTGGCCCAGCTGGCAATAACGCCTTCTGTCATGGTATCGCTCAGGCGGGGCATTAATACCACTTCCTCTAATTTAGACACATCTATTGTTGAGCCCGCAGGAGCTGTTTCTGCTTTAGCTTCCGGTTTTGCTTCTTCTTTGGCGGGTTCTTCTTTTGTTTCTTCCTTAGGTTGGGCACTTCCGCCCGATTTTCCATTTACCAAACCTGATATATCCTCGCCCGCATCTCCCACTATTACCATCAGGTCATCTACCTGCAATTTTCCACCCTTTTCTGCACCCAGGTATAATATGGTTCCATCTTTATAGCTTTCCAACTCCATGGTAGCTTTATCGGTTTCAATTTCAGCCAGTAAATCGCCTTTTTTTACACTATCGCCTACTTTTTTATGCCAGGCAGCAATCACCCCTTCAGTCATTGTATCGCTCAATCGGGGCATTAAAATTTTATCAGCCATGTATATAAAATATTTCGCCCGAAATTAGTGAATTATAGTGAATGGGCAATAGTGAAATGTATGCAGGCGCAGATTATACTATTTATTAAGATAATAGTAAAAAAACACAGGGACTCGGCAAAAATTACCAGTATTCACCTGTTATAATGGCTGTTTAACTGAAATAGCGGGAGTAGATCACTTTCATGGCCTGTCAAGTAATTAGCGACCCAATTCTAATTTCAGCTTCTCCTTTAATTGCTGCACCAAAGGATATTTAGAGATCATTTTCTGGTATTGTTCTACCACAGATAAAGGCCTTTCTGTTACTTCCTCCTGAATAGGCTGCCGGTTTGCATCGATAAGATTAAAAATCTGTAGCTGGGTATTCTGCAATTCCTTCTTCAGGAACTCGGCTGCTTCATTTTTAGTGATTTCCACGAACCTGTTTTCCAGCGGGTTGGAAGTGTACACATTAAAAGAATTGGCGTCCAGTATCTTAACGGTTGCCAACGAAAAGCTTTGGGCCGCCGGGTTGCGGTTGTCCCTTAGAACCTGCGTAAATTTCTGCCAGGCTGCTATAAGCGTAGCTTCCTGCAGCGGCTGATCTTCCTTTTCAGGAGCAATTTCCTTGAACTGTTTTCTGAGCTTTTCAAGGCTGCTTAATTTTTTTCCGGCAGGAGCGGGGGGCGCCTCTGTTGTATTGTTAGGAGCGGCTAAAGGCGGTGTAGTTGCTATAGCAGCCGGCTGTGCGGGCAAGACAATGGGCTCTTCGGCAATAGTGAGTTTGGCAACCGGGGGGGCGGCCTGTTGCGATTGGGCTACCCCTTTTTTTAAAAGCACCGGCCGAATTTGCCTGAAAGCCAGGGCTCCTTTTGTTTCAATCAGTTTTTTTTTTGTAACCGAATTTTCGTCCAGTGATAATTGCATAGCCTGCTGTAAGTAGCAAAGCTTAATTAAAGTGAGCTCTACATGCAATCTTTTATTGCGGGCCGAACGGTAATTGATCTCCGACTCGTTTAAAATATTTAAAGCACTAATTAATAGTGGCGTAGGAATTTGTTTGGCAGTAGTAAGATACTTTTCTCTGAAACTCTCAACGGTATCCAGTAAGGCCACCACTTTCTCATCTTTGCTTACCAGCAGGTTACGTATAAAAGCAGCCATTCCGTTAATCACCAGGTCTCCTTCAAAACCTTTACGGTTGATATCGTCGAACAAGAGCATGGCGCTGGCCAGGTCTTGCTGCTGCATATAGTCCATCAGCCGGAAGTAGTAGTCTTCATCCAGGATATTCAAATGCTCGAGCGTGCTGTTATAGTTTACTTCACCATTGCTGAAGCTCACAATTTTATCCATGATACTCAAAGCATCACGCATGCATCCTTCGCTTTTTTGGGCAATGAGCTGCAAAGAAGCTTTGTCAGCCTTAACTCCTTCTTTGTCGCAAATACCTTCGAGGTGGTCAACCGTATCATTGGTAGTAATGCGCTTAAAATCGAAGATCTGGCAGCGACTTAATATAGTAGGAAGGATTTTATGCTTTTCGGTAGTAGCCAGTATAAAAATAGCATAGGAGGGTGGTTCTTCCAGCGTTTTAAGAAAGGCGTTAAAAGCCGCCGAACTCAACATGTGTACCTCATCTATAATATATACCTTATACTTACCAGCCTGGGGCGCGAACCGAACCTGGTCTACCAGTGTACGGATATCGTCCACCGAGTTGTTACTGGCGGCATCCAGCTCGTGGATATTCAGCGAGCTGCCATGATTAAAGGATACGCAGGACGTACATTCATTGCAGGCTTCGCCATCGGGAGTTGCATTTTCGCAGTTAATGGTTTTGGCTAAGATACGGGCACAGGTAGTTTTACCCACACCCCGCGGACCACAAAACAAAAAGGCGTGTGCCAGCTGGTTTTGCTTAATAGCATTTTTTAAAGTAGTAGTGATATGTCCCTGACCTACAACAGTATCAAAATTCTGGGGCCGGTACTTACGCGCTGAAACAATAAATTTATCCATGATTACTCCTGATGACAAAAGTAACGTATTGCAACCTGATTTGTTGGGTGAGGAGTATGTTGTGGAAAAATCGATAAATATATCGCACTATCAACGGTATATGCCGTTGAAATGCGTGTTCAGACGTTCATTTAAAAGGCCCGCCTGGTATCTGTTCTATCAGGCGGGCCTTTTAAGCGTATTTATTACCAGCAAGAGGGTGCCTAGTATCCGGGATTTTGTATCAGTGCTGTATTTTTATTCATTTCGTCGCGGGCAATAGGTGCAAAATACATCTTGTTCACCCATTTGCGGTTTTCATGGGCTTCATCGGTTACCGGCGTATAGGTATACGTGTACACCTCTTCATCATGTTTATAAGGAGCTGATTGTTGTTTGCCCGTTTTAAAAGTGCCGGTTATATTTATGAATGTCAGCTTTCTGCCCAGGGTTTCGGGGGCAATCAGCCAACGCCTGGCATCGTGGTAGCGCTGCTCCTCGTAGCTCATTTCTATCCGTTTTTCATTACGATACCTGTTTTTAAGCGCCTGTCCCGTTTCGGTAGCGGGAATAGCCGGCATACCGGAGCGGAACCGGATGCGGTTCAGCCAGGTTCGGGCGGCAGCCTCATCTCCCAGCTCAAGGCTGGCCTCGATAAAATTAAAAACAACTTCTGTATATCTTATGAAAGGCCATGGAATTAACTGTTTGGTGTTGGCTTCTGCAATTTTAGGGTCGGGGTCTGTAAATTTTCGTACATAATAACCGGTACGGCTTCCGTTCCAGTCTTCTATTGAGCTGCTCCTTGTGTCTAACCCGTTGAACGTTATTTTAGCGCCGCCCTGCATCAGGTCGTATTTGCCCGTTTGTATCTGGTTAGCAGGGTCCACGTTGCCTGATACCAGGTTCCTTGGCTTCCAATCTGCACCATCATAAAGAATAGTAGCGTAAAAGCGGGGATCGCGGTTCTTGTAAGGGGCGGCTTTATGTGCTGCATTCCCCCAACTAAATGGAGTGCCGTCTTCCATTTCAAAATCGTCCACAAAAATACCTATAGGGGTGTTGCCGGCCCAGTTGTGATATCCATTAGGGCCGTTGTATAACCCTATGCTTACGCCCCCTCCCGTATTTACGTTCAGGTTATAGTAACGGCCCCAAATGATTTCTGAAGCCGCATTGGCGTCCAGTCCCGGTGCTTTGCTGTACCCCGCCATAGCAATAGACATATAATTTAATTTACCCTGTTCGGGCGGCACCTTTGCCGAAAGATCAAGTTTGTAACCGGTGCCCAGATCCATGGCTTCCTGCGCGGCTTGCCTGGCTCTCTGCCATCTTTCTGTACGGTTACCCCCCGCATAGCCAAACAGCTCGGGTTTAGGATGGCTGGCCAGCTCCGGAATCTTGGTACTGGCTAAAGGCAGGTAGTGCAGGTCGCTTGCGGCATATAGAAGCACCCTCGATTTAAGAGCAAGAGCTGCCAGGCCGTTGGTACGTCCCTTGGCCATTTCTTTGCCATTAATAAGCCACAGCGCCGAGTCGCAGTCGGCCACTATATAATTAACACACTCCTCATACGTATTTCGTGCCGCGCTGTAATCCTCATCAAGTCCATAGGTTTTGGTTATCAGTGGTACGCCTCCATAATATCTTAATAATTGCTGGTAAAAGAAGGCTCTTAAAAAATGAGCTTCTCCCTTTAGCCGGTTAGCAAGCGCCGTATCAATTTGCGGGTTGGCTAATTTTTCAAGCGTGATATTGGCGGCCCTGATCCCATTGTACAGGTTTTGCCATTGATAACTGGCCGGCACCGATCCTGTGGCACTGGGACTTGCACTTCCCTCGTTCACGGTATTAATGTTGCGACCGGTGTGGGTAAATACGGCTTCGTCGCTAAAACTGGCCAGCATTTCTTCGGTAAACCCGCCTACGCCCAGGTATTGGTTGTAGATGCCGGTTACAAATGCTTCGGCCAGTGCGCCGTCCTGCCAGGTAATTTCAGCCGGTACCTGGTCAGTAGGGTTGATATCAAGAAAATCTTTTTGACAGCTATAAATTCCGATCAGAACCAGTATTGCTGCCGAATAGCGTCGAAATATATGTTGTTTCATTCGTGGAGTTTTTTTGTTGGTGATCAAATAGGCCTTAAAAAGTTACAGTGGCCCCTACGTTAAAAATCCTGGATTGAGGGTAGTATTGACCGTTGGTACTGGTGGCTTCAGGATCCCATAATTTCATTTTATCCCAGGTGATAATATTTTGCCCGTTAGCAAATACTCTTATGTTACTTATTACTTCTCTTACACGTTCGGGCATATTAATGGAGTAGCCGAGCTCAAGGTTTTTAAGCCGCAGGTAATTGCTGCTTCTGAGGAAGTAGGTATTTCGTGCAGCACCACCACCGGTATAATAGGTATTTCCCCGGCTGGCAATGCGCGGATGAACGCTGCTTTGATTGTCAACCGTCCACCTGTTGTCAAAAGAATATTGCAAATAGTTGCCTATATCGCCAGACTCAGTGCCAAAGAACAGCATACCTCCTGCAGCACCCTGAAACATAAAGCTGAAATCGAGGTTGCGATATCGCAGGCCTCCGTTAAAGCCGCCGGTAAATAACGGGTCGCGCGTTTTATCAAGGGCAACCATATCGTCTGCAGTTATCTTCTTATCTCCATTATAATCTTTCAGCTTCATATCACCCGGCCGAAGATTATTGGTGAGCGCCGAATAGTCGATTGTATTGGCATCGATAGCCGCCTGGTTTTCAAATACGCCATCATACAGGTATGCAACTATCGTATAACCGCTGGTTCCGTAGGGTTTGCCGGTGGTGCGCTGCCACTCGGGTACACCGGCCGGCTCGCTGGAATAAAGCACTTTGTTTTTTGCATAACCACCATTAACGCTCAGGTTATAACTAATGTCTCCTACATTATCGCTCCATGATACTTTAAATTCACCTCCCCGGTTAGACATCTTTCCTTTGTTGGTAGGAGGCAGCTTATTGGCAATGCCGCTGCTTTGAGGCACCAGCCCGGTTTCGGCTATAAGTGCCCGCTCTCTTATATTATAGAAATAGTCCAGCTCTACCGCCAAACGGTTATTTAAAAAAGATACGTCTAAACCGATATTGGTATTGTTGCCAATTTCCCATGTAAAATTCTGATTGGCTACTCTTGTTTCATAAAGCGCCTGTACCACTGCATCATTCAGCACATAATTGATAAAGGGGTACGATGATATGAATTGGTATTCTGCCAGGTTGCCGCCAAAATAGGGTTCTGCGCCCATTTGTCCCCAGGATCCCCTTATCTTTAAGTTATCAACAAACGGCACATTGTCTTTAAAAAACTTCTCTTCAGAAATACGCCAGCCCGCAGTTACACCGGGGAAAAACCCAAATCGTTTATTGGGTGGAAAGATATAAGACCCGTCGTAACGCCAGAGAAATTCAAAAAGGTACTTCTGCTGAAAATTATAGCCCACCCGGCCAAAATAGCTTAAGCGGGCTCTTCTGTAAGATCCCCCGCCATTATTTTTTTCCAGGTCGCCCCCTGCCGACATTACATCGATAGAGTTGGACAAGAAGTACCTTCTGAAAGCATTGAACCCTTCGTAATCTTCTGTTTCGCGCTGCACACCGGCAAGAAAATTCAGGGTGTGGTCGCCAAATGTGCGATCATAATTTAATAACCCCGAGAGGTTGATGTTAAGCGTGTTCTCAGTCCACTGGTTCAACCTCGGGTCTGTAAAAGGCGAACGTAATTCTTTGGTAAGTTTGGGCGTAACGCCATCTGCTTCATAAGATGTTTTGTCCCAGGAGTACAGGTACCACGGCGTTTCAAAGCGTTTTTGATTTTTAAAGTATTTGTCTACTGCGGCGGTGCCGGTCAATTTTAATCCTTTAACACCGGGGATCAGTATCTCCAGCTTGCCTGTAGACTGTATATAATCGCGTTTATCACGGTCGTAACCGGTTTGATTGGTGGCAATTACCACAGGATTCTGGCCATATTCAATATCTCTGCCCGGTAATCCGTTAGGCCATATAGCAGGTTCGTTAGGTTTACCCCGCATTAACATACGGAAGATTTCTCCTGCCGTTTCTGTAGGGAAAAAGCGATACTCCTCCCGGCCTACGATACCTAGCTGGAGGTTCATGTATTTATTAATCTTCGCATCGAGGTTTAGCCTTAGGTCGTACTGCTTATAGCCTGTAGCAGAATTTTTATAATACGCATCCTGGTTCTGGTAACCCAGGGAGCCCAGGTATTTTACATTTTCAGATCCCCCCGAAAGTTGAACATAGTGGCGCGACTGCGGCGACCATTTCTTGAATGTTGCATCAAACCAGTTGGTGTTCGGATGACCCCAGGGATCCGATCCGTCCCGGTATTTTTGCATATCGTCCGGGAAAAAACCGGTAGGAGAATTAATAACGGCATTGTTATCGGGCCTGGTGTAGGTGCCGGTGCTTATCAACGCATCGTAAGCTGCTTTCCACTGACCGGGCGGCAAGCTGTTCTCATATACCGCCAGTTCATTTCTAAGTATTCCATACTCAACGGCATCCGTTAATTTGGGAATTACGGTAGGTTGCGCCCATCCCTGGTTGAATGTATAAGACAGGGTAGGCTTACCGCTTTTTCCTCTTTTAGTTGTAATCAATATAACGCCATTAGCAGCCCTCGATCCGTAAATAGCTGCTGAAGCATCTTTAAGAACCGACATACTTTCAATATCGTTGGGGTTCAGGCGTTCCATACCGCCTTCGCGGTCGGGAACCCCGTCAATTACAATTAATGCCGATGAGTTACCTATTGAGTTCGTACCCCTGATTCTTATAGTAGAGCCATCATATCCGGGTTCGCCACTACCATTCAGCGCGGTAATACCCGGCAACCTTCCGGCCAGAGAATTGGTAAGGTTAAGCGTGGGTGTTTTGGCTAGTTCTGAGCCCTTTACGTCGGCCACCGCGCCGGTAAGTGTTACTTTTTTCTGCGTGCCGTAACCTACCACCACCACTTCGTCCAAATTTGCCGCCATGGGCTCTAACTCAATGTTGATGCTGGTTTGACCGTTAACTGGTACCTCTTTTTTAAGATAACTCACATGCGAAATTTCCAATACGCTTGCAGCAGGGGCTTCAATGGTGAAGCTGCCACTACTATCGCTAGCGGCACTTGTAGCCGCCCCTTTTACTTTAATGGAAGCACCTGTAACAGGCTGACCTTTAGAGCTTACCCAGCCTTTAACTGTTTGGGCGTTAGAACAAAAAGAACATAGAAGAAGAAGGAACATAATAGTTGAAACCCTGGGGCACGGCAAGCTGCCCCGCATTGTACAAGTTTTCCGTTTCATGAAACAAGCTGTTTTCGTTTAAAAAAGGTTTAGATACTCATGTAATTGGTCGAAGGGCAGCAAACATTTGTCCGAAAACGATTTTTTATGGATTTGTTTTCTTAAAGAAAAGTGAATATTAAATGCAAGGCTTATTAACAGTATTTTCTGTGTTTTGGTATGGGGTTTGTTTACGGTAGGATGAATTTTATTTTTTAATCAAATCCCAATCTTATGAAATCGATTTTGAAAATGGTAGGTGTGGTGCTTTTTGCATCTTTTGTATTTACAGCTTGTAGCAAGGATGACGATCCTGCAGATAACAGGTTTTTTATAGGAACTTATAACGGAAAGGTAACTTACTCCGGTGAAGGTGATGATGTGTCGAACACCAATGGCTCGGTTACAGTAGTGAAAGGTGGATCTGCAACCACTTATAATTTTAAATTTTCTGACGGAATACCAGATATTAATAATGTAGAGTTCAAACAAAGCGGTGATAATACCTGGGTAAGTACAGGCGAGTTAGCCGGGTTGATCAACGTTACTAATGATAGATTAGTTATTGGTGTAACTAAAAACGGGAACACATGGTCTGCCGATTGCAGGAGGTAAATTTTTTATGTTCATAAAGAAGCCCGCAAAACTTTGCGGGCTTCTTGCTATAACAATATATCCTGCTTACTTGTTAGTCCAGAGAGTCCATTTTTTGTCAAACTTATACCATTGGCCATCGCTGCCTTCCCACTTCCATTCAGGTACTTCACTCCATTTAGTTCCGTCGGCGCTCCAAACCAGCTTCCCTTCATGAATTTTTAACCATTTGCCGTCTTTGTCCGTCCAGCTCTGGCTTTCTACAGCAGCCCATTTGGTGCCATCCGTGCTCCACCACAATTTCGCTGACTTGTCTAGCTTATACCAATATGTTTTGCCTTCAATAGAACCCGCCCATGTTTGGGTCTTCGATTTTATCCAGTCTGCCGTTACTTTATACGAAACAGGGCTTTCATAAATTCCTGATGCCTGGGCTGCAAAAGAGGCACCGCCTAAAATAGTTAATGCTAAAAGTATTTTTTTCATTGCGTGAATTTTAAAAAGTTAATTGATACGTGAATCGTTTTATTATAATCTGAATGCAGGTTTAAGGAAGAGGTTGGCGATTGTAACAACATTAGCTGTAGCCAATGGCTCATCAAAGCTTTCCGCTGCTGCGGCCTGCGTAACATCAGCTGCAATGTTGGTGATGGGCACGTTGGCCTGTGTGGTGTTTTGCTCACCTGCGTAAACAGCGTCTGCCGGGGCAACGCCGGTGTCGTTGCCATTGGCAGTATAGGTAATCCATGGTTTGATAGTAAGGCCTGCTGCTGCAGCCATCTGCCTCAAATGAGAAGCATGGCGGGCTTCTACTGCATGTATTTGCAGCGCAGCAGTTAGTACCACCTGGTTGCCTTTTAAAAATCCAGCCTGGCCTTTATAGGCACGTACCCCGGTGTCTTCAAATGCCGTAGCAACTTTGAGGAAAGTAGCATAGTTGGTATAAACATCTGCAAAGGTTCCACCAGAGTTATAACTGTTGTCGGCATTGTAATTGCCTCCTGCTCTGAAATCAAAATTAGTATAAGCCAATTCGGGGCGTGCTGCGCTTCCCAATACTGCCTTTAAAAAATCAACATGCGCTTTTTCATGATCACGGATGGTAGTAATGGCCTGTAATGCAGCGGTGCTGGGAAAATTAAAAGTAACATCCTTTACCGATGATGCAGGATCTTTACCTACAACGGTATGGTTGTAAAAATGATATTCCAGGTATTCCAGCGTCAATGCAAAGTTCAGCACATCGTTTACGCTCCTGTTGCCCGATTGCCCGTAGGCTTTGGTAAACATTGAGCTTAAAGCAAGTGGCAATGCTGCCAGGGAAATTTTCCTGCCTGCGTTATAAAAATCTTTCATTACGCGCCTGCGTGGGCTAAGCCTGTCATAGATGTCTCCATCTACTTTTTCAATTTCGCTTAATATATTCAGGATATTCATGATTGTAAGGTTTTAAGGTTAAAAAACGTTTTTGACATCGATCTTGGTTTTGATAAAAGTAGCAGCAATAGGAAGCACTTTGCTGGGAGGCAAGGCTGCATCAAGTCCCTTTGAATTGTCTGCTCCTAAGGCACTTAAACTATTAAGGTCAGAGAAAGAACCATTTGATATCTGGTCTCTGACCCAGGCCGCATGCCTGGCCTCAACCGAAACGATCTGTCCCGCAATTACGAGGTAAGCTTCTGTCATTATTTTATACCCGGCCCCGTTATAAGCAGCTACGCCAAGATCTTCGAATGCTTTTGCTGTAGCTAATACACTGTCTTTACTGGTGAAGTTTACCGATGAAAAATCTACTTCCAGGTTCCCGATGGCGTTACTGCCCAGGGCTTTTTTGAAAAATTCGCGGTGCGCAATTTCGTGCAGCTTTATATCGTTGAAAAAGGCGTTTTGTGAAGCGCTGAAAACAGAAGAAGACTTTGCTACTACTTCAGTATAAAACGCAGCTTCCAGTTGTTCGAGCGCATAGGCGTAATTCAATATACCGATGTCATCCTTAAAGTCGAGTGTTGCAGCGTTAGTATTATTGTTGTTGTTCCTGAATTGGTCGTACCAGTCGTTGTGTCCGCAGGAGGTTAGTAAGGCAGCGCCTGCAGTTCCCATGCCCAGCGCAGAAAGAAATTTTCTTCGATTATAACCCTCTTTACCTGCGCCTGCGCCCGACGTGGTAAGAATTGCTTGTTCTGATTTCATAATACTTGATTTTTGATTTGGAGATTGATTATGGGTACTTACAGGTGCCCTTTCATAGATACATACGAGATGCGGTAAGATGCGGATTCTCTTTTTAAAGAAAAGTTTTAATAAGGGCGAGGAAGTAACGGAGAATAAAAACAGGGAATAGGGAAGGTGAACAGCAGGTTGCGAATGAAGTAGGGTGATAATTTTATCAGGGATGAATAAGATAGATTCGGATTTAATGGAATGAGTATCGGGTGTATAAAATATAAAAAGGGGCTGCCCAAACCTGCAGCCCCAATACTGATATGTCACTCTAACCATGACATTAATAGTTACGGAAAATACGATAGAACGGATTTATAAAAATCAAATTTTGCCCATTACATACAATTGCTCAAGATTGGGGGCAGGGCTTCCGCCTTCGTTTTCGAGCGTGATGGCAAATGCCTGCGCATGCTGTATGTTTTTTAACTTGCAAATAGTGTTGCAATTGCCCAATACACCAGCATCAATAGGCTTGCCGTCCATTAAGGCCCAGAGCTGGTATTGCTTGCCTTTAGGCGCTTGAGGGAGGGCTTTGGCAACCAGGTAAACATCTTTGTTGTTTTTATCCCAGTATACAACAGCCTGACTGGACTCTTTGCCTGCAACACCGCTTAGTGCTACTTTGATCATGTCAGGACCGGTAATAAGCTGCATGTTCTTGTCCATCTCATCCAGCTTGGTTTGCATGGTGTTGTTATGGGCATATAGCTGATCACGCTGTAAAGCCAGTTGGCGATTTTCTGCTTCGAGATCTTTATACTTATTGTAAGTGTAAAGATTAAATGCTGCGCTGATTACGAACAATATTACAGAAGCGGCAGCCAGGTATTTAATAAATGGCGTTGTTCCTCTTCTTTCCAATGGAATTACCGTAGGTTCTTCAGTACCTGAACTGTGCTCTTCGTTCAGTTTTAAACCCAGCTGGTCGAATAAATTAGCTTTAACGTCCGGATTTACAGGTACAGCATTGCGGCTTGCAGACGCTTCGAGTTCTTTTTCGAATGCCTGTATGGCCTGACCGATCTCAGGATGTTGCATACGAAGTTGTTCCAGCTCGGCTCTCTCCTCAGCGTCTGCCAGCCCCAGCACATAACTTTCGATTATGCCACTTTGTATGTACTCCTTTATGTTCATGTATTACTAATCCTGCTTCTTAATTCAATTAAAGCTTTACGCAACCTGGTTTTTACCGTTCCCAAAGGTATACCGGTTGTTTCGGCTATATCATTTTGGGTAAACCCTTCGAAGTAGCACATCTCCACAACTGTTTTATATTCCTCCCGTAAACTGTTTACAACTTTACGAAGACCAATAGCGTCTATATTTAAGAGGTCGTCTGCAGCTATTTCGTTGTTTCTGTCGGTAAGTTCTACATTTTGCCTGGAATTTTTCCAGTCTTTACTTCTTAGAGTGTCTATAGCAGTATTGCGTACAATAGACGACATCCAGGTAAAAAGCCGGCCCCGAACACTGTCAAAAGTACTGGCCTGGTTCCATATTTTTACGAAACTGTCCTGCAAAACGCTATTCGCCAACTGCTCATCGGGAATAAAGCTGCGTACGATGCTGTTTAATGCGGCAGCATAGTTATCGTACAGATAGCTAAAAGCACCGGCATCACGTTCTTTTAATAACGCAACCAACTCCTGTTCCGTATATTTTTGTATGGCTTTCAATAGAGGAATTTCACATCAGTACCAGAGATACGAAAATTATACCAATACGGATTTAACTTTTTAAAATTTTCTTCACGGTGTTAAGCCAGTATCGGGTGGGCTTTAAATTCCTTGCTCCTGTCAAACAGGTACCGGTAAGTGGTAAGGGTACGGCTCCTGTGCGTACCCAGCGATTCAGCCACATTGATCATTTTGGGGTTGAATTCGCCTATCCATTGCATTTCATAATTTTCATAAATTGGTTTTCCCAGCTCATATTTGCCATTTTCAATTTTCAGGTTTTGAATGAGCCGGCAACCTTCTATGATCATATAAGCGTCCACACCTTTTCCCTGAAACTCGGGTACAATACCAAATACAAGGCCTACAAATTTGTCGCAGGGTTTCGTTTTCTTATACCATAGAAATTTTAGCTTATCCAGTAACCCGAATTTCCCGTTCAGGTATTTAAACCATTGGTTTAAATCGGGCAGGTTTACCCAAATGCCAATAGGCTCATTTTTGTAATAAATGATCCAGTTCACTCTTTCGTCCATAACCGCCTTCATAGACTGGAACATTTTGATAACGGTTCTTTCATCCAGTTGTTTCAGTCCGCCATGCCCGGCCCAGGCTTTATTATAAGCAATGGTAAAGTCTTTGGCATATTTGGGCAGGTTATTGGTTTTAATATTGTCGGAGGAGTAGTTAGGGTCTTTAGCCAAAGCCGCATGTCGCTCATAAAATTTTTCCTGTATCCGGCGGCCCACATTAAGTCCAAAACATATCTGGTTAAAAAAGGGCCGGAAACCATAGTTCTCCAGCAGGTCTTTATAATATGCCGGATTATAATTCATCCGGTACAGGGGCGGTTCAAATCCTTCTACCAGCAAGCCCCACCAGGTATCGCGTTCTCCAAAATTGATGGGGCCATCCATAGCGGTCATGCCTCTTTCAGCCAGCCAGTTTTTTGCGGCATCCAGCAATATATCAGCTGCAGCCTGGTTGTTGATGCAATCGAAAAATCCCATGCCGCCAACAGGGCCTTCATCGCCTTTCGTCTTATACTTCCTGTTAACAAAAGCGGCAATCCGGCCAATGAGTTGCCCCTGGCTGTCTTGTAATATCCAGCGAATCGCTTCTCCCGATCTGAAGGTTTTATTTTTTTCTTTGTCGAAAACCTCGTTGATGTCTTTATCTAAAGGACGTATATAGTTAGGATCGTTTTGATTGATCAAAACATTCACTTTAATAAAGTCCCTGGCAAGCGCAGGCGTATTGACTTCAATAAGATTCATGCTACAAAAATAGGCGGTGGCGCATTATTCTGTGCCGGATGTTTTCTTCTTTCTGGCAGCCGCGATACTATCCTGTTTTCTTTTCAGCTCTAAGGCTTCGTTTTTTCGCGCTATGGAGTCTTTTCTTTTTTGCTCTTTCAGTTTAGCCAGGTCTTTTACTTTTTGAATGCTGTCCTTTACCGCCTTTTGCCTGCTGTAGCTGGTGCCAACGCTGTTCAGGAACATTTTTTTGGCAATAATGGCATCATGCCCGTAAATATCCTCCCTGAAGTTCAGCACGCTGCTGTCGTTAACCCACGAGGTGAAATAAGTGATGAGTACCGGTACAGGTTTTTTTACTCTCACGTATTTCTCTTTATAGGTATGCATCAGGCTGTCTACCTTTTCAGCACTGTACCTTGCTGTATCATTTAAAATATACTCGGCCAGTTTGGCAGGCTCTTTTAAGCGGATGCAGCCGTGGCTATAGCTTCTTTTATCCCGGTTAAACAGGCTTTTAGCGGGGGAGTCGTGAAAATATATATTATAACTATTAGGAAAGAGAAACTTAACGAGGCCAAGCGAGTTCCAGGGGCCCGGCTTTTGCCGAACGCGTCCTTTAATGACCTCCATATGATTGCGCGCAAGGTAAGCCGCGCTGGGTCGGCCGTTCATCTCATTTTTAACGATGCTGGCGGGTACGTTCCAATAGGGGCTGAATACAATATTGCTCAGCCTGCCGGTAAATACGGTGGTGTTGTTACCTTCTTTACCTACCACTACATCCATATCCCAGGCCGGCCGGCCATATTCATATATATGTAGCTTAAATTCGGGTATGTTTACCATTATAGAGCGGCCGCTGTCTTTGGTAGCCCCTGGCAGCCAGCGCATGCGTTCCATGTTTATTAATATCTGTTGTATGCGCTCTTCCACCGAAATATTAACGTCTTTTAAAAAGGTTTTGCCGGCGGTACCATCCGGCTTGTAGCCATAGGTTTTTTTTAATTCGTTCACTGCATCAGCCAGCTCACTATCATATACATTGGTAAAAGTGCTATCCTCTCCAAATAAAAAGCCTTCGGCTTTTAATCTTCTTTTTAATGTTTTTACGGCTGCATCGGTATAGCCCTTTTTCATGATCTCTACCTTGCTGTTCACCGTGGGCCATCCTCCCGCATCTTTAATCTGTTTATATTTTAGCAGCTGATCTTTTAATTTCAGGTATTGGGGGTTTTGGGGGGCGTATTCGTCGGCATACTGCCCATGACTGGTTAACACCGAATCCAGCATAGCTTCGAGCGTCAGTTTCTTTTTAGGAATATACCACTCCAGCGATTTAATGCTGAAATCGGGGTCTGACCCGAAAGCATGATCGGCATAGGTGTAAAAATACCGGGTCAGCAATATTTCTACATTCCGGTACAGGGAGTCGTTTTTAGGACGCAGGCTTTCCAACCTGATCAGGGTTTCCATTTTGTCTGTCAGCCATTTATTGTAAACCGTGGAATCCTTCGAGTAATTCAGGTAATTTTTCAGCAAATTCCAGAAGGAAACGGTATGCTCCGGCAGGCCTTCCTTTGAAAACCAGGCGTACTGGTAATTGCGGCTGTTATAGAAGCTGGTAAGCCGGTTGCGCAAAGTGTCGTTAAGCTGGTTGGCCTCAAGAATAAGCCTAACATCCGAAGTATCAATGAAAAGCGAGTTGAACGAGTTGCTGGTATCGATGGTAACATCCACTTTTGTAATGACCTTTTCCCGTTCCTGTTTCTCCTCTTCCTTTGTCTTTGGTGCAAAGAAATTGCAGGACGACAGTAAAATCACGAAAAAAACTGTTGTAAGCAGCGGTTGTCTAAAATTCATAGATAGGAATGAATAAGGGTATAAGATTTAGCACAAAATTAGCCGGAAAAAGAATAAAAACGGGGGTTGGCTGAATATATTATAGTAATTAATGGTATGAAGCCGCCCGGGGCCTTTGCAAGTGGGGGTTGAGGAATGCCTAAATGTGAATAATTTGTAAAGTCGTTGTACAATAATACGCGGAGAAGCCTTACTTTTGCAGCCACAAAAATAACCACACCTCAATTATATGGCAAAAGTTGGTAAAATTAAGCAAGTTATTGGAGCGGTAATCGACGTTCAATTTGATGAAGCCCTCCCGGAAATTTATAACGCGTTAGAGCTGACAAAAGAGAATGGCGAAAAGCTTGTACTGGAAGTTCAGCAGCATTTGGGAGAAGATAGCGTTCGTACCATTGCAATGGATGGAACGGAAGGTCTTGTACGTGGTACAGAAGTACGCGACACAGGAAAAGCAATTGCTATGCCTACAGGTGATGCCATTAAAGGACGACTTTTTAACGTAACAGGAGATCCTATTGACGGTTTACCTGCTGTTTCTAAAGAAAATGGCCGGCCTATTCACGCAATGCCTCCGGCTTTTGAAAACCTGAGCACTGCTTCTGAAGTATTATTTACGGGTATAAAAGTAATTGACCTTATTGAGCCATATGCAAAGGGTGGTAAAATTGGTTTGTTTGGTGGTGCTGGTGTGGGTAAAACAGTACTGATCCAGGAGTTGATTAACAATATTGCAAAGGGCCATGGCGGTCTTTCGGTATTTGCCGGTGTGGGAGAGCGTACCCGCGAGGGAAATGACCTGATGCGCGAAATGATTGAAGCAGGCATCATGAAATATGGTGAAGGCTTTAAACATAGCATGGAAGAAGGCGGATGGGATCTGTCTAAGGTTGACACCAAGGAACTGGCCGATTCTAAAGCAACTTTCGTATTCGGACAAATGAACGAACCTCCGGGTGCCCGTGCCCGTGTGGCTTTGAGTGGTTTAACTATCGCTGAATATTTCCGTGATGGTGACGGAGAAGGAAAAGGTAAGGATATCCTGTTCTTCGTTGATAATATCTTCCGTTTCACCCAGGCGGGTTCTGAGGTATCGGCGCTGTTAGGCCGTATGCCTTCGGCGGTGGGTTACCAACCTACGCTGGCTACAGAAATGGGATTGATGCAGGAGCGTATCACATCTACCAAAAATGGTTCTATTACCTCTGTACAGGCGGTATATGTACCTGCGGATGATTTAACCGATCCGGCTCCGGCAACAACGTTTGCTCACCTGGATGCTACTACCGTATTAAGCCGTAAAATTGCGGATTTGGGTATTTATCCTGCAGTGGATCCCCTGGACTCTACTTCACGTATCCTGATGCCTCAGGTGGTGGGCGACGCGCATTACGAGTGTGCCAACAGGGTAAAAAGAATTTTGCAACGTTATAAAGAGCTTCAGGACATTATTGCCATCTTAGGTATGGATGAGCTGAGCGATGAAGATAAAATGACCGTAGCACGTGCACGTAAGGTACAGCGTTTCCTTTCCCAGCCATTCCACGTAGCGGAAGCCTTTACCGGTTTAAAAGGTGTGCTGGTACCTATCGATGAAACCATCCGTGGCTTTAACATGATCATGGACGGTGAAGTAGATGAGTATCCTGAAGCAGCCTTCAACCTGGTAGGTACCATTGAAGATGCGATTGAAAAAGGCAAGAAATTATTAGCGTAGTAGTTGGTTAGACAATTAGCTAATTAGCTGGTGTGCTAATGTAAAGCAATCTGCTTTAGCTGTTGAATTAGCAATTGGCCATTATCATATTATCACATTATACAAATGAAGTTAGATATTTTAACTCCCGAAGGCAGTATTTTTAGCGGCGAAGCTTACGGCGTTCAGATGCCGGGAGTAACCGGTTCTTTCGAAGTATTGAACAGGCACGCTCCAATGATTGCAGCCCTGGGGGAAGGCAAGCTGAAAGTATTGCAAGGAAGTCTGAACGGACCAGCTACATTCTATACCATTCAAAGCGGATTTGTGGAAGTACTGAATAATAATGTAACTGTGTTAGTAGAGGGCGCCAAGAAGCTTTAATATTTTGTACCTGATTTTTTTTAGAATCCCGGGGCTTATCGCTCCGGGATTTTTATTGGGGCAAATCCAGGTTTGGGCTCCCATTATATGGTTTAATGAGCAGAAAGAAGGAAGACATTTTTGAAGAGCAGTTGGTAGAAAAGAGCCAGCTGCAGATAATAAGAGGCGGAGCTGAAATATCTAATTTTGCTTTTACCGAGGGTTGGGGATATGCCAATTCTACCGGTACGCTTATCATTCATAACCGTACCTTGTGCGAGGAGCTAAAGAAGTAATACAGCCGGATCAAAAGACAATGCATTGTTAAACCGGGGTAGAACGCTTCGGTTTTTTTATTGCATACAGTTGATGAAAGCGTTAGTTAGAGGAGCCCTGTAAAAACACCCGGGTTCGCGCGATGCCGAACTTATGCCCGGTAAGGTGTAGTTGTCTGTTGGTCAACCTGGCATCACAAGCTACCCAGCCATAGGCGGGCGTATACGCCAGGCCGTTTTTAAAACAGCCATCTTTATACACCAGGTCTTTCAAAACCAGCTGTCCTTTTTTCAGTTTGGGTTCGGGTTCGCCAATCCAGTGCATCACACCATAATACTTCCCGTTTTGCTCAAAAATCCGGATAGAACGGGTTTGTTCGGGGTTAAGCCATATCCCGGTGATATCGTTATCGGAAAATAAAGAAAAATGGAAAAGCAGCGACAGCAGTAAAATAGTCATCAGTAAATATTGTGTGAAGTGAAAAATGAAGCAACGATCAACAGCTCATTCAACAACAACAATATTTTAGGTGGGTAGATGTCATATTTTTTAGTCTACTATAAAGATAGACTATGTTTTTCAACCAGCAAAATATAATTGGGTCAGTGCAAGAGGCGGCTCTTATATTCCCCTATGAAGCTGCGGTTTGTATCTGTAACCTCCACAGTGAAACCGGATGCTCCTGAAAAAGGAATGAATAGATCGTCCCTTAGGAAAAAAAATGTTACGTCGCAAATACGGTCATCCATGCATTTTATGCCGGCGCTAATTCGCCAGCTAAAGCAGAAACCTCGTCACACGGTCGGTTCTCTGAGGAGGCCGAATTAATGGATAATATCTGAATGCATTACCTGGCTCCCACCATTGCGCCCAGGGCAGAGAATATAAAGAGCAATACGTAAAGACCGATCATTATAATAGTTAATATGCCTATAAACTTAAAGTACCGTTTAAGATATAAAAGCGACTGGTTAAATCCTGAGGCATCGTTGGTTCTTATACTGGCTCTCACCGCGCTTCCGAATTTATAAAGCATAAAGGTGGGGTAAAAAGCTATGGCGCAGAGAACCAAAATGTAAATCGTAAAAAATGCACTTCCAAAAGCAGCAAAAGGAGTCCCGGAGGCAGCCATTAAGCTGCTCATCAATGAACCGGCAAATAGTCCGAAAACAAGCATGATCCCAAGTATTACAAACCCCACAATAGCAAGAAACCTCGACCATTTGCCGGCTTCCTCCAGGTTGATCTTTCCATACTGGTCCAATAATCCGTTATCATTAAAAATGTTGCTGTTCTCCATATCTTATTTTTTAAGTAATAAAAAGGTAATAGTAAAAATATCACCCGGCCTGGCAGGAAAGCACTGAAGCTTTGTTGACCGATGCTGAAAATTTTAATTGTTGCAGGTTGCTACTGTTGGCAGAGGGTTGCTGGTTGGGTCATAGTTTTAAGTTTGTAGTTAATATTTGTTCTAAGCTAGAATAAGTTTTTTAAATCAGCAACATAATTATGTAAAATTAATGGCATCTCCCTTGCCGGATGCCATTAATGATTATTAATATAACAGGTTCTTATTAAAATTAATTTGCGGTGGAACGATTTCCTGCCTGCAGGTCGGCATAACCAAAAACACGTTGTAACAGGGGCGTGGTGCGTGCCGAAATGTTTGAACGGATATCTTCTTCCTTATTGGCTACATATAAAAACATGGCATCTATAGCCCTGGCGGCAATAAACTCGTTAAGGCTTGGCTCCAGCTTTTTACTGATCAAAGGAATAGAATTGTAGGCTTTGGCCAAAGTATTATATTCGTTGCCGGCGCCTGTTGTGCGAATGGTGCTATCCACTATAGGACGAAAAGCTGTCATTAATTGTGGGCTCATAGCGCTTTTAAAGTATTGGGTAGCGGCATTTTTATTCCCGCTCAATAAAATGCCTGCAGCGTCGCCGATGCTCATATTCTTTACCGAATTTAGGAATATGGGTTTGGCTTTTTGTACTGCTAATGACATTGCGTTTGTATACTTAGCCGTTACATTATTCACCACCTGAGTCAATCCCAGGTCCCTTAAAGTCTTTTCTATTTTTGCCGCTTCTCCGGGAAAGGCAAACCGAACCAGTGCATTGCCCTGGTTGGGATTGGCAAATGCGTCAAACCCGCTAAACAGGCCCTGGGTCAAGGCTTCTTTAAGCCCCTGGGCTATTTCAAAATTGGAAAGTGTTCCGGCAACATTTTTTAGTGTGTCACAACCGGAAAAGAAAAAAGTGCTGCTTAATGCACAAACAAATAATAATCTTCTCATGCTCGATTTGTTGTTGTAATTATCCCGCAAAATTAATTCATTCTGGGGTCCAGGGGGGCATTAATGATCAACTCATATTCGCCACCCAGTTCTTTCAGCACATCTTTCCACAATTCCTTCTCGTTGCCGGCAAAAACAAATTTTACAGCAGCAGGGGCTACAATCCACGTTCTTTCTTCCATTTCGGTGTTGAGCTGACCCGCGCTCCAGCCGCTATAACCTAGGAAAAACCTGATCTTGTCAAGGTCGGCAGTTCTGGAATTAATCAGTTCTATCAATTTGTCAAATTCGCCACCCCAGTAAAGCCCTGCTATAATTTCTTTGCCCCCCGGTATCTCTTCCGGATATTGATGTACAAAATGCAGGGTATTCAGTTCAACCGGACCTCCTTCGAAAACAGGGATCTTAAAATCGCCCAATTCGGGTACCAGTTCGTCGATCGAATAGTCGAGCTTACGGTTCAGTACAAAACCAAAGCTGCCCTCGTCATTATGCTCACAAAGAAAAATAACCGTTCTTAAAAAATTAGGATCGTCCAGGTGAGGGTTGGCTACCAGTAATGTTCCATTGGCGGGATCTATCATAAAGCCAATATAGTAAATTTTTATTAAAACGCCTGGCTGTTAAGGGCATTTATAAAAAGTTAAATATAGTATGCTTTTAAGTGAATAATGCTCGGCTTCGCTGCTATTATTATATTTGCCGTTGTGAAAAGATTATTTTCGTCTATAACTGTTTTAATTACGCTGTCTTTAGTCGGTATTATTGTAATGCAGGTATCCTGGTTGAAGAACCTTATCAAGTTAAAAGAGGATCAGGTGAAGCAAAATATCGACAATGTTTATCAGACTATTAGTGATGAATTTGGACAAAGGCGAGAACAACTGATTAATGAGGCAAGCCGCGACTATGGTACTCTTTTTTCGCAAAGAGGATTTTTTGAACCGTTAAAAGCTATTTCCATCGGTTCAAGAATAAGCAGCAGCGAAATTGAAAAGATCATCAACAATGCTTTTGAAAAAGCCGGATTGGGCAAAATGAAATATGAATATGCTTTTTTCTCAGGCCTGTTAACTAACCGCAATCCAACCATAGAAAAACAATCTCCCGATTTCTGGGCAGCATCTGAAGACACCATACGAAATTACAGTCCCGATTATAAACTGATACGGGCACTTCCGGGATCAGCTTCCGATGGTATAACCAAAGACGAAAATTTAGCTTTAACAGTACTGAACTGGAAGTCATATGTTAAGCAGGCCATCATCTGGAACGTAGTGCTGGCCATATTGTTTACATTGGTCATTGTTTCGGCATTTTATCTTACAGTGTACACCATGCTGCGGCAGAAAAAGCTGGGAGAGATAAAGAATGATTTTATCAATAATATGACCCATGAGTTTAAAACACCCATTGCAACCATTTCGCTGGCTGTAGATGCTTTAAAAAATGAACGGGTGATGGGCGACAGGGACAAGCTTAATTATTTCAGTGGCATCATTAAGGAAGAAAACCAGCGAATGAACAAGCAGGTGGAAACTATTTTAAAAGCATCGCAGTTTGAAAAGCGCGAGGCTGAAATAGATTTAAAACCCTTGCATGTGCATGAAATAATAGAGAATGTAGTGGATAATTTCCAGCTACAGTTACATGAGAAAAATGGCGATTCTATTCTGAATCTGGGGGCTAGCAAAGACCTGATCAATGCCGATGAAGTACATTTTACCAACCTCGTTAATAATCTGATTGATAATGCGGTTAAGTATTCCAAGGATAATGTTCCGATCCAGCTGAAAATATCGACCTCCAATACCTCTGGCGGAATTGTCATCAAATTTGAGGACAACGGTATTGGGATGAGCCGCGAAACCCAGAAACGTATTTTTGAGAAGTTTTACCGCGCACATACCGGTAACCTGCACAATGTAAAAGGTTTTGGGCTTGGACTTAACTATGTGAAATCGGTAGCCGATTCTCACAACGGAACAGTAAAAGTAGACAGCGTGTTGGGCAAGGGCTCTGTTTTTACGGTAGAGTTTCCCCTGGCTAGAAGCTAGAACTTATTTTTCCACATCATACTTTCTACCGGTTTTTCCGGCTGGCTGCTGTATTTGGCATTTTTCTTTTGGTTATATTTTATCTCTATTTCTCCTTCCACGGGGAAATAGATCAGTTGACCTACAGGCATGCCTTTATAAACCTTCACAGGCTGTTTAACCGATATTTCCAGGGTCCAGTGGCCGCAAAACCCAACATCTCCCTTACCCGCTGTAGCATGAATATCTATGCCCAGCCGGCCGGTAGATGATTTGCCTTCCAGAAAAGGTACATGAGCATGTGTTTCGGTATACTCGAATGTTACGCCGAGGTAGAATATATGCGGATACAGTACAAATCCTTCATCGGGGATTTCAAAATACTCTATTTCGTTATGCTTTTTGGCGTCGAGTACGTGTTCCCTGTAAGTGGCCAGCCATTTACCCAGGTGTATATCGTAGCTATTGCTACCCAGGCATTCGCGGTCGTAAGGCTTGATGACGATCGTACCTTTTTCCATTTCCTCTTGTATCCGTATATCTGAAAGAATCATTATTCCTGATTGACTTATTGGGTAATGACGATGAACTATTGCTCATCAACTATATTTGTGCAATATAAAATTAATAGCCGCATCATGCCTGTTTTTTTTCAACAAGATATTAATGAACATACACGGCTGGGCATCTGGAAGATAGAAGAGGATGAGGCGTATTTTAAACAGCTGGTACCCCTGCACAGGGAGGTGACGCACCCGCATAAACGCCTGCAACACCTGGCGGGCAGGTTTTTACTGAAGTATCTGTTCCCTGATTTTCCTTCTCAACAGGTACAGGTGGCAGATACGAGAAAGCCATTTCTGCCTGGTGAGGCCTATCATTTTTCTATATCTCATTGTGGCGACTACGCCGCTGCCATCGTTAGCCGTAAGAACAGGGTGGGTATCGATATCGAAATTCCTGCAGAGAAGGTATTACGGGTGGAGCATAAGTTTATAAGTCCGGATGAACAGGAGTGGCTGGCGCCGCTGACATTGCAAACTGCAACACAGGTGTGGAGCGCCAAAGAGGCTGTTTATAAATGGCATGGGGAAGGGCTGATAGATTTTAAGCAACATATACAATTAAAGGGCTACAAGGGCAACAGGAACATGTTTATCTGCTATTTTAGCAAACGGGATGCGCTCCTGGATATTTACCTGAAATTTCTATCACCCTTATGCTTGAGCTATATTTATTCTCCCTCACTTTGAAATGGTGCTGATGCCCTTTTTGAAATATTCTTTCGTTTGAGTTTTCTCTTTGCCTGTAAATGAAAGATGATAAAATGTATAGTGAACTTATGCACTCTTTAAAGTACTTCCTGTTGATCAGCTGGTATTGGGTAACCATTTGCCCGGCAACTGCACAAAAACAGAATGCCGATCACTTGAAAAGCGGTGATCTTTTATTCCAGGATCTTGATTGCGGCCCCATGTGCGATGCCATTGAGGCGGTAACTACCGGGTGGAACAATATGTCTTTCTCTCATATAGGAATTGTTGAAAGCAGTAATGGCGTTGTGTACGTGTGGGAAAGCATGGGGCCTGGCGTAAGGCGGGTGCCATTAGAGTCGTTCTGTAAACGAACATCCCATGCAGTAATATTGGGGAGATTGAAGAAACGTTACGAAAGGCTTATCCCGGCAGCGTTGCGCTTCATCAGGGAAAATGAAGGTGTGGCATATGATGATGAGTTTTTGTACAATAACGGAAAGTACTATTGTTCGGAGCTGATTTTTGATGCCTTTAAAAAAGCCAACACCGGCCGGGCTTTTTTTAAGATGTTGCCTATGACATTCAGGAAGCCGGGTTCATCAGCATACTTTGATGTGTGGGAAGATTATTTTAAGAAGCTCGGGACAGCCATTCCCGAAGGAAAGCCAGGCTGCAATCCCGGCGGGCTTTCACGTTCAAAAAAAATAGTAATGATTGGCCCGCTTTAAAGAAGAGGGTCATCGTAATCCAGCAGGTTAAGGTCAACATTCTCCAGTCCGCTGATACCGTCAATGGAACCTCTTATATGTGTAGCATTGAGCAACACTTTTTCCAGTTGTTTTTCTCTTGCTTTCCATAGCCGTTCCATCGCATCTCTTTCTTTTTGAATGCTCATTTTCATACTAAGAAAGCCTTCCCGTATCGCCTTCCATTGTTCGGCAAATTCAGGGCTGGTCAAATAGCCGTACAGCATATTCATCTTGTCGCCTTTGTTTTCCTGGCTTTTGGAGGCATTGTAAATTCTAAAGATACCGTCGCGCAGTACGGAAGCCAATGCCTTTGCTTCCGAAAAACTGCAGATCCAAACTCCATCTTTTTCTCCGAAGCAATCCATATCTTTAGGGTAGCGGCGGGTTACCAAAATAGCTACATCAGCGCCTAATGAGCGCATATCGGCTTTTAACTTTTCTATCCATTCACCGCCAAAGTTTTCAGCTCTTTTGCTTTCCCAGATAATGCGCCCGCATTCAGCGCCCAGGTTATTGCGTACCACCTGAACGCAATCTGCGCCTCTCACTCCTTTGCCTACTTCTTCTATACGGTCGAAAGGAAAGGCGGTGCTAAGCAACTCTTCCAACGCCAGCTCCTGGCTCTCTCCCTGCAATTGCATAGATCCCTGCTCTGCCTTACGTTTCATTTCGCTGGCCAGCTTTTTCTGGTCCTCCAGCTGCTTTTCCAGTTCTCTTAGCTTAAGCTGGTATTCCGTTTCTTTCTGGGCCGATTTGTCTGCTTCAATTTTGCGGAGGCTTTCTGCTAATTTTTCGCGCTCCTCTGTTAATTTCTTCTGGAGCGTCAGTTCCAATTCGGCTTCTTTATTTTTAAGCTCCTGCTGCTGTTTCAGAAATTCGGTTTCGCGTTGCCGGGAAAGCTTTAATTTTTCTTCATTTTCCTCGTTGGCCTTTTGCAATAAAAAGAGCTTGTTCTCAAAATCGCCGCTTACGCTTTTTCTTATTTGCTCCTCCAGCTGTTTTTGCAAAGAAGTTTTTTCCGACTGCAGTTTTTGCAGCCATTCAGCTTCTTTTTTTTGTAGTTCGGCCTGGTGTTCTTCGGTTTTTTTTCGTTGCCAGTCTGTAACCTTCGCACGAAGTTCTTTCTCTACTTCCTCTCTAATGGCTTCATTAGGCTCAAACTCGCTGCCGCAGCTGGGGCATTTTATTTTTGTAGACATTGAATGCAATTTCAATAAATAAAAGGGAAAATGAAAATCATATTGCCAACTCCTTCCCTGATTTTACATAATCAATACATATTTTTTTGAGAAGGTAAAATATTCGGCGGTTGATATGTATAATCAGCACAGCAGCAATAAGTAAGAGTACAGGCATAATAAAAGCAGCCATATTCGAAGTAGCAGCCCCAATAAATGAATAGATGCTTCCCAGTACAAGTAAGGGAACTACCAGGTAAGCAGTTTCAAATGCAGGCACCTCGCGTAAAGTAAGTTTAATCTCGCTTTCTGATATTTTCTCGATATATCCACGCAGGTGCGCATTTGTGAATCCTCTCCGGCTCAGGAAATTACTTTCATAATCAGCTTTGAATTCATCGGGGAAGTAGTGGGTAAGAATCATACCGGATATCCATGCGGGCTGTTTAATATCCAGGTTATTGATTGACATTTTATTTTCGCTTGCTGTATTGAGTTGTCCTATCAGCTGGTCAAAATTTCTTTTTAGAACGTATACATTGGTTTGGGTGCTGATACCGGTGCCGGATATTGGTCAATATCTTCTTCATGGAGTAAAGATAGTAACCTTGTTCATAAGGGTGTAGCTCAATGATAAAACAATAGCCATCCCGTTGAGGATGGCTATTGCAACTAGCTAAAACACTAGTACTGATTAAGCTTCGTTTTCTTCTTCCGTTTTTAAATCATACTGCTTTGCATTCAGCAACTCTTTATTGGTTGCCGCGTAAAATGTATTTACATACTTGCCTACTGTACTTGCCAGCGACGCTGGTGATTCTATATTCGCTTTAGATATTGACGTAGTGTCTTTAGGAACGCTTGTAGTATCTGTAGGAGTGGGCGTTTCCGTTGTATCAGGCACAGGCGTTTTTGTTGTGTCTGTCTGAGCCATTGCCGTTCCTAAAATAAAAGTAGAAGCTGCTACCAGTACGAATTTTGTTGCAATTTTTTTCATGTTATAAAGGTTTTAAGTTTAAGAATGGTCACTTACCTGTCTGGTTAGAGGAGCAAGTGTCTATTATAAAAACGCAATACTGGTGCTGGTATATACAAAGATTTAGTTAATAGAAACTATATTATTTCTAAAAAGAGTGGCGTTTTGTTAGAAATATCGAATGCCTCCTTTTAACGATATTTTGTTTTTTCTAAAGCAGTTATTTATGTGCTGCTATCAGCGTCCTTTGTTTCAGCGCTTTGAAATAAAAAAGCCTCACTATTGTGAGGCTGAAATATCGCATACTGATTAAGTGCTATGCAAGAGGCTCAAGATACTGAGCGTAGGCATATCCCTCTTCTCCATCTTTGGTACGAACCGACCACCAAAGATCATTGGCTTTACTTATCAGTGTAATAACCTCGTCTTTGGCAGCTTTGCCCACGATGGGTTGATCCGTGCCGGGGCCTTTCCTGATGTTCAGATTCGACTCCTGTGTAATTACACGGGCCTGGCTACCTGCTTCTGCTTTAGCATTGACATTTAAAATTAAATCGCCGCTTGCGTAGTTCGGGTCGATTTGATTGTAAACATCCCAAAGCTGGTCTTTTACTGCTCCGCTTGGAGCGTCGCCATCAATATATAAAACGCCGTCCTGCTCTCTTACAGCCAGGTTGCTTACTCCTGCTGCATTGGCTGCGTCAACTAATGCCTGATATTTTTCCTGAAGTGCCATAATATTTTTTTGAATTGTTATGATTAGGTTTTAATGACCCGATCCCAGGTTGCTGTTACAACCTGAGACCTTGCTTATTTTACGGTTAAGCTTTTGCTTTCAACTTTCCTAGGCTTGGTAGACTGAACTTTTTGCATCAAGGTTTTCAAATCGTTTTTTGCAATTTCACCTGTTAGGGTAACTACGCCGTCGGCTACAGATGCCTGTACAGTAGGGTGATCTTTAATAGCATCGGTTACCGCAGTTTTTAAAGAATCGTCAGCTGTGATAACTACCGGGGCAGGAGGAGGCGGAGGCGCAACAGAAGTTTGATTTTGCACGCTTTTAATTCCTTCAACGCCTTTAACGGCAGATTCTGCAGCAGCCTGGGCCGCCGGATCTTTCAATTCACCAGAGATCGTTGCTACGCCATCTTTTACTTCAACTGTAGCGCCCGTCAGGTCGGGATTGGCACTGATGGCAGCTTCAGCAGCAGTTTTTAAATCGGCGTCGCTTTTACCTTTGCAGGAGGGCAGGGCAAACGAGAATGCAACAATGGCGATAATGGCCAGAATTCTTTTCATTTTCATTGAGATTTAGTAGTTATTAAAAAAAAATGCTAAGCGAATATAATCGAAATCGATGCCAATTTTCAATCAACGGGGCTAATATTTTTATTATTATTGTAATATTAACACACGGCATTCTTTAACGCTTCTTTGTCCAGTAAAGCAATTGCTTTAGCATCTGTTTTTATGTAGCCTGATTCGATAAATTCATTAATGTTCTTATATACTGTTTCGTAGGCAGTACCCACATAAGCCGCTATGTCCTGCCGGCTGGCCACGAATGATATGAATCCGGATTCATTGGTGCCGAATTTACTTTCCAGCGCCAGCAGCGCGTTAGCTAATCTGGCTCTTACTGTCATATGCGCCAGGTTGCGCATCCTGATTTCAGAAAGCATCAGCTCATCGGCCATAAACATCATAAACTGGTAGGCAAAGCTGCTATTGGTTTTAAAGGTGGCTTCAAAAAAATCGAGCGATATATATATCAGGGTAACTGGCGTAAGGGCTGTAGCCGTAATGGGGTATTGACTGGATGTGCTGCTAAGGCCCCGGTGCCCGAGTATGTCCTGGTTATGAGCAAAACGCAGTATGAGCTCTTTTTCTTCATCCCATAGTTTATGTACTTTGGTTACCCCGCTTAACATAAAGTAAATGCCGCTTACCGGGTCGCCTTCTTTAAAGATGGTCTCTCCCTTTTTATACTGGTGTATCTGTGCATGGGTGTCGAGCGCAGGCCACCATTCTTTCATACAATATTTATGTAGAAAAGACTGCTCTGTCTCAACGTTTTTTTTAATACGCATAATAAATAAAGATAACCCATCTTCTTTATTTATCAGCGTGGTGCAAGAGCTGTTGTATCTGTTGTTGAACGGATAATTCCCTGGCCAGGCTTACTACTTCGCCGATAATAATAATAGCGGGGTTCTTTAATCCGGCATGTTGTGACCTGAAATAGATGTCTTTTACCTGACCTGTTATCATCTTTTGATCAGGCAATGTGCCGTTTTGTATGATCGCAACCGGTGTTTCGCTTTTCCCGTGTGTGGCGAAGATCTCTGTAATTTGTTCCAGCTTGCTCATGGCCATTAATATGATAACGGTGGCGCTTGATTGGGCAGCTAACTGAATGTCTGTTGAAAGGCCCCCGCTTTTGGTAGTGCCGGTAACCACCCAAAAGCTTTCGCTGGTACCCCTGGCTGTTACCGGTATCATTTGTGAAGCAGGTACTCCCAGGGCGCTGGAAATGCCTGGCACTACTTCAATCTCCATTCCCGCGCTTTGGGCCGCTTCTATTTCTTCCCAGGCCCGTCCAAATACAAAGGGGTCGCCTCCTTTCAGTCTTACCACGCATTTAAATTTTTGTGCATATTCCAGTATAAGGTGGTTGATCTCCGATTGGCTGAGCGTGTGGCAGCCGTATCGTTTCCCTACAAATTGTTGGATACAGCCTGGTTTACTATAAGATAGCAGCTCATCATTCGCCAGGGCGTCATACAATATTACGTCTGCCTCGCGTAGCTTTTTTATCGCTTTTACTGTAATTAAGTCCGGGTCTCCCGGACCTGCTCCAATTAAGATCAATTTGCTCATAATGTATTATAAATAAATATATGTAATATAATTTTATTAAAATTACAAAATATTAACTGTATTTTATTATATTTGATATATAAAATTATTAATTGTTTATTCTTTTTTGGACTGATTTTATAAAAATAAGTTGTATAGAATAAATTTTAATATAATTATTGCCTGCCATTTTCTTTAAATCACAAAACGACATTTATGAAAGTTGTTGTTATTGGTAATGGCATGGTAGGCCAGAAATTCTGCGAAAAGCTGCTCTCTAAAGGAATTCCGGATTTACAACTAACTGTTTTTGGTGAGGAGACCCTTGCTGCTTACGATCGTGTACACCTCAGTTCTTACTTCGCCGGAAAAACGGTAGAGGATCTGACGCTTCAGCCGGTTAAATGGTATGAAGAAAACGGGATTGACCTAAGGTTGGGCGACCCGGTGCAGGAGGTAGATCGTTTGAAAAAAACAGTAACATCGTTTGAAGGGCTTACTATTTCGTACGACTACCTGGTATTTGCTACCGGCTCGGCTGCATTTGTACCTCCCATCCCGGGAGTAGATAAGCATGGAGTGTTTGTATACCGTACTATAGAAGATCTGAATATGATCTGGCGCCATGCTGCCACCGCGAAAACGGCAGTAGTGATAGGTGGTGGGTTGTTAGGGCTTGAAGCAGCAAAAGCCTGCCTGGACCTGGGTATTAAAGATACGCATGTCATAGAGTTCGCGCCCCGCCTGATGCCAAGACAGATTGATGAAGCGGGCTCCGAAATATTGATCCAGAAGTTAAAGGAGCTGGATATTACCACCCATACAGGAAAGAACACAGCGGCTATCCTGGGTAATGAAACTATTAAGGGAATGATCTTTACAGACGGTACCATTTTAAGTACCGATATGCTGGTAATATCTGCAGGTATAAAGCCCAGAGATGAGCTGGCCCGTGCCTGTGGATTGACTGTGGGGCCAAGAGGCGGCATTGTAGTGAATGATCATATGACTACCAATGATGAGCACATTTTTGCTATAGGAGAATGTGCTTTACATAATTCAATGATCTATGGCCTGGTAGCACCGGGGTATGAAATGGCGGATGTAGTGGCTACTCAATTGGCCGGTGCAGCCAAACAATTCCCTGGATTTGATATGAGCACCAAGCTAAAACTGATTGGTATTGATGTTGCCAGCTTTGGTGATCCTTTTATCTCAGGCGACGAAGCCAGGACTATTGTTTTCAGGGATAATCACAGGGGTATTTATAAAAGGATCAACTTTTCGAATGATGGCAAAGAATTATTAGGCGGTGTTCTGGTAGGAGATGCAGAAGCATATAATATGTTATTGCAGATCTGTAAAAACAAAATGGCATTGCCTCCCGATCCGATGGACCTGATCATTAAAGCAAAGGAGGGGGGCGCAGATGCGGGAGCCGGGGTAGTAGCCCTGCCCGATGATGCCCTGATCTGCAGTTGCGAAGGCGTAACCAAGTTAGATATATGCAAAGCTGTTACCGGGCAAGGTTGTGAAACGGTTGATGCCATTAAAAAGTGTACAAAAGCTGCTACCGGTTGCGGGGGGTGCGCACCAATGGTAAAGGATATTATGGTGCACACGATGAAGCAGCAGGGTAAGCTGGTGCGTAATGTACTTTGCGAGCATTTTAGCTATTCCAGGCAGGAGTTATACGATCTGGTTAAATTAAAAAACCTGCATAGTTTCGATGAGGTGCTGGATACTTTGGGTGAAGGTGACGGATGCGAAACCTGTCGCCCGGCAGTAAGCTCTGTATTGGCCAGCTTATGGAATGAGCTGATCGTTAAAAAAGAGAGCGCTACTTCCCAGGATACCAATGATCGCTTTCTTGCAAATATTCAAAAAGGAGGTACCTATTCAGTGGTGCCGCGTATTCCCGGTGGAGAAATAACGCCTGATAAATTATTGGTCATTGCACAGGTAGCCAAGAAGTATAATTTATACACCAAGATAACCGGCGGCCAGCGTATCGATATGTTCGGCGCCCATTTAAATGATCTGCCCTCCATTTGGGAAGAATTGATTGAAGCGGGCTTTGAAAGTGGTCATGCTTACGGAAAATCATTGCGTACGGTGAAGAGCTGTGTAGGAAGCACCTGGTGCCGTTTTGGTTTGCATGATAGCGTGAGCTATGCCATACGCATTGAAGAGCGTTATCGCGGCCTCCGTTCTCCTCATAAATTAAAGTCCGCCGTATCCGGTTGCATCAGGGAGTGCGCCGAAGCGCAATCGAAAGACTTTGGTATTATCGCCACTGAAAAAGGCTGGAACCTGTATGTATGCGGCAATGGTGGTTCTAAACCCCAACATGCCTTATTACTGGCAACCGACCTTGATTCTGAAACCTGCATTCAATACATCGACCGCTTCCTGATGTTTTATATCAAAACTGCCGATCCGCTTACCCGTACTGCCACCTGGTTGAACAAGATGGAGGGAGGCATCGACTACCTGCGCAATGTGGTAGTGCACGATAGCCTTGGAATAGGTGCCGAGCTTGAAAGGGAAATGCAGCTGTTGGTTGATGCCTATCAATGCGAATGGAAGAATGTCGTGGAAACACCAGAGCTTAGAAGTCAGTTTACTCATTTCATAAATGCTCCCAAAGAAAAAGATCCCACCGTACAATTTGAAACGATGCGGGATCAGAAAAAAGCCGCCACCTGGTAAGCGGGCGCTAGCGGAGCACGACTTCTTTAATCATCTAACAACGATCTCAAAAACTATTTATTTATGTCCAGTCAAAATTGGTTTCACGTATGTAGTGTGCAGGATATGCCGCATAACGGTGGTGTATGTGTAAAATATGGCGATCACCAGATAGCATTGTATTATTTCACACACCGTAATGAGTGGTACGCCTCTCAAAACCTTTGCCCTCATAAACAACAAATGGCATTAAGCCGTGGTATGTTGGGATCCCAGCAGGGCGAGCCCAAAGTGGCTTGTCCTTTTCATAAAAAAACATTTTCCTTAAAAGACGGGCACTGCCTTAATGATGAAACCTGTGGAAGTATCGCGGTATATGAAGTACGCGTAAAAGATGGCCAGGTGTACATCGATGTAAGCGATATTGAACAGGAAGTGCCTGCGGGCGAACCGGCATCCAATATGTGCTCCTGAAATATTTAAACCCTAAAATGCAATGAGAAATTTGTTTAAACCATTAACGGTGCTCATCACCACATTGTCTCTCTGTAAGTATAGTCCCGCCCAGAACGCGGCTCCCAAACCGGCTCTTGCAGCCTGGGACGGGATGGTAATAGCAGGATATGTAGATAAAGGAGCTTTTGTCAACTTCGGAGGTCCTTGTATAAAATTCGTAAGCAAGCCTTACGTAGTAACGTTGGGCATGTTGCCTTCGCTGCGCATCAAAGAAGATAAAGTGGCGGCGGGTGCAAAAAAGAATTCACCGGTTACGCCCAATCTTGGCGCAGGTGTAAGCTTTGCCTATAAGCATTTGGCATTACAGGTGCCTGTATATTATAATGCTAAAACAGCTGCTGCCGATGGCCGATGGAATATCGGTATAGGAGCCGGTTATCGGTTCTGAAATAAAGATCTCTAAACTCTATTCTATTTAATTAATAAACCGATTGATTATGAGCTCAGTTAATACAAAACCCCTCAGTAAGTTGAACGTGTTTTCTTTTAAGGGAATACAGATGCGTACTTTTCATATTACCTGGTTTACTTTTTTTGTTTGCTTTTTTGGGTGGTTTGGCCTGGCGCCTTTGATGCCTACCATCAAAGAAGATCTTCAGCTGGATAAATCACAGATCGGCAATATTGTTATTGCTTCTGTATCGGGAACCATTATTGCCCGTTTATTGATCGGGCGCCTGTGCGATACATGGGGCCCGAGAAAAACGTATACAGCTTTATTGCTGATTGGAGCCATACCCGTGATGTGTGTAGGATTGGCCGAGAGTTATACCAGTTTCCTGTTGTTTCGGCTGGCTATAAGCGTTATCGGCGCATCCTTTGTTATTACACAGTTTCATACCTCTATGATGTTTGCGCCTAATATTAAAGGAACGGCGAATGCAGTTGCCGGCGGCTGGGGTAACCTGGGTGGGGGAGTAACCAATATTGTAATGCCGCTAATATTCGCGGCCATTGTGGGTGCCGGGTACACCAGTAGTGAAGCCTGGCGCCAGGCTATGATCTTTCCAGGCCTGATGATGTTGATTGCAGCCTTTCTTTATTATAAGTATACTAAAGATACGCCCGCAGGGAATTTTGATGAAATTGAAAGGGTGAAAGAAAAAGGAAAGACGGATTATAGTGTATTAAAGGACTGGCGTATATGGGCACTGACCCTGGCCTATGCCATGTGTTTTGGTATGGAGATTACTTTTGATAATGTAGCTGCTTTACACTTTGTACAGGAGTATCAACTGGATCAGCGTTCCGCTGGTTTTTGGGCGGGTGTCTTCGGGTTGATGAATTTATTTGCAAGAGCGCTGGGTGGCATATTTGCCGACCGTATTGGCAAGTCGTACGGCATGCGTGGCAAGGGGTTACTGCTGGCAGGCGTATTATTGCTCGAGGGCATTGGACTGATATTATTTGCCCGGGCAGGATCAATGCCTTTGGCGATCTTGTCTATGTTGTCTTTTGCCCTGTTTCTAAAAATGGCCAACGGAGCTACTTATGCAATTACTCCTTTTATCAATGAGAAAAATGTAGGACTGGTAAGCGGTGTAGTGGGAGCCGGGGGAAATTTGGGAGGCATGTTGTTTGGCTTTTTGTTTAAAAGCCCTTCCATTACCTATGGCCAGGCCTTCAGCTATATTGGTGTAATAGTAGTGTTGGTGTCATTGATTGTTTTGTTAACCCGGTTTGCAAGGGCAAAAGCCGTTGATACGCCTGTAACAATATTGGAACCACTGGCGCAATAACTGTGAGATAACAGACCTCTGACGATTGCTTTAAAAACAGGTAAATATAATGAACCATCCTACCACATATTCTTCTGCAGATACTAAAAAAAGTACTACAACCTGCTGTTATTGCGGGGTGGGCTGCGGTATAGAAGTGGTAAAGGATAAGTTGGGGAGACTAACGGTAAGCGGTAATGAAAAACATCCGGTAAATAAAGGAATGTTGTGCAGTAAAGGCATGAACCTGCACTATACCGTAAATGATACCAGCGACAGGTTGCTGTACCCCGAAATGCGTTATGGCCGCAACCAGCCGCGGCGGCGGGTTTCCTGGGATGCGGCACTAGAGCGTACGGCAGCCGTTTTCAGCACTTTTATTGAAAAATATGGCGCGGATTCGGTAGCTTTTTATGCGTCAGGCCAATGCCTTACCGAAGAGTATTACGTAGTTAATAAGCTTATCAAAGGCTTTATTGGCAGTAATAATATAGATACCAACTCCAGGTTGTGCATGAGCAGCGCGGTAGTAGGCTATAAGATGAGCCTGGGTGAAGACAGCGTGCCGGTTAGCTACGAAGACCTGGAGATAGCCGATGTTATTTTTGTGGCGGGAGCCAACCCTGCATGGTGCCATCCGATTCTATGGCGCAGGGTTGAAGCTGCCCGTGAAAAAAATCCCAACCTTAAAATTATTGTCAGCGACCCGCGTAAAACGCAAACCTGTTCTATTGCCGACGTACACCTCCAGCTGAACCCCGGAACGGATATTACATTACATCATGCCATTGGCAGGGCGTTGATCGAAAATGGAGATATCGATTCTGATTTTGTTCAACAACATACAGAAGGGTTTGAAAAATACCGTGATATTGTTTTTGAAAGAACGGTTGCAGAAGCTGCAGCTATCTGTGGTATAGAAGAGTCATTGATATGGGAGGCGGCTTCTTATATTGGTAATGCAAAAGGTTTTATTACCATGTGGACCATGGGACTGAACCAGAGTGTTGTGGGGGTTAATAAAAACCTTTCGTTGATCAATTTAAACCTTATTACCGGCCATATCGGGAAACCGGGTTCGGGCCCCTTGTCGCTTACCGGTCAGCCCAATGCAATGGGAGGGAGAGAGGTAGGCGGATTATCTAACCTGTTGCCCGCGCATCGCGATCTTACGAATGAGCAACACAGAGCGGAAGTAGAGGCATTTTGGGGCGTGCCTAAAGGCAGGATCCCTGCAAAGCCCGGTCTTACGGCTACTGAAATGTTTGAGGCTCTCGAAGATGGAAGGCTAAAAGCTATATGGATATTATGTACCAATCCATTGATCAGCCTGCCTGATGTAAGAAGGGCTGAAGCAGCGTTAAAGAAAGCCAGGTTTGTAGTGGTACAGGAAGTGAGCAGCAAACCCGAAACCCTGCAGTATGCGGATGTGATATTACCAGCGGCTGCATGGACCGAAAAGGAAGGTACCATGACCAATGCAGAACGCAGGGTAAGCTATCTTAATAAGATCACCAATGCGCCGGGTGAGGCCTTACCCGATGCAGAGATCATTTGTCGTTTCGCTCAAAAAATGGGCTTTGCGGGTTTCGATTATAATCATGTGTCGGAGATATTTGCAGAACATGCAGCATTAACCAGGGGCACCCATATAGATATAAGCGCGCTCAACTATAATGTATTAAGAGAGAAACTGACAGTGCAGTGGCCTTACACCGCAGCACATGCCAATGCCGGCAGGGATAATGAAGCTTCCCTGGGCACAAAGAGACTTTTTACAGATCATCAATTTTATACAGGTAGTAAAAAGGCAATAATTCATTCTTTTGATGATCTTAATAGATCAGAGCCGTTAAGCCCCGATTTTCCTTTGATTTTAACTACAGGCCGCATACGCGATCAGTGGCATACCATGAGTAAGACAGGGAAGGTGAACAAACTGAAACAGCATATTTCATCTGCCTTCCTGGAGATACACCCTGATGATGCCTTGCAGAGAGGTATACAAGAAAATGCGCTGGTGGTTATTAAAAGCAGTCGTGGTGAAGTGCAGGTGAAAGCAAAATTTTCAGAGGATATTAAGAAAGGAGTGGTGTTCCTGCCTATGCACTGGGGTAAGGTGTTGAACAGCGATCTCAACCGGGCTAATAATGTTACCAATAACCTGCTCGATCCAAAGAGTAAAGAGCCGGATTTTAAATTTACGGCAGTTGAGGTCAGTCTTTATAAAAAGCCGGAACAAAAAATAATTGTAGTAGGTGCCGGTGCGGGCGCCTGCGGTTTTGTAAAATCTTACCGGAATATCAATACCGAAGACGAAATAGAAGTTTTTAGTAAAGAAGCATTCCCTTTTTATAACCGGGTATTATTGCCAGACTATATAACCGGGACCTTACAGTGGGATAATCTGGTAAAAATGACCGATGCAGAGGAATATGCTTATCAGGTTAAACTGCACCGGGGCGTTAGTATCACTGATATAAATAGAAATGATAAAACGGTTACCGACAGTAATGGAAGCGTGCATGCCTATGATATATTGATCCTGGCAACCGGTAGCCGTTCTGCTATGTTGCGTGATGTGCCGGATATGAAAGGCATTTTTTCGATGCGTAACCGGGGTGATGCCGATACTTTCCTGCAGCATACCCGCGACACTTCGGGTCGAGTAGTGATTATCGGAGGCGGGCTGCTGGGTATAGAGCTGGCGGCTGCTCTTCGTGAAGTGCAAATGGAGGCCACTGTTATTCAACGTACCTCCAGGTTAATGAACCGCCAGTTGGACCCGCTGGGCAGCCAGTTGCTGCACGAGGAATTAACAGATAAGGGAATTGATATTTATTATAATGATGAGATCGACCGTTTTCTGGGCACAGGCGCTGTGAGCGGCATCAGGCTTAAAAGTGGCTTAACAATTGATTGCACTGCTGTGGTTATGGCCATTGGTACAACACCGAATATAGAGTTGGCACGGGAAAGCGGGCTTGAATGCAAGAGGGGTGTGGTGGTAAACGATTACTTACAAACCAGCGACCCTTCCATTTTTGCAATAGGCGAAATAGCAGAATTTAAAGGGGCGCTATATGGAATTACGGCAGCCGCCGAGCAGCAGGCAGAAATTGTTGCCAGGTACATGAATGGAGATGTCTCTGGCAGCTACAATGGTTCCCTGCTCATGAATATCCTTAAAATTCATGGCACCGATCTTTGCTCGCTCGGGGATGTAGAGAGCCCCGACGATCCGGCTTACGAGGAAGTGGTTTTTATTGATAAGGCAAAACGGTATTATAAAAAATGTATCATTTATAACGACCGGTTGGTAGGGGCTATATTAATCGGCGATAAGAACGAGTTTCTTGAATACCGTAACCTGATAGAGAATAAGATCGAGTTAAGCGAGAAAAGGCTTCAGCTGCTTCGTTCGGGAAAAACCACCGAGCCCGTTATCGGAAAGTTAGTGTGTAGCTGTAATAATGTAGGCGAGGGCAACCTGGTGCATAAGATCAAAGAAGGCTGTAGGGATCACTTGCAGCTTTGCCAGCTCAGCGGCGCAGGCATGGGCTGTGGGAGCTGCCGCCCCGAAGTAAAAGCTATCCTGGAACAAGCCTTAGAACCGGCGAGTACATCCCATGCAGAAGCCGAAAAATTAAGCACATAATGAAAGGGTACCATACTATAAAAGTGAATTGCAAGGGTGGTATCATATCACCTGGCGAGCTGCTTGAAATACTCAATGTGGCATCGCAGTCGGCAGTAAAGCAGGTTGGGTTTGGGCTGAGACAGCAGCTGCTGATAGATGTGGAAGAAAATCTGGCGGGGAAGCTTTCAGATGGATTGCTGCAACTAGGAGTTGCTTACGAAGTAGATAAAGATGATTATCCCAATATCGTGAGTTCCTATCCCGCAGAAGAAGTGTTTATCAATAACAGCTGGCTGAGTGAGGGCGTATATAAAGACATATTGGATGAACTGGACCACCGGCCACGGTTAAAGATCAATGTGTCAGATAGTAACCAGAGTTTTACTCCATTGCTTACCGGTAATATTAATTGGGTAGCTTCTCCGCGGGCGCCTCATTTCTGGCATTTGTTCATTCGTTTTCCCAAAACCAATCGTGTGTTTGAATGGAATGAGATGGTATACACCAATGATATAGCCCGCCTCTCCCGGGATATTGAGCACATTATTTTTGATGATGCCGCCGCTTTTGTACATAATCAGGCTGCAGAGGGTGAAACATTATTTCAACTCATTAAAAATGGTAACTATATTACACGTTTTTCAGAAGGCAGTATGAAACTACCCTCTTTTAACCTGCCTTATTACGAGGGATTCAACCGGCATAATAATAAATACTGGCTGGGTGTGTACCGCCGTAATGAAATGTTCCCGGTTGCATTTTTGAAAGAACTTTGCCAGCTATGTTTGCATACCAAGCTCGGACAGCTTTGCTCAACGCCCTGGAAATCGATCATTATTAAAGGTATAGAAGAAAAAGATAAACATCGGTGGAGTCATTTGCTGGATAAGCATGAAATTAATATGCGCCATGCAGCCAATGAACTTAATTTTCAGGTAGAGGATAATGATGAGGCAGCAAGGAAACTGAAGTCGCAACTGGTGAGAAAACTGAATGTCATGGATGCGCGTACTTTTGGGATTTGTATCGGCATAAAAACCAGAAAGGGCAGCGAAATATTCAGCAGTATTCTCATCCGGCGGAAACCGTTGTTAAATGTATTGGGGAAAAGCTTCTTTCATGTATATGATATTTTGTGCTCAAAAGATTTTAATCCGAATGAACGCACGGAATCTGTTTTCGTTAGCAATGTACCCCGCTGGCATCTCATTACTGAGCTGCTGAGCGCCGTTTTATGGTATTATAAAAATAAGACCGGCCTGGAGGCAGCTGCGTCCGAGCCTTTGCAGGTAAACACAAAGTTAAAAACGGATTTGGGTACATCTTTGTTTCAGTGCAGTCGGTGCCTGGGTGTTTATGACCAGGAGTACGGTGATCCGGATCAGGGGATAGATGCAGGAACCGTTTTTCGGAAATTGCCCGATCATTATTGTTGCCCTACCTGCGAAGCACCTAAAAAAGATTTTAAGCGGATTTCATGTAGTGAGGAACTGGTCAATAGTGAATAGTTAATGATAAGTGGTTGATAGATGTATACTATGAATCATGGCTATGAACCATGATCTATGAACCATGAACTATAAGCTACAATCCATTCAGGTCGGCATGAGCATTGCAATTACGAAAGTATTTTTTTTGTTCATCCAGTACAGGTAAGGTAGCCAGCTCCAGGTGGTCGAGGGTAAACTTCATGCTGAACTTGGTTAGTTTTCCTTCCCGCAACAGGATCATTATCTTTTGAAGTGCAGCCGATGTGTAAATGGCGCAAAGTGGCTCCGCTTCATTATCATTCATAAACAGGAAAACGTCTGCCTCTTGTTTTTGATATAGCGCAAAAAGTTCTTTGAGTAGAAAGGTTTTCATAAGGGGCATATCGCAGGCCAGTATAAAAAGGTCTTCAGCGGGCATAGTGATATGGGCACTTAACAGGCCCAGTAGAGGTCCTCTTGCTTCCAGGGCAACATTGTCTGTTATTAATTCCACACCGGGTAAGCCGGTTGCGTAGCTACGCTGTTGGAGGTTGTTGATAGAAGCTTTTACTATAATGCCCAGGTCCTGTAATTTTCTCGCAGCATCAACCGCCCAGTTTGCAGCATCTGTTTGTAGTAGTCCCTTATCGCTGCCCATCCGGGAGCTTAGGCCTCCGCAAAGTATAACACCTGTCATAACCTGTGTATTGGATAGGTAATAAAATTAGTTATTCTTTTTAAACTACGCCTGCCGGTATCAGAGAAAAGTGTACTTTCATAGTATGCTATCAGTAAGTCATTTATATGTTTATCCTATCAAGTCCTTAGGCGGTATTTTGCTCGACCAGGTACAGTTGACCGATCGAGGGTTAAAGCATGACAGGCGGTTGGTATTAATTGATGAGGATAACCGGTTTATTTCCCAACGCGAAATAGCCAGGATGGCTTTGCTGCAAACTGCTCTATGTGGCAGTAAATTGATTGTTTTTGAAAAAGGAAATAGCGGGGATGCTATTGAAGTTGATTTGAAACCGGCTGAAGGGGATGTGGTGAAAGTAATCCTTTTTAAAGATGAAAGCGAAGGCATAGTTCTGGATGAAACCGTAAACAGCTGGTTTTCAAAAAAGCTGGATGTGAATTGCCGGTTAGTATATATGCCCGACAGGGTACGGAGAGCAGTAGACCCGGTATATGCTCATAACGATGAGATAACGGCGTTCTCCGACGGCTTCCCGTTATTGCTCATTGGGCAGGCCTCCTTAAACGATTTAAATAACAGGCTGAACCAATGGTTGCCCATGAACCGTTTCAGACCTAATATCGTTTTTACCGGCGGTGCAGCTTTTGAAGAAGACACCATGAAAGAGTTTGAGATCAGCAAAATTCGCTTCGCTGCAGTAAAACCCTGTGCAAGATGTGTGGTGACCACTATAGATCAGGAAACAGGCGCCAGGGGAAAAGAACCTTTGAAAACGCTGAATCAATACAGGCAGCTTAATAATAAAATTTATTTCGGGCAGAATATTTTGTATAAGGGTGATGGTGTTTTGAGAATAGGTGATGAGCTGAAAGTAATACAGCGGCAACCTTATTTATTGTAACTATGCTTATTGATCAATACAATCGTGTTCATAATTATTTGCGTATATCTCTTACAGATAACTGCAACTTCAGGTGCTTTTACTGTATGCCGGAGGAGGACTACACTTTTTCGCCCAAGGAAGCTTTAATGCAGGCGGAGGAAATTGAGCAGCTGGCGAAAACTTTTGTTACGCTGGGCGTTAACAAAATCCGGCTGACAGGTGGAGAACCATTGATAAGAAAAGATGCCGGCACAATTATCCGGTCTTTATCCCGCCTGCCGGTAAAGTTGGCGCTTACTACTAATGGCTTAAGGCTGAACGATTTTGCAGCCGTTTTTCAGGAGGCGGGGCTTCATTCCATCAATATTAGCCTAGACACTTTGCAGGCGGAGAAGTTTCAGTTAATTACCCGGCGAAACAGCTTTCACCGGGTAATGGATAATATTCAGTTGATGTTGGAAAAGGGCGTGTATGTGAAGATCAACGTGGTGGTGATGGCAGGACTGAATGATCATGAGCTGCCTGATTTTGTAGCATGGACAAAGGATGTGCCGGTGCATGTACGGTTTATAGAGTTTATGCCCTTTGCAGGCAATCGCTGGACGAGCAATAAAGTATTTACCTGGCAGCAAATGCTGGAGCGTATTTCAGCAGGGTATGCTTTTGTACCATTGAAAACGGATGCTCACGAAACAGCAAAAGCTTATGTTGTGCCGGGCCATAAAGGCACGTTTTCGGTTATCAGCACAATGAGTGCTCCATTTTGCAGTACCTGCAATCGTATGCGGCTGACAGCTGACGGGAAGTTGAAAAATTGCCTTTTTGCTCAACATGAAACAGACTTGTTGTCTGCGCTGCGAAAGGGGGAAGATATCGCATCACTGGTAAAAAACAATATAGCTTCGAAAGCCCGTGCGTTAGGAGGCCAGTGGAGTGAAGGTTTTGAGCATTTAAAAGCAGACGAAGTGCTCAACCGGAGTATGATTGCCATAGGCGGTTAAACATAATTCTTAAATACCGGCATAAATTAAAATAATGATTACTGTACTAACTGCCAGACAGCTGGTAGTTGAAAATACTGTTTGTTTGGCGCCCACCACCATTTCAATAAAAGATGCATTGGGAAAAGTGCTGGCAGATGATATAGTGGCCGGGGAAGATATTCCCGCTTTCGCACAGTCGGCTATGGACGGCTATGCTTTTTGTTTTGATGACTGGAGTAAGGACAGGCCGTTGACAATAACCGGTGAGATGGCTGCCGGCGCTGCTAAGGAGCAGCCTGCTGCCAAAGGAGGAGCCATACGTATCTTTACGGGAGCTCCGGTTCCCGCCGGTGTTAATACCGTGGTCATGCAGGAAAAAACCCGGGTAGAGCCTGCCGGACTATTTATTGAGGATGAATGTATTACCAGCGGAGCTAATATCAGGCCTGCAGGGTCTGAAATAAAAAAAGGTGAGCTGGCGTTAAAAAAGGGCGCCGGCCTCACGCCAGCCGCTATCGGATTTTTGGCCGGTATAGGTGTTTGCCATGTAAAGGTGTACCCCGACCCTGCTATCACCATTATTATAACCGGGGACGAATTGCAGAAGCCCGGCGAACCATTAAGATACGGGCAGGTATATGAGTCGAATTCTTATACACTTTCAGCCGCCCTGCAAGAGGCAGGACTACCTGATGTGCAGGTGCTTCATGTAAAAGATAATCAGGGGGACTTAACTTCAGCCATGCTCCGCTCATTAAACCGGTCAGACCTGGTATTGCTTACCGGCGGTGTAAGTGTAGGCGATTATGATTTTGTGATAAAAGCCGCCGATGATTGCGGTGTGGGTACGGTATTTCATAAGGTAAAGCAAAGGCCTGGCAAACCGTTGTTCTTTGGCAGGAAAGAGAATAAGCTGGTATTCGGTTTACCCGGCAATCCGTCTTCAGTGCTTACCTGCTTTTATATGTATGTACTGCCCGCTTTGGCCCAACTTACGCAAAGGCCGCTGGGCTTAAAAATGCTCGAAGTGCCTTTGGAAAGCAATTATACCAAGCAGCATCC